>ERZ1673695.41-NODE-41-length-222134-cov-53.860342_pt1 | contig 222134 bp, 212 predicted proteins | sample MGYA00580225_ERZ1673695 | MGnify/ENA primary metagenome ERZ1673695 (study PRJEB41218, sample SAMN15661739) | gut metagenome | host: Homo sapiens | place: Canada: London | collected 2015-08-20/2019-03-30 | study: EMG produced TPA metagenomics assembly of...
TGAACTCCGCGAAGGGCAAGCCCACAAACTCCGAATTCATCGCCATGATCGCCGATCGCCTCCAATTACAGGCTCAGGAAATGTGAAAGTGTATAAAAGGAAAGGACGCCTTTAGACGGGTGTTCGTAAAACAGGTTTAGACCGAAATTACGAAATGAGCATCTGTCAGGCAGGGTTGGCAACGGAATAACGGGTATCTGGTGAGAGCCGGATATCCTGCAATGACAGCAATGGAAAAACGAATGACAAATAGCTGGAATGATGCCGGAGCGTTTATGACAGTCCAAGATGCGCTTCAATTCTACCCAACAAATGAAGGCGTTGAAATGATTAAGTGAGAACAAATAAACGGAGCGATTGACGTAAAATAATCCCTTTGGAACAAAGGGCGCACATACAGGGGCAAGCCCTGTATGTGCGCTCTGCGAGGCAGACAGCCCGGACACCTGAATGTCCGGGCTGTTTTGCGTCACTTCGTTCCGTACAAGGGGCTGCACCCCTTGCGCCGCTGTGCGGCTATCCCTGCGTACTTTGCAGCGAGAACAATCTGCTTTCAGCAGACAGTCCCCGCCGCAAAGTCTGAAAATCCCATATAGTTTCTTTTACAACGGCGACAACGATTACCGGAATTCCGTCGTCTCTTTCTGCAACACTGCACTCCTTTTGATTAGCGATTTTTTCTCCATACCCCTTGCAAAACAGAAAGAGTCATTATATAATATGACCAGAAGAACCGAAACGGTCATTTTTCATGGGGGTGCGACCTTGGCTTTTACCGATTACGAGACTGAGCAGCTCCGCAAGGCGTTGCTGAAGGAAACGAGACATTGTGCTGTCACGCTGGGGATGAAGAAAACCTCCGTAGAGCAGCTGACGAAGGCGGTCGGCATTGCGAAGGGCTCGTTCTATAAATTCTACGAATCCAAAGAAATGCTTTTTTTCGCGGTTTTGGAGAACATTCACTCCGAGCTTTACGGAGTGGCTGACCATGCACTGAGCGAAGCAAACGGCTTGCCGCCGTCGGAGCGTGCGGCAAAGGCGGTTCTTGCCGTCTGCCGGCGGCTGTCCGATACCGGCGACATGGTTTTCATTGAAAACGATGCGAAGCTGCTTTTGCAGAGACTGCCGGAGAATGTCAAAAATGTGCATTACCACGACGACGAGGCGCACGTTCGTCAGCTTCTGGAAAAATATGGCCTTGTTCCTAAACGGGGGATTTCACTTGCCGCCGCGACAGTACGAGGACTGATTCTGACCGTCTCCCACAAGGAGCAGATTGGGGAACTGTACCCGCAGGTGCTGGAAACGCTGGTGTACGGCGCTTGCAGGGAGTTATTTAAATAAGCGGAAGGCCGCAGAAATGCGGCTTTTCCAAGACACGATAGTTAGCTACATCTAACTGAAAGATGGGCGCGTATAGGTTAGATAGATCTAACGGCTGGGGAGTGATAGCGATGCAGGAACGCAAGGACTTCTGGGACAAAAATGCCGGACGTTACAACCACTTTATGCAAAAGGATTGGGCGGCGTATGAGGAGATGTATGCGCGCATCCGGCCGGTGGTGAAAGCAAAAACGGTGCTGGAGCTTGCTACCGGCACGGGGCTGATCGCAAAAAACATCGTAAACGCGGCGGCGCACATCGAGGCGACGGACGCCTCTGCGGAGATGATTCTTGAAGCAAAGCGGGATACCCGCTCTGCCAAGCTGCACTTCTCCGTGCAGGATATGTTCCGCCTGCCCTATGCGGACCAGTCCTTTGATGTAGTGATCGTGTCCAACGCGCTGCACATCGTGCCGCAGCCGGAGAAAGCCCTTGCCGAGATCCGCCGGGTGCTGAAGGACGACGGTGTGCTCATCGCGCCGACCTTCACCCACGCGGGAAACTCGTTTTCCGGCAAGGTCAGGGCATTTTTCATGAAACGTGTGGGCTTCCCTCTCCACAGCAAGTGGACGAGCGCGGAATACCTGTGCTTCCTGCGGCAGAACGGCTGGACGGTGCGGAAAAGCGTTGTGCTGAAAGCATCGTTCCCGCTGACCTATGCCGAGTGTGTAAAAATGGAGGTGTGATATGTCATTCTTTGAAAACACCCGCAAGCCCGTGGGCTTTGGCGGGAAAATTATGGTCGCCATGATGAATGTCGGGCACAGCGCCGTGGCCCGGTGGGGGCTTCAATTTCTGAATGCTGCGCCGGACGCCAAGGGGCTGGACTGCGGCTGCGGCGGCGGTGCGAATATCCGGCGGCTGCTGAAAAAATGCCCGCAGGGGATCGTCAAGGGCATCGACTATTCGCCCGTCAGCGTGGAGAAGTCGAAAAAGGTCAACGAGGCCGCCATCGCGGAGGGTCGCTGCGCCGTTCTGCAAGGCAGTGTGGCGGATATGGTGTTTGCGGACAACTGGTTTGACACCATTACAGCCTTTGAGACCGTCTATTTCTGGCCCGATCTGCCGCAGTGCTTCCGGGAGGTTTACCGGGTGCTGAAGCCCGGCGGGACATTTCTCATCTGCAACGAGAGCAGCGGCGATACGGACAAGGACGAGAAGTGGACGGAGATCATCGGCGGCATGACCATCTACAAGGACGCCGAGCTGAAGACGTATCTGGAGCAGGCGGGCTTTCACGATGTGCAGATACACAAAAAGAAAAGCTGGCTCTGCATTACGGCGTGGAAATGAGGGGGCTAAATCATGAGTATCTTTGCATCTATCTTACGCAGCGTATACAAGCTCTCCGGCGCGAAAAAGGCGTTCGCCTTGCCGGAGGATGCACTGCGAAAGGAAATTGAAAAGCAGAACCGGCATCGTGGCGTTTTTACGCCCACCGACCGCAAGGCATATTATGAAACGATCACGGTAAACGGCTTTCCCTGCCTGATCGTGCGAGAGCATCCGAAGCCGTCCGAGCGCGCGATCCTCTACTTCTTCGGCGGCGGCATGGTGATCGGCCCGGACAAAGGCGACCTGCCTGTGATGCGTAAGCTCTGCCGCGAGACCGGCTGTGATGTGTGGTTTCCGTTTTACCCGCTCTGCATGGAACACTGCATTACTGAAACCTACGCGATGGTGTACGAATGTTATCGAAAAATGATTACACTGTACGGCGGCGGAAATGTCAGTACTTGCGGCTTTTCCTCCGGCGGTGCGCTGGCTTTGGGGATCGCGGCGCACAACAACGTGCAGCCCGAGTCGCTGCCGCAGCCGAGACACATCGTCGTTGTATCCCCCGGTGAAGTGCCATGGAACGATGCGGAAAAGGCGCGGATGCAGGCGCTCAATGAACGGGATGTTTCCATCGGCTATGCCTTCATGGTGACGGTGGAAAAGTTCATGCGGCATGGCTGCGAGAATGTGCCGGACTATATGCTCTCCGGCTCCCGGGGAGATTTTACCGGCGTAGGCGATATCCACTTCTTCTATTCTGCTGACGAGGTGCTCTACGGTGCTTTGCCGGACTTTGAGGAAGCCTGCAAACGGGCAAATGTCCCCTATACGGTGTCCGCCCGCCCGAAGATGGTGCATTGCTACTGTATGCTGCCGATCTTCAAGGAGGCAAAGGAGGACTTCGCGAAAATCGTGGACATTTTGAAAAAATGAGATCGGAAACGGTCGTGTGTTGATTGAAACACGGAGAGAAAACCATGGAACGAAAAGAGGCCATTCGCAGCGCATACCGACTGGCAGGCGAAAGCAGCTTTTATGACGGCATGATCACCTGCTCCACCCTGAGCGGAAAAGCGGTGTGCCGTTTGGTGTGGGCAATGAACAAGGCGGAAAACGACGATTATCTGGAAAAGGCGCTGTCCGGTATTCCGGAGCATTTCTCCGGCAGACTGCTGGAAGTGCCGGTGGGAACAGGGATTCTGACCATGCCGGTTTATAAGACGATGCCCGAAGCGGACATCACTTGCCTCGATTACTCGGCGGATATGATGGGGCAGGCACGGGAAAAAGCTGACCGTCTGCACCTGAAAAATGTAACCTTCCGGCAGGGCGATGTGGGTGCGCTTCCCTATGCAGACGACACCTTTGACATCGTTTTGTCGCTGAACGGCTTTCACGCTTTCCCGGGCAAAAAGGCAGCTTATCGGGAGGTTTACCGGGTTTTGAAGCCCGGCGGAACATTCTGCGGATGCTTCTATGTGAAGGGCGAGCATAAGCGGACGGATTGGTTTGTCCGGCATATTTATGAAAAGGCAGGTTTTTTCACACCGCCCTATGAGACGGTTTCCGACCTGAAAAACCGGCTGGAGCGCATGTACGCAGCCGTGACCCTCGGAAATGTGAAGAGTATGGCATGGTTCATCTGCCGGAAAGCAAAATGAGGAGAAGCAGAGATGATTTTACAGGTGATTTTGGAAGGCATAGGACTTGGCGTTCTGCTCATTTTGGTTTGCGCCATCGGTATCCGCAAGGGCGCGGTGGGCATGGTGCATCTTTACAGCCCAGAGGTGCAGGAGCGGTGCGTAACGCTGGGACTTACAACACACGCGAAAATCAAGCGAAATGCTTTGATTTTCAAAGCTGTCTGCGTTCCCGGATACATCGCCTATGTGCTGGTCTGCGTCTATGCGCTCAACGGCGCAAAGGGCTTCGTTCAGGGCTTTTGGCAGCTGCTGGTCATACTGTCCGTTATGAATCTCATAGACCGATTTTGGGTTGACGGCTATTGGGTAGGACATACGAACGCATGGGAAATTCCGGGAACGGAAGACCTGAAACCCTACATTGCAGCCAAGGATAAGGGCAAAAAGTGGCTGTTCGGCACAGTTGGTATGGCGGTCATTTCGGCAGCACTGGCGGCGATCATGATGCTTTTTATGGAAAGCTGAGGCGATAGAAATGCTGTTTCAAACATATGGCGACAGGAGGAGTCCTTCCGTGCTGTTCTTTCATGCAATGGGTGTGACAGGAGCGAGCAGCGAACCGATTGCGAGGTATTTGCAGGATCGATATTTCTGCATCTTGCCCACCTCCACCGTTTACTGCGAGGGGCAGAAATATGTCAGCAAGCTGGACGAAATACGGCAGGTGGAGGACTTTTTGCATCGACAGGGCGTGGAGCGGCTGGCGATGGTGGTCGCTTCTTCGATTGGTGCTGATCTCGCCATGGCGTTTTTGACAAGCACGAAGCTGCCCATTGGACATGTTTTCTTTGACGGCGGGCAGTTTGCTCAGATAAGTTCGGTAACACGCCATATTATGACGCCGCTTTTGTTTCTCGCTATAAAAAGTCTGTACTGGTCGAAGGGCGGTACACTGAAAAAGATACTGTGGTGTGACGACGACTCCATAAAGCCGTATTTTATAGCCGCAGGGGAAAATCTGACCTATACAAATTTGCGGCGGCAGATTTCGGACAGCCTGGAGGATAAGCCCTTTCCGCCGCTTTCAAAAGAATTGCAAAAACATACCTATTTCGAGTTCGGCAGCAAAGAGGAGCATTTCAAATACCGTCAAGCAGTGATGGAAGCCTACCCCTGCGGCCATTATCCCGTGTTTGAGGGATACGATCACATGCAATATCAGATTCGCGATCCAAAGGGGTTCGCCGAAATGCTGGCCACATCGCCGAGCGTGACTGTATGCCGGAACTGCCATTTATCAGAAAGTGAGTGATACCCATGAAATACAAAATCGAGAAAAACACCGTACAGGAGACGCTGATCATTCCGCTGTATGCGCGGAAGGTCTGCTCAGAACTATACCCGAATCTTTACCGGGATGAAACAGCGGTTCGCCTGATTGACGAGATCGACTACGATTTTTCTGAGTCGGAGAAAAAATCCCGCAGCCTGATGCAGCGTTTCGGTTCACTGGAGGTGGCCGTGCGGCAGAATGACCTTGCTTTTGAGGTGCGGGATTATCTGAAATCTCACCCCAATGCGGCGGTGGTCAATCTGGGCTGCGGGCTGGACAGCACCGGAAAAAGCTGTGATAACGGCAGCTGTAAAATTTACAATCTGGACTTTCCCGATGTCATAGCCGTGCGCAACGAGCTTTTGCCCGCCGGGGAGCGTGAGAAAAATATCCCCTGCGATTTGAACAATACCGAATGGTTTAGAAAAATTGACGCTTCAAACGGTGCGGTATTCTTTGCCTCCGGCGTGTTCTATTACTTCCTGACCGAGCAGGTCAAGGCGCTGGTACAGCAAATGGCAGACGCTTTTCCGGGCAGCGTGCTGGTGTTTGACGCTGCAAATCGGACGGCGGTGAAGATGATCGCAAAAACATGGCTCAAGAGCGCGAAAATCAAGGATGTGGGCGCGTATTTCGCGGTTTCAGACGCAAAAAGTGAGCTTTCCCTGTGGGACAGCCGCTTGCAGGTCACGAGCCGCGGCTATATGCTGGGCTACAACAATCTCCGCGATCCATCCGTCAGCGGTTTTTTCCGTTTTCTCGCAAAGGTCGGCGACGGTATGATGAAAATGCAGATCGTGAAGATCGGATTTGGAGGCGGGAAATGGTGAAAGGCGGAGAATGTAAGGAGACCGTGCAATGAAATACATAGGTATGCCCATGGGGATGTGGGTGCTGTTTGCGCCGTCCTTCCGAAACCAGCTGACGGCGGTGTTCGGCTACGGTACGAATACGGCAAAAGCCATCACGAAAAAAGCAAAGCCGAAATACAGGGAGATCATCTCCGAGCTGCCCGAATTTGAAAAAGGCGACCGGTTCAAGATGAACCTCGTCAACTGCGCGATGATCGGTGCGTTTATTCTCTCCATGCCGGAGCGCCCAAAGGTGGACAGACTGACAGATTACTACGCAAAATCCATGATGACAAAGCCCATGAAATGGTTTTGCCGCAAGAGCGGAAAGAGCAAATTCACCGAAAAGGACATTGCGGGTATGAAAGCCACCGCCGCCCTGAAAGCCGCCGACCGCAACCCATATTCGTGGAACATGGAGTTTTACGAATATCCCGACGGCAGCGGCTACGAGGGACGCTTCACCAAATGCGGCATCTGCGTGCTAATGAAAAAGCTGGGGCTATATGACCTCACTCCCGCGCTGTGCCGTCTGGACTACACCATGAGCGAGGCCGGCGGCGTGACCGACTTTGTGCGGCAGTACACTCTCGCCTCCGGCGGCCCATACTGCGACTGCGGGTATAAAAAGAAGCTTTAAGCGGGAGGCACAGCGATGAAAGAAAGTTATACTACAAAGGCGTTCCGAAAAACGGTGCGTGAAAGATTCCCGGAACAGGAGGTACGAAAATGATCCAGACAACAGTTAAGGTTTCCGGCATGGCCTGCTCCATGTGCGAGGCGCACATCAACGACGCCATTCGCGCCGCATTCTCGGTGGAGAAGGTTTCCTCCTCCCATTCCAAGGGGGAGACGGTGATCCTCTCGAAAGAGCCGCTGGGCGAAAATGCACTCCGTGCCGCCATCAATGCCACCGGCTATATGGCGGGAGAGATCAGCACCGCAGTCTACGAGAAGAAAGGCTTTTTCCATTTCGGGAAGAAGAAACAGTAAGATCATTCCGATGCCGCCATCGCGGCCATCGGTTTGACATATATATTTTATATAGGAGGACAATCATTATGAAAAAACTCGGTTTATTTGCAGCAGGCGTGCTGTTCGGCACGGCAGGCATCAAGCTGCTGGGCAGCAAGGATGCCAAGAAGGTCTACGCCCACACCACCGCCGCCGCGCTGCGTGCCAAGGAGGGCGTGATGAAAACGGTCACCGCCGTGCGGGAGGGTGCGGATGACATCTACGCAGAAGCCAAGGCCATCAATGAGCGCCGCGCGGAGGCGGAGGCCGCCGCTGTGGTGGAGGACGCTTCCGCGGAGGAAAACAAGGCGGAGTGAGCCATGAAATGCAAAATCCTACATGAAACGACCGGACGGCTGCGGGTACACCTGTGCTGCGGGCGGATGACAGTATCCCAAGCGGATGTGCTGGAATACTATCTGCGCGCCCAGGACGGCGTGCAGGCGGTCAAGGTCTACGACCGGACGCAGGACGCGGTGGTGCTCTATGACGCGGAGCGTGGAAGCATACTCCGTGCGCTGGCACAATTCTCCTTCGCCAAGGCGGAAGCTATGGAGCTGGTGCCGGAGCATACCTCCCGGGCACTGAACCGGGAGTTTGAGGACAAGCTGGCTATCGCCATCATGCGGCGGTGCATCTCCAAGCTGTTTCTGCCTGCGCCCATCACCACGGCGCTGGCACTGCTCCGCTCCGTAAAGTACATCCGGGAGGGGCTTTCGGCGCTGCTGCGCGGACAGCTTTCCGTTGCCGTGCTGGATGCTGCTGCCGTTTCGGTGTCTATGTTACGGGGCGATTTTGCCACCGCAGGCTCTGTCATGTTCATGCTGCATCTGGGCGAAATTCTGGAGGAGTGGACTCACAAAAAGTCCGTGGCCGATCTTGCCTCCGCCATGAGCCTGCGGGTGGACAGCGTCTGGCAGCAGGTAAACGGCGCCGAGGTGCTGACGAAGATCACCGACGTGAAGCCGGGCGACCGTATCGTGATCCGTACCGGCGGCATGATCCCGCTGGACGGCCGAGTGGTGGAGGGAGAGGCCATGGTGAACCAGTCCTCCCTCACCGGCGAGTCTATGCCCGTGGCCAAGCGCCCCGGCAGTCCCGTCTATGCCGGGACGGTGGCGGAGGAGGGCGAGTGCGTCATCTCCGTGGAGAAATCCTCCGGCAGTGGGCGGTATGACCGGGTGGTTCGCATGATCGAGGAGTCGGAGAAGCTGAAATCCACCGCCGAGGACAAGGCGTCCCGGATGGCGGACAGGCTGGTTCCCTATACGCTGGGCGGCACGGTGCTGACGTATCTTCTGACCCGGAATGTGACGAAAATGCTCTCGGTGCTGATGGTGGACTTCTCCTGCGCCCTGAAGCTGGCCATCCCCATCGCGGTGCTGTCCGCCATGCGGGAGAGCAGCGGCTATCACATCTCCGTCAAGGGCGGACGCTTTTTGGAGGCGGTGGCCAAGGCGGACACCATTGTGTTCGACAAGACCGGCACACTGACCTATGCGACCCCCACCGTGGCGGCGGTCATCCCCTTCAGCGGGCACGACGAGGCGGAAATGCTCCGGCTTGCCGCCTGTCTGGAGGAGCATTACCCACATTCCATGGCAAACGCCGTGGTGGCGGAGGCAAAGCGGCTCAGGCTCACCCACGAGGAGTATCATTCGCAGGTGCAGTATGTGGTGGCCCACGGCATCTCCAGTATGGTGGAGGGCAAGAAGGTCATCATCGGCAGCGCCCACTTTGTCTTTGAGGACGAGGGCTGCCGCATCTCAAAGGGAGAACAGGCGAAATTTGACACCCTGCCCGCCGCGTATTCCCACTTGTACCTCTGCATGGACGGGGAACTGGCGGCGGTCATCTGCATCCACGATCCCCTGCGCCGGGAGGCACGGGATGCGGTAAAAGCGCTGCACGAGAGCGGCTTTACCAATGTGGTGATGATGACCGGCGACAACCGCCGCACGGCGGAGGCCGTGGCCGCTGAGGTGGGCGTGGACGCTGTGTACGCCGAGGTGCTGCCGGAGGACAAGGCCGCATTTATCCGGCAGGAAAAGGCGAAGGGCCACACCGTTATCATGGTGGGCGACGGCGTCAACGACTCCCCTGCTCTGTCGGAGGCGGACGCGGGCATCGCCATCTCCACCGGCGCGGCCATCGCCCGGGAGATCGCAGACATCACCGTTGCCTCGGAGGATCTCTTCGCGCTGGTAACACTGCGCAGGCTCGGTGAGGCACTGATAGAGCGCATCCACGGCAGCTACCGCTTCATCGTGGGCTTCAACCTGACGCTGATCGCACTGGGCGTGGCGGGGGTACTGCCACCTGCCACCTCGGCACTGCTGCACAACGGGTCCACCCTGGGCATCAGCCTGCGGAATATGACCGACCTGCTGGACGATGAAGAAAATACCCAGAAATAAACAAGCAAGTGAGGGAGCAGAGAGGCGGCAAGGTGCTTCTCTGCTCCTTGCCGGCACCGTGTTATTAGCGTTAGGGGGGCGGATAAACGCGGAGCATAACAAAACCCGTATCAGTTTAACTGGTACGGGCTTTGTTGAATAATAAGACCGGCGGAGACCGATGCCGCCAGCAGGACACAGAACACAGCATCCCACGCCGAGAACCGAAGCGACAGATAATTGCTCTTGCGGCGCTTTAACTCGATGCCCCGTGTTTCGGCGGAGGCGGAAAGCGTCTCGGCGATGCGGATGACACGCAAAGCCATCGGCACGGTCAGTATTTCGATATAGGATGGCAGCGCTCGCAGCTTCTGAAGCGGTGTTGCAAATGCGCCCCGCGTCCGGATGGACTGCCGCAGTACCGTTGTGGCAATTCTGGAACGCCGGGAGTACACAGGCTGCACGGTGAACTTCAAGACTTACACCAATTCTATCCGGGATAAGAAGCAAAGGGATAATCCCATTGAAAAGTAGGCGATTTACCCCAATACCCACGAGCGCATTATCGACGATGATGTGTTTGAAAAGGTGCAGGAGATCCGCTCATCCGTGTCAAAGTCTTGGAACGACTGGTTCTCAAGCACATTCAGGCGGTTATGGGGTATATCCTGCGACACGAGGATTATTTCCGCACGATCATGGAGGAACAGCTCCGCGTGGAAAGCTATGAGCAAATCCGCATCCGCAGAAAGCGTCTGGAAAGCAACGAACGCCGTATTGCCGAGCTGAAAAGACTGTTCATCAAGATTTATGAGGACAACGCCAGCGGGCGGCTGACGGATGAATGCTATGATATGCTGAGCCAGACCTATGAAGCGGAGCAGAAGCAGTTGGAAGTGGAAGCGATCACCTTGCAGCAGGAGATTGAAGTACAGGAACGACAGAACGAAAACATTGAAAAGTTCATTCAGAAAGCGCACAAGTATGTCGGCATTGAGGAACTGGACGGCTACGCTCTGCGTGAGCTGGTGTCCGCAATCTATGTGGACGCTCCGGACAAGTCCAGCGGCAAGCGGGTACAGCACATCCATATCAGGTACGACGGGCTGGGCTTTATCCCTCTGGATGAACTGATGAAAAAGGAAACAGCGTGACCGAAGTCACGCCGTACCCCATGGAAACACAAGGTTTTCATCATTTTTTGATTTTACTGTTTTACGACCACCCGGCAATTCGCCGCGGGGCTTTGTAAAGCGGGAAAAGCTGGCTGTTCCGGCCGCGAAAAAACAGCCACCCGGATGGGTGGCTGTTTTTTGCTTGCAAAAGAACTTACTTCAGCTCGACCTTGCCGCCGGCCTCTTCGACCTGCTTCTTCATAGCCTCGGCATCGTCCTTGGACAGGCCTTCCTTCAGGGTGTGGGGCACGCCCTCAACGGCAGCCTTGGCCTCGGCCAGGCCCAGACCGTTGATCTCGCGGACGACCTTGATGACCTTGATCTTCTGAGCGGCGTCGAAGCCAGCCAGGACCACGTCGAACTCGGTCTTCTCCTCAGCGGCGGGAGCAGCAGCGCCGGCGGCGGGAGCAGCCATAGCGGCGGCGGAAACGCCGAACTCCTCCTCCAGAGCGTGCACCAGCTCGGACAGCTCCAGAACGGTCAAACCCTTGATCTCTTCGATCATAGCAGTAATCTTCTCAGACATTGTGATAGCCTCCTATTTGTAAGATTTAAATTGATGTTGTGCAGGCCCTGTGCCTGCGATGGAAAGGGGGCCGAATTACTCGGCGGCAGCGCCGTTCTTCTCGGCGATCTGCTTCAGCACGCAAGCCAGACCAGAAATAGGGGCCAGCATGGTGCCCAGGACCTGCGCCTGCAGCACGGGCAGGGCGGGGATGGACGCCAGCGCGTTCACGGTCTCCATGGAGACGACCTTGCCCTCCATGAAACCGCCCTTGATCTCGAACTTGTCCTTCAGCTTCTTTGCGTAGTCCGCCATCACACGGGCCGGGGCGACGGGATCGTCAACACAGATAGCCAGAGAAGTGGTACCGTTGAGCTGATCGTCCAGTTCGTTCAGACCGCAGTTGTTGAAAGCGAAACGCAGCAGGGTGTTCTTGATGACAGCGTACTCAATGTTGTTCTTACGGCACTCCGCGCGCAGCTCGGTATCCTCTGCCACGGTGATGCCCTTGTAATCAACGATGACACCGGCTGCGGAATTCTGCAGCTTTTCGGTCAGCGCCGCCACGATCGCCTGCTTTTCAGACAGAACCTTTGCGTTGGGCATTCTTTGATTTCACCTCCGTTAGAATTGTCGGTGCGTTCAAAAAAGGAAACCGTCCTCATGCCAAAGGACATGAGGACGGTAAAAGCAATCAAAATGACTTGCCATCCTCGGCAGGACTTACGGCTTTCGCCACCTGCTGTCTTTGGAACGCAACCAATATTATATCCAAGGCTTCACAGCTTGTCAAGCCAAAGATAACAATTTTCCGGCATTTTCAGGACACTTCCTGAAAGCGCCCCGGGTACCAAGATACCGAGCCGCCGTTCAGATCTCCGCGCAGATTTTTTGCTGGGCAAGGCGAAGCCTCGCAGGAATACTTTGTGTATTTCAAGAGGCTTCAACGCAGGCCGGCGGGAAATCTGCCGGTGAGCTGTGCGGTGGAGTCGGTATCGCGGTGCCCTCACAAAATTACAGTTGTTTGTTGGCGTTCATCTTCACGCCGGGGCCCATGGTGGAAGCGGCCACGCAGGACTTGATATACTGACCCTTGGCAGCGGCGGGCTTGGCCTTGATGATAGCGCCGATGAGGGCGGAATAGTTCTCAAACAGCTTGTCAGCGCCGAAGGACACCTTGCCGATGGGGCAGTGGATGATGTTGGTCTTGTCCAGACGATACTCGACCTTACCGGCCTTCGCCTCCTGAACAGCCTTGGCGGCGTCGGGAGTCACGGTGCCGGACTTGGGAGAGGGCATCAGACCCTTGGGGCCCAGGACCTTACCCAGACGACCCACAACGCCCATCATGTCGGGGGTAGCGACGACCACGTCGAAGTCGAACCAGTTTTCCTTCTGGATCTTCTCCACCAGGTCCATCTCGCCCACGTAGTCGGCGCCGGCGGCCTTGGCAGCCTCGGCCTTGTCGCCCTTGGCGAACACCAGGACGCGGACGGACTTGCCGGTGCCGTTGGGCAGCACGATGGCGCCGCGGACCTGCTGGTCAGCGTGACGGGAGTCCACGCCCAGCTTGACGTGCAGCTCCACGGTCTCGTCGAACTTGGCGGAAGCGGTCTTGCAGATCAGCTCCAGACCCTCCTTGGGATCATACAGCGTAGCCTTGTCGATCTGCTTGGCGCTCTCTTGATATTTCTTACCTCTAAACATTTCTTACACCCTCCTTACTCGCCGACCACGACGCCCATGGAACGGGCGGTACCGGCGATCATGCTCATGGCGGCTTCCAGAGACGCGGCGTTCAGGTCGCGCATCTTCAGCTCGGCGATCTTCTGAATGGAGGCCTTGGAAATGGTGGCGACCTTCTCCTTGTTGGGAACGCCGGAACCGGACTCAATGTTGCACTCCTTCTTGATGAGGACAGCCGCGGGAGGGGTCTTGGTGATAAAGCTAAAGGAACGGTCGGCATACACGGTGATGACCACGGGGATGATCAGGCCCATGTCATTCTTGGTGCGCTCGTTGAATTCCTTGGTAAAGGCAGCGATGTTGATGCCGTGCTGACCCAGGGCCGGGCCAACGGGGGGTGCGGGAGTTGCTTTGCCCGCGGGGATCTGCAGTTTGACGTATCCAACTACTTTCTGTGCCATTTGTAGGCACCTCCTTCAATAAAATGTGGTAGCGGCGGGGATACTTGCCGCTTTTGGCGAGACGCGCAGCGTCTCTCCCACTTTGCCGGCACACCTGCGCCGGACTTCCGCGCAGACGTTCTGCGCTCAGTTGCTGCTGACCTCGACCTGGTCCAGTTCGAGATCAACGGGGGTCTCGCGTCCGAACATGGATACGACCACGCGCACCCGGTTCTTCTCCGGCTCGATCTCCTCCACGGTACCGGTGAAGCTGGACAGCGGGCCCTCGGTGATACGCACCGTGTCGCCCACATGGTAGAGCACGACGATCTCGCGCTTCTCCATGCCCAGCGCCGCCACCTCGTCCTCGGTCAGGGGGATAGCCTTGTTGGCCTCGCCCACGAAGCCGGTGACGCCGCGGATGTTGCGGATCAGGTGCCAGGTATCGTCCGTCATGACCATCTTGATGAGGACGTAGCCGGGAAATACCTTCCGCTGCACTTCCTTCATCACGCCGGTCTCGGTGACCTCGGTGACCGTCTCCATCGGGATCTCGGTCTTGAGGACCATGTCCTCCATCCCGCGGTTCACCACGGATTTTTCGATGGCGGCCTTTACCGCGTTTTCATAGCCGGAATAGGTATGTGCTACATACCACTTTGCGTTATCAGCCATGTCCTGTACCTTAGAACAGACCGATGAGGGTATCCACCGCCAGCACGGCCACGGCATCAAAGATCCAGATCGCCGCGCCCACGATCAGGGAGCACAGCAGGACGGTGCCGGTGTTCTTGGCGGTAGTCTTGCCATCAGGCCAAACGACCTTCTTCAGTTCGCTTCTCATTTCGCGGAACCACTTGCCGCGATCCTTACTGACCTTCTTCTCTTCAGCCATGTCAATATCTCCTTCCGGTTACTTCGTCTCGCTATGGACGGTGTGCTTTCTGCAGAAGGGGCAATACTTGTTCAGCTCAAGCTTGTCAGGGGTATTCTTCTTGTTCTTCATCGTGTTGTAGTTTCTCTGCTTGCACTCGTTGCATCTCAAAGTGATCTTCACGCGCATTAACGGCACCTCCTTATTAGATTAGGCTTCCGCTTCGGAACGCCCTTTTGCCTCCCTGCCGGATGATCTCCACCTGCGCCCCCGAAGCGAAAAAGCGCGCAAAAAGAAAGCACCCACTCACAGGTAATGCCCACTATACCACACTTTCCCCCGCCGGTCAACCGCTTTTTGCAGAAAAATCCCGTATTTTTCGCGGTTTCGTCCCATTTTCTGTTGCTTCCCGCCGTCATTTTGTGTATGATAGAGCCGATATGAAAAAAACGCGGCGGCGCACGCCGCGAAAAGTGAGGTACATCCCCATGAAGATCATGGCCATCGACTACGGCGACGCCCACACCGGCATCGCCATTTCCGACTACACCGAAACGCTGGCGGGCTACTCCGACACCCTCCACTCCCGCCGGCAGGAGGAGGTGCTCTCCGGCATACAGCGGCTCATCGCCGAGCACGGCGTACAGCTGCTGGTGCTGGGCTACCCCCGGAACATGGACGGCACCGAGGGGCCCCGGGCCGAGAAATGCGCCGCCTTCGGCGCGCTGCTGCGGCAGGCGACCGGGCTGGAGGTCATCCTCTGGGATGAGCGCCGCACCACCATCGACGCCCACAACATCCTGTTTCAGAACGGGCAGAACGCCAAAAAGCGGAAGAAGACCGTGGACGCGGTAGCCGCTGCACTGATGCTGGAGGGCTATCTGACCCGCCGGCGGCTGGAGGGCGCGAAATGACGGATGTTATCGTTATCGGCGGCGGCGCCAGCGGCATGATGGCGGCGCTGACCGCCGCGGAAAACGGCCGCAGCGTCGTCCTGCTGGAACGGCAGAGCCGGGTGGGGCGCAAGCTGCTGGCCACCGGCAACGGCCGGTGCAATCTGACCAACTACCATGTATCTCCCGATCATTACCATGGGGAGGACAGCAGTTTCTGCGCTCACGCGCTGCGCGCCTTTGACACAGGCACAACGCTGCAATATTTTGCCTCACTGGGACTGCTGACGGTCAGCGAGGACAGCGGCCGCGTCTACCCCATGAGCAACATGGCCGGCAGCGTGCTGGACGTGCTGCGCTACGCGCTGGAGCGCCCCGGCATCCGGGTCTGCACCGGACAGGCGGTCACCGCCGTAAAGCGAATAGCGGAGGGCTTCACCGTCAGGACCGAGACGGAGGTCTTTGCCGCGCGGAAGGTCATACTGGCCGCCGGCGGAGCCGCCGGCAGCAAAGTAGGCGGCGTCATGGACGGCTATCGCCTTGCCAAAATGCTGGGGCACCACCGCACCGTGCTGTATCCCTCCCTGGTGCAGTTGAAGACTGACCCCACCTATCCCCGGGCGCTGAAGGGCGTCAAAGCCGAGTGCGGCATCGCCATCCTCCGGGGCGGCGAGCGTGTGGCGGCGAACCGCGGCGAGGTGCTGTTCACTGAATATGGTGTCAGCGGTCCGGCGATCTTCGACATCTCCCGCGCGGTGTCCACCGGCGGCGAGGGGCTGGTCTGCGCGCTGGACTTCTTCCCTGACTGGGAGACGCGGGAGGTGCTGGACTGGCTGCGCCTGCGGCGGGAGACCATGGGCACCCACGAGGCCTCCACCCTGCTGGTAGGCTCCTGCCACACCCGGCTGGGGCAGATGCTCTGCAAAGCCGCCGGGTTCACCACTCAGCGCGCAGCCGGCCTCACCGACGGGGACCTGGAGCGCATCGCCCGGCAGGTGAAGCGCTTTGCGCTCCCTATCACCGGCACCTGCGGCTTTGACCAGGCACAGGTCACGGCGGGCGGCCTGCGGACGGAGGAATTTGACCCGGAAACGCTGGAAAGCCGTGTCGTTCCGGGGCTGTACGCCTGCGGTGAGGTGCTGGACGTGGACGGCGACTGCGGCGGCTTCAACCTGCAATGGGCCTGGTCGTCCGGGCATCTGGCCGGGCTGCTGCTGTAATTGGTTGACAATAACATTTATTATGGTAAACCTGTAAACTGCCCGCGGCAGCTTACAGGTTTACTTTTTCGTCTTAATAAAGTCTTAATCCTCCCCCTGCTTGTTTCTTAAGAGGCATTTCGGTACCATGGAGCCAGAAAGGAAAGAAAGGAAGTGCCCCTATGGAACCCACGCTGCGGACCATCAATGCCGTGATCTCGGCGCTGTTTTTTATCTGCTACACCTATCAATTTCTCTATATCCCGCTGGTGCTGCTGAAAAAGCGCCGGCCCCTTCCCCACCCTGCCGCGTCCCATCGGTACGCGGTGCTCATCGCTGCGCGGAACGAGGAAAACGTCATTGCCGGGCTGCTGGACTCACTGGCCGCGCAGACCTACGATATGTCCCTGGTGACGGTGTTCGTGGCGGCGGACAACTGCACCGGCAGCACCGCCGCCATCGCGCGGGAACATGGGGCGGTGGTGTATGAGCGCTTCAATCACGTGAACGTGGGTAAGGGCTATGCCCTGGATTTTCTGCTGCAGCACATCGGCGCAGACTATCCGGAGGGCTTTGACGGCTACTTCGTGTTCGACGCGGACAACATCCTCTCGCCGGACTACCTCGAGCGCATGAACGAAAGCTTCTCCGCCGGAAACGAGATCGTGACCAGCTACCGCAACAGCAAAAACTTCGGCGACAACTGGATCAGCGCCGGGTACGCCCTGTGGTTCCTGCGGGAGAGCCGCTATCTGAACGGCGCGCGGAACCGGCTGGGCAGCAGCGCCGCCGTGGGCGGGACAGGCTTTCTGTTCTCGCAGCGGATACTGGACGAGAGCCATGGCTGGCGGTTCTATCTGCTGACGGAGGATATCGAGTTTTCCATCCACCACATTCTGCGGGGCGAGAGGATCGCCATCTGCGAGGACGCGGTGCTCTATGACGAGCAGCCCACCGATTTCCGGCAGTCCTGCCGGCAGCGGCTGCGCTGGGCCAAGGGCTACATACAGGTGTTCCGCCGCTACGGCGCGGAGCTGCTGAAGGGCACGGCCAAGGGCAGCTGGAGCTGCTTCGATATGTCCATGTCCATCCTGCCGGCATTTATCCTGACGGCCCTGTGTCTGCTGGCCAACCTGACGCTGACGGCGCTGGGACTTATGCAGGGGGACGGCGTATGGTTCGCCATGCGGTCCCTGCTGGAGTGCATGGGCAGTATCCTGGCCACGCTGCTGGTGCTGGGTGGCATCACCGTGGCCAGCGAGTGGCGGCGTATCCACGCGCCGGCGTGGAAAAAGATCGCTTTCACTCTGACGTTCCCGCTGTTCATGCTGACGTACCTCCCCATCTCCATGGCAGCCCTGTTTATGAAGGTGGAGTGGAAGCCCATCCACCACAGTGTAAACCTGGCGTCGCTCCCCTCCCCCGCTGTGAAGAATTGACCTTGTGCAAAGGCGGGAATAGGGGTATGATAGATGTATTACTCCCACAGGAGGTCCCTCTATGTACACGATTTTGGTCGTTGATGATGAAAAGGATATTGTCTCCGCGCTGGAGATCTATCTCAAGGCCGAGGGCTACCGGGTGCTGTCCGCCTGCAACGGGAAAGAGGCCCTGGCCGCGGCGGCGCGGGAGGACGTGCACCTCATTCTGATGGATATCATGATGCCCGTGATGGACGGACTGTCCGCCATGGCCCAACTGCGGCAGACCAGCAACGTACCCGTGATCCTGCTGACCGCCAAGGGCGAGGACACCGACAAGGTCCTGGGGCTGAACGTGGGCGCGGACGACTATATCACCAAGCCCTTCAACCCGGTGGAGCTGCTGGCCCGGGTACGCTCACAGCTGCGGCGGTATTTGCAGCTGGGCGGCGGGCAGGTGCAGGCCAGCACGCTCATCATCGGCGGCATCTGCCTGGATGACAACGCCAAGACCGTCACCGTGGACGGCGACCCGGTGGCGCTGACACCCAAGGAGTACGACATCCTGCGGTTCCTCATGCGGAACGCGGGGACGGTGTTCTCCCCCAATGAGATCTACCGCCGGGTGTGGGAGGACGTGCCGCTGAACGCCGCGGGCGCCATCGCGGTACACATCCGGCACCTGCGGGAAAAGCTGGAGATCAACCCCTCGGAGCCGCGGTACATCAAGGTGGTCTGGGGCAAGGGCTATAAGATGGAGGGCGGCATCTCATGAAGGGATTTTTAGACAAGACGTGGGCGAAGGCCGCCGCCTTCGTGCTGACGCTGGTGTTCGGCGTTCTGACCGTTCTGGGCGGCGTGGGTGTGGGTATCCTTATCAGCTACGACGTGTTTCTGGACGGCGGCGACTTCCTGCGCCAGACGATGTACGAGGGAAACTGCGTCAGATCCATCGACACCGCCGACAGCTTCCTGCGCGGCACGCTGGCCAATGCGGGCGTGCTGGTCAGTGACGGCACCTATGACTACAGTACCGTTGAAAATGGAGATGTCACCGAGGAGGAGCGGGCTCAGGTGATCAGCGACCTGCCCCGTATATTTGCGGAGGAGTTCTCCCGCGATGCCGCCGACTGTCACCTGACCGTCACCGTCAGAGGGAATGGGGAGGTCGTCGGTACCTTTGAAAATTTTGAACTGACAGACGGCGACAAGCCGCTGTATACCACGCAGGAGACGTTCACCTACGCGCTGAACACCGGCAATACGGCCATGGTCACCATTGCCGCCGATCTGCTGCGGTCGGAAAACGCGCCCAGCTATTCATATCTGCTGTGCCAATGGCTGCTGGAGCACACCGGCCTGACTATCTTCCTCACCGCACTATTCGCACTGCTGGCGCTGTTCTGCTTCTGCTTCTCCCTGGCTGCCGCCGGACACTGGCAGGGACACGAGGGCATACATCTGACCTGGCTGGGCAAAATTCCCGCCGACGTGTGGCTGATCGTGCTGCTGTGCGTGTTTTACATCGGCTGGGATGCGTTTTACTATGAATGGGGCAGGGTGTTCTTCTGCGCGGCGCTGGTGCCGTTTGTACTGCTGTTCCTGTGCGTCTTTGCCGCCCAGTGCAAGGCGGGCACCGTCCTGCGGAGCGCGCTGATCGCGCGGATAGCCCGGTTCCTCTGGCGCATTGTCCGTTCGCTGTTTCTGGGGCTGTGGCGCATCGCCAGAAATCTCCCGCTGCTGTGGAAAACGGCGCTGGTTATGGCAGGGGTATTCTTTCTGGAGATGCTCTTTGTGCTGGCTGGCTACGGCTCGGTGGACGGAATCTTTGTCATAATGAAGGCAGTGGAGCTGCTGGCGGCCCTGTATATCGCCCTGAACCTGCGGACGCTGCAGAAGGGCGGCGAAAAGCTGGCGGACGGCGACTTCTCCTCGCCCATCGACACGCGGTATCTCATCGGGGATTTCAAACGCTACGGGCAGGAGCTGAACGATGTACAGTCCGGCCTGGAGCAGGCGGTGCAGGAGCAGATGAAGGCCGAGCACCTGAAGACAGAGCTCATCACCAACGTGTCCCACGACATCAAGACGCCGCTGACCTCTATCGTCAACTATGTGGATCTGTTGAAAAAGGAGGACATCCCCTCCCCAGAGGCCCGGGAGTACATCGCCGTGCTGGACCGGCAGAGCCATCGGCTGAAAAAGCTGACAGAGGATCTGGTGGAGGCGTCCAAAGCCTCCTCCGGCGTGCTGAATGTGGACCTACAGCCCACGGACGTGAACGTGCTGTTTTCACAGATCGAGGGCGAGTATCAGGAACGGTTGGCCGCCTGCCAGTTGACGCTGGTAACGCAGCCTCCCGCACCGGGTACCGTCATCCGCGCCGACAGTCGTTTGCTGAGCCGCGTCATGGATAATCTGGTGTCCAACATCTGCAAGTACGCCCTGCCCAGCACACGGGTCTATGTGGTTTCCACGCTGTCCCGGGAGGCCGTTACCATCAGCTTCAAGAACGTCTCGCGGGACGAGCTGAATATCTCCCCCGACGAGCTGATGGAGCGTTTTGTGCGCGGCGATGCCTCGCGGCACACGGAGGGCAGCGGACTGGGGCTGTCCATCGCACGGAGCCTGGTGCAGCTGCAGGGCGGCCGCTTCGACCTGGCCATCGACGCCGACCTTTTCCGCGCGGATATCACCTTCCCGCTGTCGGAGAGCGCAGCAAGCTAAGCGTTTTATACAGATCTGAATAAGGTCGTCATCGGCAGGCAAGCGCCCGCCGATGACGACCTTATTTATGTAAACCAAAAACTTTCTCTTCCCTTCCACCCACAGCTGTGCTATACTAAGGAGGTATCCGGGTATAGCGAAGTTGGTATCGCGCTTGATTTGGGAGAATACGCCCAGCCGAATAAAAAACTGAATAACCGGGTGTAGCGCAGTTGGTAGCGCGCCTGCTTTGGGAGCGCCGTGGCGGTATCCGGGACAGGGTGAGGCGAAACGCCGCAAAGCCTTGTGACGCCTGTGTTTGCGGGATTTCTCCCGGTTGCTGAAAGCGGCATAAAAGCGGCTTTGACCACATAAATGACCACAGACAGAAAAATCTTTGATTTTCTCCCCCTCCGTGGTATAATGGCAGAAAAGTGAATAACCGGGTGTGGCTCAACTGGTAGGGCGCGACATTTGGGATGTCGAGGTTGGGTGTTCAAGTCACCTCACTCGGACCAAAATCCCTCTGAAATCGTTGATTTCAGAGGGATTTTTCTTATTCTTTGTCTATTGCGGCGCAAGAAATGAAGCTGAATATATTCAATATTTTATTGTGTTCTTCATGTAAATGCTCTATAATTTATTATAATGCAGCTACTTTGGGGAGCCTTTGTATTATGGACTTAGAAAATCGATCGGGGGATTAGAGTAGTGTCTTTTTTGCAAAAGATAGATGAGCTTTTTGAAGCGTCGTGTTTACAATTTTCTGTTCCGCTAAAGAGCGATAACTTTCACACATATATTCCAATCGAAATTTATAACGATACTCATAGATTTCAGTTTTTGATTCGAAAAGGCAAAAAATCTAAAATTCTGATTTTAGCAGGGCAGCAGAGAGTTTATTTAACTGATGACCAAATTATTAGAACCATACTTTCTATGGAAGACAACGAAACCGAATGGTTTTTGGCGCAGTTTATCTCTCTTTATGTCGGAAATGGTGTTCAAACGACATTAGAATTGGATAAAACAAAATTTACTTACACAGGGCTCCCCTCTTTCCCTGAAGAAAGAGATATCTTACTTTTCTCTGATACAAATATCAAGCTAAGTCATTTTTGCTTTCTCTTAAACTTCATTTTTGCAAAAGATCAGTGTTGGGGGAAAATGAGTAACACTCCTAATTTTGAAAAAAAGACCTTGTGCAAATATATTTCTATTATATTTCCCAAAAACTTGCTGCTGCGAGACAAATCGTACAAAAGCATTTTAAGATTGTTGTCATCCCATCTAACCTCTCTCTGAAAAGCAGGGATAGAATACTTCCTATCTGCCTCGAGGCAAATGATTTGCTGTTGAGGATCATTAGGCTTTACGGATAAGCACACTTGTGTTTTCGACAAAAAATCACTCAGATTAGTAATTGTTCCAACAATTTCCGCCATAATAAAGCTCCTATCTCTATATCCGGATTAGGCGAATGATTTAAAAGTTAAAATATTCGGTATCGAGTTTATATAATTTGAAAGTTTGTGCCGCTGCCACGCCAACCTCATACTTAACAAGAAGATCTGCAAGTAAATTGCCATCTATTAATTTGATATTTTTTTGCTGTTGCTTCTCGATGAATTGTATTGCAGATCTCGTAAAAGACGATGTTGTAATAAAAACACCTTTGTTAATATGTTCCATGGCGCCAATAAAGGCCTGTAAATCATGCCGGGTAACCTTATTGCCATTAGCAAAACGTTTAGCCTGGATATATATCAAATCCAAGCCGAGCTTATCTTCACTAATTATTCCATCAATTCCGCCATCATGTGGTTTTCCTGTAACAATACCCGAATTTTTATCATATCCATACCCCATCTTTAAAAGCAAGTCAACCACAAGATGTTCAAAGAACTCTGGGGAATTGTTTAGGACAGAATCAAATACTTGTTGTCGTATATTTTGTAAATGCTCCTGCAGCGCAGCTTTGATTTTTTCTTCCGGTAACAGTTCAGAAATATCTGTAGTTTTGGGAGCAGTAATAATAGTGGCTGTATTTTCTGTCGAAATCAAACGGAATTTGATCTTTTTTCCTTCATAACCCGCAATTTCAAAGAATTTTATCGGGTAAGCAGTCGGAAAATCCAGACCGATACACCGACGGCGAAGTTGAGCATTGACAACACCAACAGGATTCTCTGCTCCAAAAGAATACAATCCCTGACGAATAATCTCATCATATATTTGTTTTGAGGTCAAACCATCATTATTTTGTTGTAAAACACACTTAATAGATTCTACGATAGTCATCTCATCACCCCCGGCTCCGCTTTATTTGATGGTTGCTTTTCATCCGGCACAATTTCTATAATATCCTCAATTCCACAATCCAACGCGGCACAAATCTTCACGAGTATCTCTGTGGTAACATGCCCGTTCCGCCCCATCTTGGTGACAGATGCTGGGCTAATACCTGCCTTTTCACACAGGTCCTTTTTCTTCATGTCCTTATCGATGAGCAGCTTCCAGAGTTTTTTATAACTCACAGACATAAAATATCTCCTCCGTACCGATATACAAAAAATGCTCTGCCGCTTGGCAGAGCATTCGGTCTATTGCAGCCATACTGCCAAGGCCTATTCCAACACTTGACAGCGTTGTTTATAATGATAGCACATTTGGGCAGGAAAAGCAAGAAAATGATAAATCCGCACGAATTCCGACTCTATTCAATTTCTTTTCAAGCCGCGAAAGAAACGCTTGAACCTCCGGGCAGTCAGAGCTACAATGCCAACACCTCATAACGAGGGCAAACTGATTGGAGGTCAAATGATGAATTATGAAGTAAACCCGTTTCAGGACTACGAATCGATCACCGTTGATGAGCTGAAAGATCAAGCTAACAGTCTACTGAATCTGGTAACGGAAGAGCAGCGGCCACTGCGCGTATGTATGAATAATGGCAAGGAGTTTCTGCTGTGCCCTCAGGACCTGCTCGCCCCCATCTGCGACTCTGACTTTCGCTTGATCCTGCTGTCGGCAATGCGGTATGCGATGGGAAGAAACACATGCATGCCCGTGGTGGTTTCCGATTATATCAAGCGTCACATTCAGCTTCTGGATGATAAGTTTCTCGTCCTGGCTACCGATGAGATTAGACGGCATCTTGAAGATTACGCAGAACACGAGCCAAATCCGAATCTTTGGCATGGCCTTTTAGGTGCACTTGAGACAGAGCAGAGAGAGCGTGCCCATCATCAGGCAAGAAAAATTAGACCTTGCCCAACCTGTGGGAAGCCCTTGGAGGTCATGAGTATTACCGACAACCAGCATTCACCAGGCAGATTTGATGTAATTGCCCACTGCCCAAACTGCCATTCTGATTACGAGTGGTTCTGCGATAAGGACGGCGGTGTCTCAGATGTAAAGCAGTATTTCTTCGGGTAAGGCGAGTGTGTTTCGGCAGGGGACTTTGGGTATATTCCTTGTCTATAGCGGCTCAACCGTTGAACTATACGCCAACTTCCGTAAAGCGACCAAAAGGGCCGCACCTGCTCGTATGAACAGGTGCGGCCCTCTAATTTGACGGAAATTTAATTCAGTCTGAAATAGCAGGTGTTTTTACCTTTTCCTTCTTTTTTCAGTTCACCAACGGCGACTAACTTCCGCAAGGCTCCCTCTATGGAACTGTCGCTGAGCGTCGGGCAAAGCTCGCGGATGTCCTGCTTATTGAACCGCCCGATTCTATTCTTGCTTGCTCTGCGCACCATTTCCAGTGCAGGCAGTTTGGTTTCCACAAGCGCCATACGATCTTCAAAGTCTTTATACGCTGCAAGGATCGTTCCCAGCAGGTACTTGATGAACGGTACTACATCCTCGGCACCTTCGTGCCAGCCGGTTTGCGCCTGTGCAAGCGCATCGTAGTACAGATCCTTGTTTTTGGCGATTTTAGCTTCAAGGGAGATGTACTTTCCAACATAAAAACCGTTTCGGTACAGAAGCAGCGTCGTGAGTAGCCGGCTCATTCTCCCGTTCCCGTCATTGAAAGGGTGGATGCACAAAAAGTCATGGATGAAAACCGGGATTGCAATCAACGGTTCCAGTTCCATATTTCCAATCACACGGTTGTATTCCTCGCAGATTCTGTCAAGCGCTTCCGGCGTTTCATAAGGGGCAAGCGGCGTGAACAGCGTTTCCACATGACCGTCCGGATAGGTTGCAGTGATATAATTCTGCACGCTTTTTGTGCGGCCCGCAAGCGGGTTATTCATGTGGCTGTACAGGATTTTATGAAGCTGCAGGATATAGTTCTGCGTAATTGGTATCGCGTCAAAGTTCTCGTGAATGATGCTCAACACATCGCGGTATCCGGCAATCTCCTGCTCATCCCGGTTCCGCGGAGTGGTTTTCTCCTCGACGAGCTGCCGGATTCGTGTACTCGTGGTGACGATGCCCTCGATGGCATTCGATGCCTCAGTGCTCTGTATCTTGGCAATCTCCACGAGCTTTTCGAGCTCCTCCGGGCGCTGCTTCAAATACAATTCCTGCTTTCCAGCTTCCTTGTATATGGCTGCAATCAGGCCAAGAACATCCGAGTCCCACTTTTGCTCCTTGATTGCGGAGTAATTGAAGGTTCTCATTCCCTTACCCCCTTTCGCTTTCCCTTAAATAATAATATAAAACAAGGGAATAGTCAATGGGCTGCGCCTTAAATCCCTTACTATTATGCCTGTATTAAGGGATTTATACTCAGGGAACAAGAAAAGTACCTCTGCCTATCTTCCCGCCTATTCTTTGTCTCTGCCAGTGCAACTGAGCGCACCCAAGATTTCTGCGGATTATTCCCCCGGCATATTGCCAAATATGCCGCAAACAGGTGTATTTACAGCACAAATCTAAGCATTCCTTTTTGCGCCGCACCCCTTTGACCACATATTTGCCCACAGACAGCGAAAAGCCGCCCCGCCGGGGATTTCCCTCAGGCGGGGTGGGCTGCTTCCTGTTATGCCGTCCGTCTGCTCCATCGCTTTCTTGCCTGGAAGCCGGTCATCGTGCGCTCTTGTAGTGTGTTTTCTTCTGCCGGCAGCGGCTGCGCTTTGGCGATGCCCGCGTCGATCCTCGCCGCCGCCTGCCGCCGCATCTCCTCCGTGATGTGGGAGTAGGTGTTCAGCGTGGTGGCCGCGGAGACATGGCCCAGGATGGTGGACAGCGTCTTAATGTCCATCCCGTGGGCGAGGGCATTGGTGGCGAAGGTGTGGCGGAGATCATGGAAGCGTACCCGCTCACAGCCCGCGTGGTCCAACAGCCTGTGCAGCCGCTGGCGCACCACCGATGGGAGCAGAGGCGAATCCTCCTTCTTTGGTGACGGAAACAGCCATCTGGAAACATTCCTTTTCCGGTACTCTCTGAACACCTCCAACACTTTGGGCGGCAGGAGCATGGTGCGTACCGCCGCCTTTGTTTTCGGCTCGGTGACCACCACCTCCGAGCCTATGACCACCGCCTGCTTGCTGATTCGCAGTTCGCCCGTGGTCAAATTCAGGCCCTCCCATTGCAGGGCCGTCAGCTCTCCCAACCGCAGTCCTGTGGCAAATTCCAGCAGGAACAACTCGTAGTACTTTTCCTCCTTCGCCTGGATCAGCAGCTTCTGCATGGATTCCCGCGAGAGGAGATTCATTTCCCCTTTTCGGGCGGGCGGCAGCTTGCAGCCGGATGCCGGGTTCTGTGGAATCAGGTTTTCCGATACTGCCTTTTCCAGTGCCCGCCGGCACAGGCTGTGGATGTTGCGGAGCTGGGAGTCCGCCAGCCCCGTTTCACCGTCCGATTGGTCCGCACGCCCCTCCGTTTTCAGCCAGGCGAAGAACCGCTGCATATCCTTCGCGGTCAGCCTGTTCAGCGGGATATGACCCAGTCCCGGGCTGATGTACAGCCGGAGATAGCCTTCGTAGATCCGCCGTGTGCCGGGACGGGCGGCGGGTCTGCTGTGCGTCTCATACCAGTGCTCCATCCAGTCCCCGAAGGGCATATCCGCCCTGGTCCTCGGCGGCGCAGGCGGCGCGAGGGCGTCCTTCAACGTTTTCAGCTTCTCAACACACTCAGATTTTGTTTTAGCCAGCACATTTTTCGTTTTCGGCAGACCCTTGTCATCGTAGCCGATGACCACACGGCCCTCCCATCGGCCGTCCTTTCTCAGGCGGACAGTTCCTTCTCCGTTTTTCCGTTTTCTTCCCACGGTCTCAGCTCCTCTCCGAAAATGTCTGCCAGGAATTCCCCCACGATCTCCGCCGCCCTCTTTTGCATATCGCCGGTGGTGTGGGTGTAGGTATCCAGCGTGAATGCCGCTCTTGTATGGCCAAGGATCCCAGAGAGCGTTTTCACATCCACGCCGGAGGTCAGCGCATGGGTGGCGAAGGTGTGGCGCAGATCATGAAAGCGGATGTCAGGCAGTCCCGCCTGCTCCAGCAGCAGCTTCATGCGCCGGTAGGCGGCATCCGGGGCGGTCGGCCGCTCCGGGCGGAGCAGGTCCGGGAATATCCAAGCTGTCTTCGCCGCCCGCTTTCTCTCCTTCAGCAGCACCGCAAGGCTGGGCGGCAGGGTGATCGTCCGTGTCCCCGCGTAGGTCTTGGTATCGCCTGTGGTAAGGCCCTTGCCCTTCTCCCGGCGCACCGTGCGGCAGATTTTCAAGGTTCCATTCGCTGCATCGAAGTCCTCCCACCGCAGGCCGCACAACTCGCCCCGGCGCAGGCCGGTGGTAAGCTCTGTGTAGAAGAGGTCATGCCATAAGGCGTCCTTCTGAATGGCCTCCAAGAGGCGGTCGACCTGCTCCGCCGTCAGCACCTTCTTTTCTTGATAACTGAACTTTGGCGGCGTCACCTCCTCCACAGGATTCCTCGGGATGAGCCGCGCCTGTGCCGCAGCTTTCAGGATCCCATGGAGCGTGGTATGGATGCGGCGGACTGTGCCGCTGGCCAGCTTCCGGGACAGCATATCATAAAACCGTTGGATGTCCACTGCTTTGATCTGACTGATCCGCTTCTCTCCAAGGCAGGGACGGATATGGTTCTCGATGTAGCCGCGGTAACCGTTCAGGGTACCGGGCCGCACCAGCCCCTCCTTGCTCACCAGCCATTGATCCAGCCACTCGGACAGGGTGAGCCTGCTCTGCTCCGTCAGGTCGACGCCCTGATAGGCGGTGATGCACTTCCGCAGCCTTGCGGTCAGCTCCTTTTGGGTGTCGGCGTAGACATAGCGGAAGATGGAGTCGCCGTTGTCCTTGTGCCCAACTACGATGCGGCCCTCCCATCGGCCATCCTCCCGCTTGCGCACCATGCCGTCACCGGATGGTCTTCGTTTTGCCATGTGGTTTCACCTCCGAGGTTTTTTCTTTGATTAGGCGCAGCAGCTCCTGCGTGGCCTGAGGGTTATTCTGTAAGCACACAATACCGAAGACGCGGAGAGAAAGCGAGTGGAATCCCCGGCACCGGCGCAAGTTCTACGAAAGCAACAATCCGACCACGCCATCCTCTCCCGCGGTTCGGCTTTACTTCGGGCCTAATCAAAATCCGGCAGCATCCGCTGGATGTCCTGGGCATCCTCAAACCTGATCTGCCCGTTGGTGCGCTTGACCTCGTCCGTCACATAGCCGCGCAGGGCGCGGCGGTCCTCCATAGCGTCGCCGAAGTGCGCGGCGATGGTGTGTGCCATGATACCCTGCTCCACCGCGCACTTGAACAGGATGCTGTTGGTGCGGTTGGTGCTGTCCGCCACGATCCCGCGCAGCGTCGCTGTCAGCGCGTTGGGGAGGTACTCGCTTGCATCCTCCGCGCCCAGATAGCCCATGTAGAAGTGCAGCGACTTCTCAATGAACTCGCTGCGGCTTTTGCAGTTGGCAGTTTCCAGCCAGCCGTCCATGCGGCGGATCGTCGAGGGTCTGAGCCAAGCGGGGATCCGCGTCTTATTTTCGTGTTCCATATAGTTTTCTCCTTTTTTCTGGTGTGACACTGCGCAAACCCGCACGGTGTCTGGATTTTTCGCCTTTTCGACCACCTAAGACCCGTAAGAAGTCCCAAACCGACCTCGGAGCGGCGTCCTCGGAAAGCCCCGCACTGCGGGGCTTTGTGGGCGAGAGGGGTCGCTTTGCGACCACCTCTCTTTATCTTGTGCTTTTATCGAACAGGTGGGTTTCAGCGGAACTCGCCATAGCCCGGGGAAAAGCGGTGAACCCATGCGCTCTGTTTTCCCTTTGCTTTTGTGCCAAAAAAGCAGCAAATTCCGCGTCAGCGAGACGGGGTGGTATCACTACCCTCGGAGCGCGCCGCGTGCTCCCGAAACCCTGCGCGGCCACGGGTCAGGAGGGCGTATTTTGCCGTTTTACGCGCTCTGCTCTCCCGCTGCCGGAATGAACGCGGCACCCAGCTTTTCGGCTCTTTCCTGTGCCCGCTGCCGTTCCATGGCTTGTCCCGCTTTCTCCAGCTGACGCTCATAGCAGAGGGCGAGAGCATTCTTGATCGGCAGGATGGTGTACCTGAGACAGCCGTTGCGCTTGAGACCGTCCCTGGTGATGATCTCCGTGCGCTCTGTTCGGATGAGACCATGCTCCTCCAGTGCGGCAACATACTTTGCCACGGTGTTGACCGAGATACCCAGCTTCCTTGCGATGGTGGGGTAGCTGACGATGCACTGGTAGGTGCGGCGGTCTTCGATGCGGAGCAGATAGGCGTAGATGTTGATCTCCATGTGGTGCAGTCCCAGATCAAAGACTGCGTTGGGAACGGGGAAAAAGTTTTTGATGGTGTCCTTCTTCACATAGGGCGTGTTCAGCATCCCGACGCCCCTTTCGTGTGTGCGGCAATCCATTTCCGCAGTTCCTCCTTCGGAACGACGATGCGCTTGCCGATCCGCAGAGAGGGAAAATCATCCTCCTGAATGAGTTCGTAAATGCTGGAGTCCGAGACTCCCATGAGATCCACCAGCTGCTTCACATTCAGCAGCAGGGGCAGTTCGTCATAGCTGGTATAAATGCTTTTCTTCAAATCGTGTCCTCCTTGTAGCTTTGTTGGTAGAGCGTATTCAGTTTTTGGCGGTAATTCAGACCTTTTCGATTTCACCCCCTATGTTTTTTTCTGCTGTACGCCGTGCCCTCGCTCCGTTGGTGCGCTCCCCCTTCGCGGGCTCGTGGCGGCACTTCGCCCGGAGCACCCGGGCTGCGGCGGCAGGGATTCACTTTTCAAGGTTTCGAAAATAACGGTTGACATATCTGCCTTAATAGATTAGACTTATTTCGTAAAGCCCGTTTCCTGCGTCTACTTCTGGACATACTATAACATGTCAATACCCCGTTGTCAAGTCTTATTGAACACTATATATTTCATCAGTCTAATCCCGTTTTAAGGAGACTCCATTATGCATACCTACATTTTCAGAACCTACATCGACGGCGGCAGGGAGTACTACGAGTACACCGATGTGACGGATAGAGAGCAGACCATAAAAAAAGACTTTCCGTTTCCGGAAAGTCTGATGAGTCTGCTGTATATGGATATCTGGGAGCTGGAGCCCATCACCAAAAGGATGGACAAGGCGCTGATGTCTTTTTATCAGTCCAGGGACTACAACGAACTGCAGATCGTAGCGGCCGGCTTGAATGAACTGGCGCCCCGGCATATCTGCTTTGAGCTGCTGCGGCTGGACTGGCTGGAGCGGCTGGACATGGTAGACAGCACCGCACCCAGAGATTTTCAGGACTTGCTGCCCCACAAGAAGATTTCCCATCTTTGCAGCAGCATCGACACCATGCAGAAGCAGATCAAGGGGCTGATCGCACAGGCGTTGGACATGGACGGGGAGAAGAAATCCGTATCCGAGAAGATGGTGACCTACTATAACGCCGAGGGCGGCGACACGCTGAACACCTTTCAGTTCCAGCCCCAGACCATGAACTTTGAGGTCATCGACCGTAAGGTTTTTGCCGAGGTGCTCTATCCCAGGGACATCTACGACCTCATCGATTTCCATGTGCGGGAGTGCGTGAAGCGTGAGGTGAGGATGCGGGTGTGTAAGAACTGCCTGCGCTACTTCGCCGTGACGGGCAAGGCCAGCACGGAGTACTGCGGCCGGGTCTGCGACAGCAAGGGCCGCACCTGCCGGGAGATGGGGGCCATCAACACATGGACGCAGCGCAAGCAGGGCGACGAGATGTTCAAGGAATACCGCAGGGAGTACAAGAAGCGTTTCGCCCGCATCAATGCCGGCAGGCTGACCAAAAGCGCGTTCTACGCCTGGAGCGAGGAGGCCAGAAAGAAAAAAGAGGACTGCGACAGCGGCGCGATCTCGCCGGAGGAGTTCTCCCGCTGGCTGAAGGAGTCTTGAGAAAGAGGTGCTGCTATGATCTACTGCGTTTCGGATATTCACGGAGAGCTGGACAAGCTTGAGCGGATGATGGAGCTGATCCGCTTCTCTGATGCCGACCATTTATACATCATCGGAGATGTGATTGACCGCGGGGTGATGGGCGTGGATATCCTGCGCTTGATCATGGCTGCGCCCAATATGACCATGCTCCTTGGCAATCATGAGCAGATGTGTCTTGACACGCTCGGCCCTAAAAATGAATTTGGGGCACGGGATCTCTGGCGGCAGAACGGGGGAATGCCCACCTATCGGGAGCCGCTCTATCATAGGGCACCAACGGAGCGAAGCTCGATCCTGCGCTTTTTGGCCGGGCTGCCGGATCATCTGGAGCTCGAGGTCGGCCGACGGAAGTTTCATCTTGTTCACGGCTGCCCGTCGGAGGATCGGAACGCCCGCATTTGGGGTCGCGTGACTCCCGACAGCAGGAGTCCTTATCCCGATACCATCTGCATTGTGGGGCACACACCGACATGCTTTCTAACGGAAAAAATGGATGAAGAGCACCGCATTTGGCATGGGAATAACATCATCGACATCGATTGCGGCTGCGGGAATCTGCGCTCGGAGCACCGCCGGCTGGCCTGTCTGAGACTGGATGACATGGCGGAGTTCTATGTGGGAAATTCCGCCGAGTAAACGACTGCCGGATCGCCAGAGATCCTCCCGCGCTATGAGCGGGACCTGCTGGCGTCATTGCTGCACGCGCTGGAGGAATACAAGCGCGGGCCGCGGGAAAATGTGTCCTGCCTCGATTGCCTGCGAGGAGATCTCTACGGCAGCATCAACGCCTGCCAATGGAACCGGTTGATCACCGAGAAGGAAGCGGAATACCTGAGGGAGAAATACCTGTAAGCGCGGCTTCTTAGATCAACATCTTAATGGCGACCAATATGCAAAGCGGAGCCCGGATGATCTTTTTCACAGTACAGCCTTCACCTATCACCTTTTTCCGGACAGTTTTACAACCCGGTTTTGAGACTTTACGAAAATTCTTTTGTCAGCGCGAGAACAGCCGCAGGCCATTCGATGAGATGGCCTACAGCTGTTGGTAATCTTTGATTATGACATCCCACGCCGTGGAGGTATCCCCGGCTCTGCTTTTCGCCGCGTCTTATCGGGCAAAAAACCGATATGCGGTCTGCTCACAGTATTCCGCACCGGCCCGCAGGATGGGAGAAGGAAATGCCGCATGATTCACAGCGTCCGGAAACCGCTGTGTTTCCAGGCAAATCCCATGGAAAGGCCCATAGAGTGTCCCTTGCTTTCCGCTGCGTTCCGTCAGCCATCCCGCCGTATATAGCTGCATTCCCTCCATTGAGGTGGTCATTTCCATTCCGATGCCAGTGGCGGGACACCACAGCTCCGCCGCCGGTGCTTGCCCCACATTGAGAACATAGTTGTGATCATATCCATACCCGCCGTTCAGAGATACATTGCGGAGGCGGCTCTTCAGCTCCGTGGGCGCACGGAGGTCCAGCAGTGTCCCCTCCACCTCCGCCATCTGTCCCGTTGGGATGTTCTCTCCATCTGTCGGCGTATAGTGGTCGGCCCGTACCGTCAGCACCTGGTCATCCACCGTGCCGCTGTCGTGGCCGCCCAGATTGAAATAGGCGTGGTTCGTCAGGTTAACCACGGTGTCCTTCTCCGCCGTTGCACGGTACTCTATGGTGAGCGTACTGTCTGCCAAGCGGTAGGTGACCTCCACACGGACAGCGCCGGGGAACCCCTCCTCCCCGTCGGGGGAGGTGTAGGTGAACGTGACCGCATTCTCGGCGCAGGTGAAGTCCCACAGCTTCTTGTGGAAGCCCTCGTTTCCTCCGTGGAGGCAGTTCCTTCCCTCGTTTGCCGCAACACGGTACGCCGTGCCGTCGATGCTGAAGCCTGCTCCGCCGATGCGGTTGGCACAGCGCCCGATGGTTCCGCCGAAGCAGGCATCCATGTGCCGATAGCTTTCCAACTCGTCGTAGCCCAGGCAGATGTCCGTCATCTTGCCGTTTCTGTCCGGCACATAGATGCTTCGGACGGCTGCGCCGTAGGGCAGCAGCCCCACGGCACAACGGCTGGTGGAAAGCTCTATGACAGGGACCTCTTTTCCACCCAGTGTCCCAAAGGGTCTCAGTCGATACAAGGTTTATCCCTCATAGCCGTTGGGATGGCCGCTGTGCCACGCCCACGCGTCGGCAACGATCTGCTCCAGACTGTGGCTGGGTTTCCAGCCCAGCACCTCAGCGGCCTTTTTGTTGGAGGCGATCAGGACGGAGGGATCACCGCTGCGGCGCGGCTCCGCCTTCACCGGTATCGGCCTGCCTGTGATGCGGCGCGCCGTGTCTATGATCTCCCGCACGGAATAGCCCGTTCCGCTGCCCAGATTGAACACATCGCTCTTACCGCCCCGATCCAGATACTCCAGCGCCAGCAGGTGCGCCTCCGCCAGATCCTTTACATGGATGTAGTCCCGCACGCAGGTGCCGTCTGGCGTGGGATAGTCCTCGCCGAAGATGCCGATATGCTCCTGCCGTCCCAGCGCCGTTTTCATCACCAGCGGGATCAGGTGGGATTCCGGCTCGTGATCCTCGCCGATGCCTGCCTCCGTGTCGGAACCGGCGGCATTGAAGTAGCGCAGCGCCGCATAGCGGATGCCATAGGCTCTGTCACACCATTTCAGCATATTCTCGATGGCCAGTTTGGTGGCGCCGTAAGGGTTGGTGGGCTCGGTGCGGTCGCACTCCTCGATGGGCTGCTTCTCCGGCTCGCCGTAGGTGGCCGCCGTGGAGGAGAACACGATCTTATCCACGCCATGCGCCTTCATCGCCGAGAGCAGCGACACCGCGCCCTCCACATTATTTCCGTAGTATTTCAGCGGATCAACAACACTCTCGCCCACCAGGGAGCAGGCCGCGAAATTGATCACGCCGTCGATCCTGTTCTCCGAGAATACCCGATGCAGGAAGGCGGTGTCCCGCAGATCTCCCACGCAGAACTTCTGCGCTCCCTTGACAGACTGCCAGTGCCCGGTACGCAAATTGTCCACCACGACCACCTCATAGCCCTGTTTGACCAGCAGTACCGTCATGTGGCTGCCGATATATCCGGCACCGCCAGCCACCAAAATGGTTTTCATACTCGCGTCCTCCTTCTTTCATACACTTTGAATAAACCGCAGAAAGGCTTCCTGCCCCTCCGGGGTGCGCTTAAAGACGCCGGCGTGCTCCAGAACCGTGGCGAATACCGCGCCCACCTCCTGCCGCAGCAGCTCTCTGGCGTTTTCCGCCGTGAACACATGGCGGCTTTTCAGCTCCTCCGCCCAGTCCGCGTGCTTGGCCAGCGTCTCGTCGGCCCGCAGATCGTCGCCCCGCACCAGCGCCCGCGCCACGCCGTCCAGCTCGTCCTTCAGCCGCGCCGGAAGCACCGCCAGACCCATGACCTCGATGAGGCCGATGTTCTCCTTCTTGATGTGGTGCAGCTCCTGATGGGGGTGGTACACCCCCAGGGGATATTCCGCAGTGGTGATGTTGTTGCGCAGCACCAGATCCAGCTCGAACTGCCCTTCCCGCATCCGGGCGATGGGGGTGATGGTATTGTGGGACTCGCCGTCGGTCTCCGCGAACACAAAGGCCGCCTCGTCCGTGTAGCCCCGCCAGGCGGCAAGGATGCGGTCGGCCAGCTCCACCAGACGCTGATCATCTTTGCAGCGGAGCCGGATCACAGACATGGGCCACTTGACAATGCCGGCCTCCACATCTGCAAAGCCCCGGAAGGTGACATGCTGCTCCACAGGGGCTTTTTCCATGGCAAAAGCATGGCGGCCGCCCTGAAAATGGTCGTGGCTGAGAATAGAGCCGCCCACGATGGGAAGATCGGCGTTGCTGCCCACAAAGTAGTGGGGGAATTGCCTGATGAAGTCCAATAGCCGGCGGAAGGTCGCTCCGTCGATCTTCATGGGGGCGTGCCGCCCGTTCAAAACGATGCAGTGCTCGTTGTAGTAGACATAGGGACTGTACTGGAGGAACCAGTCCTCCTGATGGATGGTGACGGGGATGATCCGGTGGTTCTGCCGGGCGGGGTGGTTGAGCCGTCCCGCGTAGCCCTCGTTCTCTCTGCAAAGCAGGCATTTTGGATAGCCGCGCTGGGGGGCGGCCTTCGCCGCGGCGATGGCCTTTGGATCCTTCTCCGGCTTGGACAGGTTGATGGTGATGTCCAGCTCGCCGTAGGCGGTGGCGGCCTTCCACTTCCTGTCCCGCGCAACGCGGTAGCGGCGGATGTAGTCCGCGTCCTGACAGAAGAGGTAAAACCAGTCCGTCGCCGCCTCCGGGGATTGGCGGTACTTTTCCCGGAAGCTCTGAATGACCTGAGAGGGGCGGGGCGTCAGTATGCCCATCAGCTCCGTGTCGAAAAGGTCGCGGCTGACCGCGTCATTCTGTATGACGCCCCGCGCCGCCGCGTCTTCCAGCAGCTCCCTCAGGATATCCTCCAAGGACCGGTCCTTGACCTGCTGGGGTTCCTCCCAGGAATCCATTCCCATGGCTTGCAGCAGGGAGTTGACCGCCCATGTGCGGTCACATTCCTCTATAAGCCCTGTGCGCAGGGCGTAGCCCAGCAGATCTTCAATGGCCTGATAGCACATGACGCACCTCCTATCCCAGCCGGATGCCGCCGGCCGGCCGGATGCGCACCACGTGGCAGCAGCCCCGTCCCAGCGAGGCTTCCACCCTGTCGCGGAAGCCGTCCAGCATATCCAGCGGCACGAATGCCTGCGCTGTGCCGCCAAAGCCGCCGCCGTGGACACGGACGGCGCCCCGCCCCTCCAGCATACGCTCGCACAGGGCGATGGTCACCATCAGCTCCTGCGCCGCCGTGCTGCCGGTGGGAATGATATTCTGCAAATACATGGCGGAGGAGCGTCCCGACTCCCGCACCAGCGCGAGAAACCGTTGGAAATCGCCGCTGCGGAGCGCCTGTATCTCCTCCCGCACCCGGCGGTTCTCGCCGTAGACGTGGAAGGCGCGGTTTACCGCCCGATCCCCCGCCGCCTTTCTGACCTGGGGCAGCCCCGCAAGGAAGGCATCCTCCGGCACCTCCCGCAGCACCTCTTTGCCGAACACGCGGCAGACCGCCCGCAGCTCCTCGGTGATGGCGCTGTACTCACCGGTCAGATCCTCGTGTCCCGCGCCGGAGTCCAGAATACACAGGGCATATCCGCAGGCGTGGAGATCCACGTCCAGCCGCTCCACCGCCGGGTGGGCTGTATCCGCGAAGTCGATGGCCACCACGCCGCCCACGGAGGAGGCCGTCTGGTCCATCAGGCCGCAGGGCTTTCCGAAGAACACGTTTTCCGCATACTGGCCGATCTGCGCCAGCTCCACAGGGGTACAATGCCGCTCCCAGAGCAGCTCATTGAGCATCGTCCCCAGCAGTACCTCGAAGGCGGCGGAGGAGCTGAGGCCGCTGCCCTTGGGCACGGTGGAGGTCATATACACGTCCAGACCCCTGCCCCGCAGGGCGCAGCCCAGCTCCTGCATCCGGGACGCCACGCCCCGGATCAGCGCCGCCGAGGTGTTTTTCTCCCCCTCCTGCGGAGTCAGCTCGCGGAGGGATACCTCCGTCATAGGATAGCCCTGGGACAGCACGCGGATAACACCGCTGTCGGTGACGGCTGACGCCGCCAGAATGTCCAGATCCACGGCGGCGGCCAAAACGCAGCCCCGCTGGTGATCGGTGTGATTGCCGCCCAGCTCCGTGCGGCCCGGCGCGCTGAACAGCGCCTGTGCCGAATAGCCAAAGGTCTGACGGAAGTCCTCCGCGGCCTCCAGACAGCGGGTGCGCGCCCGATCCTTGCCCTCCCTGCCGTAAAGGCGGATGAGGGTTTCTTCAAATGAGAGCTGCTCCAGACATGCCTCCAGCCTTGTATGTATCGTCATCTGCTCCTCCTTGTTCTCTTCGTGAAGGGGCTTATCCCCTTTGGGGGCGTCAGCCCTCCGGCTGCCCCGCCGTGACCGCCTCGTACCGCAGCCATACGTAGCTGCCGTCCGTTACCTCCATCCCCTGCGGGGGTGTTCCTTCTGACGAGAGGGAGACGGCCATGCTTATCAGGCTCTCCGCCAGGCCGACGGCATCGTTGCGAACGGTGCCCTCCAGCGTTCCCTCCCGCAGCGCCTCCATTGCCGGCGGTGTGGCATCCACACCCACGATGAACGGCAAACTGCTTTTACCCAGCCCGGCCTCGGTGCAGGCGTCGATAGCGCCCAGCGCCATGTCGTCGTTGTTGGCAAAGACCACCTCTATCGCATCCCCGAATTCCCGAAGCCATTGACGCATCCGGATGCCGGCCTGCCCGCGCTGCCAGTTGGCGGCGGCGCTGGACAGCTTCTCCGTGGAGACGCCGGCCTTTATCAGGGTAGAGATGCTGTACTCCGTCCGGAGCAGGGCATCCTGGTGTCCCGGTTCTCCCTCCAGCATCACATATTGCAGCACACCGTCGCCGTTCCGGTCCAGCTCGTTCCGACGGCTCTGCCATGCGTCCAGCACCAGCTCGCCCTGCAATACCCCGGCGTCCCCCGCCGGAAGCCCAATATAGTAGGCATGTTGCCAGCGGCGCAGATCCTCCTCCACCGGCTCGCGGTTAAAGAAGATCACCGGCACATCCGCTGCCTGTGCCTTGTCGATGATAACGGCCGCCGCCGTGCGATCCACGACATTGACGCAGATCACATCGTAGCCCCGCTCCAGAAAGCGATCCACCTGCTCGTTCTGCGTGGCCTGACTTTCTTTGCCGTCGGCAATATATAAATTGATCTTTATGCCCTGACCATCTCCCGTTTCCAGCGCAGCCCGCTGCAATTCTCGGGTCACGGTTTCAATAAAGGTATCCTCCTGTTGGTACAGCGCCACTCCGACCCGAAGCGTTCTGCCCACGCCTGTATCCGCACGGCAGGCAGGCAGCGCCAGCAGCAGGGTCAGCGCGGCGATCAGGCAAACGATCCTCTTCATACCGTCTCCTCTCCCTTACAAGCTCATGTCACGGGGAACAGCAGCTTCTGGTTGTCGTTGTCGTACATGTTCTCCTGCCGGACGATGGAAAAAGCCACGGTGGGTACGCCCGTCCAGTCTTCATGCCGCGCCAGCGCCGCCGCAGCATCCACCGCCAGATACCCTGCGGAGAACACATTCAGCGCGGCGATGGCCGTCACGCGGCCCTCCTCCAGCGCGGCAGCGATGGCGGGTGTAGAGCCGCAGCCATATAGCAGGGGAAAGCTCTCGTTGCTCCGCGCCATCTCCGCTACCTCCGCCAGTACCGCCGCCTCGAAGGCGACCACCGCGCCCGGTCTTTCGATCCGCAGAATGTCCGTGAAGGAGGCGGTGTCAGCGCTCCACTGATATATCCGTACCTGCCGCCCCGCTCGCTCCAGGGTCTCCCTTGCCGCCAGCATCCGCTCCCGTATCCCATTGTCTCCGGGCAGGCTGTCCAGCAGCAGCACCGTGCCGCCGGTCGGTACGCCGTTGCACGCCGCCTCGCCCAGTGCCTCGCCCAGCGCCTGATGATCCATGGTCACAGCGGCTCCGGCACCCCATTCGGTCATATCCGTTTCCACCGTCACCAGTGCCGTCCTGCCCGCCGCCGCGGATACAGCCTCACCCAGCACGCCCCGATCCGCCGGAAGCAGCAGGATAGCCTGTGTGCCTCCCGCCGTTTCCCTCTCCAGCAGATGCGCCTGCTCGGCGGCGCTGTTGTCCGCGGTGGGTGTCAGGAAGCGCAGCTCCACATTCAGATCCTCCGCCGCCTGCTCCATGCCCCTTCGCATGGTGGAAACTGCGCCGTCTCCGTCGCGAAGGATGACAGACATCTCCAGCAGAGCGGGCTGATTCTTCCGTTCGCCGGGAGCAAAGGCCAGCAGCCAGAAGAGTATGCTCAATCCGATCAGGGGAAGCACCAGTTGGAATAACACCTTTCGGCTCACGCCTCTCCCTCCCTCCGATATTTCCGCACCTCATTTTCTCCCAGTGCAGGCAGGCAGATACGCACCACCGTCCCTCTGTCCGGCTCGCTGCGGATGGTCAGGCCGTAGGCTGCGCCGAAGGTCAGCTGTATCCGCTGGTGGACATTACGCAGACCGATGCCCGAGCCCCCCGGCCTTGCGGCAGACACGGAGATGCCGGGCTTCAAAAGCTGCTCCACCACCTGCTCCGGCATTCCGGGCCCGTTGTCCTCCACTTCGATGACCATGTTCTCGCCCTCGCGGAAGGCGCGGATGTGGATCTCGCCGTCGCCGTCCGCGTATTCCATGCCGTGATAGATGGCGTTTTCCAGGATCGGCTGGATGATCAGCTTGACGGTATACAGTCTCTCCACACCCTGCTCCACGGAGATGTCTGCGAAGAATTTGTTTTTATACCTCATTTTCTGAATGGCCAAATAGTTCCTGGCGTGCTCCAGCTCGTCCCCGATGGGGATGATGCTGCTGCCCTTGCTGAGGGATATGCGGAAAAATCGTGCCAGCGCCGTCAGCATGGCCACCGCCTCCTGCGTCCGCCCGTTTTCCGTCATCCATACCACGCTGTCCAGCGTATTGTAGAGGAAATGGGGATTGATCTGAGATTGCAGCACGTCCAGCTCGCTGCGCCGCTTTTCCTCCTCCTGCCGGAGAATGTCCTCCATCAGATGACGCATGGTGGACACCATGGACTGCACGGAGCGGCTGAGATGCTCCACCTCATAGGGGCCGTCCACATCGAAATCCACGGACTCCGCGCCCTTTTCCAGCTCACGCACCGCAAGCTCCAACTTCTTCATGGGCGCAGTGATCCACTCTGAAAGCCGGAGGTTCACAAATACCAGCAGGAAAATGGAGAAGATCACCACGAACATGGCGAACAGCAGAAGCTGGCTGTAGTTGTCCCGCAGTGTCTCCACCGGCACCACGCCCACCAGCTTCCAGCCGGTGTAGCCCACGGTCTTGACCGTCACCTGCCGCCGTTGGGACAGGAAGTTCTCCGTGTGTGTCCCGTCGGAATAGGCCGCGGCGGTCAGATTGTTCTCCTCCTGCAAGCCCGCGTAGATCAGCTGCTGACGGGGATGGTAAATGATTTCGCCGCTCCCGTCGATCAGGTAAAGGTATCCTTGCCCGTTGGAGAGGGACACCTCCTTGCAGATCTGCTCGATGCCGCTGAAGCTCATGTCCACCAGCAGCACGCCGCTTTGCATGACGCCGCCGCGTGACAGTTCCACGTGACGGCTGAGAGAGACCACCCAGTGATACCGCGAATCGGGGTCATCAAACAGATTTTGCACGTGGGGTGTGGAGAAGTGCAGGTTTTCAATACGCTCCATAGCGGTGGTGAACCAGCTCTCACGGCTGGGAGTCACACTGTTTTTCAGCTCGCTCAGAGGGGTGGCGGAGACCAGGCTGCCGCTTCCGTCAAACACCGCCAGCGACACCAGCACCTCCCGGTCCTTTGCATAGAGCAGATCCAGGGCGTCCCGCAGCTCCCGCGCCATGTCCTCCCGCTGCAGATCCGTGTTTTTTATAACGCGGTAGTACACCGTATCCGATACCCGCATCATGTTGCGCAGATAGCTGTCCAGGTTCAGGTTCACCTGCGCCAGCACACGCTGACTGCTCTCCGCTGCCATCGCGTTGGAGGAGGAGGAAAAGCGCAGCATCAGAGCGACCCCCAGAAACAGCATGCCCGTCACTGCCACGGTGGTAAAGGCGACTGACAGGATCAGCTGAATACTGGCGCTATGATACAGTTGTTTCCATTTTCCTCTGAAGCAGGAAGCTCTCTTATCCACTGGGGGCTCCTCTCTCCGCCCGTCACCTGCCCGCACCACGGTATTTCGTCGGCGTCGTGCCGAAGTGACGCTTGAACACATAGCTGAAGTAGTTGGGGTCCTCATAGCCGCACTGCCGTGCGATCAGGTACGTCTTTTCCTCTGTGGTGCGGATGGCCTCGGCAGCTGCCTCCATCCGCACCATCGTGACATAGGCGGTAAAGGTCGTGCCCGTCTCCCGCTTGAACAGCGTGGAGAAGTAGGTCGAGCTCAGATGCAGATAGGCGCACAGCTTTTCCACCGACAGGTCGCTCTCCCCGTAATGCTGGCGAATGTACTCCTTGGCTGTCTCCACCGTCCGTCCCGCCGATGCCGTCTGTCGGCGGCGGATCAGCGTGTGGAGGCGCAGACAGCGCTCCGCGCACCAGTCCTCCAGCTCTGTTAAGTTGGGAAGCTCGGACATCTGCGGGGGCAGGGAAAAATCTGCGCCGAAAACCTCCTCCGCGCCTATGCCGGAGCGCCGCGTCAGCTTCAACAGATGCGTCACCAGCTCCATAAGAAACAGATTGTACTGTCCGGCGGAGGGCTTCGCCTCCCGGAGCTTTCCTGCCAGTGTTGCCGCCGCGCTTCGGACCTCTCTGTCATTCCCCAGCTTTATGGCGGCGGTCAGCGCCCGCTCGTCCGCCTCGTCAAAGGAGAGCAGCCGGCTTCTGTCCGGCTCCAGATCACCGATGTAGATGACCTGTCCCCGCCCTACCATGGAGCGGTATTCCAGCGCCGTCCGCGCCTCGGCGGCGGAACGCGGGAGGCCGGAAAGCTCCCGGCACGGTGTGCCTACGCCCACTGTCAGAGTCAGCCCCAAATAGGCCGAGGCCAGCGCGCAGGCGCGGTCCAGAGCGCGGATCAGGTCATAGACGGAAAAGGTCTCCGTCAGGCTGACGATGGAAGCGATCCAATCGTTGTACAAAAAGAGCTTGCACCTGTCTTCCGTCAGGGCCTCCTCCAGCAGCTTTTGGACGGACAGCGTGGACAGCGGCGCATCGCGGCTGCCTCCGATGTAAGCAAGAGCCGCCGTCCATTTTCCCCCGGAAAGATCGATATCCAGCTGCGCCGCCCGCTCCTGTTCCTTTCCCAGCTCTATGCGCCCGCTCAGCAAATTGGCATAGAACAGCTCCTGCAGAACCGGCAGATTCTCCGTATAGCGGATGCGGAGTCGCTCCGTATCCCGTCTCTCCTCACGCTCCCGGTCCAGCTCTGCCTTCAGCCGCCGCAGTACGGCGGACAGCTCATCGGCATTGATGGGCTTGAGAATGTACTCCGATACATTCCTCCGAATGGCCTGCTTGGCATACTCAAAATCGTCAAAGCCGGAAAAAATCACAAATTTAGAGACCGGCAGAAGCTCTGTCAGGCTGCCGCAGAGCTCCAGTCCATCCATAAACGGCATTTTGATGTCGGTAAGGACCACATCGGGAAGGATTTCCTCCGCCAGTTCCAGCGCATCCCGCCCGTTGGAGGCTTCTCCCGCCAGAGAAAAGCCAAGGCCCTGCCAGTCCATTTTCCGGCTGATACCCTCGCGGATATTCTCTTCATCGTCCACCAGCAGCACACGGTACAGCTCCACAGCTCCGCCCCCTCTCCCTTTTACACAGAGTATACCACATCCTTCCGATAAAGCAAAGATGGCTCGCGAAGGCGTGCCATCTTTGCGTGAGATCACTTTTTCACAAGGTACTTCCGCATATCAAGGGCACAGGCAAACAGGATGATCGCGCCCTTGATGAGATATTGCAGATCCTGCGGCACGCCCACCATGGTCAGCCCGATGAAGATCAGCCGCAGCATCAGCACGCCGATGACGATGCCGCTGATCTTGCCGATGCCGCCTACGAAGGACACGCCGCCGATGACGCAGGCGGCAATGGCATCCAGCTCGTAGTTCAACCCGGTATTGGCCGTGTTGGAGCCGATGCGTGCGCCCTCAATAAAGCCGGTAAAGCCGTACATGGCGCCGGCCAGCGCAAAGACCCCCACTGTGATGGCGAACACGTTGACGCCGGACACCCGGGCCGCCTCCTCGTTGGAGCCGAGGGCAAACATATTCTTGCCGAAGGTGGTCTTATTCCAGATAAACCACATGACGGCTGTCAGCACAACTGCAAACAGAACATACATGGGGACGGGCGTACTGCCGATGCGGAACAGCTCTCCCTTGACGAAGCTGGTGTAGGACGGATCGAGGTTGGAGATGGCCATGCCATTGTTGTTGCCCTGCTGCACATACAGCAGCAGGCAGGTATACAGGATCAGCTGCGTGCCCAGCGTCACGATGAAGGGGTGCAGCTTGAATTTCGCCACGAACAGGCCGTTGAAGCAGCCGATCGCCGCGCCGATGAGCATGGCAAGCAGGATGACCACCGGGATGGGCAGCGTGCCGATCTCCGGCCACATCTTGTTTGCGGTGTTGGCAGCGTTCTGAAGCAGCGACGCGGAGATGCAGGCGGTCAGTCCCACGGCTCGGCCTGCGGACAGGTCTGTACCGGTAAGCACGATGCACCCGCCGATACCCAGCGCAGCGGGAAGATAGGCCGCCGTCTGGGAGAAGATGTTGATGAGGGACGCGGGCTTGATGAAATTGGGGTTTCTGATGGCGATATAGATGACCGCGATGACCATGATGATGATCAATGCGTTATTCAAAAGGAGATCGCCCACCCGTCTGGCCGTCAGCGGCTGGCGGACGCGCACTTCCTTTTCCTGTGCTTTTGTTTCCTTGTTCACGATCGTCGCTCCTCCTTATACATATTTGGCCGCCAGCGTCAGGATCTCCTCCTGACTGGTGGTTCGGGCATCCACCTCACCGGCCAGCAGTCCGCCGGACATGACCAGAATGCGGTCGCAGATCCCCAGCAGCTCCGGCATCTCGGAGGACACCATGATCACGCCCTTCCCCTCCCTGGCAAGGTCGAGGATCATCTGATATATCTCGTACTTCGCACCCACGTCGATGCCTCGGGTGGGCTCGTCCAGCAGCAGCACCTCCGGCTTGGTCAGAAGCCAGCGCCCGATGATGACCTTTTGCTGGTTGCCGCCGGAGAGTGATCGTATTTGCGTGGACTGTCCGGGCGTTTTGATGTGCATAGCCTGTATGGCCCAGTCAGTATCCTGCCGCATCTTTCTTTCACTGAGGCAGATGCCGCCCATCAGATAGCTTCTCAGGTTGGAGATGACGGTGTTTTCCCGGATGTCGCGGATGCCGAAGATGCCCGTGGCGCGGCGCTCCTCCGTCAGCAGGGCGAAGCCGTTTTTGATGGACTCCTGGGGTGTCCTGTTTCGGATAGCCTTTCCATGCAGACGGATGCTCCCGCTGGCCTTCGTCATTGCGCCGAAGAGGTTCTCCAGCACCTCCGTGCGCCCGGAGCCGTCCAACCCCGCGATACCCAGCACCTCGCCCCTGCGAAGCTGGAAGCTGGCGTCCTTCAGACGGGTATACCGGCCTGCGAGATGCTCCACCTCCAAAATCACCTCGCCGGGTACATTGTCCTTAGGTGGGAATCGGTTGGTCAGCTCGCGACCCACCATCAGCCTAATGATTTCCTCTATGGTCAGGTCGGCGGCGCGGCGCGTGGCCACCCATTTACCGTCCCGCATGATGGTCACTTCATCGCTGATGCGGAGTATCTCATCCATTTTGTGGCTGATATAGATGATGCCGCAGCCCTGCTCCCGGAGCATGTTGATGATACGGAACAGATGCTCCACCTCCGCCTCCGTCAGAGAGGAGGTGGGCTCGTCGAACACGATGACCTTGGCGTTGTAGCTGACCGCCTTGGCGATCTCCACCATCTGCCGCTGGGAGACAGGCAGCGTGGACATGATGGCTTTGGGATCGACGCGGATGTCCAGCTCGTCGAAGATCTCCCCTGTACGTCCTCGCATGATGCCCTCGCTGACCATAATGCCCGCCACCTTCGGGTAGCGGCCCAGCCACAGGTTGTCCATCACGCTGCGGGTGAGAGCCTGGTTCAGCTCCTGATGCACCATTGCCACGCCGCCTTCCAGCGCTTCCTTTGAATTCTTGAAATCCACCTCTTTGCCGTCCAGCACGATCGTACCCTCGTCCTTGGCGTAGATGCCGAAAAGGCACTTCATCAGCGTGGATTTGCCCGCGCCGTTTTCACCCATCAGCGCGTGGACGGTGCCGGGTCGGACAGTAAGGGAAACGCCGTCCAACGCCTTGACACCGGGGAACTCTTTCGTAATATTTCGCATTTCCAGCAGTGCCGGCTGCTCCATATGCGGTTACCTCCTTATCTGCGGGTTCAAAAGCGGCTCGCAATACGAACCGCTTTCGCGGAAGAGCGGGGCTGTCTGACTGACAGCCCCGCTCTACCTTGGCGCTTTTGCTGGGGCGAGAGCCGTTAGCTATGGCTTATTCGCCGGTGTAGGTGGCGTAAGGCACACGGATCTTGGCAACACCGGCATCCACATTGAACGAGGAGGTGTTGTCCATCAGATTGCCTCCGCCCTTGACACTGCTGACCAGGTTCAGGATGGTGGAGGCCATGCCATCGGCATCCTGCTTGATGGTACCGGTCATCTTGCCCTCGTTGATGAGCTGCTTGGCAGACTCGGTGGCGTCCACGCCGAACACAGGGATGGTCTTGCCGCCGTCACCCATATTATAGCCAGCACCCTGCAGGGCAGAGATGGCACCCTCTGCCATACCGTCGTTGTTGCAGATGATCAACTCGACCATGTTGCCGTTGGCTTCGGAATACTCGGGAAGGATGGTGGCCATATAGTCATTGGCCGCCTGCGCGGACCACTTGCCGCCCTGGTCCACCAAATACTTGTCGGTGGCGGAGGCGTTGTAGTAGACCAGCTCCGGCTTACCGGCGGCGGTCAGCAGCTCGTTGGCATCCTCCACGCCGTACTGGGTGCGGGCCTCGGCCTCGGCGTTGCCCTCCTGTCCCTTGAACATCACATAGGAGATGGAGCCGTCGCCGTTCAGATCCACGGCGTCATAGTTGGCCAACAGGTACTCGCCTACCAGCTTACCCTGCATGTGACCGGCCTCAGGCGCGTCCGTGCCGACGAAGGCACACTTGTCGTAGCTCTTCACCACGTCATCAGAGACCTCGCGATTGAAGAAGATGATGGGGATACCGGCGGTCTTGGCGGCCTCTACGGCGTTCTGGGCGGCGTCGGGAGAGGACGTCTCCACGATGTTGACGATCAGCAGATTAGCGCCGTTGGAGATGGCGGTGTTGATCTGATCGGTCTGCTGTGCCTGGTTGCCCGCGCCGTCATAATTGCTGGGCTTGATGCCCATGGCGTTAAACTGTTCCTCCATAGAGTTGCGGACGCTGGAGATATACACATCGGAAAAGTCATAGTAGAACACGGCCACATTCAGCGCAGAGGCGTCGCCGCCCTGCGTATCGGAGTCCTTGTTCTTGTCGTTGTCCTTACTGCCGCAGCCGGCCAGCAGGGCCAGCACCATCACGGCGGACAGGAGAATGGCAAGCATCTTTTTCATCTCAGTTCCTCCTCATAAATGATAAATGAATTGTGTCTGCGCGGCAGGGCGGCACACGCCGTCCCGCCAGCGTATCTTCATTGTAGGAACTCTTCTTTCAAAAGAACATAGAAAAATATTTGCACATATAGGAAAATCATTCTCTCCCGCTAACTTTCCCGATGTCTTTTACACAGGGAACAATTTTCTCTGTGCCCGTCGTGCCTCCCCGCAGAACGCAAAGCTGTGCCGATCTGCCGCCCTCATGACCCAAGCTGCGCCGCGCCACCGTTTCATTTGACGGTGGCGCGGCGCGGTTCTGTCTTTATTACAGCTTTTTCAATCGTTTCAGTTCCGTTCTGCTTTCTATTGATTCTTGAAAAACGCTACCACAACAGCGCCAGGACCGAGGTGTGTTCCGATCACGCTGCCCACCGTTGTGTAGCGAACCTCCCGCAAATGCCCCTCCCAAATGTGGAGGCTGTCCTCGATGTATTTCAATAAAAGCGCATCGGAAAGTCCGCTGTAGCCAAGCAGCACCGGCTTGCTGAAATCAATGCCGCCGGCCTTGTCGATCTCCTGAACGAGCAGATTGTTCCCCATCTTAGAGCCGCGTGCTTTCCCCAGCAGGTGGATCTCACCGTCAGTGACGGAGATCACAGGCTTGATGTTCAGCACCCCGCCGGCGAATGCGGCTGTCTTGGAAATGCGTCCACCCCGCTTGAGGTATTCGAGGGTATCCACCAGCGCCACCACAACGATCTTTTTCTTCTCTTCCTCCAGCGCATCCGCAATTTCCTTCGCGGACATCCCTGCATCCAAAAGCCGGAACGCAAGCTCCGCCAGAATTCCCGTTCCCATCGCTGCGCTTGTGCCGTCCACAACATAGATGTTTTCATGCTCCGATGCCGCGATTACGGCGCTTTGATACGTGCCGGAAAACTTGGACGCGAGGGTGATGACAACGGCGGCTTCTCCCGCCTGCTTTGCCTTTTCAAACTCTTCGATAAAGTCGTTCGGGGTCGCCTGACTGGTGGTGGGCAGCACATCACTCTCGACCAGCTTCTCATAGAATGTTCTGTGGTCGATGGTCACGCCGTCGATGTATTCCTCCTGACCGAAATGAACGGTGAGAGGCACCGTATAGACCCGCTCTTTGATCTCGGGGGCCAGATCCGCGGTGGAATCAACAATGATCCGTGTTTTCAATTTCTTCAAGCCTCCTGTTTCCCGCTGCTTTGGGCGATTGCGTCCAAGCTTCTGCTGATGGCGGAAAGGCTGCGATAAAATGCCGCCCGTTCCTCATCCGTGAGGGTACGGCTGACCGTATCAAGGACGGTGTCGATTTTCTCCGCGATCCTTTTGCCGGCCTCCTGCCCTCTTTCGGTCAAGCGCAGAGGGCTTCTGTACCGTTTGGTGCGGTCGGAATCCCGCAGAACAAAGCCGTTGGCCTCCAGATAGTCCAACGCACGGGAGATGGTCGCCTTATCCTCCTCGCAGTGCTCGCACAGCTCCGCCGAGGTCACGCCATCCAGAGAATATATGTAGTACAGACAGGACACATGGGCGCTTCGCAGATGATAGGAGGCCATCTCCTGATTTTTTATCCTCCGTATGTCGCGGCTGATCCGGTTGATCAAAACCGTAAACGTCTCAAAACGCTCCTGCATGGCTGCGCACCTCTCTCACGAATGCTTTTGTTGAAATCTCAACGGTCGAACTATACCACATAGATGTTGAAATGTCAACAGCAAAGTTCCGCACAGCCTTTACTCTTTGATTATAGCATTCCACGCCGTGAGGCGGCCCCGGCGTGGATTTTCTGTTATTTCATCGGGCGGAGGGTATGGTCATCAAGGACACTACAAAGCCCTCACCGGAGCAGCTCCGGCGAGGCTTTGCTTTTGACCACATAAAATGCCACAGACAGGTGTGGAACCCATGGGGGATGCGGGGCACAAGATGTTAGGAAAGGAATTAAAATCGAGAGGAAACCGCTAAAAAAGGCTAAAAAGTATAGGAAAAATATTGCGGCAGCTCTTTGACTATAGCGGCTCAACCTTTGAGCTGCATGCCTTTTAGAAATCTCTTGCATAACTCTCTCCTCAGAGTTACAATGCAAACGGTCTGAAACGCAAAACGCTTCCCGTCCGGCACCGGTGAAAGTTCACCGGAAACCGGGCGGGAAGCGTTTTTGACCACATAGATTACCACATACGGCTCCGGAACACCCGGAAACAACGGATATAAGAGCGTCAAAGAGTAAGTGAAACAAATTAAAAAGTGCCGAAAACCGCTATAAACGAGCGAAAAAAGTATTCCCGATAAGTTTGGGAGCAGGATGCCGCGGGTTCGAATCCTGTCACTTGGACCACCTTTCTTAGAAATCTGCCTTTTTAGGCGGTTTTTCTGCGTTAAAAGTTCAGTTTTTTTATTTTGCGTTGACCGCATAAGTTGCTGAAAAATATGGGTCAAAGTGCGAAAACAGTAATGTGGCGGCAAGTTCAATTTGCCGCCGTTTTCTCATTTGACCCACAACCTGACCCACACAGGCAAAACTGAGACAACCACACGGAATTTGGGGGCAAAAAACGCCTTAAGATGTTCAGATTGAAAATGCAGTCGAAATAGGGTATTATTGGATAACGGTAGGCCTTGTGCCTGCAAAGCCAGCCGTACGGTGTTCCCGTGCGGCTTTTTGTATTTCGCATTCCACATGCAAAACGGAGAGATGCTTTAAAGCAGTATCTCCGGTGATGAAACGGCCCCGTGCGTCCTTGGGTATCTGCTCGGCGGCAGCTGACAGCGGACCGCTTTAAGATGAATATCGTCAACTGTGCCCTGCTTGGCGCACTCGTCCTGTCCATGCCAGAACGGCCGGACGTGGAACGGCTGACGGACTTTTACGAATACCCGGGCGGCAGCGGCTATGAAGGGCGGTTTACCCGGTGCGGTATCTGCACACTGATGCAGGAACTGGGATCGTACGACCTGACGCTGGCTCTGTGTCATCCGGACTATACCATGAGTGAGACCGGCGGCGCGGCAAGCTTTGTGCGGACGTATACCCTGGCCTCCGGCGGACCGTACTGTGACTGCGGCTATAAGAAAAAGAATGCGTGAAAAAAGCGCCCCTATGCTTTCTTGGTGTCCTTGCTGCCCAGGACCTTAATGCCGGTGGTGCCGAACAGCACACCGGCGGCAAACATGGCAAATCTCTTCATGGCAGATCGCTCCTCTATATTTTGCAGCAGTTAGATGTGGCTAATCTCCGCCTGTAAGATAGCACAGCGCGGAGAGAAAAAAGCAAGACTTTGTCGAAACAAAACCGCCAAAAATGTCATGGAACACAGTGTGTTCCGCAAGAAAAATGACAAACACGCCACGCACAGCCGTAAAAATACGCAGACCGTCGGAGGCGTCAATGACACCTCCGACGGCCTGAAGCAAAGGCAGCGAGATAAAGGAAGGAAGTTTTTTATAAGGAAGGTTTGGTGGGTGGGAGTAGCGCCCGTGAAGAAGTTTCTTGCCCGCTGCCCGGGGAAAAGGCAAGGTCATGCCCGCACCGGTGCGTCACGGCGTATGGCCAGCAGCACCGCCGCCGACAGCGGCAGGCAGGCCGTCAGGCCCCACAGGGGGATGCCGTAGCCTACCTGCTCGATGAGCCGCCCCAGCACCGTGGGCGCGATCAGTGCTGACAGAGATACGCCCAGCACGATGATGGATGAGGCCGAAGCCGTCCGAGTGGGGAACGTCTCGCAGCAAAGGATCACCAGGGCCGGGACCTCCGCGCCCTGTAGCAGGCCCAGCAGCACCAGAAGCACCCGCTGGACGGCCAGGGACGGCGTCAGCAGCAAAACCGCAAACACGCCGGCCGACAAAAAACAGGTAAGCAGATAGAAAGTCCGCACCGGCATACGCTTATACACCAGCGGTGAGAGCATACGGACCACCAGTGCGCCCAGGAAAAACAGGGTGAGCATGGCGTTGGCCGCGCCGCCTGCCATGTGGTGCACGGTCTTGTAGTAGTTGGGCAGCCAGACGGCGATGCCGTTCTGGAAGCACAGATACAGGAAACAGCACAACAGATAGAGCCATGCGCGCTTGTCACGAAAGATCTCCGCCGGGTTGGCCACGGACCTGTCCCGCAGGGCCGTCATATCGGCGTAGGGCGTGTGGGGCGTGGCGCGGCGGGACACCGCCCAGAATACCGCGCCCAACACCAGCGCCGCCGCGCCCAGCACCAGATACGGCACGGCAAAGGTGGCGGGGCTGCCACTGTCGGTAAGCCATGTCACCAGCAGGGGCGCCAGCATGGCGCCCAGACCGTAGAAGCCGTGAACGATGGGCAGCAGCGTGCTCTTCTTCTCGGGAAACACGTCGGCGATGACGCCGTTCATCAGCAGGTCGATGGTGATATAGCCCACACCGCCGATCAGCGCAAACACCAGCAGCAGCCCATAGCTGTCATTGCCGTACAGGGGCATGGTGCCAATGGTCACACCGGCCACGCCCACCAGCACTGCGCCGGCCAGCAGGCCGTACAGTTTGTGGAGCCGTTCGCCGAACAGGCCCAGCAGCACCGTCATCACGATGCCGCCCAGGGACTGAATGGTCATCACGAAGCCCTGGCGGCTTTCGGTGATGCCGAAAAAGGCCATCATGGACTCGGCGTTGGCGCCAAAGGCGTTGAAATAGACGCCGTACAGCAGAAACAGAGCGAAGCACAGGACCGCCAGCAGCGGCAGGATACGCTTTGCGCCGCTCATGCCCGGCTCCTCATGGCGGCCAGGGCATGGAAGGTCTCCCGCAGCGCGGGATATTGCCGCAGATAGAGCCGGTAGTAGGGCTCATAGGCGTGGCCACATTCCGCATCGGGGTACAGAACGGTATCCGGCTTGACGATGGCATCGCAGGCGCTCTCCACGGAGGGATACACACCGGTGCCAACACCGGCCAGAATAGCCACGCCCAGCGCCGGGCCCTCCAACGCCGCCTTGGCGGTCTGGATGGGGCAGCCGTACACATCGGCCAGCATTTGACGCCAGAATGCGCTCCGCGCGCCGCCGCCGCAGGCCATCATTTCCTCCGTAGGCACATTCATGCCACGGAGCACATCCACGCACTGACGCTGGGAGTAGGTAACGCCCTCCAGCACAGCGCGAATCAGGTGGCCGCGGCCATGGCCGCCGGACAGGCCGATAAACGCGCCCCGGGCCTTCTCGTCCAACAGCGGGGATCGCTCGCCCATCAGATAGGGCAGGAACAACAGGCCGTCGGCGCCGATGGGGGTTTTCTCGGCCAGGGCCGTCATCAGCTCGTAGGGGTCCACGCCCTGTTTGGCCGCCTCGGCCACCTCGCCGGCACAGCAGGTATCCCGCAGCCAACGCAGGGACTGACCCGCCGCCAGCGTGCAGCTCATTACCGCCCACTTGCCGGGAACGGCGGAGCAGAAGGTGTGTACGCGGCCCGCCGGGTCGATGGAAACGCTGTCCGCATGGGCAAAGACCACGCCGGAGGTGCCCAGCGTCGTAAAGGCCTTTCCGTAGCGGACAGTACCGGTGCCCACAGCCGCGGCGGCGTTGTCGCCCGCGCCGCCCACCACGGGCGTACCCTCGGCCAGGCCGGTCAGGGCGGCAGCTTCCGCCGTCACCGTTCCGGTCACGTCCACAGACTCGTACATCCGGCCCAGCAGCGCCGGGTCGATGTCCAGCTTGTTCAGTATCTCGTCAGACCACTGCCGCCGGGGCACGTCCAGCAGGTTCATGCCGGAGGCGTCGGATACCTCGGTGGCAAACTGGCCGGTGAGGCAGTAGCGAATGTAATCCTTGGGCAGCAGGATATGACGGCAGGCCTTGTAGACCTCCGGCAGATGCTTCCGCACCCACAGGATCTTCCCAGCGGTAAAGCCCGCCAGGGCGGGGTTCGCGGTGATGGCGATGAGTTTCTCCGCGCCCACAGTCTCGGTGATCTCACGGCACTCCTCGCCGGTGCGGCCATCGCACCACAGGATGCTGCGGTGCAGCACCTCTCCCCTCTCGTCCAGCATCACCAGGCCGTGCATCTGTCCGGAGATACCCACACCGGCAATATCGGCGGCGGCCACACCGCTTTTGTGCAGCACGGCCTGCACCGTCTCCCGCACAGCACGCCACCAGTCGGACGGCTCCTGCTCAGCCCAGCCGTTCTGGGGCTGGTAGAGGGGGTATTCCACCGTGTGGGCGGCCATGGCCGTGCCGTCACTGCGGAACAGCACCGTCTTGGTACCGGAGGTGCCCAGGTCGATACCCAGCAAATATTCCTTCATAGCCTTGCGCCTCCTTTAGGCAGGGCCGCCCTCTCGGGCGGCCCGCAATATGTCATTTCTCAGTGGAACAGCACCCGGTTGACCACAGATTCCAGATACTCCTGACGGCCGCTGGGCACATCGAAGCTCTTGAGGCCCTCGGCGTAATCCGCCAGAGACTCCAGGGTCATCTCGCCGTCCACGATCTTCTTGCCCACACCGCTGTCATAGCTGCTGTAGCGCTCCTTGACGAACTGGTCCAGACGGCCATCCGCTTTCAGTTCCAGCGCCTTGCGGAGACCCAGGGCAAAGGTGTCCATACCGGAGATATAGGCCAGCAGGATATCCTCGAAGGTGTTGGACTGACGGCGGGCCTTGGCGTCAAAGTTCAGGCCGCCGTTGGTAAAGCCGCCGGCGCGGAGGACCTCCATCATGCAGTAGGTGGCGCTGTACACGTTGGCGGGGAACTGGTCGGTATCCCATCCCAGCAGATAGTCGCCCTCGTTGGCGTCGATGGAACCGAAGCTGCCGTTGACGATAGCGGTACGCAGCTCATGCTCGAAGGTATGGCCCGCCAGGGTGGCGTGGTTGGCCTCGATGTTCATCTTGAAATCCGCCGTCAGGTCGTACTTCCGCAGGAAGTTCATGCAGGTGGCCACGTCGAAGTCGTACTGGTGCTTGGTGGGCTCCTTCGGCTTGGGCTCCAGATAGAAATCGCCGGTAAAGCCGATCTTGCGGCCGTAGTCACGGGCCATACGCAGGAATCGGGCCATGTTGTCCAGCTCCAGCCCCATGTCGGTGTTCAGCAGGGTGTCATAGCCCTCGCGGCCGCCCCAGAATACATAGCCGGTGGCGCCCAGCTTCACCGCGGCGTCCAGGCAGGCCCGGACCTTGGCAGCGGCAGCGGCAAACACATCGGCGCAGCAGGAGGTGGCGGCACCAGCCATGAACTTCTTGTCGCCGAAGTTGTTGGCGGTGACCCACAGGCACTTCTTGCCGGTCTTCTTCTGCAGCTCGTACAGATAATCCACCATCACGCGGAAATTGGCGATGCTCTCGGCCAGGGTAGCGCCCTCCGGGGCGATGTCCACGTCATGGAAGCAGTAGTAGTCGATGTTCAGCTTTTCCATCAGCTCGAAGGCGAAGTCCGCCTTGGCGCGGAACTTGGCCATGGGGTCTGTCTGCCCCATGGACTTATCCATGGTGCCGGAGCCGAACATATCCACGCCCTCGGCGTCGATGGTATGCCAATAGCTCAACGCGAACTTCAGATGCTCACGCATTTTCTTGCCGGCGATGACCTCGTCCGGGTCATACCAACGGAAGGTAAAGGGGTCGGTCCCCTTGGGATCGTAGACGACCTTACTCACATCAGCGTACTTTTTCATGTTATTACACCTCCGAAGTATGTTTCGTTTTTACGCGGGAACGGATCATGGGCACCACCAGCTGGATGATAACGGCCACCAGCAAAATCGAGCCCTTGATGGTATCGTTGATCAGAGCGTCCACCTGCAGGGAGGCGATGATCTTGTCGATGATGGTATAGCTCATGGCGCCGAACAGAACGCCCAGCAGCTTGCCCTTGCCGCCGCTCATGCTGATACCGCCGATGACCACCGCGGCGATGGCGTACATCTCGTTACTCTTACCGAGGGTGGCCGGGTCGACGGAGCCGTTCATGGCCAGCCACAGGAAAGCGCTCAGGCCGGTGAGTATGCCGGTGATGACATAGACCGCCACACGGGTACGGTTGACGTTGATACCGGCCAGGGCTGCGGCGCGCTCATTGCTGCCCAGGGCATAGACGGTCTTGCCAAACTTGGTGCAGGTGGATATGAACACCATGATGACCGTGACCACCAGCAGCACGATGCCCACCACGGGAACGGTGGCGATCTTCAGCTGGCCGAAGCCGTAGAAGCTGGCATAGTGGTCCAACGTGCCGGTCATGTTGAAGATGGAGGACCCGGTAGTCCGCAGGTAGTACTGAGCCACCGAACGGAAGATCAGCATTGTGGCCAGCGTCACGATGAACGCGGGCATTTTCACCAGGCCGATGAGCACACCGTTGAACAGGCCGCACAAGCCGCCGGCCACCAGGGCGAACAGCAATGTGAGGAACACGCTGTCCGTGGCATTGAACACCACCACGGAGAAGCTGCCCACCAGCGCCAGCATGGAGCCCACGGACAGGTCGATGCCGCCGGTGATGATGACCAGGCCCATGCCGAAGGCCATGATGCCCACCACAGCGGAGTGCCGCAGGATGTTCATCACGCCACTCCAGGTGGTCGCGCCGTGGTTAATAAACAGATAGGCGATGAAGATCGCCAGTGCGATGAGGATAAAGCTGTAATTATTGATCCAGGCGGCAATGCCCTTCTTGTTCAGCCCCGGTTTTTTGGCCTGGGCCTTCAGTTCCGTGTTCTGACTCATACGTTTACCTCTCCCTCCGTTGCGTGTATCACATTGGTCGCATACAGCATGACTCTCTCCTCCGTGATCTCCTCACGGGGCAGAATGGTCTGGATATGCCCGTGGTAGAACACCACACAGCGATCCGCGATCTTCTGTATCTCCGGTATCTCCAGGGTGTTGACCAAGATGGTCTTGCCCTTCTCGGCCAGCTCCAGGATCAGCTTGTAGATCTCCGCCTTGGCACCCACGTCGATACCCTGGGTGGGGTTATCCATGATAAGGATATCCGCCTCAGTGGTGAGCCACCGGCCCAGGATCACCTTCTGCTGGTTGCCGCCGGACAGTGACAGGATCAGGTCGTCATGGCTGTTGGCCTTGATGTTCAGCATATCCCGCATCCTGTTGTACTGCGCCACCTCTTTCCGCCCGCGGATCAGCTGGTGATTGGCAGAAAGCGTGTGCTCGGAGATGTAGTTGTTCTCCAGCAGCGTGAAATCCGGGATGACGGAGTTTTCCTTGCGGTTGGCGGGGATCATGCCGATCTTGTGGCGCATGGCGTTATGTATGCCGCCGTGGTGCAGCGGCTCTCCGTTGACATACACCGTGCCCGAGCTGATGGGCATCGCGCCGAAGATCGCCTGCATCATCTCGCTGACGCCGGCACCCTTCAGGCCTGTCAGGCCGATGATCTCGCCCTTACGCACCTCCAGATCCACGTTCTCGAACCCTTCGCCGCTGAGGTGCTCCAGCTTCAGCGCCACATCACCCAGCTGGCGGGGCTGGTACACCGAGGCCTCGGAGTAGCTGCTGCCCACCATCAGGCGGGTGACGGCCTCCGGCGTAGTGTCGGCGATATTGCCGGACTGAATAAAGCATCCATTCCGCAGGACCGTGTAGCGGTCCGCGATGGTAAATATCTCGTTCATTTTGTGGGAGATGAAGATGAAGGACTTGCCCTGCTCCTTCAATCGCCGCACGATACTGAACAGATGCTCGATCTCCGCGTTGTTCAGCGCGGTGGTCGGCTCGTCCAGAATAAAGAGCTTCGCATTGGCGTGAAGTGCCTTTGCGATCTCCAGCAGCTGCTTTTTGCTGGTCTCCAGCTCGTCTACCAGGGCGTTGGGGTCGATATCCACGCCCAGGTCGCTCATCAGCTGGCGCGTCTGCTCCAGCATGGCCCGCTTATCCAGCGTGCCCAGCTTGGTCAGCAGTTCCTTGCGAAGAAAAATGTTCTCGTACACCTTCAGATCGTTAAACAGGTTCAACTCCTGGTGTACAAAGGCGATACCTGCCTGTTCTGTCCGCTTGACGGAAATGTCGTGCATTTGCTCTCCGTCAAACTCGATCTCGCCCTCATCCCGCTGATGCACACCCGCCAGGATGTTCATCAATGTGGACTTACCGGCGCCGTTCTCTCCCAGCAGCGCGTGTACTTCCCCGCGCTCCACGGAAAAATCAACGTGCGAAAGCACTTCCACACCGGAGAATGATTTGGTGATATTGGTCATTTTCAGCAATTCCATGCCGCACGCCTCTCTTTGCTGTTTGATAAGATCCCTTCTGCGAAGGGGGAGGTGCCCCGCGGGCGCCGAAGCGCCCGCGAAGCCCTCGGAAACGACTTTTACTTACTTGGAGACAGCGTCACCGAAGCCCTGGAAGTCGTTGACGTTGGTAGCATCCACCACGGACACGGCGATGACGTGATCCTGGGTGACGGTACCGCCCTCGATGTGGGTGATCATGTCATCCACGGCAGCCTTGATCATCGCGGGATCGTAAGTAACGGAGAACAGATCGGCCAGCTTGGCGACCTCAGCGGTGTAATCCTTCTGATGGATGCCCTTCAGCACGGAGTAGATCTCGTTCAGACCGGAGGAGGTGCCCAGATGCACACCGGCGTTCAGGAAAGCGTCCTTCTTCTCGGCGTCGATCTCGGAGCTCTTCAGCGCCTCCAGGATGCCCATGGCGATCTCGTCGTCGTGGGTGAAGATCCACTTGGTGGCGGTGATGTCCTCAACAGTGCTGGCATCCAGCCAGTTGATGAACAGCTCCTTGCCCTTGCTGCGGCTCCAGCCGGTGTAGTCGGTGGACTGGATGGCAGCGATCTGCTCCTCGGTCCAGCCATTCTCCTTCAGCACGCTGAAGAAGCCGTCATTACGCATGGTGGGAACGGAAGAGTTGTCACCGGGCATGATGAGGATCTTGTCGCCGGCCTTCATGCCGTCGGCGATGAAGCGCTTGGCGGTCTCGGCGCCGATGCCGTTGTTATCGCCCTTGACGCAGGCAACAGCAGTGGAAGCAGCGGAGTCGATGATACGGTCGAACATCACATAGGGGATGCCGCTGGTGGCCAGCTTGGCCATGGTGTTCTCCAGGGTGTTGTCCTGAGGCAGAATGACCACATAGTCAGCGGTCTTGTTCTCGATCAGGTCCTCCACCTGCTGGATCTGGTTGGCGGCGTCGGAAGAGGTGATGACGGTGGCGGCATACTTGCCGGCGTCATTCAGCTCCTGCGCCTTCTCCTGCGCATAGGTCATCACAGCGCCGGTCCAGCCGTGGTCGGCATTGGGGACCAGGATCGCGATGCGATTACCCGTGGCAGCATCGTTGTCCTTGTTGGCGTCATCGTCCTTCTTCTCGCCGCAAGCGACAAGAGACAGGGCCATGACCAGCGCAAGGATCAGTGCCAGTACTTTCTTCATGGTTGTTTCCTCCTAAAAATTTTTTATAGATACGGACAAAGTCCGCCTATAACGTGTTCTTACAGCTCCACCCAGGCAGAGTCCTTGGCTGCGGAGTCGATGACCGCGTGAATGAACTTCACGCCGTTGAGGCCGTCGGTGACGGTGGGATAGTCGAAAGAGCCGTCGTTGGCCGTACCGCCCGCCTTCACCGCCAGAATGGCGCTGATGATGTTCTTGTAGATGTTGGCAAAGGCGACGATCAGTCCCTCGGGATGGCCGGAGGGGATGCGGCTGTACGCGCCGGCCTTCTCGGTGATATAACCGGTACCGCGGGACAGGATCTCCGTGGGCTTGCCCTTGGGGGTGTACTTCAGATAATCGGGATAGTGCTGCTCCCACTCCAGTGCACCCTCACTGCCGTAGATGCGGATGGTCAGGCCGTTGAGCTTGCCCGCCGCGATCTGAGAGCACCAGTACGCGCCGTTGACACCGTTTTCGTACTCGACGAGCATATTGGCGTTCAGGTCCAGCTCCTTGCCGTAGCGGTTCACGGTGGCGGCCAGACGCTTGATGTTCAGGCCGGTCAGGTAGTGGACGGAGTTCTCGATGTGGGTGCCGATGTCACCCACACAGTTGGAGATACCGGACACCGCCGGATCGGCGCGCCAGACGGACAGCTTAGTGGTGCCCTCGCCGGGGACGCCCAGCTCATCGATGAGCCACTCCTGGACATACTCCGCATTGACGGCGGCGATCTTGCCGATCTTGCCCTCGGCGATCATCTCGCGGGCCACCTTCATCATGGTGTAGCCGGAATAGGTATAGGTGACGCCGAAAACCAGGTTTTTCTCCTTGGCCAGGGCCACCAGCTCCTGCGCCTGTTCCACGGTAAAGCACAGAGGCTTTTCGCATACCACATGAATTCCGTGCTGCAGGAAGCACTTGGCCACATCGTAGTGGGTGTTGTTCGGGGTCGTGATGCTGACGAAATCGATACCGTCTGGACGCCTGCTCTCCGCCTCGGCCATGGCCTCATAGCTGGGGTACACGCGGCTCATGTCCAGGGAGTAGGTCTCGCCGGTCTCACGGTTCTTCTCCGCATTGGTAGAGAAGCAGCCCGCCACCAGCTGTGCGCGGGGGTCAAAGGCGATGGCTTTGCGATGCACCTCGCCGATAAAGGCGTTCATGTGGCCACCGACCATGCCGTAACGGATCTGAATACCCATATTGTCCTCCTTGTCGCGTTTCAGTTGGCGATAGCGTCGTCAAACTTCACATCGGACTTCTTGAAGTCCACCTTCTTCACGAAAGCGGCCGCCTCGGTAGCGCCCTCGATACGGTCCATACCGCTGTCCTCCCATTCCACGGACAGAGGGCCGTCGTAACCGGCGGCGTTCAGCACGCGGATGATCTCCTCGAAGTTCACGTCACCGTGACCCAGGGAGCGGAAGTTCCAGCCGCGGCGCAGGTCTCCGAAATCGATGTGGGAGCCCAGCAGACCGCTGCGGCCATCCAGAGTCACCGCCGCATCCTTCATATGGACGTGGTACACGCGGTCCATAAAGTCGCGCAGGAACAGATGGGGCGTCACGCCCTGCCACAGCAGGTGGCTGGGGTCGAAGTTCAGGCCGAACTCGGGGCGGTCGGCAAACTTCTTCAGCAGCTTCTCGGTGGAGTAGTAGTCGAAAGCGATCTCGCCGGGATGGACCTCCAGGGCGAACTTGATGCCGTTGGCCTTGAACTCATCCAGGATAGGGGACCACAGGCGCACGATCTCGTCGTAGCCGTTCTCGACCATCTCCTCGGTGGTCTGGGGGAAGGAATACAGCCACTTCCAGATGGGAGAGCCGGTGAAGCCCGTGACCACATAGCAGCCCAGCTTCTTGGCCACCACGGGGGCCTTCTTCATGGTGTCGATCGCCCAGGCGCGGATCTCCTCCGGCTTGTCGGCCAGCGCCGCGGGAGCAAAGTTGTTCAGCCGGGGATCGGGGGCGTCGCCCACACACTGGCCGATGATGTGGCAGGCCAGGGCCTTGCAGATCAGATTGTTCTTCGCCAGGGTCTCCTTGATCCAGGCCACGTAGCTGTCATCGCTGTATGCACGATCAATGTCGATGCCATTGCCCCAGCAGGCGACCTCCAGGCCGTCATAGCCCATCTTGGACGCCAGCGCACACAGTTCATCGAAGGGCAGGTCCGCCCACTGGCAGGTGCAGAGAGTTACCGGTCTGTTTCCCATGATACATTCCTCCTGTTAAAAAGTTAAATCATCATCGGCCTGTGCCGATCGGATCACAAACTTACTGCGAGTGCCGCACACGCACACGGTTGTGGGTATACACCACGCCGGCGGCGGGCCGCCGTCCGGTGTGGATATAGTCGAACAGCACACGCACCGCCTCGTCCCCCTGGGCGAAGGGCTCCTGGGTCACAGTGGCGGCAATGCGCCCTTCCTCCATATACCGCAGCACGGCCTCCGTCCCGTCCACCGCCAGCACGCGGATATTCTTTCCGCTTTCCAGGATGGCCCGCATACCGCCGTCGATACCGGCGGCGGCAAAGCACACCATGTCCGGCGTGTGGTCCGCCAGATAGGCCCGCAGCACCTGATAGGAGACATCGTCGTCGTCCTGATTTTCCAGCACGGCGTCCACCGTGATCTCCGGCGTGCCCTCCAGTGCGGTCCGCAGACCGCGCACGCGGTCCATATGGCCGCGGACATTGGTGCTGCCGATAACAGCCGCCACGCGGCCCCGGCCATTGAGCATGAGCTGCACCAGATCTCCGGTAATCATACCGCTGTTGTAGTAGTCGCAGCCGACAAAGGCCACACGGTCGACATCGATATCGGTGTTGACTGTGACCACCGGTATGGGCAGTGACTGCAGGTACTCCGCAACCTCGGGCACATCCAGCGGCATGACCGCCAGCGCGTCCACGCCCTCGGCCACCAGCCGGCGCATGGCCTGCAGCTGCGTGGCGGCGTCGTAGCCCTTGATCTCGCGGATGGTAAGGGTGGTGCCGTAGCTGGAGAGTTTTCTGGCGCGGCTCTGTGCGCCGCGGAGCACCTCGTCAAAAAAAGGATTGCCGACGGAGGGTATGACCATGCCGATGTGGGTGCGCTGACGGGAGCGAATAAGCGCCTGAGCCAGTTGGTTGGGCTGGTAGCGCTCACGCTCGGCAATGTCCAATATACGCTTGGCCAGCTCGGGATTTACGTTGCCGCGGCCATTGAGTACCCGGTCGACGGTGCCGCGGCTGGTGCCCGCTTTTTCGGCGATCTGCTTGATGGTCACGCGTCCGCTTCTCCTCTCCGAAATTTGTATCGCCCTTGGCGATGTGTCATTTGTGCTCGAGCACGAATTGACTGTGCTCGAGCACAGTTTCAAAATACCATCTCTTTTGTGATCTGTCAACGGAAAAGGGCCGGCATGGCTCTATTTCTGTAGAGTTGCCTAAACACGGCGAAAAACTTTTGTTGTTTTTCCCAGTAGACATTTCGGAATTCCCTGTTACCCGCAACGCTTTGTGCCAAACATTCCAAACCAATAAGGTAGCTGCCAAACAGCAAAAGGGGCCACCATACAGCGGTCCCTTTTATGCGGAAAAAGCCAAACGGCTCCCGGGCGCGCGCCCGGGAGCCGTTCGGTGCAAGGGGGAGGAAAAGGAGTAAAGGAAGAAAACAAGCTATTTGGTGCAGACCGGCAGGAACTGGCCGAAGCAGTCGGGCAGGACCTGACCGTCACGCATAGTGGTGCGGCCACGGAGGATGGTCTCGACCACCCGGCCCTGGAAGGACATACCGTCATAGGGGGACCATTTGGCTTTAGAGTACATCTTCTCCTGACGGAAGGTGTAGGCCGCGGACATATCCACAATGGCCAAGTCGGCATCGGCTCCGGGGCGAATAACGCCCTTGCGGGGATAGAGGCCGAAAGTACGGGCCGCATTGGCGGAGGTGATCGCCGCCACGCGGGGCAGCGTCAGCAGGCCGCGGTGGACAGCGGTGAGCAGCACAGGAGAAAGGCCCTCGATACCGCTGATTCCGGCGGGGGCATCCCAGAAGGAACGGTGCTTTTCCTCGCAGGTGTGGGGCGCGTGATCTGAGCAGACCCAGTCCAGAGTACCATCCGCAAGGCCCTGCCAGACTGCCTGGCGATCTGCGGCGGTACGGATGAGAGGGTAAGTCTTCATCACCGCGCCGCAGCGGCGGGCGTCGCGGTCGGTGAAGGTCAGGTAATGGGTACAGGTCTCGGCGGTGACATCCACGCCGTCAGCCTTGGCGCGGCGAAGGTGCTCCACGCCGTCGCCTACGCCCACATGGAGGACGTGCAGGGGCATGGAGAGCTCCTTGGCCATGTCGATGGCGGTGTCGATAATGGAGGTCTCGCAGCTGACGGGGCGGGTACGCAGCAATGCGGCGTAGTCCTGCGCACCGGTGGCAAGGACCTCCTGCGTCAGGGCCCGAACAATGGAGAAATTCTCCGCGTGGATGCCCAGGCGTTTGCCGGTGGCCTTCACAGCGCGGAACAGGCGATAGATCTGGCCGTCGTCCGGGGGCGGGAGGACGTTATCCATGCCCTCACGATAGTTGTAGATCAGGCTGTTGTCCCGGCGGTCTACCGCGTAGCCCCAGAAGAATTTGAAGGCCACGCAGCCGGCCTCCGCCAAAGCGGGCAGGCTGGCAAGATTGGCATCGCCCAAAGCCAGGCCCCAGACGCAGAAATCCGCATGGGCCTTGGGCTGGATGACCGAGACAAGATCGCGGAGAGACTCCGCCGAGTGGATGGTAGGGGTGCAGTTGGGCATTTCGAACACGGTGGTAATACCGGTGGCGGCAGCCGCCGCGGTGGAGGAACGGAAGTCCTCCTTCTCACCGGTAGCCAGACGGCCGTCGCGGGAGTGAACGTGGGTCTCGATCAGGCCGGGCAGGATATAGCGGCCAGAAGCGTCGGTGGCTTCGCCGACGGTGCCGGGCAGGCGCTCGGACGTGACGGCGGCGACCCGGCCGTCACGAATGTAGATATCGGCACGCTGCATACCGTCATCGTTGACCACCGTGCCGTTGTAGATGACTCTGTCCCAGTCCATAAATGCCTCCTCCGATATGTATACTGTATACACTTAGTCTTCAAGAGAAGCCCCCATGACAGGTCACGGGGGTCTCGTGCAGGCGGTACATACCCATCATACAGGCGGTACATACCCATCATACAGGCGGTACATTCCGTCATACAGACGGTACATACCCGCTATGCAGATGGTACATATCCGTCATGCGGGCGATACATATCCGCCATGCAGATGGTACATATCCGTCATGCAGACGGGGTCTGTGCGTCAGTCCTCCTTGCCGTAGCGCTGGAGTGCGGCCTCGTGAACGTTAGCGGTATGGGCGGTGAGCACCCGACGGAGGCGATCCGCATCACGGGCCCGCAAGGATGCCACGATCTCCTCGTGCTCCGCCAACGCACGGCGGCGGCGTTCGTCATCGGACAGCACGCTCTCGCGGAAGCGGGCGTGCTCCGGGTTCTGAAACGACGTGGTGGCGCTGTAGCTTTCGATCTGGTCCAGGAGCTTGATGAGCAGGGGCATATTGCTGCTCTGGGTCAACAGGCCGTTGAATTCGTCCAGGTGGCGGAAATACGCACCGACGTCATGCTTGTCCAGCGCCTCGGCACAGCCGCGGTTGTCGGCCTCCATAGCGTCCAGCTGCGCGTCGGTGATGTTCCGCACCACAGCATCCACGCTGAGCAGCTGCAGGGCGGAACGGATGGTATAGACCTCGTCCACCTCGGCACGGGTCAGCCTGGGCCGGGCCACGGCGCCCTTACGGGGCTCGTAGACCACCAGCCCCTCACGCTCCAGCATGCGGATGGCTTCGCGCACGGGGGTGCGGCTGACGCGGAAAATATCGGCGTATTTTGTTTCGACAATGCGCTCATCCGGCGCGATATCGCCGTTGATGATGGCGTTTTTCAGCTGGGTATATATCGTCTCGCGCTGGGGATTGGCGGGGTCCACCGGTGTGAAGGCTGTCATCTCTCTATGCCCCCTTCTTTTTGTACCGCAGCAGGCGGTTCTATACACACTATACCCGCTGCTGCGGGAAAAAGCAAGCAAAACCGGCAAATTCTGCCGATTTTCCCTCCCCTGCCGGGGCTTGGGCGCAGTGCAGTCTCTCTTACATGTGTATGGGATACTGTATACAAAGTACATGGTAACATATTCCTTTCCCTTTTGCAAGGGGTTTTCAGATGCGCGGCAAAAAAAGAAAGCCCTTACAGGCTTTCTTTTTTATTTGCTCTTAGTGACGCTTTTTAGCGGTCCACGCCATGCCGGTGACGGACAGAACCGCCGTCACGGCGTAGATACCCACGCCCGCGTCGAAGGTCTTGGGGCTGCTGCTCTTGCCGCCGATGGTAAAGTCCATGCTGGTGTTGCCCGCTGTGGACAGGATGGTGATGGTGTGCTTGCCCGCCGCCAGTGTCTTGAGGTACGCGGCCTTCAGGTACACCACGGTGGAGCCCTCTTCAGCGGTGTAGTTGGACTTGGCAAGGGTCTTGCCGTCCACCTGGACACCCTGGAAGGTGCTGAACGCCGCGGTGGAACGGAACACCAGGCCGTAGTCGCCGCCGGGATAGTCTGTGGCGGACTTGTTGGTGCCGTTCAGCTCAGCGGTGATGCCGGGGGTGGAGGGGTAGTAATAGTAGCCGCCGGTGGAGGGGGTGGGGGCAGGCTTGGCCGTTTCGGTCTTACCGGCAGCAATCGTGTTGCCATTAACGGTAAACGCCTTACTTGTGTTATTAGTTACTTCAACCCCAGTGGGAATATCAGTAAGTTCAACAGTCTCACCACGCGTAACCGTAACTTTGCTGCCATCAGTTGCCGCCTTGGAAATGGAAGCATTACCCACGGCATAAATGGTCTTACCGTCCTTCACAATAGTCGCCATAGGCGGATCCGACTTTATGATGGAATTCAAATCAGCAGTAAAAATACCTCCACTGATACTCGCATATGCATTTTCTGAGATCGTAACCTTCCCATTGAATTCGCCATCTGTAACGGTAATTGTGCCAGCGTTCTTACCGCCGGCAAAATATCTGCTTTCAATAGCGTTATGACCATTGGCCTCAAACACGCCACCATGAATCTCAGCAACATTATTATTCTGTACCGCCGACTGTGTAATGTTGCTGAAATGTCCATCGTTGATAATCAACTCTGCATTGTCATCATTTTTAATGGTGTTAATGCCGCCGCTGAATGTACCACCGTTGATCGTCAGCGAAGGCTTAAGCTGTCCCACTCCTTCCTTATAACCTTTCCGTTCATTTGTACTCTCCGAATAGTTGTAATAACCGTTATCAATCAAGCTGGAAAAGTGGCCTTTGGATGTCACTTCTACGCCTTTGTTAATGACCATTATACCATGGTTCAGGATATTATAGTAACTGTTACCATTAGGGTCAGTCGTAGATGTACTGGCTTCCGCACTACGAGTATAACTACCACCGTTCAAAATCACCGCACCATTATTGTAAATAGCTGCCTTTTGATGGGTCACATTGTCCACGGTACCGCTACCCTCAATAATCAGCGTAGCGCCCTGTTCCACTTTAATGGTGTCTTCACTGACATTTGTAATCTTCTGCCCGTTCAAATTCAGTGTGACCTTTTTGCCGGCAGGAATTGTGACATCCTCGTTAGTTTCCGCAATAAGTGTAATGACCTTCTCTGCGCCCTCCGCATTAATCGCCTGAGCCAGTGTCGCATACTCTTGGTCGTCAACTTTGGCAACCGCCGGCTTTGTAGCAGTCGTTCCCTCAGTATCTCCGTCCTCCGTGGCCCAGCTGACGCTGCACAGGCTCAGCGCCATGACCAGGGCCAGAATGGTTGCTAATACTTTTTTCATTGTTCATTCCCCGTTGTTTTAGATTTCCGCAGGGTGCTTCGTTTTAACAAGCTTAAAACGCCAAAGCAGGAGTACTCCTGCGGATAGTTAGATTATAGCACGGCTGCATAATTTGTCCAGCCTTTTTATGGAAATTTTACACATTTTTTCTGTTACTGGGAATGGAAAACGGGAGAATTTGACAGAAAATGGGAATTGGGGGGCCGCTGCGGCGGGACACCTCATCCGCCCCCTCGGGGCACCTGTCTCCCTGCGGGTCGGTTCACGGGTCTGACAGGCCACCGGCGTGTCATTCAACACCGCGAACCCCTCGAGGGGAAGGCTTGAGGGCTGCGGGCGGGGCGGGTATGATTTGTCATAATTGTCAAAAAAGTGGGGTTTATTTTTGTGCTAAGGGCAGAAATGCTGCACTTCTATTGACGGCGGGGTGAAATGCGAGTAAAATATGTACGCAAAGAATACTGTATACAGTATCCAATCCGAATACACGCAGAAACAACGTCTGCGCTGTATACCATGAGCGACGGCCCCTGCCCGGGACACAGTATGCCGGGGCAGACAGATACAGCCGGTTCGGACATGGGCGGATAACGCCGGGCGGCAGAAGCGGAGGACGGCACATGGAGAACTTCTCATTATATATAAACGGCGTGCTCCGCACGGTATGCGTGCCGCCCCAGTGGACGCTGCTGCGGGTACTGCGGGAGACGCTGGGCCTGACCGGCGCGAAAAACGGATGCTCCTCCGGCGACTGCGGCGCCTGCCGCGTGATACTGGACGGCACGGCGGTGAACGCCTGCAAGGTACCTATTAAGGATGCGGCGGGACATCGGGTGGAGACCATAGAGGGGCTGAGCCGGAACGGACAGCTGCACCCCATACAGCAGGCGTTTATCGACTGCGGAGCCGTCCAGTGCGGCTTCTGCACGCCGGGAATGGTGATGAGCGCCAAGGCACTGCTGGACAAGACACTGCACCCCAGTGACGAGGAGATACGGGAGGCGCTGGCACCGAATCTGTGCCGCTGTACCGGCTACTACAAGATCGAGGAGGCCGTCCGGGAGGCGGCGCGGCGGCTGGAGGCGCAGGACCGGTGAAGGAACTGACGTACATCGGAAAGAGCTACCCAGTGCAGGACGCGGCGGCCAAGGCAACAGGGGAACTGCTGTATGTGGACGACATGACCATGCCGCGGATGCTGTACGCCAAGGCGCTTTTCTCACCGGTGGCTCACGCGCGGATCAAGCGCATCGACACCACAGCGGCAGAGGCGCTGCCCGGCGTGTGGGCAGTGGCTACCTATCAGAACACACCGCAGACGCGGTTCAACAGCACCACGCGGTTTTATATGCAGGCGCCGGCGCCTATCGAGACGGAGCGCATTTTCGACGACACGGTGCGCTTTGTGGGCGACCGGGTGGCGGCAGTGGCGGCAGAGACAGAGGATATCGCCCAGGCGGCCATCGACCTGATCGAGGTAGAATACGAGCCGCTGCCGGTGGTGACGGATCCGCTGGAGGCCATGCGGGAGGACGCCTATCCCCTGCACGGCAGTAGCAACATCGCGCTGCGGATCGAGAAAAACACGGGAGACGTGACGAAGGGTTTTCGGGAGGCGGACCGGGTGTTTGAAGACACCTACCGCACGCCGGCGGTACACCACTGTGCCATCGAGCCCCACACCGCCATCGCGGAGGTGGACGCGCAGGGGCGGCTGACCGTCACCGCACCGTATCAGAACACCTTTGGCGAGCGGATCGTATTGAGCCGGATATTCGACCTGCCGCTGAGCAAGGTGCGGGTGGTAAGCCCCACCATGGGCGGCGCATTCGGCGGAAAGATGGAGTCCTCGGTGGAGCTGATCCCCGCAGCGCTGGCGATGCTGTGCCGCAGGCCGGTGAAATTCACCGCCACACGGCGGGAGTGCATGGTATCCACGCGGGTGCGGCACGCCAGCGTCATCACGGTGAAGACCGGCGTGAAAAACGACGGCACCATCGTGGCACAGGAGATCACGGCCATCACCAACACCGGAGCATATGCCTCCAGCGCAGGGAACGTGATCGGCGCCATGAGCGCCAAGGTATTCAAGGGCTACAAAACACCGAATATGCGCTTTGTGGGCATACCCGTATATACCAACACGCCGGTGGCGGGGGCCATGCGGGGCTACGGATCGCCGCAGGTATTCTTTGCCATGGAACGGCAGTTGTATAAGATCGCCGACGCGCTGGGCATGGACTACACGGAATTACAGATGAAAAATCTGGTGGATCCGGAGGACAGCGACCTGTTCGCGGGGCACCCCATCGGCAACCCCCGGCCCAAGGACTGCGTGCGCCGGGCCATGGCACTGCGGCAGAACTGGCCGGACATGGACGATGAGGACGGAAAGTACCTCATCGGCGAGGGCTGGGCCATGGGACTGCACGGCAGCGGGGCCTTCGGCTCGCAGATCGACCAGAACTGCATGGTGGTCAAGATGAACGATGACGGCACCTGTGTGCTGCACTCCGGCACCCACGATATGGGCAACGGACAGCTGATGGTGCAGATACAGGTCGTGGCGGAGACGCTGGGAATCCCACCGGAACAGGTGGCCTGCGTGGCCTCGGACACGGATGTGTGCGGGTGGAACCTGGGCGACTTTTCCAGTCGGGGCGTGTATGTCAGCTGCGGCGCGGTGCAGAAGGCCGCGGAGGACGCGGCGGCACAGCTGCGGTGCGCCGCCGCCGGACTGTTGGGCGGCCAGGCGGAGGACATCTCTCTGCACGACGGACGGGCGTGGCTGCCGGAGGGCGGCAGCGCCTCGCTGGCAGAGGTAATGAACTACGCCCAGAGCGTACAAAAGCATGAGATATTCGGTGTGGCCACCCACGCATCGGCACACACCCCCGGGTCCTACGGCGTACATATGGCGCGGGTAAAGGTGGAAAAGGCCACCGGCGCGGTGACGGTGACGGACTACATCGCTGTACACGATGTGGGACGGGTGATGAACCGGATGGGCATCGAGGGACAGCTGGAGGGCGGCATACAGATGGGGCTGGGCTACGCGCTCCGGGAGGAACTGGCCTTTGACGCGGCAGGGCAGCTGCGAGACAGCAGCCTGCACAGTTACCGGCCCTTCCGGGCCACGGAAATGCCCCGTTTGCAGACGGATTTTATCGAAGAGGGCGAACCTACCGGGCCCTACGGCGCCAAGAGCATTTCGGAGTGCGCGGTGGTGCCCAGCGCACCGGCCATCATCAATGCGGTATGCGATGCCACGGGACTGGACATCCATGATCTGCCCTACCGCCCCGTAAAGGCAGAGGGCGGCATACGGCGGCTGCACACCACGGAGGGCTGCGTATTCTGCGGCCTGTGCGCGAAGAAATGTCCCTATGGCGCGCTGTCCGTGGACCGGCAGGCCAAGCAATGGCGGGTATCTGACCGGCGGTGCCGGGAATGCGGCCTGTGTGCGGCGGCCTGTCCAAAGCATTGCCTTTCCTTAGACAATAGTGTCGTATAAATGGCACATGAACTTTCTTATTGTGAAATGTATCATTTCAACAAATAGCAGTGATGTGAAACCGCTATGGCCCGGTTATTGACTTTGCCCGGGCCGACGTGTAAACTGTAACATCATTTTTGCGGCGGCTGGTGTTCCGCCGCCTCTCCCCTCCCCTGGCGCGGGAAAAAATCGTAGTGTACACTGTAATGTATACTGTACACAGTCGACGGACACAGTCTCCCTCATCCATGCCAGCAGGAGCGAAACACCGTGGACAACATCATACGCAACAGCGCGGCCCGCAGACGACGGACGGCGCGATAGCCACAGACAGAACGGAAGGAGCGACAGTCATATGGCACATTACAACGATATGCGGGAATTTCTGGAGGAGCTGAAGAAGCGGGGCGACCTGATGGTCATCGACAAGAAGGTCAGCCCGGTACACGAGATATGCGCCTTTACGCGCAAGGCATCGGACATGGGTGGTCCGGCGCTGCTCTTCACCAATGTGGAGGGCTATGATATGCCGGTGCTGTCCGGCCTGTACGGCACCCGCGAGAGAGTGCATCTGGCACTGGGTCTGGGCGATGATACAAAGAGCGTTATTAAGGAATACGTGGCCCACGAGAACAAGTTTATTCCGCCGGTAACGGTGGGTGACGACGAGGCTCCCGTGCACGAGGTGGTGCTGACCGGCGACGCGGTGGACCTGTACAAGCTGCCCATCCTGACGAACTTCGAGAAGGACCTGGGGCCGTATATCACCGCCGGCGTACAGATGGCCAACGACCCCATCACCGGTGTGCGGAACTCCTCCATGCACCGGATGCTGCTGCTGGACAAGAACCACATGACCTGCTTTGCCCCCAAGGGACGGCACCTGGGCACCATCATTGAGCGCAATGAGGACAACGGAAAGGGCACGGAGATCGCCACGGTCATCGGCGGCGACCCCATCATCGCCATCGCGTCACAGTGCCGGCCGGCACTGGGCACCGATGAGATGGGCATGGCCGGCGGCCTGCGCGGCGAGGCGGTGAAGATGGTCAAGTGCAAGACCATCGACGTAGAGGTGCCTGCCACCGCGGAGATCGTTATCGAGGGACGCACCCTGCCCGGTCTGCGGGAGGACGACGGCCCCTTCGGTGAGTATCCCGGCACGTACAGCGAGGTACGCAAAGCCCCGGTGGTGGAGATCACCGCAATCACCATGCGGAAGGACGCCATTTTCCAGAATGCCTATACCGGTATGCCCATGACGGAAAACCACTGGATGATGGATCTGGCGGCCACAGCGCTGGCTTACCGCGAGGCGTACAAGATCTGCCCAGACATCCACGACATCTGCCTGACCTCCGGCGGCACCAGCCGCCACCACTGCGTGGTGTCCATCAAGAAGCGCCATCCCTATGAGCCGCGGAATGTGATGACCGCCCTTCTGGCGGCCAACATCGGCATCAAGCTGTGTGTGGTGGTGGACGAGGATATCGACGTACATGATATGCAGCAGGTGGAATGGGCGATCAACACCCGTATGCAGGCGGACCGGGATGTGATGATACTGCCGGTGATGTACAGCCCCACGCTGGATCCCTCCGCGCCGTATCCCCGTGCGTCGTCCAAGATGGGCATCGACGCCACCGCACCGCTGGAGGACAAGGAGGCGTTCGCCCCTGTGTTCACCCCCGGACAGGACGCACCGTATATCGAGGAAATGCTGCGGGACTTTATGGATAAGCGGCGGAAGTAAGCCGCAGGAGGCGGAATATGTCTGACAGGACTCGTGAAATGGCCACCGTACGGGAAAACAGCCGTATTCTGGACGGCTACTATAAAATGACACTCCACGCACCGGTGATCGCACAGCGCTGCCGGCCGGGACAATTCGTGTTTATCCGGGTGGGCAGCGGCACCGCACCACTGCTGCGGCGGCCCATCAGCATCTGCGAAGCCGACAGCATCGGCGGCACGCTGACACTGCTCTATCGGGTGGTGGGCACAGGCACCGATCTGCTGTCCGCCGTGCGGGCGGGCCAAGCCCTGGACGTGATGGGCCCCATCGGCACGCCGTTCCCCGTGGAGGGCGTGCAGGCGATACTGGTAGCCGGCGGCATGGGGGCGGCGCCCCTGTGTATGCTGGCCCGGGCACTGCATGATGCAGGATCGGCTGTGACCGTGTATCTGGGCTGCCGCGACGCGGCCCATGACCTGTGTGGAAAGACGCTGCGGACCTACGGGACAGTACACACCGCCTATGAGAGTGAAGGCCGCCTGGTAACGGATATCCTGCCGGAAACAGCGGCAGGCGTCGTGTACGCCTGCGGGCCGACGGCCATGCTGGCTAAGGTGCAGCAGTGGGCCGCACAAAACGGCGCGGAGGGCTATGTGTCTCTGGAGGAACGCATGGCCTGCGGCATCGGCGCGTGCTCCGGCTGCGGCTTCCCCATGCGAAAAGCCGACGGCGGCGTGCTGTACAAAAAAGTCTGCGTGGACGGACCGGTATTCCCGATGGGTGAGGTGATCTTTCATGGATAACATCACAGTGGGCGGCGTGACGCTGCATTCGCCGCTGCTGAACGCGGCGGGCACGATGGGCTTCGGCTCCTCCTATGCGGACTATATCGACCTGCACCGTCTGGGCGGGCTGGTGACACGCACGATGACCGTCAAACCCCGGCGTGGCGCGGAGGCGCCCCGGCTGTGGGAGACGCCCTCGGGGCTGCTGAACTGCGTGGGGATGCAAAACCCCGGATATGAAAAATTCACGCAGGTATTTTACAAGGGACTGGTGGGCTATGACGTGCCCATTATTGCCAGCGTCACCGGCACACCGGAGGAAATACGGCGTATGGCGGACGTATTGGCGGAGCTGCCGGCAGTGGCCGGCGTGGAGGTGAACCTCCACTGCACCTACGAGGAATACCGGACACTGGGAAGCAAGGCGTATCTGGAGCAGTGCGCGCAGCGCATCCGTGCCGCCGCAGACGGACGGCTGCCGGTGTGGGCGAAGCTGTCGCCCTGCGCCGGAGACATCGTAGATGCGGCGCGGACGGCACAGGACGCCGGGGCGCAGGCGGTGGTATGCGCCAACACCTATTGGGGCATGGCCCTGCAGGCGGACGGCAGCTCACGGCTGGGCAGCATGGTGGGCGGACTGTCCGGCCCGGCCATACGGCCTCTGTCCGTGTTCCAGACATGGCGGGTGGCCCAGGAGGTCGCTGTCGACGTGGTGGGCTGCGGCGGTATCGTGTGCGCCGCGGATGTAAAGGAATACATGGCCGCCGGCGCAAAGGCCGTGGAGATCGGCACTGCCAACTTCACAGAGCCGGAGACGATCATACGGATCACAGAGGCACTGTAACGCCTGCGGGCCGGGCAAAATGTACGAAACAGACGGGAGGGATGGACATGGTGGCAGTGGGCATCAGCGGTGCAACGGGCTGTATATACGGTATCCGGCTGCTGGAGGCACTGCGGGCGCTGGGACAGGAGACAGAGCTGATACTCAGCGACTGGGGCGCAGAGACCATACGGCTGGAAACGGGTTACACCGTGGAGCAGGTCAAGGCGCTGGCGGACCGGGTATACGACAACCGCAATATGGCCGCACAGGCGGCCAGCGGTTCCAGCTGCGCGGACGCCATGGTCATCGCCCCATGCAGCATGAAGACCCTGGCGGGCATCGCTATGGGCTATGACGACAGCCTGCTGGTGCGGGCGGCAGATGTGATGCTGAAGGAGCGGCGGCGGCTGATACTGCTGACGCGGGAAACACCGCTGAATTTGAGCCACATCCGCAATATGGAGACGGTAACGCTGATGGGCGGCATTATCCTGCCGCCGGTACCGGCCTTTTACAGCCGGCCGCAGACGGTGGACGACATCGTGGATCAGACAGTCAGCCGGACGCTGCGGCTGCTGGGTCTGGACGGCGGGGAAAGGTTCAGGTGGAACGGAAATGGCTGAGCGTGTGGTGGAGCGAACACTGAGCGACGGCGGACTGTCCATACACTACCGGCTGGAGCGGCTGGGCGGCGACCTGCTGCTGACCGTGACCGGCGGGGCGGCCCACGTAGGCTGCGTCGTACTGGCCACACACCGGCAGAGCCTGACAGGCAGCGGCGCGGACAGCGCCGACAGCAGCGTTCTCAATCGCAGCGGGCACAAGGACGAATTCTTGCTGCGGGCGCTGGCAGAACGGCTCAGCGCCGTGGCCGGCTGTGCCGTGGCTGCCGTGGGCGGCGTACATTACGACGGTCTGGACCAGCAGGGACTGCGGTCCGCCGCCCATATTGAACAGCAAGCGCTGGCACAGGCAGAGGACTGGGCGGCGGAATTGCTGCCGTAACGGGAAACAAGAAACACAGAGGGGAGGTATGCCGCTGTGGCACAGCGCGAACAGGACATCCTGCGGGTGGACGCCCGGGACAAGGTGACCGGGCGGACGAAATATGCGGCTGATCTCGCCTTTGACGGTATACTGTACACAAAATCAGTGCACGCGGACCTCCCCCATGGGAAACTGCTGGCGGTGCATACCGCGGCGGCACTGGCGGCGGAGGGCGTGGCCGGTGTGTACACTGCCCGGGACATACCGGGCCGAAATGTGGGCGACAATGAGAAGCCCATCATGGTATATGACACTATACGGAGCCGGGGCGATTGCATCGCCGTGGTCGCGGCCGTCTCACAGGAGGCGGCAGACCGAGCGGCGCGGCTGGTCACCTATGACGCCCAGCCCATGCCCGCGGTATTCGACCCGGAGGAAGCACTGCTGCCGGACGCGCCCAAGCTGTACGACGACGGAAACCTGATACTGGAACACCGCGTCCGCAAGGGGCGGGCGGCAAAGGGCTTTGACGAGGCGGACATCATTGTGGAACGGGAGTTCCGCACCCAACGGGTGATCCCCGGGGCCATCGAGCCGGAGAGCGTGGTGGTGTCGCCTCAGGACGGAGAGCTGCGGGTCTACTGCCCGTGCAAGGCACCCTTCAACATCCGGCGTATCGTGGCGGCGGCCTGCGGTCTGCCCATGAGCGCTGTACGGGTGACGCAGCCCGGTATGGGCGGGTCCTTCGGCGGCAAGGATGACGACGCCGGGGCTATGGCCGCAAGAGCCGCTATCGCGGCGCTGCACACCGGGCGGCCCTGCCGCATGACATGGCGCAGCAGCGAGACGCTGCTGGAGGGCGTAAAGCGGCATCCCTTTCACATCTACTACAAGGCCGGCGCAAAGCGGGACGGCACACTGACCGCCATTGAGGTGCGGGGCTTTGTGGACGGCGGCGCATACCTGTCCAAGAGCAAGACCACCACATGGCGCAGCGGTATCGAAGCCACAGGGCCCTATCGGGTGGAACACGTGGACGTGTGCATGAAAGCGGCCTATACCAACAACTGCTATGCCGGCAGTGTGCGTGGCTTCGGCTCGCCGCAGATCGACTTCGCCACCGAATCTGTGATGGACGAGCTGGCACAGCAGCTGGGCATGACGCCCTGGGCCTTCCGGGAGAAAAACCTGCTGCGGGACGGCGACATATCCGGCTCCGGCCAGCCCATGCGCGACGTGAGCGCAGGTGCGTGCCTGGAACGCCTGCGGCGGGAATTCGGCGAGGGCCTGCGGCCCTTTGTCCGGAACGGAAAGCTGGTGGGCAGGGGCATCGCCTGCCTGTACCGGGGCGAGTCCTACGGTGCGGGCACACCGGTGCAGGACACCTCCGGCGTGACCATCGTATTAAACGCGGACGGCAGTCTGAACGTGAGCACCGGACTGAGCGAGGTGGGCCAGGGCGGCCACACGCTGCTGACGGCCATTATCGGCCGGGAGCTGGGGCTGCCGCCGGAACGCATACACATCGCGCCGGCGGACACGGACTACTGTGTGGATTCCGGGTCCACCGCCGCCTCACGGGGGACCATCACCGCGGGCAACGCCGCCTGGCTGGCAGCACAGGAGGCCAAGCAGCAGATCAACACCGCACTGTGGGAATACCGGGGGTTCGACGGACCCATCGCATATGAGGACGGGCTGGTCCGCTGCGGTGACGAGCAGATGACCTTCACCGAGGCGGTAGGGGTCCTGCGGAATACCGGACGGGATATGCGTGCCCACGGCTGGTGGGCTGCCCCCAAGACATTCTGGGACAGAGAGAAATGCCGGGGCAGCAATTATATGTCCTACGCCTATGGCGCCTGCGGCGCTGAGGTAGAGATAGACCCCATCACCGGAAAGGCCGACGTAACTGACTTTGTGGCCGTACACGACATGGGCCGCATCATTAACCACGCTGCCACGGTGGGACAAGTAGGCGGTGGTGTATCCATGGGCGTAGGCTACGCCTTGACGGAAAATGCCGACACACCGGGCGGCGTGACACGCGCCGCTGATCTGGACAGCTATCTGCTGCCCACAGCACTGGATATGTGTCCCGTGCGGACGGTGCTGCTGGAGGAAGGCGCCGGCGTTCCGCCGCTGCTGGTACACGGCATTGGCGAACCGGCCACCTCTATCGTGGCGCCGGCCATCACCAACGCCATGTCCGCGGCGCTGGGCGCACGGATAGACACCCTGCCGGCGGACCTGGAAACGGTACGGGCCATACTGGACGAGAAAAAGAGGTAGCTATGTTTCTGCAAGCGGGCAGCCCCGCGGAACTGCGGGCCTATATGGCACAATACCCCGACAGCCGGTGCATTGCCGGCGGCACGGATATCATGCCGGTGCAAAACCGGGAAAATGACCATGAGGCGGTGTTCATCGATATATCCGGCGCAGCGGCGCTGCACCGGATCGTGTCGGAGGACGGCGTGCTGTCCGTCGGGGCAGCGGCGACCTTCGCCGAGATAGAACGAAACGCGCTGCTGCGGCAGTACGCGCCGGTGCTGTGCCTTGCCGCATCACAGGTGGGGTCCCCTCAGATACGAAATCTGGGCACCATCGGCGGCAATGTGGCACATGGGAGCCCCGCAGCGGACACCCTGCCGGTGCTGGCCATGCTGGACGCGGAGGTGCGGCTGTACAGCGCCACGGATGGCACCTGCCGGGACATACCGGTGGATACCTTCATCACCGGACCGGGACAGACCCTGCTGCGTCCCGGCGAATACATAGAGGCGCTGCGCTTTTCCCCGCCGGAGGCGAGCTGGCGCATGGCCTATGAAAAAGTGGGACGGCGCAATGCGCTGGCCATCTCCCGGCTCAGCGCCTGCTGTGCGGCCAGATGGGAGGGACAGCGCCTGACCGGACTGCGCCTTGCGCTGGGCGCCGTATTCCCCACGCCGCGGCGGCTGTACGCAGCAGAAGCACTGCTTTTGAGGGAACAGCCCTCCCCTGCCGCGGAAATGCAGGCGGCAGAGCTGGTAACACAGGCCATCGTGGCGGCCGCCGGGCGGCGGGCCTCGGCCAGCTACAAGCTGGCGGTGGCCCCGGAGCTGCTGCTGCAGACACTGCGCCGCACCCGAGAGGAGGCGGACCAATGAAGATAGGTTTTACGCTCAACGGCGCGCCCGTCTGCGTGGAGGCGCCGGGGACGGTGTCGCTGCTGACATTGCTGCGGGACTACTGCCGCCTGACCGGCACCAAACGGGGCTGCGACATCGGCGAATGCGGCGCCTGCACGGTGCTGCTGGACGACAGGGCGGTGACCTCCTGCATGGTCATGGCCGGGCAGGTACAGGGCCGCCGGGTGGTGACCATTGAGGGCCTGACCGGACACGACGGCGCACTGAGCCCCCTACAGCAGGCGTTTGTGGACCACTTTGCCGTACAGTGCGGCTTCTGCACGCCCGGCATGATCATGAGTGCCACAGCGCTGCTGCACGAGGACCCGCATCCCTCCCGGGAGAAGATACGGCGGGCGATCTCGGGCAATCTGTGCCGGTGCACAGGCTACGACGCTATTGTGGACGCCATTGACGCCGCAGCGGCGGAGATGTCCAAGCTGGTATAAAACAAGCGTGGTAATTACCCCTTATGGGGCGATTATAAATTCAAAAATACGAAGGAGAAAGACATGAAAAAGCTATTTGCATTGCTGCTGGCGCTTGTCATGGCCCTGTCTCTCGTCGCCTGCGGCGAGAAGAAGGATGATACCGGGGACAAGACCGATGACAGCAACCCCTCCACCGGCATGGAGCTAACACAGGCCACCGATCTGGTGATCGCTACCGGCGGCACCTCCGGTGCATGGTACCCCATCGGCGTCAGCATCGCTGACACCCTGACCAACGTGGACAATAACCTGTTCGTTACCTCCGAGGTCACCAACGGCGGCGTGGAGAACGCCCGTCTGCTGGGCACCCACGCGGCCAATGTCGGCTTCGTGAACTCCGACACCGCGTACTTCGCCACCCATTCCGAGGATGCTTTCGCGTCCGAGCCCGCGTATGAGCTGTACGGCCTGGCCAACCTGTATGACAGCGTGCTGGAGATCGCCGTGCTGGCTGACAGCGGCATCAACAGCATCGCAGATCTGGCCGGCAAGCGCGTGGTGGTGGGCACCCCCGCCTCCTCCGCCTCCACCATGGGCTGGACGGTGCTGAGCACCTATGGTCTGACCGACAAGGACGTGAAGGGCTCTGAGCTGAGCATCGCCGAGGGCGTTGAGGCCCTGAAGAACGGCGATGTGGACTGCGTGTTCATCTTCAGTGCCGCCCCCAACAGCGCCCTGACCGAGCTGTCCGTGACCAAGAACTTCAAGCTGCTGAGCATCGACGAGGAGCATCAGAAGGCCGCGATCGAGCAGCACAGCTACTTCAGCACCGCTACCCTGTCCGCTGACCTGTACACCTGCACCAGCGAGGACACCACCACCCTGGCCATGCCCACTCTGCTGGCCTGTGACAGCAGCCTCAGCAACGAGGCCGCCTATCAGTTCGTGAAGGGCATCTATGAAAATCTGGACGTGATCTCCACCTCCCACGCGATGGCCGCCAAGATCAACCTGGACCACGCTGCCAACATCAACCTGGAGATCCACCCCGGTGCCCTGCAGTACTACCGCGAGATGGGCATTGTTGACTGATCTTCCCTCTCTTTTCCCCCCTGTCCCATCGGACGGCGGGCTTCGGCCCGCCGCCCGGTGCGGCCCCACATTCCGGAAATAACGAAAGGATCGGAACATGGCAACTAAGTCAAAATTCAGCGATGTACTGAGTAAGATCGCGTTTGTGATTGCCGTTCTGCTGACCCTGTTTCAATCGTACACTGCACTGTTCGGCGTTTTGACCGCCGTATACCAGCGGGCGATACACCTTGGTCTGGCGAGCAGCTACATCTTCCTGTTCAACATGGCAAACCCCAAGGAGAAGGGGAAAGTTTTTCACATCATCATCAATTTTATCGGGCTGGTGGCTTCCGCCGGCTCCAACTTCTACATCTGCCTGCACTATGCGGAGATCCAAGGGCGCTTGGGTATCACCACTGAGCTGGATATGATCTTCGGCGCGCTGCTGCTGGTGGCGATCCTGATCATGGGATATGAGTCCCTGGGCTGGGCGCTGCCCACCATCTCCGTGATCTTCCTGCTCTATGGCCTGTTTGGTCATCTCATCCCCGGTGCGCTGAGCCACCAGGCCTTTACATTCAAGCGCCTGATCTCGTTCCTGTATCTGGGTACCGAGGGTGTTTTCGGTTCGGCAATGAGTGTCAGTGCGACATTTATCTTTATATTCATTCTCTTCGGCGCGTTTCTGGAGAAAAGCGGCGCCGGCCAGTTCTTCGTGAACCTGGCACTGACCGCCACCGGGCGCGTTACCGGCGGTCCCGCGCTGGCCGCCGTGGCCTCCAGCGCCCTGATGGGCACCATCTCCGGCAGCGGCGTATCCAACGTCGTGACCACCGGCACCTTCACCATTCCGCTGATGAAGGCCAACGGCTATGACAAGAACTTCGCCGGTGCGGTGGAGGCAGTGGCCTCCAACGGCGGGCAGATCCTGCCGCCGGTCATGGGTTCCGTGGCGTTCCTGATGGCCGAGATGATCGGCGTAAGCTACTTCACCGTGGCTAAGGCCGCAGCTGTGCCCGCGCTGCTGTACTTCTTTGCCGTGGGTATCGCCGTGTACTTTGAGGCCAAGCGGCTGAACCTGCGCCCCGATCCCAATGCCCAGTATGAACGCGTAGGGGTGGTGTTCAAGTCCGGTTTCTACTATCTGCTGCCTATCGCGCTGCTGATCGTGTTCATCATCTGCGGTTACAGCGTACTGCGTGCCGGCGCCTATGCCGCCATCCTGACCATCGCTCTGAGCTATGTGAAGAAGGACACCGCCTTCCACCTGAAGGACTTTGGTGCGGTGGTGAGCGACGTGGCCAAGCAGGTACGTCCCATTGTGGCAGCCTGCGCCTGCGCCGGTATCATCATGGGCATCACCTCCCTGACCAACCTGGGCATCAAGCTCTCCGGTCTGATCGTCACCGTGTCGCAGGGCAACCTGATGATCGCGCTGGTGATGACCATGCTGGTATCCCTGGTCATGGGCATGGGCCTGCCCACCACGGCGGCCTATCTGCTGCTGGCGGTGCTGGGCGCCCCCGCCCTGATCAAGCTGGGCGCGGATCCCCTGCCCGCACACCTGTTTATCCTGTACTTTGGCTGTATGTCCACCATCACCCCGCCGGTGGCTCTGTCTACCTACGCGGCGGCCGGTATCTCCGGCGGCTCGCCCATGAAAACGGGCATTTACGCCATGAAGCTGGCTTCGGTGGCCTTCCTGATCCCTTACATCTTTGTGTACGGGCAGGAACTGCTGCTGTATGGTTCTCTGGGCTCTATCCTGCTGGCCATCCTCAGCGCCTCGCTGGGCTGCGTGGCCCTGGCCGGCGGCATGATCGGCTGGCTGGGCGCAAAGATGCCCATGCCCCTGCGCTTTGTGCTGGTGGGCGCGGCCATTACGCTGATGATCCCCGGCGCGCTCACGGACGTGATCGGCGTGGTGCTGATGGCCGCCTGTGTCATCACAGCTGTGACGCTGAGCAAGCGGCAGACACCGAAGATCCAGTGATCTTACGCGGCTGAAGGGCGGGCCCTCCGCTGACAGAGGCCCGCGGAACAGAAATCATACATATGGAGGAACATGAACATGGACTTCAATTTCAAGGACCGCGACATTATCAACGGCTATGACTTTACCACGCAGGAGCTGTGCCACATCATGGACACAGCCATGATCTATGAAAAGCGCGTAAAAAGCGGTGAGGCCATCAAAGACATGGAAGGTATGCTGGTGGCCACGCTGTTCTTTGAGCCCAGCACCCGGACCCGGCTGTCCTTCAACTCCGCCATTCAGCGCATGGGCGCCAGCACCATCGACCTGGGCAGTGCCTCCGCCTCCTCCCAGTCCAAGGGTGAGACATGGCAGGACACCATCCGCACCGTGGACGGCTATGTGGACGCCATCGTTATGCGGCACCCCGTGGCCGGTTCGGCCATCGAGGCCGCCGAGATCGCGCAGCATCCCCTGATCAACGGCGGCGACGGCGCCCGCCAGCACCCCACACAGGCGCTGCTGGATATCTATACCATGCGGAAGGAAAAGGGCCACATCGGCGGCCAGACCATCACCTTCCTGGGCGACCTGAAGTATGGCCGCACCGTACACAGCTTGGGCTACTTCATGCAGCAGTTCGGCAACCGGATGATCTTCGCCTCACCCGAGGAGCTGAGAATGCCCAAGGAGATCACTGACGACCTGCGCGCCAAGGGCGCCGACATCGTGGAGACCTCCGATGTGAAAGAGGCGCTTTCCCAGTCCGACTTCGTGTATGTCACCCGCGTACAGCGGGAGCGCTTCTCGGATGAGGAGTCCTATCTGCGGTGCAAGGGCAGCTATATCGTCAACAACGAGCTGCTGAAGTGCGCCAAGAAGGATATCACCATCATGCACCCGCTGCCCCGTGTGGATGAAATCGCCACAGAGGTGGACAGCTACCCCGGCGCGGCCTATTTCCGCCAGGCACACAACGGTATGTACCTGCGTATGGCGCTGCTGGGCCTGATCACCGGTCGGATCTGACAGAATACAACAGCAAAAGCTGTGCAGGCGCGGCTATCCCGCCTGCACAGCTTCTGCAAGGAGGACACCATGTACAACACTGTATCCGTCCGTTCCCAGGACATTGTCGTTCCCGGCGTGATGACACTGACGGTCCTGGCTCCCGAGATGGCGGCCGCCAGCGCGCCGGGCCAATTCTATATGCTGAAGAGCTGGCGGGAGCAGGACCCGTTCCTTATGCGGCCCATCAGCATCGACCATATCGATGTGCAGGCGGGGACACTGACCTTCCTGTACAAGGTGGTGGGGCGGGGAACGGAGCTGCTGTCGCACCTGCGCGGCGGCGACACGCTGGAGCTGCTGGGACCGCTGGGCAAGGGCTTCCCCATCGACGGCAGCTGCCGCCGGGCAGCGGTCATCGGCCGGGGTATCGGCATTGCGCCGCTGCGCCCGCTGGTGGAGCAGCTCCGCGCCCAAGGCACGGAGGTCTATGCCTATCTCAGCGCCAAGAGTGAGGACGATCTGTTCCACCAGGAGCTGTTCCGCACGCTGGGCGCCGTGGTGAGGACCACCACCGCGCCGAATGAGCGCATTACCGACGCCTTTGCCGCAGACGCGGCGCAGCTGCCCTTTGACGCCGCTTATTCCTGCGGCTCCAATCGTCTGGCTGCTCACATGAAGCAGCTGCACGCACAACACGGATTCCCGGCCTATGTGTCTCTGGAGGAGCACATGGCCTGCGGTGTGGGCGCATGCAAGGGCTGCATCTGCACCGCCCACGACAAGGACAGCGGTGAAGCATCCTACGTCCGTGTATGCAAAAGCGGCCCTGTTTTTGACGTGGACCGTGTGCTATAATGGAACGCACATCGCATAGCAGCACACCGGTAAAGGGGGAAGCCGCCTTGTCTTCCACGGAAAAACGCATCTATATCTTCGAGAAAGCCCCCGTCCGGCGGGCGGTATTACAGCAAATGCTGCCCACCGTCGCCGGACAGATGGTGGCGCTGCTGTACAACCTGGCGGACACGTTTTTTGTGGGCCTGCTGAATGCACCCATACAGACAGCCGCCGTTACGGTAGCCTATCCCCCCTTCCTGATGATGACTGCCGTGAGTAACCTCTTCGGCATCGGCGGCGCCAGCGCTGTGTCTCACGCACTGGGACGCAGGGATATGGACGGCGCACGGCGCATCTCTGCCATCGCCTTCTGGCTGAGCCTGGCCAGCGCGGCGGTATTCAGCCTGCTGTGCGGGTCGTTTCTGCACCCGCTGCTCTCTCTTTGCGGCGCGGACGCGGAGGTATATCCCGTGGCCGCGGCCTACGCCCGCTGGACGCTGCTGTGGGGCGGCGCGGGCACGATACTGAACCTGCTGCTGTCCAATCTGCTGCGTGCCGAAGGCCGGGCCGCGCTGGCCTTCGCCGGCGTGACGCTGGGCGGCGTGCTGAACATCGTGTTGGACCCGTTTTTCATTCTGCCGCAGTATATGAATATGGGCGCGGCCGGCGCTGGACTGGCCACCGCCATATCCAACACGGCAGGCACGCTGTTCTTTCTGCTGTGTCTGCTGCGGCGGAGCAGCACGGTGCTGTCCCTGCGGCCATGCCATCTGAAGCGTACCGGCGTTTATATCCGGGAGATACTGTCCATTGGTTTTCCCTCCGCGCTGCAATACGCGCTGACGGTGGTGTCGTTAGCGGTGCTGTCCCTATTCGTATCCAAATACGCGGTAGAGGCCGTAGCGGCCTACGGTATCGTGAAAAAGCTGGACAATCTGCCGCTGTACTTTTCGCTGGGCACCTCGGCGGGGCTGCTGCCCTTCCTGTCCTACAACTATGCCTCCGGCGACCGGGAACGGCAGCGGCAGGGCTTTGTCTTCGGCGTCAGCATCACCGTGGGCTTCTCGCTGGCGTGCGTTATCGTGTTTGAGTTGTTCGCGCCGCAGCTGGCGCGGCTGTTCATCCAGGATGATATGACCGTGGCTTACGCCGCCGCCTTTTTACGCAGAATGGTGCTGTGTATGCCCTTCGTGGCCATATGCCACCCCATGATCACACAGTTCCAGGCGATGGGACGCACCAGGGAATCCCTGATCTGCTCCATCCTGCGGAAGGGCTCGCTGGATATCCCGCTGCTGCTTCTGCTGGACCGCCTATACCCCCTGTATGGCTGCGCGCTGGTGCAGCCTGTCGTAGACCTGATCTCCCTGATCGTAGCACTGGTCCTGTACCGACGCCTACGGCGGACATCAGTTGTCTGACGCGCAAAATACACTGGAAAGGAGAAGGCGCGTACACCTCTCGCCGCGCCTTTGCACCGTTGTGAATTACCTGACTGATCTATCCGTGGAGCTGGGCGGCGCGGTGTTCAAAAACCCCGTCATGCCCGCCTCCGGCACCTATGATTATTTTGAAAACAATGCCGACTGCTTCCCCGTCAGTGAGCTGGGCGCGGTTATGATCAAGAGCGTTCACCGCCTGCGGCGGCCCGGCAATCCCGGCCCCCGCATCGCCGAGGTCTGCGGCGGAATGCTCAACTGTGTGGGCATCCCCTCCGTGGGTATCGAGGCCTTTCTGCGGGACGAATTGCCCCGGTATGAGAACATCGGCACCCAGGTCATCCTGAGCATCTCCGGCTCCGAGCAGGTGCACTACGCCGAGATCGCGGAACTGGTAGGCGACGATCCCCGGATCGCCGCCCTGGAAATGAACCTGTCCTGTCCCAACGTGGGCAGTGGACTCCCTTTCTCCTCAGACCCGCAGCTGCTGTACGACACGGTACGTCAGACGCGGCAGCGCACCACCCTGCCTCTGTACGCAAAGCTGTCCCCCAATGTGACGGATATCCGGGTAAGCTGCCGGGCGGCGGAGGACGCCGGCGCGGACGCGCTGACGCTGTCCAACACCTTCCGGGCTATGACCATCGACATACAAAAACGGCGACCCTACCTGGGAAATCTGTCCGGCGGTATGTCCGGCCCGGCGGTAAAACCCATGAATATGTTTCTGGTGTGGCAGGCCTATGAGACCGTGCACATTCCGATCATCGCCTGCAGCGGCATTGCCTCATGGCGGGACGCGGTGGAATACCTGATGGCCGGAGCTTCCGCCGTACAGGTGGGCTCCTGTAATTTCAACGATCCCATGACCATGCACAACATCATCCATGACCTTGATTCCTATCTGCACCGCAATGGCATCGCCTCTGTCCGCGAACTGTGCGGTGCAGCACACAAACAATGAGTAAGGAGTGACGATCATGACGACCGCTTATCGTTCCCTCTCCCCGGAGGCACTGCGCCGGGAATACGCAGAGGTCTCCGCCCGGTTCGACGCCCTGCGTGAACTGGGGCTGGCGCTGAATATGGCGCGGGGCAAGCCCGGCAAGGCGCAGCTGGACGCCGTATCCGACATATTGACCATACTGCACGACCCTGTGCAGTGCCAGGCGGACGGCATGGATGTCCGCAACTACGGGCAGCTGTCCGGTCTGCCCAGTGCTAAAAAACTGTTCGCGGAGCTGCTGGGCTGCCGGGCGGAGGAATGTTTCATCGGCGGCAGCGCCTCGCTGACGCTGATGTATGACACCATCGCCAAGGCATATACCCACGGACTGCTCCACAGCGAAGCACCCTGGAGCCGACTGAACAAGGTAAAATGGCTGTGCCCGGCTCCCGGCTATGACCGGCATTTCAAGATCACAGAGTCCTTCGGCGCGGAGATGATCACCGTGCCCATGACACCCACCGGCCCGGACATGGACCTGGTAGAGACGCTGGTGCGGGATCCCGCCGTGAAGGGTATGTGGTGCGTACCCAAATACTCCAATCCGGACGGCATCGTGTATTCCGCCGAAACGGTGCGGCGCATCGCCGCACTGAAGCCCGCGGCGCCGGACTTTCTGCTGATGTGGGACAACGCCTACTGCGTGCACGAGTTTGAGGGCCCGTTCGTGCCCTTTGACGACATACTGACCCTCTGCCGCGAGGCGGGGAACCCGGACATGGTGTTCGAGTACGCCTCCACCTCCAAGATCACCCTGCCCGGTGCGGGCATATCCGTCATGGCCGCGTCGACGGCTAATCTGGCGTATATGGAAAAGCTGATGGATATCCAAATGATCTCCTACGACAAGGTCAACCAACTGCGCCACGTACTGTTTTTGCAGGATAAGGCACACACGCTGGCGCTGATGCAGAAGCACGCTGCCATACTGCGGCCTAAGTTCCGGTGTGTGCTGCGCTGCCTGGAGCAGGAGATCACACCGCTGGGCATCGCCGCGTGGCAAAAGCCCACCGGAGGCTATTTCGTATCCGTGAACACCCTGCCGGGGCTGGCCAAACGGACGCTGGCGCTGTGCAAGGAGGCCGGCGTGACCATGACCGGCGCGGGCGCTACCTTCCCCTATGGCGTCGACCCGCAGGACAGCAACATCCGCATCGCGCCTTCCCTGCCGCCGGTGGAGGAGCTGGAGAAGGCCATGGAGGTATTCTGCGTATGCCTGCGGATGGCCGCGCTGGAACAGCTCCTGCAAGAGTAAATGCGAAAAGCACACCCCCCGGGGGTGTGCTTTTCAGCTTTTGATCCGGCGCAGTACAGTTGTGCCGGGTGCGCTTTGCTATTAAATTCGCTTATACGCCATATATTAAATCGATGTTTTACTTATTATCTTGCTGCGCGTATAATGAACCGTCGTTTGAAAATAACACGGAACGGAGGCAGCGAATATGGCAAATTGCGCGATCGTAGGTATCAACTGGGGCGACGAGGGAAAAGGCCGCATGGTGGACTATCTGACAGGGCAGTATGATGTGGTGGTGCGGTATCAGGGCGGCGGCAACGCCGGGCACACCGTTATCAACGATATGGGCAAATTCGCCCTGCACCTGCTGCCCTCCGGCGTGTTCCGCCCCGGCGTGATGAATATTCTGGGCAACGGCGTGGCGCTGGACTGCGAAAACCTGGTGACGGAGATGGAAACGATCCGCGCGGCGGGCGTCAGCATCTCCCCGAAAAACCTGATGGTCAGCCACCGGGCCTCCCTGCTGCTGCCGTGGCACCGGGAGCTGGACGCGCTGGAGGAGGCCCGCCTGAAGGACAAGATGTACGGCTCCACCAAGCAGGGCATCGCGCCGTTCTACTCCGATAAGTACCAGAAAAAGACCATTCAGGCCGGTGAACTGCTGTATCCCGATCGCCTGATGGCGCACTTGCAGGACCTGCTGGAGTGGAAAAATCTGATATTGCAGAAGGTCTATGGTGCCAAGGGCTATACCATGGCGGATATGACTGCGTGGCTGGAGACGTATGCCGCGCAGGTCCGGCCCTATGTAGCGGACACCGGGCGGTATCTGCGGCAGGCGCAGGCAGCGGGCAAGGCCATTCTGTTCGAGGGACAGCTTGGCGCGCTGCGCGACCTGGACTACGGTATCTATCCCTACACCACCTCCTCCAACACCATTGCCGCTTACGCGCCTATCGGCGCGGGGCTGCCCACGGCAAAGATCGACGAAGTGGTGGGCGTGGTGAAGGCGTATTCCTCCTGCGTGGGCGAGGGGCCGTTCACCTGCGAGTGGTTCGGTGCCGACGCGGAAAAGCTGCGGGAGGCCGGCGCGGAGTATGGTGCCAAGACGGGCCGCCCCCGCCGGGTAGGCCCCATTGACCTGGTGGCCACACGCTATGGCGTGGAGGTACAGGGCGCGACGAATATCGCGCTGACCAAGCTGGATATCCTCAGCTACATGGACGAGGTCCCGGTCTGCGCCGCCTATGAGCTCGACGGCGAGATCACCCACGAATTCCCCTTCCCTGCCGTGCTGGAAAAAGCAAAGCCCGTTGTGAAATACCTGCCGGGCTGGGGCTGCGATATCTCCGGCGTGCGTACATGGGCGGATATGCCCCAGGCGGCGCGGGACTATGTGGAGTATGTGGAGCAGGCCATCGGCTGCCATATCGGATATGTCTCCGTGGGCGCCGAGCGAGAGAGCCTGATCATCCGATAAACAAGGAGGACCGTTATGTCTCACGATATGTACAGCTCCCCCCTGGCATCCCGCTATGCCTCGGACTATATGCTGCACCTGTTTTCCGACGACAGCCGCTATCAGACCTGGCGGCGGCTGTGGACGGCGCTGGCCCGCGCCCAGTGCCAGTTAGGTCTGCCCATCACCGAAGCGCAGGTCGCCGAGCTGGAGGCACATATCACCGACATCGACTATGATGTAGCCGCCCAACGGGAGCGAGAGGTACGGCACGATGTGATGGCGCACATATACGCCTACGGCAAGGCGGCGCCGTCGGCGGCGGGGATCCTCCATCTGGGGGCCACCAGCTGCTATGTGACCGACAACGCCGACCTGATCCTGTACCGGGATGGCCTTGTCTATCTGCGCGCACAGCTGCTGACTGTGCTGAACAACCTGGCGGCCTTCGCGAAAAAATATGCCGACACGCCCGCCCTGGGCTATACACACTACCAGCCGGCACAGCCTGTGACCGTGGGCAAACGCGCTGTCCTGTGGATGCAGGACTTTCTCGCTGACGTGGAGGAGCTGGACCATGTACTGTCCACACTGCGGTTCTTGGGCTGCCGGGGCACCACGGGCACAGAGGCCAGCTTCATGGACCTGTTTGACGCCGATGAGGCAAAGATCGACGAGATGAACCGCCGCATCGCGGCGGAGTTCGGCTTTTCCGCCTGCTTCCCGGTATGCGGACAGACCTATCCCCGGAAGACGGACAGCCGCATCCTCGGCTGTCTCAGCGGCATCGCCCAGAGCGCCTATCGCATGGCCAACGATATCCGCCTTCTGCAGCATGACCGGCAGTTGGAGGAACCCTTCGAGGCGGATCAGATCGGCTCGTCCGCCATGGCCTATAAGCGCAATCCCATGCGGTGTGAACGCATCTGCTCTCTCAGCCGCTATATGATAGCCGACGCTATGAACGCGCCTATGACCGCTTCCGTCCAGTGGCTGGAGCGAACGCTGGACGACTCTGCCAACCGGCGCATCGCCATGCCGGAGGGCTTTTTGTGCATCGACGCAGTACTGCGGCTGTGTCAGAACGTGACGGCGGGTCTGCACGTCAACGAGGCGATCGTAAATCGCACCCTGCGGGAATATCTGCCGTTCCTGGCCACGGAGGACCTGATGATGGAGGCGGTGAAGCGGGGCGGCGACCGGCAGCAGCTGCACGAGGTCATTCGGAGACACTCTATGGCAGCAACAAAGCGCATGAAGGAAGGTCTGCCCTGCGACCTGCTGGACCGGCTGGCAGGCGATCCGGTCTTCGGACTGAGCCGGTCGGAGCTGGAGCAACTGATGGAGCCGCGGCTGTATATCGGGCGGTGCCCGCAGCAGGTACGGAAATTTCTGGATGCCTGCACGCCGCTGCTTCGGCAGGCGCAGGCCGCTGACGGGGACATCCGGATATGAGCACAGAGAACACCGGGGCGCGCTGAAAATTCATCGCGCGTGAAAAGGCCGAGAGCCGCTTATTCCCAGACTGGAATAAGCGGCTCTTTTGCAGTTATCCATTTGGACATTTGGAAGGCGGAAATACGGTACGGCTCATCCCTTGACGCTTCCCAGCGACACGCCCTCCACGATGTAACGGGAAAGGAGGAAATACATGATGAACATCGGCAGAATAGTGATGGACAGCGCCAGGAATATCACGCCGTAATCGGCGCGGAAAGACTCCCCCATGAGCATCTGCACGAACATGGTCAGTGTCTTTTTCCCGGTGGAGTTGATGATCAGGCTGGGCAGGAACAGGCTGTTCCAGTTGGCTACGAACTGGAAGATGGCCTGTACCGCCAGTGCCGGCTTCATAATAGGCAAGACGATGGCATTGAAGGTGTGGAACTCTCCGGAGCCGTCGATACGGGCGGCCTCCACCACCTCCAGAGGCAGTGCGCCCAGCAGATACTGCCGCAGGAAGAACACCACCACCGGCGTGGTGATGGCCGGGATGATCAGCGGCCAGTAGGTGTCGATCAGCTTCAGCTGTATCATAAACTTATAATAGCCGATGGCGAACACCTGCGTGGGCACCATCATCACCGCCAGGATAAAGCCCCAGGCGGCTTTTTTCAGCTTGAAATCGTAGGCATGGATGCCGTAGGCCGTCAGCGCGGAGAAATAGACCGACAGCGCGGTGGCCGGTACAGTCACCAGCAGAGAATTGACCATGCTGCCCAGGGCGGTAACACCCAGGCCGCGCTGCTTCAGGTCGAAGTTATGCAGGTTTTCCAGCAGATTGCTGCCGAACCAGAAGCTGATGCCGGACTTGACCTCGTTGGAGGTCCGCGTTCCGTTGACGAACATCAGGTAGAAGGGCAGCAGGCTGAGGACGCACAAAAACACCATCACAATGGTGCGGATGATCTTGGCGCGCCGAATGGCGGCGGGGTCGTGGTGCTTCACTGTGCATCACCTCCTGCCTGAAAATGCTTTTTGCGGGGCTGCCGTTCCTTCATAAAGAAGAACAGCAGCATGGAGACCGCCACCGTCACCAGAAACAGCAGGATGGACACCGCCGCCGCGCGGCCGGTATCTGTACTATGCAGGCGCATGATGTACATGGTAACGGTGGTGCTGGTATCGTCTGGATAACCGATGGTGCCGCCGTTGGTATTGAACAGGGCGGGAATGTCGTACAGCTGCAATCCGCCGATGGCAGAGGTGACCAGCGTATACAGCAGCACCGGCTTCAGCAGCGGCAGGGTGATGCGGATAAATTTCTGCCAGGAAGTGGCGCCGTCAATATCGGCGGCCTCGTACAGGGACCTGTTGATACCCATCATACCGGAGATCAGGATCAGGGACGTGTTGCCGTACCACATCCAGAACAGGATAAAGGAGATGGTCAGGCTGGTGGCCCACTTGTCGGACATGATGTTGGCCGTCTGCGCCACCCACCCCAGCTTCCGCAGCGTGGTCATCACCGGGCCGTACTGACACAGCAGCGCGTAGAACACCATGGATACGGAGGCTGCCGTGATGATATTGGGCATATAGGTCAGCACCTTGAATACACCCTTGCCCTTCAGCTGCACGCGGTTGTCGGTCAGCCACGCGGCCACCAGCAGGCTCATCAGGATCTGGGGCACAAAGTTGCAGATCCATATCCGGACCGTGTTTCCCAGATACAGGAGGAAATTGGCCTTCTCCCCCTCTACCAGGCCCAGCACCTTGCCATAGTTCCCCAGCCCCGCGAAAGCAGATGTCTCTACCAGATTACGGGTGGTGTATTCAAACAGGCTGTAATAAAACGTGCTCAGCAGCGGCCACAGGGAGAACACCAGATACACCAGAAAGAACGGCAGAATGAACCGATAGCCGTACTTGCTGTAGCTGATGCCCTTATGCTTCGGTTTTGGTGCACGCATAGTGAGCCTCCTTTCGGGAAATGACCGCAGGCCTCCCTCCCCCCACCGGGGAAGGGAGGCCTGTCGGGAAACGCCTTACTTAACGTTCAGGTAGGAATACTTGTCGTGGATGGAGGCCGCGAAGTCAGTGAGCGCAGCATCCAGATCGCCGTTGGCGATATACGCATCCACAGCGGCGGGCAGCAGCTGCTCGCAGATGACCTGATCCTCACCCACAGCCAGCACATTGATGCCGTCGCCCTTGTCAGCGAAGAAGCCGATGATGTCCTGACCGCCGGCGGTCTTATAGGTGCTGGTGGTACCGGAGCCGTTCTCCTTGATGTAATCGATGGCGGCCTTGTTGTTCACATAGTCGCCGTTGGCGGTGTTGATGGCCACCATGGACTCGGTGTTGCAGGTGGTGTAGTAGATGATCTGGCGGGCCAGCTCCTTGTCAGAGCAGTTGGCGGTAGCCGCCAGGCCGGTGCCGCCCCAGTAGAAGGCCTGGGGACCCTGGATCAGTACGGAGTTGTCGGACCAGGTGTCGGTCAGGCACCAGTAGGTGTACCAGGGGCAGCCGGTAAAGGCGATGCAGGCTTCCGTCTCCTCACCGTCGCCGTCCTTCAGCGCGGCCCAGTCGGTGCTCCACATCTTGGTGTCGAAGGTCAGGCCGTCCAGCTTCTTGCTCAGCTCAAAGTAGGTCTTGACGGCGTCATCGATAACGATGTTGTCATCGGCGTCATACCACGCGGAGGTGCGGGCGCCGTTGCAGAATACATACTTCAGATCGTCCGCGCCGCTGAGCAGCTTCACCTTGCCGCCACTCTGCTCATTGACGGATTTGGAGACCTCGATGACCTTATCCCAGGTGCTCAGCTTTTCCTGCAGCTCGGCAGGATCGGTGGTGCCCATGTACTTCTCGGCCAAATCGGTGCGGATCTGCCAGCAGCCGGGCGTGGCCTGCCAGAACAGGGCGTAGGCGTCGCCGTTGGCGTCGCTGCCCAGTTTCAGGTTGTAGTCGTACATATTGGACATATCCTCGGCGGTAATGCCCAGATCAGCGGCCTTCATCAGCTGGCCGGACTGGACGTACTTCTGCACATAGCCCACCTCGAGCAGCACGATGTCGGGATACTGCTCGTTGCTGGGATCGGCCAGGATCGCATCGATCTTGTCCTGATAAATGTTGGAGTCGCCCACATTGACGATCTGGATGCGGGAGACCTGCTCCTCGCTCAGGTACTTGGGCAGCACCTCGTCCAGGATCTTCTGATAGTCGGTGTTCCATGTCCAGATATAGAACGGGTCGGTGCTGGTGCCCTCGGCGTCCTTGTCGGCGTCGGGCTGCTCGGTCTGGCCGCAGGCCACAAGGCTCAGCGCCATGACCAGCGCCAGCAGCATAGTCAAAAACTTCTTCATAGCATTTCCTCCTTAAAAGTGTGTGATATACATACTGTGCCTTCTGCACAGGTATCACCTTATTCGGTGCGGGGTGAGGCTACCGTCCCGCCGGGCAGCAGCGCGCCGGTAACGACGGTGCGGTCCATGACGGTGGTGCGGGGCTTCTCGATCAGCTCGATGAGCCGCGCGGCGGCGGTCCGGCCCAGGGCCGCCGTATCCTGTCGGTACGTGGTCAGCCGCGGGCTCATGGTCTGGGAAAGATAGATACCGTCGTAGCCAGCCACAGAGATGTCGTCGGGGACCCGCAGTCCTGCGGCGGCGATGGTGTTCAGGCCGCCGATGGCGGAAAAATCATCGGGAAACAGAATGCAGGTTGGCGGCTGCGGCAGCGCCAGCAGCGCGGCCGTCTCGCGGGCGCAGCACTCCGGATCGTGGTAGCGCCCTGCGCGTACATAATCCGGCTCCGCCTCCAGCCCCAGCGCCTCCAGCGCCCGGTAATATGAGGTCAGGCGGTTTTGGGTAACGGCAGTGTCCTCGCCGTGGATGAAGGCGATGTGCCGGTGACCGGCCTCGTACACGTGGCGCACCAGCGCCTCCGTGCCGCAGAGGTTATCGGAGGTCACGGCCAGACGGTTGTTGAACACGTGGTCGATGGTCACCAGCGGCAGCCCGCTGTCCACCAGCTCCTGCACCTGCGGGTGGTTAAAATCCACACAGGCGATGACCACGCCGTCCAGACCGCGGTACCGGCAGTGCTGCAAATACGTGGTGGGCTTTCCACCCACGTTGTGGTTGAGGAAGGTGATGTCGTAGCCGTGGGCCTCCGCCTCAGCCTTGAAGCTTTCCAGCACAGCGGAGAAGTACTCATGTGCCAGACCGCTGTGCCTCTCGTCCACAAACAGTACGCCTAAATTATAGGTGCGGTTGGTCTTCAGCGCACGGGCGGCGGAGTTTGTCATATAGCCCATCTTCTCCGCGGCGATACAGATCCGTCGGCGAGTATCCTCTCCGATATCCTGCTGACCGTTCAGTGCCTTGCTGACCGTGGCCACGGATACGCCGCAACGCTGTGCGATGTCCTTCATGGATACCACAGGTGTCCTCCTTCCGTTTGCATAACTTAATCGTTTTCGCTTCTTACAATACCCCATTCGGGCAGAAAAAGCAATATATGTTTGTTTAGAATGCTCAACTTTGTATATTCGCACGACTACAACTACGAAAATTTGTATAATTTCCCAGCGAAAATAAACGTAACAACGTTGCCGCCTATATAATTTTCATTTTTTATGAAATTGGCTGAAAAATAGCTTGCTTTTTACGCAAAAATGCGCTACTCTCTCTATTGAACGCATATCCATATATGCCTTAATCGTTTTCGTAATATCGGCTCCGGCACCACGCCGCGAGCGAAAGGAGACGTTTTTATGCGCTTTGGCCACTTCGACGACGCAAAACGCGAATATGTGATCGAGACACCCCGCACACCGCTGCCGTGGATCAATTACCTGGGCAGCGAGGACTTTTTTGCGCTGGTGTCCAACACAGCCGGCGGTTACGCCTTCTACCGGGATGCCCGTCTCCGCCGTCTGACCCGCTACCGCTATAACAACTGCCCGCTGGACAGCGACGGCTTTCATGTATACGTCAAGGACGGCGACACCGTCTGGAACCCCGGCTGGCAGCCCACGCAGACGGAGCTGGACGAGTATGAGTGCCGCCACGGACTGGGCTATACGATCCTCCGCGGCTCCAAAAACGGCATAGCCGTCCGTCAGGAAATGCTGGTGCCCAAGGGCGACAACTGCCTGCTGACCCGGCTGACCGTCACCAACGAGAGTGATGCGCCCCGCACAGTGTCGCTGTTTCCCTATGCGGAGTTCTGCCTGTGGGACGCCATGGACGACAGCTCCAATTTTCAGCGCAATTTCTCCATTGGCGAGGTGGAGCTGGAGCCCAACGCCATCTATCACAAGACCGAGTACCGCGAGCGCCGGGATCACTACGCCGTGCTGTGGGCAGACCGCCCTTACGAGGGCTTTGACACCAGCCGCGACGCCTTTATAGGCGTGTATGGCGCGCCGTCCATGCCCCAGGCGGTGAAAAACGGTGCCTGCACCGGCAGCGTGGCTCACGGCTGGGCGCCGGTAGGCGCCATGCAGTTCACGCTGTCGCTGGCCCCCGGCGCATCCCAAACCCTGCTGCTGGGCCTGGGCTACATTGAAAATCCGGAGGACGCCAAATGGAGCGCTCCCGGCGTCATCAACAAGGAAAAGGCCCACGCCATGATGGAGCGCTACAGCTCCGACGCAGCCTTTGACCGGGCGCTTGCCGCCCTGTGGGACCATTGGAGCCGGCTGCTGGACGGCTATCAGGTGTCCTCCGGTGACGAGAAGCTGGACCGCATGGTAAACATCTGGAACCAGTACCAGTGCATGGTCACCTTCAACATGAGCCGTTCCGCCAGCTACTTCGAAAGCGGTATGGGCCGGGGCATGGGCTTCCGTGACTCCTGTCAGGACCTGCTGGGCTTCGTCCACATGATCCTCCAGTGGGCAAGGGAACGCATCCTGGACATTGCCGCCACCCAGTTCCCCGACGGCAGCGCCTATCACCAGTACCAGCCCCTGACCAAGAAGGGCAACCTGGCTGTGGGCAGCGGCTTTAACGACGACCCGCTGTGGCTCATTGCCGGAACGGACGCCTACCTCCGCGAGACGGGCGACTGGACCATTCTGGACGAGCCGGTGCCCTTCGACACGAAAGCCGGCACGGAGCAGCCGCTGCTGGAGCACCTGCGGCGCAGCTTCCGCTATACCGTCGACCACCTGGGGCCCCACGGTCTGCCGCTGATCGGCCGCGCCGACTGGAACGACTGTCTGAACCTCAACTGCTTCTCCGCCCATCCCGGCGAGAGCTTTCAGACCACCGGACCCAGTGAGGGGCCGGTGGCGGAAAGCGTGTTTATCGCCGGTATGTTCGTGAAATACGGCCGCGTCTGGGCGGATATCTGCCGTCATCTGGGTCTGGATGCCGAGGCAGACGATGCCGAGAGCGCCATTACCGCCATGGAGCAGACGGTCCTGGATGCCGGCTGGGACGGTGAGTGGTTCCGCCGCGCCTACGATGCCTTCGGTGCGCCCGTCGGGAGCCAGGTATGTGAAGAGGGCCGGATATTCATCGAGCCGCAGGGTATGTGCGTCATGGCGGGCATCGGCGCCGCCACCGGCCAGGCCGCGCAGGCGCTGGCGAGCGTGCAGCGGTATCTGGACACCCAATACGGCATCGTCCTGCTGCACCCGGCCTACACCCGGTATCATCTGGAGCTGGGCGAGATCACCAGCTATCCCCCCGGTTATAAGGAGAACGCCGGTATCTTCTGCCACAACAACCCGTGGATCACCTGCGCCGAGACGGTGCTGGGGCACGGCACACGCGCCTTCGAGGTCTACCGCAAGACCTGCCCCGCCTATATTGAGGACATCAGTGAGATCCATCGCACTGAGCCGTATGTATACAGCCAGATGGTGGCCGGCAAGGACGCGCCCACCTTCGGCGAGGGCAAGAACAGCTGGCTCACCGGCACGGCAGCCTGGACATTCGTCAGCATCTCGCAGGCCATTCTCGGCGTGCAGCCCACGCTGGACGGTCTTGCTGTCGCCCCCTGCATTCCCGCGGGATGGGCAGGCTATACCATCAAGCGCCGCTACCGCGGTGCAGTCTACCGCATCACTGTGGAGAATCCTCACCACGTAGAAAAGGGAATCGCTTCCATCACCGTGGATGGAACATCCATCACCGGGAATGTGCTTCCCCCGGCCGCACCCGGCACAGAGGTGCAGGTACGCGTGGTCATGGGCTGAGCGCAATAATAACAACACATCCCCCGCGCAGATACGCTGCACGGGGGATGTGTTGTTATTTTGAAAAGGAGTATACCGTGCAGTGCCGGTATACTTCGCCCCGCCGCAGCAGCGGCTGTGGAAAGTTTGGGTGGTGTACCGCATCCGGCAGGAACTGCGGCTCAAGACACACGGCACAGCGGGGCTCATATACCGCCCCATTCTTTCCGCCGCGCCGGGACAGCCAGTTGGCCGTATACAGCTGCACACCGGGAGAGGTGGTGTCCATCGTCATGGCGATGCCGCTGCTGTCGCCCCGCAGCACCGCCGCACGGCGCAGACCGGCCCCGTCCACGCAGAAATGGTGGTCATAGCCGTTCACCAGCCGCAGCTGCTCCGCCGGGGTGCCGATATCACGTCCGACAGCCTTAGCTGCGCGGAAGTCAAAGGGCGTCCCCGCCACCGGCAGCGCCCGCCCCGTGGGCAGGCAGCCGGGAGATGTCTCCAGATACCTCTCCGCCGCCAGTGCCAGCGTATGCGCCATAGCCGTACCGCCGCCGTTCAGGTTGAAATAGCTGTGGTTGGTCAGGCTGCACAGGGTGTCGGCATCGCTTTCCGCCTCGTATTCTATCCGCAGCGCCGCGCCGGCCAGCCGATACGTCACCGACACCGCCAACGTTCCGGGATACCCCTCCTCCCCGCCAGGCGACAAACGGCGCAGCCGCAGACCGTCCGCCAGCGGCTCCGCCGCCCAGACACGCTTGTCAAAGCCCCGCGCGCCCCCGTGGAGGTGGTTCTCTCCGTCGTTTTTCGCCAGTGGGTACGTCTTGCCGTTCAGTCCGAAGGACGCCCCGCCGATTCGGTTGCACACCCGGCCCACTGTCGCGCCGACATAGCCGTCGTTTCGCTCATACTCCGACAGGGTGTCATAGCCCAGCACCACATCCACACCGCCGAATACCAGTCGCCGCAGCGTTGCGCCGTAGGTAAGCACCTCCGCTGTCAGAAACTCATTTTCCAGCGTCCAGCTTTCCACGGTCTCGCCGAGCGCTGTTATGCCGAAAGTCTGACACATCTCCCTCATCTATGCTGCCTCCTCTCCACAGGTGCATTTCAGCTTTTCGCCCTTAGTATAGTCTGCATTTTGCCAAAAAGCAAGGGCTCCGATGTACATAAAGCCAGCCGGACGTTGGACGGTCCTTTTGCGGCCGGAGAGCAAAAAGGAAACCGCCCGGTGGGCGGTTTCCTTTTTGAGGGGAGGTAAGGGAGATCACTCAGGCAGCCACAGCGGCCCGTTTACGGGAGATGTTCTTCATGACCAACAGGGCGGCAATGATGCACACCAGGGTCACGGGCAGAGCCAGCACGGGAGCCACCAGTCCGGCGAACAGGAAGCCGATCAGGGAGGAGATACCAACCGTCAAGGCATAGGGCAGCTGGGTCTTTACGTGCTGCAGATGGTCGCAGCAGGCGCTGGTGGAGGACTGGATGGTGGTGTCGGAGATGGGGGAGCAGTGGTCACCGAACAGACCGCCGGAAACGACCGCGCCGATAGCCAGAGTCAGGGGGATACCCATTGCGTTGGCCATGGGCAGGGCGATGGGCATACCCAGGGCCCAGACGCCCCAGGAGCTGCCGGTGGCGAAGGACACCACCACGCCGATCAGGAACAGGATGGCGGGGATCAGCGCCGCGGGGATAGAATCCTGCACTACGCCGGTGAGGAACTGGCCGATATTCATGGACTTGGTCAGACCGCTGATGCTCCACGCACACACGAGGATCATAATGACCTGCATCATGCTGGCCGCACCCTTCGTCCACTTGTCAATGGCACCGCCCAGGGTAATGAGCTTTGACTTAATGCCCACGATTCCGGCGGCGATGGAGCCGGTGAGGAAGCACATGGCGATGGCCATCTGGATATTGGCGTGGCCGAAGCAGCCAATGAAGCCGTTGACCCAGATCTGGCCAGTGTAGAACACCACGGCGAAGATGGTAAGGATCAGAGTGATCATGGGGGCCAGGAAGTTGGCCATGCTCAGCTTGCAGTCCTCGGCGAAGTCGGTCTCGGGGGGAGTGGCGATCAGGTTGTCGGTGTCGCTGTAGGTCTTGCCGGTCTCGATAGCCAGCTTCTCGGCCTTGTACATGGGGCCGACATCCAGACCGAACAGGATGACCAGCAGGACGGTGATGACGGAGAACACACCGTACAGGTTGAACTGGAACATGCCGAAATACAGGTCGTAGGCACCCACGCCGGTGAGGTTCAGGGCGGCGATCTCGGCGGCCAGCAGACCCACCAGGTACACGCCGTTATCACTGATGGGGGACATAGAGACCAGCGGTGCGCCCATGGCATCGGTGATGTAGGCCAGCTTTACGCGGGAGATATGGGTCTTGTCGGTGACGGGACGCATGATGACGCCCACCAGCAGGCAGCCCTGATTGAAGATGAATACGAAGGGGGCGATCCAGGCCAGCAGCTGGCTCTTTTTGCGGTTGTTAGCCACCTTCTCGGCCCAGCGGCCGAAGGCCTCCGCGCCACCGCAGGCGCTGAGCATATACATGAAGCCGCCAATGAGCGCCATGATGATCAGCATGCCCGCGTTCCAGCTGTCGGCAATAGAGGGCACCAGGTACCCAGTGAAGCTGCCGATCAGGCCGTCGATGGGGTTAAAGTGATGGATGATGGTGGCACCTACCCAGATGCCGATGAACATGGAGATGATGGTCTGCTTGGTAACGAAGGCCAGGACGATGGTGACCAGCGGGGGGACCAGGCACCATGCGCCGTACTCCGGTGCCGCTTCGCCGTCACCGGCAGCATAGCCGATAACGGTCAGAGCGAGCATGAGAACGGCCACCAGACATACACCGATAAGATTTCTTTTCTTTTTCATGATTCTCTCCTCTCTTGTATCGTCTTATTCTGATGCGTGGGAAAGGGGATGTCAACGGGAATATACCAACTTACCTCCCAAGTAGGTTTGCTCAACTTTGGTGTTGACGATCTCATTCTCCGGGACGGAGAAGATGTCCTGGGACAGGACGATGAAGTCCGCCAGATAGCCGGGGCATAGCTTGCCCTTGACGTTTTCCTCGTAGCTGGTGTAGGCGGAGCCGGTGGTGTACAGCGCCACGGCCTCCTGCACGGTCAGCTTCTGCTGCGGCAGCCAGCCGCCCGCAGGCTGTCCATCCAAATTCTGAGAGGTGACGGCGCAGTGGATAGCCAGGATGGGGTCGAAGGATTCCACAGGGGCGTCGGAGCTGCCGGAAACGTGGATGCCCTTGTCCAGCATGGTCTTCCAGGCGTAGGAGGTGGAGACACGCTCCTTGCCCAGCAGCTCCTCGGCGATCTCCATATCCGCACGGATGAACAGGGGCTGGATGTCCGCCAAAACGCCGTTGCGGGCGAAGCGGTCCAAAATATCTTCGCTGGTGATCTGACAGTGGATGATGCGGAACCGTGGATCGGGCTTGGGGTACTTGGCGGCGATCCTTTCATAGCAGTCCAAAATCACGTCCATGGTATAGTCACCGATGGCATGGATGGCCAGCTGCAGGCCGTTGCGGTAGGCTTTTTCCAGCAGGTCATAGAACACCTTCTCGTCATAGACGAAGATGCCCTTATTTTCCGGGTCGCCCTCATAGGGCTCGCGCAGCGCGGCGGTCTTTCCGCCCAGGGAACCGTCGGGCAGCAGCTTGAAGGCACCGATCTTGAAGAACTCGCTGCCGTCGCCGGTGCGGCCGCTGTGGCGGTGGAGGTAGTCCTCCAGCTGCGCGTCGGTGATGAGGCGGAGCTGCTGGATGAAGCGCACGTTCAGCTTGCCCTCTTTGTCCAGTTCCTCATAGGCGGCCAGAATGTCATCGATAGTGGCGTCCCACAGCTTGAAGTCGTCGGTCTGTACGGTGGTCAGACCGGTGGACAGCAGATCCTTCTGATAGTCCAGGATGAACTGCTTCAGCTGTTCCTTGGTGTACTTGGTCAGGATGTCATAGACCAGGTGCCGGGCGCGCTCGTGGAGCATGCCGGTGGGGACGCCGTTTTCATCCACCACGATGTGACCGTCCTGCAGCGTAGGAATATCATCAAAAATGCCGGCGGCCTTCAGCGCGGCGGTGTTGGCCACGGCCACGCTGCAGCAGGTACGGGTAAAGATGGCGGGGTTGTCCGGGCAGAACTTGTCCAGATCCTGCCGGGAGGGCAGCACAGGCACGTCGAACTCATTTTCGTTCCAACCGCCGCCCTGGATCCATTCGCCCTTTTTGATGCCGCGGTCGGCGATGTACCGGCGGGTGCGCTCGGCCATTTCCTCCAGAGAGCGGATACCGAAGAAGTTGATCTTCTCCTTATCCGTGGCATAGCAGAGGAAGTGCTCGTGGCTGTCGTGGAAGCCGGGCAGCACGGTCTTACCGTGCAGGTCCACCACCTGACACTCGCCAGCGGGGACATCGCAGTTCACATCCAGAATGCGGCCGTCCTCCACCAGCAGGGAATGAACGACCTCTGTGCCGTTCATGGTGTGGATGCTGCCATTGCGGAACAAAGTTTTCACGATTTGCTCTCCTTTCTTATTACAGGATGATCCAGCAGATCACCCCAGTGACCAAAGTGAGGATCGCTGCCGTCAGCAGCGTGAAGCGCAGTACCGTGCCCTCTTCGCCAGGTACGCCGCCGGCTGTGGTGCCCAGGATGATCTTGCTTGGGGAGATCATACTGCCGGCGGAGGCGCCAGCGGTCTGCGCCGCCAGCAGGGGGCTGCTGCTGACGCCGAGGTCGGCGGCTGCATTCACCTGTACATCGGTGAACAGGATGTTGGAGGACATGTTGCTGCCGGTGACAAAGGAGCCTATCACGCCCAGCACACCGGCCAGCAGCGCGTACCACCGACCCATGACGTGGGTGATGCCCTGCGCCAGCACCAGCGTCTGGCCGCTGCCGCTCATGAGCTTGGAGATGATCAGCAGCAGGATCAGGGACACGGCTACGGGTCTTGTTTTCTGCAGCGTCCGTGACAGCATGACGCGGAGCTGTGAACGCTCCAGCAGGCCGCGGCCATGGAGCAGGGCGTAGCTGATGATACAGGTCAGCAGCAGTACGGTACCGGAATCCACCAGCGGGTGGAAGGGAGAGTACTTGGCCGTGGCAGCATTGACGATGCCGTAGGCGGTGCGGGTCTCGGGGAAAGCGAACCCCACGCTCCAGCGGCTCAGCGCCTCGTGGACGGGAGGGATCACCAGAAGTACTACGGTAACAAGGATCAGCACCATATAGGGGGCAAAGTACAGCCAGACGGCGCCGCGAGGCTTTTCCGCGCCTGTCGCGGAGGTCCGGCGTACCATCATGGGGCTGCCTTCACAGGCGTATGCTCTGCGGTACATGGGCAGACGGGACAGGGGGAGTATGGCGGCCATAGCCACGGTGGCGGGGATAAAGGCCGCGATGGAGGCGTTGTACTGTGCAACCAGCAGCTCGCCGCCGCCGTGTATCAGGGAGATCACAAGGACAAACGCAGCGCCCTGCCGCAGCCCGCGGCCCCGGTCATACAGCCAGCAGATCAATGCGCCGGCGGCCAGGTTCAGTATCCACAGAAGCAAGGCGGTGTAGCGGGCAGTCAGATGCAGCTCCGTGCCGGTGATGCCGGAGATCTGCGCCAGCACGTCCCAGGCCACAGCCAGCGTACCGAAGGTGTTGCCCCAGGCTTGGCCCAGCAGGGCGATGATGACCGCCATGGTAGGACGGACGCCCAGCGCCACCAGCATGGGGACGCATATGGCGACCGGAACGCCAAAGCCGGTGATACCCTGCAGAAATCCCACGAATACCCAACCTACTGTCAGGATGCGGAACAGCTCGTGGGGACTCAGCTGCCGCATGGTGTCGTTCATTACATCTATGGCGCCGGAGGCGGCGATGAGCTCGTACAGCAGCAGCGCGGGGAAGATGATATATAGGATGGTGGCTGTGCTCCACACGCCTTTCAGACTCTCGAACAGTACCAGCTGTATGTCCGCTTTGTACACTACTAAGGCGGACAGTACGGTCAGCAGCAGTGTCACACCTGCGGCGCGGGCGGTAGATACGCGGAAAACCGCCAGCAGCATAATCAGCAGCAGTATAGGTAAAAAGCTGACGCACCAGGTCAGAACAGTAATTTTCATGTGCTCCCTCTTTTGCGGTCTGAAGTATTTTCACCTATAGGGTAGCACGATTTCCTCGGCCATGCCCGCCGCACGGCACAAATTCGCGCCCGGTTTTTTGTGCGTCTGCACAAAAGGCGGTTTACACTTATGGGGTATAATGGTATCATCAAAATAGGGGGTGTTTTGGTGTTTTGCCGAAGGGAGGCGTACTTATGACGCTGCGGGAGCTTTTGAAACAGAATGAGCTGCGGGTGGTGGAGGTGGCCGCCGGTGCGGACGGCCTGGCGCGCACCATATCCGGCGCAGTGATGTTCGATAACCCGGAGATGGTCAATTGGATGCGTGCCGGGGAGATCATGCTGACTACGGGTTACTTTTTGCTGGACGACCCGGTAAAGCAGGAGAAGGTACTGCGGGACCTGGCCGACAGCGGCTCCGGCGGCCTTGTTATTAAAATGAAACGGTATTTTCATGAGATACCGCCCGCTATGCTGCAGCTGGCCGATGAGCTGCACTTCCCGCTGATGCGTATTCCCTACCACACCTCCCTATCCGAGATCAGTGAAGCCGTCAGCAAATATGTTTACGGCATCAACGAGGAACAGGCGCTGCAGATGGTGTATCAGGCCATGTTTGATGTGCTGCAGGGACACGCGGAGGTGGAATATCTGCTGAAAAAGTGCGCCCCGCTGCTGCACGTGCCGCTGCTGTATATGACACCGAGCCGGAAGATACAGTGCGTTTCCCAGATGCTGCAGCCGGGGCTGCGGGAAGAACTGGCTGTGGGGCAGGTGCTGTTCTCCGTGCCGGAGCGCGTCAAGGAGGTAGAAAAACTGCGGACAGCAGGTCTGTCCGCCGGGATCTATCCCTTACAGCAGGAGGACAAGTGCGTGCACATCTATCCCATCCACTCCGAGCAGGAGATCATGGGGTATCTGGGCGCGATCCGCCCCGCCAATGCGCCGCTGACCGAGAATGAGAACACATTGTACCGACGTATTGCCGCCGCCTGTACGCTGGTGCTGATCAAAAAGCGCGGGGGTTCATCCTCCAGGAGGGAGATCAGCCACTTCCTGGACGGCCTGGTGACGGAGGGAGCTTTGTCCTACGGCGAGATCGTCAAATCCGCCAACTACTGCAATATCCCGCTGTATTCGCCCTATATCTGTGCGCTGATCTCCTTCACCGAGCAGAACCGGCTGCTGCAGACGTCAGAATGGCTGGGCACCAGCGCCCTGCTGCGCAGCCAGTTGGCGGACAAGTGGGAGATGCTGTCCGGGAATATCAGCTATGCTTTCGCCAAGTACAACAACGTGATCCTTGTGCTGCAGCAGAGCGAGAGCCTGCCCGTGTATGAGCAGGTGGCGCTGGTGCGGGAGTACTGCGGGGACCTGATGAAGATGCTCAGCGCTAAGGGGCAGGATCGGGGTGTGATCTTCGGCATCGGTGACCCTGTGCCCTCGCTTGCGGAATTCTGCCGCAGCTATTCCCAGGCGCTCCGCACGGTGGATCTGGCCAGCAGGATATGCGACGAGCGTATTGCCACTTACCGCCGGTATATTCTCTGCGAGCTCATCTATGACTCACCCAATGCGAAACTGGCGCTGATCCAGCGGATCAAGCCGCTGCTGGCGTACGACGAGGAACACAATACCCAGCTGCTGTACACGCTGGAAACCTATTTCAACAACTGTCAGAACTCCGTAAAGACCTCCAAGGCGCTGTTTATCCACCGGAACACGCTGCTGTACCGGCTGGACCGTATTGCCGAGATATTGGATCTGAACTATAACGACAGTGAGCAAATGCTGACCTTCCAGCTGGCGCTGAAAGCGTTTCTGATGTGCCAGTAAAGTAAAACCGGCCCAACGGCTATGCCGTGGGGCCGGTCTGTCAGTTCAGTTATTCCGCAGCTCAAGCTGCAGGCGGTCGGTGATCATGGCGGCGAACTCCTCCGGCTGCGTGCCGATGGCGCTGACCTTCTCCCCGCCGTGGGGCAGAACACGATACTCCATATTGTCCTCTTTTCGCGGGATACGGTCCCGCCGATATTCTTTACGGGCATTGTACCATATTGCGCGGCCTGAACAAGCCCGGCCGGGTATTGGACGCCCGGACAACGGACTGTCCCCGCACATTTATATGCTGTATATCACGGTGCTCCGCCACGCCGGGGTTGCGAAAAGCGCGCGTCCGTGGTACCATCGATTGACAAGGACTTGTTTGTCCTTGTCAATCGATGGTACAGTGAAAAAACAAGTTCTATGGAGGGACACCCTTGAAAACGGATCATCTGGCGTTGCTGCGCAGCGGTGCGCCGCTGTCCACCCGGCAGCAGATCAGCCTGACGCTGCAGCTCAGCTGGCCGGCCATCATGGCACAGCTGGCCACTATTATCATGCAATATATCGACGCGGCCATGGTGGGCCGCCTGGGCGCGTCCCAGTCGGCGGCAGTGGGGCTGGTGGCCTCCACCACCTGGCTGTTCGGAGGGCTGTCCTACGCGGCAGCTATGGGCTTCAACGTGCTGACGGCGCAGCGGGTGGGCGGCGGCCGCCTGGCCGAGGCGCGCAACATCCTCAAGCAGGCGCTGGTGCTGTGCCTGGCCTTCAGCGTGGTCATGGCGGCGCTGGCGGCAGCACTGTCTGCGCCGCTGCCCCGGCTGCTGCGGGCGGAGCAGGAGATCTGGCGGGATGCCTCTGCCTATTTCCTGGTGTACAGTCTGTTTCTGCCCGCCCTCCAGCTGGACAACGTGGCGGCGGGACAGCTGCAGGCCACCGGCAATATGCGCACGCCTGGTGTCTGCATGGTGCTCATGTGTGCGCTGGATGTGGTGTTCAACACCCTGCTTATTTTCCCCACCGGTACCATCCGGCTGGGCGCACTATCCCTGCCCGGCGCGGGACTGGGCACGGCGGGCGCCGCCCTGGGCACTGGCCTTGCGGAGCTGGCGGTGGGGTTGTACCTGCTGTATTTCGTCCTGCGCCGCTGCCCGGCGCTGCGGTTGGAGAAGGGTGAGCGTCTGCACCTTGACCGCACACAGCTGCGCATGGTGCTCCGCATCGCGGCGCCAGTGGCATCGGAGAAGGTGATACTGTCCACCGCGCAGATCGTGTCCACCGCCATCGTGGCGCCCCTGGGCACCGTGGCTATCGCTGCAAACTCCTTTGCTGTCACGGCGGAAAGCCTGTGCTATATGCCCGCCTATGGCATCCAGAGTGCCGCGGCCATGCTGGTGGGGCAGAGCGTGGGAGCGGGACGCCGCCGCATGGCCAGACGCCTGGGCTGGGTCACGGTACTGCTGGGTATCGTTGTCATGGTCGTCACCGGCGGGCTGCTGTACGCCTTCGCCCCGCAGATGATGGCGATACTGACGCCGGACAGCGACATCATCGCCCTGGGCACCCGCGTCCTGCGTATTGAGGCCTTTGCCGAGGCTATGTACGGCGCGTCCATCGTGGCCGGCGGCGTATTTCAGGGTGCAGGCAGCACACTGGTGCCCACGCTGTTCAATCTGGGCACCATGTGGGGCATCCGCCTGCCACTGGCGTGGCTGGCCGCGCCCCGGTGGGGACTGCCCGGCGTGTGGGCGGCCATGTGCGCGGAACTGTGCGTCCGGGGCCTGCTGTATCTGATACGGCTGGGAGGCAAACGCTGGCTGCCGCCGGAGGGGCCGGCCGGACAGGTATAGACACAGCGGTACGAATGAAAGCAGAAAACTCTGCATAGCAACACCTATACCTTATCCAGACCGCCATCGAGCAGGGCAAAACAGAGCTGGCAGAGCACCTGTACGCCCTGCTGCAATCAAATCCGCTGCCGCGAGAGGAATGGCGTGAAGACCCCGATGCGTTCAAATCTCTGATGGAGGAACGTGCCGATACGGAGGATAACGCGCCGATGTACCGCTACTGAAGCAGCGAAGGAAAACAGCGTAAACGGCATGGGTAGAAGCGTTTACAAACATCTGCTATAATTTTTTTGAAGAAATTTTGAAAATCGTGAAACCAAATCCGATTTTTGTCGGGATATATAGTGAAGGCACCTGACAGCAGATGAGAAAGGAGGTTCGCCCATGCAGGATGAAATGATCGTTGACTTATACTGGAAAAGAGATGAGAGTGCCATCAGCGAAACGGAGCGGAAATATGGGCGGTATCTTTCAAAGATCGCCTACAATATCCTCTCCGACTTGGAGGACAGCAAGGAAACCGTCAACGATACCTACTTAAAGGCGTGGAACTCCATGCCAACGCATAAGCCAAGCGTCCTCTCCACTTATTTAGGAAAAATCACACGACAACTATCCATTGATGCGTTCCGCACACGCAACAGGGATAAACGGAAGCACTCGACGCTTTGAATATGCTGAACGATGATATTATCGAGGAAACCAACAATGTCCGCACCAATGCGAAGCCGAAGCGCAAGTGGGTTAAATGGGGAGTTGTTGCAGCTTGCCTGTGTCTGGCGGTGACTATCGCCATTCCTGTGCTTCACCATAAGGGAGGTCCTGACACCCAAGATCCCGTGCAGAACATTGCCGCACTTGAGTACAACGGCAAATTTTACGAGGCTGTCAAACTTCCGGAGGTGCTTGAGAAGTATGGTCTGCCGCCTGAAATCACCGCCGATATGGCTGGCGAACACATTTCCTACCTGAAATCTGACGGAGGCATTGGCTATAAAAGCACTGTCAGCCAGACTGACATCGAGCTATACCGGTATGCACCTGCTGTTTGTGATGGCGTATATGTTCTGCGAGACGGTGACACATGGTATGCCGCGCTGTTCTGCAACTTCTATCAGTTTGACAGCAACACAAACTGTTCGTTCACCGAGCTTTATCGCGTGTATGGTATTGAGAGCGCAGACGATATTGCATCCATTACAGAAATGAAGTGGAACAACGAACAAGAAGTTGGCTCACCGGTAACAAATCGGCAGGAAATCACCGAGTTCTATCACATGACGATTACACTTGTGAGTTATGGAAACGATGACTTCCAGACGGAAGTATTTGATGGTATCCCCGAAGAAAATCAACAGGAAGCGCACACTGCTTTTGCCGATGATCGAAGAAATCTCCGAATCGAAACCGCCTCTGGCTTGCGCTTCTTTATCTCCTTCTATCCGAACTATGACCGGATTGAGGGCGGAGGCACAATGTCCTATTTCAAAATTGATAAACAGATGCACGGATGGATTGAGAGAAATTTGAACAGATAACAGTTGAAGTATATAAATATTAGAAAAGAGCAGCTATTTTCGCATAGAAAACAGCAGCTCTTTTCGTTTGCCCCAAAAATCAAGAAAGGAGTGACTGGTAATGTGGACTTTTTGACCTTTGGCCACAGGGATACGGACGCGCTTCGCTTTGAGAATATGGACATTGCCGAGGAGTTGCTGTCTCTGACAGATGGATCAGCGTGCGAACAGATGCGGCTTTCAGGTCGAAAATCAATGGGGGCACTGTTTAGGTGCCCCCATGTCGTGCTTATGTAGTGGAAACTGTTTCCGCCGGGAATTGCCGGCCGGTGTGGTCGATGGTGTAGGGCGGATCGAGGATCAGCTGACTGATGGGCACAACGGTATACCCGTCGTTGATCAGGCAGTCGAGGATGGCAGGCAGGGCCTCCGGCGTGTGTAGCGCAGCGTTGTGGAACAGCACGATGCTCCCCGGCTGCACCTTGGATGTTACGCGCCTGCATATCGTATCCGCGTCGTAGTCCTTCCAGTCCAGGGAGTCCACATCCCACTGGATAGGTTCCATACCCATGGAGCGTATGGCGGCGATGACGTGGTCGTCATACTCCCCGTAGGGACAACGGATCAGCGTGGGGGGCACGCCGGTAACAGCACTGATCCGCTCGTTGCTGGCGGTGACATCGTCAATGATCTGCTGAGTGGACAGACTGTTGTAATGGTCGCGGTGATTGGAGTGGCTCATCACCTCGTGGCCCGCGTCGTGCAGGGCTTTGACGGACTCCGGGTACTTCTCCGCCCAATCTCCCACAACAAAGAAGGTGGTCTTGACACCATACCGCGCCAGAATGTCGATAAGCGTCTGGGTGTCCTCGTTGCCCCACGGTGATGCAAAAGTGCGGCAGTTCACGGAGAACTGCTGCTCACCACGTTTCGGCCAGCAGGAAATCCTGAAGATGCACGATTCTAATGCCGTTTTCAATCCCTACATCCATGTCATTTAGGGTGACAACATATTTGGGGTAATGGTCTTTGATCTCCATGAGGTTGCCCACCTCACGGTCAGAGCCCTCCGGCAGCTGGACGCAAACCTGCACATAGATCCGCTCGTCGCGGCGGGTGGCCACGAAGTCGATCTCCTTGGTATCATTCTTGCCGATATACACATCGTACCCCCGCCGCTTTAGCTCCAGAAACACAATGTTCTCCATGGCCCCATCCAGCATCTTGCGGTTATAGTCCAGAAGGGCGTATTTCAGCGACACATCCGCAAGATAATACTTCTCCTGCGTTTTCAGGATGCTCTTGCCCTGCAGGTCGTAGCGCTCACAGGGATAGATGATGAACGCCTGCTCCAGCCAGCGCAGATAGTTGTAGATGCTCTCTACCGAGACCTTGCGGTGCTCGCTTTTCAGAAATGTAGAAATCGAATTGGCGGAAAAGGTCTTGCCCACATTTTCGATAATGAATTTCACCACACGATCAAAAATATCCTGCTTGTTGATACGGTGGCGCTTCAATATGTGATATTCGCTTTTTTGCTTTGCTCTACACGGAGAACCATACGCTCACCCCTCCAGCAGAGCGCGGCAGCAATTCCTCTGCAGCCGTCAGCGGACGAAGCGCAAGCGGGGTAAGTGGTTACATAAAAGAAGGCGAGGCGCGGCGAAAAATGTATAAACAGGCGTATTTCTGGTTTACATAATTTATGGCGTGAGAGAGTCTGTAACCTGCTCCGCCGGAAACTGTCGGCCGGCGTGGTCGATGGTGCAGGGCGGGGGGAGGATGAGCTGGGAGATGGGGAGGACGGTGTAGCCGTCGTTGATGAGGCAGGTGAGGATAGCGGGCAGCGCCTCCGGTGTGTGGAGGGCGGCGTTGTGGAACAGCACGATGCTGCCGGCTGTACCTTGGAGGTCACCCGCCGGCAGATGGTGTCCGCGTCATAATCCTTCCAGTCGAGGGAACCCTATCGGCAAGGACTTGAAGCCGTTGCGGCGTAAGGGGTTTCACAACATGACCTCCTCCATAAAGATAACGAGGAGAATGCAGGGACTGAACCGCCAAGCAATTAAGAAATCTGGTGCCGGAACTGACGGAATAGTCTTTCAGAAATTGCCGCGAAAGCTCCCACACCGTACGCATAACGAAAGCTCTGAATCGACCTGCGGCGCAGCTCCAAAACGAAAACCATCTTGTCGGGGGGGGCAAACCGCTGATCGCAGTGAGCGGCACTTTATGACAGCAGAAGCTCGATCAGTTCCTCATTCTTCAGCCCGCTGAAATAACGGCCCGCATCCTCCTGCGCCAGCGCATCGCGGAGGCTCTGCTCCTCCAGCCGCACGCCCACCAGCTTTTCTGCCAGCACCTCCGGCTCCACCACGCTGAAAAAGTCGCCGGTGAACGCGATATGCCGGATGACGCCGCGGTCGGTGGACAGATGCGCCTCCACACCGCCGCAGGCGGGGAAGCGCTTCTGTCTGATCATCTCGCATTCCCGGGACTGTCCATAGTTCCATTCCCATGTGGCGTACCGCTGCTCCCGCAGCCGAGCGATCTGCGATTTGTCCTCCTCAGTAAAGACATACTCCTCGCCGGGCTGCTGCGCCAGAATGCTGTCCAGCAGCACGCGGCGGAATTCCTCCAGCTCCACGGGATGGGGCATATGCTGCCGCACGGTGGTGACGCGGCTTCGGACGGAGACCACGCCCTTGGCGGAGATCTTTTCCTGGTCCACATGAAGGGCCTGCGCCACCCGGTCCAGATCGGAGTCGAACATGATGGTACCGTGGTGCATGACCCGTCCCTCCTTCAGATACTGGGAGTTGCCGGAGAATTTCTGCCCGTTGATGGTCATGTCGTTCCGCCCGTTGACCTCAGCCTGAACACCCAGAGCCGCCAGCGCAGCCACCACCGGCTGACAGAACAGCTTGAAGTTGATGGACTCCATACTGCCGGCATCGGCGATAAACGTGAAGTTCAGGTTTCCCATGTCGTGGTACACCGCACCGCCGCCGGACAGCCGTCGTACCACTCGCACACCGTTTTCGCGGACGAATTGCTGGTCGATCTCGGCGGCGGCGTTTTGGTGCTTGCCGATAATGATGGCGTTGTCATTTTGCCACAGCATGAAATAGGTGCGGTCCCGAGGGAGCGCGTCAAACACATACTGCTCCGCCGCCAGATTCCACGCAGGATCGGTGGTGTAGAGGTTCAGATAAGAGAGTCTCGGCTGTGTCATGGCAATAGGCTCCTTTGTTCTATGATGTGTGTTTCAGGATCGATGTATCGCTCAGCTGTTTTTCGGCAGCGTCGATCGGTATTCGCTGGGGGTCACGCCGGTTTTGGCCTTAAATACCCGCATGAAGTTCTGGATGGTCAGGAAACCGACATCCTGACCGATGTCGCGTACCAGCCTGCTGTCATCCGCCAGCAGCAGCTTTGCTTTTTCGATGCGAAGGTCGCTGAGATACTGCGTGAATCTCTTTCCATCGATCTCACTGAAAATACGGCTGAGATACGACGGACTGATGCCCAACTGGGCGGCAACGCCGTCAAGGGACAGGCTGCTGTCCATGTAGTGCTCCCCCACGTATTTCTTGGCGGCCAACAGGTATCTGCGCTGACGATTGTCCAGATTGGTAAAGATCTCCTGTACCGCCGCGCGCAGATAGGCACATAGCTGCTCGTAGTACGCATCTGTGAGCGGATCGCCCTCCGGCGCAAAGGCGCCCAGCTTTCCGCGATAGGTGCGATTCAGCTCCTGCAGCTCGCTGGCCAGCATCTGACAGCAGTCCAGCGTGTCCTGATCGGGCAGCTCCGCCTGCCGGATGGTAGACATCAGGTGACGCAGCGTGGTGGACGCCGCCTCCTCCGAGTGCTCCGTTATGGCGCCAACCGTACTGCGGATGCGCTTTTCAATATCCGCGCGGGAGACCTGCCGGGCAGCGCTGGTCTGTGAATCGGACAGGAGCGCCTGGTACACGCTGTGGATCTGCAGCAGATCGGAGAACCGCGGGCTGCAGACGACCACGCTGTTGGGGAGACTGCGCGTAAAAATATGGATGGCGCGCGTCAAATCCTCTGCCTCACCGTCAGCAATCGCCTGTTTGTCCTGTAAACAGGCAATGGTCAGGATGCTGTATCGATAGGAAAAGGAATACAGCCTCCAGCGGGGAAAGTGAATATTTTGCAGGTTTTTGATGGTATGCTCAATGGCTGCCGGATTCAGCACGCCTGTGACGCGGTTGGACGTGACGAACAGCAGAAATGTCCCTTCGCACGGCAGCGTATCGGGAAGGCTTGCGAGTGTCTGGCGGACAGAATCTGCGTCCAGCTCCGCACCGTCCACCAGCTCGCACAGCAGCTGACGCAGCACATACGGGGAAATGATCTGTATGATCTTGCGGAACTGCACCGTGTCGCGGCTAAGGGCGAGAACACTGCGGTTGAGCAGGTCCCAGTCGCTGACAGACTCGTTTTTCGGCAGGGCTTCATCGCTGCTGCGCAGTGTTTGCAGCGTTTTCCGCAGAGGACGGTAGAACAGCCATGCCACCAGCAGGGCCGCCAGCACCAGCACAGCCAACAGGATCACCATCACGAGCAGCAGATGATTCGATGCCAGATATTCGCCAAGATGGAGCGTCACCGTGGTATAGCTGTGGCAGAAGGTAAGTCCTGTGGCGGCAGACATCCCCACCAGCGTGTTGCGGCTGCCGGCCTTCAGCGGTGTATCCAGATTGCTGTACAACAGGGAACCGTCCGGCGCATAGACAGCCAGCGGCTCCACTCTGCTGCACAACGAGGAAAAAAGCGCTTCGGCATCCAGATAAAGCAGCAGCTCACCCAGATATCCATAGGAGCAGGGAATAAACGGATACCGCAGGCACAGTGTGCCGGATGCCGTGCGGACCAGCGTGGCGCTGGAGGCGCCGGCAGGCCCCAGGGCCTGCGCGGAAAAGTCTTCTGCCGTGGGAAGCTCTGCCAGCAGGCCTACGTCACCGCCGGAGGAATAGGCGGAGCCATCACGGTTGCACAGCAGAATAACGTCGGTGACGTAGCGTGTGTCAGCTGCGAAAGACTTCAGCTCGGTGACGATCCGGAAGTTCCGGGGCCGATCCTGCGTGTCTGGAAACAGTGCTGCGTACAGAACCTCATCATTCCACGTCAGCTGTTTCGCCGCATCGCAGAGCCTGCCGAAATTTTCATCGGACAGCTTTGCCGCCAAGGTGAGAAATGCCTCGCCGCTCTCGCGTGCACTGCCAAGCAGCCTCTGGTAGGCATTATGGTAAAGCCAGATCTGAAAGAGCAGCATAACGGCCAGCAGCAGGGACAGTATGGTAAAGAAGGTGCTGCGCAGAACGCTTCCCGACCGGAAGAATTCATGCCTCAGCGCATCGCTCAGTTCTTTCCGCGCCACTTAAGATCACCTCCGCCACTTGCAGCAGACGCCTTGACAAAGAACGTAATATGGTAATCGATGGTAAATGAATCATATCAAAAAATGTGCATTTCCGCAAGGAGCAAACCGCACCTGCTTTCGCAAAATAGGATGTCCTATCTAAAGTGCACATTTTCCCTGCATGCCCCGTCTTTTTGCACTTTTTAAGCAGTTTACAAAAAAAGACCGGCTTTGCTCCTGCGTTGGATCGGCGAATTGCACAGTTTTTTGCACGGATGTTCGGCGATTCGGCACTAAACGATTTTTTTCAGCATGAACAAAACTTGCGAAGCCGTTAAAACTTTGTCAAGACGCGGCGGTATCACGATCTGGGAAAGAATTGTTTATTGAAAACGATCAGCGTATGAGATACATATGCAAAGTACAGAGGGTCGGGCATGCCGGACGCAGGTCCATCCCTCTGCGCAGACGATACGTCAAAGAGAAATTGAGAAATGACTATGAGAGAGGTGGTCCATGGAATGAAGAAGAATCCCTACAAACGGGCGGCGAGAGGTCTGGCCGTGGCGGAGAAGTGGATCATCGTTGTTGCGCTTGCCGTCGGCGTGGCGCTAACAGCGGTGAACGTTGTCTGCCGCTATATCTTTAAGGCGGATGTGAACTTCTCGTGGTCCGAGGAAATCGTGGTAGCGCTGCTGGTGCTGGCCTACATGGTCGGTGCCGCACTGTGCGCCGGTGAAGAGGGCGGCCTCATCAATATGACGATCTTCACCGGCAAGATGAGCCGCCGTGCACAGCTGATCATTGAGATCATCACCAACATCTGCCTGATCGTCTTCGGTGTGATCATTTTCATCAGCGGTTGGGATCGCTGCGCGGTAAAGATCGCCAGCGGACAGGTCACCACGGCGCTGGCTGTGCCTGACTGGATCTACAACGCATTTATCCCGCTGGGCGCGTTCCTGATGGTGATCCACACGGTGGAACGCATCCTGGACGGGATCGCTGAGCTGAAAGAGTTGAAGAGCGCAGACATGACGAAGGGAGGCGATGCTGCATGACGTATGCCATTATGCTGGGTGTTTTTGTGATCCTGCTGTTTCTGGGTGCACCGATCGCACTGTCTCTGGGTATGTCCTCGCTGCTGGCCATCCTGTATAATGGGACAGGCATCAATGTTATCGCCGGCCAGATCTATGGCGGCATCGGCAAGTATCTTCTGCTGGCCGTTCCGTTCTTCGTCCTGTCCGGCAACATCATGGCGAAGGCAGGGATCTCCGACAGACTGATTGCCTTCATTGACGCGTTGCTGGGGCACCTGCGCGGCGGCATCGCAATGGTCTGCGTTGTGGTGGCCTGCTTCTTCGGCGCCATCTCCGGCTCCGGCGCGGCCACCGTGGCAGCTCTGGGCGTTATCCTGATCCCCGCCATGATCGAGCGTGAGAAATTCTCCGACCCCTTCGCACATGGCGTGGTGGCTGCCGCTTCCTCTATTGCGGTCATTATCCCGCCCAGTATTTCGTTTGTGATCTATGCGTCCCTCACCGGCGTTTCTGTGGGCGACATCTTTGTGGCCGGTATTCTCCCCGGCGTCATTATGGGCGTCGCCATGATCATCGTGGTACAGATCTATGCCCACAAGCACCACCTGAAGCCCGCCCACCCCTGGAAGGGCTGGCGCGAGGTGTGGCGCACCTTCAAGAGCGCCTTCTGGGGGCTGCTGATGCCCGTCATCATTCTGGGCGGCATCTATGGCGGCGTTTTCTCCGCTACGGAGGCGGCGGCCGTGGCTGCGGTGTACGGCCTGTTCGTCGGTACCGTCATCTATAAGAAGCTGAAGTGGAAGGATATCGTGGAGCTTCTTTATGATACGGCCAAGAGCACCGGCGGATTGATGCTCATCATCGGCGGCGCAACGATCTTCTCCTACGCCTGCACGCGCTATGGCATTTCCACCAGCGTCCAGGCTCTGCTGGAGAACTGCGGCAAGGGCGGCTTCCTGGTCATCATCAACATCGTGCTGCTGATCGCCGGCTGCTTTATGGATGCGAACTCCAATATGTACATTTTCGTTCCCATCATGTATCCTGTCGCGCGGGAGTTCGGCATTGACCCCATTCAATTCGGCATGATCTGCACGGTCAACCTGGCCATCGGCCAGTTCACGCCGCCGGTCGGCACGAACCTGTTTGTCGCCTCCAGTCTGCGTATCCCTGGTCACCGTGTCGGTGTGGAGGGCGTGGCCAAGGCGTGCCTGCCCATGATCGCGGCGGCTGTGCTGGTGTTGCTGCTGGTCACCTATGTCCCGCAAGTTACCACGTGCCTGATTGGCGCATAACTTTCTCTCCCCCCCTTGCCGCCTGCCTGTACGCAGGCAGGCGGCCCCCGCCCAAGCATGCACCATATCAAAATGATTTATTTTAGGAGGAACTACTTATGAAAGCAAAAAGATTTCTGGCCCTCATTTTGGCGCTTGTCATGGCGCTGAGCCTCGTTGCCTGCGGTGATAGCGGCAAAACCCCTGCTGCGGACGGCGACAGCAACGGCGGCGGCGATTCCAGCTTCCCCAAGATGACATGGACCGCCGCTACCTCCGGCGCCGAGGGCTCCAACTTTGACGTCGGTCTGGAGAAGTTCAGCGAGCTGCTGCAGGAGAAGACCAACGGCGCTGTGAAGCTGGACATCTACTGCTCCGACCAGCTGACCAACGGCAGTACGGCGGACTCTGTGCAGGCCTGTATGGACGGCACCATCGATGTGACGTTCCAGGCCGATGGCATTTGGGGCAACTTTGACACCGTGTTCAACATCCCCAACCTGCCCTTCCTCTTTGACAGCTATGACGATGTGGACAGCAAGCTCATCAATGGCGAGGGCGGCAAGTACCTGATGAAGGCTATGGAGGATAAGTACAACGTCAAGTGCCTGGGCATTGGCGAAAACGGCTTCCGCTACCTCACCAACCGCAAGCACCCTGTCAAGACTCCTGACGATCTGCACGATCTGAAGCTGCGTATCGGCGGCGCTCCCATCCTGATCGCCACCTATGAGAGCTGGGGCGTGGACTACACCACTGCCGGCTGGGCTGAGGTCTACACCGGCCTGCAGACCAAGCTGTATGACGGGCAGGAGAACCCCATCGCCGTTGCCGATGCCAGCTCCATTCAGGAGGTGCAGAACTATGTGACCGCGTGGACGGCCAACTACGGCATCATGTTCATGGTCATCAACGGCGACCTGTACAACAGCCTTTCCGATGAGCTGAAGGCCATTGTGGACGAGTGTGCCAAGGAGGCCTGCGCCTATCAGGTGCAGTATACCCGCGACGAGTGCGAGGCGGCGCTGCAGAGATGGGTCGATGACTACGGCATCGAGGTCTACGAGATGACGCCGGAGAACGCGGAGCTATTCCGCAGCAAGGCTCTCAAGGTGTATGACAAGTACACGGATTACCAGCAGCTCATTGATATGCTGAAGTAAGCAAGGTGCGGTTTGCCTGTGTGGAAAAGGAACCTGCATTTGTGGGAGGAATGATCATGAACATTGGATTTATCGGCCTTGGAAACATGGGACTTCCCATGGCGCGGCGGCTGCTGGAGAAAAGCGGCTGCCCCGTGTACGGCTTTGACATTGTGCCTGCCGCGCTGGAAAAGCTGGCGGTGGCCGGCGGAACGCCTGAGCCGGACAGCGCAGCGCTGCTGGAAAAAAGCGATGTGATTTTTCTCAGCCTGCCCAGCAATGAGCTGGTACAGGCAAATCTGGAGGCAGCCGTTCAGCATTGCCGGAGCGGCGCCGTGGTCGTGGACACCAGCTCCTCAGTGCCCGCGGTCATACAACGCTGCGCTGCGCCGGCCGCTGCGCGGGGTGTCGAGCTGATCGACTGCCCCGTCAGCGGCGGCGTAGACGGCGCCGAGAAGGGCACGCTGAGCGCCATGTGCGGCGGCAGCGAGGCGGCTGTGACACGGATTATGCCGCTGCTGACCTGCTTTGCCGCCCATGTGACGTACATGGGGCCTTTGGGCAGCGGCTATGCTGCCAAGCTGATCAACAACCTGATCGTTGGCGGTGAGATCACACTGATCGCCGAAGCGTTCGGCCTTGCGCGCCGGGCCGGCGTAGACCTGACACGGCTCATGGAGGCGCTGTCCGGCGGCGCAGCCGCCAGTCCCGTTCTGACGATGAAGGGTAGCAAGATGATCAACGGAGATTACACAGCATCCTCCCGCGTGCTGATCCACCTGAAGGACCAGCACAACGCGCAGGAGATGGCACGCGCTCTGGGAGCCGATATCCCCGCCTGCGATTTGTCCACTTTGCTGCTGGAGAAGCTGGCGGATATGGGTCGTGGCAACGAGGATGTAGCGGCGGTCATCGACCTGTTCCAATCAAAAGTAGATCTTAGGAGGTTATGGAATGGCAACCTATGAAAAGGAATTTCTTCTGAAGGTCCTGGAAAACCTTTGGAAGGTCCGCAAATTTGAGCAGCGCGCCATGGAGGGCGGCCTCAAGGGTGAGATCAAGGGAAACATCCACGTCTGCCTGGGTGAGGAGGGCGCCGTTGTGGGCGCCAATATGGCGCTGGAATCCACGGATTATATCACGGCCAGCCACCGCGGCCACGGCCACTGCGTCATGAAGAGCGATGATGTGGAGCATACGCTGGCGGAGCTTTACGGTAAGGAAAGCGGTTTCTGCCATGGCCGCGGCGGTTCCATGCACGTCACAAAGGTGGAAAGCGGTCTGCTGGGCGCCAACGGCATCGTCGGCGGCGGCATTCCTCTGGCCACAGGCTCGGCGTTGGCATCCAAAATCAATCGGGACGGCGCGGTATCCGTGGCATTCTTCGGCGACGGCGCCACCAATCAGGGCTGCTTCCACGAGTGCATCAACATGGCGGCCGTCTGGAAGCTGCCCATTGTTTATTTCATTGAAAACAACCAGTACGCCGTGTCGACCAACATCCACACCACCTGCGCCACCTCCACGCTGGCCCAGCGCGCTCAGGGCTACGGCATCGAAGGCGATGTGGTGGACGGCACAGATGTGCTGGCCGTCTATGAGGCGATGCAGAAGGCTGTGGCCCATGCCCGCAGCGGCAAGGGGCCGGTGCTGCTGGAGTGCGATGTCTATCGCTACACCGGCCATTATGTGGGAGACCCGGGCAAGTATATGTCCGAGGCGTATAACGCGGCGGCTCATGAAAACGATGTGATCAACAAATTCAAGGCATACCTGCTGGCGGAGGGCGCTGCCACACAGGCGGAGATGGATGCCGTGGAGGCGGCGGTGGAGGCGCGTATGGAAAAAGCGTATCAGTTTGCGCTGGAGTCCCCGTTGCCCGATCCTGCCGATGTGCTGAAATACAACTATGCCTGTGACAACGAAAGGAGTGTTGTTCGATGAGCCGTAAGACTACTATGATCGCTGCCATCCGCGAGGCGATCGACGAGGAAATGCTCCGTGATGAAAACGTGATCGTTCTGGGCGAGGATATCGGGGAGCTGGGCGGTCCCTTCGGCTCGTGTATCGGCCTGCTGGACAAGTACGGTCCCGACCGCATTATCGCCACCCCTATCAGCGAATGGGGCTTCACCGGCATCGGCGTGGGCGCGGCCATGCGCGGCAAGCGCCCCATCGTCGAGCTGATGTACAATGACTTTATCTCCGTCTGTCTGGACCCCGTGATGAACCAGGCGGCAAAGCTGCACTATATGACCGGCGGACAGGTCAAGATCCCCATGGTGATCCGCGCGCCCATGGGCACCGGACGCCGCGGCGCGGCGCAACATTCCCAGAACATGGAAGCGCTGTTTGCCCATATTCCCGGCCTGAAGCTGGTGTGCCCCTCTACGCCGGCTGACGCCAAGGGCCTGCTCATGACCGCTATCCGCGATGACGACCCTGTGGTGTTTCTGGAGCACAAACTTCTCTACCCGCAGAAGGTAGAAATGCCGGACGATGTTGCGCCGATCCCGCTGGGCAGCGCCAATATCCGCCGTGAAGGCACTGATCTGACCATCCTTACGTGGGCCCGCCAGGTCAACTTCTCCCTGGAGGCCGCGGAAAAGCTGGCTGCCGACGGTGTGAGCGCGGAGGTCATTGACCTTCGGAGCCTCGTCCCGCTGGATTGGGATACCATCCGTGACTCTGTCAGCAAGACCCACCGTGTACTGATCGCCGAGGAGGATGTCAAGCGCTGCGGCTTCGGCGCTGAGCTGTCCGCGCAGATCATGGAGGAGCTGTTCGATCAGCTGGACGCACCGGTGCGCCGCGTGGCGGCACTGAACTCCTCTGTGCCCTTCTGCGCCGAGCTGGAGGACGAGATCTATCCCAATCCCGAGCGCATCGCCGCCGAGGCAGCCGCTCTGCTAAAAGAATAAGGAGGCACATATGGCAACTGAGATCAGAATGCCGCAGTTCGGCGTTTCCATGGAGACTGGTACGGTCGCTCAGTGGCTCAAGGCCGAGGGAGATACCGTCAAGGCCGGCGATGTGCTGGCCAGCATCGAGACAGAAAAGCTGACCAACGACGTGGTCAGCGAGGTGGACGGTGTGCTGCTGAAGATCGTCGCGCAGGAGGGAGAGGATATCCCCGTGCAGGGACTGATGGCATATGTCGGTCAGCCCGGCGAGGCCCTTCCCGATGCCGGCGGCACGGCGGCGCCCACTGCCGCCGATACGGCTCCTGCCACTGTGGAGCCTGTGCCTGCCGCCGTCGGTCAGATGTCCGGCGGTCGTGTCAAGGCATCCCCGCTGGCCCGCAAGATCGCTGCCAAGCTGGGCGTTGACCTGTCGCAGGTAACACCTGGCGGTACCAGTGGACGTATCCGTGCGGATGACGTCCGCGCCTACGCCGCGCAGGTCCCGACAGCGCCCGCCGCCCCCGCTCCCGCCCCCGCCGCTGCTGCACCGGCTCCTACCGCTGCCGCGGCGGAGCAGATGGACGGCGACACAGTGGAGAAGCTCTCCGGTATGCGGAAGGTCGTGGCCCAGCGTATGCAGCAGTCCCACACGGAGATCCCGCCCGTAACGCAGGTCACCAAGGTGGACGTGACGGCGCTGATGCAGTTCCGCAGAGAACTGCTGGAAAAGACGGGAAAGAAGTACTCTGTCAATGACCTGATCCTCAAGGCAACGGCAAAGTGTCTGGCAGCGCATCCTGAGATGCTGGTCAGCTTTGACGGCAGCCAGATTATTCACCGCGCTCACGTCAATCTGGGCATGGCTGTTGCGCTGGACACGGGACTGATCGTTCCTGTGATCCGTGATGCCGACAAGCTGAGTCTGGATGCATTGGCGGCCTGTGCCAAGGATCTGGCGGCCCGTGCCAAGGACGGCGGCCTTACGCCTGATGATTACAAGGGCTCCACCTTCACGGTATCCAATCTGGGGATGTTCGGCATCGAGATGTTCACGCCCATCGTCAACCAGCCGGATGCCGCTATCCTCGGCGTCACGGCGGTGGAGGATGAGCTGGTCATGGAGGCGGATGGGACCATTTCAAAGCATCAGGTCATGCGTCTTTGCTGCACCTTCGATCATCGTGCCATGGACGGCGCTGTGGAGGCGCGCTTCGGTATGGCGCTGCGCGACCTGCTGCAATCGCCCGTAGAGATCCTGCTTTGATGCGAGGTGCGGTATGAAAAAGATCATTGTTATCGGCGGCGGCCCCGGCGGATATGTGGCGGCCATCCGTGCCGCACAACTGGGCGCGGACGTGACCATTATTGAAAAGCAATATCTGGGCGGCACCTGCCTGAACGTGGGCTGCATCCCCACCAAGTGCCTGCTGCACTCCGCCGAGCTGGTGGAGCAGATCAAGACCCAGGGCAAGGATATCGGCGTAGAGGTCGAGGGTGTGAAGGTCAACTTCCCCCAGGTCATCGCCCACAAGAACGCCATCAGCAAGCAGCTGACCAGCGGCGTAGCCGGTCTGCTGAAGCTGAACAAGGTCAAGAAGGTGGACGGCACCGCCAAGTTCACCGGCGAAAAGCAGCTTGAGGTCACCAAGCCCGACGGCAGCAAGGAGAGCATGACCGCCGATGCCATCATCGTGGCTACCGGCTCCGTCAATGCCCAGCCGCCTATCCCCGGTCTGAAGGAAAATCCCAACTGCATCGACTCCACCGGCGCGCTGTCGCTGGACAAGCTGCCCGCGACCATGGTGGTCATAGGCGGCGGCGTCATCGGGCTGGAGCTGGCCTGCGCCTATGCAGCCTTCGGCACGAAGATCACCGTGGTGGAGGCCATGGATCACATGCTGCCTATGCTGGACGGCGATCTGACCAAGATCGGCGTGGCGCACATGAAGAAGATGGGCATGGAGTTCCATCTGGAGTGCCCCGTGCAGTCCGTGGAAGACAGCCCCGTGGGCGCAAAGGTTGTCTGCAAGGATAAGTCCGGCAACACCGTCAGCTTCGAGGCGGAGAAGGTACTGGTGGCCATCGGCCGCAGGGCCAACACCGCCGCGCTGGATCTGGCCGCCGGCAAGATCCACAACGATAAGGGTCGTATTCTGGTCAACGACAAGATGGAGACCAGCGTCCCCGGCGTATACGCCATCGGCGACTGCGTGTTTGGCCATGCACAGCTGGCGCATACCGCCTCCGCCATGGGCGAGGTGGCGGCAGAAAATATCTGCGGCCATGAGGCGCACTATTGCGAAAAGACCAACCCCACTTGCGTGTATATGGAGCCGGAAGCCGCCTCTGTGGGCCTGACCGAGGAGCAGTGTAAGGCGCAGGGCATTGCCTACAAGGTGGGCAAATTCCCTATGAGCGCCAACGGCAAGGCACTGATCCTCAACGGCGGCGAGGGCCTTGTCAAGATCATCGCCGGTGCGGAGTATGGCGAGATCCTGGGCATGCATATCATCGGGCCCCGCGCGACCGACCTTATCGCTGAGGGTGCGCTGGCCATCGGTGGTGAGATGACGTTGGATGAGCTCATCGACACCATCCACTCTCACCCCACTGTCACGGAGACCATGCGCGAAGCCGCGCTGAACGCGGAAAAGCGTGCCATCCATACAAAGAACTGACGGCGCGCAGAATGGCGATCCGTGTTACGCTGAGCGCAAATGCAGGCGTTTCCGTGGAGCTGGGCGGCGTCCGCATCTGGATAGACGCGCTCCACGATACGCGTGTGCCGGGGTTTTCCACGCTGGACAGTCATCTGCTCCAGCGGCTGTGGTCCGAAGCCGCCTTTCAGTCGCCGGATGCCATTGTGTATACGCACTGTCATCCAGATCACTATGTGGCGCATTTGACGGCGGAGGCCTGCCGCCGCTGGCCGAAGGCACGGTTGTTTCTGCCGCAGAAGGACTTTCCGGAGCAGGAGCTTCTGTCGGGGAGGGAGGCCGCCGCATCCATCGAAGGGGTGGCGCTGCACTTTTACCGGCTGACCCATGACGGCATGGCTTTCGCCGGTGTGCCGCATTACGGACTCACCATCACCTGCGGAAGGGACAGCATACTGCTTCCCGGTGACTGCGCCGTGGCCTCTCCGGAGCTGCTTCCCGTGGTGAACGGGCGGCATCTGCGCCTTGCGCTGCTGAACTTCCCTTGGGCCACGCTGCAGCGCGGACGGGATTTTCTGCGGGAGCAGCTGCACGCTGACCAGATCGCGCTGTATCACCTCCCCTTTGAGGAGGATGATACCGAGGGCTTTCGCGCGGCGGCAGATCGTGCCGCACAAAGCCTATCCGGCGTCGGAGCCGTCCATGTGCTCGATAATCGCTTTCAGACCCTGTTTATCCCGGATGAAACGCAGCCCGCCCCGCATAGCTGATAAAAAGCAAAAGATGTCCTGTTTTCGCTGGAAAACAGGACATCTTTTCTATAAAACAGTGTAGACGTGGAAATCGTCAGCAGTATGCTGGGGTACACTCACCCCTCCAGCAGAGCGCGGCAGCCCTCCGGGAGCAGATAGTCGATCTCTATACGGTTCCCCTCGTAGACGCGAATTTCCCGGATGGCGGCGGCGACTGTGGGGCGATCCAGCTCCGCCAGCCGCCCCGACGCCAGCAATTCCTTTACCCAGGGCAAGGACAGCGGCTCATCCTGTACCGAGTCGCGCAGCTTGTCCAGTTGGGCCTGCAGCGCCTGCTCCTGTGCGTCATAATCAGCGCGGTAGCGGAGGAAGTCCTCCTTGGAGATAAGCGCGTCCTGATAGTCCTCGTAGGCGCTCTGGCGGCGGCGCTGAATGCGCTGCAATGCAGCTTCCAGCTTTTGGGGTTGGTCGGTGCCGGAGCGCGGGCGCTGCGCCGCGCCCTGCTGTGCCAGCTGGCGGAGGTTTTCCACGCCGGCAATGAGTTGGTTCAGATCATCCAGTATCACCTTCGTCAACACATCATGGGCGATATAGTGCTTGCTGCACACGGATGCGCCGTAGCGCTTATACGAGCCGCAGGTGTAGAAGATTTTGCCACCCCAGGTGGTCTTGACCATGGCTCGTCCACAATCGCCACACTTGAGAAAACCCGCAAAGGGGCTGACATTCTGCTGAAAATCCGGCGTACGGGCGTTAGCGTTCAGCAGAGCCTGCACCCGCTGCCACTGGCCCTTTTCGATGATGGGCTGGTGGGTGCCGGATACTACCGTCCACTGGGAGCGCTCCTTCCGCTTGGCTTTCCCGTGCATCTGAAGGCGGTCGTCCCGTCCCTGCTCCATGTTGCCGATGTACATCTCATTTTGCAGGATACGGTGGATGGTAGCGTATGTCCAGTAGGTGGTGGTTTCCAGCCGGTGGTTGTTGCGGTATTCTTCGCCGGTGAGCCGTTTGTACTCACTGGGGCAGGGGATGCCCTCCTCGTTCAGCTGCTTGGCAATACGGATCTTACCCATTCCATTTTCAAACAGGGTGAAGATGCGCCGCACCACCTCCGCCGCAGGCGGGTCGATGACCAGACGGTTATGATTCTGCGGGTCCTTACAGTACCCGCAGCTGGCGAATGCTCCGATGAACTCGCCCCGCTGCTGCTTGGCGTGGAGGGAGCTTTTGACCTTTTGGGAGATGTCGCGTGCATACTGGGTGTTAAACAGATTCTTCAGCGGCATCATCATGTCGTAGGCGCCGCGGTCGCTGTCGATATTGTCCGTGACAGCGATGAACCGCACACCGTGCTCCGGCAGCCAACGCTCCAGATAGCGGCCTGTTTCGATGTAATCACGGCCGAAACGGGACAGGTCCTTTACCAGCACACAGCGGATGCGCCCACTTTCCATGTTCCGCAGCATCCGCTGAAAGGCGGGGCGCTGGAAATTCGTGCCGGTATAGCCGTCGTCGGCATAGCATTCCGCCATTACCAACTCAGGATGATTTTCGATATACGCCTCCAGCAGCTTCCGCTGGTTGCCGATGGAATCACTCTCCATCCGGTCTCCGTCCTCCCGGGACAGGCGACAGTACAGCGCAGTAGGCAGTAATCGCTTCTCCATAAGTCCCCTCCTTTCCGTAGACTGCCCGCAGCCATTAAGCCGCCTGTGTGTGGGCGCGGATCAATTCCACCACCAGCGCCTCTGCCGTCTGTTGACCAAGGAAATTGCGAGTGACGGTGATCGCCGGAGTGGGTGTTTGCTGAACGGTTGGCATAAACAGACCTCCTCTTCGAGAATAGTCCATCGTATGCGCGCTACGGAAACCGTATGTTTATCGGTCAGACATAAATATGCTGCTATGAATCTCAAAAAACTGGCCCTCCGGAAGTGGAGCCGCTCTGATTTCTTTGTTTTTCTGCCCTATTTCTTCTTTGATACGACTAAAACGCCAGCTCTCGCATAACGAGAACTGGCGTTCTTTGACAGGCTGAGCAGAAAGCGCTCCCCCATCGGGGAGCGCTTTCTGCTGCTTTTTACCGTGCGGCCTCCGCCCAGTGGTTATCCACCAGTTCGTTGAAATCCACCCACTGCGCTTTCGTCAGCTCTCCGGCCTGCGTCATGACGGTCTCCAGGCGCTCCAGCGACGCCTGCTCCATGGTCAGCGGCGTATTCCACACGCCGATCTGCCGGTGACGGGCGGTAACAGCCTCCAGTGTGTCCAGATCGGTATCCGGGAACTGGCCGATAATGGCCTGCGCCACCTCCCGGTCGGTATGGCTCTCCACCCAGTCCAGCGCCTTTGCCACAGCCCGGCAGAAGGCAGCGATCACATCGTTATGCTCCGCCGTATAGTTGCGGGAGGCAAAATAGGCGGTATATGGGATGGTGCCGCTCTCGGCGCCGATGGAACAGAGGATATAGCCCTGCCCCGCGTTGACCACCTGGGTGGCAGCAGGCTCAAACAGTGTCACATAGTCCCCCTGCCCGCCGGTAAAGGCACCGGCCATCATGTTGAACTGGACACTGGTGTCCACGATGACGTCCACCTGCGGTTCCAGTCCGTGCTGCCGCAGAACGTACTCCAGCGTCATCTCCGGCACGCCGCCCTTGCGGCCGCCGATGATGGTCTTGCCCCGCAGATCCTCCCAGTCAAAGGGAGCATCCTCCCGACCCATGAGAAACGCGCCGTCACAAGCGGTCAGCTGGCCGAAGACCACAGGATAGTCCTCCTTGCCCTGATTGTAAATGTAGACGCAGCTCTCAGGGCCGGCAAGGCCGATGTCACTTTGTCCGGACACCACGGCGGTCATCACCTTGTCGGCGCCGCCGCCGTTCGTCAGCTCGATGGCAAGCCCTTCCTCCTCAAAGAAGCCCAGCTCCAGCGCCACATACTGCGGCGCGTAGAACACGGAGTGGGTCACCTCATTGAGACGGACGACCGACAGTTCCTTCTTTTCCGCCGCCGTTCCGGTTCCGCAGCCGCACAAAACCGGCAGCAGCAACAGTGCGGACAGCAGCAGCGCAATGGTCTTTTTCATGCTTTTAACCCCCATACACGATACAGTAATTTTTCCACCCACAGCACCAGCCGGTACATGACTACCGCGGCCACCAGCAACAGCAGCACGCTGGTCATCACCAGATCCATGTTGAACACCTGTGAGCCGTAGACGATCAGGTACCCCAGACCAGCCCGTGAGACAAGGAACTCACCCATGATGACGCCTACCCACGATAGCCCCACATTGACCTTCAGCGTATTGAGCAGCGTGGCGTAATTGGCGGGAAACACCAGCATCCAGAGCAGCTGCCAGCGGCTTGCGCCCATGGCGGCCATCAATCGGATCTTCTGGGCATCCGTGGCGCGGAAGCCCTCGTACATGTTCAGAATGGTGACGATCAGCGAGATCGCCAGCGTCGTGACGATGATGGCGCCGGTCCCGGCGCCCATCCAGACGATGAAGATGGGACCCAGCGCCGTTTTCGGCAGGGCGTTGAGCACCACCAGATACGGATCCAGCACACGGCTGAGGGTGGGCCACCGCCACCACCGTACCGGCGGCGGTACCCAGCAGAAAGCCCACGACCGTCTCCCAGCAGGAGACGCCCACATGCACCAGCACATCGCCGCCCCGGCACAGCGTAAGAAACGTGGCGGCGACACGGCTGGGACTGCTGACCAGAAAGCCATCGCTGAGTCCCACGCGGCAGCTCAGCTCCCAGAAGGCAAAAAAGCCCACGAAAAGCGCCGCCTGCCATAGCCGTACCCGACGGCTCTCCTGCCGCAGCCGGTGCAGATACCGCGCCCGCTTGGGCGACAGGGCAGGTTCATTCACGCAGCTCCAGCTCCTTCCATATGGCGTCAAAATAGCGGGCAAAGGCTGGATTCTCCCGCCGCTTCAGGGGATCCATCCGCCGCAGCTCTCCCATATCGAACACCGCCTTCACCGTGGCGGGGCGGCGGGACAACACCACCACCCGATCCGACATGCTGACAGCCTCGGAGATGTCGTGAGTCACCAGCAGAGCGGTCTTTCCTTCGGAGCGGATGATATGCCAGATGTCGCCGGATACCGCCAGACGGGTCTGATAATCCAGCTCGGAAAACGGCTCATCCAACAGCAGAATATCCGGCTGCGTGGCCAGCGTGCGGATCAGGGCGCAGCGCTGCCGCATGCCGCCGGACAGCTGGTCAGGGCGCTTGGCGGCAAATTCCCACAGGCCGTAGCGCTTCAGCAGTCCCTCCACATTGCGGCGGTGCGCCGGATCACGGTCGTTCCGGATCTGCAGCCCCAGCATCACGTTGTCATAGATGGAGCGCCATTCAAACAGCTGGTCGCGCTGGGGCATAAAGCCCATGCGCCCGTCGGCGCCGGATGCCGGACGGCCGTATAGCTCCACCGTGCCGCCGTCCAGCGTCTCAAGCCCTGCCAGCGCGCCCAGCAGCGTGGATTTCCCACAGCCGGAGGGGCCTACGATACTGACGAACTCCCCCTCCGCCATGTCGAAGGATACGCTCCGCAGCGCCTCCACCTCGCCGTTGCGCGCCTGATACGTCAGGGCGGCGGAACGCACGGAAATGATTTGATTCATACGCGCCTCCCTTGTATGGTATGCCTTTGCGGGAGAGAAAGCTCTCCCTGCTTCAATGTTGGTGTACCATGGAGCTACACAATCAATGAGGAGGCTGTTCCCATGAAGAAGATCATTTCCACCACCAACGCTCCCGCTGCCATCGGTCCCTACTCTCAGGCCATCGACTGCGGCAACTTCCTTGTCACCTCCGGTCAGATCCCCTTCGATCCCGCCACCGGCGAATTCGTACCCGGCGGCATCACCGAGCAGACCCGTCAGGTACTGACCAACATCAAGGCCATCCTGACGGAGGCCGGTCTGACCATGGACAACGTGGTGAAGACCACCGTGTTCCTGCAGAACATGGGTGATTTCGCCGCCATGAACGCCGTGTATGCCGAGTTCTTTACCGAGGGACAGTATCCCGCCCGCTCCGCTGTGGAGGTAGGCGCCCTGCCCAAGGGTGCGCTGGTGGAGATCGAAACCATCTTCGTAAAGTAAACAGATACCGAAAAAGGGAAGCGCCCGCCGGGCGCTTCCCTTTTTGCATCTGCACTGCTTTTTTGAATATCTCGCAAATATTCTTGTCAATATTTGCCGACAATCCGTGGAAAATGCTGGATTTTCGGTATTTTATGTGTTATACTGTATGTATCATTTAACCGCGCTTCGCGCTTTTCCATATCGGCGACCCACTCTTTTCAGAAAGGCAGCAGTGATATGATAGATGCAACGTCTCCCGTTACAAAATACTACCAGTTGAAGGACATTCTTGTCAAAAATATTCAGGACGGCAAATGGCCGCCCCAGAGCCGCATGAGCAGCGAGAACGAGCTTTGCGAAGCATACAACGTCAGCCGCGTGACGGTGCGGAAGGCCATTGATCTGCTGGTGCAGGAGGGCTATGTCTACACCATCAAGGGAAAAGGCACCTATGTCAAGGGAAAGTATATCGAACAGCCTCTGACCCATTTTTACAGCTTTCGGGAGGATCTTCGCAGCCGGGGCGTCAGCACATACAGCACCATGCGCCACTTCGACATCGTTCCCGCCGACGCCAGGCTGGCCGCGGATCTGAATATCCGGCAGGACGACAATGTGTTCTGTATCGAGCGAATCTTCTTTGCCGGTGAGCAGCCCTATGCACGGGAGTTTTCCTATATTCCCTGCGCCATCTGTCCGGAGCTGCATGCCCAGCAGGTGCAGTCTTTGGGGCTGTATAACTCCTTAAAGAAGTACAATATCATCCCCACCCGCGCCAACGAAAAGCTGAAGGCGATCCTGCTGGATCAGGAAACGGCGGGAATGCTGGATCAGCGGCAAAACGACGCCGCCATCTATCTGACCCGCATCACCTATCACAACAATGTTGTGATCGAAAAAAACATCAGCTATGTCCGGGGCGACATGTTCGTCTATTCTGTGGAACTCTCCGTTCGTTGACCATATCCGGCAAAAAGACCGCCACAAACGTGGCGGTCTTTTTGCCTTTCTTACGAAAGAAGAGCAGAGAGATAGCTATTCATATAACGCCGGAAAACAGGCGGCGGCATAGTCATCCAGCACATCGCCGATACGGTCAAGGATGACGGTGCGGAGATCGCTGCCCAGCTGTCCGTTCCGGTATTTGGTATACTGCCGGGGAAAATACAGGCTCAGCAGCGCCGGCGGCAGATCGCCGCACTGCGTCAGCAGCGTCTGCACCGCCTGCTCCACGCCGGGATCCGGCAGATAGTAACGGCAGCGATCCGAGAAGCTGAACAGGCGCTTATAGGCCACCTCCCGCTCCGTGCCGCTGTAATAGGACTTCCAGTATCTGTCGTCCGCCAGCATAGCGTTTTCCAGGGCTCCGGTAAAATCCACATTTACGCCCATCCGGCCAGCCGCCTGCTGCGCCAGCATCAGCGCCTCACGCAGGGCAAAGGTCAGCGCGGGACCCACCTTCAGGATCGCCACGCCGTCCCGCACCAGACTGCTCAGTGACTCCCGCGTCTGGTAATCGGTAGAATGTCCCTCCAGCACCAGATCGGGGCAGCCCCGCATCTGCGCCATCAGTCCCGCGGCCCGCCGGGGGGCGTAGGCATTGACAAAGTCGTCGCCGAACTCCACACCCGGCTGCGCCACGAAGCCGATCACCTGCCCGAAGGGCAGTCCCTTTTGGGCAAATGCCTCCCGGAACGCGGCGATCTGCCGGGCGATCTCCACTGGAGAGGTGGGGGTCACACTGTCCTCATGCACCAAGCTGCCGCCGGGGATCGGTACCTCGCTGCCGACCACCAGCACCGGCTGTTCCGCATCAGGCAGTGCGCGGCAGGTCTCCCGCACCACAAGCGCCAGCTCCGCCGCGCGGCGGGCGCAGACCTCCGGTGCCAGCGGCTGCCGCGGGTCGTCATCGCCAAGGCGCATACTGGTGTCGATATGTATTTTGCCGAACCCGGCGGCCGCATAGGCACGGATCATATCCGCCGCGTCCTTCATGGCCTCCCGCTCCGGCTTATGGCAGCTGACCAGTGGTCCCAGATGATCCCCGCCCAGAATAAGCTGGGAAGCGGGGCAGCCCTCTTCCTCCACCAAATGGTGAACCATGTCCATATAGTCCTTCGGCGTCATGCCGGTATAGCCGCCAAACTGATTGCACTGATTGGATGTCGCCTCCAGCACCAGCGGGTATCCCCGCTTTCCGGCATGCCGCAGCGCCGCGCGGATGACCAGCTGATTGGAGGTGCATACGGAGAACACCCCGATCTGCCGGCCGGTCTTATTCTCCATTGCGATCTTCTGTAACATTCCCATAATTGCTCTCACAGGCGGATCCATGCGCTTAGCCCATTGGGTCGGTCTGGGTCTACGCCACGTTTCAGCGCCTTATACAGCGCCACATTTTGCAGCAGGTACAGCGCCGGGATAGCCGCCGCCACAGGATCGGTGATCTCTCCGGTGTCGAAATGCGTATCCTCCCCCTCTGCCGCCGCAAAGGGTCCCAAACTGACCACATAGCCAGTTCTTTTCCGCAGATCCTCCAACAGCGCCTGCTCTGTCTGACCCGCGGATTCCAGAAAGGCAAAGACGAAGGTACGCTCGTCAATCATGACCACCGGCCCGTGGCGCACGTCCAGCAGGTTGTAGAAATTGGAGTTGAGACAGCAGATCTCCTTGAAGGCCAGCGCGCCTTCCTCCATCACCCCAGCGGCCTCCGCATCCGCCAGCACCACCACATGATCCCAGTCCTTCTCGGCCAGCTGCCGCGCCAGCGGCAATTCCCGCTCGTCCAGCGCACCGCCCATACGGCTGACCGCCTTCAGCTGCTCCTGCAGCCGCGTATCGCGGGACACCAGTGCGCAGATCATCGCCAGCGCGGCAAAGAATGAGCCAATGGTGCGGGTCTGGCACACGCTCTCGTCAAATGCCCAAGGCACACACAGGGACAGGTCGCAGGCGTCGTTGAGGGTGGACGCCGCATTGGCACACAGCGAAACGGTGGATACGCCCTCCAGCTTTGCCACCAGATCATAGACCCGCAGCACCTCGCTGGTCATGCCGGAGCGGGATACAAACACCACTACGCTGCCCTTTACGGCATTCAGATACCGCTCGGTATGCAGCAGCAGATCCCCTGCCGCCACCGCCAGAGAGGGAATATCGCACCGCATGGTGAACATTGCCGCCGCGGACTTGGCCAGGCAAAAGCTGGAGCCGCTGCCGATGAACCACATCCGCCTAGCGCCGGAAAAGGTTCGCAGGATCTCGTCCTCCTTCCCGCAGACCAATTGCAGGCACTTGCTTATGCTGTTCAGCTCATCACGGATTTCTTTTTCAGTATTATACATTCGTGTATCCTCCCAATCTTAAAGGGGAAACGGCGGGCGGCCGCTGTGGGTCGCCCGCCGCGGTCTGTGGTTCTCAGTTGGCAGCGTCGCCCATAATCTCGGTATAATTGTCCTTGGTCACGATGACAGAGCCGAACGGATAGGTGCCGAACTGCTCGCCGTCCTTCTTATACTCGCCGAAGATTTCGGTGCCGTTGACGATATTCTCATACACCGCGGTAACAGAGACCTTGGCCACCGTGCCGGAATCCAGATAGGCGGACGCCTTCACGGGGGAGGACTCCTTCTTGAACTCGTCGGAGGCCAGATAGCCGTCAATACCTACGCACACGGCGTCCTGATCCATGCCGGTCTCCTCCAGGAAGCGAGCCGCGCCTACAACGCCCTCGTCGTTGGCGGCGACAACATACCATGTCTTGATCTCGGGATGGGCGGTGATGGTGGCGGCAGCGGCGTCATAGCCGGTCTCCGTGGAGCCTGCGCCGTAGTCAACGCGGAAGATGTTGGCTGCGGGGAAGTCGGGGCATTTCTCGGTGAAATAATCATACTGGCCGTCGGCGCGGGGAATGCAGCTGGTGGCAGTCTCCATGGCCAGGATCAGGAATCCGGTGGTGGCGGGATCCTTCATACCGCCGTTTTCTTCCACATAGTTCAGCAGCCATTCCACCGTTTGCTGGCCGCACAGATAGGAGTCCAGGATCACGGCGGGGGCAATGTGCGTACCGTTGTCGTCGATCAGGGGGACGTCCACGGCGCACACGGGGATACCGGCGGCCGCGCACTTATCCAGAATGGTCTGGCTCAGGCCCTGATCGCAGGTGTTGATGACCAGTCCCTGAATCCCCTGCGTAATGAAGCTGTCCAGCACGTCGATGAGCACAGCGGGATCCTCCTGACCGTCACCGATCAGGATGTCGATACCCAGTTCATCCGCGGTGGCCTTGGCGGCAGTGGATTCCTTTTCAAACCAGGTCTGGGTCAGGTCGCGGTAGATGGCGCCGATCAGGATCTTGTCCGAACCTTCTTCGTTGCCGGATGTCTGGTTGTTCTCTTGGCCGCCGCAGGCAACGAGCGCAAACGCCATTACCAGCGCCAGCAGCAGGGCTATCATTTTTTTCATGTGCACGTTCTCCTTTTTTTATTTGCCATGCTTTCGCATGATCATACAGATTTCAGGCAGCACCGCATCATGGAACAAGCGCGATTTGCGCGCAAATTTTGCGTACTGACGGGACGCGGTTTCGCAGCAAAGTCAGGACACAACATCTCCGCAACGCGCCGCAGCTTTAATTGTGCGGTGTTTCCTTTACTTTGTTGCGGCGCTTCGTCCGGTAGAAGTCCAGCGCCAGCGCAAAGACCAGCACCACGCCCTTGGCCACATTCTGTCAATAGGTCGTCACGCCCAGCACCAGCAGGCCGTTGTTCAGCGTCAGCAGCACCAGCAATCCCAGGAAGGTACCGAACATGGTGCCGGTACCTCCGGTCATGGCGATGCCGCCCAGCACCACTGCCGTAATGGCGTCCGTGTCCACATTGGCCGCCGCGCCCGGTTGGCCGGAATTCATGCGCGCCGCAAGGATCACTCCGCCCAGCGCGGCAATGGCGCCGGAGATCATAAACAGCTGCACCTTGATCTTATTGACGTTGATACCGGCCAGACGGGCTGCCTCCGGGTTTCCGCCCACCAGATACACATTGCGGCCAAACTCCGTTTTGGCCAGCAGAATGCCGAAGACCGCGATCAGCACCACCAGGATCAGCACCGGCAGCGGAACCGTCAGCACCTGAAGGGAGCCCACGGCATTGAGAGACTCGTTGGCGATGCGCACCGGCTTAACCTGACAGATGATGTAGGCAAGCCCCCGGGCGATGGACATGGTCGCCAGCGTGGTGATAAATGGCTGCAGCTTGATCTTTGTCACCAGAAGTCCGTTCAGCAGGCCAAACAGCAGGCCTCCGGCGATGGTGATGGGCAGGATCGCCCCCCAAGGGCAGACCGTCCCGCGCCAGAATCGCCGCCAGTACGCCGGAGAACGCCGCCACCGCTCCTGCCGACAGCTCGATCATGCCGGCAATAATCAGATAGGCCTCGCCGATGCACAGCAGACCCACCAGCGATCCGGAGGTCAGGATATTCAGCATATTACGATATGAAAAAAAGTTGCTCTGCAGCTTTGTGAATACGATGCACATGATGATCCACACCGCTATCAGCACGAAGTAGTTGGAATCCACTACTTTTTTTGCGATCTCCTTCAAGGATTTGTCTTTCATTGTTGCGTCCCTCCGGCGTTATTTGTCATCATGGCCCACGCGATAACCGTCTCCTCGGTAGCCTCCGCGGCCGGCAGCTCCTTGACGATACGCCCGCTCTTCATCACATATATCCTGTCACTGAGTCCGATGATCTCCGGCAGCTCCGACGACACGACGATCACCGAGATCCCCTGCGCCGCAATGTCACGGATGATGCGGTAGATCTCCGCCTTGGCACCTACGTCGATGCCCTTCGTAGGCTCGTCCAGGATCAGGATCTCCGGATCCATCGCAAGCCAGCGTGCCAGCAGTGCCTTCTGCTGATTGCCGCCGCTGAGCTCCGCGATCTTCTTGTGAATGGAGCTGGTTTTCACCGTCAGCTTCTCACATTGCTCCCGGGCAAACTGATTTTCCTTCCGACTGCTGAGAAACCACAGGTTTTTCAATTTCTTCAGACTGACGACGCTGATATTCTCCCGCACGCCCTGCTGGGAAAATATTCCCTGATCCTTCCGATCCTCGGTCAAAAAGGCAACGCCCTTTTTCACCGCCTGTCCCGGCGAGGTGAAACGCAGGCACTCACCGTTCAGCTCCAGCTGTCCGCCGCTGATCTCATCCGCGCCGAAAATGCCGCGCATCAGCTCCGTCCGTCCCGCGCCCACCAATCCGTAAAAACCGATGACCTCGCCCCGGCGCAGGGTAAAGGAGGCGTCCTGAAAGCCCCTGCCGGAGTAGCCTGTTACCCGCAGGATGCAGTCCTCCGCCGGAGCGTTCCGCTTCAGCTCGCCAAACACCTTTTCCAACGGGCGGCCCACCATGCGCTGCACGATGGCCTCCTCGTCGGTCTCCGCCGTGACGGCGGTGTGTACCAGTTCGCCGTCCTTAAACACCACGATACGGTCCGAAAGACGGAAGACCTCGTTCATCCGGTGGGATACATACAGAATGATGATGTCCTGCTTCTTCAGCTTTTCCTCAATGATGTAAAACAGCTTTTCCGCTTCCGCCTCCGTCAGCGCCGTGGTGGGTTCGTCAAAGGCGATCAGCTTCGGACGGCGGGAATAGACCTTGATGATCTCCACCATCTGCTGCATCGCGGCAGAGAGGTTTTTCAGCTTCTCCGTCGGTGCAATGTCCAGTCCGAACTCCTCCAGCAGCGCCTTGGCCCTGGCATACAGCGTCTTGAAATCCACAAACGGCCCCTTCTTCGGCAGCGCACCCATAAAAATGTTTTCCGCCACCGTCAGCTCCGGCGCCATCTGCCGTTCCTGATAGATCAGCCCCACGCCTGCGCGGATCGCCTCGTAGGGGGAAGCAAAGTGCTTCTCCTCCCCGTTGATGCGGTAGGTTCCGGAGGAGGGCTGGTAATCTCCGCCCAGTATCTTCAGCAGCGTGGATTTCCCTGCGCCGTTTTCGCCTACCAGCGACAAAACCTGTCCGCTGTACGCCTTGAAGCTGATATGCTTCAGTGCCGCTACGCCGTGGAAGTTTTTACAAATATCTTCAAATTCCAGCCAACCGCTCAATCCTGATCCCTCCCCGCAATACCGGCAAACGTCTCTATGGCTTTCTGATCCGCGCTGAGAATGTCCCAGCAGGCCACGCGGTCGAAATAGCCCGCCTGCTCTACCCGGTGTACGCTGTCCGCAATATCCGTCCGCCGCACCGGAGGCAGCCCTTCCGCCGTATGCAATTCGATCCCCGGCACGACGCGCCCCACCGGCGGGATCGCCGCCAGCTCCCGTTCAAAGAAGCCGCCGGTATCACCGTCCATGCCGGTCACCTGTCTCAAATATGCCCGCCGCGCCGCATAGGCCGCCGGCGCAGCTTCGCTGACGGCTCGCGCCATGGCGTCCAGTTCAAAGGACAGCCCTGCCGGTGTGTAGGTATGCCGGTACAGCATCGGCTTGATAAAATCGGCCATCGCCCCGAGCCGCCTGTAATCCTGCCCCACCAGCGGTGCCAGAAACGGCGCGAACAGATCCATCGCCACTTTCATACCCCGGCTCCGAAAACCGCCGCACAGCACACGCACCACGCTTTCGATCCGCTGGCACTTCAGCCGCAGCAGCGTCTCCAGCGCCGGATCCGCAAAGATGTATTGTCCCGCGCAGTATTGGAGCAGTCCCAGCGGGTCTATACAATCCTCATCCGACATACGCGCCGCGATCCGCTGCGCAAGGTCATCCTGCACCTGACGCGGCAGCCCGTTTTCCGCCAGCCAATCGCGGCACTCCCCGCAGGCGCAGCCAAACAGCGCCTCCGCGCCCACGGTCAGAGAGGGGTACCGGATGCGGTCCAAAAACATGCCGTCAAAGGCACATCCCGCAAAATCACGGTCGTATTTCTCCAGCAGGCGCTGCGCCAGCCCCGCCTGCGAGGGGCAGCAGAAATCAAATGTCTCGTCTCCGTCAAATACCCGCGCGCCCAAAGGCGCGCCGGTCAACAGACCGGTCTGGCGGCGCAGGCCCTCCCGCAGCGTATGCTCGGAGAACACGGGAAACCACAGCCACAGCTCTGCGCCGCGGCGGTGCAGCGCTTCCCCCAGCTCCCGATACAGCGCCGGATCCTCCGACCATCCCACGATCACAGCCTGTACCGGTACGTTCCGCAGTCTGCGAAGAATATCCTCCGCGGCAACGCCACGCCCTGCCGCGCCGCCGGTAAACGCCTGATAGTATAAGCCCATCCCCGCTCACGCCTCCTTTTCCAGCAGCCGGGCCGCGGCCAGCGCCGCACCCTCCTCCGGCGTATACAGCGGAGAGTTCGCCACGCAGCCGGGGATCGCCTGCCGCACCTGCCGAAGGAAGGGCTGCAGTAAAAAGTCCCTGACCTGAAATACGCCGCCGGAATAAGAGATGTGTACCGGCTCCTGAAAGTACAGCTTCCGGTACACCGCCGCTGCCGTCTCACACAAGTGGCCGGCCGCCTTTCGGTACAGCGCGGCGGCGCTGTTGTCTCCGGCCTGAGCGGCCGCCAGCAGCAGCTCCTGCGTTTTTGCCAGCTCCGCCCGGTTTCCCGCGCAGCGCCGCGCATAATAGTCGATCACATCCGTATCCCGCCGCAGTCCCAGTCCTTCCCGAAAGATCTCATAAAATGCCGTGCGGGGTGCGCGGCCGTCCATCTGCCGGGCAAACAGCGCAAACGACTCACGCCCCAGCCATACGCCGGAGCCCTCATCCGAAAAATCATGGTGCCATCCGCCGCTGCGGGCGGCATGCCCTTCCTCGTCTTCTCCATAGGCGATGGCTCCGGTTCCGGCTACCACATTGATACCGGCCTTCAGTCCAAACGCACCGGCAAAGCCCACATAGCAGTCGTTCTCACACCGCACCGCGCCATTGGGAAACAGCTGCCGCGTCCGCGCCGATACGGCGGCGTCCAGCTCCGGATACTCGCCGAAGCAGGGAATGCCGATGCATACGGCGGCCACGCGCTCCGCCGTCACACCCAGCTGTGTCAACGCGGCCAGCAGACCGGCGGCATAGCCCTCTACGCCGTACTCCGCGGGATCGATGCTGCCCACGCGGCACGTTCGCGTCTCTTTTCCATCCACAGTACGCAGCAGAACTGCCGTCTTACTGCCGCCGCCATCTATCCCTGCGATCCATCTCATAGCTTCTCTCCGCGCAACTTCTCATATCCTGTGTTATCTTGTATTATCCTGTATTTGATAATACTGTTTTTGGAGAAAAATGTCAATACTCATCTGCTGCCGGCAACGCCAAAAGAAGGAAATGATTTCTGTGCAAAACTACCAAACCGCCTTACCGGGAGCGGGAAAATGAAATCCAGCGCGCATTTACGCCCCAAAACAGGCAAAAAACTATGCAAACGCCCCTGCTTCTGCTATTATAGAAGAAACGGTGGTGTTTACATGGAAGGCTGGAGAAAAGACGCACGGCATGAGCCAATCATCGTAGATTTGGAGGCGCTGGTGCCAAAGGAGCATCTGCTGCGGAAAATAGAAAAGGTCATGGATTATGAGTGGCTGTATGAACGGCTGGACCCGTACTACTGCCATGACAATGGCCGTCCCGGCACAGATCCGGTTGTGCTGGTCAAGATGGTACTCATTCAGCATTTGTTTGGGATACCGTCTCTGCGGCAGACTTACCGGGAAATTCAGGTGAATAATGCTTACCGTTGGTTTCTTGGGTATGGATTGCTGGATAATATCCCCCACTTTGCGACGGTGAGCTATGCCTTCTGCCAGCGCTTCCCGGATGAGCTGACCAGTGAGATATTTGAGCAGATGCTGATCAACAGTCTGAGAACGTATCGGATGTTGGAAAAGTACATGAATAAGCAGTAAACAGAGAAGGCCATCGGCAAATAACCGATGGCCTTCTACTTCTCTCTGCGTCCAAAGACAGATAAAATGCCATCTGCCCTTTTCGCCCATTCAGCCTTTTGCAGAAGTATAACCATCCGATCTTCTATACCGATTTGCAAAAAGGAGTGTGTACATATGAAAACACTGATCTAGGCATCCACTTTGAACGCATTGATGCTGGGTAATTTTGATGAGACCGTCAGCGTGAAGGACTTTCTTCACCACGCCGATACCGGTATCGGTACCTGCGCCGGGCTGGACGGCGATGCCGTCTTTGAGGACGGCGTGGCCTACAAGGCCACCGCAGACGGCAAGGTCGTTGTCATGAAGCCGGAGGACGGCGTAGCCTTCGGCACGGTGGCCAAGTTCGATGAGAGCGTTCCCGCCGTGGAGCTGCGGGGTATCGCGGACATCGAAGCCATGAAGAAAGCGTTAGCACCTTATGTGGAGGGCAACCAAAACATCTTTTACATGATCAAGGCCACCGGCGAGTTCAAGACCATGCACGTCCGCAGCTGCTTTGCCAGCCAGAAGCCCTATCCCACCCTGTCTGAGGTGGCCAAGGACCAGCGGGAGTTCCACTTCGCCAACACCTACGGCACCGTTATCGCCGTCTGGTGTCCCCGGTATGTGAACGGCATCAACCTGCCGGGCTGGCACTTCCACTACCTCAGCGGCGACAAGACCCAGGGCGGCCACATTTTGGGCCTGTCCGCCGATCACCTGACACTAAAGATCAACCAGATCGAACGCTTCGACCTGACACTGCCCCGCAATCCGGAGTTTGCCCAGCGCGACCTGTGCGAGGATCTGAGCGCCAAAACCGCCGCCGTAGAGGGTGTGAAGAAGTAAAGCGGTATTTCTTTCCTCAAATATATCCATACGAAAAGGACTGGCATGCGAACGCGTGCCAGTCCTTTTTGTGTACAGCATCTTCTTTCAGCGGCACAGTCGTTGCTGTTTGTGCTAACGGTCATGTACGATCGTACTCATCGTGTGCGCTTACGCTTAGAACGGCACACCGCTGCCGCGGCCAACAGCGTTCCGGATGCTACTGCCGTTCTTGCATTTCTTTGGCAAGGAGTTGCTATTTGCCGCGCATCTTCGTCAAGAGAATATATGCATGATCGTTTTTGGACAGGGCGCATCGCAGAACACGTTGCGGTGGGGCAGAACTTGTGCTATACTTGGAGCATAATTGGCAAGGAGGGGGACTTATGAGGAGAATTATCTGTATCATTTTAGCCTTTACCATAACACTGCTGTGCGGCTGCGGCAGTAAAAGCGGCGGAGATGACGCACAGGACGGCGGAAACACGCAGCAGGAAGAATTCGTCATTACGCCCATGGCGTCCGGGCTGGAGCTGGAGTCATATAGCTGTGCGGATTTCTCTATGAGCGTTCCGGAGGGCTGGATGGTGGAGGCGGCCACGTCCAACGCGGGTATGTACCACGCTTTGCGGGCTTATGACCCCGCGTGCATGGTAAATCAGATTTTGTATATCTTAAAGGCAGAGCCGCTGTTTGCGGATGACTTCCTGAAGCAGAATTATACATACTGGAACGCTGCCTACGCAGCGTTCCCCGTAATGGCAGAGGAGTCCGTGAAGGGTTACTTCGACGTGCTGCCGCAGTATCTGTCGGCGGTTGCCGCAGAGCCGTTTTACAGCAGCCTCCACTTCCCGCAGTATGAGGATTTCACGGTGACAGAGACCTTTGACGCGACCGGTTCTTTGGGTGGAACAGCCGGCGTGCTGCGTGCGGAGTTCACGCAGGACGGCGTCGAGGCGGAGGGTATGTGTTCGGTGGAGCTTGTCCCCTTCCCCATCCCCGGCCTTGGCGGGTACTACATGGCGTACAGCACCACCATCGTCTCCGCTGAAAAGGGGATGTTCCAGAACTGGGAGGACATCCTGACACGGAGCTTGGGCAGCCTGGACTATTCCGGCAGCTATACCTCCTCCGCCATGGCGCAGAGCGACGCGGCGATGCGGCAATCCCAGCAGTTGAGCCAATCCGCCAATGAGATGCAGGATGCCATCATGTCCTCATGGGAAAACCGGAATACCAGTCAGGACATCATCAGCCAGAAGCAGAGCGACGCCACCATGGGCTTTGAGCGGGTGATGGACACAGAGACCGGCGAGATTTATCAGACGGACGACGGCTTTACCGACTGGTATGACGGGGAGAGGTATACGGCTATCACGGACGATCAGTATACGGAGGCCGTTGTGGGTCGGTTCTCGTGGAAGTAAGGAGGACATTTACATGAAGAAGATTTTTGTGTTGCTGCTGGCCACAGCAATGATTTTCGCACTGGCCGCCTGCGGCGCAACGCCCAATGGGACAGACAATAACAACACACAGGATGACCATCAGGCCGAGACGCCCGACGCGTCTTATGAAGCACCTCAAATCACCGAACTGTATAACGAGGACTTCGACTATACCGACGGCGTGGGCAACAGCGGCCACTATACCTACCATGTACCTCAAATCGAGGCCGATACCCAGGGTGCAGAGGCCATCAACAAGGCCATCTCCGATGCGTACACCCCTATCGTGAATGGCGTGCTTGAAGATGTCTCGGATAAGGTCAGCCTGTCCTGTTTCTATGTGGCATGGGAGTCATATCAGTATGAGAATATCCTGTCGCTGGTCGTCTCCTGCGGTTGGGATGCCGATGTGAACGAATACAATGTCTATCTGTATGACATCGCCAGTGGCCAGCAGCTCACCACAGCGGACTTGCTGAAGGCACTGGATGTGGATGAGACAGTCTTTCTGGAGGCGGTACGCCGCGCTGCCGCTGTAAAGTTCGACACACAGTATGGAGCAATTGCGGGCGGTGATACGGATGAGTTCCTGACGGAACGCCGCGATTGGACGCTGTCCGATGAGAACATCAGCATGGACGTCCGCACATACGCTGACGGTGACGGAAAGCTCCACGTGGTCTTGCCCATCGGCTCTATCGCCGGTGCAGATTCTTATGAGCAGGTACTGTCGCTGGATGACATCGGCGAGTAAACACAGCTCTCCCGACACCTGAAACAAAAAAGCGCTCCTGCGAGGTCGATCCTCGCAGGAGCGCTTTTCCTATACCGGCAGCCTCAGACCCGAAGTTTTGAGCGGAGAGCTTGGCAGCGTAACATACTCCAGCGAGCCGGTTGCAACCGCACGAGTGCCGACGGATGCAGCCTTACAGCCGGAAGCACTTTTTCAGCGCCGTATACTCGCCCAGCACCAGCAGCGTCAGGCTGCTGTCCAGCACGGTTTCCGGCGAGATGGTCACGTCGGTTTTGTCGCTTCGCTTCACGCCGAGGATATTGACGCCATACTTTCGGCGGATGTCCAACTCACCGATGCTGTGCCCCTGCCAGCTGTCCGGGACGGCGACCTCGATAATGGCGTGCTTCTCGTCCAACTCTATGTAATCGAAGATGTGGTCGGCGGTGTACCGGATGGCCGCCCACTTCGCCAGCTGCTTTTCCGGGTATGTCACCGCGTCCGCGCCGTTGCGCAGCAGAAATTTTGCCTGTACATCCCGTTCGGCGCGGGACACCACATATTTCGCCCCAAGCTCCTTGAGCAGCGACGTCGTTTCCAGCGAGTTCTGGAAGTCTCCGCTGATGGTAACGTAGCAGACATCATAGTTTCCAACGCCCAGCGAGCGCAGAAAATCCACGCGGGTGCTGTCACCGATCTGCGCGTTGGTGACAAAGGGCATACACTCGTTGACGCGCTCCTCGTCCCGGTCCACCGCCATGACCTGATGCCCCAGCTCGCTCAGCTGCATGGCAAGGTGCCGCCCGAAGCGGCCGAGTCCGATCAATAATACGTTTTTCATCGTGCGCTCCTTTCAGCCTACGGTGATCATTTCCTTCGGATACCGGGCATAGGTCAGATCATGCCCGGAGAAAGCGGCATAGATCAGGGTAAGTCCCCCGACACGCCCGAAGAACATCAGCAGAATGAGAATGCTCTGCGACAGCGTACCCAACTGCGGCGTCAGCCCCAGTGTCAGCCCTACCGTTCCGGCAGCGGATGCCGTTTCATAGAGACAAGCACCGAGCGGCAGTCCCTCCGCCGCGCTGATGACCGCCGCACCCGCGAAGGTCAGTCCCAGATACAGCAGCAGGATGGCGGCGGCGTTCCGTACAGCGGAGGGCTCCAGCCTGCGCTTAAAAAGCTGTGGGTCCTCCCGCCTTCGGAAGGCAGCGACCGCGTTGGCGGCCAGCACAGCCAGCGTCGTGACCTTCATGCCGCCCGCGGTGGAGCCGGGCGCGCCGCCGGTCAGCATCAGCAAAATCGTGACCGCCTGTGAGGTGTCGCTCATTTTCGTCAGGTCTGCGGTGTTGTAGCCCGCCGTTCGCGGCGTGACCGCCTGAAAGAGCGACGCCAGAACGCGCTGTCCTGCGGGAAGCTCTGCAAAGTCTGTCAGGAAGAAGAGCAATGCCGGAAGCGCGATCAGGATGGCAGTTGCGCTCAGAATGACCTTGCTCTGCATCCGGTACCGCCGCAGGTGCAGCCGGTGGGTGCAGACATCGTCCCACGTCAGAAAGCCGATACCGCCCACGATGATCAGCAGCATAATGACGATGTTGACCAGCGTGTCGGATATGTATGCCGTCAATGAAGGGTAGAGCGCACCTGCCCGTCCCAGAATGTCAAAGCCCGCGTTGCAGAAGGCGGAAACGGAGTGAAATATTGCCATCCACACGCCCCGCAGTCCATAGTCCCGGCAGAACGCCGGCAGCAGCGCAAGAGCGCCGACCAATTCCACAAGGAACGTTCCCTTGAGAATAAACCGCGTCAGGCGCACGATACCGCCCACCACCGGAGCGGAAATGGCATCCTGCATGGCACTGCGCTCCTTCAGCGAGATATTCTTGCCGGAGAGCATCAAAAACGTTACAGCCGCCGTGATGACGCCTAAGCCGCCGATCTGGATCAGCAGCAGGATGACGGTCTGACCGAAGCCGGACCAGTAACTGCCGGTGTCCTGCACCACCAGCCCCGTTACACAGACGGCGGAGGTGGAGGTAAATAACGCCTCGTGAAACGGCGTCCATGTGTGGCTTGCGGTGGCGATGGGCAGCATCAACACCAGCGCGCCCAGCAGGATGACGCCCGCAAAGCCGAGGATCATGATCTGGAAGGATGTCAGATGGTGTTTCAGATGAAAACCGGCTTCTGTCACGGGACTCACCTCCTAAAATCGACTGCGTTCCCAATTTCGCGTACAGTATAGCACGGTTTTCGCGTTTCGGCTATACACATTTTGTTAAACTTTCGGCTCAGAACGACCGGGATCGACTGTGAACCTTTCTTTAATTTTTACAGAAATCATTGCAATTTCTTTACGTTTACAGTATGATATGCTGCGCGCCAATATTTTGACAAATTTCGCAGGCTTTTCTCCGAGAAAAAGTCTGCGGCAGGAGACATATATGCTGAAAACAAAATCCAATGAGATAACAGACACCCATCAGGCGCCTTGCGAGGCGCCTGAAACGGCGGAGGCCCTCCGCCGCAGCATGTGGCAGGCGTGGCTCCGCAGCCTGCTGCTGTTCTGCTGCGCCAGCGTCTATGTGGAGCTGTGCCTGCACCTGTGCGTCTATCGCTCGCTGGACAGGCGGGCGGTCTATCTGGTGCTGTTCGGACTGCTGGGCGGCACGGTCTGCGCGCTGCTGACCACGCACCTGCCCAAGATCGCCCGGCAGATCGTGGGCGTGCTTCTGGTCGCCGTGCAGGTGCTGTTTGCCGAGGTGCAGCTGATGTACCACGCCATTTTCGGCAACTTCATGCCCATCAGTCAGGTGAGCATGGGCGGGAACGTCATCACCAATTTCGACTCGCAGATCCTGTACAGCATCGGCAAGAACATCGTGCCCATCCTTCTGCTGCTGGTGCCGCTGATCGTGACGATCCTCTGCCTTGCTCTGCGCAAGCTCCGGGTGCTGACCGTGCGGCTCAAGTGGAGGCAGGCGCTGGCGACGCTGGGCATCCTGCTGACGCTGTTGCTGGCCACCACGGGCATTATGTACGCCGGGCGGGACAAGTCGTTCTCCGTCTACAAGACCTTCACCAACGTGAACACCTCTACCGACAGCAGCTATAAGAGCGTGGGCATGCTGGCCACCACGGTGCAGGAGCTTCGCTATATGGTCTTTGGCAGCAGCGGCAGCGTCATCATCACGCCGTCCTCGCTGGGTACAGACACCAGACGGCTCTACAGCAGCAATTCCTACAATGTGATCGAGAGCATCGACTTTGCAAAGCTGGCGGAGTCTGCGGATAACATCATGTGCAGGACCACGGATGAGTATCTGGCGCAGGTGGTCCCCACCCGGAAGAACAACTACACCGGGCTTTTGCAGGACTACAACCTGATCACCATCTGTGCTGAGAGCTTCTGCCCCTGGTTCATCAGCGAGGAGCTGACACCCACCCTGTACAAGCTGTCCCACACGGGCATCATCTTTGAAAACTACTACGGCACGTTCCAATCCGTCACCACCAACGGTGAGTACACCATGTGCATGGGGCTGTATCCGGATATGTCCCGCACTAAGACTGATTCCAGCTTCAATGTGGCAGGCACCAACTATCTGCCCTTCTGCCTGGGCAACGCCCTAACGGAGAAGGGGTACCAGACCTGGGGCTATCACGACTATATCGGAGATTTCTACAACCGGAACATCACCCACGCCAACATGGGCTATACCTTCAAGGCGGCGGACTCCGGGCTGGATATAAAGATCGACTGGCCCTCCTCCGATCTGGAGATGATGGAGGCCTCCGTGGACGACTACCTCAGCAGCAGGGAGCCCTTCCACGCCTATTACATGACCTTCAGCGGCCACTATCAGTACAACTGGGACAACGCCATGAGCGCCAAGAACCACGACGCGGTGAAGGATCTGCCCTATTCCGAGCCGGTGAAGGCGTATATCGCCTGCAATCTGGAGCTGGAAAACGCGCTGACCTACCTGCTGCAGCGGCTGGAGCAGGCGGGCGTAGCCGATAAGACCTGCATCGTACTGACCAATGACCACTATCCCTACGGTCTGACGGAGGATGAGTACAACGAGCTGGCAGGGCGGGAGATGGATCTCACCTTCGAGAAGTATCGCAACAGCTTTATCTGCTACGTCCCCGATCTCTCTGAGAACATCGTGGTGGATGAGTACTGCTCCACGGCGGACATCCTGCCCACGCTGCTGAACCTGTTCGGCGTGGACTACGACTCCCGGCTGCTGGCGGGCACCGACGTGCTGTCCAACGGCATACACATAGCGGTGCTGTCGGACAAGTCCTTCCTGGCAAAGACCTTCCGCTATAACGCCGGTACGGAGACGGTGATCCCCGCCGACGAGAGCGTCGCTATCTCTGACGAGCAGCTGGAGGCCTACCGGCTGTATGTGGACAATAAGTTCCAGATGTCCAGCAACATTGTCAACAGTGACTACTACGCCCACGTTTTTGGCAAGGCGTCCAGCGGCGGCACGCTGGAGGATACGGTGGTGTTTACGGACATCACAGGCATTTTCAACCAGGCCAGCGTCCTCTATATGTACCGCAACGGATATATAGACCCGGAAACGCCGGACACCTTCGGCGGAAAGGCCACGGCAAAGGTGGGCGAATTCGTGGATGTGCTGTACCGCATCTCCCAAAGGCCGGAGACGGACAACACCGCCTTGCCGCCCGACTATGAAAACGAGACATTCAACGGCTCCGCCTGCCCCTACTACGACGCCGTGTGCTGGGCGTATCAAACGGGGCTGCTCCGTCAGGGCGATCTGCATACGGCCTATGACGACGACATGGATTATCAGACGGCCTGTCTGCTGATCTATCGCTACGCCGTCATGTCCGGCATTGACACCCGCGTAGATCAGGAGCTGCTGCGGCAGACCATGTGGGGAAATCCCCGGCTCAGCGGCGAGGTCGTCAAGGCCATGCTGTGGTGTGACGATCGGGATATCACCACCCGCGACAGCGGACTGAGTGAGCTGCTGGCGGCCTATGACACCCATATCAGCCGCTATCAGATGACCTCGTTCCTGTTCTATCTGTGCACCTATGAGCTGAATTCGCGAAACGAAGCATAATGCAGCGTTTTGCTTTCATAGACAATGCAAAACGTTTTTTTGCCCGCGCGTGACGTTGGCATCCTTGCTTTTTGACAGGACGTAGAATATACTGAAAACAAAAAAGCCGAGGTATGCACATGAACCTGTTGATGACATTGGATCGGAACTATGTTCCGCAGCTGAATGTAATGCTGTTCTCCGCGCTGCATAGTGACAGCGCCGCGCATTTTGACGTGTACCTGCTGCACGACGAGGGACTGTCAGAGGAGGATGTGGCGGGAACGCGAGTACTGCTGGGGCAGCGGGGCGAACTGCACCTGATACGAGTGAACGAGGACGGTCTGGCGGACGCGCCGACCTCCGACCGCTACCCAAAAGCCATTTACTATCGTATTTTTGCGGCCAAATATCTGCCGGACACGCTGGAGAGGGTGCTGTATCTTGACCCGGACATCGTGGTGCGCCAGAGCCTGCGGGAGCTGTATGAGATGCCGATGGGCACGGCGTTTTTTGCGGCGGCCACCCATATCCGCGGCTTTCTGCACCGTTTCAATGAGCTGCGTCTGGACATGGACGAGGACAGTCCCTATATCAATTCCGGCGTGATGCTGATGAATTTGCAGGCACTGCGGGCAGAACAGGATACGCAGGCGGTATTCGACTACATGGACGCCCACAAGGGGCGGCTCATGCTGCCGGATCAAGACATCATCAGCGCCCTGTACGGCCAGCGCATCCTACCGCTGGATCCTATCCGCTACAACATGACGGAAAAGCTGTTTGCCCTCCACCGGCGCAACGGGGACGGCATGACGCTGGAGGACGTGCGGCAGCAGTCCGCGGTCATCCACTACTGTGGGCGGAACAAGCCCTGGAAGCCTGGATATATGGGGGAATTGAACGTGTTTTATAATGAAGCAGTCTCTCAAATGTCAGAGAACGGTCATCATTGAATTATTTTTGTATCATATATGGCAATAAAGTGCGGCAGTTCAGCAACTGAACTGCCGCACTTTTGCATCACCCCACGCGGCGTCGAAGCTGATGGCACAGACCTTCTGGCTGCGCTCCACAGAGTAGATGGGCAGCTGCCGAGTCGTGGCCGCAGCGCTGACAGATGCCGGATAATTCACCACATAGAAGATCGCCGCCGCCAGCACCAGCGCCGCACCGCCCACCATGTACCAGCGCCGCAGGAGGAGTATTTTGATCTTGCTCATAAAACGTGCGCCCCTTTCTGTTTTTTGCCCTATCCTATGCCGCTCCCGGCGGAAATATATCCCGCGGCGGCGCCTCGCAGCCTGCCGGCCGCACAGGGAAAAGGACCGTCCGCTTAAAACGGGACGGTCCTTTGTATGGAGGGGGCGGGGCACAAGGAGTAAGCGCCGCCGCGGAGGAAGGTAACTTATTTACGCAGGAACAGGTCGATCTTAGACTTGGCGCGGGCCTTGACGCTGGCTTTACCGGCCTTGACCATCTCGTAGTAGTCGCCATTGGCAGAGCCGCTGAGCAACCCTTCCACATAGGCCATGCGGATCTCCGTAGCGACATTGATCTTGCGAATTCCGATCTCAATAGCGGTCTGGATCATATCGTCAGGGATACCGGAACCACCGTGCAGCACAAGGGGCACATCGGTGACGTTGCGGACCTCCTGCAGGCGCTGGAAATCCAGATTGGGACGGCCCTTATACAGGCCATGTGCATTGCCGATACCCACAGCCAGTGCGTCCACCTTGACCGCGGCGGTAAAATCGATCACATCCTGCACGCGGACCAGGAATGGTTTGGAGTCATCGTGAGAGATGTTGTCCTCAGAGCCGAGGATCGCGCCCAGTTCCGCCTCCACAGAGGCGCCGGCAGCGTTGGCGATGCGGACGACCTCCTGCGTAACGGCGATGTTGTCCTCGAAGGACAGCTTGGATCCGTCGATCATCACGGAGGTAAAACCGGCGCACAGGGCTTTGACGACCTGCTCCACGCTCTGCCCGTGATCCAGGTGCAGCACCACAGGGGTCTTCATATCCTTGGCCAGCGTACGGACTGTGGCGGCCAGGCTCTCCAGCTTACCGTCCTTGATGGCTGCCTGACCGACCGCGATGATAGCGGGGCAGTTTTCCTCCTCCACAGTCTCCAGAATAGCCTGGGTGATCTCCATCGTGTCAATATTAAAGGCAGGAATGGCGATCTTCTTTTCCTCTGCATAGGGGAGGATCTCACGCATCGTAACAAGAGACATATTTCATTGCATCCTTTCGTTGCTTTATAAGATATCTACTGTAATGCTTCCGCCGTTGAGGACTTCCTCGATCCGTCCGGCATCGGGGACCACTGTGTGGCCGCCCAGACTCTCGCAGGTAAGGCTGGCAAATACATTGGAAAACTTTACCGCATCGGGGAGGGACATACCGCGGCCCAGACAGTACAGGATCGCACCGTGGAAGTTGTCACCGGCCCCGGTCGTATCCAGCACCTTCACAGCCGGGGCCGACACATGGTACATCGTCCGGCCATCATAGGCATAGGTGCCGCGCTCCGCAGCTGTAACGCAGGCGATCTTCGCCCCGCGCGCCGCATAATAGCGGCAGGCATCCGGCTCGCTCATGTGCAGGGTGCGCTCTACTGTTTTGTTATCGGGAATGAAAATATCCGCATAAGGCAGCAGCATATCCGTATTCTCACGGGACAGATTTCCGGAATCTATGGACACGATGGCATTCGTGTTCTCCTTGCAGTAACGGCAGATATCCAGCATGAGCTGGGGCCGCATCACGCCGAGATGCACATAGCGGGTATGATGAAACACCTCTTTGTCCAGCATATCAAACGTCAGCCGGTCAATGCAGCCGCCGTAACAGCTGAGACAGCGCTTGCCGTTTTCCTCCACCTGGACGAGACTGGTGGAAGATGCCTGGCCGGGGAAGGTGAACAGCTTGGCGTAGGCGAAATTCTGCCGTGCCAGAAATGCCTCTACAAAATGGCTGGTATCATCATCGCCCAAAGCGGTGATAACGCCGGTAACGCCGTGAAGACTCTGGTGCGCGGCACCGGCAATGGCCGACACGCCACCGCAGGTGATCTCCAGCTGGCGGGCCGCGATGCGCTGATCGCTGGCGGGAGGTGCCTCCACCAGCATCAGGATATCTTTTGTGCTGGAGCCGATAAACAGGCAGTCCAACTCTTTCATATGCAATAGCCCTCCTGTCTGATATACCCTGTGACATATTCGATCGGATCGGCGACCGAGAGGAAGAGATAATCGGAACTTGTAACGCAAGTATATGCCATTTCTCCGTATATGTCAACAGATTTTTGCAACTTTTACACGCATGAAAAATTTTATCATTTTCATGTAAATTTACATTTTACATTTTGAAAACAAGATGCAATTGCGATTGACAAACTCTGCACAGCGCGTATATAATAGGGCATATACGACATGATCGCCGTGCATTCTGTGTACCTGAAAGGGGGAGATCGCTTGTCTACGATGAAGGATGTCGCGCGGGTCGCCGGTGTCAGTATCGCCACTGTTTCCCGCGTATTGGCCGGTACCGCCGCCGTGACAGACAGCACGCAGAAAAAAGTGCTGGCAGCCATGGAGGAATTACAGTACCGCACGGCCGCCCCCGTCCGGCCCGTGATCCGGAAGGAGAGCCAACTCACCGCCGTATGCATGGAAAATCTCACATCGCCGTATTACATCGACCTGCTGCGCGGCGTCGAGGACGTGCTGAGCATCAGCAACTGCTCCCCCCTGCTGTTCAACCTGGATAATGATGACCGGGCGTTCGCAGAGCTGACCCAGGCGCTGCTGTCATTTCGGGTCGCCAGCGTACTGTTTATCGGCTGTGGCGATATTCTTTCCAGGGCCGACCTGGAACAGTTCCCGGAGCTGCCCGCAGTCATTCTGGCGGAGAATACGCCGTCCGTGCCCATGCCTTTCCCGGTCGTGGCCTGCGACGCTGCCGCCTCCGGCGCTTTGGCCGCGGAGACACTGCCGACGGCGGGCGGAACGGTGCTGTACATTCCCTCCGTGGGGTGCACAGCACCGGAGGAAGACCCGGTATTTCAGGAATTTGAACGGGCGGTGGCAGCACAAAACGGCATGACGGTCCGCCTTTCCGCCGAGATACGTCAGCTGCGGGAGCAGCTCCCCGGACTGCTGCGTGGAACAGAATGTCCCCGTGCCGCGTTCGTGCAGGACAACGAGACTGCGGTAGAGCTGCTGCATCTGTTGCGCCGCGAGGAGCTGCGGGTGCCGGAGGATATCGAGATCCTTTGCCAACAGAACACAAAGCTGGCAAAGCTGGCCGACCCGGCACTGTCGGTACTGGCGCCCACCGGGTACCAGGTAGGGATGGTCGGTGCAAAATGCCTGATGGATCATCTGGACCGTGGGGACACACTGGCGCCGCTACAGCTTGTGGCCCCCAAGCTGGTGAAGAGAGGTTCTATAAAATGAGTGCCTGTGATATTCTTGTGATCGCCAATCTGAATATGGACCTGATCCTGGAGCAAAAGAACTCTCAACAGACCAGCCGCAAGCGCTACGCGGACTCCTTTACACTTTCGCCCGGCGGAAACGGCTACAATGAGGCAGTAGCCGCCGCGCGGATGGGCGCTACGGTGGCGCTGGCCGGCATGATCGGCAGCGACTCCTTCGGCGCGCAGCTGAAGGCATCGCTGAACGAGGAGATCACCGACAGCCAGCTGGTACGGGTCGTACCCGGCAGCAGCGGCCTATCCCTGATCCTGTCCTCTGCCGGACAGGAGAATATTTATTGGGACATCGTGGGCGCCAATGCCTGTCTGGACGAGGAATATATCCGCGGATTGGAATCCCACATCGCCAAGGTCAAGCTGCTGGTGGTGGGCTTCGGCGTACCGTATGCATCCACGGTGCTTGCCATCCGTTTGGCGCAGAAGCACGGCACCGCCGTAATGCTGGTGGCCTATCAGTCCCGGCCCCTCAGTGACGAGCTGCTGTCCATGGTAGATATTCTTGTGCTGGACTCCCGCGAGGCACTGCCTCTGGCAGACATGGAGGTGACCAATCTCAAAAGTGCCCGCATCGCAGCTGGTATGCTGCTGAAGCGGGGCGTCCGCCAGGCCGTGCTGCTGCACATGAAATCGCGCTTTCTGCTGGCAGCTACCAACGGCGGCTTTACCTCGCTGGAAGCACCGAAGGATTTTCACATGACGGACGCCTCCGCTATGGACGACACACTTTCCGGCGTGTTCGGCGCCTGCTGGATCAAGGGGCTTGACGTGGAGCAGGCCGCCGAGATCGCCTACGATGCCGCAAATCTGTGCGGCAGCCGGTTCGGCGCGCATTTTTCCATCCCCACCAGCGAAGAGCTGGCACAGCTGATCCGCTGAGGCGGTTTTGCCACTGCAACGAAGGCGAAGCCTTTGCCATATTTCATACTCAGGAGGAAAACCACATGGATTTCATCAAGAGAGACGACATCAAGAAAAACGCTCTGCCTGGCCGAGTCGTACAGAACGCCGTAGGGCACAACTCCGCTGTGCTCAGCGAAAAGATGACGGTCAGCTTTTGCCATTACTCCGCCGAAAGCGGTCCCATGGAGCCCCACAACCACGCCGAGGAATCGGTGGTGGTGCTGTCCTGCAAGGATGCCTATGTGAAGTGGGGCAGCGGCAAGGACTCTCTGGAGCACACGGTGGAGCTGCACGAGGGCGACCTGATGCACTTCCCTCCCCTGGAGTGGCACGTGTTCGGCTACAAAGAGGGCGGCTATCTGGACGCCCTGTGCATCTACGGCCAGGTGACGAACATCCGCCCCGAGGAAATTCAGGCAGAGAACGTCTGAGGAGGAAGCGCCATGAGAGCCGTACAACGCCAACCTATCTCCCTGCTGGACAGCTGGCCCGCACCGGATACCGATGCCGTGCACCAGGCGCTGCGGGAGGAGCTGCGCCGCTTTGACCGAAAGGTCGTCGTTCTGGATGACGACCCCACCGGCGTGCAGACCGTCCATGACGTCAGTGTATATACCGATTGGACGGAGGAGACCTTCCGCGCCGGCCTGGAGAGCAACGATCGGCTGTTCTTTGTACTGACCAACTCCCGCAGCTTCTCCGCGGGGGAGACGACCCGCGTCCATCGTGAGATCGCCGAGCACCTGGCTGCCGCGTCTCAAAAAACGGGAGTGCCCTTTGTCCTCATCAGCCGCAGCGATTCCACGCTTCGTGGACACTTCCCTCTGGAAACGGAAACGCTTCGTACAGAGCTGGAAGCGCTGCTGCCGGAGCACTATGACGGCGAGATACTCCTGCCGTTTTTCCTGGAGGGCGGCAGATATACCATCGACAACGTACACTATGTCCGTGAAGGTGACACGCTGGTGCCTGCCGGCGAGACGGAATTTGCCCGGGACACCACTTTCACCTATCGCGCCTCCGACCTGACGGAATGGTGCCAGGAAAAAACCGGCGGCGCCTACCCTGCGGAGCAAGTGGTGTCCATCTCGCTTGACGAGCTGCGCCGCCGCGACTATGACGCCGTCTGCGAAAAGCTGATGGGCGTTTCCGGCTTCAACAAAGTGGTGGTCAACGCCGTATGCTATGACGATGTAGCGGTGTTCGTTACCGCCTATCTGCGCGCGGCAGCCCGGGGCAAGGTATTTATGTTCCGTAGCTCGGCAGCCGTGGTCAAAGTTCTGGGCGCGGTGAGCGATCAGCCTCTGCTGCGGCGGGAGGATCTTATGTGCGCCGACCAGCGGAACGGCGGCATCATTGTCGTCGGCTCCCACGTTCGCAAAACCACAATGCAGTTGGAAGCATTGCAAAAGGGCTGCCCGGAGATCGAATACATCTGTTTTGATGTGAACACCGTATTTGACGATGCCGCGTTGGCGACAGAGCGTCGGCGTATTCTGGACCGTACCAACACACTGTTGGCAGACGGCACGACCGTGGCGGTATACACCAGCCGTATGGTCCTGCGCTCTGAGGATGACCAGCGGGAAAAAAATCTGGCGATCAGTGTGAAGATCTCGGATGCGCTCACATCACTGGTTGCCGACCTGACAGTGCGGCCTGCCTTTGTGCTGGCCAAAGGAGGCATTACCTCCAGCGATGTAGGCGTAAAGGCGCTGCGGGTACACTGTGCGCGGGTCCGTGGTCAGATCGCCCCCGGCGTTCCCGTTTGGGAGACCGGCGAGGAGAGCACCTTCCCGCACACGCCCTATATCATCTTCCCCGGTAATGTGGGCACAGAGGGTACTCTGTGCCAGGTGGTACAGACATTGCTCAAAAAGTGATGTGCCGCCCACAATATACGAAAACCAAGCAAAGCAAAAGAAAGAACGGATGTCTACAGAAAGGCATCCGTTCTTTTGCTGCGGCAGGCCCGGGACGGATGACCGTCCCGGGCCTGCCGGCATAAACGGAACAGGAAAGCTGCGCCGTTTGTCTTCAGTTCTCCTCAGCAGCCGCAGCCTTGGCGGCCTTGCGCTTCTTGATTGCCGCGCTGATCGCGGGGGACACCAGAGACGCAATGGCCAGCACGATGAAGATAATGGCAATGGGGTGCTGCCAAATCGTCTCGGAGGACCCCAGCAGGTCAATACTGCGGCGGGCATTTTTCTCTGCCAGGGATCCGAGGACCAGGCCCAGAATGATAGGCGGCATAGCAAAGTCCAGCTTGATCAGGACAAAGCCGATCACACCCATGATGAGCATCAGGAAAACTTCCTCCAGATAGTGGTTCAATGCGAAGGTGCCTGTAATGCAGAACGTCATGATGACAGGCACCAGATATTTGTTGGGTACATCGATGACCTTGCCGAAAACACGAATCATCGAGAAACCGCAAATACCCATCAGGATATTGGCAACAAACAGAGCAATGAACACGATGTAAGCCTTGCCGGGTTCCTCGGTGAACAGGGACGGCCCGAAGACGATACCCTGCATCGTCAGCGCACCCATCATGACCGCAGTACCGGCATCGCCGGGGATACCCAGAGCCAGCAGGGGCACGAACGCACCACCGGCGATAGCGTTGTTGGCGGCCTCGGAACCTGCGATACCCTCGGGGGATCCGTGGCCGAACTTTTCGGGATGCTTGGAGAAGCGCTTGGCCATGTTATAGCCCACCCAGGAGGCAATATCGCCGCCGGTTCCGGGTACAGCACCGATGAAGGTACCCAGAATGGAGGACCGGACCACCGTGGGAGCGATGGTCTTCAAATCATCCTTGCGGGGAAAGACCCGTTCGATTTTAACGCGCTCATGCAGCGGCTGCTCGTTGTATTTCTCCTCAATGGTCTTGAGCACCTGTGCGAAAGCAAACACGCCGATCAAGATGGGGATCATAGCCAGACCGCCCTTGAGGAAGGAGCTGCCAAAGGTAAAGCGGTACGTGCCGGTAAAGTTATCCACACCCACGGTAGCAAACAGCAGGCCCAGAATACCGCCCATCAGACCCTTGATCACGGATTTTCCGGACACACTGGTGATGATGCTGATGCCGAAAAAGGCCAGCGCGAAATACTCTGGGGACTTGAAGTTCAGGGCCACCTTTGCCAGATACGTAGCGCCGAACACCAGTACCACGCAGCTGAACAGTCCACCGCACAGGGATGAGAAGGTGGATATACCCAGCGCCCGCCCCGGCTGCCGCATCTGCACGGACATGGGGTAGGCATCCAGGCATGTGGCGGCGGAAGCAGCCGTACCCGGCGTATTCAGCAGCGAGGCGGAAATAGAGCCGCCGTAAATGGAGCCGCAGAAAATACCCAGCAGCATCATGATGCCGGCATAGCCGTGCAGCTGGAAGGTAAAGGGCAGCATGATGGACAGGCCCATGGGAGAGGACATACCGGGCATAGCGCCGATGAAAATGCCCAGGATCGTACCGCCCAGAATGACCAGCATATTGATCGGAGTGAAAACAGCGCTGAAAGCAAATGACAATGCGGAAGTATCCATATATTGTTTTCCTCCTTTCTCAAGCCCAGATAGGCGCGGGCAGGGTCAGCTTCATTGCTACCACGAAGAACAGGTACACAAAAGCCACCATGCCCACAGGCAGCGCGATCAGCATGACCTTGCTGCGGCAGCCCATCAGATATTCGATCGCAGGGATCATAATGAGCAGCGCCAGCAGCATACCGACGATCTTCATCAGCACCACAAAGCCCACAACAATTCCCAGCATGATGTACACATGGATCATTCCGGGGCTCTTCCAGTCGATGGTCTTCTTTTCCTCGCCGGGTTCTTTTTTAAGCGCCGTTTCGATGATCAGCGCCACAGACAGCAGCGCCAGCGCACCGGCCAGAATGCAGGGCCATACCGCGGGATTTTTCTGCGCCGAAGATCCAATGGTATAACCACTGGATTCATAAAAGATATATCCGGATAACAGCAGCATCACCACGGATACGATATAGTTGTATTTTTTCATGCAAATGACCTCCAGAACATAGGGGATCCTCTCTCCGCAAAACAAGGAGGTGCCTACCGAACATATATGCGGCAGGCACCTCTTCTTATTTTACGCGATGAAGTATACCGCAGCCAAATCAGCCGTTGATATCGATGTCGGCGCAGATATCCTTATAGAAAGCCATCTGCTCGTTGATGAACGTGTTCAACTCATCGCCGTACAGGGTGATGTACTGCATACCCAGGGACTCGATCTGGGTCTTGTACTCGTCGCTCTCAACAGCCTTACCCATCAGATCGCGCAGGGCGGCGACCACATCATCAGGGGTGCCGGCGGGGGCGGACAGCGCCACAAAGCCCTTCATGACCAGGTTGTACTCCTCACCGAAGGTCTCCATGATGGTGGGGGTATCAGGGAAGCTGGCCAGACGCTCATCGCTGAGGACGCCGATCATGGACAGGGTACCGGCCTTGACAGAGGCGGTAGCGGGCGTAGGCTGCAGGAAGGTAGCATCCACTTCGTTGGTCTCAACAGCGGTGACACACTCGGGAGCGCCGTCATAGGTATAGAAATCGAAAGAGATGTCAAAATACTTCTCAAACGCCTTGGCGGCAACGTTGGGGGCAGCACCCACACCGGAGTCAGCCATCTTCACAACACCGGGGTTGGCCTTGGCGTACTCCACGAACTCCTCCAGGTTGGAGTAGTTGGGGTTGGAAGCGCTGATGACCAGCACATAGGGGTCAGCCATGGTGGCGGCGATGGGGATGTAGTTATCCATGGTCACATCAGTGCGGCCGAAGCAGATGTGCAGCAGCAGGTCGATGTTGGTGGTGCCCAGGGTGTAGCCGTCGGGATCAGCCTCAGCCAGAGCCTCCATGCCGATCAGGCCGGCATTACCGGTCTTGTTGTCCACCACGAAGGTGTATTTGCTGTCAAGGCTGGTCGCCACGTTCAGCAGCGCGCGCATGGACATATCGGTGTTGCCGCCGGCGCTGAAGGGAACGATCACATTCACATTTTTGGTGGGATAGCTGGCAGCGGCGTCATTGTTGGCATCACCGCTGTCGTCAGTCTTGCTGCCGCAGGCCACCAAGGTGGACATCAGCATCATGACCGAGAGAATGATCGCAAGTGCTTTTTTCATGTTGGTTCCTCTCTTCTGAAAAAATAGTTTTTGTATACCGTCGGGACGCGCCCCGATGCATACGCGGCCGCCACGGTCCGGCGGGCCATTCTGCCGAACCTTTATGGTAGTACCGATTATACAAAGGGCGGGGCGCAATGTCAATATCAAAACCGCCGAAAAAGATAAAAACATAACATTTAACAAATGAAAAGCGGTTGTTATGTGCAATATTGACCCAAAAACGGTATTTTTATGAAAACTATTTTTGCGAAAACCGTTACATTTACATTTACATGATATTTACATAGAATATAGCAAATCTATACACGTTCTATGCGTGGGGAGGCAGCGCCCGGACGGCGGACATAGGTGAAAACGTGATACGCAGGCGATACGCAGGTGATATGCGGGTGATACGCAGGTGATACGCGCATGGCACTCATGCGGCATACAGGCGGTACGCGCGTGGCACGCAGATGACGCACCGCCGCCGGAGAACGCATATGCCCCCCGCTTCGCTCCTGCCGGTCGGGTATACGGAGGCGATAGGGGGTGACAAGCCGCGCCAAATATGATACACTGATATGGACGACCGCAAGGAGGACACCACCATGCATATCAACTGGTTCAAGGACGAAAATCACCTGGTCTATATCAACGGCGAAACACAGCTGACGGAGCTGGAACGGACGCTGCACTTCCCCGGTCTGGCGGACGCCGCCAACGAGCTGCGGCAGCATCCCACAGCGGAGGGCTTCACCATCAAGGGACCGAAGCGCACCAGCGGCCGTCTGTTCGTGCCGGATCTGACCTTCGGTGAACACATCGAGATGGGCGAAAACATTTTCTTCTATATGGGAGAGATGCAGGAATGCTACGTCATCTACTGGCTGGACGCGCCGGTAGCACAATAAGCGGAAAAGGGCCGCCCCGTTCGGGGCGGCCCTTTCATGTCATGTGCAGCCGTTCAATCGCTGGCGCCGGTATGCACGACCTTGCCCATGTTCCACAGCAGCGCCACGCGGCGCGCGGACTCCAGACGTTCCTCTGGCGTGCGGTACTCGGCGTGCGCCGTCTCGGCCCCGCAGTCCATGCAGGCCACGGAGACAGACCAGCCCTGCTCATCCTGCATGGCACCCACGCCGCGGCAGATGGGGCAGTCCTGCAATTCAATATCAAAAATCGGGTCCATGTACATCCTCCTATGGGTCAGGTTGGGCTCAGTATAGCGCATATAGCGGGGAAAGGCAAGAAAAATATCCCCCCTCCCATGCCATGCAAAAACGCCCCGGCGCCTTTCGGCGCCGGGGCGTTTCGCTCCTGTTACTGAATGGAGATGGCGCTGTTCTTGGGCAGCTGCTTCTTCACATTCTTGGGCACGGAGATGGTCAGGATGCCATCCTCAAACCTGGCGCTGACATCCTCCGGCTCCACCGCATCGCCCACATAGAAGCTGCGGCTGCACGCGCCGGCGTAGCGCTCCTGACGGATGTACTTGCCCTTCTTATCCGTCTCATCCTTGTCCAGGCCCTTGACCGCCTGGATGGTCAGCACGCCGTTCTTCAACTCCAGCGTGACCTCATCCTTCTTGAAGCCCGGCAGATCCACGTCCAGCTCATAGGTATCCTCCGTCTCGCGGACATCGGTACGCATCAGGTTCTTGGCGTGCTTGCCGTACAGCGGGTCACGGCCGCGGGGCATCATGCCGAAGGGATCGCCAAAGAAATCATCAAACAAATTCTCACCAAAAATGCTGGGCAACATATGTCATTCCTCCATTCGAAGTTCTCCACGCGCTACGGCTCACGCCGCCGGCACATGGCTGTCACCACTGATTTGTATACATTTCATCGCCCCTCGGAGGTTCGCTTCCGTTTCCCTCCCTCAAGGTTCGTCTTTATTATAACGCCGATTTTAGCACTGTCAATAGGAGAGTGCTAATGTTCACAGAAGTCACGATATTTGTTCACAAAATATGCGATTTCTCTGGCGCAGTGCCGTCCGCCGTGATACAATAGGCACAACATCCCATGCAGGAGGACAGTTTATGGAACAGTTTTACGATAAGGTCAGCGCCTCCGCCGCATACATCCGGGCGCACATCCCCCAGACACCCACAGTGGGCATCATTCTGGGCAGCGGGCTGGGTGGTCTGGTGGACGCCATGACGGACAAGACCGTCATCCCCTACGGGGATATCCCCCACTTCCCCTGCTCCACCGTGGCGGGCCACGCGGGCAATCTGGTCATCGGGCGGCTGGGCAGTCAGGTGGCGGCGGCGCTTCAGGGGCGGTTTCACTACTACGAGGGCTTCAGCATGAAGGAGGTCACCTATCCGGTGTATGTGCTGGCGCTGCTGGGGGTAAAGACCCTCATCGTCACCAACGCCTGCGGCGGCATCAACCGGACGTTTGTCCCCGGGGACCTGATGCTGCTGTCGGACCACATCAATATGCTGGGCGCCAACTCCCTCATCGGTCCCAACGACGAGCGCTTCGGCCCCCGCTTCCCGGATATGACGGAGGCCTATCCCCACCGCCTGCGGGAGAAGGCCCATCAGGCCGCCGGGGCGCTGGGCTTCGCGTGCAAGGAGGGTGTGTACGCTATCTTCCCCGGTCCGTGCTATGAGACGGCAGCGGAGATACGGGCCTATGAGCACCTGGGCGCTGACGCCATCGGTATGTCCACCGTACCGGAGGTCATCGCCGCCAACTATCTGGGCATGGCGGTGCTGGGCATCGCCTGCATCACCAACATGGCCACCGGCATCGCCAGGGAGAAGCACTCCCATCAGGAGGTGCTGCGTATCGCCAACGAGAGCAGCCAGAAGCTCTGTGCGCTGGTAGAGCGCGTCGTGCGAGAGCTGTAACGCAAAAACGCCCTCCCGGCAGGAGGGCGTTTTCTTTTTATTTCTCGTTGACGCGCAGCTCCAGCACGTCGGGACGGGCGTAGTGGCCCACGCAGTCCAGCTCCATACGGCTGGCGGGGACCTTCTGCATATCCAGGTCGGCGTAGATGATGTCCTCCTTGTCCCAGACGGTGACGGAGGCCTCGTGGCCGAAGGGGTCGATGACGCAGCTGCCGCCCCGGCAGGCGATGTCCGGCAGGGCCGCGATCTCGGCGGTGCCGCTGACGGTCTGGGGATAGTCGCTGCGGCGGAAGACCAGATCGGCGTTGATAAAGTAGCAGTGACCCTCGATGGCAATGTGGCGGATGGTGTCCTGCCACTCCGGATTGTCGTTGGTATTGGGGGAGATGTACAGGGATATCCCCTTCTGGTACAGCGCCACCCGGGCCAGGGGCATATAGCTCTCCCAGCAGATGAGATTGCCCATGGGGCCCCAGGGCGTGTCCATCACAGGGAAGTAATCCCGGTCCGCGTCGCCCCAGACCACGCGCTCGCTGCCGGTGGGCTTGAGCTTGCGGTGGTTCAGGGCCTCGCCCTCCGGGGAGATCATCATGTTAGCGTTATACAGCGTACCGGTGACGGCGTCGCGCTCGGAATAGCCCATACTGATATAGACACCCAGCTCCCTGGCGCGGCGGAGGAGCTTACGCATCTCCGGCCCGTCGGCCAGCAGGGAGTTGTCGTAGTACATCTTCCAGTCCTCACGGCCCACGGCCTTGCGGCTGCCCACGGTGAAGCCGAAGGTCATGCCGTAGGGGTAGCCGGGGATGAACAGCTCCGGAAAGACAATGAGCTCCGCGCCCTCGCCGGCGGCCTCGTCGATGAGCCGCAGGGCCTTCTCAAGACATTTGTCCTTGCGGAACATCACAGGGGTGGCCTGCACCACCGCCACGCGGCAGGTGTTCTTCAGATCTCGCATGGGTCGACCTCCTTGCAGAATGATACCATGATTATACCAGACGGACACGCCGGAACGCAACAGGTTTCGGCGCAAGATGCAGCAGCTGTCGTACAGCGGGGTGAATTCCGCCTCCATGTGCAGGCGGTGCGTGCCGCCAACAGCACGCACAGCACTGGAAGCCAGGATCGTTTCCGTCTGTGCATCATACGCCCAGTTCTCTCTGCTCGCCATGAAAAGAGACGGGCGGAAGGGGTCGGCAAACCCCTCCCGCCCTATGGAAAGCAGACGGCTGACGCCGCCCCGACTTGACCGCAACAGAAATGCCCATCCCTCTGCAGGGATAGGCGGTGCGTTTTGGTAAGGAAAAACGCCGTTTCTGCATCGCAAAAACAGCGTGGTCCTTCCTGTGGTGCCACACGGAGAAAACGCCCGCTGTGCCTGGTCCTCCGACGTGCAATTCTTCTGCCTCGCGCCGCGGAGCTCTCGCTCCCCGTCTGCCGCCTACCTTCTCAGGCTCACGCCCAATGGCTGACTTTCGTCACACAGCTCTCGCTGTTTCGGTGCATCCTTGCGCTCACAGTGCCGTTCGCGGTGGGTTTTGACCCATTTCCTTTTAGGCTGCCGCCTGGCCAGACCTGGCCTTTGCAGCGGGCAGCCGCACGACTTCACCGGACCCTATTCACTTAACAGTGGTAGTATACCACCAGAAAGCGCCACTTGTCAACGGCATTCGACGAAGCGCACCGACCAGGGCGGCGTCAGCCGGCCCATTGCCGCTTATATACACCGACCCCCGCGGCGTCAGCCGCGGGGGTCTATCCATGTCAATGATGGAAATTCGTCTGCTGCACCGGTTCCTTCTCCGGCAGGCCGAACTGCGCCTTGCCCAGGGCGATGGATTTCATCAGAAAGGCCATGTTGCGGCCCAGGGTCCGCATGGTCTGCAGGCCCTCCTTGTCCTGGCGGACCTCCTCCGGCGTGTTGCCGTAGACCATGTTCCAGTACTGGCTGCTGGCAATGGGCATACCGCAGATGGTGAAGTACTTGTTCAGCGCATCGAAGGTGGCGGTGTTGCCGCCCCGGCGGCAGGACACCACCGACGCGCCCACCTTCATGGTCTTGTCGATGTGGGGCGTGCTGAAAAACAGCCGGTCCATAAACGAGATGGCCCCGCCGGCGGGGGAGGCGTAGTACACCGGCGAGCCGATGACCAGCGCGTCCGCCGCGGCGAGCTTGGGCGCCGTCTCGTTGACCAGATCGTCGTACACGCAGCGGTGGGTCTTTTTGCAGCTGGCGCAGGCGTTGCAGGCATGGGCGGTCTTGCCCGCCTGGATGATCTCCGTCTCGATGCCCTCGGCCTCCAGCGTGTCGGCCAGCTCACGCAGGGCGGTGTAGGTGCAGCCGTGCTCGTGGGGGCTGCCGTTGATGAGCAATGCCTTCATATCCTCACCTCCCGGCTCAATAGCCAAAGAGCATGGAGCGCTTGATGTCGCTGAGCTTATGGGCACCGCACATGGCCATGGTATCGGCCAGCTCGGCCTTCAGCTTGTCCACGTAGACCTGCACGCCCTCGGCGCCGCCGCCGTAGACCATATTCACGAAGGGCCGGCCGATGAGCACCGCGTCCGCGCCCAGGGCCAGAGCCTTGAACACGTCCATGCCGGTGCGGATACCGCCGTCCACCAGAATAGTCATCTTGCCGCCCACCGCGTCGACGATGGCGGGCAGGACCTCCGCCGTGGCGGGGCACTGGTCCAGCACGCGGCCGCCGTGATTGCTGACCACGATGCCGCTGGCACCGGCCTCCAGGGCCTTCTTCGCGCCGTTCACGGTCATAATGCCCTTGAGAATGAAGGGCTTGCCGTTCATCAGCTTGACGATCTCCTTCAGCTCGTCCACGGTCTTGCTGCCGGCGGGCGGGGTCAGGTTCTTCAGGAAGGGCAGGCCCGCCGCGTCGATGTCCATGGCCACGGCAATGGGATCCGCCGCGCCCACCAGCTCCGCTTTCTCGCGGACCAGGTCGATATTCCAGGGCTTGATGGTGGGCACGCCGCAGCCGTGGTTCTTCTTCAGCGCCCCGGCCGCCGCCTGGATCACGGCGGGGTTGGTGCCGTCGCCGGTAAAGGCGGCGATGCCCGCGTCGGCGCAGGCGGTAACGAGGATGTCGTTATAGGTCAGATCGTCGTACTTGTCGCCGTAGTGCAGCTGCATGGCGCCCACCGGCGCGGCAAACACGGGCAGGGCCACCTGCTTGCCGAAGAAATTATAGCTGGTGTCCACGGGCACGTTCTCACAGATGGTGTCCATGTTCACGCACAGCTCCTGCCACTTCTGATAGTTGCGGATGAAGCCGGTGCCGATACCCTTGGCGCCGGGGCCGGGCACGGTGTTCTTGCAGGCCACGCCGTTGCACACGGGACAGGACTTGCAGTAGGGTCCCATACAGGTCCGCGCGTTGGCTAAGATCTCCTGATAGGTCATGGTATGTATCCTCCTTGTGAAAGACTGCCGCAGGATGTCGAACTGCGTCGCATTGCGTCGTTTTTTATCGAATACCGGCAATGAACACGCCGGGGTCCTTCTCACGCTGAGCCTTGGCCCAGGCCAGCATTTCGTACACGTCCACCGCGCCGGTGATGACCGCGCCGTTGTCCCACGTCTCCGCCGTGCGGTCCCGCAGGAACGCATCCGGTGCGCTGGTGCGGACGTAGTAGGGGTGCGCCTCGCCGCTGGTCAGGAACATGGGCACAGCCCTGTCGGTGTAAAAGCCCCGCTTGCCGGACAGCACCGTCAGGCAGTCCTGCACCACGTTCTCCGCCGTGGGGAAGCGCCCCGCGCCCTGGCCGTAGAAGCTCTGGCGGCCCAGCTGCTCGGCCTCATAGGTGATGAGATTGAAGTTGGCGGGCACCGCCGCCTCCAGATCGCCGGCATCCACCAGCGTGGGCTCCACATAGGCGCACACACCGCTGTCCGTGCTCTCGGCCCGGGCCAGCAGCTTGCAGGCAAAGCCGTGGCTCTGGAAGGCCGCAATATCCGCCGCCGTCACCGTCCGGATGCCAAAGGTGGGGATGGCTGTCTCCTCCAGCGCCGCGTCGAAGGCGATGTTGGCGGAGATGCACAGCTTGCGGCGGATGTCGTCGCCGTCGATGTCGGCGGAGGGGTCCGCCTCGGCGTAGCCCAGGTCCTGGGCCTCCTTCAGAATAGCAGGGAAGTCCACCGGAGCCTTGTGCATGGCGTCCATGATAAAGTTGGTGGTGCCGTTCATAATACCGCCCACGGCGCACACCGTATCCAGCCGCTTCACGCGCTCCAAATTCGTCAGCCAGGGTATGCCGCCGCCCACGGCGGCGGTGCAGCGCAGGGCCGCGCCCTTCTCCCGGGCCAGTGCCGTGAGCTCCGTGTAATAGGCGGCGATCAGTGCCTTGTTGGCCGTGACCACATTCTTGCCCCGCGCCAGCGCGGCGGAGACATATTCATAGGCCGGGTGCAGCCCGCCCATGACCTCCACCACCGTGTCGATTTCCGGGTCATTGAGGATGTCATCGGCGTTGAAGGTGACCACCTCCTCCGGCAGGTCCTCTTTGGGACTGCGGAGCAGCACACGCTTCACATTCAGGTCATCGCGCGGCGCGCACAGCGCCCACACGCCGCCGCCTACCACGCCAAAGCCCAGCAGACCGATATGCATCATAGTCGTTACCTCCTTGGGTCGTCCCGCCCGCGCGGGCGTCATTTTGGCCCCATTGTACCCGCGAACCCCCCCGCTGTCAAGGCCAATCCCCCCACGCACCCCCAAAACCTTCCCCTTGAGGGGAAGGTGCCCCGAAGGGGCGGATGAGATGTGCGCGCGCAGCGCGCCTCGCCTCCCCCATTGAGGGAGGTGGCAGCGCAAAGCGCTGCCGAAGGGAGAGCCCATCCCCTCGTCTCTCCCTCCCCCAGCTTATTCCTCCACCTTGACAATATCGATGGCGGCCTCCAGCAGCAGGTTGATAAGCTCATTCCGGGAGCGATTCGTCTGCTCGGACAGCTTATCCAGCCGCGCAATCAAGCCATCCCGCATCCGCACGGAAACAACTTTATAGCCATCATCCCCTCTGCGGGCGGCCTTTTTTGTGATCCTGATCTCCTCTGTCATATACTCACCTCATTTGCAATTTGCAGTTGCAAATATAGTTTAGCTTGACAAATTCCGCTTTAATATATTATACTTTTATAGTCACTATAAACTACAAACGTAGTTGAGTATTAGGAGGAGAAACAAATGGAGAACAACAACTTCACCACTCCCGCGCCCGAGGACATCCCCATCCGCGATCCGGAGGTCGCCGCCCCCGAAAAAGCAGAAGAAACCGCTGCCCCCGGGAAAACGGAGGTCGCCGCCGCCAAGAAACCCCCGCTGAAATTTATTCTGATCGGCGCAGCCGCCCTTGCGGTGGTCATCGCTGTGGTCGTGATCCTCCTGAGCCGCAACAATCCGTCCTCCGTGGCCAAGCGCTATGTGCAGGCCTTCTACACCGATGACAAGACCGCCACGTCCCTGTGGGCTTTTGACTTCAATGCCATCCGGCTCTCCGAATACGACGGCAGCGAGGAGGAATTCTTTGAAGCCATGAGCGATGAATACTCTGCGGATATTTCCTCGTGGAACGATTTTTACAAGGCTGTTGACAGCAGCTTCCAAGAACAGCTTGAGGACGAATACGGTGAGTATAAGGTCACAACGGAGGTGACAAGGACGAAGGACATCTCCGTCAAGAAGGCACTGGAGGATTGTGCAGTATGGGTCAAGATTCTGGAACGCGATATCAACTTTGATACCGACTCCATTTCTGATGCCTGCGTTGTCACCGCCAAGGCAAAAATCACCGGCGAGGACGAGATCGAACGCACAAAGATCGACGTCTATGTGGTAAAAATCGGCGGCTCGTGGGGTGTACTGGATTATATTTCTGCCGACTGACCGCAAAAGCGCATACTAAAAGCAGCGCCCTCAAGGGCGCTGCTTTTACTGCGTCATAGGCACTTTTACTGAAGCAGCTTTTCGATCTCCGGCTGGGAGACAAAACCGATGGACTTGTTCACCAGCTGGCCGTTCTTGAACACCAGCAGCATGGGGATGCTCTCCACGCCGTAGGCCGCGGCCAGGGACATATTCTCGTCCACATCCACCTTGGCCACGGTGACGTCCGGCCGGTCAGCGGCCAGCTGCTCCAGCACGGGGCCCAGCATACGGCAGGGGCCGCACCAGTTGGCCCAGAAATCCACCAGCACTGTGCCGCTGTTTTCCAGGACCTGCTCCCGGAAGTCGCTCTCGTTTACATGGATCAATGCCATCTCCGGCACCTCCTTGTCCTTTGTTTTATACTTTTTTCTCCAGACACACCAGCTGCACGTTCGGGATGCCGTTAAAGGTCCCGGCCACGATGCCCGCCTCGGTGTAGCCCAGCTTTTTGTACAGCGCCCGGGCGGGCGTGTTGCGGGCGTTGGTGTCGATCCGCAGGTACGGCCGATCCGTTTCCCGGGCCAACTGCTCATAGAAGGCCACAAAAGCCGTGCCGTACCCCTTACCCTTCACAGTGGGGTCCACCACCAGTGTGTGCAGCACCAGCACCTGCTCCGGCGGCGCGTCGTGCCGCCAGGTACACTGGCTGTATTGCGCCATCTGGTTCTGGTCCAGCTTGGCGGCGGCCGCAACACGTCCCCCGTCCTCCAGCACATACAGTGTGCCGGCAGCCAGCGCGTCCAGAGCCGTCTGCTCCGTGGGGTATACGCCCCGGGTCCAGCCGGTGGACAGCTCGCCGCGCTCCTCACGATCCAGAAGCGTCTCGTAAATGGCGGTCACAGCGGGGATATCCGCCGGAACCGCTTTTCGTACCAGCATAGTATGTCCTCCTTACCTCGTCAGTAACCAGACCGCCAGTGCCAGCTGTGCCAGCAGTATGGCGGGCACGCCCCAGACGAAATACCAGTGCTTCGTCTTGTGGTGAAACACCCGCATACCCAGCAGCGCACCGACACTGCCGCCCAACAGCGGCAGCAGGAACAGCGTCTTTTCCGGCACCCGCCATTTGCCCTGTCTGGCCCGACGCTTGTCCGCACCATACACGAAAAATGTCACCAGATTGATAAGTACCAGATAGACCAGCAGCGCCGTACCGCCGCCGGAGGCGAATACCGTCACAGGTCCGTCCGCGCCGCCGACAAAGCCCAGCGACGGCTGGCTCATTTGGCCAGCTTGGCCAGCTCGCAGGCCGTGGCCGTGGCAAGCTTCGCGTTGTTATACACCAGCTGAATGTTGGCATCCAGGCTGCTGCCGCCGGTGATGTCCTTGATCTTGGCCAGCAGGAAGGGCGTGGTGGCCTTGCCGTGGATGCCCTGCGCCTTGGCCTCCTCCACCGCCTCGTTGATGGCCTTGTTGATCACGTCGGCATCCATAGAGTACTGCTCGGGGATGGGGTTCGTCACCAGCATACCGCCCTCCAGCCCCAGCTCGCGCTTCACATGGAAGGCCTCGGCCAGCTGCTTGGGGGTGTCCAGCCGGTAGTCCACCTTAAAGCCGGACTTGCGGGTATAGAACGCGGGCAGCTCCTCGGTCTGATAGCCGATGACCGGCACACCGTGGGTCTCCAGATACTCCAGGGTCAATCCCAGGTCCAGGATGGACTTGGCGCCGGCGCACACCACCATCACCGGGGTATGGGCCAGCTCCTCCAGATCGGCGGAGATGTCCATGGTGGTCTCGGCCCCGCGGTGCACGCCGCCGATTCCGCCGGTGGCGAACACCTGGATGCCAGCCATGGCGGCGATCATCATGGTGGTGGTCACGGTGGTAGCGCCATCGCGGCCCTCCGCCACCAGAATAGGCAGGTCGCGGCGGCTGGCCTTGGTGACGCCGGCGCCGGTCTTGCCCAGATAGTCGATCTCCTCGGGGGTCAATCCGGCCTTCAGCCGACCGCCGATGATGGCGATGGTGGCGGGCACCGCGCCGCCGTCACGAATGATCTTCTCCACATTCAGTGCCGTCTCCACATTCTGGGGATAGGGCATACCGTGGGAGATGATGGTGCTCTCCAGCGCCACAACGGGCTTGCCGGCCTTCAAAGCCTCCTGCACCTCAGGGGCCACGTCCAGATAACGATTCATAACTTGTACCTCCTTATATCATGCAATATCGTTTACGCTTTTTTGCTCATGCCTGTATTGTCCAAAATATAGTCCACATTCTCCCAGCTCATGCCGGGGTGGATGGTCTCCGCCGCCGTACAGGCCAGCGCACCGGCCCCGGCGGCCTTCCGCGCGCACTCCGCCAGGGGTTTGCCATGGGCGATGCACGCGGCCAGCGCCGCCGCCATGGCGTCCCCGCCGCCGGTGGCGTTCACCACCTGCACCTTCGGACAGGGCAGGCGCACGTGCCGCCCCGCCTGGTCCTCGGCGTACATGCCATCGCTCCCCAGGGAGATATACACCTGCTGAACACCCTTGTCCAGCAGGACCTTCGCGGCCTTTTGAACGTCTGCCTCATCGCGGATGGTCACGCCGCTAAGCAGCTCCGCCTCCATACGGTTGGGCTTCAGCGCCGTCAGCTTATCCAGCACCGGCAGCAGCTTCGGCGCCTTGATGGTGCTGACCGGATCGGCCAGGACAGGCGCGGTGCAGTGGCTGCACAGCCACTGGATAGACGCCTCCGGCAGGTTCGTCTCCACCACCACCAGATCGGCATGGTTGATATAATCCAGCCGCTGCCGCAGGAACTCCGGCGTGATGTGCTCATAGATGGCCATGTCGTTCACGGCCAGGGCCATGTCGCCGTCGCAGCCGTCGATAAACAGATAGGTGCCCGTCCGGCCGCCGGGAATGGTGGCGCTGTGGCTTAGGTCAAGGCCGATATCCGCCGCGTTCTCCCGCACAGACTGGGCAAAGCTATCCTGCCCCAGTACCGTGATCATGGACACCTGCTCACCCAGCAGGCAGAGGTTGTGGGCGATGTTCCGTCCCACGCCGCCCAGAGAGGTGGTCACCCGGCCGGGGTTGGAGTCCCGGGCCACCAGCGGCGCGTCGGACACCGCGCCGATATCCATATTCACGCCGCCAACCACGGCGATGTAGGGCGCCTCACGCAGCAGATAGCCGCGGCCGGCAATGTAACCCTTCCGCATCAGGTTGGAAATGTGGACCGCGGCGCTGGACCGCGTAATACCGGCCTTGTCGGCCAGCTCCTGCTGGGAAATACACGGGTTTTCCCGTATCCACTCCAGCAGCTGCCGTTCTCTTCGGGTCACACAGCCACCTCCTAAGCAAGTGCATTTTTGTAATCACAAGCTTATTATATCAACAGCTGTACGTTTGTCAAGAGGCAAATTTTTTACAAGAAAAGCGGCGCTTCTCCACGAGGGAAGCGCCGTCTTCTTTCAGCTGCAAACCGTTGGTATCACAGCGTTTTTGGCGGTATGCCGCGGGTCCCGTTTGTGGGGTCCACAAACAGGGGAAGGGACGGGGGAAAGGACGTGAAAAAAAGGAAGGCGAGGGCGGCGAGCAGGTGGAGCAGAATGCCCAATATCTGGAAAGGAACGGACGAGAGGCGGGCGCTCTTTTGCAGGGAGACACTGACAAAATATGCCAGCAGCACGGCGGCCTGAAAGATCAGGATGTTGACCACGCCCACGCTTTTTCCCAGGATACCGGTGTAGGTATAGAACAGGGCCGGGATGGCGGTGAGGCCGGCGAGCAGGCCGATGGCCCTGGGCAAAGCGCTTGCGGCACAACGGTTTACGACGATCGTGACGACGGTCCACACCAGCCAGGGAACGGCCAAAAGCTTCATGTGCTCCCAGGTGGATTCGTTGACGGCGGAGAGATACGCGGCCCAGCCGGCCTGACCGGTCCAGTCGTAGACAAAGTGCAGCAGGTTGCCGAAAAGCAGGGTAAACAGCATTCCCGCCGTCTCAAGGGTACGGCGTTCCCGTTCTTTTCTCATTGAACATTCCCCTTTCTTTCCCTTTCTCTTTCACATATCTATCGTGTACGTTTTATACACCTCTACGCGGCATTATATACACCTTTGATATATGTTTATACGCGGTATATGAATGTTCGGGCGGCGGAGCGCACAATTGCGCAGACAGGGGTGGAATTCTGCGGGAAGTGTGCTATACTGTTCCGTGAGAAAGGGTGAGCACCATGACCGTTACGGAAAAGCTGGCCGCGCTGCGGCAGAATATGGAGGCGCGCGGGCTGGCGGGCTGCATCGTCGTCACCGACGACTTTCACGGCTCGGAGTATGTGGGAGCGCATTTCAAGGCCCGGGAGTTCCTGTCCGGGTTCACCGGCTCGGCGGGAACGCTGGCGGTGCTGCGGGAGGGCGCATACCTGTGGACGGACGGGCGATACTTTTTGCAGGCGGAACGGCAGCTGGAGGGCAGCGGCATACAGCTGATGCGCGCCGGCCAGCTGGGCGTGCCGACGCTGTCCCAATTCCTGGCGGAGCAGCTGCCGGAGAGCGGAGCCCTGGGCTTTGACGGCCGGACCGTCAGCACACGGCTGCACCGGACGCTGGAAAAGGCGCTGGCGGACAAGCACATCCGGCTGGACGGCGGCTTCGACCCGGCGGCGGGCGTTTGGACGGACCGGCCCGACCTGTCCACCGCGCCGGTATGGGCCTTCGACAGCGGGGTGACGCGGCGGGAGAAGCTGACGGCCCTGCGGCAGGACATGGCGGCGCAGAAGGCGGAATGGCTGCTGCTGACCGATCTGACGGACGTGGCCTGGGCACTGGAGCTGCGGGGCGGCGACGTGGCATGCACGCCGGTATTCCTGGGCTTTTTGCTGGTGGGCGCGGACAGCGCCGCGCTATATGCCCAGGCAGAGAGCTTCGCGCCGGAGATACGCGCCGCGCTGGCGGCAGACAGCGTAGCGCTGCGGCCCTACGGGGATATCTACGACGCGCTGCGGACGCTGCCGGAGGGCGCGCGGGTGCTGGCGGACAGCGCCACGGCCAACAGCCGCATCGCGGAATGTCTGGCCCACACGGCGTGGACAGACACACCCAGCCCCGCTGCCCGCCGCAAGGCGGTGAAGGCCGAGAGCGAACAGACGGGCTTCCGGCAGGCGCATTTGCAGGACGGCGCGGCGCTGTGCCGCTTCCTGTATGAGATGAAGACACGGCCGGAGGCATACACCGAGCTGTCCGCCGCGGCGCTGCTGCGCCGGTACCGGACGGAACAGGCGGATTTTCTGGAGGACAGCTTCGAGACCATCGCCGCCTATGGCCCCCACGCTGCCGTGGTCCACTACGCCCCCACACCGGAGACGGACGTGCCGCTGAAGGCGCAGGGACTGCTGCTGGTGGACAGCGGCGGACACTACGCCCGGGGCACGACGGATGTGACCCGCACCATAGCGCTGGGCCCCATCACGGACGAGGAACGCCGGAGGTCCACACAGGTGCTGCAAGGCCACATACAGCTGGCCATGGCACAATTCCCCCAGGGGGTCATGGGGGAAAATCTGGACGCACTGGCCCGGGGCCCGCTGTGGCGGGAGGGCCTGGACTATGACCACGGCACCGGGCACGGCGTGGGGTGCGTGCTCAGCGTACACGAGGCGCCGCCCTCTTTCCGCTGGCGCATTGCGGAGGGGCTGGCACACCCGGCACTGGAGACGGGCATGGTCATCTCCGATGAGCCGGGATACTACGCCGCCGGACGCTTCGGCATACGGCACGAGAACCTGCTGCTGGTGCAGCCGGCGGAGGCGGCGGGCTTTCTGCGCTTTGAGACGCTGACGCTGGCGCCCTTCGACCGGGACGCCCTGGACCCGGCGCTGCTGACGGCATCGGAACGGGACTGGCTGAACGGCTATCACAGGCGGGTGTATGCACAGATCGCCCCGCTGGTGCCGACGGAGGTCCGTCAATGGCTGCGGGAGGTCACCGCGGCGCTGTGACAATGGCAAAAAGGAAGCACCCTGACGGGTGCTTCCTTTTTTTCAGTTTTCGTCGGTCTTTTCTTTTTTCAGCTGCTCCAGCTCGGCACGGAGCATACGGTTCTCCGCCTGGAGCTGGTCCAGCTTGCGGTGCAGCGGCGCCAGCTGGCGCTTCAGCTCCGCCGCCACCGCGCCGCGGTAGATACCGTAGCGGCCGACCACGGAGACCACGGTCAGCACCGCCGCCGTACCGCCGGCGATGAGGCCCACCTTTTTTACATCCAGCTTACGCAGGGTATTTACCGCCGCCGGCAGCTTTTTGCCCGGCAGGGGCGCCACCTCGATCTCGATATGGGGCAATTTTTTTAGTTCCATGCTTCTATCACACCCTCCTGTATCCGGGCGGTCCGGGCCGCCGCGTATTTCTGCTTCTATTATACCCGACGGGCCGCCGCTTGGCAAGTACGGACCGTCGGGGACCGCGGCGCATACACTGGACTGCGGGCACGACCCGCGAAATTAAACACAGGAGGTCCTATCATGGCAACTTTCACCAACCAGGCAACGCTGACCTATAACGGCCAGACCACCACCTCCAACGTGACGGTGGGTGAGCTGACGGAGACGCTGACCGCCGCCAAGACCGCCGTGGTGCCCACCTACGGCACCGACGGCCGCGTGACGTATATCCTCTCTCTGGTCAACAGCGGCACCGCACCGCTGACGGGGCTGACCATTACCGACGATCTGGGCGGCTACGCCTTCAACGCCGGGACGGTGTATCCCCTGTCCTACACCGCCGGGTCTGTGCGGTACTATCAGAACGGCGTTCTGCAGGCGGCACCCGCCGTCACCGCCGGGCCGCCGCTGACGTTCACCGGCATCACCGTGCCGGCGGGCGGCAATGCCGTTATCGCCTATGAGGCCGTGCCCACGGCCTTCGCGCCGCCGACGGCGGAGGGCACCGTCACCAACAGCGCGTCCATTACCGGCGCGGGGCTGGCAAACCCCGTTACCGCCACGGAGACAGTGGCACCGGAGGCGGCGCCGGCACTGACCATCAACAAGTCCCTCTCCCCCACCACGGTGACGGAGAACAGCCGCCTGACGTACACCTTCACCATCCAGAACACCGGCAACACGGCGGCGGACGCCGCGGCGGCCATCGTTATCACCGACACCTTCGACCCGCGGCTGACGGACCTGACGGTGACGCTGAACGGCACGGCGCTGACCGCCCCCACCCAGTACACCTATGACGCGGCTACCGGCGTATTCGCCACGGCGGCCGGCGTAGTCACGGTGCCCGCGGCCACCTTCACTCAGGACGCCGCCACCGGCGCGTACAGCACCACCCCCGGCACGGCGGTGCTGACCGTCACCGGCACGGTGTAAGCAAGAAAATATCCCCCGGCCTTCGGCCGGGGGATATGTATTATTCAAGTGCGTCGTGGCTCTCGAACACGTCGTGGATGCTGCCGTAACGGTCGGCGGGCTTGTCCGGCTCCGCCGGAGCCGCGCCCTTGGCCATTTGCAGCTCCTGCCACTTCTCGCGGGTGATGAGCAGCTGGCGGGGCTTACTTCCCTCGAAGGGGCCCACATAGCCGCGCTCCTCCATCTGGTCCACCAGGCGGGCGGCGCGGGAGTAGCCCAGCTTCAGACGGCGCTGGAGCATGGACACGGAGGCCTGACCCGTCTCCAGCACCACCTCTACGGCGGCGGAGAGCAGCTCGTCGGCATCGTCGCCGTCGTCGGACACGTCGCCGGAGGGGACCTTGCCGCCCTTGTCGGCCTTGGCGTCCACCGCCTGCTGGATCTTCTCGATCACGTCCTGATCGTAGTGGGCCTCGCCGGCCTCGTCCTTGACGAACTTCACCACACGGTCGATCTCCTCCGGGGTGATGAAGCAGCCCTGGACACGGGTGGGCTTGGCGTCGCCCAGAGGGAAGTAGAGCATATCGCCCTTGCCCACCAGCTTCTCCGCGCCGGTGGTGTCCAGAATGATGCGGGACTCCATGGAGCTGGCCACGGCGAAGGCGATACGGCTGGGGATATTGGCCTTCATCAGACCGGTGATCACGTCCGCCGAGGGACGCTGGGTGGCGATGACCAGGTGCATACCGGCGGCACGGCCCATCTGGGCCACACGGCAGATGGACTCCTCCACCTCCTTGGCCGCCACCAGCATCAGGTCGGCCAGCTCGTCGATGACCACCACCACGGTGGGCAGCTTTTTCACGTCCTCGTCCGTCTCGGACAGGGCGTTATAGCCCGCCAGGTCCTTGACGCCCTTTTCAGAGAACATCTTGTAGCGCTTCATCATCTCGAACACCGCCCATTGCAGGGCGCCGGCGGCCTTTTTGGGGTCGGTGACCACGGGGATGAGCAGGTGCGGGATACCGTTGTAGGGCGCCAGCTCCACCATCTTGGGGTCCACCATGATAAAACGGACCTCGTCCGGCGTGGACTTGTAGAGCAGGCTGACGATGAGGGAGTTGGTGCAGACGGATTTACCGGAGCCGGTGGTGCCGGCGATGAGTACATGGGGCAGACGGGCGATGTTGCCCACGATGTTGCTGCCGCCGATATCCCTGCCCACGGCAAAGGCCACCGGGGAGGGATGGTCGATGAACTCGCGGGATTCAATGACGTCGCGGATCCGCACGGCGGTGACGGTGCGGTTGGGGACCTCGATGCCCACGGCGGATATCTTGTTGGGCACCGGGGCGATGCGGACGCCGCTGGCACCCAGCGCCAGGGCGATATCGTCCTGGAGGTTCGTGATCTTACTGAGCTTGACGCCCTGGTCCAGGGTGAACTCGTAGCGGGTGACGGAGGGGCCATGGATGACCTCGCCGGCGCGGGCGTCCACGCCGAAGGAACGCAGGGTGTCCGCCAGGCGCTTGGAGTTGTTCCGCAGCTCGGCGCCCACCTCGGTGTAGTTGCCGCCGCGGTTCTGCTCCAGCAGGGTGATGGGCGGGTAGCGGTAGGTCTCCTCTCCCTGGGCCAGCTCCTGCTCGATGGCGTCGCTGACCTCCTGGGCGGCGCTCTCCACCTCCTGCTGCAGCTGGGCTTTTTTCTGCTTGTCGCTGAGGGGCTTCTTCGGGGCAGGGGCCTCCGCCGGGGCGGCGGGCGGTGCAGGTTCGTCGCTGAGGGGCTGGGGCGCAGGGGCGGGGCCGCCCCGCAGCACCTGATCCGGCGTGCGGATATCGTCGCTGCGGCGGGGGAAGAAGGAGCTGGCGGGTGGAAGGACCGTGTCGTCGCGCTCGCTGTCCAGCGGGATGTCGATATTGGGGCGCCTGCGGCCCTTGGCAGGCTTTTTTGCCGGGGCGGGAGCGGCGGTGGGGGTGAAACCCTCCGGGAGGGCTTCGTCATCCGTGTCCTCGTCGTCACGGCGCAGGCTCTCGCCATAGCTGCGGACGCGCGCCGCGGCCTCCTGGGGCGTCAGGTGCAGGGCGCCCAGCAGGGCGGCCAGCAGCAGCACCACGAACACGATGATGGACACCACCTTGCTGACCAGGGCTTCGCAGCCCACGGCCAGGCCGCCGGAGAGCACACCGCCGCACTTGAGGGCCTGTCCGTCGGCCCAGAGGGTCTTGACGCTGTCCAGGCCGAGGGTGTAGGCCGTGCGGCACAGGGTCAGGTGGCACAGCACGCCCACCAGCAGGGGCAGCAGCGCCACGCAGGTGGTACGCAGGACGACGGGCCGGCCCCGATGGCCCAGCTGGATGACGGCAATGGCCGCCAGCACCGGGGCCGTCAGGTAATAGCCGTAGCCCAGCGCGCCCTTGAGCACCCTGGCGATCCACACCAGGAGGAGGGCGTCCACGTTGAAATAGCTCACCAGCACGCACAGCGCCAGCAGGGCGCAGACGATGCCGCCGGCCATACGCGCCGCGGCGTTATACGCCGGCGGGGGCGGCGGGGCAGGCGTTTTTTTGCGGCTGTTTTCTTTCTTTTGTGTCGATGCCATAGTCTATCTACCTCACTTGATGCCCTGCAGAACAAGGGTCAGCACGCCCGCCGCCCAGCAGTAGTAGGCGAAGGCACCGAAACGGCCCTTGTCCGCGATATACTTCAGAAGCCGGATGCACAGATAACCCGTCACGGCGGCCACGGCCACGCCTACCAGGTACATGGGCACCTCCGCGCCGACGATGCCGGCCTGCACTGCGTCCTTGATGGACAGGATGTTGGCGCCCAGCACGGCGGGGATGCTCAGCAGGAAGGAAAAGCGCACGGCGAAGCGACGCTCATAGCCCACGAAGCACCCGGCGGTGATGGTCATGCCGGAACGGGAGACGCCGGGCAGCGTGGCCACCGCCTGCCCCACGCCCACCAGCAGAGCGTCCAGCCAGGTGGCGCTGCGCTCGGTCTTGCGGCCCCGGCGCACCCGGTCGCACAGGAACAGCAGGAAGCCGGTGAAGATCAGCGCCGCGCCCACGAAATACATATTGTCCCCCAGGCCCTGCACCGTCTTGCGGATGGGCAGCACCGCAAACAGCGGCAGCGTACCGACAATGATCAGCAGGATGAGCCGGCGGGCGGGCGGCACCGGTGTGGGGGTGCTGCGGTGCGCCAGGTCGCCGATGCCCCGGAAGAACTCCACCACCATGTCGCGGATGTCGCCCCAATAGGCGGCGAACACGGCAATAAGCGTGCCCAGGTGGAGCAGCACGTCGAAGAACTCCGGAATGCTCCCCGCGCCCTCCATATTCAGCAGGTTGCGGGCAATGGCCAGATGGCCGGAGCTGGAGATGGGCAGGAATTCCGCTATGCCCTGCACCAGTCCCAACAGGATCGCTTTCAGATAGGTCATGACACACCTCACGTCATTATACACTCCCGCAAAACGGGAATACTGTTCCAATATAGGAAGAGTATACCACATGGGGCAAAAAAATGCCACCACTTATTTCTTACCTGTCTGTCACCCGGCTGTCATTTTACCGTCACCCTGCACAAAGGATACCGGTTATTTTTGCTATTCTGCCTGTTGTTGTTCCCCGTGCTTTTGTGGTATGATAAACTATGTGTAATCAGAGGCAGGCGAAGGGAGTTTCCTCCGCGGAATATATACTTCAAAGGGGGACGGCTTCCGAAAACGGGGTCTTCCCCTGTCTGTTTCCCAGATCAGGAAAGGCGGTGAGTAAACTGTACCGTGAAAAAATAGACCAGCTGCAGGCGGCGGAGCAGCGGCTTCTGGAGCAGAAGGCCGAGGCCCAGCGCGCCGCCCGGGCGCTGGCCGAGCAGGCCCGCCGGAACGGCGACGGTTTGGTGCGGGAGGCGCAGAACGCCGTGAAGGTGCTGGAGAACGAAGCCATGCAGCGGGCCGGTGAAGCCGGACAGGCGGCGGACGCCGCCCTGCGAAGCGACGCCGAGCGCACCTGCACAGCCATACGACAGCAGGCGGAGCAGCGCATGGACACGGCTGTCCGCGCCATCGTGGAAAAGGTGGTGAAGCGGTAAATGCCCATTGCAAAAATGAAGCGCCTGCAGGTGCTGGCGCTGGAGCGGGACCACGACGCGCTGCTGCGGCAGCTGGAGCGTATGGGCTGCGTGGAGATCAGTGAGCCGGACGCGCCGGATGCGCCGGAGAGCCTGCGGCGCTGCGACAGCGAGACGGCGGACTGCCTGGCCCGCCAGCGGCAGGTACAGACGGCGATCGATGCCCTGCGGCGGGCTGCGCCGCCCAAGAAAGCGCCGCTGCTGGCGCCCCGCCCCGCCATCGGCGAGGCGGAATACCTGAGTGAGACGGGGCTGGCCGACGGGCTGGCGCTGGCCCGCCAGGTCAACGAGGCAGCGGGACGATTACAGCAGCTGACGGCGCTGGCCGCCCAGCTGGAGACCGACCGGATCACCCTGGGGCCCTGGCTGAGTCTGGACCTGCCCCTGGAGCTGACGGAGACACGCTGCTGCGACGTGACCCTGGGCGTACTGCCGCCCTTCGTCCCCTGGGACGAACTGTGTGGGCAGGTACAAAACGAATATCCGGAGAGCGAGCTGCATCTGCTCTCCGCCGACCGGCAGCAGCAGTGCGTGCTGCTCATCACCCACAAGGCAGCGACGGCACCGGTGCTGGAGCTGCTGCGGGGCCGGGGCTTCGCAGCCTCACCCCTGAAGGGCCGCACCGGCACGCCGGAGGAAAACCGGCGGCGGGACGCGGACCGGCTGGCAGAGGTCAAGAGGCAGCAGGAGACCCTGCGAAAGCATCTGGATGAGCTGGCGGAACGGCTGCCGGAGCTGTATCTGTGCGCCGACCGGCTGGCCTCCCGCCTGCAGCGGGAGGAAAACCGCCGCAGACTGCTGACCGACGGGTGCATCGTGGCCTTTGACGGCTGGGTGCCGGAGAAAAAGACGGCAAGGCTGACGGCGTATCTGGACACGGCGGACTGCGACTACACCCTGTCCGATCCCACGACGGAGCAGATACCGGAGGTGCCGGTGCTGCTGGAGGACAACGCGGTGGCGCGGTCCATGAACTGCATCACCGAGCAGTACTCCCTGCCGGCCTACGACGGCGTGGACCCCAACCCGGTGATGGCACCGTTCTTCATCCTGTTTTTCGGCATGATGATGGCGGACATCGGCTACGGGCTGCTGATGCTCCTCGGCTCATGGCTGTTCCTGAAGAAAAAACGGCCGGACGACCGCAGCTTTATGGAGATGATCTTCTGGTGCGGCGTGACCACCGTGGTCTTCGGCGCCATGACCGGCAGCTTCTTCGGCGACTTCCTGCCGCAGCTCTTCAAGTTCTTTGACCCGGAGAGCACCTTTGCCCTGCCGGCGCTGTTCTCACCCCTGGACGACACCATGGCCATCATGGTGGGCTCGCTGATCCTGGGCGCCTTGCAGGTGTTCACCGGCATGACCGTCAGCGTGGTGGAAAAATGCAAAAAGGGCTGCTTTATGGATGCCCTGTTTGACGAGATCACCTGGTGGATCATTCTGGCGGGCACGGGTCTTGCGGTGCTTGGCATCGGCAGTGTATCCGGCGTGCCGGTGGTGCTGATCGCGGGCGTTCTTATGCTGGTATACGGCGCGGGCCGGGGCAAAAAGGGCTTCGGCAAGGTGACGGGCTTCGTGGCGGCGGTGTACAACGGCGTGACGGGTTTCTTCAGCGATATCCTGTCCTACGTCCGGCTGATGGCGCTGATGCTGTCCGGCGCAGTGCTGGCCCAGGTGTTCAATATGCTGGGCGCCACCACCGGCAACGTGGTCACCTTCATCATCATCGCATTCGTCGGCAATATGCTGAACCTGGCGCTGAACCTGCTGGGCTGCTACGTCCACGATATGCGCCTGCAATTTCTGGAATTTTTCGGACGCTTCTACAAGGACGGCGGCAAGGCCTACCGTCCCCTGCGCGTCCGGGCCAAACACGTAGAGATCATTAAGGAGGATACTAAATCATGTTAGCTTTTCTTGAATCTGTGGGCGGACTGGGTTTCGCCATCCTGGGCGCGGCGCTGACCGCCGGCCTGTGCTGCATCGGCTCCGCCAAGGGCACCGGTATGGTGGGTGAGGCCGCCGCCGGATTGACCAGCGAGGACCCCGATAAGTCCACCAAGTGCCTGATCCTGCAGGTACTGCCCGGCACCCAGGGCCTGTACGGCTTTGTGGCGCTGTTCCTGGTGCTGGGCCAGACCGGCCTGCTCAGCGGCAGCGTGCTGGATCTCTCCCTGACCCAGGGGCTGTCCTTCTTCGCCGCCTGCCTGCCCATCATGCTGGGCGGCTGGCTGAGCGCCATCTTCCAGGGCCGCGTGGCCGCCGCGTCCATCAACATCGTGGCCAAGCACCCGGAGGCCGCTACCAAGGGCATCATCTACTGCGGCATCGTGGAGTTCTACGCCATCCTGTCTCTGGTGGCGACCATTATGATCTCCCTGAACATCATGAAGTAAGGCGGGTGCGCCTATGAACGGTATCGACAAGATCATCGCACGCATGGAGGCCGACACACAGGCCGAGTGCGCCGACATCGCCGCCCAGGCGGCGGCGGAGGCCGAGGCTATCCTGGCCCAGTACCGCGCCGAGGCGGACAAGCTGCTCCGCGAGGGCGAGGCCCGCTGCAAGGTGCTGGAGCGCGAGCAGGTGGAGCGCCTGGAGGGCGGCAGCCGTCTGGCCTGCCGCCAGCGGGTACTGGCGGAGAAGCAGCGGATGCTGGACGAGGCCTTCGCCCGCGCCGCCGACGCTCTGCTGAAGCTGCCGCGCCCGGAGTATATCGACCTGCTGGCATCGCTGGCCGCGGAAAACGGACAGGGCGGCGAGGCGCTGGTGTTCTCCGCCGCCGACCGGGACACGGTGGGTCAGGCGGTGGTGGACGCCGCCAACGGCAAAAAGCCCGGCGCGGGCTTCACCCTGGCTGCCGACACCCGGGAGACGGGCGGCGGCGTGGTACTGCAGCGGGGCCGCATGGAGATCAACTGCGGCTTTGCCGAGCTGCTGCGCCGGGCGCGGCAGGAGGACTCCTCCGCCGTGGCCGCCGTGCTGTTTGACTGAAAGGGGGCGTCCCTTTGACAAAACGGAGAAAGGACACGGACTATCTGTTCCTGTCCGCCCGCATACGCGCCATGGAGCGCCGGCTGCTGACGGCACAGCGGCTGGAGCAGCTGCTGACGGCACCCTCCGTCGAGGCGTGCGCCCAACTGCTGAGCGAGTGGGGCTACGCGCCCGTACACGATGAGCCGTCCCTGCAGGCGGCGCTGAGCGCGCAGCGCGAGGCGGTGTTCGCCGACGTTTCCCGCTTTATGCCGGAGGCGGAGGTGCTGGACGTGTTCCGGCTGAAATACGACTACCACAACATCAAAACGCTGCTGAAAGCACCGCAGGATGCGGAGCGTCTGCTGATCGACGCCGGGACCGTACCGGCAGAGACGATGCGGAAAAAGCACGCCGAAAACGGCGGCTGGGACTTTCTGCCCGCCGACATGGCCGCCGCGGCCGATGAGGCCCAGCAGGTGCTGGCCGAGACGGGCAGCGCCCGCAGCAGCGACTGCATCCTGGACCGGGCCTACTTCGCGCGGCTGGAAAAGCTGGCGGCGGACAGCCACATACCCTATTTGCAGGACTATGTCCGCGCCATGATCGACGCGGCGAACCTGCGCTCACTCATCCGCACCCAGCGGCTGGGGCTGGACGCCGGCTTCCTGCGGGAGGTGCTGTTCCCCGGCGGCAGCGTGACGCCGGAGGCGATCCGCGCCGGAAGCGGCAGCGGCGCTGCCGCGCTGTGGCGGGGCACGGCCTTCGCCCGAGCGGCGGAGCTGGGAGACGAGGCCGCCAAGGGCGGCAGCCTGACCGCCTTTGAAAAGGCCTGCGACGACGCGGTGCTCCGCGCCGCCGGCGCGGCACGCCGGGTACCCTTCGGCGTAGAGGTGGCGCTGGGCTATCTGGCGGCAAAGGAGGCGGAGTGGACGGCGGTGCGTACCGTGCTGTCCGGTCGGATGGCCGGTGTGCCGGCGGAGGCGCTCCGGGAAAGGCTGCGTGAGCAATATGTATAAGATCGCCGTTATTGGGGACCGGGACAGCGTGCTGGGCTTCCGTGCGCTGGGGCTGGACGTGTTCCCCACCGAGGATACCGACGCGGGACGCAGAACGCTGCACCGCCTGGCGCAGGAGGACTACGCCGTCATCTATATCACCGAGCAGCTGGCGCAGCAGCTGACCGCCGAGATCGCCCGGTATAAAGACGCACCCCTGCCCGCCGTTATCCTCATCCCCGGCAAGACCGGTTCGCTGGGCATCGCCGGGGCCGCCCTGCACGACGCGGTGGAACGCGCCGTGGGCGCGGATATTTCCTGAAAGGAGCAAGAGAATGGGTAAGATCATCAAAGTCTCCGGCCCGCTGGTGGTGGCGGACGGCATGGCGGACGCCAACATGGCGGACGTGGTGCGCGTAGGTCCCCAGCAGCTGATCGGAGAGATCCTGAATATGACCGGCGACCGGGCCTCCATACAGGTGTATGAGGAGACGTCCGGTCTTGGTCCCGGCGCTGATGTGGTCACCACCGGCGCACCGCTGAGCGTGGAGCTGGGCCCCGGCCTGATCGAGAATATCTATGACGGCATCCAGCGTCCGCTGGAGGAGATCGTCCGCCGGGTGGGCAGCAACATCACCCGCGGCATTCAGGTGCCGCCGCTGGACCGCGACAGGCTGTGGGACTTTACCCCCACCGCCGCTGTGGGCGACACCGTGGCTGTGGGCGACATTCTGGGCACCGTGCCGGAGACGGAGTCCGTGCTGCACAAGATCATGGTGCCCAAGGGCGCCGAGGGCACGGTGGCGTGGCTGGCCGAGGCCGGACAGTACAACATCACCCAGCCCATCGCCCGGGTGAAGCTGGCCAACGGTGAGGTGCGTGAGCTGACCATGGTGCAGAAGTGGCCCGTCCGCGTGGGCCGCCCCTATAAAAAGAAATTCCCGCCGGTAAAGCCTTTGCAGTCCGGCCAGCGTGTCATCGACACCATGTTCCCCATCGCCAAGGGCGGCACCGCCGCCGTGCCCGGGCCCTTCGGCTCCGGCAAGACCGTGGTGCAGCACCAGCTGGCCAAGTGGGCCGACGTGGACATCGTGGTCTATATTGGCTGCGGCGAGCGCGGCAACGAGATGACCGACGTACTGCGGGAGTTTCCGGAGCTGACCGACCCCCGCACCGGCGAGAGCCTGATGAAGCGTACAGTGCTGATCGCCAACACCTCGGATATGCCTGTGGCCGCCCGTGAGGCATCGGTCTACACCGGCATCACCATCGCGGAGTATTTCCGCGACATGGGCTACGATGTGGCCGTCATCGCCGACTCTACCTCCCGCTGGGCCGAGGCCCTGCGCGAGATGTCCGGCCGGTTGGAGGAGATGCCCGGCGAGGAGGGATATCCCGCCTATCTGGCCTCCCGTCTGGCGCAGTTCTATGAGCGCGCCGGCGTGGTGCAGTGCCTGGCCAGCGACGAGCGCACCGGCTCCCTGACCGCCGTGGGCGCGGTGTCGCCTCCCGGCGGCGACCTGAGTGAGCCGGTGGCACAGGCCACCATGCGTATCGTCAAGGTCTTCTGGTCGCTGGACGCTTCGCTGGCCTATCGCCGCCACTTCCCGGCCATCAACTGGCTGAACTCCTACTCCCTGTATCTGGACGCGGTGACGCCCTGGTTCAACGAGAACATGGGCGAGGACTTCATCCGGAACCGCAACCGCGCCATGCACCTTTTGCAGGAGGAGAACGAGCTGAACGAGATCGTCCAGCTGGTGGGCAAGGATTCCCTTTCCGCCCACGACCAGCTGACGTTGGAGATCGCCCGGATGCTGCGAGAAGACTTCCTGCAGCAGAATGCCTTTATGGACGTGGACTCCTACTCCAGCTTTGACCGGCAGATGCAGCTGCTGGGGCTGATCCTGCACTACGAGTCCCTGTGCCGCGGCGCTGTGGACAAGGCCGTGGCCCCATCCGCGCTGTACGCCATCCCCGCCCGGGAGAAGCTGGGCTGGGCCAAGTACGCCGCCGCAGAGGAATACGCCGCCAACTACGCCGCCGTCCGCGCTGATATGGAGCGCGAGATCGCCGAGCTGATCCGAAAGGCTGGTGAAGAGGAATGATGAAGGAATACCGTACCATCCACGAGGTGTCCGGTCCCCTGATGGTGGTGGACCATGTGGAGGGCGTCACCTATGACGAGCTGGCGGAGATCCAGCTGCACAGCGGCGAGGTCCGCCGCTGCAAGGTGCTGGAGGTCAACGGCGACCGCGCCGTGGTCCAGCTGTTCGACTCCTCCGCCGGCATCAACCTGCGGGATGCCACCATCCGTTTCCTGGGCCACCCCTTGCAGCTGGGCGTATCCGCCGATATGCTGGGGCGCGTGTTCAACGGCATGGGCGAACCCATCGACGGCGGCCCCGCCCTGCTGGCGGAGGAATACCGGGACATCAACGGCCTGCCCATGAACCCGGCGGCCCGTGACTATCCCAACGAGTTCATTCAGACCGGCATCAGCACCATCGACGGGCTGAACACGCTGGTCCGCGGCCAGAAGCTGCCCATCTTCTCCTGCTCCGGTCTGCCCCACGCCAATCTGGCGGCGCAGATCGCCCGACAGGCCAGGGTGCTGGACGACAGCTCCAACTTCGCCGTGGTGTTCGCCGCTATCGGCATCACCTTTGAGGAGTCGGAGTTCTTTGTGCGGGAGTTCCAGCGCACCGGCGCCATCGAGCGCACGGTGCTGTTCACCAATCTGGCCAACGACCCCGCCGTGGAGCGTATCGCCACGCCCCGTATGGCGCTGACCGCCGCGGAGTATCTGGCCTTTGAGAAGGATATGCACGTGCTGGTGATCCTGACGGATATCACCAACTACGCCGAGGCGCTGCGTGAGGTCTCCGCCGCCAAGAAGGAGGTCCCCGGACGCCGCGGCTATCCCGGCTATCTGTACACCGACCTGGCCAGTATGTACGAGCGCGCCGGCCGCAAGCTGGGGTGCAAGGGCTCCATCACCATGATCCCCATCCTGACCATGCCGGAGGACGACAAGACCCACCCCATCCCCGACCTGACCGGCTACATCACCGAGGGGCAGATCATTCTGAGCCGCGACCTGTACCGCAAGAACATCCTGCCGCCGGTGGACGTGCTGCCCTCTCTGTCCCGTCTGAAGGACAAGGGCGTGGGCGCCGGCAAGACCCGGGAGGATCACGCGCCCACCATGAACCAGCTGTTCGCCGCCTACGCCAGCGGTAAGGAGGCCAAGGAGCTGATGACCATTCTGGGCGAGGCTGCCCTGAGTCCCACGGACCTGCTGTACGCCAAGTTCGCCGACGAGTTCGAGAAGCGCTACGTCTCGCAGGGGTTCGACGAGAACCGCACCATAGAGCAGACGCTGGACCTGGGCTGGGAGCTGCTGCGTATGCTGCCCCGCAGCGAGCTGAAGCGCATCAAGCCGGAGATGCTGAACAAGTATCTGCCGGTGAAGGAGTGAGCGCCATGGCGGGAAAGACTGTCAATCCCACCCGGATGGAGCTGACCCGGCTGAAGGGCCGGCTGAAGACCGCACGCCGGGGCCACAAGCTGCTGAAGGACAAGCGGGACGAGCTGATGAAGCAGTTTATGGACGTGGTGCGGCGCAACCGCGCGCTCCGCGCCAAGGTGGAGCAGGGGTTGAAGGAGGCCAACGCCGCCTTCACCGTGGCCGCCGCCCTGATGGGGCCGGAGGTGCTGGAGGAGGCCCTGTCCTGCCCGCGGCGCAGCGTGTCGCTGGAGGTGTCCACCCGGAACATCATGAGCGTGAACGTGCCGGTGTTCACCTTCCAGACCGACAGCGGCGACGACGCGCTGCTGCCCTACGGCTTCGCCCAGACCAGCGGCGAGCTGGACGCGGCGCTGGAGAAGATGCAGGCGGTATTCGCCGATATGCTGGAGCTGGCGCAGGTGGAAAAGACCATGCAGCTGCTGGCCCAGGACATCGAAAAGACCCGCCGGCGGGTCAACGCGCTGGAGTATGTGATGATCCCGGAGACGGAGCAGAACATCCGCTATATCACCATGAAGCTGGACGAGAACGAGCGCGGCAACACCACACGGCTGATGAAGGTCAAGGAGATGGTATTGCAGGACGCGCACCACTACCAGCCGTAATGCGCACAAAAAAGCACCGCCGAGGGCGGTGCTTTTTGCTTGCCATGCCGTACTCCGTGTGCTATGATGGTAAAAACACGAAAAAGGGAGAGAATATCATGCGAAAGAGATGTATTGCGCTGGTGCTGTGCCTGCTGACGCTGGCGGCGCTGGCTGGGTGCGGCGAGAGCAGCGCCAAAACAGTGACCTCCAACGGTGTGGAATGTTACCGCGTGGACGGCGTGTGCTATCCGGCGGTATTCGGCGAACCGCAGCTGACCGGGGAGGAGATCACGGCGCTGTTGGACGGCGGGGACACCGCGGAGATGGCGGTGACTGTGAGCACCGTGCTGGACGCGCTGCGGCTGCTGAAGGCGCGGCAGCAGGACAGCGAGGATATCGACAGTCAGGACGCGGAGACCACGCTGCTGCGCGGCAGCAGCCAGCCCCGCGGCTGGGTGGATGCGCTGCTGTATCTGCTGGCAGGGGACTATGAGGAAAGCGGGCGCATCGATCTGTATTCCAGCAGCAATTATAGCGCCTATGCCGCCATAGCGCAGGACGGACTGTATTATGCATTTGACCCGTTTGAGATCCGCGGCGATCGCTGGCTCGTCCTCTCCGGCGAGAACTATGTGAACGCGGATGCACAGAAGCTGGCGGATATGCTGCGGACAGCGTGCGGCTTCAGTACGTCCGCCTACACGGCAAACGCATACCCCGTTCTGAGCAAAGAGGAGCAGGAACAGCGGAAGGCCTTTGAGCAGCGGGAGTACACTGACGAAGAGATACAGGCGCTTGCGGATGCGGGGATCTCCTTTGCGGAGGCCTGTGAAAAAATCTCCACGGTGGCCGACGCCGCGCAGTTTTTGGAAGCGCGGGGCTATAGCTTTGCTCCGGATGACGCCGGCATAGGGGCGGCGCTGCGGTATCAGTTGAACAACGGCGGCTGCGTGGGCACATCGGCGCTGTTCGGCGCGCTGCTGAACGGCGACTATGACGAGGTCGGTTACGTCTATGTATTCTGGCTGGAAAGCGAACACGTTTTCAATTACGTCAAGCAGGACGGCGTATATTATGCCTGCGACTTTATCTATGGACCGGTGACGCAAAGCGGCACGGACGCACGCCGGAGCTGCATCCGCTACAGCGGGGAAAGCCTATCCGGGCTATTTGACGCATACGCACAGCAGGAGGGCAGTGACATCGGCAACGCAGTGGCCATCATGTACACCACGGCCTACTGCGGCGATCCCACCATGCCTACCGTTTGGCTGCGAGATTCGGCGGACGGACATCAGTCCACGATCTATCTCAGTAATGCGGAAAAAGACACCCAGCAGATATTGCTGCTGCGGGACGAATATACCTTCACCTTCTGAAAAATACGCCCGCCGGTGGTAATCCCGGCGGGCGTTCTCTTTTTGCTTATTGCTCGTTCCACTGCGTTAGGGCGCTGCGGGCGGCGGACTGCTCCGCCTCCTTCTTGCTGCGGCCGGTACCCTGGCCAAGCTCTCTGCCGTTCAGCGTCACCCGGAAGGTGAACTGCTTGGCGTGGTCGGGGCCGGAGGTACCGGTCAGCTCATAGTGCAGCACCTGGCCGCTTCTGCGCTGGACCAACTCCTGCAGCTCCGTCTTATAGTCCCGGCGGCGCTCCTCCACCACCTCCTCACGCTCCTTGTCCAGCAGGACGCGGTGGATGAGGTCGCTGGCGGCGTCCATCCCGCCGTCCAGATACACGGCGGCAAATACCGACTCGGTGGCGTCGGCCAGGATGGAGGGCCGGCAGCGGCCGCCGCCCTGCTCCTCGCCCTTGCCCAGCAGCAGATAATTGCCCAGGTCCAGGGACTGGGCCACCTCATGCAGGCTCTCCTCACACACCAGGGCGGCACGGATGCGGGTCAGGTCGCCCTCCGGCAGCTCCGGGTGCTTTTTGAACAGGTGCTCGGCGGACACAAAGCCCAGCACGGCATCGCCCAGAAACTCCAGACGCTCGTTGCTGCGTATGCCCTCGCTGCGGTGCTCGTTGGCGTAGGAGCTGTGGTACAGGGCGGCACGGAGCAGCTCCGGGTCGCGGAAGGTGTAGCCCAGCTTTTTTTCCAGTTCTTCCATAGGAACCTCCTGAAAAAATACGGCCCTGCCGGGCCGTATTTTCTGTCGTTATAGTCGGATCAGCCCAGCTTGCTGTTGAGATAGCGGACGCAGTCGCCGACGGTCTTGAGGCCGGCCAGGTCTTCTTCGTCGATCTCGCCGATGTCAAACTCCTCTTCCATCGCCATGACCAATTCCACCAGATCCACAGAATCGGCACCCAGGTCGTCCACGAAAGAGCTGTCCATGCTGATCTCGTCGGCATCGATAGCGAACTGCTCGGCGATCAGATCCTGCATCGTCTTGAAGATCTCTTCCATAGTCAAGGGTATTCCTCCTTCTTTGCTTGTTATCTCCGAAAATAATACGGCAATCGTGTGACAGTGTCAATACCTTTTTGGTAAATTTATACGGTGGGAAGCTGCATTTTGTCTATGTGCGCCGCGATGGCCTCGGTAATACCGCTTTCGGCCACCTGAATGGCCTGCCCCACCGCGTTCTCGATGGCCTCGGCGTTGGAGCCGCCGTGGGCCTTGATGACCGGCCTGGAAATGCCGATGAAGGCCGTGCCGCCCACCTTGTTGGGGTCCAGCCGCGCTTTAAAGGCGTTCAGCCCCGGCATCACCAGTAGGGCGGCAAGCTTCGTCAGCAGGTTCTTTTTGAACATTCCCTTCAGGGCGCTGCCTGCGAAGGAGCCCACGCCCTCGATGGACTTGAGCATCACGTTGCCGGAGAAGCCGTCGGTAACGATCACGTCACAGCCGCCCTTGATGGCGTCCTTGGCCTCGATATTGCCGATGAAGTGCAGATCGCCCCGGGCGTCCGCCGCGCGCAGCAGGGCCAGGGTCTGCTTTTGCAGATCGGTGCCCTTGCTGTCCTCCGCGCCGATATTCAGCAGGCCCACGCGGGGCGTCGCCACCCCCAGCACCCGCTGGGCATAGAAATTGCCCAGATAGGCGAACTGGAGCAGATACTCCGGGGTACACTCGGCGTTGGCGCCGCAGTCGATAAGCACAGCGCTGCCGGTGGTGGTGGGGATGACCGGCGCCATAGCCGCACGGCGGATGCCATGGATACGCTTGGTGATCAGCGTCGCACCGGTCAGCAGCGCACCGGTGGAGCCGGCGGACACCACGGCGTCGCCCTCTCCATCACGCAGCATAGTCAATGCCGCGCCCATGGAGGTATCCTTCTTCCGGCGGAACACGGTGGCGGGATCATCACACATCTCCACCGTCTCCGTGGTGGGGCGGAGGGTCACACCCTGCGGCAGCGTTGCCGCGCCGCACCGGGCCGCCGCGGCCCGGATGGCCGCCTCGTCGCCGGTGAGGACGATGTCACAGCCAAAGCGGCTGTGGGCGCTGAGCGCGCCCTTGATGATCTCCAGCGGGGCGTTGTCGCCGCCCATGGCGTCGATGATGATCTTCACAGAGAGAGCACCTCCTCTTTCATGGTATCCAGAATGGCCAGCGACCGCTGGCTCAGCTCGGCATTTTTGTTGCGCTTACCCTTGACCCGATGGTCCAGCGGCGGGATAATGCCGAAGTTCACGTTCATGGGCTGAAAGTCCGCCACGCTCTCGTTACTGACATACAGGCCCAGGGCGCCGATGGCCGTCTCACGGGGAAAGTCGAGGGGCGCCTGTCCTTTCAGCCGCCGTGCCAACTCTATACCCGCCAGAAAACCGCTGGCGCAGGACTCCACATAGCCCTCCACGCCGGTCATCTGACCGGCGAAGGCGATACGGGGATCGCTCTTGAGCCGGTAGTATCGGTCCAGCAGCCGGGGCGAGTCCAGATAGGTGTTGCGGTGCATGACGCCGTAGCGCAGGTACTGAGCGTCATGCAGGGCGGGGATCATGGAGAACACCCGCTTCTGCTCGCCCCATTTCAGGTGGGTCTGAAAGCCCACCAGATTGTAGATGCTGCCGTCAGCGTTGTCACGCCGCAGCTGCACCACGGCGTAGGGCTCACGGCCGGTCTTGGGGTCCACCAGGCCCCGGGGCTTCAGAGGGCCGAAGCGCAGGGTGTCCTCGCCCCGGCGGGCCATGACCTCCACCGGCATACAGCCCTCGAACACGCCGCTGTCCTCAAAGCCGTGGACCTCGGCCTCCTCCGCCTTCACCAACTCCGCCCAGAAGGCCTGATATTCCTCTTTGGTCATGGGGCAGTTGATGTAGTCCGGGGTGCCCTTATCGTAGCGGGAGGCGAAATACGCACTGTCCATGTCCACGCTGTCGAAGGTCACCAGCGGGGCCGCCGCGTCAAAGAAGTTCAGCGTATGGCCGCCGCCCAGCTTTTCCGCAATGGCGTCGGCCAGCGCGTCAGAGGTCAGCGGGCCGCTGGCGATGACCACATTCCCCTCCGGTATAGCGGTCACCTCGCCGGGGACCATGGTGATATTGGGGTGGCCCAGCACAGACTCGGTGACCATGCGGGCAAAGCCCTCCCGGTCCACCGCCAGCGCGCCGCCGGCGGGCACCGCCGTGGCGTCCGCGCAGCGGAGGATCAGACTGTCCAGCCGCCGCAGCTCCTCTTTCAGCAGGCCCACGGCGTTCTCCAGCCCCGCACCCCGCAGGGAATTGGAGCAGCACAGCTCCGCAAAATAGCCGGTCACATGGGCGGGGGTCTTCTTCTCCGGCTTCATCTCCCGCAGCACCACGGGGATGCCCCGCTGGGCCAGCTGCCAGGCACATTCGGACCCGGCCAGGCCCGCGCCGATCACAGTTACGCTTTCCATTTATTCTTCCGCTTTCTTGGTCGTAGTCTTTTTTGTGGTCGTCTTCTTGGTCGCGGCAGGCTTCTTGGCCGCTGTAGTCTTCTTGGCAGCAGCCGGCTTCTTGGCCGCCGTGGTCTTTTTCGCAGCGGACTTTTTCGTCTCGGGCTGCGCCGCAGGCTTTTCCTCCGCGGCCGGCGCGCCACCCTCGGCAGACGCCGCGGCGTCATCGGTCTTGCGGCGGCGATAGCCGCGCTTGTCCTCCGGCAGGAAGTTCGGGCACTCGGGATTGGCGCAGAAGGGCTTGTTGAAGCCCTTACCGGCCTTCTTGAACATGGTCTTGCCGCACACAGGGCAGTCGTCCTTTACCGGCGCATCCCAGGTCATGAAGTCGCAGGCGGGGAACTTGTCGCAGCCGTAGTAGGTGTAGCCGTTGCGGCTGGTCTTTTTCAGGATGCGTCCGCCGCACTTGGGGCAGCGGCCGGGCATTTCCACCACCAGAGGCTTGGTGAACTTGCACTCCGGGTAGCCGGGGCAGGCCAGGAACCGGCCGAACCGGCCGGACTTGACCACCATGTTGCGGCCGCACAGGTCGCACTTCTCCTCCGTGACCTCGTCGGGCACCTTGAGATAGACGCCCTCCATGTCCTTCTCGACCTTTTCCAGGTTCTCATGGAACGGCACGTAGAACTGGCGGATCAGGTCCTTCCACTTGACCTGGCCGTCCTCCACATCGTCCAGCTTCTGCTCCATACGGGCGGTGAACTTTACATCCACGATGTCCGGGAACCGCTGGCACATCAGGTCGTTGACCACGCCGCCCAACGGTGTCAGGCGCAGGTACTTGCCCTCCTTGATGACGTACTCGCGGTCCAGAATAGTGGACACAGTGGGCGCATAGGTGGAGGGGCGGCCGATGCCGTTCTCCTCCATGGTGCGGATAAGGGTGGCATCGGTATAGCGGGCCGGGGGCTGGGTGAAATGCTGCAGGGGCGCAAAGCCCACCGCCGTCACCTGCTCGCCCTCCTCCAGCGGCGGCAGGGGAGAGTCCTTCTCCTCCTTGTCGTCGTCCCGGCTCTCCTCATATACGGCGGTATAGCCGGCGAATTTCAGGTTGCTGGCGGAGCACCGCAGGGCATGGGCACCGGCGGCGATCTCCACGGAGATGCTGTCATACACAGCGTTGGCCATCTGGCTGGCCAGGAAGCGGCTCCAGATCAGTCGGTAGAGGCGGTACTGCTCCGGCGTCAGGTCGCCCTTCACCTGCTCCGGCGTCAGCGCCGGGTCGGAGGGACGGATGGCCTCGTGGGCGTCCTGGGCTCCGGCCTTGGTCTTGTACTTCCGGGGCACGTCGGGGCAATAGGCCGCGCCGTAGCGGGACTGTATCAGCTCGCGGGCCTGGGCCTGGGCCTCGTCGGAGATACGCAGCGAGTCGGTACGCATATAGGTGATCAGACCCACGGTGCCCTCGCCGGTGATGTCCACGCCCTCATACAGCTGCTGGGCAATGGCCATGGTCCGACGGGGCGTCATATTCAGCTTGCGGGAGGCCTCCTGCTGTAAGCTGGAGGTGGTAAAGGGCGGCGTGGGGCTGCGCTGCTTGTCGGTACGCTTCACGGTCTTGACCGCGAAGGCCTCTTTTTTCAACTCCTCCACGATGCGCTGGGTATCCGCCTCGTCCTTAGGCTCGTATTTCTTGCCGTCCACACCGTAGTAGTGGGCGGTAAAGGACGCGGCGGCGTGGTTTTGCAGGTGTACGTCCAACGTCCAGTACTCCTGGGGCACGAAGGCCGCGATCTCCTGCTCACGCTGGGCCACCAGCCGGATCGCCACCGACTGCACACGGCCGGCGGACAGGCCGCGGCGGACCTTCTTCCACAGCAGGGGGGAGAGCTGATAGCCCACGATGCGGTCCAGCACACGGCGGGCCTGCTGGGCGTCCACCAGATCCTGGTCGATGGTGCGGGGGTGCTGGATGGACTCCTGCACCACCTTCTTGGTGATCTCGTTGAACGTCACGCGCCGGGCCTTGTCATCCGGCAGGTCCAGCAGGTGCTGCAGATGCCAGCTGATGGCCTCGCCCTCGCGGTCCGGGTCGGTGGCCAGATACACGGTCTTGCTCTTGTCCGCCGTGGTCTTCAGGTCCTTGATGATATCCTCTTTGCCCTTGATGGGCCGGTAGTTGGGGGTAAAGTCACCCTCCACGTCCACGCCCAGGGTGCTCTTGGGCAGGTCACGCAGGTGACCCATGCTGGCCTTGACCACATAGTCCGGCCCCAGATATTTGCCAATGGTCTTGGCCTTGGCCGGGGACTCCACGATGACCAGGTTCTTCTTTGCTGCCATATTGTTACTTACTCCTTTTTGAGTTCCACCGTCCGCAGGAAGCTCCGCGCTCCCTGACGGCAGACGTAGCCGTCGATCTCCAGCACCGTCAGCGCCGACAGCACACGGCGCACCGGCAGTTCGGCCAGCAGTGCCGCATCATCGGTAAGGGTGGGTATATCCGCTTGCAGAACGGACAGCACCGCGATCTGATCGTCGGTGAGTCCAGCGGTGTCCTGTGAAATATCCAGCACCGGCAGTACCGGCGTGGTGGGCGCGGGTGCCTCCTCCACGGGGACGGCAGGCGCGTCGCTCTCCGGCTCCGCGCCCTTGGGCAGAGGCGGGATCGTGGCCCGCAGAGGCCGCAGCTTATGGGGGAAGCGGCTCTCATAAAAGCTCAGCACGTCCCAGGCCTCGCACACCAGGCCCGCGCCCTCGCGTATCAGGGCGTTGCAGCCCCGGCTCTTGGGCGCGTCGAAGGGGCCCGGCACGGCAAAGACCTCGCGGCCCTGCTCCAGCGCCGTGGCGGCAGTGATGAGCGCGCCGCTTTTCTCCGGGGCCTCCACCACCACGGTGGCAAGACTCAGCGCACTGAGCAATCGGTTCCGCACCGGGAAGTGGTCGCCCTTGGGCTCCGTCCCGGGCGGGTACTCCGACAGGATGACGCCGGTGGCGGCGATGTCCTCATACAGCCGGCGGTTGGCCGCCGGATACACCACGTCCGCGCCGCCGCCCAGCACCGCGGCGGTAAAGCCGCCGGCGCGCAGGGCGCCCTTCAGCGCCTCGCCGTCGATGCCCTTGGCCATGCCGGACACCAGCAGCGCCCCCTGTCTGGCCAGCTCATAGCCCAGCTGTGACGCCGCGCGCACGCCATAGGGCGTGCAGTCCCGGGTGCCCACCACCGTGACGGCCACCTCATCATCGAACAGGGGCAGGCTGCCCTTGCCGTACAGCAGCAGGGGCGGGTCGTAGATGTTCCGCAGCCGCGCGGGGTATCCCGCGTCGTCCATGGTCAGCAGGAACTGGCCGTCTCTGGCACAGTCCTCCAGCACCTTCTCCGCCCGGTCCAGCGATTTGTCCGCCAACAGGGCGGCCTGTAGTTTCGTAATGCCCTCTGCCAGCAGCAGCTCGCCCTCCGGGGCAAAATAGATCTCCTCCGGCGAGCCGAAATGCGCCAGCAGCTGCAATTTCGCCCGTTCCCCCAGACCCGGCAGTGTGGTCAGCCACACCCAATACTTCAAAGCCGCCATCTCAGTTCCCCTCCTCCGCGCGATAGGCCTCCCACAGCAACACCGCCGCCGCGGCCGCGGCGTTCAGTGACTCACAGTGGGGCGACATGGGAATACGCAGCGTCTCGCGGCACAGCGCCAGCACCTCCGCGCTGACGCCCCGGCCTTCGCTGCCGATGACCAGCGCACAGCGGCGCAGATCCCGCTGCCGCACGTCCACCGTGTCGTGGCGCAGGGCCGTGCCGTACAGCGGCAGCCCTGCGTCTGCCAGCAGACGGGGCAGGGCCTCCAGCCCCACCATGTACAGCGGCAGGCGGAACACCGCGCCCATGGCGGCGCGCAGCGTCTTTGGCCCATAGGGATCGGCGCAGCCCGGCAGCAGCAGCGCACCGGTGCAGCCGAAGGCGTCCGCCGTCCGCAGCACCGCCCCCACGTTGCCCGGGTCCTGCACACCGTCCAGCACCACATAGCGGCCCGGCGACAGGCGCGCAGGCGCCGCCATATCCGGCAGGGCACACAGGGCCAGCATCCCCTGGGGCGTGGGCATGGGCGAAATGGACGCCATCACGTCCGCCGGCACCGTCACCCGCCGCACATTCTCCGGCAGTCCCTCCGGGAAGGCCACACCATCCGCGGCGATGACACACTGCACGGACACGCCGTGCTGCACCGCCTCGCCCACCAGCTTGGGGCTGTCGCACAAAAACACCCCGGCCTTCCGCCGGAGCGCCGCCGTATCCAGCCTGCGGACCTGTTCCAGCAGCGGATTGCGCCGGCTGGTAATGCGCTCTGTCATAACGGTGCCCCTCCCCTCTCAGAATATTCCTTATAATATAGGTATCCTCTGCGAATGTCAACAAAAAATAAGGGAACGCGGTACGGCGTTCCCTTATTGCGTACTCAAACCGCGTGTCCCTGCGCCCGGATGATCTCCGCCACCTGTGCCACACACTCCCGGCAGATAGCATCCTCCGGCGCCTCCACCATTACGCGGAGCACCGGCTCTGTACCGGATTCACGCACCAGAATACGGCCCGTATCGCCCAGACGGCGGGCCACGTCATCCACAGCCTTCTGCACGGCCGGGTCCTGACGGGCGGCAGCCTTGTCGTGCACCCGCACATTCTCCAGCACCTGGGGATAGATGGTCAGTCCCTCGGTGAGCTTGCTCATGGGCTGCTTGCGCTCCAGCATGACTTCCATCAGCTTCAGGCTGGTCAAAATGCCGTCGCCGGTGGAGGCGTACTTGGAGAAGATGATATGCCCCGACTGCTCGCCGCCCAGGGCGCAGCCGTTTTTGCTCATATACTCGTATACGTACTTGTCGCCCACAGCGGTTTTGGCATAGCGGATCCCCAACCGGTCAAAGGCCCGGTACAGCCCGAAGTTGGACATGACCGTGGTCACCACCGTGTTGTGGGGCAGCTCGCCCAGCTCCTTCATATGGCGGCCGCAAATATACAGGATATGGTCACCGGTGATGATCTGGCCCTTTTCGTCCACCGCCAGGCACCGATCCGCGTCGCCGTCGTAGGCAAAGCCCACGTCCAGTCCTTTCTCCACCACGAAGCGCTGCAGGGCCTCGATATGAGTGGAGCCCACGCCGTTGTTGATATTGAAGCCGTCTGGCTCATCGCCCATGACGTAGGTCGTGGCACCCAGTGCGTCAAAAACGCTTCTGGCGATCATCCAGGCGCTGCCATTGGCACAGTCCAGCCCCACCTTTTTCCCCTTGAAGGAGAACATCCCCAGGGAGATGAGGTAGCCCACGTAGCGGTTGCGCCCCGCGGACCAGTCCACCGTGCGGCCGATATGGTCCCGCTGCGCCAGGGGCAGCGTCTCCCAGGTCTGGCCGAACACGCTGAGCTTCCCGTCCAGATAGTCCTCGATCAGGGCGACGGTGTCCTCGTCCATTTTCTCGCCGGACCGCCCGATCAGCTTGATGCCGTTGTCATAGAACGGATTGTGGCTGGCGGAGATCATAATGCCGCAGTCGAAGCCCTCCGTCCGCGCCACATAGGACACAGAGGGCGTGGTGGTCACGTGCAGCAGATAGGCGTCCGCGCCGGAGGCCACCAGCCCGGAGGCCAGGGCATACTCAAACATATAGCTGCTGCGGCGGGTATCCTTACCGATGACCACCTTTGCCGGCTCGCTGTCGCCGCCGCGGCGCTTGCATTCACCGCAGTACCAGCCCAAAAAGCGGCCCACCTGATAGGCGTGGTCCGCCGTCAGGGTCACATTGGCCTCGCCCCGGAAGCCGTCCGTGCCGAAATATTTACCCATTTTTCTTCCTCCCTGTCAGCGCTGGGCGGCAATGTCGCCGCTGCGCTTGTAGATGCTCGCCGCCGGCACGGTGCCCCGCACCGAGGACAGCGGATATACCCGGCTGCCCCGTCCGATGACGCTGCCGGGGTTCAGCACACTGTTGCAGCCCACCTCCACGCCGTCGCCCAACATGGCGCCCACCTTCTTGCGTCCGGTGTCGATGCGCTCCGCGCCGTCCGTGACCACCACATGGGTCTTATCGGACTTCACATTGGAGGTGATGGAACCGGCGCCCATGTGGGATTTGTAGCCCAGAATGCTGTCGCCCACATAGTTGTAGTGGGGTGTCTGCACGTTGTCGAACAGGATGACATTCTTCAGCTCCACGGAGTTGCCCACCACGCAATGGGCGCCCACCAGCGCGCTGCCCCGGATAAAGGCGCAGTGGCGCACCTCCGTCTCCGGCCCGATGATGCACGGCCCGGTGATGGACGCCGTGGGCGCGACGTGCGCCGTCCGGTGCACCCACACCTCCGGGCCAAAGGGCAGATATTCGCTGTCCAGCTGTGCGCCCAGCGCACGAATGCAGTCCGCCAGGTCGGAGAGCGCCTCCCAGGGATAGGTAAAGCGGGCCAGGTAGTCCCCCGCCAGTGTATGTGTCAGATCAAAAAGGTCGTTGATGGTGTACATAGTCTCCTCCTTCGCGCCTGTGCTACTGTACGCACCGCGACGGGATGTTATGTGCTAAGTATACTATCCGGTGCGGCATTTGGCAAGTGGGGGACAGAAAAAACACCCCCGCGCCGCTTTGGCGCAGGGGCGTTTTCAGCCATTTCAGTTGTCCAGCGGCTTCATAGTCGGGAACAGGATCACGTCGCGGATGGAGTCGGTGCCGCAGAGCATCATGGCGCAGCGGTCGATGCCGAAGCCCAGGCCGCCGGTGGGCGGCATACCGTACTCCAGCGCCATGACGAAGTCCTCGTCCATCATGTCGGCCTCCTCGTCGCCGTTGGCGCGCTTGGCGGCCTGCGCCTTGAAGCGCTCGTACTGGTCGATGGGGTCGTTCAGCTCGGAGAAGGCGTTGCCCATCTCGCAGCCGCAGATGAACATCTCGTAGCGCTCGGTGAGGGCGGGCTGCTCGGGGCTGCGCTTGGCCAGCGGGCTGACCTCCACGGGGTACATGGTGATAAAGGTAGGCTGGATCAGCGTCTCCTCCACCTTCTGGTCGAAGGTCTCATACAGGGCGTTGCCCCAGGTATGGGCCACGCCGTCCATGTCCACGCCCACGCTCTTGGCCAGCTCCACGCCCTTGTCGGCATCGCCGATGCAGGCCATGAAGTCCGCGCCGGTGACGTTCTTCACCGCGTCGGCCATGGTGACGCGCTGCCAGGAGGGGGTCAGGTCGATGTCGTGACCCAGCCACTGCACATGGTAGGTACCCAGGATCTCCTTGGCGGCACCGGTGAGGATGCCCTCCAGGATATCCATCATGCCGTCCAGGTTCGTGTACGCCTGGTACAGCTCACAGGTAGTGAACTCGGGGTTGTGCTTGGTGTCCATGCCCTCGTTGCGGAAGATACGGCCCACCTCGTACACACGCTCCAGGCCGCCCACGATCAGCCGCTTCAGGTGCAGCTCGGTGGCGATACGCATATACATATCGATATCCTGCGCGTTGTGGTGGGTGATAAAGGGCCGGGCGTTGGCGCCGCCGGCGATGGGGCTGAGGACGGGCGTCTCCACCTCCATAAAGCCCAGACCGTCCAGATAGCGGCGCAGGAACGCCACGAACTGGCTGCGGATCTCGAAATTCCGCTTGCTCTCCGGGTTCATGATCAGATCCACATACCGCTGGCGGTAGCGGATCTCCTTGTCGGTCAGGCCGTGGAACTTCTCCGGCAGGGGCCGCAGGGACTTGCTCAGCAGCGTGATGTCGTGTGCACGGACGGACATCTCGCCCCGCTGGGTGCGGAACACCTCGCCCTTGACGCCCACGATGTCGCCGATATCGTACTTCTTAAAGTGGTTATAGTTGTCCTCGTCCATCTCGTCCTTACGGGCGTAGATCTGGATACGGCCGGTCTTGTCCTGCAGGTCGCAGAAAGACACCTTGCCCATACCGCGCTTGCTCATCAGGCGGCCTGCCACGGACACAGCCTGCCCCTCCATGGCGTCAAAGTTATCCTTGATATCCTGTGTGTGGTGGGTCACATCAAACCTGGTGATGGTAAATGGATCGCGTCCCTCCTCCTGCAGCACCTTCAGCTTGTCACGGCGGATGCGCAGCAGCTCGCCCATGTCCTGGGCCTGGGGCTGTTCGTTCACGTTGCGGTTGGTCTCGTCTGCCATAATGCAGCCTCCTTCGTCTATCCGTACCGCCGTTGCCGGCGGTGTTTATCTTTCAATACTGTCGATACGGTAGTGGATCACGCCCTTGGGCGCCTCCACGGTCACTTCATCGCCCGCCTTGCGGCCCATCAGCGCCTTGCCAAAGGGTGAGTCCTCGCTGATGGCGCGGCTCATCACGTCGGCCTCCTGAGAGCCGACGATCTTATAGGCGGGCAGCTGCTTTCGCATATCCAGATTGGTAACGGTGACGGTACAGCCGATGGATATCTTGTCGGAGTCCATCTCGGACTCATCCACGATCACGGCATGGAGCAGAATGTCCTCCAGCTCGGCAATGCGGGAGTAGAGCTTGCCCTGCTCGTTTTTCGCCTCGTCATATTCGCTGTTCTCGCTGAGGTCGCCAAAGCCGCGGGCCTCCTTGATCAGCTCCGCCACCTCGTCGGCACGGGTGGTCTTGCTGTAATCCAGTTCCTGTTTCAGCTCGTCATACCGAGCCTGGCTCATTTTGAATTCCTTTGCCATGCTGCACACTTCCCTTTCTATCCATAAGGATACCCTTTTAGGGCTATAAACAATATGTCACGTTGCATTATAGTGACTTTCCGTGCGTATGTCAAGCAAGTCTGTGATATGAATGTCGGATATCTGCCATTTTCCGGCCGCCGTCAGCACCGCGGCCAGAGGCTCCGTCACCGGCACCGCCAGCGCCGCCGCCCGGGGCGATGTCCATACCGGCGTCTGCCGCGCCCCGCAGTCCTCCGTCAGATATATCGCCGGGCCCTCCGTATCCTCCCGCACATCGCCGCACACCACCGTCAGCGCCGCCCGCCGGCCCCCGTCTCCGGCGGCGATCCCCCAGCGGTACAGCAGCTCCGCCGCCAGCGCCGCAGGGTCCTCCATGTCCAGCTGCACATACCGCGCCCGCCGGGCCAGCACCGTCAGCGCCGCCCGGGCCGTCTCCTCTCCGCCGGGGCCGCAGCGCAGCACCGCGGCGGCGTTTTGCAGACCGCCGGGGCAGAGAATATCCAGCAGACTGCCCAGCAGGGCGAGGCGCAGCGGCAGGACGGGGTATGATGTTATGTCTGCCTGCTTCGCCAGCGAAAGGAGGTAAACATCGGCGCAGATACAGCGGCGGACACCGGAGTCATACATCTGACGCAGGCAGCGCAGAGCACGGCGGCGGGCGAAATAGCCCCTCCCCACAGAAAGATAATGGAGTGGCAGACCCTCCACCGTTATGCGGGAAAGCACTGTCTTTTGGCCCTGCGTCATGTAAACGATCATGCGGTCTCCCTTCTCCCCCGGCGGTATGCAAAAAAAATGCTGTTCCATTCTATGGAACAGCATTTTCAATATGTCATTAGTTACCAGGCTTTGATGTAGCCCGCCAGATAGTTCAGCGGGTTCTGGTACACGATCTTGCTCACACCGTTGACCACGGTGGTGGTGCGAACCTCATAATGCAGGTGCGGGCCGGTGGAGGCGCCGGTGTTGCCGGTGACGCCGATCACGGTGCCCTGCGAGACAGTCTGGCCCTGTGACACCTTCACCACGCTCAAATGGGCGTACAGGGTGGTCAGGCCGCCGCCGTGGTCAATGACCACATAGTTGCCGTAACCGCCGCCCCAACCGCTGGTATTGGTGAGGATCACCTTACCGCTCTTGACGGCATATACGCTGCTGGTATAGGACACGTTGCAGATATCCACACCCTTGTGGTTGGTGCTGCCGAAACCGCCGGGGGCCACGCGGGAGCCGACGGGCGAGCTGATCTTTTTACTGGTGCTGACGGGCCAGATAAAGCCCTCGTTGCTGGGCACCACGTCGGAGTCGGCGATCAGCTGCTCGAGCTGCGCGTCGATCTCATCAGCCGCCTTTGCCTCCGCGTCATGCAGCTGCTCCAGCGCTTTCTGGTCGGCGGCATACTCGTTCATCAGCTTGGTGGTCTCGTCCAGCTTGCCCTGCAGCTCGTCCTGCTGCTCACTCAGCTGGGTCTCCTTGGCCTCCATCTCCGCCTTCTCGGCCTTGATGTTCTCCCGCGTCTCCTGCAGGGCGGAGATAATTCTCTTGTTGTACTCCGCCACCTCGTTGACGAACTCCATGCGGTTCAGCAGGTCAGCCATGCTGGTGGCCTTGAACAGCACCGACAGATAGCTCAGGCTGCCGCGTTCTTCCTCCTCACGGACCTGCTGGCAGAACAGTGTGTACTGCTCCTCCTCCAGCAGCTCATACCGGGCGATCTGCGCCGCGGCGTCGTCGATCTGGTTCTGGGTATCGTCGATCTGCTCCAGCAGCAGCTGGTTCCGCTGGTCCAGCAAATTCTTGGTGGCCATCACGTCGTTCTTCTTGGCCTTGGCCTCAGCGATCTGCTTCTCCAGTTCCTTCAGCTTTTCCTGCTGCTCCTTCTTTTTCTGTTCCAATGCGGCCACCTGTGCCGCCTTGCGCTGCTCCTCCTCCAGCTCAGCCTCGGTCTTGGTCGCATAAGCCGGTCGGACGGACACGGCGGCGGCCGCACCCAGCAGCATCAGCAGTGCCAGCACGGCGCACAGAATACGTTTCGGTTTCTTCATGCAAGCGCTCCTTTCTTTACACCCGGAGGAACCGGCGTATGGCGGTCAGGCTGCCGCCCACACCTACCAGAATACCCGTGCCCAGGAACACCAGGGCCACGAACTGCCATATTCTCGTAAACGGCACCACGTTCAGTATCTGCAGGCTGTCGGAGTTAGCGATGCCCTGCGCCACGGCGGCATACAGCCCCCATTGCAGGCCAAAGGCGATCACCGCGCTGAACAGGCCCAGCAGCAGTCCCTCATACACAAAGGGCCAGCGGATGAACCCGTTGGTGGCGCCCACCATCTTCATGATGGCGATCTCGTCCCGCCGGTCAAATGTCGTCAGCTTGATGGTATTGCTGATGATGAACACCGACACCAACAGCAGTATGGCGATCAGCGCGACAGAGATGACGCCGGCCACGTTGCGGACTGTGGTAAAGCCGTTGGCCACCGCCTCGTCAGCGCGGGCCTTGTCAATGCCGGGGATATTGTCCACTGCGGTCTTTGTCTCCATGATTCGGTTCGGATCCGTGACGTGTATCACAAACCGATGGCGGAACACCGTGGCGTCCAGGTCGCCGTACACACCGCCGTCATCGTACTTCTCCACGTAGGCGTCCCGGGCCTCCGTCCGTGAGACGAAGGTACAATCAGCCACGTTCTCCGTGCTCTCGATCTGCGTTTGCAGGGCCCGGGCCTCGCTCTCCTCCAGCGTCTCGTCCACGAAGGCCACGATGGCGTTCTCCTGCTGTAGGTCCGCCAGGTTTTCGTTGGCATTGTAGGCCACCAGCGTGAATGTGCCCATAATGAGCAGGCACGCCACGGTAACGCCGATGGCGGCGAAGGACATGAACCCGTGGGAGAACATATTGCCCGCGCCTTCTTTGACGAAAAATTTAAAATCGTGCTTCATATCACACCTCGTAGCTGCCCAGGCCGTCGCCGATGACCTGCCCGTCGTTCAGCAGGATGATCCGCTTGTTGAAGTGGTTGACCAGGCCCCTCTCGTGGGTCACCACGATCACTGTGGTCCCCAGGGCGTTGATGCGCTCCAGCAGCGTCATGATCTCCAGCGACCGGCCCGGATCCAGGTTGCCGGTGGGCTCGTCCGCCACGATGGTGCTGGGGTTATTCACCAGCGCCCGGGCAATGGCTACACGCTGCTGCTCACCGCCGGAAAGCTGGTCGGGATAGCTGTTCTCCTTATCCGCCAGCCCCACCAGCTCCAGCACATAGGGAATGCGGTTCTTCAGCTCCCGCGGAGACGCCCCCACCGCCCGCATGGCCAGCGCCAGGTTGTCCCGCACGGTCTTATTGCCGATCAGGCGGAAGTCCTGGAAGATCACGCCGATCGTCCGGCGCATATAGGGGATCTGTTTTTCAGCGATGCGGCTCATGGAAAAGCCGTTGACCATCACGCGGCCGGCGGTGGGCACCACCTCACCGGTCATCAGCTTGATGATGGTGGACTTACCGGAGCCGGAGGGCCCCACCAGAAAGACGAATTCTCCGTCGTCCACGGTAAAGGAAACGCCCTTTAACGCGCGCGTCCCGTTGTCGTATACCTTCTCTGCGTCTATTAAACGAATCATAGCAACGCTCCTGTCCGTCAAAATGCAACATATTGTGGCCAAATACGACCACAAATACCATTATATATAAATAGTTACAAAATGGCAACAGGAAAGATATGAAAATATTTTGAATTTGCCCCGCCGCGCATTGCTTGTTCTTTAGACGGTCCTCCCACCCCAAAAGTTCCTAAAAAAGGAAGTTTCTGCAGCATCGCGCAAAAAGAGCGCCCCACAGGGCGCTCTTTTTTCTGTATATGTACTTATGCGTCGATGCCGCGGCTGGTCAGATACTTCTTGACCATCAGGGCGACCTTGAAGGTGATGGCGTCATCGAACTCCCGCAGATCCAGGCCGGTCAGCTTCTTGATTTTCTCCAGACGATAGACCAACGTGTTCCGGTGGACAAACAGCTTACGCGCCGTCTCGGATACGTTCAGGTTGTTCTCAAAGAACTTGTAGATGGTGAACAGCGTCTCTTGGTCCAGTGCATCGATGGGGTTCTTCTTGAACACCTCCTGCAGGAACATCTCGCACAGGGTGGTGGGCAGCTGATAGATCAGCCGGCCAATACCCAGATTTTCGTAGTTGATGACGTAGCGCTCCGTATCGAACACCTTGCCGACCTCGATGGCGATCTGGGCCTCTTTGTAGCTCTTGGCCAGGTCACGCAGATGCAGGGCCAGGGTGCCGATGCCCACGAACACGCGGCTCTCTCCATCGGCGCGCAGGGCCTCCTCGATGCGGAGAGCCACCTCCTCCATATCCTTGGCGGTGGCATCCTCCCCCATCTGGTGGATCAGCGCCACGTCGTGCTCACCTACGCTCAGTACAAAGTCGTTCTGCCGGTCAGGGAACAAGCCCTGCACCACATCCACGGGCACGGTGTCCAGCCGATCGTCCACCGGGCGCACCACGAACACGCCGCGGGCCACCTCGGCATCCACGTGCAGCTCCTTGGCCCGCATATAGATGTCACTGATGAGGATGTTATCGGAAATGATGTTCTTGATGAAGGAGCCCTTGTCGTGCTTCTCCTCATAGTAGTTTTTGGCGGCGTTCAGCGCCACGGCGGCCATAGAGCACACCGTGCGGCTCATGCTGTCATCGCCGGTGGCGAACACGGCATAGTCAAAGGTGTTGCCCCAGCTGGGCAGCGCCTTGAAGCACTTGCCCTCCAGCGCCACGCAGGTGCCGTCCGCCAAAACGATAGGCTCCACATATTTGCTCCATCGCTTGCCAATGGCCGTCAGCTCACTGCAAGCGATAACGGTGCCCTCGGCATCGATCACGCCGATGGTACGGTCGGTGGTCTCTTTGAATTGGAGTACAGAGTTCTGAAAAATTCTGCCGGACATAACGTGATCCTCCCGCAAATCCCGCGACGGTACTTTGTGCAATCTGCTCAGTCGTTGCTCCTATTATATCGTCATAATCACGATTTTGCAAGCGTTTTTTTCTCTTTTCCACAAAAAACTTGTCGCGTTTTTTGCGGTTATGTCAAAAAAATCACAGACCACATGCACGGTATAACGCTAATATCTCCTCCGCGCGCAGCAAACGGTACGCTCCGGCGGCCAAGGAGTCATCCAATGTCAGCGGCCCCATGGACAGCCGCTTCAGATACAGCACCGGCGCGCCGCGGGCTGCCAGCATCCGCTTGACTTGGTGGAATTTCCCCTCCCGCAGCGTCACGATACACACGCGGTCAGGCAGAACCTCCAGCCCGGCGGGCAGGCATTCCAGCCCGTCCCCCAGCGTCATCCCACGGGCGAATGCCTCCGTATCCGCCGCTGAGAGTTCACCATCCACCCGGGCAAAGTAGCGTTTTTCCACGTGGTATTTAGGGCTGAGGAGCCGGTGGGCCAGTTCTCCGTCGTTGGTCAGCAGCAGCAAGCCCTCCGTGTCCTTGTCCAGCCGCCCCACCGGAGCAAGACCAATGCGGCGCAGCTCCGGCGGCAGAAGGTCCAGGACCGTGGGCTGCTTTCTGTTCTCGGTGGCGGTGAGGACGCCGGCGGGCTTATGCAGCATAACATAGGTAAAGCGGCAGAGGGAGATGGTCTCACCGGCCACGGTGATGATGGCCGCGGCCGGGTCCAGCTTGTCCTCGGCGGAGGCGGCCAGCCGGCCGTCAACACGCACCAGGCCCTGCCGCACCAACGCTTTCACCTCCCGGCGGGACCACTTCCCAGTGCCCGCCAGCAGCTTGTCGAGACGCTCCATAGGCCGCCTCCTTTCGGATTTTTACCCTATGATAGCATATTCTCATCAGATTGAAAATAGGTAATTATGAGGTGATGAATATGATGATATTACATATATCCAAACGGCGCATTGCCGTTATGGCGGTGTCATTTATGGTGATCGCTGCCGTAACCGTGGTGTTAGCCGGGTGCTTCTCTGACAAGGAAAATACCATTACACTTGCCGACACCGCAGAAATGGCAGACTATTTACAGCAGTTGGGCTGGCAGGTGGAGCCTGATCCGATCGAGACGCTGGACCTTCAGCTTCCCCAGACCCTGGGCGACACCTGGGGCGACTACGCCGCCATGCAGACCGAACAGGGCCTCCCCTTTGCAGACTTTGCGGGACAGCCGATACGGCGCTACACATTCCGCATCACCAACTATCCCGGAATGGACGGGGGTGTGCAGGCCAACCTATACCTGTGCGGTGATGTGCTCATCGGCGGGGACATCGTGGCCACGGGCAAGGGCGGCTTCCAGCACGGGTTGGAGTATCCGGGGGTGTAAAAGTGAATACAGTCAGGCGTTTTTCGACGCGATTATACAATCAGTTGTCGGAATAGGCAGAAAAAGAGGAAGCCTTACGGCTTCCTCTTTTTAATTGGCTTTGTCCCTGTGGGGTCAAATTACTCGTCGATCTCGATGACGACGCCGGAACCCACGGTACGGCCACCCTCACGGATAGCGAAACGCAGACCGTTCTCGATAGCGATGGGGGTGATCAGCTCGACCTTCATGTCGACGTTATCGCCGGGCATGCACATCTCGGTGCCCTCGGGCAGGGTGATGACGCCGGTCACGTCGGTGGTACGGAAGTAGAACTGGGGACGATAGTTATTGAAGAAGGGGGTGTGACGGCCGCCCTCGTCCTTGGTCAGAACGTAGACCTGGCCAACGAACTTGGTGTGGGGGTGAATGGAACCGGGCTTGGACAGAACCTGGCCGCGCTCGATCTCGGTCTTGGCAACGCCACGCAGCAGGGCACCGATGTTATCGCCGGCTTCAGCGTAGTCCAGCAGCTTGTGGAACATCTCGATACCGGTAACGGTGGTCTCGCGCTTCTCATCGGACAGACCGACGATCTCGACCTTCTCGTTCAGGTTCAGCTTACCACGCTCCACACGGCCGGTAGCAACGGTACCACGGCCGGAGATGGTGAACACGTCCTCGACGGGCATCAGGAAGGGCATATCCTCCTTGCGGTCGGGAGTGGGGATCCAGCTGTCAACAGCATCCATCAGCTCCTTGATGCAGGCATACTCGGGAGCGTTGGGATCGGTGGACTCGGAAACCAGAGCGTTCAGAGCGCTGCCGCGGATGATGGGGGTCTCGTCGCCAGGGAAGCCGTAGAAGTCCAGCAGCTCGCGAACTTCCATCTCGACCAGCTCCAGCAGCTCCTCATCGTCGACCTGATCGCACTTGTTCAGGAAGACCAGCACGGAGGGCACGTTCACCTGACGGGCCAGCAGCAGGTGCTCACGAGTCTGAGCCATGGGGCCGTCGGAGGCAGCGATGACCAGGATAGCGCCGTCCATCTGGGCAGCACCGGTGATCATGTTCTTGATATAGTCGGCGTGGCCCGGGCAGTCAACGTGCGCATAGTGACGCTTGGCGGTCTCATACTCCACGTGAGCGGTGTTGATGGTGATACCACGCTCGCGCTCTTCGGGAGCCTTATCGATGGAAGCGTAATCGGTGTACTCAGCACCGCCCTGCAGAGCCAGATACTTGGTGATGGCCGCGGTCAGGGTAGTCTTACCATGGTCGATGTGACCGATGGTGCCGATGTTAACGTGGGGCTTAGTTCTCTCAAATTTCTGCTTAGCCATTTGAAATGATCCTCCTTAACATTTTTGTATCGTGTGTGGGGCAGCGTTACAGTCTAACACTGCCATTTTACAGTATTTTGGTGGGAAAATCAATCGTAAAATACGGTTTTAGAAATTTTCCCGGCCGGTGCGCTTGGCGATCAGCTTCTCCTGCAGGCCCTTGGGCAGCTCGATATAGTGGCTGGGCTCCATGGTGTACTGACCACGGCCCTGGGTGCGGGAACGCAGGTCGGTGGCATAGCCGAACATCTCGGCCAGCGGCACGAACGCGTCGATCTGCTGTGCGCCGGAACGCATCTCATAGCCCTGGATCTGTCCGCGCCGGGCATTCAGGTCGCCGATCACATCGCCCATGTACTCGTCGGGGACGATGACACAGACCTTCATAATGGGCTCCAGCAGCGTGGGATCCGCCTTACGCATGGCCTCTTTGAAGGCCATGGAACCGGCGATCTTGAACGCCATCTCGGAGGAGTCCACCTCGTGATAGGAGCCGTCGAACAGGGTGACCTTGACATCCACCACGGGATAGCCAGCCACGGTACCGGAGAGCATGGCGCCCTGGATACCGGCATCGATAGCGGGGATATACTCCTTGGGGATGGCGCCGCCCACCACGGCATTGACAAACTCGTAGCCCTTACCGGACTCGTTGGGCTCCACGTGGATCTTCACATGACCGTACTGGCCCTTACCGCCGGACTGGCGGGCATACTTGGTATCCTGATCCACAGCCTTGCGGATGGTCTCCTTGTACGCCACCTGGGGCGCGCCCACATTGGCCTCCACCTTGAACTCGCGCAGCAGGCGGTCCACGATGATCTCCAGGTGCAGCTCGCCCATACCGGCGATAATGGTCTGGCCCGTCTCCTCATCGGTGTAGGTGCGGAAGGTGGGGTCCTCCTCGGCCAGCTTGGCCAAAGCGACGCTCATCTTCTCCTGACCGGCCTTGGTCTTCGGCTCGATGGCCACGCGGATCACAGGCTCCGGGAACTCCATGGACTCCAGGATGATGGGATGCTTCTCATCACACAGGGTGTCGCCGGTGGTGGTATTCTTCAGGCCCACCACGGCGGCAATATCACCGGAGTAGACGGACTCGATATCCTCGCGGTGGTTGGCGTGCATCTGCAGGATGCGGCCCATACGCTCGCGCTTGCCCTTGGTGGCATTGAGGACCGAGGAACCGGTGGTCAGCGTGCCGGAGTAGACACGGAAGAAGCTCAGGCGGCCCACATAGGGGTCGGTCATGATCTTGAACGCCAGGGCTGCAAACGGCTCGTCATCGGAGGACTTGCGCTCCTCTTCCTCGTCGGTCTTGGGGTTGACACCCTTGATGGCCGGCACGTCGGTGGGGGCGGGCATATAGTCCACGATGGCGTCCAGCAGCTTCTGTACGCCCTTGTTGCGATAGCTGGAACCGCAGGTCACGGGCACCATCTCCACAGCACAGGTGGCCTGGCGGATGGCGGCGCGGATCTTGGCGGTGGGGATCTCCTTCCCCTCCAGATACAGCTCCATGATCTCATCATCGAACATGGAGACCGCATCCAGCAGCTTCTCGCGGTACTCGTTGGCAAGGTCGACCATATCCTCGGGGATAGGCTCCACGCGCATATCCTTGCCCAACTGATCGTAATAGATATCGGCATCCATCTCCACCAGGTCGATGATACCCTTGAAGGTATCCTCCTTCCCGATGGGCAGCTGGATGGGGACGGCGTTGGCCTTCAGCCGGTCGTGCACCATGTCCAGCACATGATAGAAATCCGCGCCGGTGATGTCCATCTTGTTGACGTAGATCATCCGGGGGACATGGTAGTGATCGGCCTGACGCCACACAGTCTCGGACTGGGGTTCCACACCGCCCTTGGCACACATGACGGTGACAGACCCGTCCAGCACACGCAGAGAACGTTCCACCTCAACAGTGAAGTCCACGTGGCCCGGGGTGTCAATGATGTTGATACGCGTCTGGGGGAACTGATCCTTGGAGCCCTTCCAGTAGCAGGTGGTCGCGGCGGAGGTGATGGTGATACCACGCTCCTGCTCCTGCTCCATCCAGTCCATGGTAGCGGTACCCTCGTGCGTCTCACCCAGCTTGTAGTTCACGCCCGTGTAGTACAGAATACGCTCTGTGGTCGTGGTCTTGCCTGCATCGATGTGTGCCATGATGCCGATATTTCTTGTGTTTTCCAGTGTAACCTTTCTCGGCATACCGTTCTCCTTTTTGTGTCGTTGGTATGATTACCAGCGGAAGTGGGCGAAAGCCTTGTTGGACTCCGCCATCTTGTGGGTGTCCTCGCGCTTCTTCACGGCAGAGCCGGTGTTGTTGGCGGCGTCCATGATCTCGCCGGCCAGGCGCTCGGCCATGGTGCGCTCACCGCGGGCGCGGGAGTAGTTGGTCAGCCAGCGCAGACCCAGGGTCTGACGACGGGCGGGACGAACCTCCATGGGGACCTGATAGGTGGCGCCGCCCACACGGCGGGCCTTGACTTCCAGGCTGGGCATGATGTTTTCCATCGCCTGGGTGAACACTTCCAGAGGATCCTTCTCGGTCTTGTCCTTGATGATGTCAAAGGCACCGTAAACGACCTTCTGGGCGACGCCCTTTTTACCGTCCAACATAATGCTGTTGACCAGCTTGGTCACCAGCACGGAGTTGTACATAGGATCGGGCAAGATCTCTCTCTTGGGAACATTACCTCTTCTGGGCACTATGCTTCCCTCCTTCATAAAAATATGATTTCACAGGTACTCAACAGCTTGCGAAGGCTGTTGTACGGCCTGCCAAAGAGGTATTTTTATATATAGTATATAAGAAACCTTTTCGGCAAAGCTCATGCTGCAAGTTTTACTTGCTCTTGGGGCGCTTTGCGCCGTACTTGGAACGGGCCTGCATACGGCCGGACACACCCTGGGTATCCAGCGTACCACGGATGATGTGGTAACGGACGCCGGGCAGGTCCTTGACACGGCCGCCGCGGATCATCACGACGGAGTGCTCCTGCAGGGAGTGACCCACGCCGGGGATGTAGGCGGTGACTTCGTAGCCGTTGGTCAGACGCACACGGGCGATCTTACGGAGCGCGGAGTTGGGCTTCTTGGGGGTCGCAGTTCTGACGGCGGTGCAGACGCCACGCTTCTGGGGAGAGCTCAGGTCGGTCTCCTTGTTCTTCAGCGTATTCAGGCCCTTCTGCATAGCGGGAGAATTGGACTTGTAGGTGCTCTTCTTCCGGCCCTGCTTGACCAGCTGGTTAAAAGTAGGCATTTGGTTTCTCCTTTCGTAAGATTTGTGGGACGTATGTCCCTTTATTTTTCCACGGAACAGAGGGTATCTATTCCGGATGGAACGTTATTCAGCCGTTCAGGACGGCCACAGCGGCGGCAGGCACGGCGATACCGCAGGCAGTACCCAGCTGCCGCAGCGTCATGCTGCTGTCACAGGGGATGGCCTTTTCCGCGCACAGGGCGCGCAGGGGATCGGTGAGCCGGGGATCGGCGTCACAGGCCAGATAGACGTGGGCGGCAGCACCCTGGACAAGGGCACGACGGGTCTGCTTCAAGCCCACGACTTTTCCCTTGGCGGTCAGTTCTCCGGGCACAGGCGCTCTCCTCCTGTCGTCGCATAACAAATCCCGCGGGCAATTCCCGCGCAATTTGAAATTATAGCATAGCTGCGCGGAAGCGTCAAGTGTGTTTCGCGGGAAAGTTTGTGAATTCCACTGAAATTCCGCGGATAATTTCAGAAGATATCACGAAAAGCTACCCCGGATGCGCCTCCGGCGTCCGGTGAAAAGAGGAGGCCGGAGGGCCTCCTCTTTCAGATGTTCGGTTTCGGCTTACAGCGCGTCGCCGGTGTCCGTCTCGGGACCATCGCTCTCAGGGAGCTCCGCCTCGTCCATGTCCGCCGGCGCCTCCACAGGTGTGGGGACCTCCGTGTGCATGGCCTCGGCCTCGTCCTTCTTCTCGGCCTCGGTCTCGGGGACCATCTCCTCCGCCAGCTGGCGATAGGCGGTCAGGCCGGCGCCGGCGGGGATAAGCTTGCCGATGATGACGTTCTCCTTCAGGCCCACCAGGTGGTCCACCTTGCCCTTGATGGCGGCCTCGGTCAGGACCTTGGTGGTCTCCTGGAACGAGGCGGCGGACAGGAAGGAGTCCGTGGCCAGAGAGGCCTTGGTGATACCCATCAGCAGCTGGGTGTAGGTGGCCTCCTGCAGCTCCTCGCCGTCCTCACGCTTCTCGCCGGCGGCGATACGGGCGCGGACCGCTGCGTTGGCGTCCTCCACCTCCATCACGTCGGCCATAGCGCCGGAGAGCAGCCCCTCGGCGTCGTTGGCATCCTCCACGCGGACCTTACGCATCATCTGGCGCACGATGACCTCGATGTGCTTATCGTTGATATCCACGCCCTGCTGACGGTAGACCTTCAGGACCTCCTGGATCAGGTAGTTGTGGACCGCGGAGGCGCCGCGGATACGCAGCACGTCGTGGGGGTTCAGTGCGCCGTCCTGCAGCTGACGGCCCTTCTCGATGACCTCGCCGTCCTGCACCAGCAGGCCGGTGTGGGGCACCGCGTAGGTGCGGGTATCGCCGTCATCGGCGGTGATGATGATATTCAGCAGGCTGCCCTTGGTAGCCTCCTCGAAGCGGACCTTGCCGCCGATCTCGGCGATGGTGGCCATCTTCTTGGGCTTGCGGGCCTCGAACAGCTCCTCCACTCGGGGAAGACCCTGGGTGATGTCGCCGCCGGCCACGCCGCCGGTGTGGAAGGTACGCATGGTCAGCTGGGTACCGGGCTCGCCGATGGACTGGGCGGCAATGATGCCGACCGCCTCGCCGGGGCCGACGGGCTTGCTGGTGGCCAGGTTCATACCGTAGCACTTGGCGCAGATACCGCTGTGGGCACGGCAGGTGAGCACGGTGCGGATCTCGGCGGAGTGGATGTCGAAGGACTCCATCAGCGCGGCGTCGTCCTCGGTCATCATGTGATCCTTGGAGATGAGTACCTCGTCGGTGCCGGGCTTGAGGATATCGCGGACCGGGAAGCGGCCCTTGATGCGCTCGGAGAACTTCTCGATGACCTGACCGCCCTCGCTGATCTCAGACACCACGATGCCCTTTTCCACACCGCAGTCGGCCTCGCGGATGATGACATCCTGGCAGACATCCACCATGCGGCGGGTCAGATAGCCGGAGTCGGCGGTACGGAGGGCCGTATCGGCCAGGCCCTTACGGGCACCTCGGCTGGAGGTGAAGTACTCCAGCACGGACAGGCCCTCACGGAAGTTGGCCTTGATGGGGATCTCGATAGTCTTACCGGCGGTGTTGGCCATCAGGCCGCGCATACCGGTCAGCTGACGGATCTGCTTCATGGAACCACGGGCGCCGGAGTCCGCCATCATGAAGATGGGGTTGTACTTGTTCATGTTGGCGGTCAGGGCGTCAGTAACGTCGGCGGTGGTCTTTTCCCACTCGCGGACCACCAGCTTGTAGCGCTCCTCGTCGGTGATGAAGCCCATGTTGTACTGATCCTCGATCTCCACCACGCGCTTTTCGGTCTCGTCGATCAGCTCGTACTTGGCCTTGGGCACCGTCATATCCGCGATGGAGATGGTGATGGAGCCGCGGGTAGAGTACTTGTAGCCGGTGGCCTTGATGTTGTCCAGCACCTCGGCAGCGATGGTGAAGCCATACTGCTTGATGGTCTTGTCGACGATCTTGCCCAGCAGCTTCTTGCCGCAGGTCTCGGTGATCTCGTAGTCAAAGAACTTGTCGGAGGGTGTACCGTCCTCGTTGAAGCGCTTGACAAAGCCCAGGTCCTGGGGGATGTTGCGGTTGAAGATGATGCGACCGGCGGTGGCGCGGACCACATGACTGACCTTCACACCGTTCAGCTCCTTGGTCACGCGGACCCAGATGGGCTGGTGGATACCGATGATGTGCTCGTTGTAGGCCATCAGCGCCTCGTCCTCATCGCGGTAGATGTTCATGTGGACGGAGGCTTTCTCCTCTTCGGTAAGCTCATCGTAGGTCTTGCCGGCCAGGGCGAAGTCCACGCCCTCGGGCCAGTACTCGTCGTTGGTCATCTGGCAGCAGCCGTTTTCGAAGCGCTCGAAGGTCAGGTAGTAGGAGCCCAGCACCATATCCTGCGTAGGCACGGTGACGGGGCCGCCGTCCTGGGGACGCAGCAGGTTGTTGGCGGACAGCATCAGCAGACGCGCCTCGGCCTGTGCTTCGGCGGACAGAGGAACGTGGATAGCCATCTGGTCGCCGTCGAAGTCGGCGTTGAAGGCCGTGCAGTTCAGGGGATGCAGCTTCAGGGCGCGGCCCTCCACCAGCACCGGCTCAAATGCCTGAATGCCCAGGCGGTGCAGCGTAGGCGCACGGTTCAGCATGACGGGGTGGTCCTTGATGATCTCGTCCAGCGCGTCCCACACCTCGGTGCGGCCCTTGTCCACCATCTTCTTGGCGGACTTGATGTTGTTGGCGCTGCCATCCTCCACCAGCTTCTTCATAATGAAGGGACGGAACAGCTCCACAGCCATCTCCTTGGGCACGCCGCACTGGTAGATCTTCAGCTCGGGACCGACCACGATAACGCTTCGGCCGGAGTAGTCCACGCGCTTGCCCAGCAGGTTCTGGCGGAAACGGCCCTGCTTGCCCTTGAGCATATCGCTCAGGGACTTGAGGGCGCGGTTGTTGGCGCCGGTGACAGGGCGGCCGCGGCGGCCGTTGTCGATCAGGGCGTCCACCGCCTCCTGAAGCATACGCTTCTCGTTGCGGACGATGATATCGGGGGCCTTCAGCTCCATCAGGCGCTTCAGGCGGTTGTTGCGGTTGATGACCCGGCGGTACAGGTCGTTCAGGTCGCTGGTGGCGAAACGGCCGCCGTCCAGCTGCACCATGGGACGGATCTCCGGGGGGATGACGGGCAGCACATCGATGACCATCCACTCCGGCTTGTTGCCGGACAGGCGGAAGGCGTCCACCACCTCAAGGCGCTTGACGATGCGGGCCTTTTTCTGGCCGGAGGTGGTCTTCAGCTCGGCGTGCAGCTGCTCGCTCAGCTGCTCCAGGTCGATCTGCTGCAGCAGCTCCTTCACGGCCTCGGCGCCCATGCCGGCGCGGAAGTCGTCCTCATACTTCTCGCGCATATCGCGGTATTCCTTCTCGGAGAGGATCTGGTTCTGGGCCAGAGGCGTCTCGCCGGGATCGGTGACGATATAGGCGGCGAAGTACAGCACCTTCTCCAGGATACGGGGGCTGATGTCCAGCAGCAGTCCCATGCGGGAGGGGATACCCTTGAAGTACCAGATGTGACTGACGGGGGTAGCCAGCTCAATGTGGCCCATGCGCTCGCGGCGGACCTTGGCACGGGTGACTTCCACGCCGCAGCGGTCGCAGATCTTGCCCTTGTAGCGGATCTTCTTATACTTACCGCAGTGGCACTCCCAGTCCTTCGTCGGCCCGAAAATGCGCTCACAGAACAGGCCGTCGCGCTCGGGCTTCAGAGTACGGTAGTTGATGGTCTCGGGCTTCTTTACCTCGCCGTAGGACCACTCGCGGATCATTTCCGGAGAAGCAATGCCGATCTTGATGGCATCAAAGGTTGCGTAACTCATAATTCAGCTCCTCCCTTTCCTTAAAACTCGTCGCCTTCGTCGTCATAGGAAGCGTCCACTTCCTCGTCGGCGACGTAGTCGAAGCCCGCATCCGCCAGCTCATCCTCGTCGGCGTAGCGGTTCTGTCTTTCGTTGTCGGCATCCATACGGGCCAGGTTGAAGGTATCCAGGGCGTCCTCGTCCTCCTTCAGCTCGATCTGGTTGCCGTCGGCATCCAGCACCTGGATATCCAGGCACAGGGACTGCAGCTCCTTGACCAGCACCTTGAAGGACTCCGGCACACCGGGCGTGGGCACGTTGTGGCCCTTGACGATAGACTCGTAGGTGCGGACACGGCCGGTCACATCGTCGGACTTGACGGTCAGGATCTCCTGCAGGGTGTAGCTGGCGCCATAGGCCTCCAGCGCCCAGACTTCCATCTCGCCGAAGCGTTGGCCGCCGAACTGCGCCTTGCCGCCCAGAGGCTGCTGGGTGACCAGGGAGTAGGGGCCGGTGGAACGGGCGTGGATCTTATCATCCACCAGGTGGTGCAGCTTCAGGAAGTAGACGTAGCCCACGGTGACCTTGTTGTCGAAGCGCTCACCGGTACGGCCGTCGTACAGCCAGCTCTTGCCCTCGGGATCGAGGCCGGCCAGCTCCAGCGCCTCCGCAACGTCCTTATCGGTGGCGCCGTCGAAGATGGGAGTAGCCACCTTCCAACCCAGAGTCTTGGCCGCGTAGCCCAGATGGACCTCCAGCACCTGACCGATATTCATACGGCTGGGCACGCCCAGGGGGTTCAGCACGATATCCAGCGGGGTACCATCGGGCAGGAAGGGCATATCCTCCTGGGGCAGCACACGGGAAACGACGCCCTTGTTGCCGTGACGGCCGGCCATCTTGTCGCCCACCTGGATCTTGCGGCGCTGGGCGATGTAGACACGGACGACCTCGTTGACGCCCGGGCTCAGCTCATCGCCGTTCTCGCGGGTGAACACCTTGGCGTCCACCACGATGCCGCTTTCGCCGTGGGGCACCTTCAGAGAGGTGTCGCGGACCTCGCGGGCCTTCTCGCCGAAGATAGCGCGCAGCAGGCGCTCCTCGGCGGTCAGATCCGTCTCGCCCTTGGGCGTGACCTTACCCACCAGGATGTCGCCGGCGTGGACCTCGGCGCCGATGCGGATGATACCGCGCTCATCCAGGTCCTTCAGCGCATCCTCGCCCACGTTGGAAATGTCGCGGGTGATCTCCTCCGGCCCCAGCTTGGTATCGCGGGCATCGATCTCGTATTCCTCGATATGGATGGAGGTGTAGACGTCCTCCTTGACAAGGCGCTCGTTCAGCAGGACGGCGTCCTCGTAGTTGTAGCCCTCCCAGGTCATGAAGCCCACCAGGATGTTGCGGCCCAGGGCGATCTCGCCCTGATCGGTGGCGGGACCGTCGGCCAGGACGGTGGGATCGTCGCCGCCGTGGACACGCTCGCCCACAGAGACGATAGGCTTCTGATTGATACAGGTGCCGTGGTTGGAGCGCAGGAACTTGATGAGCTTATAGTCCTTCGTCTCGCCGCTGTCATACTTGACGGAGACGTTGGTGGCATCCACCTTGGTGACGACACCGTCGCCCTCGGCCAGCACGGCCACCTCGGAGTCCAGGCAGATCTTGTGCTCCATGCCGGTACCCACGATGGGGGCTTCCGGCTTCAGCAGCGGCACGGCCTGACGCTGCATGTTGGCGCCCATCAGCGCGCGGTTGGCGTCGTCGTTGGGCAGGAAGGGGATCATCGCCGTGGCGATGGACACCATCATGCGGGGAGAGACATCGATGTAGTCCACGCCGCTGCGGGGGACCTCCACGATCTCGTCGCGGTGGCGGCAGGTGATACGCTCGTTGGTCAGGCAGCCGTTCTTGTCCACCGGCTCGGCGGCCTGGCCCACCACATACTGGTCCTCCACGTCGGCGGTCATATAGGTGATGTCGTCGGAGACGTGACCCGTCTCGTGGTCCACGGCGCGGAAGGGCGCCTCGATAAAGCCGTATTCGTTGATACGGGCATACGTGGCCAGATAGGAGATCAGGCCGATGTTGGGACCTTCAGGGGTCTCGATGGGGCACATACGGCCGTAGTGGGAATAGTGGACGTCGCGGACCTCCATGTTGGCGCGCTCACGGCTCAGACCGCCGGGGCCCAGGGCGGACAGACGCCGCTTGTGGGTCAGCTCGGCCAGGGGGTTGGTCTGGTCCATGAACTGGCTCAGGGGGCTGGAGCCGAAGAACTCCTTGATGGCCGCGGTGACAGGCCGGATGTTGATCAGGCTCTGGGGCGTGACGATATCCAGATCCTGGATGGTCATGCGCTCACGGATGACGCGCTCCATGCGGCTGAAGCCGATGCGGAACTGGTTCTGCAGCAGCTCGCCCACGCAGCGCAGGCGGCGGTTGCCCAGGTGGTCGATATCGTCCTTGGTCACCAGACCGTGGGCCAGGGCGTTCATGTAGTTGATGGACGCGAAGATGTCGTCCACGATGATGTGCTTGGGCACCAGATCGTCGGCGTGGAGGCGGCACTGCTTCACCAGCTCATCGCCGCTGTACTTGCCCAGCAGCTCCTGCAGCACATCAAAGCGCACGCGCTCCTTGATGCCGCAGAGCTCACGGGGATCAAAGTCCACATAGTGGCGCATATCGCACATCTTGTTGGTAAAGATGCGGATGGTGTCGCCGCTGTCCAGCGTGACGCTGATCTCGGGCACGCCCACGGTGTCCATCAGGGTGCAGTCGTCGGCGGTGAGCACATGGCCGTCCTCGAACAGGATCTCGCCGGTGGCGGGATCGGCCACGGGCATGGCCAGCTTCTGACCCTTGGCGCGGGTCCAGAAGGTCAGCTTCTTGTTGAATTTGTACCGGCCCACGGTGCTCAGGTCATAGCGGCGCGGGTCGAAGAACAGGTTTTGCAGCAGCGTCTCGGCGGAGTCCAGCGTGGGGGGCTCACCGGGGCGGAGCTTGCGGTAGATCTCCAGCATGGCCTCTTCATAGGTCTTGCAGGTATCCTTTTCCAGGGTAGCCACGATGCGGCGGTCATCGCCGAAGCGCTCCAGGATCTCCGCGTCGGTCTTCAGGCCCAGGGCGCGGATCAGGCAGGTGATGGGCAGCTTGCGGTTCTTGTCGATACGGACCCAGAACACCTCGCTGGTGTCGGTCTCGTACTCCAGCCACGCGCCGCGGTAAGGGATGACGGTGCTGGTCAGCAGCGGCAGATCGGTCTTCAGATCGATCTCCTTGCCGTAATAGATGCCGGGGGAACGGACGATCTGGCTGACCACCACGCGCTCGGCGCCGTTGATGACAAAGGTGCCGCCGTGGGTCATCAGGGGGAAGTCGCCCATGAAGATCTCGTTCTCCTTGATCTCGCCGGTCTCCTTGTTGTGCAGGCGCACCAGCACCTTCATGGGGGCGGCATACGTGGCGTCGCGCGCCTTGCACTCCTCCACGTCGTACTTGGGCTTTTCGTCCATGCTGTAATCAATGAAGCTCAGCTCCAGATTACCGGCATAGTCCACGATGGAGGCCACATCGGCAAACACCTCGCGCAGGCCGGTATCCAGGAACCACTGATAGGACTTCTTCTGGATCTCCAGCAGGTTGGGCATTGCCATGACTTCCTCGTGGCGGGCAAAGTTCTTTCGCAGGGTCTTGCCGTAGTACTTGTCTTTCGCCATCTCTACGATCACGCCTTTCTGTTCTTATTTCCCTTCCGCAGCCGCTGACCTGGGCGGCCGCAGGGGCGCTCCGCCGTGACACGCGCGGGCCTGTTGGTTCATTTTGACCACAACCCCTTGTGCTTTGCCGGCGGAGATGGTATACTGCACATAGATGAAAGTGGGGCTATGCCGCCACTTTCCCAATATAAAGCAAGTCATTATACCAATTTTTTTCCATATTGTCAATGGGTTTTCCACCGGTTTTGCCGGTGGATCTTTGTATTATAACGAAAAACTCGCCCGGGGGAAGACCCCATGGGCGGGTTTTCTTTTGTTATACACAGCGTTCCAGCCGCACCACCGTCTCGATATGTGCATCATTGTTCAAACTCAAGCTCATATCCTCCGCGATATTCGTGAGCAGCATCATCCCGACTCCATGACTGCGGATGAAATCTCCTTTGCAGAAAATATGCAGAACCTGTTGCAGGATGCGATGAACTTTGAGGGAAGCTCCGAGGAAAAGAAAGCAAAAGCATTGCTTGCTACATTGGGGATTGATTACGATGCCATCACAATGGAACAGTTTGTCAACTTGATCGAGGTTCTAAAGCTGTCCAAGCACCTGAAAACTCCCATCAGCCGGCGCGGGAAAACGACCATGACCCATGGCAAGAGAAAACGGAAGAAACGCTGAAACGGGGAGCGTCGCTGCGGCGGGACGGGGGCTTTTGAAAAGAATATTGCTTTTTCCTTCCTAAAGTGCTATAATCGGTATATACCGAAAACAAAGGAGGAAAGCGTCCATGCCAAGACCGCCACGGTGCCGTCGGATTTGTGGCGTACCACGAGTCGATAAATTCTGCCCCAACGGGTGCAAGGATGCCGAGCCGATCCTGCTGACGCTGGACGAATACGAGGTCATTCGGCTGGTTGACCTGGAGCAGCAAACCCACGAGCAGTGTGCCGCGCAAATGGACATTTCCCGCTCTACCGTGCAGGAGATTTACGAAAGCGCACGGCGCAAGATCGCAGCGTGTCTTGTCCACGGGAAACCGCTGCACATCACCGGGGGAAACTACCGCATCTGCGGAGGACAGGAGGCAGCCCACTGCGGCCGCTGCTGCCGGATGCAGAGAACTAACACAGAAAAATCCAACAAAAAATGCAAAGGAGATTCCATTATGAAAATTGCAGTTACCTATGAAAACGGTCAAATTTTTCAGCATTTCGGCCACACCGAACAGTTCAAGCTTTATGAAGCTGCGGACGGCAAAGTCACGCATGCGGAGGTCGTTGACACCAACGGCAGCGGTCACGGCGCACTGGCAGGCTTCCTGATGCAGAACGGCGTGGACACTTTGATTTGCGGAGGCATCGGCGGCGGTGCACAGGCAGCACTGGCCGAAGCGGGCATCAAGCTCTATGGCGGTGTCAGTGGAGAAGCTGACGCGGCGGTGAGCGCATTGCTCAGCGGAAATCTGGGCTACGATCCCAATGTTCACTGTGACCACCATGACCATGAGCACGGCGAGGCTGGTCACACCTGCGGTGACCACGGCTGCGGCAATCATAGCTGCCATTGATATGGAACGCACACTGACACAGCTTCCGTTCTGGTCATCCTTGACCGAACAGGAGCAAGAAACGCTGCACCGAAGTGCCTTTGTCCGTCATTATGAAAAGGGTGCATTCGTACACAGCAGCGACAACGAATGTCTCGGAATGCTGTTCGTCCTTTCCGGTGAAATTCGCACCTATCTTCTCTCCGAGGAGGGGCGGGAGGTAACGCTGTTCCGTTTGTATCCAGGAGAACTATGTGTGCTTTCTGCCTCCTGCGTTATCAGTCAGATCACCTTTGATACGCAAATGACCGCAGGAATGGATACGGAGGTTCTGATTATCCCTGCAAATGTCATCGCTGCGCTCAAGGAGCAAAATCTTCATGTCCGCTGCTTCCTCTATGAGTTGGCAACGAAACGGTTTTCTGATGTGATGTGGGCGATGCAGCAGATCATGTTCAAGGGATTGGATCGGCGGCTGGCAGAATTTCTCCTTGCCGAAGCGGAGCGTACCGGCTCCGACACGATACGCATGACCCATGAGCAGATCGCCCAGCACATCAGCTCGGCGCGGGAGGCAGTGGCACGGATGCTCAAAGGCTTCTCGGAGGACGGGCTTGTGGAGCTAAAGCGTGGTGCAATCACGCTGCGGGATAAGAACAGACTAAATCGTCTAAAATAAAAAGAAATGTGACCTTGTCACAGAAAGAAATCATAGATTTGCTACAATAAAAGCAGAAAAACTGAAAGGAGCATCGACCATGAAAGAAACGAAATACGCAGGTACTCAAACCGAAAAAAATCTGATGGCTGCCTTTGCCGGTGAGTCCGAGGCACGCAACAAGTACACCTATTTTGCATCCAAGGCCAAGAAGGAAGGCTACGAGCAGATCGCGGCGCTGTTCCTTAAAACCGCTGATAACGAGAAGGAACACGCCAAGCTGTGGTTCAAAGAGCTGAACGGCATTGGTGACACCGCCGAAAACCTTCTCTCCGCCGCTGAGGGCGAGAACTACGAGTGGACGGATATGTACGACGGCTTTGCCAAGACTGCTGACGAGGAGGGCTTCCACGAGCTTGCCCAGCGCTTCCGTCTGGTCGCCGCCATTGAAAAGCACCATGAGGAGCGCTACCGTGCCCTGCTGCACAATGTGGAGGCGGCGGAGGTCTTCGCCAAGAGCGAGGTCAAGGTGTGGGAGTGCCGCAACTGCGGTCACATCGTCGTGGGCGAGAAGGCCCCGGAGGTTTGCCCCGCCTGCAACCATCCCCAGAGCTATTTTGAAATTCACGCAGAAAACTATTAAAGAAAGAAAAGGAGAATCATCATGGAGCAGAAGTTTTACATTTGCAAGCATTGCGGTAACATCATTGCCAAGGTCAAGGACACGGGCGTTCCCGTTATCTGCTGCGGTGAGCCGATGAGCGAGATCATCCCCGGCACCACCGACGCCGCCGTGGAGAAGCACGTCCCTGTCTGGACGGTGGAAAACGGCATCGTCCATGTCAAGGTCGGCTCCGTGGAGCATCCCATGCTGCCGGAGCACTACATCGAGTGGGTCTCTCTCCACACCAAGCAGGGCAACCAGCGCAAGGAACTGCATCCCGGTGAAAAGCCGGAGGTCTGCTTCGCTCTCTGCGAGGGCGATGAAGTCGAAACGGTCTACGCCTACTGCAACCTCCACAGTCTGTGGAAAGCGTAATTCACCTTCTTAAAATCCGGTGCTCAAAAAGCACCGGATTTTTTTATCAATGTGACCTCGTCACAGAAAAAAGCTTTGTCCTGCGGTATGATAAAGCCACAATCAAGAAAGAGGTGGCGAACATGAAAATCAAGCTCAATCCCGATCAGGAGATTGTCAATACCATCCGGGAAGGACTCAAGCGCACCGGCGGATACTGTCCCTGCCGCAGAGAACACACAGAGGCAACCAAATGTATGTGCCAGGAGTTTAAGGATCAAATTGCAGATCCCGGCTTCGAAGGATTCTGCCACTGTATGCTCTATTACAAATCCTTGCAGGATTAAGGGAGGAACGCTATGTTGTCAAAGAAACTGGCCGCCATAGATAAGACGCGGTGCGTCGCCTGCGGTGTGTGTGAAAATACCTGTCCACTAGGGGCCGTCAAGGTGCGCCGGGGCTGCTACGCCGCCGTGGAGGCGGAACGCTGCGTAGGCTGCGGCAAGTGCGCAAAGCTCTGTCCCGTCGGCTGCATTGAGGTGAAAGTGAGGGCTGACGCATGAAAGCAAAGCATTGGTACGATTACCTGTGGGTGTATGCCATCATTTATTTTGCACTGGGCTTCTTCAACATCCTGTTTGCATGGCTGGGCATGATCGATTTTCTTCTGCCGCTGTTCTTAGCCATCTTTGGCGGGAACAAATTCTTTTGCAACCACCTCTGCGGACGGGGACAGCTGTTCAGCAAGCTGGGGACTGACCTTAAATGCTCCCGCTGTAAGCCCACGCCCCGCTGGATGTCCTCCAAGTGGTTCCGTTACGGCTTTTTGCTCTTTTTCCTGACGATGTTCGGCAACATGGTGTTCCAGACCTATCTGGTCGCTGCGGATGCTGCGTCCCTGCGGGAGGCCATTAAACTGTTCTGGACATTCCGTGTGCCTTGGGGCTGGACTTATACAGCCGGTACAGTCGCTGATTGGGTGGCGCAGTTCAGTTTCGGCTTTTATAGCCTCATGCTGACCTCTCTGCTGCTGGGTCTGATCGTTATGGTGCTCTACAAGCCCCGCACATGGTGTGCGTTTTGTCCGATGGGAACCATGACGCAGGGTATTTGCAAGCTGAAAAACAAAGAATAAACAAAGATAACAGAAAGGAGCCTTACTCATGGCTGAACTGAAAATTACTGCTGCGAATTTTGAAAATGAGGTACTGCGTTCCGATAAGCCCGTTTTGCTGGATTTCTACGCGGACTGGTGCGGGCCGTGCAAAATGCTCTCCCCCATACTGCATGAGCTTGCCGAAGAAAAAAGCGGTACGCTCAAAGTGGGCAAGATCAATGTGGACGAGCAGATGGAGCTGGCCATGCGCTTTCAGGTCTCCAGCATCCCGATGCTGGTCGTATTCAAGGACGGAAAAGCCGTCGCCAAGTCGGTGGGCTATCGGTCTAAGCCGGAGATCGCCGCAATGGTGGAGGGCGCAAGATGAAAGTTGTGATCGTAGGCGGTGTGGCGGGCGGTGCTTCTGCCGCCGCCCGCATCCGCCGTTTGGATGAACACGCCCAGATCATCATGATCGAACGCAGCGGCTATGTGTCCTACGCCAACTGCGGCCTGCCGTATTATGTGGGTGGTGTGATCAAAAAGCAGGAAGAACTGACACTTCAAACTCCGGAGAGCTTCTGGGACCGTTTTCGCATTGATGTGCGGGTACGGCAGGAAGTAACTGCGATCGATCCCGCAGAAAAAACCATTACCGTCCATGCACTGGACAGCGGAAAAATCTATACGGAAACCTATGACAAACTGCTCCTTGCCCCCGGCGCAAAGCCGACGGTTCCTGCGCTTTCCGGCGTCAGCAGCGAGCGTGTTTTCACGCTGCGCACCGTGGAGGATACTCTCCGCATTAGGCACTTTGTAGAGGATCAGAAGCCGAAAACCGCTGTTTTGGCTGGCGGCGGCTTTATC
>ERZ1673695.44-NODE-44-length-217666-cov-34.574245_pt1 | contig 217666 bp, 173 predicted proteins | sample MGYA00580225_ERZ1673695 | MGnify/ENA primary metagenome ERZ1673695 (study PRJEB41218, sample SAMN15661739) | gut metagenome | host: Homo sapiens | place: Canada: London | collected 2015-08-20/2019-03-30 | study: EMG produced TPA metagenomics assembly of...
CGGTTCTTAGAGGGGAAAGTCCCAGCAATGGGGCTGACCTACTCGACACGAAATTGATTTACGCCATCGGTGCGGTGGTGGGATTGATTGGCGGGGTAAAGGTGTACGGGAAGTTCAGCAGCGGTGATCCCGATACGAGCAAGACGGCGGCTTCGTGGTTCGGAGCTTGTATTTTCCTGATTGTCGCCGCTACTATCCTGCGCTCTTTCTTCCTGTAAAAGAAGCGGGTTATGAACTTTGAAATTAACAAGGGGATTGGCAGGAACGTGGAGTTCAAGGGCTTGGAAAGCCAGTACCTTTTCGTGTTCGCCGCCGGGGTGCTTGCCGTGTTCGTGGTGTTCGTTATCCTGTACATGGCGGGCGTGAACCAGTGGGTCTGTATCGGCTTCGGCGTGACTGCGGCTACGCTGCTGGTATGGCTGACGTTCCGGCTCAATGCTAAATATGGCACGCACGGGCTGATGAAAGCCGCCGCCCGCAAACGGCATCCGAGGTATGTGCTGAACCGCCTGAAAATTCCCCGATTATTTACCAAAAACAAGAAAAAATGAGAAATGTAATGAAAGCGGCAACGCTGGAAAGCAAATTTCCGCTATTGGCAGTAGAGAACGGCTGCATCGTGTCAAAGGATGCGGACGTGACGGTAGCCTTCAAGGTGGAACTGCCGGAACTGTTCACCGTTACCAGTAACGAGTACGAGGCGATACATTCGGCATGGCACAAGGCGGTGAAGGTATTGCCGGACTTCTCCATCGTGCATAAACAGGACTTCTTCATCGAAGAGAAGTACCAGCCGGAGATAGACAGGGACGAACTTAGTTTTCTTAGCCGGAGTTTTGAGAGGCACTTTAACGAACGCCCGTTTCTGAATCACTTCTGCTACCTGTTCCTGACCAAGACTACGAAGATGCGCAGCCGTCAGGAAAGCACGTTCAGCACACTGTGCAAGGGGAAAATAGTACCCAAAGAGATTGAGGACAAGGAAACGGTAACGAAGTTCCTCGAAGCGGTCGGGCAGTTCGAGCGGATCATGAACGACAGCGGCTTTATCACGCTCCGCCGCCTGCGGGCGGACGAGATTGTCGGGACGGAAACGACGGCAGGCATCGTGGAGAAATATTTCTCCCTCTCACAAAATGATACCACTGTTCTAAAGGATATTTCGCTGAATCCCGAAGAGATGCGGATAGGTGACGACTTCCTTTGCCTGCATACCCTTTCAGACGCAGAGGATCTGCCGGGTAACGTGGGTACGGACAGCCGTTATGAACGGTTATCGACTGACCGTTCGGATTGCAGGCTTTCGTTCGCCGCCCCGGTGGGCGTGCTGCTGACGTGTAACCACGTGTATAACCAGTACATCTTTATTGACGACCATGCGGAGAGCCTGAAACGGTTCGAGCAGACCGCAAGGAATATGCAGTCACTATCCCGCTATTCCCGTTCCAACCAAATAAACCGGGCATGGATAGAGGAATACCTGAACGAAGCGCACTGCAAGGGACTGGTTTCGGTGCGTTGCCACTGTAACGTGATGGCATGGTCGGACGACCGGGAAGAACTGAAACACATCAAGAATGATGTGGGCAGCCAGCTTGCCCTTATGGAGTGCAAGCCACGGCATAACACCGTGGACGTGCCGACGCTCTTCTGGGCGGGCATACCGGGGAACGAGGGGGATTTTCCTTTCGAGGAAAGTTTCTACACGTTCATCCCGCAAGCCCTGTGCTTCTTCACGGAAGAAACGAATTACAAGAGTTCGCTCTCGCCCTTCGGCATCAAGATGGTGGATCGGGTGACGGGCAGACCGCTGCATCTGGATATTTCGGACTTGCCGATGAAGAAGGGGGTGATTACCAATCGCAACAAGTTCGTACTTGGGCCGAGTGGTAGCGGGAAATCGTTCTTCATGAATCATTTAGTCAGGCAATATTACGAACAGAACAGCCATATCGTATTGGTCGATACGGGAAACTCGTATCAAGGTCTGTGCGAAATGATACACCGGAAAACAAAGGGGGCTGACGGGATTTATTACACGTACTCGGAAGAGAAGCCGATCAGTTTCAATCCTTTCTTTACAGACGATTACAAGTTCAACGTGGAGAAAAAGGACAGCATAAAAACGCTGTTGCTCACCCTTTGGAAGAGCGAGGACGACAAGATCACGAAAACGGAAAGCGGCGAGCTGGGCAGTGCGGTATCGGCGTATATCAAGAAGATACAGCAAGACCGCAGCATCGTGCCGTGCTTCGATACCTTCTACGAGTATATGCTGAATGATTACCGGGCGGAACTGGAGAAAAGGGACATCAAGGTAAGCCGGGATGATTTCAATGTTGATAATTTCCTGACCACGCTACGGCAGTATTACAAGGGCGGACGCTTCGACTTCCTGCTGAACTCCCGTGAGAACATCGACCTGCTGCACAAACGGTTCATAGTATTTGAAATTGACAGCATAAAGGATAATGCCGAATTGTTCCCGGTGGTGGTAATCATCATCATGGAAGCCTTCATAAACAAAATGCGGCGGTTGAAAGGGATTCGCAAGCTCCTGATTGTGGAAGAAGCGTGGAAGGCTCTTACCACGGAGAATATGGCTAACTATTTGAAATACATGTATAAAACGGTCAGGAAGTATTTCGGCGAGGCGATTGTCGTCACGCAGGAAGTCGATGATATAATCTCGTCCCCCGTGGTGAAGGAAAGTATCATCAATAACTCGGACTGCAAAATCCTTTTAGACCAGAAAAAGTACATGAACAAGTTTGACGGCATACAGGCGATGCTCGGACTGACGGAGAAGGAGAAAGCGCAGATACTATCCATCAACCTTGCCAACCATCCCGGACGAAAATACAAAGAGGTCTGGATCGGACTGAACGGGGTGCAGTCGGCGGTGTATGCTACGGAAGTTTCGCCCGCTGAATACCTGACGTACACCACCGAAGAGAGCGAGAAAACGGAAGTGTTCAACCTTGCGGAAGAGCTGGGCGGCGACTTGGAGCTTGCCATCAGGCGGCTGGCTAATCGGCTGAACGGCTGAACAGCCGGACGGTTGGCTAAACGATTAAACGTTTGGCTGGCTGAATGGCTAAACGTACAAACGGCTGTATGATTGGCTGTATGAATGAATAATCAATTTTAAAAAACGAAATCAGTATGAAACGATTGAATTTAATCCTGCTGCTGTCGGCAGTGACGGTGGCATTGGCGTTCGTCATTTCCTGCAAGGAGACGAACACCGGACGGCTGGAAAAGATGCGGGGCGACTGGGTAAGCACGGGCAATAAGCCGCCCTTCACCCTTTCAGAAGAGAACGGGCAATACCGGGTAACAGTGATAAAGAAAAGCCATGCGGGAAGTACCCGGACGGAAACGTATCTGATACGGGAAACGGACGGGTATCTGTTCATCGAAACGGGGCTGGCGGTGATGCTGACCTACGACAAGGAGAAAGACCGCATACACTTGTCGCCCGGCGGGGAATATAAACGGAGTAACCATCAATTAAACAAGTAAGAACATGAAACAGATAAAAAAAATAGTCATGGGGTTGGCGTGCCTGCTGGCAACGGGTACGGCTAACGCACAGTGGGTTGTGAGCGATCCGGGAAACTTGGCGCAAGGGATTATCAATACCGTCAAACAGATTGCGCAGACCTCTACAACGGCGAAGAATACACTGGACGGATTCAAGGAAACGGCAAAGGTCTTTGAACAAGGTAAAAAATATTATGATGCGCTAAAGGATGTACACGACGTGATAAAGGGCGGCGTGAAGGTGAAGAAGAGCATCGAGATGGTGGCGGACATTTCGGAAATCTATGTGCGGAACTACCAGAAGATGTTAGGCGATCCGAACTATACGCCGGACGAATTGAGTACTATCTCCTTCGGGTATGCAAAGCTGCTAAGCGAGAGTGCGGACGTATTGCAGGATTTGAAAAACGTGGTGAATATCACCGGAATGTCGCTATCGGATGCGGAACGGCTGGCGATCATCGACCAGAGCTATAAGCGGTTGCTGGAATACCGTAATCTGGTGCAGTACTACACGAACAAGAATATCTCGGTGAGTTACCTGCGGGCGAAAAAGAAGAAGGACACCGACCGGGTGATGGCGTTGTACGGCTCGGCGGACGAACGCTATTGGTGAGAACGGATTCCTATACATATATATAATAAGGTAAGACGATGTTATTATCAATAGACTTTGAAAACCTGCATCAGATATTGCACACACTGTATCAGGAAATGATGCCGCTATGCTCGAACCTGACGGGCGTAGCCAAAGGGATAGCCGGGCTGGGTGCGCTGTTCTACGTTGCCGCCAAAGTGTGGCAAGCCCTTGCCCGTGCCGAACCTATCGACGTGTACCCGCTGCTGCGCCCGTTCGCCATCGGGCTGTGTATCATGTTCTTCCCGACGTTCGTACTGGGCACGATCAACACGGTGCTTTCGCCCGTGGTGAAAGGCTGCCACGGGATGCTGGAAACACAGACCTTCGACATGAACAAGTACCGGGAACAGAAGGACAAACTGGAATATGAAGCGAACAAACGGAATCCGGAAACGGCGTACCTCGTGGATAAGGAAGAGTTCGACAAGAAACTGGATGAACTCGGTTGGTCGGCTGGCGACCTGATAACGATGGGCGGCATGTACATAGACCGTGCGGAATACCGGATGAAACAGAACATACGCAAATGGTTTCAGGAACTCTTGGAATTGTTGTTCCAGTCTGCCGGGCTGGTGATAGACACGATACGGACGTTCTTCTTGATAGTCCTCTCCATCTTAGGGCCTATCGCTTTTGCGATAAGCGTCTATGATGGATTCCAAAGCACCCTGACACAGTGGATAACCCGGTATATCTCCGTCTATATGTGGCTGCCCGTGAGCGATCTGTTCAGTTCGGTACTGGCAAGGATTCAGGTGCTTATGCTCACCAAAGACATAGAGGCGATGAGCGATCCCACCTTTATACCGGACAGCACGAATACGGTGTACATGGTATTCCTGATTATCGGGATATTCGGGTACTTCACGATACCGACCGTTGCCAACTGGATCATCATGGCGGGCGGTGTAAGCGGTGCGAACCGTGCGATGAACACGACTGCCGCCAAAGCGGGGAATGTCGCCGCTGCCGGGGCGGGTGCTGCCGTGGGCAATGTTGCCGGAAAACTTATCAAGTAACTAAAAAATCAATCAAGAAATGGAATTTAAGTCATTAAAGAATATAGAAACGAGTTTCAGGCAGATACGGCTCTTTGCGCTGGTATTCATCTGCCTGTGTGCGGTGGTGACGGGCTTCGCCCTTTGGAAGTCGTACAGCTTCGCCGAAGCGCAACGGGAGAAAATATACGTCTTGGATAACGGGAAGTCGCTAATGCTGGCACTCTCGCAGGACGTGCAGCAGAACCGCCCGGTGGAAGCACGGGAACACGTGCGCAGGTTTCACGAACTGTTCTTCACGCTATCGCCCGACAAGTCGGCTATCGAAAGCAATATCAAACGCTCGCTGATGCTGGCGGACAAGAGTGCATTCAACTACTACAAAGACCTATCGGAAAAGGGGTATTACAACCGGGTGATTTCGGGCAACATCAACCAGATGGTGCAGATCGACAGTGTGCGGTGTGACTTTGACAAGTACCCGTACAACGTGCGGACGTTTGCCCGTCAGATTATCCTCCGGGAAAGCTCGGTGACGGAAAGAAGCCTTGTCACCCGCTGCCGGTTGTTGGATGCCGTAAGGAGTGACAACAACCCGCAGGGATTCATCATCGAGGGCTTCGAGATTACCGAAAACAAGGACTTGCAAACCATCAAACGCTAATGGCATGGTCGGAAAATTCATGGCGAAGGTCATTGCTGATATGCAGGACTGGGCGGACGTAAAGCTCCGCCGCCTGTGCGGGCGTATCACGCCGGATCAGCGGGTGGTGGTTATCCTTGTGATGTTCGTGGTGTTCGGCGGGTTGTCGGTCTATATGACCGTCGCCGCTATCTACAACATCGGCAAAAGTGACGGTCGGGAATTGGGGATAGAACATATCGACCAAATCCGGCTAAAGAATGACAGTATAATCAATCCTTTTAACAATCAGTAAATAATGGAAGAACAGAATCAGGAAAAAGAAACGGCAACGCAGCACGTGACGGTGAGCGATGCCGCAGCCCCGGAAACGGGGACGGAGAACAAAGGGAAGAAAAGCGGTGAAAAGGACAGGAAACCCGTCAAAGAACTAACGCCAAAACAGATGCAGCAACGGAAAAAGCTGCTGGTTTACCCGTTAATGGGCTTGCTGTTCCTCGGCTCGATGTGGCTGATTTTCGCACCGTCGGACAAAAAGGACGAAAGCGGGGAAACGGTCGGGGCGTTCAACGCTGACATCCCCTTGCCGGAGAATGACGGGATCATCGGCGACAAGCGGAAAGCCTACGAGCAAGCCGGGCTGGAAAAGAAACAGGCGGACAAGGTGCGTTCGTTGGAGGACTTCGCCTTTTCGGGCAATAACAGTGCGGACGGGGTGGAACTGGAACTGCCGGACAGTGAACCGGAACGGGAGCCGTTCAAGGATTATTCGGGAAGCTCACGGGCAGGTGGGGTAAGTTCTTCAACGGCTGCTTACCGGGACATCAACCGACAATTAGGAACGTTCTACGAAACGCCGAAGGTGGACGAGGAAAAGGAGGAACTGAAACGTCAGGTGGAAGAATTGACCGCTCGGCTGGATGCGCAGCAGGGACAGACGGGCGGCATAGACGAGCAGGTCGCCCTGATGGAAAAGAGCTACGAGCTTGCCGCCAAGTACATGGGACAGAACGGGCAGACAGGACAAAACGGCACAATCATGCAAGTTCCCATTACCGGACAAAGCAACGGGCAAGTAGCGGGAAAACCCGCTGTTGCGGTACAGGCGGCACGACAGCAAACGGTGTCGGGATTACAACAGCCGATGAGCGATGCGGAGTTCATGCGGGCGTACAGCCAGCCGAGAAACTACGGGTTCAACACGGCAGTGGGCGACGGTTACGCTATGGGGAAGAATACCATCCGGGCGTGCATCCACCAAGACCAGACAATCATGGACGGTCAGACGGTGAAGCTCCGGCTGCTCGAACCGCTGCAAGCGGGAAACCTTGTGATCCCGCAGAACACGCTCGTTTCGGGTACGGGAAAGGTACAGGGGGAACGGCTGGATATTGTGGTGTCGTCCATCGAATACCGGGGGAACTTGCTGCCCGTGGAACTGGCGGTGTATGACAGTGACGGGCAGAAAGGCTTGTCCGTTCCTTCATCACTGGAACAGGAAGCGGCAAAGGAAGCCCTTGCGAATATAGGCGGCGGCCTGGGAACAAGCATTTCGTTTGCGCAGAGTGCCGGACAGCAGATCGCTATGGACTTGACAAGGGGGGTGATGCAAGGCGGCAGCCAATATCTTGCGAAGAAGTTCCGGACGGTGAAGGTGTATCTGAAAGCGGGGTATGAATTGATGCTTTACGCCAAAGAGCAATAACGGATAAACAGATTATAAAACCATAAAAAAGAAAAGACAATGAAAAAGATTTTTGGATTGGTTGCGCTCGTTATGGGCGCAGTAATGTGCGTGAACGCACAAGTGAATGACACAATACAGACGGTTGCCGGAAATGACCTGTATCAAGGGATCACGCAAAAGTTACCCTATCGGCAGATGGTTACTCCGTTCGGGGTACAGGTGACGTTTGCAAAAACGGTGCATATTATTTTCCCGTCAGCGGTGAAGTATGTGGACTTGGGTAGTAACCGGATTATTGCCGGAAAAGCGGACGGGGCGGAGAACGTGATCCGGGTGAAGGCTACGACCGAAGGGTTTCCGGGGGAAACGAATTTTTCGGTGATTTGTGAGGACGGTAGTTTTTACAGTTTCAATGCCAAGTATGCGCATGAGCCGGAAATGCTGAACATCGAAATGAAGGACTTTTTGGAGAACGAGGACACAACGGACTTTTCGCATACCCGCATGAATATCTATTTCCGTGAACTGGGCAACGAAAGCCCGTTGCTGGTGAAGCTGATTATGCAGAGCATCTATAAGGCGGACAAGCGGGAAATCAAGCATCTGGGTTGTAAACGCTTCGGGGTACAATTCCTTTTGAAATCCATCCACTCGCATAACGGGCTGTTCTATTTCCATACGGAAACAAGGAACAGGTCGAACGTGGCTTTTAACACGGACTTTATCAAGTTCAAGATTGTGGATAAGAAAGTGCCGAAGCGTACCGCCATTCAGGAACGGGTGGTAGATGCGGTACGCAGCTATAACGAGGTGCTGGTAACGAACGGGAAAAGCAATGTGCGCACGGTGTACGTCGTTCCGCAATTCACCATACCGGACGATAAGATTCTAATTATCGAACTGTTCGAGAAGAACGGCGGCAGGCATCAGACGATACGGGTGGAGAACGCCGACCTTGTGGCGGCAAAAGTGATTAACGAACTGAAAATAAAGTAAATGATGAAAAGGGTATTGTTGATTATCATGCTCTTCGGGGTGTGCCTGCATTTTAACCAGGCACACGCCCAGAGATGCCTGCCGGGAATGAGGGGAATACAGTTCACGGGCGGACTTTCGGACGATCTGCGCTGGAAAAACGGTAACGGTTTCGGCTACCATGCCGGGATAGCGGTAAGCACTTACACGAGGAACGCCCATCATTGGGTGGTCGGTGCGGAGTATCTGGAAAAGCGGTATGACTACCGGGGCAGCCTTTATCCGGTCAGCCAGTTCACGGGGGAAGGCGGGTATTACCTGAACTTCCTTTCGGACAGGAAGAAGACATTTTTTGCGGCACTGGGATTGTCCGCCCTTGCCGGGTATGAAACGGTGAACTGGGGCGAACAGATGATGCCGGACGGTTCACGGCTGACGGACGGGGATAATTTTATTTACGGGGGTGCGCTGACGCTGGAATTGTCCGCATACCTGACGGACAGGATTGTCTTGCTGGTAAAAGGACGGCAAAGGATGCTGTTCGGGGGTGATTGTGGAAAATTCCACTCGCAGGTCGGTGTGGGTGTCCGGTTTATGATTCGATGACTACTATAATATAATAATGTATATGAAGAAGATAATTTATCAAATGCTCGTGGGCTGCTACATAGTGGCCGCCCTCGTGCTTGTGTGTGCCTGTAATAGCCAGTTGGATATTCAGACGAGATACCCGTTCACGGTGGAAACGATGCCCGTCCCGAAAAAACTGAAGGTGAACGAAACGGCGGAAATCCGCTGTGAACTCAAACGGGATGGACGCTGGGAAGATACGGAGTACACGATTCGGTGGTTCCTGTATGACGGGAAAGGCACGCTAAAACTGGATGATGGCACGGTACTGTTGCCGAATGACCGTTACCCGCTGGAGAAAGAAACGTTCCGGCTGTATTTTACGTCGCAGTCGGACGATCAGAGCAGTTTGAAGGTGTGGGTGGAAGATTCGTTTTCGCAAACGGTGGAACTGGAGCTAAGTTTTAATAATGACAATTCGGAAACAGCTTTTACCCAATTCAAGGTAGAGGATAGTGTTAATGAGCTAAAAATATCCATTAATGTAAATCGAATAAATATATAAAAGACTTTCAATAAAATTCCGCAGAAAGAAATATCTGCGGAATTCTTCTTACTTTTTTTCTTTCTTTTCTACTCCTATTTTTTTTGCAAAATTTATCAATTCTAAACTATCAATGTTTATTGTCATAGTTTCTACTACTTTTCTTAAGTCATTTGATTCATCTCCACCGTTATTAATTATTTGAGAATAATAGTTTATATCAGCAGTTATATGGGACATACATTCATTATCACCAATAACTGGTTTAATAATTTTATCAGCAACACTTCCAGATCTTTCTGTATCCATATCTCCTTGTTGCTTAAACCAATCTTCAAAGAATAGGAACTTTGCCTTATTAATAGTAGTGGCTCCATTACAAAATAAATTTTTTATATCTTTAATTGTCGCTTTAGTGGTACGTCTATCTAACTTATTGATAATATTTTGAAATAAAGCTGGTAAGGGTAAAGATTGTGTCCCATTTGCTATGTCTTTTAATATATGTTTTCCAAATTCATTAAGATTATCAGGTAGTATTTTTAAATATTCAGAAGAAATAAGATGAGCAATAGTAACAAACCAATAATCAGATGTATGTTGCTTTCGGGTATTGTAAAGTGTACTTTCATCAATATCTGATAATGAATTTATAATAATATCATTAAGATATTGAGCTAATTCATTATTAATAGATGTAGAGTATTCCCAAAATGTAGCTGAAGATATAATAGTTTTAATATTGTCTTTATTTATCTTTGTTTTTGCAAATCCACTCCACCTTGATAAATCTGTAAATAATTCATGACCACTAACATCAATTTTTGTTCTTACTTGATCAAATATTGGAATAATTTCTTCGATTGATAGTTTATGTCCTAATTTATTCAAGCACATGAATTGTAAGACTTTGTTAAGCAATGGGTTATTCCAAGATATACTATTTTTTAATAATTCCCCATAATTGGCATAATAATTCATACAGCTTGCTATTTGAGCTATTAAATTATCATCATAATTAGAAACACTATTATTCTTTGAAATAGCCATTGCAACAAGATCACTATATCCTTGAGGATAAATATTTCCATTTATTTGCGAACTGTAAACAGATAATATTGAGAGAACTTTTGAAGTGTCTAATTGGTTGGATAGAGGCTTTTCTACTGATAATGTTTTATATGAAAAATTAATTTCGCCAAAATTATTCTCTGTAATTTCGTTACTTGTTATTAATTTCTCTATTTTGTTATAAAATTTGCCAAATGCATATTTGTCGGATTTCTTTAATATAGGTAGTATTTCTGTGCAATTTAAATTATCTGGCAATAATTCACATAAATATTCGTCAAGTTTATCAGCGTCCGTTATGACCTTATACTTCATATAATCACTCTTTGCAATTAGCATATAATCAACAAACAGTTCCGGAGATAAACTAATTTCTTGAATATCTAACAAGCATTCCAAATTATTTTCTTGAATAAAAGCCTCAAGTGTATTCAATGCCTTGAAATAATTCGAACCTTTAAAATCTGGAAAGTCTCTATTTTTAACACATAAATCTTTTACTATCTTCCTCTTATGATTTTTATCGGACTTTATTAGCAATTTTTTATACACTTCTTCAATTTCTTGTTTAGATATATTTTGCTCTATTTTTCTTTCTGCCAAGTAATTCCATATTTTGTTAATTTCATTATTTTCTCTCGTTAATGTAAACAGGCAGTTAATTGCATTATCCAATAATTCATCATCCAAATTTTTAATTACATCTTCTAATACTGGATCAAATTGTTTATTACTGTCTGAATATTCATTTATATTGTATCCGACTTCGAATTTAATACAATTCTCAATATATTTAGTCAAAGGAATTTGTCTTGCATGATCTACTTCAATTCCATATACTAAAGCAGACATTTGCCTTTGGAGATTTAAATCGTTTTTAATAGTTTTACTTATTTCTGACAAATAATCCCCTGACAAAATTTGAGTAATAGGCTGTTCAAGAAGTTTTTCTTTCTTCAATATAAATATAGAAATATTCAGTAAAGTGATTTCATCCCCCCAAACACTTTTAAGTGCGACCAATTCATTGATAAATGAAATAATCTCTCTAACATTAGCATTAGGACGAAGCAGCCTAAATATGCTATTAATAGTTTCTTTTTCATTTTCGTCCAATGTGTTTCCAAATGCCTCAATAAAAAAAGTATTAAAAATTTTACGGAAATCCGTTATTACAGGTGGGGCTACTCTATAAACAATAGGAAAAGTCTTATTAATAAAATAGGAAGTTAATTGTTTTGCTTTTATTTCATCTTCACTTCCAAAAGCACAAGCTAAATGTTTTTCATCAAAGGGAATTATTGCCCAAATATTGGAAAAACCATCCTCGGAAAAAAATGTATGTATAGACGACCATAATTCCTTTACTTTTTCGGCTGGAAGTCTATCCATATTATCGAATATTACAACCAATTTCTTAGCTCTATTATCACCGATAAAGTCAGAAATATCTTGCATCCATGCCTTAAATTCTGTTACTGTAGGTTCGTCCTCACTTAGTGTTTCATAGCAAATATCATTTTCTATTTTATCATCATATATAGCTAACAAATAACTTAAATTATATTTTTTATTATCCTTCTTATATGCTCTTATCCATATCCATAAAGCTACTATTACAGGGAGTGCAGATATTAAAATGGAAATTATTGTAAATACCCAACCTGTTATTTGTGTCTTTATAGCAAAAGCAATGAATGTAAAAATGGGAGTTAATATTGCAACTAAAGCCGCTGTTGCCATCCCATTACTAATGCGAGGATATTTTTCTGTTACAGTTTCAGTCTTTCTCGCCAATAAATATTTTAGTTTTTCTTTCCAAGAAACAGTTTTTGAACCTCCACCTTTAATGTTTATTTTTGTATTACCATAAAGAACTTTATCTGATATCAAGTTAGATGTTAATAATTCAAGAAAAGATCTCCTTTGAAGATCTTCTTGATGTCCCCATGCATCATATTCAAAAAAATAATACTTGTCTTTAAGTTCTTTTTCAAGTAATCTAATGACATTTGATTTGCCCGATCCCCATATACCTTCTAAACCAACAATTCTGGGTAAACCATTTTTTTCATCATTACAACTATCTGTTTTCTCAAAATGTTTTGCTATTGCTTTTGCTAACCGCTCTTGCGATTTACCTTCAAATCTATCATTGCCACATGGGGTATTTTTTATAAAGCAAGGATATTGTCTTACATTAATATTATCAACCATATTAGAACATTTTATTAACAAATCAGCCTTAATCAACTATCTAATTTTACAAAATTATAAAATAATTCGTTATCAAGAAGGAATATCAAGAAAATCATTCCTTTAATTCATTTACAATTAGTTTTTTAGTATATTTCATTACGAAAAATATTCAACAAAAAAGTTTGGGAAGTGGTTTCTTTGCTTCTTGTCTTTTCCGCTACGGCTCATGAAAGAAAGAAGTCCGGCAAAATATCCAGTAAAGAACAAAGGGTGGTAAAAAAAGAAGTCCGGGCGGATCGCTACCCGTCCCGAACTTCCGGTGATGAAACAAAAGGAGAATGTTATGGCTTGATTTCTCCCATTGCGACTGAAATAAGATGAAAAGATTATAGGTCTGCTATTGGGTTTCTTTGCTATCTTTCTTTGTCCGCTCCGGTTCACCGAAAGAAAGTAGCGGGCGGATTTCTCCGCCCTTGCTTTCTGTTTGGTTAGGCTGCAATCCCTTCGGATTGCGGTTGTTCTTCGGGTTGGGTGATTTCATGCCCTTTTGCCTTCGTCTTTTCCTGTACCAGAAGAACGGCTTTGCGTTCCTCGATGCGTTGGTGTCGTTTCTCGTACACTTCGTCATATCCGCTTTCGATGGCTGAAAGTTCTTCGGGCATGTGCTTACGGGCGAAGTCGAGCAAAAGGGATGCTTCGGTATTGTTGCCGCATGCGCTTCGGAAATTGGCTATCAGATAATCCCTGCGGATAATGGTCTTTATCCTGACGGTGAGATTTTCCACGATATTCATTTTGTCCTCGTTCGTGAGGTAGTGTTTCCCTTCTTCGGTGATACCCACGGCTGCAAAATGTTCGCTCCGCAAATTGGAGAGCATGAAGAAATAAAGCATCTTTTCCTCGTCCGCTTCGAACTTGCCGCCCGTTATGTCGGCTTCCATTATCTGCCGTTTGGTATCTTCAACCGTTCTTTCTACGGCTATCTCCTTGTTACGCTCGTCCTGCTTCTCCAACTTCTGAACGGGTGAAAGGGTGGCTTCGGTGGGTGTTCCGTCCGCTTCGGTTGCGTTCTCCACATAACAGAAAGTAATCTCCTGTTTCCCTATCTTGGCGTAAATGGTGATTTCTCCCGCTTCGCTCCGCCCTGTGATTTCTTCCTCTTTCTCCATGTAGTCCGCCCATTGCTGCTCGTAACGGGTGCGGGCTTCCTCGTAACGTTCGGGATTGTTGAAATTTTCCTCTTTGGGTTCGTTGGGACTTGTGGGAAAAGCGGTGTATTTTTCGAGGTTTTCGACCTCGTACCCTAAAGCGATTAACCGCTCTATCACTGTTTCGTTGGTGCTGTAACGGTCACGGCAAAGGGAAACCTTGGGCTGTTGCCGTATGATTTGGACGGCTCTCTCCATGAGGAAAGATGCGTTCATTTCAGCCAGACAAGTACGGTTGGCGCAATGTCCGCAGCCGCCATCGGCAAACAAAAGCAGGTTGTTCGTATTGTGGGCACACGTTGCACACTCGGTCTTGTCAAAGGAGTAATACCGTAAATCTGTGGTATAGTTGCTCTCTATCCGTTTGGCTACATCGGCAGCTTTCAGCCCCCGCCAACTGTTGTAGTTGTTCCCGTCCTGCAAATGTTTCTCGTACACTTCACGCTGTATATCTTCTCCGTAACGGCAGATTTCGGCTGCTACGCTGATAGTGATTTCATCCGTTTCCAATAATTCAGCTATTTCGGGGATTAGGGCGGTGAATTTCAAACGGGTACGGATATAGTTCTCGTTCTTGCCGAAACGTACCGCCAATGTTGCTACGGTGTGCCTTCCCGTTTCAATCATGCGTTGGTAGGCGTTGGCTTCCTCGATGGGTGTCACGTCCTCACGCTGCAAGTTCTCGGCTATGGCTGCATCTTCGGCTGCATCGTCCGTCAGTTCCGAAACAATGACGGGTATCTGTTCCATTTCCGCAATGACGGATGCACGGTATCTGCGTTCACCGAAAACAATCTCGTAACGGTCTGTATCGGCTATCGGGCGCACGGTGATAGGCTGCAAAACTCCCTGCTGTCTGATGCTTTCCGCCAGTTCATACAGGGCGGGTTCGCTGAAATATTTACGGGGATTGAAACTGCTCGGCTGAATGTTTGCCAATGATACCAATGTGATGTTTCTCTCTGCTGCTGATTGATTTACTGTTGTTGCTTTCATAATTCTGTTATTTTTAAATTGATTAAAATTCTGTTTGATAAAATGGTTTCTTTGCTATCTTTCTTTCACCGCTCCGGTTCACCGAAAGAAAGTAGCGGGCGGACTGCTCCGCCCTTATGAGCCTTATTTGCGGTTATAACATACGTTCTGAAATTGTATCTTTCTTTCTATCGCATGGCGTAACGTGTAGGCAGTTCCGCCCGTTGGAGTACTGTCGTAAAAGACTACGAGATAAGCGGAGTTATCCAACAGGTAGTTATTACGTCGCAAGAAACAACGGTCTGAATATTCATCCTGTAGTAGTATCACCTCGTCCGCTTGGGATAAAATGGCGTTATAACGCTACTTGTCGGCTTGGGTGTATCGGTCTGCCTGTCCTTTGAACGGAAGTACACATTTTAGCTGAATGTAAGGAAACGTCTTTTTTGCGTTTAGAACTTCCTCGGCTGCGATAAGGTCGAAGCCGTTCGCCATGCCCGATAAAAACGTATGATAGTCACGTTCGCAAAGTTCGGTTATCGCTGTATAGGTGTCGAAGCCTATATCTATCAGCCGTTTTTGTGTGTCGGGGCTGTTCCTTGTCATTCTCTCGGCTCGGTGTCCCGAAAAAGAAACGGTCTTTTCCCTTAGCCAAAAATCACGCTCGGCACGGCATTGTACCAACGTCCTGCGTAGGGTTGTAAACTCCTGCCCGTTGGTGTGGCGGTATTTGTAATCGAAATAGATTTCGCCCCGAAATGCTCCCAAACAGCATTGTATATAAGTTTCTTCGCCAAAAAGTCTGGTTTCGGCTGCTCCGCTCTTGATGAATGTCTTTGTTTCCATATTGGTATATTTTAAAAGATTAAAAGAATGATTATCAGAATAAAAACGATACCCACAAACAAACGCCAAACAAGGGCGAGAATGAACCGTGCCACGAAATAAAACAGGAGTACGGCAAAGAATAAGGCGAAAAACTGCCCTGCGGTGGTGGTGAAAAAGTAAATCACCACAGACCAAAGGATTAGGCGGTATATCAGTTTGTATATGAGTATCGTTTTCATTTTATCGGGTGTTGCGGGCGGATTGCTCCGCCCTTGTTGTCTAATAGTTTCCTTTCGGGAAAAATTGGTTGTCAGCCATTAACCGGAATTTGTTATAGTCAGTCGTACCGCAATAACTAAGGGCTAACTCGTAAGAGAGGTGTCCGTTCTCTATGTAGAAAGTGAAGCATAAGCCATTGCGGGTTATAGTTCCTTTTGAATGGTCTTTGGCTTCCCATCTTATGGATTCGTTCTCAATAGATTTAAGGAAATCGGCTACTTTCTGCGCATTTTCCGCTTCTTCTTCCGCTACTTGGTTGTATATCGAAGTATAGTAATTTATCCAGTCGTTCACTTTCTTGGCGGTGAACGTACCGATATTACACGGCTTTTCATATTGGTTGGTTATCCTCTCGATGTCGTAGCGATTGACGTTCGTAAAATGTTCCATATCGGGGACAATCTTGTATTTGTTTTCTTTGAGTATCTTGTTCAAATGAAAGCGAATGCCGTTTTGCGTAAACTCGATTTGAATACCGTAAAATTGGGGATATTGACCGCCTATCACACGATAGCCGTATTCCGCACCGGGTATAAACTTTCGTATTTCCTGCATGACGGGAAACAGGGCTTCCTTTGCCTGTTCCGCTCTGTCCGTGAATAATCCTTTTGCGTTGAACTCGTTAAATTCCTTTTCTGATAATGTTTTCATCTTCTTATGTTTTTTGCGGGTGGATTGCTCCACCCTTTTGTTAATACTCTTGTTCCTGTTTCCGTTAGGCTGCAACGGGTTCGTTTATCGGTTCTGTCACCCTTTCCGTTATCATCTTTGCAGCCTTGTTCACATCGCCCAATATATCAATCAGAAAGGCGGGTTCTTGCTTTAGCTTGGTGAGCCAGTGTTTCAGATAGGCTGCGTTGTTGTCCTGCGGTGTGGTGGCGATACCGAAGAAAGCACCGCAAAGGGCTGATGTGAGTTCGGCTACAAGTTCCTCACGGGCGTATAATTCATCCCCGAAAAAGCTGCCGAACGTGCGGTTCAGGCGTTGGGGGTTGCCTGTGCTGTGTGCCATTTCGTGCAAAAGTGTTCCGTAAAATTCCGCTCCCTGCGGGAACTGCTCTTTTTCGGGGCAAACGATATAATCGGTTGCGGGCACATAAAAAGCACTGTCGGAATACTTTACTTTGATGGGGCAATACCAATTTTGCATATATATCAACTCGTCCAACATTCCGCACTCGATACCGTCCGAATGGTTTTCGGGCTGTTCACCCTGTTGCATCTTGGCGAAACGTTCGGAGTACTTCTCCGCAAAATTGGTTTGGTCGAGGTTGAACACATTGTAATATTTCATTTGGGGTATTACCTTGTATTCGTCCTTTTCCGCTTTGGATAACTTGCAATATTCCTCGTAAGGGACGGACTTGTTACTTTCCTTGTGTACCACGAACTTGAACCAATAGTAAACGGGGAACGAACGTGCGCCCTTGTTTATACTCACTTCTTCGGCTTTGGCTTGGTTGAATGTAAGGAACACGGGCAAAGTGAATTTCATAAACTCGGTGTAAAACAGCAGCATTAAAATATTACCGCCATTGTAAACCGTTCCTCTTAGGTTGCGAGGGAAACCGTGTTTAAGGCTCGTTATCCACGGTTTTTGCCAGTCGCTTTTCAGACTTTCGATTTTCTTGATAAGTAAATCGGTGAACACGGGAGAAATTTTCTCGATGGTGTTGTTTGTTGTCGTTGCCATAACTCAAAAATTAAATTGTTACTACTTGTTTTTGTTATCATCGCTTGCCGCCCCAACCAAATTTTTTCCCTTTGGCTGATTGGGAAGAACATTGACAATAATCAAGAGCGGAAAGGGAGAATTGCAATTATCTGAAAAAATGGTAAATACTACCCGCAGGGTGGAGATTTGGCATTTTTTGCGGATTTGCTTTCGCCCCCCCCTACCTTCGTCAATGTTTTCCCAATCAGCCCTAAGGGGGAAAATTCAACCTTTCAGTAAATTGAATGAATGATAGATTACTTATCGGTACAAGTCGGGAAAGTGCTGTTATGAAAGCTGGAAAGTTTCGTTTCTGGAAAAGAACAAGAAAAACGGGGTGATAATTGCGAGGTGGCGAGGTGCTTTCTGTCCGGTTGATGGTAAACGAACAGAGCAATCAGCTATCCGGCTTTTGCGGATGGCCGTGCGATGGCAGTTGCGGTAACGAGTGGAAAGCTCCGCAGACAAAAGATTTGATTAAGTATGGCGGAGCTTAATGAAAAAAAAGTACGGTTACAAACCGGGTAAGACAATAAGGGGCTGCTGGGACAAACATCAGGGGAACTTATTTGAACGGGATGGCGCACGGAAAGTTTCGCTGGCAGGCGAAGCTTCGGGTGACAGTACGAGCGAATGTGTTCCGTTTGTCCCTTCCGTCTTTGCGTTCCTTTTCGGGCATGAAGCCTGCCGGAGTGCTGGAAAGGGAATGGGAAGCAGGAACAGACCTATACCGCTGCCGGGTGGGTGGGAGTAAGTCGAAAGAGTGTCAACCTTTAGCTGAGTATAAAAATCTGTACGTTTAAATATTTAAAGATCAGAAATAATTTTTAGCTAAATAGTTACGCCCATCATTAACATTTAAATTTTATTTTCTTTCTATACTGGTTACACTCCCAGATACTCCTGTACATAATCAAACATATCAGGGTCGAGAGCCATGTCTCCGCGATAGTGTATGTTGAAGTTTATTCTTGTCTTTATGAGCGAGTTGTTCACGGAGAAGAGGTAATCGTTTAGGGCGACTAGTTCCGGAATGAGCCACTCATGTTTCTTCATCATCCATCTGCAGAGAACAGTACACGAGTCCTGATTGCATTTCTCTTTTGGCTTACTACCTTTTTTTATTTCTATGCTGATGCAGTCTCCTTTTATATTACACTGACAACTTTCGCACTCGTTTTTCTTGGTTACAGAAGTGAGCTGTTTGACATTCAGGTACAAGTCAAGGTTTATATCCTCTAAAATAGGTTTCTCATCCAACTTCTTTTTTTCGTTTTCATCGGCGTTGTAAACGGTCTTCAACTCGATTTTGTCTGTGACGAGATGCGAAATCCAATGGAACTTCGATGTTAACGACAAGTGTTTGAGATTCTGTCGTAAAAGATGATAATTCACTCTGTCATTTGCCACATCAAACAAGTCTGCCAAACGGATGAGTATCATCAAATATTTCAAGCTGACTGTATCTTCTTTAGCTCTCGACTTCAAACCATATACGTCATACACGTCATAGCCATGACTTTCTGATACTTTAGCAACAAATGATAGTAAAGTGGGTTCAAGGTAGCTGAGTAATGTATTAGACCTTTCGCGAATAAACTTCGCACTATCAGTAGCATGATGGTCTCTTACTTCATTTTCAAAGTAGCCATATACCTCATTAAATATAGATGTCAAGAACTTACCAGCATTCTTCAACCGAGAATTCTTGCGGTCTTCAGGCTTTATTGTATTGAAAGCATTTAATTCATCTTGCATCTTCACCATGAGTTCAGATATGATAGCTATATTCTTACCTTCCGCAGAGCTCATTCTGCCTAGGTCAGGATGAATTACCATACTAATGTCATGTAGATAACAAGCTAAGAACAAAATATAATAGTCAACATCTTTCAATACAAAATAGTCGATTCTGTTTGTCAGTTCCAGCGACTTATTAATGAGAGTTACTGCGTGTTCCTCATTGTGAAGTGTATATGAGTTGAGAAACTTAGAACCGTTATACCACAAGCCTTTCGTTAGTCGATGAGTGAGAATCAATGAATCCACCCATTCTGGCTTGCGCACATGACTAATAAATCGGTTCAACACGTCGAGTAGTCCCATATCAATGCCCATACAGTTTGATATGTCCTTGTCTTTTATATGTTCAACAAACTCTTCAAACTGCACCAAGTCAAAATCTTTGTTCCTTAGGTATGCTAATATTCGTAGTTCGGTATAGTGGAACTTACGGGAATTGGTTTTCATGAATGTCAAAGCGTCAGACGGAATAACGCTCATGATTTCTGAAAAATAAACGTTTAGGATTCTTCTTTGGTATTCCGAAGATGTTTTCATTACAAACTCCGTAAAATCTTTCCCATTATATCCGCTATCTTTCATTCCATATATTCCCATTGCGGATTTTTCGGTCATAAATGCGCGGAATTTTTCCATCTGCTTTTCGGAATTAAGGCTTTTAAATCCACTGAAATTTTCTTTAGCCCAGCGAATAAGTGATGAGTAAATGTCCTGAGAGAGAGATTTCATCACAACAGCACTATTTGCATCTTTTGCAAAGAAAAGATATTTATATCTTTTTTCGTCACCCTTGTTTCCAAGCTTCAATGCAGTCTTCTCAAATGCTTCGATACACTTACTTAACCTTTGAGATTCCTCCTTCGAATTTTTCTGTATAAGTAATCTATATTCAGACTGGAATATATCTTCATCGTTCTGCTCAAACCAATCAGCAAGGTTATTCACCTTTTCTAAAAAGCGTTCTTTAAAGCTATTAAGTAAAGCCTCATTTGGACCACCTTCTTCTCTTATCTTTAATAAACGATTGCGATAAAGAAAGAATTTTTTAAATCTACGCAGAAGTTTTAATCTCGAAGACACTTGGTTTTTCTGTTTAGCACCAGTATTTTCATTCGCCTTCTTTTTCTGCTCTTCTATTTCGCGAGAAATCACCTTGTCAAGAGCTTCCAACTTGCCGAGAGATACTTGACCAAATTCCATGAGAGCTTGGAGGATATTGATGTTTCTCGGGTTAGGTTCAAAATTGGACCGAATTGATTGTAAGTAGTGTCTATCGGAGTGAACACGCTTTTCCCTTCCTCATGAAATTTAATCTGATAATTCAATTTTGCGTGGAAATTCAAATATGTCTTCGGAACGAAATAATCTATATCACTCTTTTCCTGTTCTGCTTTGTTGCACCAGTTAAAAAGGTCAGCATTAAGTGCGTCTATTCTCTCTTTGAATGATCTTTCATCTAACTCTGCTTGAACATAAATAACCGAATCGTCAACATAAAAGTAGGCATCACCATTGAAACATTTAGTTTTCATAAGACAATTTTTGACTTCTATCATACAGAGATTGCCGAAGAAGTAAGATTGAGGTAAACCTTGCGGGATACCGCAATTCATATATAAACCGCCACGTGTTGTTTCAAAATCTTTTGGATAGTAACAGTCTTTCCACGGTTCAATATTGTCTTCATCTAACTTAAAGAATAGTAACTTTGTTACAGCCATCTTTAATGCTGGTAAGTCATTCTTATACGTTGAAGAAAGCTTTTCAATAATATAGTTATAAAGCAATTTTAGTGAAATGGACGGGAAGAAATTCTTAATATCCAAACTCACCTCTGTTAGATAATTATGATTGCTCTGATATGCCCGACAATGTTCAATTACATTTTCTGTGTATTCTTTGTACTTTGTCTGCCACTTATGGAACAAGTATTGCACATTCGTACTGGGTATGTTGCCATAAAAATTGTGCGGCACAAGCTTAGACAAGTCCGACAAATTTCTTTTGCCTTCTTTGTAGTTGTCTTCAAACATCAGACAGTTCAGAATGCTAACAATACATATAAGGTCAGTTAGTCGTGCCGTATGCAGTGGACGGAATTTCAGTATCTCGTCATCATAATTCTTTAGTTTGAAATAGACTTTAGCCTCAAACAGATTTTCATTAGCAGAAAAAATCCACTGAAGTTTCTGTTGGCAAACATTTATGACCTTTTCTATCAGTTCAACATTATGTTTGTCTGTGAGTGCATAATATAATTCCAAATCATTTTTGGCTATTACGTCAATCACCTTACCAAATTCATCAAGAAGTTTAACTGGCTCTTCTATGTTCAATAAACCTTTGTCAAATATGTATGACTCCATACAGAATATCGCATTGAAGATATTCCGACTATCAAGAATTTTTTTATACAATTGATATTGAGTTATATCCAGCGCCATAGTTTAAATCTTGTCTTTTTTCTCCGTTAGCTCTTTCCACGCAGCTAATACCTGCATAACTCCATTGAGGAACGGATTTAGTTCGTCACTATATTTGCGATAACACGTCAATAAAGTGGTATTACCGATTTTGGCGGATATATAGTATCCGTACTTGACCTTGTTGATTTGGTAGAAATTCTCCCAATTAACAACAGTCTTTACAAATGGCTTGTCATCAATAAATTTCACATCAAATAATTCATTAAACTCAATATGCAAATCTTTATTTCCATGGAGGTCTATTTTCATGGTATTTATGTCTACAATAACATAACTAATGAACTTATAAGCCTCAGAGAAGAAATTAACATATTTGTCCATTTGCTTACGCAGGTAATTCCACGAATAATCGAAGTTTGTATTTGATGACAAAAAAAACGTATAACCAAATAGGAACTCATTTCCATCCACATAGACTTCAAGTGCTTCTTTTATGTCATCCATGTTATCTTTCTTTAAGTCATACGATGGGAGGTGTAAGCCAAAGATAGACTGGAGTACTTTCAGCTTATGCCTAAAGTCACGACGATCTTTCTCATCTTCGGGAGTATCTTCTACGTATTCTTCCACAGTTGTCTGTATATCTTCAAACAATTCCTCCTTTGTGTATAACACAGCCCCTTGTGCATTAACTATTTCAACTTCTTTGTCTTCCATGCTTCGCTATATAATAATCACTATAATCCTTTATTCCTTCAGGAAGTTGTTCCGCTTTGAGAATCGCATAGTGATTGATAAAAAATCTTCTAAGATTAACAAATGCTAGCCTCCCAGCATTGTCCTGATCAGGATACATATGCAGTTTGTAAGTCTTCAACTTGATCAAATCAAACTGTGGCAGTATCGTTGCGCTCGGTATAGCCACAGCTTTCTTTCCAGCCGAAAGCAGTGCCAAGCAATCAGTAATTCCTTCGCTTATATACAAATCCTCACCAAACTTCATCGTATTCAAAACAGGCAGATTGAACAACCTAGTCTTCTGTGAAGATATAAACTGAAAACGCGGAGCTTCCACATTGGTTCCCAAGTATCTTGACTGCATACCTACCAAGTTGTTTCTTTTGTCATAGTAAGGGAATATTAAACAGGGAGTGAACAAGCGGAAGTATAACTTTCCGTTAGTGATAGTTATGAAACCACTATCCTGCAAGGTTTCTGAATCGAAAGCCTTGACCATTTTTTCTACCAATAACTTAGAATCGTCGATTGATACAATATTTAATTGTTTTACTATCTCTGTATTAAGAAACCGTTTCCCAAACAGGAACTGCTTTCCTTTTTCAGTGAGTGAATTATTGTCCAAAATCCATTGGGCTACATCCTTAGAAAACGGTTTCTCTACATCTTCTAACTTTAGTCTTTTTTTGTTACGGATTGCTTTTATACGACTCTTAGCAGGAGAATAATTTTCAAAAGAAATTCCGAACGTTTGACACAACCACTGGCACGCTTCCACAAAGTTAAGTTCCGTGTATTCAGTCACAAAATCAATAGCACTGCCTCCCTTGTTGCAGACAAAGCAGTTCCACCTCTCCCTGTTCTTACCAAAGAACGACAAACTTGGGTGATGGTCTTCGTGCATAAAGCATAATGCCTTATGCCTTAGTACTTCAATACCAAACCGTTCTGCCACACTCTCGCAAGAGAGACCGCAAAGCAAGGATATGGTTTCTTGTGGTATTCTTGCCATAATTTGCAGTTATGCTATGATTAGTACTTCAAAAAAAACATTACGCTCTTTCTGTTTTGTAGATAAATTGTATGCAGAAAGCTTATTATCGTAAATAACATTTTTCATTTCTTCATCAATCTAAGTAATGTTCGTAGTGACTCAACATCTTTGCTGACCTTATTCATCTGCTTGAAATTCTCCAGATCTATCAGAATGTCTTTTCAAAACAAATTTCAGTATCCTTCAGATAGTGGAGATTCACTTAAGGAGAGTTTATTATCAAATCACACAATCTGTGCCACAAAGATAGCTATTTTTCTGAACGTATAGAATGTGGCATACATATTTTCTATTCAAATTAATTCTATTCACAATGAATTTTCCACCTTTATAATAAAACAGACCTAAGAAATATGTTATATAAAAATGCCAGTATTGAAAATATATCGCTATCTTTGAACTTAATACAGTAGTCGCTGCGTTTGTGGTTTTAAGGATGAATATATGTTTGCAATCATAAAAAAGATACAAGAAAACATCCGTTGCAGTATTCATCGCATTGTCGGTCTGGGTGTATCAAGAACTACGACCAACTATCATTTTCCATACTCCGCAAGAAAGAAAATACTTGGGGAAAGTATCTACTATTAGCGGAACTATTGATAAGTTGTATATTAAAAATCACTCGGCTAAATATAGGCACCCCTATACTTGGAACTGGAAAGAAGATGGTGAAATAGCCTTCTTCTCTAAAAATCATAATATCTTATTGATGAAGGAAGATATTGATTTTTGGAGATTGGATGTGTATCTGGACGAAGAGGGGAATTATGTAAGGCATACTGAAAGAAAATACTTCCGGCTTCATGCAGAATAAGAAGAAATTGATATTGCCTGCCATAGGTGCATTGGCTGGGGTACTATTCTCCTTATGGGACACATTTATATCCTATGGAGATGCAGCCCCTTTTGACGAACCTGTCAAGACAGCCTTTATCCATGTTGTTTCATCCGAAGCGTTTATCTTTCATGCATTGATATACGGATTTGCTGGTGGCGTGACAGTTTTCCTTGCCTGTCTGATTCTATCCGTGTGCCGGAAGAAGATGAAAACATCCTGAAAAGGAGATAGCTGACCTTAAACCGGACAGGCGCATTTACACGTTAGGGATTGCAAGGGAAAGCCCACAGCATAAGCGAGGACTTGTAACGAAAAGCCCGACCGTTTACGGGAACGCCAAAAAATAGCCCACATATCATGGGGCTGGCATTGTTTTCCATATTTACCCGTCATTATTCCTGTTCGTCCTCAAAAGCGATGGTCTTGGCGAGGAACAGACCGATTACGAACTTCGCTCCGTGTTCGATCAATCTGCGGCGTGTCTGTATGAATCCTTCGCCAGTTGTCAGTAGATCATCAATTAACAGGATGCATTTGTCCTTGATATATTCAGGATGAAATTGCAGGTTTGCGGTCTTGTCCTGCCCGTGCGTGCCTTTGAGTTGGGGACGGTCGGCGGCAAGGGTGATAGCCCCGTAGCCGTCGGCTATTCCGATGTCCGCCGATAGTTTCCGGCAAAACTCTTCGTAACGGATGCGGTTCTTCTCACGGGTGGATGCGGGAATAGGAACGAGTACGGCACGGTGCTTGTTCTCCTGAATGGCACGGATTCGGCTGATAGCGATGGAAAAGAGCTTGACGGTGAGGTCGGTTTCGTGTCCGGACTTGAACTTGAAAATAAGGTTGGAAACCTTCTTGCCCTCAAAGGTGATCTTGTCGTTGCGCCGGACGGGGCAATAATCATACAGGTAAAGGCACAGGCTGCCGTCCAGACGGAAAAAGCCCTGAAAACGGTTATCCAACGGGTAAAAGGCTTTTCGGAAGTCGTTCAGGAAGGTAAAGACGAGAACGTTGTTCCAGAAACGGGCTTCGTCCTCGCTGCCGGACTTCAAATAGTACATGAAGCCTGCCAAATGCCCGCTTTCGTACAAGCCCATGCCGATAGTCAGCCTCTCGTTGAAACAGGTCTGATTGACGATATACCATCCGTAAGACGCAAACTGCCGTTCGTAATCGGAACGGGTTTCGAGAAGGAAATAGAATTTGCCGTCGTCCTCGAAACGGATCACGTACTCGCACCGGAGGGCGACCTTGCCTAAAATGCGGCGTTCTTCCTCGATGGTTTCGGGGATGGCAAGGAAGGTGTATTGTGCTACAAAAACGGGTTGTTCCATAGTTAAATGTATTGTTCTGCTGCAAAGGAATGGATTATCGGAGAACCGGGCAATTAAAAACAGAGAAAATATGCTGCCCGCAAAAAAATATGTTGCCGTCTGCTTAGGTTTGCACCGCATGGGACACGACAAAGTTACAAGCATGAAGCAAAGCACGGACAAGCGGTACATAAACGCACGGACACACCTGCAACAGTCTGTATATTTGCGGGAAACAGTAAATTATCAGATATGGAAATAGTGACTATCGAGAAGAAAACCTTTGAGGAAATGAAAGAGAGGTTCAATCGGTTCAGCGAGCATGTAGAGCAGTTGTGTTCCCGGTACAGACCGCCGGAGAAAATGAACTGGCTGGATAATGCGGACGTGTGCGAAAAGCTGAACGTGAGCAAACGGACGTTGCAAACGTACCGTGACGGTGGACTGTTGGCATACAGCCAGATCAACCACAAGATATATTACAGGCTGGAAGATGTGGAAGCGTTTATAACGGCAATGAGCAAGGAACTGATAGAGGAAGAATAAGATGGAAGTGATTACAAAGGACATGGAAGAGGTACAGGCGTACTTTGAAGCTCTGGAACGGGGCATGAAGTATGTGGATAACGTGACGGCGAACTTCCGTCCGGCAATGAACGGCGAGGTGTACCTGACGGGGGAAGACGTGTGCAGGATATTGCATATCACTACCCGCACCTTGCAGGACTACCGGGCGCAAAGGATTATCCCGTTCATTGCGTTGCCGGGCAAAACGCTGTATCGGCAGTCGGACATATTGCGTATGCTGGAAGAAAACTATGTGCAGATGAAGCGAAAAAGCAAACGTGGGAAAAGTCCTACTTAACTTTTGAAAGCGGTGCATGGATAAATGTAGCAAAGGCAGGAACTCCCAAACGGAACTCCTGCCTTTGCTGCGTTTTGCCTTGCCGGAAAGAAATCAGGCGGTTTCACGCAAGGCGGCTGTTTGCTGCTTCTTGACCTTCTTCTGTTTCTTGTCAAGGACTTTTTTCTGCATGGTTGCAAGGTTGGCGGAAATCGCACGGAAATCGGAGCTAACCATCTTGTTCGTTACCACCGCATAAATTTGTGTGGTGCTGATATGCTTGTGACCGAGTATCTTTGAAAGTGCCTCAATCGTACCGCCGTTGCAGAGATAAACCGTCGTAGCGAAGGTATGCCTCGAAAGATGGAAGGTGACTTCCTTGTTTATCCCGCAAACCGTGGCAATCTTTTTCAGGTGGTCGTTACAAGTGCCGTTGCTTGGCATGGGAAACACGAAATCATCCTTTGCAAGCCCTTTGTAGCGTTCGATCAGTTCTTTGGCAATTTCCATCAGGGGGACGTTGCTCGATACTTTGGTCTTGGTGCGGCGGGTGATGATCCATTCCTCGCCGTCGAAGTCCATTCGCTGGATTTTGTCAAAGGTGAGTGTCTTTATATCTATGTAACTCAACCCGGTGAAGCAACCGAAAAGAAACATGTCACGGACGAGGTTTGTCTGCTTGTCCACAAACACGGTATTGGCTACGGTTTGCAGTTCTTCTTCCGTGAGGTAGCCCCGGTCTGTCTCTTCCATTTCGAGCTTGTACTCGCTGAACGGGTCGGTGCGGATAATTCCCCTGCGCCAAGCCTTGTCGGTAAGGCTAAGTACGGGCATGGTGTAAATCCAGAGGGTGTTTGCGCTCAATCCCTTTTCGTTACGGAGGTAACTGTCGAAATCGTCTATGAAGTCTTTCGTCAGTTCCTTGTAAGCCATGTCGGTACGTTTCTTCTTCTCCCATACGAAGGCTTCGAGGTGCTTGTAAACGGTCAGGTACTTGTTATAGGTGGACTTCGCACGGAGTTTCTTCTCCACCATGTCGCCAAATTCCTTGTTCATGGTCTGGAAGTCTTTAAGGATACAGTTCTCCATCACGCCGATACCTAAAAAGGCGTTGCGCACTTTCTCGGAAGTGACAAAATCGTCCGCCCGTAATATCTGGTAATAGTGGTTATTGATTCGGGCTTTGATCTCTTCCAACTGCGGGTTGATCTCTACGGCTTCGGCGGACTTGCCGTTTACTTTTCCGGCTTCGGCGTTCCATAAAGAAGGGGTGACGAACAGCTTTGCGCTGAACGTGGCAATATCGCCGTCAATGGTGATACGTGCCATCACAGGGGCTTTTCCGTCACTTACTCTCGCTGCTGTTCTCTTCACGTAGAACAGGACTTTAAAGGTGCTTCTCTTTGTTTTCATAACTCTTAATATTCGTTTGTAAAGGTAATTACTTTCCCGTTACCACGAGTTATGAAGAATTACGCAAAATAGTGAAACAGAACTTATTACCATTATGGTAGGGTGTCATGGGTTAGGTAATGACTTAGTACCTGAACTATGGCTTAACCCTACTTTTTGGGGCTTTTTTTGCCTATGGCTGTTTCTTTCCGCTTTGCTACTAAGATGCTGACCTGCTTATTTTTAAGCTAAACTTTGCTTTTCTTTGCGCCTGTTCCCGATTTTTTTCTGAAAAATCGCGCCTGGCAGGATATTTGCCAACATCCTTAATCCACATGGGTAGTTCGGCTTGCAGATACATTCCCAATTCATCTCCTGCCATAAATGCCGCTTCGGGAGGACACCATGAATGAAAACGGACATGATTCATACCATATTCCTTAACTGTAGAAAATATACGTTTCCAATCTTCCACACAGGTAGAAGGATAACCGGTCAGAGGAAACACTGCACAGTCGAGTACCCCACGCAAATGGATATCGTGACCGTTCAAACGGACATGATGCTTACCTTGTTCTACATTTCGCATACCAAACGTAATCGTCCGGGTGTCCTGCTTTCCGTCTACATGCAATGTTGTTTCAAGTTCATACAAAAAAGGATTGAACTCATCCCATAACTTTATCTGTTTACCTAAGTTGATCGTTTGCTCAATGCCCTCTTGTGCAACGAGACTATCTATCCCAACCTTATGGGTTGCAACAAGTTTACCTCCTTTTTCACGGACATGTAGTTCTAATGATCCTTTTTGGAATGTAGTTAAAGAAGATAACTCGACTTTCGCTAAAACAGACTTATTCTCTATATCAGGATACACATTTACATGGCGAATATGAACCTTTTCTTTGGCCTGTATAGATATATCACCTACTATTCCATTCCAATTAGTTTGTGTGTATTCGGTAGTTCCGTGGTTCCATTGATCCATTGGATATTTCAAACGATTGTCCACACAAAGGGTCAGGGTATGCACTCCCGGTGTTAAATATTTTGTTAAGTGGAAAATATTGGGTGTACTCAAACGTTCATCCATACCAACCAATTGCTCATCTACAAAAACTGTCGTCTCCCAATGACAACGTTCCAGATTCAAGACTATATCTTTATTCTTCCATTCTTCAGGAATAACAACTTCACGTTGGTACCAGGCAGCTCCCTGATACTCGAATTTACGACTGAGACGGTCCACATAACGAGCATTATTTTTAATACCTTTCCCACTCTGATCCGTAGATCCGGGTAATACAATAGTCTCTACTAATTTATCCAGATAGAGTTCCGATCCGGGGGTTTTACCAAATCCCATAGGATCCAATTGAAAACGCCACATACCGGACAAATCAATCTTTAGCGAATCTGTTTTCGCCTGCATCAAATATGCCACAAAGCATAACAACAATAATACTACAGTTTTTCTCATCTTGTTTTTAATTATCACGCAACAAAGAAATATCAAATCCTCTCAATAAAAAATAGACTATATTTAACCGAGATGGACTATCTTAAGAAATCAGGTATAGATTTAAGCTAAATCGAAGCTAAAATCCATACCTGATACTTAACCTTAACACTCTAAAAAACTTTACCTATTATCTATTTTCCATACACATAAATCTCGGCAACACTTGTAGACGGTTCATTATTACTATCCGGAAGCAACAATTTCAAATAACGTCCCTGTTCTGCCGATTCAGGTATTGATATAGAAAGACTATCACCATCAACAAACACTGCATTTCCTATTTTTTTCCATCCATCGACATTTCCGTTCGATTGATCAGAAACATATAATTCCACGCTCTTCGTATCCGTATTACCGGCTCTGCGATAGATTTCGATCCTTGAGATTTTTTTCTGAGATTGCATATCGATTACTGCCCAGTGCGGCAGAGGTGCACTTTCTGTTTCCCATTCAGAATGCCAGAAAGTACTCAAATCTCCATCCAGCAAAGCGACTCTTCCTCCATGATCTGCTGATTCATCCGATGCAGCCAAAACAGTCCATGAACTACTGTCATATTTATATTCTTCTGGAATAACGGTTTCAAATGTTTTCCATGCAGTTGCAAACGTATCGATAGCTACCGTTTCCGGAATAAACAAAGACCTGTATTCAATCGAAGAACCAGGTTTCACCTCCGGAAGTTCTACAACATCCTTTGTTGAAGAAGTTTCAACTATCGACTGCGAACCATCATTCTTCGTATACCGTATTTCACTACAAACAAGGTCACCCGGAGCAAAATACCAGGAAACTACACCTCCTTTATCCGATAATGATACCGTTTTAATGCGGCGGTCGCTTAACCTTGATTGATAGATTTCGCCATACGATGTTCCAAAATCCGTCAGATATAATGATTTATGTCCGAAATTATCTGTAGTACGAACATCAAACGTATAAGATTTTTCTTCCATATTATCCAATATAACAGAAATACTATCATAACCAGTCTTCAATTCAACAGGAACGATCAGCGAATCTAGTCCATCATTCCAATATATATCAATAGACCGAACATTCGGAGCATTGTATGTGCGGCAGTTAAACAGAATCCGACCTTTACCGGCAATAAAGTTTATTGTATCAGGTTTGGGAGCATAAATAATCTCTCCACCCTCAATATATTCTTTGTGGACATCCATAAAGTCATCGCAAGAAGTGAAAGACAAAACAGATGCAACAAAAACAGCTAAACAATATATTCTTTTCATAATCTTTTCTTATTTATTGAATCAATCATTCCTCTACACTTCCATAAAAACTTATTTCTGCAAAACTCGTATATGAGGGCCCTAACCAACCAGATTTAATAAGTATACGTACATACCTCATGGTAGGTTGTGACAAATCAAATGAGCATTCATGTCCGTTCCTTGCTGCTTCCATATCTAAATCCGTTACAGTATTACCAGGAGAACCGGAAGGCTTTACAATCTCAAAATCTCTGATTTTCGTCCACTCACTCCAATCTCCACTTTGACTGGGTATATGGTCGCATGTATAAATTTCCATTTCCTTCACATTTCCCTGATTATAATATGTATCACCAAAAAAACGCTGATGTATGACAAATCGGCTAAGTTTAGCTGAACACCCCAGATCAAATGTCACCGCAGCTGGTATAGTGTTATTCGCGGTATGACCAAATGTTAAAACGTCATCATCTATTAAATTAGCATCTAAACACCCCCATTCTGCAAAAGAGGCATCATTATCCAAGCGCATTACACGCATCTTCTTCTTATCCAATTTCTCTTCGAACAAAGGGATAACTTCTGCAGAAAGTGTATCTGAATAATTATTAAAATTATCGCTTATTATCATTGAGAATTTAGATAATTCCGGAGCATATCCACGAACACTATACACATTTTTTTCAATATCGCTTGTTAAAATATTCAATGTCGACATTTGACCTACAGAGTCAGGCCCGAGAAGTTCAACATTGAGAGGCACTTTGTCTGAATTCCTCCAACTAAAACCTGCGCCACCAAAATCAGCTTTAATTGTTGCAGTTTTTATCGCTTTGCTTAACGGAGATTCTTTGGGGTAAAACTTTACTTCCACCGGATCAGACAGTTCCTGTGCACGATTTACGGCATAAAGCGTTGCAGTATGCTCCAATGTATCATTATACCCTTGAATTAACAGTTTGTTTTCATAATATGATACCATTACTTCATTTTCTCTATCACCAGATAAAGTATATACACATTTTACGGCCAATAGATCTTCCGAATTGGGGATCTTATAAGAGATTGTAGCACCTCCGGCTAAAGGTTCTACTGTAACATCCGTAACAATTCCCGGCTTACCTAAACTACCACTAATGGGAGATAGTTCTTTCTCCGAACAAGAAGAAAAAGCCAACAGTAATAGGATAAAACTTAAATATTTTGTTTTCATATACTCATACAATTATATAAATTAATGATTACCACCCCGGATTCTGAATCAATTGCGGATTCTTTACAATATCCGATTCTGGTATAGGAGCTAAATAGTTTTTAAAAGAGAATGACTGTTCATAAACAGGAGTCACCGTATAATAATTTTCAGCATCAGAAGCATTTATATTCCATCCTTGAATCAAACGATTTTGTTCCTGTAATGCTGTTTTCCAACGACGACTATCCCAATAATAGCTTCCTTCACAGGCTAATTCAATCTTACGCTCACGCTGAATAATTTCACGCATACCTTCTTTTGTTGTCGGTTTTTCCGGATGATTGGAATATTTACGCCAACTTTGTAATACGCCTTCCAATCCGGCACGCTCACGCACCATATCTATATATTTATACACCTCCGCATCGGGAACGTCCTTCGACTCATTCAAGGCCTCGGCACACATCAGCAACAAATCGGCAAAACGCATATCCGGGAAAGGATATGATTCCCATGTCAAACTATTCGGATCCCTATAAGCTGAATTAATAGAAACCAACTTTTTAGGCCAATAACCGGTTGTATTATAATATCCCGGATCTCCTGCAGAAGAATATTCACCGAAACGATTTTTAGGATATAAACATTCTGCATCATCATCCGGTGTATTCTTGTAAGAGTTTCCATACCATTTACCCCGGTCAAAACCTAAGGTTGAATAATAGCGAGGTTCACGGTCAAAATTCAAAACAGCTGTTTGTTCTCCCTTCTGAATATAATAGCGATGCTCTTCATCCCCCGTACGCAAACTATAACGATTCGTATAATCATACGTCACGTCTTCTTCAATAGGTACTCCATTATTTGAATAAAACAATTCGACTGTCGACAAAGGAACACTCATTCTTTGGGCAGTATTCAATGATAGAGCTGATTCAAAAAAGGTAAAACATTCTGATTGGAAAGATTGACCAGCAGGATAAGACGTATTGCTCCAGATAAGTTCGGCATTCCATCTGTGGCTAATAACGCCTCTCAATGTCTGGACCAGCAAAGTCTGATCTGACAATTTCTTTGCAGATATGTAATCAGATGGTTGATACAAACGAACACCCCCAGCCTCACATATTTCTACGGCTTTCTTGCAAGCCTCCGCAGCAGCTGTCCAGCGTGAGGCATCATAAACCTGATTGAAAAAAGGTTCTCCGTTATGATCCAGAAAACTGTTATAATCCGTATTTCCGTTAAACAAAGGACTTGCCCAATACAAAAGCATCTTTGCTTTCATCATATAGGCAACAGGCTGTGTAAAACGTCCCAACTCCGTTGTCGGATTAGAAAGGATCAATGGTAACGCTTCACTTTCTATCACTTCGTCCATCAGATCAATAACATACTGAAAACAATCATCCACCTTTTCGCGATAAACACGTACTCCTTGAGTGGATTCATTTACAGCCGGACTTTCACGTAATGGACAAATAGGTCCATAATAAGACAGCAGATAGAAATGAAAATAGGCTTTAAGCATTTTGACTTCGGCAACCATCCGTTTTTTCTCATATTCATCCAAATCTTTAACATCACCTATTCCAGCCATGAATGTATTGCAATCACGAATACCGGCATACAGCGAATAATCGCTAGCCCAATAATTCATTAGCGCACTGGTTGGACTATCTTGCCCCAGTCCCATTTTCATACCGTTAGGAGTAGTTTCTGTATTAAAAACCATTTCCATAGCACCATGAATACCCGGGTTCTCATTCCAATTGGCAGTCTTCGGCATTCTCCAATAACAAGAAGCCAGATATTTTTCTACAGTGTAGCGATCAGCAAAAGCATGCTCTTCGGTAGCCACATTGTCAGGAACCACATCCAAAAAATCACAGGATGTTGCAGCCAATGCAGTACAAACACATACGATATATTTATAAATTGATTTCATATTGTACTATTTTTCTTGTTTTAGAATCCTAAATTAATACCTACATTAATGACGCGTTGTATCGGATATCCCAAACCGTTTCCTGCCATTTCCGGATCCCACAGTTTGAATTTACTCCAGCATAATAAGTTTGTTCCACTTACGTACACACGTAAGTTTTGTACCTTAACTTTCTTTGTTAACATCTGTGGTACAGTATAACCTACTTCTACAGATTTCAAACGAAGGAACGTCGCATCCTGCATGAACCACGTACTCTTTTGGTTGTTGTTTTCAACAGACTGATTCGACAATCTGGGCCAGAATGCATACGGATTACGGTTACTTTCCGACCAATAACTATCGGCAATTACTTGCAAAACCTGGTTTTCACCTTTCAAACCATCGTCATCACTTTGACCGGAATTAGCGTCCATAAACGGAGTGATTTTCTTTTGGTCAAGCCAGAAAGACTGACGGGCTGATCCTTGAAAAAAGAAAGAGGCATCCAGTCCTTTATAACCGACAGAAAGTCCAAAGCCATAATTGATCTCCGGTGTTGTAGGATAACCGATGGGAACCTTATCCAACTCTGATATTTTTCCATCTCCATTCACATCACGATATTTGATATCTCCCGCCATATAGTTTCCAAACTGTGTCGGAGAGTTTTTTACTTCCTCATCGTCAATAAACAATCGTTCTGCAATATATCCCCATTCCTGTCCTAAAGACTTTCCGATCTTTGACAACCAGGGAGTAGAGCTATAATCCGGTTCTTCCCACTCTACCGCTTCACTCGTGGCATAGGTAAAAGTACCGCGTCCTGTCATCCACCAGTCTTTGTTGAAACTCTTCTCATAATTCAATTCCATATCGACACCATGCCCTTTTGCCTTTCCCAGGTTTGCCTTTACAGCCGGAAGGATACCCATTGTAGCAGGAATCACACGATCCAACAATATATTCTCACGACGTTCCGTAAAATACTCCACATTAGCAGATAAACCGAAAGTTGTCGTAGCCTCTAATCCGACATTCATTTTATAAGAAGTCTCCCAACCGATCTGATCATTGGCATAACGATTGAAGCTAATAGCACCGGGATTATAATTCATCTGTGTACCCCAGTTAACTTTACGGTCTGCATTCATATTTACATCCGACAAGTAATAAAAACGATCATTCCCACTTCCTATCTGGTCCTGACCGGACATACCATAAGAACCCTTAAATTTAAATTGAGAAAATACATCCTTTAACGGTTCAAAAAACGCTTCATTAGAGACCATCCATCCCAATGCCCCTGATGGGAAAAAGCCCCAACGGTTATTTTCTGAGAATCGTTCGGAACCATTATAACCAAAAGTAAACTCTCCGAAATAACGAGAATCGAAGTTATAAGCCAAACGACCGGCTAAACCTATATTTCTATAAGGTAATGACAATTGAAGATTATCCGCAATACCGGATTTCTGATTACGCATCGTATAAACCAACAGAGCATTCACATTATGTTTATCATTAAATAAACGGGTATATTCTGCTTTTCCTTCAAAATAGATACTACTGTTTATATAGCGCTGCCCTGGTTCGTAATTAATCCATTCCGTACCATCGTTAGGATTTAAACGATTCAACTTATAAGAATTTGCCTGCAAATCATAAGATCCTATGCTATAATAAAATGGCTTATATGCACGATTCACAGAATATTCTGAATAACGATCCATATTGACAAGCACACTAGCCGTCAAACCCTCTGTTATCATTTTCAAATCCTGATTCAACACAAATTGTGTCAGCATCGTATTCTTACTGTACTCATTATAACCTCTTAAAGCCTGCGCATAAGGATTAACATAGTTAGCACTTCCATAATTACCAAATAAAATATGATTAGCATGGGCATATTTTTCATCCGGTTCATAATATGGTTTAAACAAAACAGGATTAGCCTGCATCACATGAGTATACATACCACTACCACCGCCAATAGGCCCTGAATAATCATCAAACGCAGCACTCATTCGCAAAACCAGTTCTGTCGTTTTAGTCAAGTTCACATTCACATTTGAGCGAATTGTATATTTCATCAAATTGATATTCGAGTTGAAATTATTACGTTTATCAACCTTCACATTTCCATTATCTCGTGTCATATTGGCCGCCACATAATAACGAGCAACCGTACCGCCACCACTCACACTGATATTTGCACGCTGATTCATAGTCAAATCTTTGAACATGGTGCTATACCAGTCTGTCGAAGGGAAAATATCCGGATATAACCCACGTTCAGTCATGGTTATCTTTTCCTGAGAATATAAAGCTAACCCCAACGGATCACGTGTTTTAATTGCCTCATTCTGCATCCGCATGTAGGTAACCGGATCCGCTTGATCGACCCGGCTGGTAGGAGTAGAAAATGAATTTTCAATACGGACATTCACTGCGACCTTACCTTCACGTCCTTCTTTTGTTGTTACGGAGATAACACCATTTGCACCACGCGCACCATACAATGCTGTAGCCGTTGCATCTTTCATGATTGTAAAGCTGGCGATGTCATCGGTGTTCAAACGAGCCAGGTCATCGGTACTCAATTCGATTCCGTCAATCAGAATCAAAGGATCTTTTTTCGCATCTGCTCCAAAAGTCGTGATACCGCGAATAAAGAAGTTGGCATTATCCTGCCCCGGTTCACCACTTGTCTGATAAGAAATCAAACCTGCTACACGACCAGCAAAGGCTGTGGTCAAGTTACTACTCGGAATTTTCAGTTCTGCCGGTTTTACTGTTGTGATAGCAGAAACCACGCTTTCTTTTTTCTGCTTGGCAAAAGCAACAACCGTTACTTCTTCCAACTCATCTGCTTTCGGCTCCATCACGATATTCAGGAACCCCTCTCCCTTATAAGTCAATTCTTTCGTTTCCATACCAATGAAGGAAACAACCAGTACCGCATTGGTATTAACTCCATCGAACTCAAAATTTCCATCTACGTCAGCAATCACACCTTTCGTACTTCCTTTGATTTGCACAGTAGCACCAGGTAGCGGATCACCACCGGTGTCAGAAATCTTACCTTTTACTTTTTTCGAGTTCTGTAAAACAAGGCCGACTAACGGTTCCATCCTGTTTCTTTCCTCATCATAGCGACTAATTTGAATGTCTCTCTTCTCTGTTGCAGGTATATTTCCGGCAGCAAATACCGGAATTGTACAAACAAATGGCAGGGAGACAAAAAGTCCTAAGAGTACTTTTTGCTTCATAATGTATAATTTTTAGGATAAATATAAATTAGGTTATCTTCTCTTTCTCTAAGTCTTACTTCCGTGAAGAGACAGTACTATCTCCTGTATGGAGGCAATACTGTCTCCGGCATGGCGATAACGGTATCTCCAGATAAAAGACAGTAAAATATTCTATTGCGATAAAATTATTCAATCTCCGGACGGTCGCTTCCTCCTCCCGTTCCTACATGTACCGGAATCGAGACAGAACGAGGGGTTTTCAAGGTTATTCCTGTACCTTTTGTATATTGTGTGGTTACGGTCAGTTCATATTCGCCGTCGGTCAGTTCAGTAGGGACTAAAAAGATCAGCTCCGAAGGGTTATTAGTAGCAAACATATCCTCAGTCACTTTTGTCACAGTATCGTTCTCCTTATTACGAATAACGATACCCACAGAAGCATCATCACCTACAACCTTCAAATATGCACCGCGAATCACAAAATTCCGTCCGGGAGTCATACTACCATCTTTCAATTTGGTTTTCTTGTCTTCTGTTTCCAGGATATACATGACATCATTTTTCTCACCTTGTATAACCACCTGGGTTTTGGCAATTTCTTCCCGCAATACTTTATCCTGATTGAAGGATACATAAATACTGTTCTTTTCAGGATTCCAACGTCCTCCTTCTATCAGACCGGTAAAACGCGGAACCGCATAAAACAATCCAGTATTCACATTGTAACCATTCATCAGAAAACGGGCTATGATACGTTCGTAAAGGCTAACAACGTGTACCAGTGTTTCTTGTCTTAAACCGGTATCCTCTTCCCGCATTTCTTTGTACACCTGTTCAAGACCAACATTTCCGGCAGCATCAAGAATCAGAATCTTGTCATTGGGATCTTTCGTCACACTATTGGGTACGATCCATCCTTTTAATTTGTTTTGCATAATAGCTCAAATTGTGAAAGACTAATCTTTCTGGTTTGTATTAAATATTGTAAATCCTACAACCTAAAAAAAGCAATAGTCTTAGCAGAACTATGGTATCCATCTACATATTCTGGAAATTTATTCAATAGAAGTCGTATATTATGACAATAAAACTCAGATTGGATATCTCAACTCATTCTTTGAAAATAAACACATCAAACAACTGAATAAACATTACAATCTCAAATTAAATATTTTAAAATACAGATTTTGAAAGTTTATATTTATTTGTACTTTATCAGCTGTTTCGAAAGATAATCCATCATCAAAGAATGAAAGTCTATTTTCTCTTCTTAGAAAGCTCTGTATTTTTGCATTGTTAATTAAATAACCTAAAACAATACCATAGTTCTGCTAAGACTACAGTAACTCAGATGAAAAAATATGGTTATATAATCTTCCATACAGGTATGATAGTTTCTCCCAAAATTATCTAAATATAAAAAACTAAAACTTTAGCACACATCAAAAAAATCAATTAAACATCAAGTTCTTTCATCATATATTATATATGTAACCGGCATTTGATTATTTGCACAATCTTTCGATTAGATGTACAATCTTTTGATTTGCCATACCTCAGCATTCTTTAAACTTACATTTTAAATATTTGTAAAAATCGGATATTACATAACTATTGAACTTTTCCCTTAAAATAGCGAATGAACAGCTTATGTCAAAAACAACAAAGGTGCAGTCTGGGTGCTCAAAAAACCCTAAAGTGTGCAGATTTCAGGTTAAAGTTCTTTGAGATAAAGAATGTTTGACTACTTTTGCAATCGGTAATTTTTTTACTAATTACCAATTAATTTTCAGACAATAGAAATCTAATATTCCTATTAATATGAGTTTAAGAATTATTGTTTTAGCGAAACAGGTTCCGGACACACGCAACGTGGGAAAGGATGCGATGAAAGAAGACGGAACGGTAAACCGTGCCGCCCTTCCTGCCATCTTTAACCCGGAAGACCTGAACGCATTGGAGCAGGCACTGCGCCTGAAAGATGCCTACCCCGGATCGACTGTTACATTACTGACTATGGGACCGGGACGTGCCGCCGAAATCATCCGTGAAGGTTTATACCGCGGAGCAGACGGCGGCTTTTTGTTAACCGACCGTGCCTTTGCAGGAGCCGATACACTAGCAACATCATACGCCCTGGCTACGGCTATCAAAAAAATTAACGAGTACGATATTATCATCGGTGGCCGTCAGGCTATCGACGGAGATACTGCACAGGTAGGTCCCCAGGTAGCTGAAAAGCTGGGATTGACACAAATCACCTATGCTGAAGAAATCCTGAACGTGGATGAAGCAGCACGCCGTATCACCGTAAAACGTCATATCGACGGAGGCGTGGAAACCGTAGAAGGCCCGCTGCCTATCGTAATCACAGTAAACGGCTCGGCAGCTCCCTGTCGTCCGCGTAACGCCAAACTGGTACAGAAATACAAACGTGCCATGGGAGCACAGGAAAAAGCGGCTCAACCGACAGCCTGCCACCCCAATGGCCCGCAAGCTATTCAGTATCCTGAACTATACGAAACACGCCCGTATCTGAACATCCCCGAATGGAGTGTGGCTGATGTGAACGGCGACCTGTCTCAATGCGGATTATCCGGCTCACCTACAAAGGTAAAGACTATACAGAATATCGTGTTCCAGGCAAAGGAAAGTAAAACACTGACCGGCTCGGACAAAGATATAGAAGATATGATTGTTGAACTGTTAGCTAACCATACCATCGGATAAGATTATGAATAACGTATTTGTATATTGTGAGATTGAAGGCACAACCGTTGCCGATGTAAGTCTCGAACTTCTGACCAAAGGTCGCAAGTTAGCGAATCAGTTAGGTTGCCAGCTGGAAGCAATTGTTGCCGGTAGCGGCCTCGAAGGCGTAGAAAGCCAGGTGTTGCCTTACGGTGTCGACAAACTGCATGTGTTCGATGCACCGGGCTTGTTCCCTTACACATCCCTGCCCCACTCTTCCGTACTGATCAACCTGTTCAAGGAAGAAAAACCCCAGATCTGCCTGATGGGCGCTACTGTTATTGGCCGCGACCTCGGTCCGCGTGTATCATCCGCACTGACCAGTGGTCTGACTGCCGACTGTACTTCATTGGAAATCGGTCCTCATGAAGATAAAAGAGCAGGTATCACTTACGAAAACCTGTTGTATCAGATCCGTCCGGCATTCGGCGGTAACATCGTTGCCACCATCATCAACCCCGAACACCGTCCCCAGATGGCTACCGTTCGCGAAGGTGTGATGAAGAAAGAAATCCTGGACGCAAATTATAAAGGCGAAGTGGTAAAACACGACGTAGCTAAATTTGTTCCGGAAACGGATTATGTAGTAAAGGTGATCGACCGTCACGTAGAAAAGGCAAAACACAACCTGAAAGGCTCTCCGATCGTCATAGCCGGCGGTTACGGAATGGGTTCGAGGGAAGGATTCGACAAATTGTTCGAACTGGCTAAAGAACTTCACGCCGAAGTAGGTGCCAGCCGTGCAGCCGTCGATGCCGGTTTCTGCGATCACGACCGTCAGATCGGCCAGACAGGTGTAACAGTTCGTCCGAAATTATATATCGCTTGCGGTATCTCCGGACAGATACAGCACATTGCAGGTATGCAGGATGCAGGTATCATCATCTCTATCAACAACGACGAGAACGCTCCGATCAACACGATCGCCGACTATGTTATCAACGGCACAGTCGAAGAAGTGATCCCGAAGATGATTAAATATTACAAACAGAACAGCAAGTAAAGAGATGGCAAATTATTATACAGACATACCGGAACTCAAGTATCACTTGAACAATCCGATGATGGAACGTATTTGCGAACTGAAAGAACGCAATTACAGAGATAAAGAAGAGTTCGATTACGCACCGCAGGATTATGCCGATGCAATGGATTCATTCGATAAAGTGCTTGAAATCACCGGGGAAATCACCGGAGAGATCATTGCTCCCAACGCCGAAGGTGTTGACGAAGAAGGTCCTCACTGCGCTAACGGACGTGTGGAATATGCTTCCGGAACAAAACAGAACCTGGATGCCATGGTGAAAGCCGGCCTGAACGGAATGACCATGCCGCGTCGTTTCGGTGGTTTGAACTTCCCGATCACTCCGTACACCATGTGTGCCGAAATCGTTGCCGCCGCCGATGCCGGATTCGGAAACATCTGGTCTCTACAGGATTGTATCGAAACATTATATGAATTCGGAAACGAAGACCAGCATAACCGTTTCATCCCGCGTATCTGCGCTGGAGAAACCATGTCTATGGACCTGACCGAGCCGGATGCCGGTTCTGATTTACAATCCGTCATGCTGAAAGCTACCTTCGACGAAAAAGAAAACTGCTGGCGCCTGAATGGTGTAAAACGATTTATCACCAATGGTGATGCAGACCTTCACCTGGTACTGGCCCGTTCGGAAGAAGGAACGAAAGACGGACGTGGTTTGTCTATGTTCATCTACGACAAGAAGCAGGGTGGTGTAGACGTTCGCCGTATTGAAAACAAGTTGGGTATCCACGGCTCTCCTACTTGCGAATTGGTTTACAAGAATGCAAAAGCAGAACTTTGCGGCGATCGCAAATTAGGCTTGATCAAATATGTAATGGCGTTGATGAACGGTGCCCGCCTGGGTATCGCTGCACAATCTGTCGGTTTGAGCCAGGCTGCCTACAATGAAGGAATGGCTTATGCCAAAGAACGTAAACAGTTCGGCAAAGCGATCATCGACTTCCCGGCAGTTTACGATATGCTGTCTATCATGAAAGCGAAGCTGGATGCCGGTCGTGCACTGTTGTATCAGACTTCACGCTATGTGGATATCTACAAAGCGCTGGATGATATTTCACACGAACGCAAACTGACTCCGGAAGAACGTCAGGAACAGAAGAAATATGCAAAACTGGCTGATTCATTCACCCCGTTGGCAAAAGGTATGAACTCTGAATACGCCAACCAGAATGCGTACGACTGTATCCAGATTCACGGCGGATCAGGTTTCATGTTGGAATATGCTTGCCAGCGTATTTATCGTGATGCCCGTATCACTTCAATCTACGAAGGTACGACACAGTTGCAGACTGTTGCCGCTATCCGTTATGTAACAAACGGTTCTTATCTGGCAACCATCCGCGAATTCGAAGCCATCCCATGTTCTGCGGAAATGGAACCGCTGAAAGCACGACTGGTAGAAATGGCCAACAAGCTCGAAGCATGCATGAACAAAGTGAAGGAAGCACAAAATCAAGAATTACTGGACTTCGTTGCCCGCCGCCTTTATGAAATGGCTGCCGACTGCGTCATGGCTCACCTGTTGATCCAGGATGCAACAAAAGCACCTGAATTATTCAGTAAATCAGCCGTAGTATACTTGAACTATACAGAAGCCGAAGTAGAAAAACACAACAGCTTCATCGAAAAGTTCAATGCTGACGAATTAGTAAACTACAGACAATAATAAGTATTGTCTCTCCATAAAAAAGCCGGATATCATCTTTATTCTGATATCCGGCTTTTTTCAGATATTACCGATGAGAAGAATGCCATAATATCCATTGCATAATCCCTCTTAATGATAAATAGATCAGGAATGCCATCCATAAGGCATGGTTTCCCATTAAGGCATAAAAGATATAATAGATCAGGAAGAACATTCCCGAAGCCACCAGCATCGAATAAAGCATCAACCGGGTAGCCGTTGCACCAATCAGGATACCATCCCAAAGGAAAGCGGCAAAGCCAGCCAAGGGAATAGCCAAAACCCAATAATAATAACTTCCGGCAGCATTAATGACTGTTGTATCATTCGTCAGCAATCCCAGAAAATCTTGTCCACCTATCATATATAGAATCGTAAAAGACAACGACAATCCCCATCCCCAACGGAATAACAGACGAATCATCCTTTGTAATCCAGTATTGTTTCGTGCACCAATATAACGTCCGGTCATCGCTTCGCCGGCATAGGCAAAGCCGTCCATTATATAGGAAAATAGTGTAAACAGCTGCATCAACAACGTATTAACAGCCAATACGACATCTCCCTGCCGTGCACCTGTCGATGTAAAAAAGGTAGTGACGGCCACCAAACATAATGTACGGAAAAAGATATCGCTATTCACCTGAAAGAAACGCTTCATAGCTGTCTTGCCGATTATCTCCCGCCAACGAAAAGCAATTTTCAACCGCCCGTAATAACGAAGCCAAAGCAACGAAGCCATAAAAAGTCCGGCATACTGAGCAATCAACGTTCCCAACGCCACTCCTTCTATCTTCATATCCAGCAAATACACGAAAGAAAGGCTGGCAACAATATTCACCACATTCTGTGTAATCGCTATAAACATCGGGAAACGTGAATTTTGCATGCCGATAAACCACCCTGCAAAGCCATAAAGTCCCAATACGGCAGGTGCCCCCCATACACAAATATTGAAATAAACCGTAGCCAGTTCGCGCACCTCCGGGGTAGCATCTATCAAAAGAAAAGCTATTTTCCGGATCGGATATTGAAGCAGCAACAGACATAAAGCGATAAACAGCCCCACTCCCACTGCCCTTAACAAAACACGTGTCACCTCTTTCAGGTCACGCTGCCCAAAAGCCTGCGAAGTCATACCACTCGTCCCCATCCGCAGAAAACCAAACAGCCAGTAAATAATATTGAACAGCATCCCTCCTACGGCGATCGCCCCTATATAAGCCGCCGATCCTAAATGACCGACAATAGCGACATCAATCAGTCCCAATAACGGAACGGTTATATTTGAAACAATAGAAGGAATTGCTAATTGAAGAATTTTTTTGTTCATGTTATTGTATATACCAAAAGCTTATTCTTAAATTTGTAAGCAAAGTTACGGATTACTTTATATATAACATTATAACGCAACAATGTTTCAATAACAGATAAAGGATGTTATTATAGGGAGTGAGCATGGTTCATGACCAAAGATCAGACGCATGAAATAGCAGGCCTGCCTGCTTCCAAACATAAAAAGACGAAACAGGCATCCAAGCCATTCCGAAAACGGATGTGCATGGATGCCTGATTTTTTAAGTCAGCAGGAACACCTGCCGAAGGCTATTTATCAAAACGTGGAGAAGTCCATCCCTCCTCCGGGATAATCACCGATGTGATCTTCTCACCATTGATCTGGAACGGAGACAGGAACATCGGGCGGCGATCATAACCGGAAGGCATAGTCGATTGCGACACCGAACAAGCATTGTAAGCAACATACCAATACCCGTTGGCCGACTTGATGACACGCATGACATTGCTCGGGGCGGTATACTCCGTACCCGCCTGGATAAACAGATCCCCATTCGTCGACATCAAATCGCCCGCCCCAGAACGATAAGGCCCCGTGGCGGATGATGCCGTCGCATAACGAACTTCGCCATCGACATCTCCAAAAATAAAATACCGGCCCGCTTCACGGAACATGGCGATATTGCCAAACGAAGCTGAAGAGACCTTGACCGGCTCCCCGTCCAGCTTGGGAAGAGCCGCCGCATCGAAAACGATTCCATTCGAAGAGGTCACGCTATAGGGGATTCGGATCTTTTGCACATAAGAACCTTCGGATGAAGTATATCCTATATAAATTTCATTGGCATCCGTAGCCATGACAAACGGATCCCGCAAGCTGCCCGCACCGAGTGACGAAGCCGTCAAGAGACAGCCGTGGTCCACATATGGCCCCTGCGCCGAAACAGAGCTGGCGATGCCGATAGCATCATCCTTGTCTGTCGAATAAGCCATAAAATAACGGGAAGCAGACACGGTCGTCTCGGCATCATCAACCGTGATTTCCTCACTCACCGTGCAATAGTCCACCGAAAGCGAATTTATACGTCCCGAAATCCATTTAGGACGGTTTGCAGCAGTAAAACTCACTTGCTGGTTAGTTTCCCATATCATGGAAGTGGAAGAATAGATACTCGGACAACAATAGTCCACACCTACGGCCCATTGAGTCTCACCACCGATCGCCACGAAATTAGTAGAAGTGACAACCAAAGTCCCTCCTTCCAAAGATGGCTCCCATACCGGATTATGATAGCTGACAGCCTCAACATTCGTACTACCGCCCCACTCTATAGAACCGATGCCATCTCCCTCCATATCCGTACAACCTGTTTGCAATAATTGCACGCCACCTAACAAGATCGCGGCAAATGTAATATTTGATAACTTCTTCATAATCGATTATTCAAAACTAAATTTATTACAGACTAATATCCCGGATTCTGTTCCAACCCCGGATAATAAGAAATTTCCCGCTGGGGAATCGGGAAAAGATGGCTTGTCCCGATCGTATAGGTCAGAAAATCCTCATCTCGTTCAGCCAAGGCATTGACCCCTGCTTGTGTGTAAATATCCCCCCAACGGTCTAGATCGTTAAACCGCAGGCATTCGCCGCACAGCTCCATCACACGCTCATGCTTGATCCGCGCAAGCAGCAGATCGTAAGAACCGAAGTCACTGGCATTCAAGTCGGTCATGTTGACACGACGCCTTACCTTGTTGATATACTCGACAGCTGTTGAGCGATCCGTACCAAGTTCGTTCAATATCTCGGCATAATTAAGATAAACCTCCGCCAGACGGATCATGCGATAGTTAATGTCGGAAGAATAACGTTCCGTGTATCCAGTCTTGCTATCGACTTGCGAATATTTGCGCCAATAACAAGGCTTCGCAAAATGGTTGATCGAATCAAACTGGGCCCAGTTCTTGCCATGATAAAGAATTTCATCGACATAATCGGGATCTTCATAGAACAATGTATAATGCTTACGGATATCCACCTTTCCATCCTTGTCTGGCTCTAGATCGAACTCGTCCAACAACCACTGGCGTGGAGAGACATCGTCCCAAGCCGCGCCTCCCGAAGAGGCCAGATACAAGCCTAAATATTGCGGACGGTGCAAGCCGGAATAATCACCCATATAAGAATTTGTCCCCGTGTACTTGTAAGGGAGTTCGAAGATCGACTCGGAATTGAACTCATTCCGGCTGGTAAAATTATCCACATAATCCGGCACAAGGGAATAGATGCCAAGGGCGAAGATGTCTTCGCAGTTCTTTTTGGCCGCCGTCCAAAAAGCCGTGGCCTCGGACGAATGGGAAGCCGCCATCGCATCGACCGACGAAGGCCGTTTACAATAGCCGGCAAGTTGCATGTTGATCCGACACATCATGCCGTAAGCACCACCCTTCGTCACACGTCCAAGATCGGCTTCCGGCCACGTGACAGGCAACAATGCCGAAGCTGCTTCGAAGTCTTTCAGAGCAAACATATAACTGTCATACTGGTTCATGATGCCATCACCTATTCCGTCTGAAGTCGAAGCAGTCGTTTGCTTCACACTCTGCCCATACAACGAAGCCATCCACCAATAGGCCGACGCCCGAATAAACAAAGCTTGCCCCTTGATTTCATTGAAACGGTCGCCAGCCAAGACAGCTTCACCCTTTTCATTCAAAGCGTCCAAGACCTGGTTAGCAAAATAAATCTGGGTATAGGCATCGCGCCAAGGGTAAGCATAAGCCGTCGAATTGTTGGCTATATAAGGGCTATGCAGGAAATTCCCATAAGAGGGAATGATCGTGTTCGGCGAAGTGGAATACCCCTCGTCGCTACGCAACACGTTGATCTGATGATACCAACGGGCAAAACCGCCTTCACTCTGCCGTTGATACCGATAAGCCGCGGCAAGCCCCGATTCGAAATCGTTTTCAGTTTGCCAGTAATTGTCCACCGTATACCGGTTCGGATCGCTGAGAGACAACCAATCGTCGCTACAAGAAATACCCCCTGAAAGGAGCAACAAGCCGGCGAACCAAACAACTATATTTCTATTGATTATATTCTTCATAATCTTGTCTTAATAAATAATTTGATTTAACATTAGAATGAAACCTGCAAACCGAACGTGTATTGACGTGCATTGGGATATTGCCCCGAATCGTATCCTTGAGCAAACACATTCGTGCAAATCAATTCAGGATCATATCCTTTATACTTCGTAATGGTCCAAAGATTCTGCGCACTGACATATACACGCAGACGCTGCACGAAAAACTTCCGGCTCAAAGTTTCCGGCAGGCTGTATCCGAGTTGCAAATTCTTGAGCTTCAAAAATGACCCATTCTCAAGGAAACGCGTGGTGTTCCCTTTCGTATTGTCACTCGCATTGGCATACATACGCGGATTCTCATTCGACGGATTGTCCCACGTCCAAGGAAAATAATCGCTCGGCATATTGTTCACAAACGATGCCAACGTCCCCTGGCGGACAGAATTATAAATTTTGTTTCCATACCGGGATGTCCAAAGCATATTAAAATCAAATCCTTTATATTCGACTGTAGCATTCAGCCCGGCCTCGAACTTCGGAAGCGGGGAACCGCAATAAACACGGTCGTCATCGTTAATGGAGCCGTTCCCGTCCACATCGACATAGCGCACGTCACCCGGTTGAGCCGTAGCCTGGACAATCTTCACCGTACCGTCTTCCAATGTCGTGGTATGGGCATACACCTCGTCCTTGGACTGGAAAATCCCATCTGTCTGAATCAGATAAAAATCACCAATCGAACGACCGACTTCCGTACGGCTGTAAGAGGAATCATAAAAATCAGCATCACCTAAACGGAGAACTTTATTCCGGACAGTCGAAATGTTCGCGCTGACCGAATACGAAACATCGTCCACATGGTCACGCCATCCCAGATTGAACTCAATCCCTTTATTACGGATCTTCCCGTAATTGGTCCATAGGGCGTTCGTACCCGTAGCCCATGCCGTATTGATATTGTAAAGGAGATCGGAAGTTGTCGAATTAAACCATTCGAAGCTACCGAAAAGCCGGCTATTGAGCAAATCGAAATCAACACCGATATTGACGGATGTCTTGGTTTCCCACTTCAAGTTCTGATTGACACGTTGCGTAACAAGCGCTCCTGTCACGACATTTTCATTGTCGGGGCCATACCAGTTCCACATATTCGAAATGCCGATCAAAGGCTGGTAGGACGAAATACCGGGCAGATAAGAATAATTTCCCAACGACTGCATATCACCGATCTTGCCCCAACTACCACGAAGTTTCAAACTGTTAAACACATTGCTGATGTCCGAGTCCTGCCAGAAAGCTTCATTCGACAAATGCCAGCCCAATGAAAACGATGGGAAATAACCGCGACGATTGTCGAGACCGAACTTGGAACATCCGTCTGTACGGAAATTGACCTGAGCCAAATAACGATGGTCGTAATTATAATCCAAGCGCAAGAAATAAGAAAGCATACGGCGTTGTTCCTCGCTCCCTTTCATCGAATTCATAGTCGTACCCAAAGTGATCTCGGCCAAACTGTCATATTGCTGGTCATAGATGCTAGCTGAAAGATTATGCCAAGTCACAACCTCGGACGACATACCGGCCATCGCCGTAATATTATGTTTCCCTATTTCCTGATTATACGTCAATGTATTTTCTAGCAGGAACGTCGAATTGGAACTATTCGATTCCGACAACAGGTTCTCATGGCTAGTGTCGTCATTAAGCCTGATCGACCAATAATGCGACAAGGATTTATTATGCGCCCAGGTTGCATCCAGCCCCATATTGAAATGGTACGTGAAATACTTCAGAAACTTCAAATCCGCGTACACATTGCCAAGCACTCGGTCCGCACGGTTTTTCCCCACCGTTGCCTTTTGGATACCGACCGGATTGGTAATATAAGTAGGAAACATGGCACTTCCATGGCCGAATCCGCCGACATTAGCCTCGTCATATACTGCAATCACCGAAGGCGTTTGCAACGCGTTCAGGAAAGAACCGCCCTGAAGGGGAACCGCGTCCGTATGATAGAACGTAAAGTTTTCTCCGATCGTCAAGGCACCATAAGTGGCATCGCTGTTAAAACGTACACTTGCACGCTGATATGTAGGCCCATCTACCACACCCTTCTGATCCAAGAAACCTCCTCCGATAGACGTGTGCATGTTTTCAGACCCTTGCGTGTACATCAAATTATAATCTTGCGTGATACCCGTCTGGTATACAGCCTTCTGCCAATCCGTATCCGGCAGAGTCATGCCTGCCCCCCCTCCATTGGCGATCACAGGCCAAGGGATCTGGGCATTGATATAGCCCAACTCATTATATTTCATGTATCCGGCGGCATCCATCATATCGATCTTGTTCGACATCTGCGCCACTGAAACATTGGCCGTCACATCAAGCGATGGTTTCCCGGCTTTTCCGCGCTTGGTCGTAATCAAAATCACCCCGTTTGCGCCTCGCGCCCCATAAATAGCTGCAGCAGAAGCATCTTTCAATACTTGCATGGACTCGATCTCGTTCGGATTGATATTCCCGATACCGCTCACGATCAATCCATCGATCACGTATAAAGGCCCCACATTGTTAAACGAGCCGATACCACGGATACGAACATTTGCCGTACTACCCGGCTGGGAAGATGTCTGGACGGAAACACCCGGAACCTGCCCCTGCAACATAGAAGCAGCATCGGTATTAGGTAACTTCTTGGCAGCCTCCATATTTACAACACCGACCGAACCAGTCAGATCTACTTTCTTCTGTGTGCCGTAGCCAATTACGACAACTTCCTCTAAAGCCTGTGAGTCCTCAGTCAAGATTATTTTCAATTTCGTCTCATCCCCTACTTTGACCAACCGGGTCACGAATCCTATATAAGAGACTTTTAAGGTAACCCCTTTTTCCACATTCAAAGTGAACACTCCGTCGATATCAGTGATCGTACCATTCGTCGTACCATCAACCGACACGTTTACTCCCGTTAAAGGTTCACCGGTTTGGCTTTCCACTGTTCCGGTAACGCTCTTCATCGTTTGTGCATATCCACATACAATGCAGAGACTCATCATCAGAACTCCCGCGATGGTTTTATTTATAATATGTATAATCGATTTATTTAAATCATTTTTCATTATATTCGTACGTTTAATAGTTAACTAAACAAGCAACTCACACATTGCTCATATATTTACCGGACTTCACATCATGATGCCATTCCGGTTTGTCACATCCATCATACCTTCCTCATAGGCATATCGTTTTAAGATTAATACCATGAGCAAGGTCATATTTGTCAAGACAAAGTAATCCTACTATACGATGAATATAATTCCGCGATGAAATTGCGGAATTAATCACAAGTACTTGTGATTAATTCCGCGATGAAATTGCGGAATTAATCACAAGTACTTGTGATCCCGCCACATTATATTCTAATGTCTTCATAAGACCATTGCTATTTCTTATACCAAAAACATTCACCCCAGGTCATCAGACAATTCGGTTTTCGCACATCCTCCAATTTGACATACGAAGCCCAATAAGATTCACGATGATCGATTGTATGCCCCAACTCATTCTCATGACCGGTAAGAACAAGTTTCGGATTGAAACCGTCGATCGTATCTGACAGACGATTAGCCCAGCAATTGATCATCAAGACATCGACTTCCGGGATTTTTTTATACACGGTCAATAACCACTTCAAGTCTTCCTTATTATATTGGTCACCTGTCTGGACAAAAGTAAAACCTTCTGATGTTGTTACCACATGGATGTTGTTCATCATCTCGCTTTGATGTCCGGGAAGTATCTTGACCTTTAATTTACTCCTTTTCAATTTAAACTTCTTGTCCATAATTTGCTCTGAACGTACATGAGTAACAGCCCCATTACCCATCAAGACATCCGTTGGAGCCACAACCTCTTTCCCTGCATCCGTAAACATCTTCACAACTACAGGATCTACATGATCCGGATGATTGTGCGAAAGAAACATGATATCGCATTGCTCGGCGATGGCACGCATTTTTCCGTCTGATATCAAATGTCCCCCCTCTTTCATTTTTCCTCCTCTATATAAGTCAAAAGCAACCGTTGCACTTTTGGTCCTGACAATAAAACCGTCATTATATAGCTTATAAACCTTCATGCCTTCCGTCAACGGCTGCTTCAGATCTTCGAGGACGCTGTTCAAACGTACATCCGCAAAATCTGAAAGCACCTTGCTTCCATCCAATCGTGTATCATGGAAAATACCATCCAACAACAATAAAGCAGATTTACGTGCCAACGCAGGTTCACCTACCGAGGGCATATTTTCTTTCAGAAGAACATCCACCAACCGGAATGTCTTTTCAGTCTGGTTTACCAAATAAACTTCTTGCTTTCCCCAGAAAGGAGTTGTTTTTTCTTGCTTTTGCGCAAATGATGCGCTTGTCATAAAAAAAAGGAATAATAAAAATAAGTTTTTTTTCATCACAGATATTTATTAAAATTACACAAAGCTACACAACATTCACCATTTCATTCTTTAACAAAACATATTTATTTCCGCAAAAAACACTCCAAAAAGATAAACCCAAAACATAAATATTCGTTTCTTCCCTCATCCTCTTCCAGCCACTATTTGGTCGCTATTTGTTCCATCGGAGATAGAACAAATAGCGAAAAGAGAACGAAGGGAAAATGGAAATTTCCTTCCCCTTTAGTTTTTCGATTCTGGTGTCTTGCTGAAAATAGCGTGAATACGTTTCATGTCAAACTTGGGGGTACGGTCATAATAGTAAATACCGTTTTGTTCCTGTTCCACATCTGTTAATTGTGTATAACAATATCCCCAAATATCATTCGAAAGAGACAACACGACATCCACCTGGCCTTTAAGGCGAGCATAGAACTCTTCCAAAGAACGAGGCGGTTCGCCATAACCCCAAGAGGTATTCTGGGCACTCTCCATCTGCTGTACCGGATTCCATTTGATACCGCCAAATTCATCCACCAGATAAGGCATATCTTTCTTATATTCCAGGAAACGGTATTGATCCGTATATTTCAGACCGTTAAAACCGATATTTTTCGGCATCAACTGAATTTCCCATTTCGGAGTCACAAACAATTTACCGTCATTATACAACTGTTTCTTCAACTCTGCCGGATTTTGCTCATAATTATGAATCGTCCAGATATCGGTCGCAATATGTACACCCCCGCTCGTCCCGTGGAAAGGACGCGTCGGGTCGATCATTTTCGTCAAATTGTAGAGGTCATTCATCATACGCGGATATTGCACACGATCCGGCCAGAATTGCTCGTTAGTCGGTGTCCAAATCAGAAGGGACGGATGATTACGGTCGCGTTGCACGATTTCACACCATTCGGTAATGAAATTACGGGCCGTTTCTACATCGTTACAATCCATCCCCCAGCTGGAAGCTTCTCCCCATGTCAGATAACCCAGTTTGTCTGCCCAGTAATAAAAACGTTCTTCAAAAACCTTTTGGTGCAAGCGGGCACCATTGAAACCGGCTTCCATCGAAAGTATGATATCCCGTTTCAAAGCGGTATCGCTCGGTGCTGTCCAAATTCCGTCTGGATAAAAGCCTTGGTCAAGTACCAAACGCTGGTAATAAGGCTGATTATTCAAAAATACTTTATTGCCTTCGATATGAACCTTGCGCATACCGGCATAAGCTTTTACTTCATCGACAACTATGCCGTTTTTATCCAAAACCTTATATTCCAGATCATACAAGAAGGGATTTTCCGGACTCCAAGTCTTCATCTTCCTGACCGGAAGCACAACAGAAGATAACGAGCAAGCTGTAACAGTCTGGCTAGCTACCACTTTTCCATTATCTTTCAGTATTACCTGAAATTTTCCTCCCAATTCTTTGTAAAAACGAGGACGGACCACTATCTGTTGCTGGTCTATGTCTGTCAAAATCTGAACCGATTGTACCCCTTCCGAATGAACGGCCTCCATCCAGACGGTCTGCCAAATACCGGTTGTACGTGTATAGTTGCATGCATACGATTCATATTGCAAGTTTTGCTTTCCAGCCGGTTGCTTAGCTCCACGCACATCACTCTCCACATAAACGACCAAACTATGTGTCTGTCCCGGTTTTACAAAATCCGTAATATCGACAGAAAAAGAGGATGTTCCTCCGAAATGGCGGTTCGCCAATACGCCATCGATATAAACTTCCGACTTATAATATACAGCTCCGAAATTAAGCAAGATGTTCTTTCCGTCCCATTCCTGCGGAATCGATATCGAACGTTGATACCAGAAATGATTGATAAAATCCGTATATCCGATACCGGATAATTTACTTTCCGGACAGAAAGGAACGGTTATCTTTTTATCAAAACCTTTGGACTTATAAAACCCGCGTTCCATACCTGATCCGCCGAAATCGAAAGAGCAAGTCCATTCTCCATTCAAATTGACCCAAGATGCTCGCTCGAATTGCGGACGTGGATATTCCGCACGCGGAACAGCAAACAAAGCAGTTATACAACAAAACAGCAAAAATGTCGAAATATTCAGTATTCGTTTCATATTAATATAAGTTTATTTTAATAGCCAAATTCTCTTTGTCCGAAAATTCAGGTTTCAAAGATATTTTCAAGCCGCTAAAACCTCTTTCAAATATCAATCAAAAGCTTTCAAATATCAATCAAAATCGTACAACTGCCTCTTAAATAGTTTTTTCCGACTTTCGTCTGCCATCTGCAACAAACACACATAACACATTATACACATGAGACTTACCTGGTTGCAGACGACCCGTTTTATCTGCAACCCCATCTGTCATCTGTCACCTCCTTACCCTATCTTTACCACAAAATAACAAGTTCCACGCTTGGTACGTCGGGAAGGATACTTGTTTTTCTGCAACAAACGACCGAAATAAGACAATCGTTTGTTCCCCAGCTTCACACCACTCATCTTTTGCAAATAAAGGATTATTTCAATCGGAGAAAGACATTCGCTTTCCTCATCCGGTAAAGCGGGACGGAAATATTGCAGAAGCAATTGCTCTTCGACAGGCATTTGCTGAAAAACCTCATTACTCTTTGTCGTCGAAAACTCTTCTTCGGAAGTAAACCAATAACGCTCGCCCGCAGCTAAAGCAGCCGACGCCTGTGCATATAACTGCTCGTAATCTATTGCATATGAATTATCGATCGTACCGGTTATTTCAATACAAATAAAACGGCGGCTTCCGGTAGGATCAGACAACAAATCGTAATTATTGCAGGTAGCAATGAAAGAAGCATAACGATGCAACGCGTCGACACTCCGCTTATAAGGCTGACGAGCATTGACCACCGGCTTTTGCAGGACATGTTTCAAAAAACTCTGGTAAGCGGAACTAACCGAATCGAACTCGTCGATATTAATAAGGGCAAAACGGCTTAACATCAATTCCGCATTCCGCTTGTTACCGAAATCAATGCTATCGGTATAATATATACGCAAAGAAGGAGGCAACAAATTCCGACACCAGGTAGACTTGCCACATCCTTGCGGGCCCACCAGTAACGGCAACGAACTGTTCGCATGCAGATGCTCACGCCTGTGCCAATGCATAACCATACTCAAAAACCAAATATAAAACAAATCCCTCCAATGCGGATTGCCGGTCGGTAACGTATCCGCCAAAGCACGGATATGATCTTTTCCGTCCCAAGCAGGCAAATGATCCAGAAAGTCGTCCAACGGATGAAAAACAGGTGCACGATCCGAATAAACATACCGCTTCACATCCCTGTCCCACAAAGCCAGCCCCTCGGACTGAGCATTCAGCCCGATAGTGTTCAGGACGGTATCCGTTACCGGAGCAAACCGGATATAATAAGAACCGCGAGTACGAAACTCCACATCTCCGGTCAGCATATTCCGGCGGAATTCATAACGCCGTTTCATAAACTCATCTGTTTTAACAGCCATCAACTGCTCCTGGGGAATAGTAAATTTCTTCCCGAAATTCCTGGATAACAAATAAGCCGTATGTATCGTTTCCCTTATCTCTTCCTCAAAAAACTCCAGATCCCGGTATATCATCGTCCAGCGGACAGCATCTTCTTCCGGGATACCCGAATGGAAACAGTTCTCAGCCAACCGGATCAGAAAAGGCCTGACCTCTTTTCCCTCATCCAAGCCACCGGTCTTATCCAATGCATCCAGCACACAAGCATTATATAAGCGGGAAATAATATGGCTACGCTCATAACCGGGCATTAACCGCAATAAAGGGTCTTCATTTTTTCCGACTGCCTCCCTATAAGTAGTTTCAGCAACCAATTGCATCGGTTGCTCTTGCGTCAGCGGGATAGCCGAAGGGTTATAATAGACTTCCGGATCGTACGAATGTCTGCATCCCTGTTCCAAAGACAGGTTTTCAAAAGGTATATCCCATTGTAACTGAGCACGGTAATAGTTCACCGCACGACGGCAAGCCGACGCATGAAAGAGTTCTGCCAACTCTTTTGTCTGCGGTAAAGAACCATCCGGCAACGTAAACGGAAGCAGAATTTTCACACTTTTACCACTCGATCCCGTAAAAGCAGCCAATGTTTGCGGAGCTTCCGAAGCCAGTTTCTTTATCCTTGCCACTTCCCCACTATCGGCCAGATTATTAACCTGCACCAACACAAGACCATTGTATACACTAAAATTCAGGCTATTATCTTTTTTCCTGAATAAGGCTGCAAACATTAATACGGGGATCTTTCCGGCATGGATATTTTTGTTTCCGGGCATTATGCTTATAAGCGATTCTCTTAACAGACCTATTTCCCGGCTATACTCTCCATGCCCTATTGTAGCCATGACAAGATTCAACTCTATATTTTTCAGCGACTTACCATCACCTTTTACTTGTGTTATTTTCATAAATACCGTTATTTTATTAGACATACGGATGACAGATGGCAGATACGGTTGCAGATAACACTCTATCATCTGCAATACCTAACAAAGTATTTTTCAACTATTTACTTTAAAAAGTGGCAGATGACAGATAAATTCCTGAAACTTTATGTACAACCTTATTTCAGTCTCGTAAACTCAATATCGCTCAGCCGGTCTTTCAGCTTCGGACTAGGTTTGAAGCCTATCCCCTTCAGTTTAATGGATTCAGCGCGAATTTTAGACGGTTCTTCCACATCGCGATTCGGCTGGGCGGTCACCGAGAAGGTGCCCAGACCGTCGATCGTCACCGTATTGCCTTCTTTCAAGGCTTCCGATATCAAAAGAGTCAGATTTTCGATCATCCCTTTAACATCCCCATACGTGAAAGTACTGGCATCGGCCATTTGTTCTGCCAGCATATCGAGGTTTACATTACCATAACTTACGGTGGTAACCGAATACTTTACCTGCTCTTTGCCGGTAATATTATCATTGATTTTTGTGAGTTTGTACCTTACTGCCATGCGGTTCCCTTTCTTTTAGATTTAATATTACTACTAGTTACTTCAAAGGTTACTACCTTTTATCTCATTGATTACTAGTTAGTAAAACCAAGGTGTACAGGATAATTGAATAAGGTGTACAGGCTGGCCGACCAGGGTGTACAGGATAATCAGCCAGGGTGTACAGGATGATATTACTAAGTCAGGACTAAAGGTATAAAATATAAGGAGACATACAATAGTTTATCCTATATTTTTATCTTCTATTGCCGTTTATGTTAATAACAACACTTCGATTTTTCAAACTAAGACACAATAAACGTCACCTGGAAACCGGGCACAGGCCGTTCAGCCAAACAAAGGTCCCGGCCTTGCCGAACCATCATCTGCCGGGAAAGTGACAAGCCGATACCCGAACCATTCTTTTTGGTTGTAAAGAACGGAACAAAAATCTCCCGCTCGACATCTGCCGGAATAGGCGCACCGTTATTGCTGATCCACAACTCCTTATACCAACGCACATCCATAGTCGTCGCCCCGGCTTCGCAGGCATTCTTGACCAGATTGATCAACACCTGGCGCAACATATTCTCATCCGTAAACATCGTGACAGCCAAAGGGATGGAAATATGCCACTCCAAATCCGGATAAAGCGTCCGAATTCTTTCCACGAAAGCGGCCAATGGGATCTCCACAAGAACCGGCTCCTGCAACTCTGCCAGTTTCCGGTAACTGTCCACAAACAAGGCAAGCCCCCGGCTGGTCTCATGAATGGCACGGACTCCCTCCTCGTAAACTGTCCCCGCAATCGCAGGATTATCCAAATAGGCCTGGCTGATGCTGGCAATCGGTGTCGTAGCATTCATGATTTCATGGGTGAGCACACGAGTCAGACGCTGCCACGATTCCACTTCGTTGCGGGCAAGCAGCACGCCTATATCCTTACCTGTTTCGTTAAGGGCTTCCTGCAACGCCCGTTCTCCGAAGAACAGACCTTTTACAGGAAGACGGAACGTGAACTCTTCGTTGCGAATCGCCTCACGCATCAGATGCGCCCGGTCTCTCAGCAACACCTGATGACGATAAAACCATCCGAAGAAGACAACAACGACCACCAAAAAAGAGACTATCAGAATCATAGTTTTTTCATTTTAGCATACAACGTCTGCCGGGTAATCCCCAACAGTTCGGCAGCCCGGCTGATGTTGCCGTGGCAACGCTCCACGACCTTATGCACATGTTCCGCCTCGACTTGTTCCAACGAAACCACTTTCCGGCCGGCATCAATCGCATCTTTCAGGACACGGATCAACTCCTGGTTGTCCCAAGGCTTGGTAACAAAGTCTGCCGCTCCCATCTTCAACCCGCGCACCGCCAATTTGATATCAGCGTATGCCGTCACCAGCACCACCGGAATGGCCGGATGCTTCTTATGGATTGCCCGAAGCCAAAGCAAGCCGTCTTGTCCGGAGTTTCCCCCTTGCGTGAAGTTCATGTCGAGCAAAATCACATCCACCTCCTCTTGTGCCAATACCGTAAGAAGCGTGTCGGGAGAAACAAGCGTCAATACTTTATCAAACTCACCGGCCAAACAGATCCTGACTGCCGTAAGAATCGCCGGATTATCATCCACCACCAATATCGTCCTGTAATTCGCCATATCCGATTCGTTTAGATTACCTTCATTTATCAGAGGCAAAGGTACGGAAAAAGGCTGTATGAATATCATACAAACAGGTGTATGATTTTCATACAAACTGCTCTAACCGCGCTTTACATCCATTGCCGAATGCCGGCAACCTTATACATTTGCAACAAATAAAACAATGAACAAAGATGAAATCGTACTTCACTTTTCTCAGCCGCAACAAGCTCTACACGGCTATCCAGTTCTTCGGACTGGCCATCGCATTGGGAGTCGTCCTCCTCTTAACGTTATACGCTAAAACCGAATTCAATATCGGTAACAGACAGCCATACTCCCACCAATTGTATGCCATCGGCTACGGCGATGGCATCGGTATGACGGTCGGTACCGCCCCGGAATTATTCCCTTCCATTCCGGAAATAAAAGAATGGACACGCCTCATCAACAACGAGCTGACAGACTTGACCATAGACAACAACTACTACCAGGTGAACAGCCTTGCCGTCGATTCCAACTTCTTCCGGCTGATGGACTATCCGCTCATCGGATGTGAACGCGACAAGGTGCTGAACGGAACAGACGAGGCCATCATCTCCGAACCGTTCGCCCGTAAAGTATTCGGCAATGAAGATCCTATCGGACGCACAATCATGTACCTGAACCAGACACCGCTACGGGTCGTCGGGATTCTCCCGACTTTCGATCCGACAGAACTGTTGAAGCCGGTTGACCTCCTGGTCCCTATCAGATTGGTGGAAAAGACTTATTCCTGGATGGATAACTTCGGTTCAACCCAAACATTTGTCACATTGACAGAAGATGCAATCCCCGGCATCGTCACCCGAAAACTGCTCGACAGCTATAAAAGTTATTGGGATTATTGGAAAGAAGACAACAGCACGAACAACTTTACATGGGGTTCATCACTCACACGCATGGACGAAATATACTTTTCACCCTTGAACCATTACACTCCTTTCCGCAACGGGACACGGAAACAGGTTCAAATCTTATTGGCCATCGCGATGATCTTGCTCCTTTCAGCCGTCTTCAACTACATCAACCTGACCGTGTCGCAAACCGGCAAGCGGGCACATGAGATGGCGACTCGACGGTTGATGGGCGATTCTGCCGGGCAAATCGTGTTGCGCTACCTCGCCGAGTCGGCAATCTTCACAACCGGGTGCTTCATCGGCGGATGCCTCATCGCCGTCATTGCCAAACCCTATTTCGAATACTTGCTCTCTACCCAAATCGCCATGTCGCTTTCTCCCGCAACGGTGGCCTACGCCCTGCTGTTATTAGTTGGAATCACCGGTATATCAGGATTAGTACCGGCACTCATCATTCGCAAATACAGCCCGATAGATATTGTAAAGGGGAACTTCCGCTTGCAGAACAAGCAACTGTTCAGCCGCCTGTTCATCATCGTGCAGAACGTGATCAGCACGTTCCTCATTACGTTGGGACTGACAATGGCCGTCCAAATACACTACCTTGCTACCCTGCCGACCGGCTATAATACCGATCTGGTCTTTGTACGGGCCTGGGATTTAGGACCGACCTACGACAAACAAGCCATCCTCCAGAAACGTTTGCAGGCATTGCCCCAGGTGGCAGAAGTGGCGTTGGCACGGAAACTGCCTTTCGTCAGCGGCCACGATGGCGTACGCCAGCCGGACGAAGAGGGAATGTCATGGCTCCACCTCTCGGATGTGGACAGCACTGCATTCCGGATGTTGGGCTTCGAAGTGACAGAACGCTGGTCGGACCCGCTACCCGGCATGGTTTGGGTAACGGAAGAGACCTGCCGCCGTTATAACCTTTCGGCCGACAACCCCCATTTCGGAAAGAACGGTGACGAGGGCGGCTACCGGTATAACGTCTGTGGTGTTATCCGTGATTACCGTTCACTCATGCCGTTAAACACTCCGACACCCGATTCGCACGGAGCGGTCGGGGTGATGGACCCGCAAGGCTATGTGATCAGCCAAGTCGTCCGGACCCAAGGTAACCGGTCGGAAGCTTTAGCCGCCATCCGCCATACCTGTCGGGAAGTGTCCAAAGAGGTGATCGGGATGCCGAAAGACCTGGAAGCCGATTATATAGATGATTATCTGGACAAAGATTTGACACACGAGAAGAACATCGTGATGCTCGTCCTTTGCTTCATGGTCATCTCCATCCTCATCTCTGCCATGGGATTGTTTGCCATGTCGATAAGCTACACCGAACAGCAAAGCAAGCGGATTGCTTTGTGCAAAGTGATGGGAGCCGAAACAAGCGGTGCGGTATGGGAACTTTCCAAACGATTCATGATGCTCTCGTTGCTTGCCGCCTGCTTCGCCCTGCCCATCAGTTTGAAAGCGGTTCAAATCAGTTTGGAGTCATTCTATAACCGCATCGCCTTCCCGTGGCACCTCATAGCCGCGGCTGTTTTGGCAACCATAGTTATCGCTTTCGTGTCAATCATCAGTCAAACTTTGAAAGTCGCCCGCCGCAACCCTATAAAAAGCATCCGGACGGAATAAAAGCAACAGTATATAACAGGTAACATCATTATAAAAAACGAAACGAGTCATGATTAAAATAAAGAATCTCAGCAAAAGCTTCCGGACGGAAGAAATAGAAACCATCGCACTCAACGGCGTAAGCATGGAAGTGAAAAAGGGCGAGTTCGTCGCCATTATGGGGCCCAGCGGATGCGGCAAATCGACCTTGCTGCATATTCTCGGTCTGCTGGACAACCCGGACGAAGGCAGCTACCTGTTGGATGGGGAAGAAATGGGACACTTGAAAGAGAAAGACCGAACCCGTTACCGCAAAGGACGTATCGGGTTCGTCTTCCAGAGTTTCAACCTCATCGACGAGCTGACGGTGGAAGAAAACATAGACCTCCAACTGAAATATCTTGGCGTACCTAAAGCCGAACGCAAACAGCAGGTACTTGACATCCTGCGCAAAGTACGCCTCAGCCAACGCGCCAAACATTACCCGCAACAACTCTCCGGAGGCCAACAGCAACGAGTAGCCATCGCCCGCGCCGTGGTAGGCAAACCTAAATTGATTTTGGCCGACGAGCCGACCGGCAACCTCGACTCCAAGAACAGTCTCGAAATAATGAAACTGCTCAGTCAGTTGAATGCCGAAGGAACGACTATCGTCATGGTGACACACTCACAGCACGATGCCACATACGCCGACTACATCATCAATCTTTTTGACGGACAAATTGTCAATGAGTTGGATGGAATACTTTGAATCAGGATTGGACTTGCTTGTGCCGGGGGAGTCAAAAACGAAGGCTGCGGGATTCATATCCGACAGCCTTCCACATTAGCCCTTAACTTTAATCAACTGGATTACCAGGAAATTCGTTCCGGCAGTTTCAACATAATAATACGTTAGTAACCGGAATTCTGTTTCAGGTTCGGATTCTTATCCATGCTGTCCTGCGGGATCGGCAGATAACGGTTCTTGGCAGCAAACTCACGGTTTTCAATCAGGTCCTTGCCTGTTACGACGGCACGTTTATAAGGATCTGTCTCGTTGTAATCGATTGTACCGACGATACGGTTTAACGGGCCGTTCAATAATGTTTCGGCCAACATCTTTCCTGCGGCATCTTTCCAACGCAGAATATCTGCACGACGCAAGCCTTCACCCGCCAATTCAATGCAGCGCTCACGACGAATCAGCTCACGCAATGTTTCTTTCGTGCTGTACCTGGCTCTGTCCACAACAGGCATGCCGGCACGGGTACGGATCTGATCCAGATAATCATATACCTGGGCGGAAGGGCCGTTCAATTCATTCTCCGCTTCGGCATACGACAACAAAACTTCGGCATACCGGAACACGATCACACAAGTTCCGGTGCTCCACATATTGGGATACTGGTCGATGGGGTCCAGATATTTCGCCCAAGTGAGACTGGATTTCGAAGCATTGTCGGTGTAGGTGGGATAGTTCTTATTATCCGACTTATCCGCCAGTGTTTTATCCAGCGTGTTCAGCACCGAACCTCTCCAGTCCTGTCCCGGATAAAGAATACTCATCGCCATACGGGGATCGCGGTTGGCAAACGGATGGGCCGCATCATACAAGTTCGACTCTTCCTTCGTTTTACCGTCTGTCATTTCATACATATCCACCAGGTTCTGGGTGGGGACGATAGAGGACCAACCGCCGTCTACATTATTATACATCTGGCCGATCACTCCCAAACCGAATGTATTAGGGATACGCTGGTCGGCAATAATCACCTCTTTCGAATCTGTGCCAGTGAGCTTGAACAAATTGGAATAATCGGGTTCCAGTTCATATTGCTTCAGGTCGATGATGGCCTGGGCAGCCTCTTTAGCCTTCTGCCATTCTCCATAATACAATGCTTCACGCATTTTTATTGCCAGTACACCGCCTTTGCCGATGCGTCCGCGGGCAGCCGGTGTCGTATTAATACCCGTCAAAGCATCTTCCAGGTCTTTGGCTATCTGCTGACGAACTTCTTCTTCGGTATTACGGGGCACCTGGGCTTCTTCAGCTGACTGATAAGAGCCGATGATAGGCACACCGCCATACCACCAGTTCATCTGGAAGTATTTATAAGCACGAATCGCTTTCGCCTGTGCAACCAGGTCATTCTTCGTTGCTTCCGACTTGAATGTTACATTGTCGATATTCTCCAGCACGGTGTTGCAACGGCGAATAGTCGTGAAGCTATAAAATGAACTACCGGGGTTGGAGCTTGACAAAGAACCGTCACCCCAGGGGCGCCAACCTTCCCACGGAAAGTTGTTGTAAGCAATATCTGAACCACAATCGAGATAGAGAATGGCGGTCGGATCCCACAGACCGTTATAACATCCCACCACGAAACTTTCAGCATCCGTTTCGGTCTTCCAGGTGGTGGAAGGAGACAATGCATCATGTGGAGCCGTATCCAGAAAGTCCGAGCAGGATGTAGATAAAAACGCTGCTCCGGCCATTAAATATATTGATAATCGTTTCATAAAATTCAACTTATATTAGATAGTCATTAATAGTTTAGAACGTAACATTTACTCCGAATGAATGGGTAGTAGACAAAGGATAGCTTGACAAACGGGTGCTGACTGTCTCCGGGTCTACATTCAACGGCATAGAATCGAATGTCAGCAGGTTCTCAGCCGAATAATAAATCCTCAGGCTTTGAATACCGGCTTTTTCTATCAGGCTTTTCGGGAAGGTGTAGCCTAACTGTGCAGTCTTCAGACGCAGATAGCTCGTATTCATGATCCAGAAGTCAGACATAACAACGGATGCTTCACTCGGTGACTTACGGGCTTCTGCTACACGGGGCATACTTGCTCCTTTATTTTCGGGTGTCCATGAGTCCAGCCAGGCTGTTGAAGGGTGGCCGGCACTGCCGGAAAATTCACCGAAGGCTTCTTTGGTATAAGCGAAACCGACGTTTGCCGCACCGGTAAAGTTCAGCGTCAGGTCGAAGTTCTTATAAGCACCGTTCAGATTCAGACCGAATGTCATCACCGGATCTTTTGTCTTATAGAGTTCACGGTCTTCGGCAGTGATCTTACCGTCATTGTTGGTATCGACATACTTCAGGTCGCCCCCTTTAAATTTCAGGCCGAACGGATATCCGTCCTGACCGGCATATTTATCCATCCAGGCTTGTGCCTCTTCGTCCGACTGGAAGAAACCGTCTGTTCTGTACACGAACCAGGAATTAATAGGAGAACCGACCTGACGCATGAAGTCGCCATCAGACATACGGTTAACACCTCCCAGGTTTTCTATCTTATTCTTGTTATAGGCAAAGTTGCCGACTACACCGAACTTCCAGTCACCCCATTGGTTAGTGTAGCCCAACTGCATTTCGACACCTCGGTTACGCATGGCACCTACATTATCTTTATAAGCACCCAGCGCAAATTCCGTCGGTACCGGAACTTCCATGATGATATCGGTTGTCTTGCGATCGTAGTAATCGAAAGTAAAGCTAATCTTATTATTGATCATTGCATCTATCCCGATACCCCATGTCGTTGACTTTTCCCACGAAAGGTCTGCTATTTTATAATTACTCTGATAATAACCGGTCGTCAACGCACTTCCGAAAGGATAGTTGGCACCCAGGTTATACGTATTCAACCAGGGATAAAAGTCACCGCCTGTCGGTGTCCCGTCGCTCAAAGCATCCTGGTTACCCAGCATACCCCATGATCCGCGAAGTTTCAGGCTATTCAACCAATTCCTCGTATTTTCCATGAAGCTCTCTTCGCTGATACGCCATGCTGCGGAGAAGGAAGGGAAATATCCCCAACGGTGTCCGGGGGCGAAACGGGAAGAAGCATCCGAACGGAAGTTTGCTTCCAGCAGGTATTTACCGGCATAGTCGTAGTTTACACGACCGAAATAAGAAAGCATATTCAATTTGCGGGTAAAACCTTCGTTGGTTTGGGTAGCCGTAGCACCGGCATTCATATCATCCAGTTCGTTATTCGGGAAGTTTTCGCGGTATTCCTTATTGTAACGCACATCATATTTCTCGGCATGATATCCCAACATCACTTTCAAACCGTGATTACCGAATGTCTTGTCATAGTTCAGCAAAGCATCGAAATTATATCGTGACCAGTTGGTGAAACGTTCTTCCAGGCTGTTCGGACGACTGGCCTGTGCCGGGTCGGTATCCAATTTCATAACGAATGCCTTGAAGTGCTGGTCGTCATTTACATACGAACCGGACACTGTTGCCTTCAGTCCGTCTATGATCTGGTAGTCGACTGCAAGAGAACCGGTAAAGTTCTGGTTGTATTTGTCCACAGTCTGTCCGGAGTCCAGCCAGGCGATAGGGTTACCGTCATTTGTTGCACCATATGTTCCATCCTCATTATAAACCGGAATCATCGGGCTCAGAATATTCAGCTGGCGGATAATCTGGTCCGACCAACCGCCGCCATAATTGGAGTTGGGGTCTTTATAGTCGTTCTTTATATATGACATATTCAAGCGAACCGTCAGTTTCTTCGTGATATTCATATCCAGGTTCGTACGGCCGTTGAATTGTTTACGTTCCGAGTTAGGAAGAATACCGGTTTGTCCCAGATAACCGACAGAAGCCATATATTTCGTATTCTCGGTACCTCCGCTGATATTTACATTGTGTTTATGCAATACACCGGTTTGGTAAGCGGCATCATTCCAGTCTGTGTTCGGATGTCCGTATGGGTCGGAGCCATCCTGAAACAGGCGGATGTCTTCATCACTGTAGCGGTGAGGCTGTCCGTTATCATCGTCGATCCGGTTATACAGCATCGCATATTCGGCCGAACTGATGCGGTCTATTACAGCAGTCGGGCTTGAGACCCCGATATATCCGTTGTAAGTAATACGCGGAGCACCGGTCTTACCACGTTTGGTCGTTATCAGAATAACTCCGTTGGAGGCTTTCGAACCGTAGATGGCGGCAGAGGAGGCATCCTTCAGGACAGAGATACTTTCGATGTCGTTCGGGTCGATACTGTCCATCGAACCGCTCTCGATCCCGTCGATCAGGATGTAGGGAGATGCGTTATTCAACGTTCCGACACCACGGATACGGATATTACTTCCATCTTCACCAGGACGGCCTTCACCGGCTGTGATCGTCACACCCGGCATCAATCCCTGCAAACCGGAGGATACATTCGAGATCGGTCGGCTTGTCAGTTCTTCGCTTGCCACAGAGGCTACGGCTCCGGACAGGTTGGCTTTCTGCTGGGTTCCGTATCCTACCACCACAACTTCGTCCAGCTTTTGCGTATCTTCAGCCAGAGTAATTTTAAGAGTCGATTGTCCTGTGTACTTAATTTCTTGTGTCAGATAGCCGATGAAAGAGATCTGGATCACATCCCCGGCTTTTACATCCAGTACGAAGTTACCATCCATGTCGGTGACAGTACCGTTCGTTGTTCCTTTTACGACAATAGAGGCACCGGCAACAGGGCCGAAATCGTCGTTAACTGTTCCTTTTAAACTCTTTTGTTGCTGAGAAATGTCAACTTTGAATGTTGCCGTACTGTCGGAAGCATGTGCTGTCCCTCCGGAGCACAATGTGGCTGACAACAACAAAAGGCTGACTGGTCTTACGATTTTCAACATAACAATTGCTTTTTGTTTAATAATACTAGTAACTTTATAAATAAGATTTAAGGAGATTAACTCACTTTACTTATAGATTCACCTTATTCATGGTATTAACATTTACTCTTTCTGTAAAAATCTTATCCCTATGAAACCACAGTTCTTACAGAACTAATTTAATACCGACCCTGCAAATGTAATATTAATTTTATAATAAAACATTAAATTGTGCAGATTATTCAGTAATAGTCAAGTCGTTGGAGATCGTTTAATAATAATAACGTTTAAACTAAAGTTAATCCATTATAAAGGTAGATGATTGTCTCTTTAGAGTTAATATGCTGAAACCATGCTATTTGTGAAATAAGAAAAGCCATAGTTCTGTAAGAACTCAATACAAAAACGCCACATATCTTATTTTAAAAAAGGCAAAGCAAATGATCAATACAGATACCGCCATCCACCATGCTAATAATCTTTTATATAAATAACCAATTATAACAAATCCGGCGACAATCACCATATATAGTAAGTCCATTATAAGAATACCTTTTACAAAGCCGGATAGAATTATATAAAAACTTATCTGTAACTTTATCGCCATATCTATTATAACCTTAGATAACATGACAAATAAAACTCTATTAAGTACCGTGGTTCTTGCCTCTATGGCACAATTCGCGGCAGCCGGTAATGCCGGTGAACAATCGCATCCCAACATTATTCTGATCCTATGCGACGATATGGGATTTTCAGATTTGGGATGTTACGGAGGAGAAGTTAAGACTCCGAACATTGATTTTTTGGCAGAGAACGGAGTGCGTTTCAGCCAGTTCAAAAACACCGGACGCAGTTGCCCCAGCCGTGCCGCCCTCCTGACCGGACGTTACCAGCATGAAGCGGGAATGGGATGGATGACGGCTGTCGACGAGCACCGGCCCGGATACCGCGGACAGATATCTGCCGATTACCCGACTATCGCCGAAGTCCTCAAAGCAAACGGATATGCGACCTATATGAGTGGGAAATGGCATCTGACAGTACAGGGCGCATTCGATAAACCGAACGGTAGTTATCCCACACAACGAGGGTTCGATAAATATTACGGTTGCCTGAGCGGCGGCGGAAGCTATTACACCCCGACTCCCGTCTATTCGAATACGGACCGTATCACGACATTCCCCGACGACTTTTATTATACAACGGCCATTACGGATTCGGCCGTCAGTTTCATCCGTAGCCATCCGGCCGATGTCCCGATGTTCATGTATCTGGCGCATTATGCCCCTCACAGGCCGTTGCAGGCACCCAAAGAACGGGTGGAAGCATGCCGGCAACGGTATAAAGTAGGATATGACGTCCTGCGCCAACAACGTTTCGATCGACAGAAAGAGATGGGATTGATGAATGCCGGAGATACCCTCCCCATCCATCAGAAAGAATTTGAAGGAGGACGCCCGGCCTGGACAAGTCTCACTCCCGAACAACAGGAAGCATGGATAACCGAAATGGCTACCTATGCCGCCATGATTGAAATAATGGACGACGGTATCGGGGAAGTTATTGCTGCTACCAAAGAAAAAGGACTCTATGAAAACACCGTCTTCCTCTTCCTGAGTGATAACGGTTCAACCAATGAAGGGGGTTTTATTGCCCAATTACTGGCCGACCTGAACAATACGCCTTACAGAAGTTACAAACAATGGTGTTTCCAGGGAGGAACCAGTACGCCTTTTATCGTTATGTACGGCGATCCGCAAAAGAATGTTCTCAAAGGGAAGTTCAATCGCGAATTCAGTCATATTATAGATGTAATGCCGACCTGTCTGGATATGGCTTCGGTTGAATATCCCGGACAATTCAATGATAAAAAGTTGAGTACCACCGAAGGCAGAAGCCTGATACCCGCCGTCCAAAACAAGACGTTGGAACCACGCGACCTGTTTTTCGAACATCAGACCTCATGTGCAATCATTTCGGATGGCTGGAAACTGGTTCGTAACAGCGGCAAACAGTCCTGGGAGTTGATCGACCTGATGAACGATCCGTTTGAAGAAAACGATCAGGCAGCCTTATACCCGGAAAAAGTAAAGGCATTAGAGAGTAAATGGAACCGATGGGCCGAAGAAAAACATGTCTTTCCTTTTGAATACCGTCCCTGGGGAGAACGTATTAATTACTATAAATCGCTCCATCCGGATCAAAGCGGAAAGGATTAAATGTTACAAAAGTCTCACTATGGCACACAGATGCCACAGATTAAGCAGATGAACACGGATAAGTGTGCCATAGTGAGACCTTTTACTACTTATCAAATTCCTTTTTCAATTCTTTTATGGCTGGCAAAGCAAACGAGATCAATCCGATCATTCCCACCAGTCCTCCACCGATGATAAATGTATTTCCAATACCGATCGTATCCGCCAGAAATCCGGTACTCAACAATCCGATCATCGAAGGCAACAGACTAACACTCATATAAAACGAGAACACACGTCCCATCACCACCGGATTAATACGTGTCTGTACCACCGTCGTAAAGGAGGCCATATAAAGAGAACCGGATATACCGCCGACCGCCGTCAATACGACAAACAACGGGTAACCTGAAACCGGCAGAATACCAGACAGTCCGAACGTAACTCCCAACAGGATATACATCCAGTTTATCAATGAAATCTCATTCAGCTTAAACTTCTTCATCCCCAGAAAAGCACCGCCCAGCAAGGCGCCTATTCCCCAGGCTGCTTCAACCAGACTGATCTGAAAAGCATTCCCTGAATAATGGTCCAACGTCATCAACGGAAACAAAACACTGACCGGCATAATAAAGAAGGTAGCAATGATAGAAAGGATAAACAACCACGACAATCCGTTTTGTGCACGGACCTCTGTCAAGGCTTCCTTCGCTTCTTTCAAGAGATGTACTTTCTGCGTTTTTTCCGTATTATCCGGATCGGGGATTTTCACAAACAAGAGTGAAGTACATGCCAGAGCCGCACCAATCACATCCAGCAGCAAGATATTCGTCATCTCCATAAAAGAGATGAAAAGCGCAGCCAGTGCCGGCCCGGCAATATTACAGGCAGACTGGATAATCTGGTTGATGCCGGCAATACGAATCAGTTCCGACTTCGGAGCCAGCAAAGGGACCGACGCCTGCATGGCCGGCATATGAAAAGCCGAACCTACCGAACGTAAAGCCAACAAAATATAAATATGTTCGATCTTCGCTATATCCAGGTAGAACAGGACAGCCAGGATCAATGTACAGAAAGCGATAAAGCTATCTGCCAGTATCATCACCCGCTTCCTTTTCCAACGGTCGATAAAGATACCGGTAAACAGTCCCAATACTGATTGCGGAAGCATGGCTGCTATGGCAGCAAAAGCCAACACTTCTGCCGATTTCGTTTCAAAACTAAGCCATAGGATGATTGCAAAATTAACGATTGAACTGGTCAGGATAGAGAAGAACTGACCGGTCCATATAATGGCGAATACTTTTTTCCAGTTATTCATAACTTCTTTTATAATATAACAATAATAGATACAGGATTCCCCCACGGTTCCGGGAAATCGGCAATATAAACTCAGAAGACAAAAGGATCTTATCCGTTTATCACACCAAATAAATGATGCCTGATTTAGAAGTTATTGAACACATAAAGATTATTTTATTTTCTGCAAGTATACGAATAAAATATGAATTACCAAACGATGATTAATAACGATGTTGTTTTTTCGCTATACCTCCCAGCATTTCCACCAGCGGTTGGCGCAGATATATACAATATACTGGCGTACCTGATAATTGGGGAATTTCCGGCGGGTATCATCGGCGTACTTCTTTACCTGCTCCACATCTTCAGGTCGGGGGTCTGAAAATTCCAACATCTTTTCGGCATCTTTAGCCTTGAAGTATTTGAACTCTACGACACGGTCGTCGGTATAATAATCCGTGCCGGGAATACCGGTCATCTCGAAATCGGAACGCCCCACCGAATTGTTTTGCTCAATGGCAAAGGTGTAACAATTACTCAGATAACGGGAAACCAATTCATAGAATGAACAACGGATGAAGTTTTCATTTATTTTATCAAAGACCTGGGCGGGGAACTGTCCGAGGTATTGTTCGAAATAATTCTGCACGAGCGGTTCCAGGCGGCGGTCGCCGTCATATTTCCGGTAGGTAGGCACATAACGTTGTGCATTTCCTTCTATACGGTTCAAATCGTTATAATAATCCATATAGACACTGCGCATAGTCATATTCGGAAGCGATGTCACATAGTTATCTCTGATCGTAGTCATACCCAGATAGAACAGGCTGATCGGATAAAACTCTTTGTTGAAGAACTTTTGCTTATTGAATTTGCTGGACAGGTCGGCTACGTTATAGGCCAGTTCATCATCGATAATCAGCGCGTCGAGCATCGCTTTCGCATTGTCGAGCGACATGGTCAAACGACGGATCCAGTTGATATCCGTACGGAGGTTCTCGTCAACCATTTCTTCGGGAATACTGCCGCCATTGACAGCAAATTTCTTAAAGAAATAGGTCAGGATAGTGGCATTAAACAACCGTTCGGCTTTCGGTTTAAAGCGATAGCCATCGTAGTTGTTTACGATAAGTTGCCATATCTCGTCATAACGGTCCTGGCTGCCCACATACTTATCGAGCACATAACGCAAATACGTTTCCGTTTCCGCATACGTAAAACCAAGCATATTCAAGAATGAAGGTTCCAGGGTCAATATTTCGGCTATATTGTAACCACTGGTCAAGTCGTCCATTGTGACAGGCAATACGCCGGTACAGAAACAGGTGCGGATGCTTCCTTCACCGATACCAGCCTTTATCACTTTAAAGAAGGTGCGAAGGAAACTGTCTTTAGTAGTCACCTGTTCATACAGCGGATCGTTGTAAGCTGTAAGCAGCTGGTTGGTGAAATTATCGTATTCGTCTATCAGCACGTAGACTTTAGGCAAGCCATGTTCACGGGCATATCCTAAAGCTTCTTCCAACATTTTTGAGGCATTACCTTTAGTAGTAAACTGAAAGTCGCCGAACAAATCCCGGTTATGTGTCACCATAATCTCGACCGGAATACAATTCAAATCATTGAAGTTCCGTTCCAATCTGTCCATATCGTTCGCCATTACCATCTTTGAGAAGTCATAGCGCACAATCATATATTGGTTATGTTCCGGGGTAGGATGGCTACCGATCCAGGTTCCACCGAAAAGTTCATCAAAGCGTGCCGCCCTGGTACGATCATAATAACAGGCCAGCGTAGAGATAAGCAGACTCTTGCCAAAACGGCGCGGGCGGAGGAAAACAGGGGCATTATAATATTCCAGTTTACTGATATAGTTGGTCTTATCCACATAATAAAAACCACGTTCGCGTAAATCGACGAAATCGGCAACTGCATAAGGTATCGTCATTGTAGCCATACTCGCTTTGTTTTATATTCAACAAGAGCAAAGGTACGAAAGTTTTCGGTACAACAAAACGAAGGCTGCGGGATTCACATCCGACAGCCTCCTACACTAACCCTTAACTTTAACCAATGAAAAACAATAATCTACTTAATTAGTTTTTTAGCGAAGCGATTGCGGCTTCGTAATTCGGTTCGTTGGTAATTTCAGGAACCAGTTCCTCATATACCACCTTACCAGCTTCGTCGACTACTATCACGCCACGGGCCAGTAACCCTTTCAGCGGACCGTCAACCATCAGCATCCCGTACTTATCTTCAAAGCACGAACAGCGGAATGCAGAAAGTGTAATCACTTTATCAATACCTTCCGTAGTACAGAAGCGTCCGTGCGCAAAAGGCAAATCTTTCGATACAGCCAACACTACAGTATTTGGCAAAGAAGCAGCTTCTTTGTTGAAACGTCTCACCGAAGCAGCACATACGGCTGTATCCAAACTCGGAAAAACATTGATTACAACGTTCTTTCCTTTCAGTTCTTTCAGTGATAATTCAGATAAGTCACTTTTTACTCCTTTGAAATCGGGAGCCTCTGCTCCGACTGCCGGTAATGTTCCGTTTGTATTTACTTCCAGATTACCTTTAAATGTTATCTTTGCCATCTTTGTAGTATTTTATGTTTTTGTTACTAAAAAGCGACGTACAAATATAGGCCGCTTTGTATGACTAAAACAAACGTTAATGAAGAATGTTTTTCCTTTTAACTCTTTTTAATCACTTGCCCTAAGAACTGTTTTTCTATCTTTGCCGCAAAATAGAACGACATGAACTGGTTAATTATTTGCGGACTTCTTATTATCATTGTTTTACAAATCTTATTCCGCCCGAAAGAGGATAAATCCGATACACAAAACGAACTGAAACGCTTGCTCGATGAAATGCAACGTTCTTTCGAACGCATTGAAAAAAACTTCCGGGAAGACTTCCGGCTGAACCGCGAAGAGGGCCGTATCGTTGCCCGCGACAACCGGGAAGAACTGACCCGCTCCATGAACGAATTCAGGGAGGCTTTCGACCGGGGCATCGCTTCTTTCAACAACCTCCAACGGGAAAAGTTCGCCAACCTCGACGAACAGCAGCGCCTGCTGGTTGCCAACACCGAAAAGCGCCTGGATGAAATCCGCGTCACAGTAGACGAAAAATTACAGAAGACACTGAACGACCGCATCGGCCAGTCTTTCCGCCTCGTTACCGAACAACTGGAAAGCGTGCAGAAAGGTTTAGGGGAAATGCAGACACTGGCGCAGGACGTTGGCGGTCTGAAACGGGTACTGAGCAATGTGAAGACACGAGGAAACATCGGAGAAATACAACTGAGCATGTTGCTGGAACAAATACTGGCACCGGAACAATACGAAGCGAACGTACACACCCGCAAAGGTTCGGACGCGGTCGTGGAATTTGCCGTCAAGCTCCCGGGGCGCGACGATATCCGCGAATACGTTTACCTCCCCATCGACGCCAAATTTCCCAAAGATATTTATGAACAATTGCTGGACGCTTACGACAATGCCGACCCGCAGGCTATCGAGACAGCAGGCAAGTTGCTCGAAACAACCATCAAAAAGATGGCTAAAGACATTTCCGACAAATACCTGGCTCCCCCCGCGACGACCGATTTCGGTATTATGTTCCTTCCTTTCGAAGGAATATATGCAGAAGTAGTGCGCCGCTCCGCCCTGTTGGATGAGTTGCAACGGACCTATAAGGTAGTCGTAACCGGCCCTACCACCCTTGCCGCTATCCTGAACAGCCTGCAAATGGGTTTCCGCACGCTGGCCATCCAGAAACATTCCGGCGAAGTATGGACCATACTCGGTGCGGTAAAGAAAGAGTTCGAAAAGGTAGGCGGCATGCTGGAAAAAGCGCAGAAGAACCTGCAAACGGCCAGCGGCCAGATAGAAGAAGTGCTCGGAACCCGTACCCGCGCCATCCAACGCAAGCTGAAAGACGTAGACACCCTGAGCGGCCGTGAAGCCCGTGCAATCATACCGGAATTGGGACCGTTGACGGAGGAAGAGGAAGAATCATAAAAAATACCTATCTTTGCCACCTCAACAGAATGGATATATGAAAAATGATGGCTTTACTTTCCGCAAGCGGCTACGGAGTTTCCGGTATGCGTTCAACGGGATACGTTTGTTGATCACGAAGGAGCATAATGCCTGGATACATTGTTTTGCAGCTGTATGCGTGGTGATTGCCGGTGTTCTTCTGGGGTTGTCGCGCATGGAATGGGTTGCTGTCGTAATCGTGATCGGTGCCGTGCTGGCAGCCGAAGCCGTCAACTCTGCGCTGGAAGCTATTGCCGACTTTGTATCGCCCGAATATAGCGAAGCAATCAAACGGACCAAAGACCTGGCAGCCGGAGCCGTATTGTTAATGGCGATTGCCGCCGCAATAGTAGGCGGAATCATCTTTTTTCCCAAGCTGATTGCTTTATGTTGAATCCGTACGTTTTAAACAAATCAGAACATTTTAAACAAAACAGAACAAACAATAGTTATTTCAAATATTCACTATTAATTTTAATTACACATAACAATGAAACTTCCCGAAGACCCGACGATGCTTTTCAGCGTAGTTAACATGAAACTGCGCGACAAATATGCATCCCTTGATGAATTATGCCGTAAGATGGACGTAGACAAGGACATGCTTGTCCATAAACTTGCCGTTGCCGGCTTTGAATACATTGCTGAAAACAATAAGTTCTGGTAACTTCCGTTTCTACTTTGCATCAACAAAGAAAATATGAAACGAACAACCTATCTTTTTACCTTTCTTCTGGCATTCATGGTCTGCTTCAACAGCCATGCACAAGAAGTCAAACTAAGCGGTAGCCGTAATGCCGTCCGTAAATCGGGCGACGTGCTGGCCTGCCTTACTCCTGCGGCGAGCCTGGCAACCGTGCTGATCCTTCAGGACTGGCAGGGGTTGAAACAGGGTGCACTGGCCGGTGTAAGTACGGTCGGCATGACCTATGCGCTGAAGTATCTGGTAAAGAAAGAACGTCCCGACGGTAGCGACAACCATTCGTTTCCTTCCATGCATACCTCCGTATCGTTTACAGGCGCTGCTTTTATCCAGCGCCGTTACGGTTGGAAATGGGGTATCCCGGCGTATGCCGTAGCAACCTATGTAGGATGGAGCCGTACGTATGCCAAGAAGCACGACTGGTGGGATGTGGCCGCCGGAGCCGCCATGGGTATCGGCAGTGCCTATATCTTCACCCGTCCGTTTGCCCAAAAGCACAACCTGACCCTCAGTCCGCTGGCCGGTGACAAACATTTCGGCATTTATGCTTCCATGACCTTCTGAGCATAACTGATATAACGGAATAGAAAAAAGCAGCCCGGACGTGTACTCGCTACAGATCCGGGCTTAATTACAAGTCTATATGTGACTAACTCTATATTCTTTGAGGTTTTAATCATTCGTAATGTAAAGCATCGGCCGGTTGCAGCTGTGCCGCTTCGTTGGCCGGATACCAAATACCGGCAATAATCATCCCGGCGATCAGCAGGAAAGTGACCAGCATCCCTCCCGCAAAACGCAGGAGGCTGTTATCCATCAGGTTCGAATCGATCAGATTGGCAAAAGCAATATTCAGACAGATGACAACGGCCGGAATAAACGCAAGTGTCAGCAACACGAGCCCTTCGCCCAACACCGTCATCCTCAACTGCCCCCGTGTAGCCCCTAATGCCATCCGAAGTCCCATTTCCCCCTGCCGCTGACGGGTACGGAACCAGAAAGTACCGACAATCCCCAGAAAGATATTCACCAGCAGGAAAAGCAGGATGGCCAAACGCGTTTTCATCTCCCCTTTTCCGTCCCGCAAAGCATCTTCCCTTATATTGGAAAGCGGGATAATATTCTGAAGATAGAGGTTACCGATCTCCACCTGGTCACTCTTCTCCTGCATAAATGTATCGGCAAAGTTCCTGTCGGCTTCCGGTTTAACCCGCACGGATACCTCCATCCAGGGTAACATCTCTGCCGAGACGGTCTTTACCTGCGCCTCACTCTGATTAATATAAATCCTTGCTCCCACCTTGCTAAATTCCGACCGGCGGACCTCCTGGCTAATTCCGCCGATGGTCATCGTTCCGGAATTATTATTTGTATAAACAGTCTGTTTTACTGCGTCCTTTACACTTTTCTCCGGAAAAAGCCTCTCTGCCGCATCCCGGGTTATAATAACCTTCATACCGCCTATCCCCTCTTTCAGTTCTTCAGGATTTCCGGAAATAGCGGAACCAATACGATATACATCGAAATACTCCGGAGTAACAAACTGGATACGGCAGGAAACAGCATCCGAAAGCGTATCCCGGCGAAGAGGCTGGTAATTATCCATGCTATTATAAGGAACGCCAAACCTGGATAAAGCCACTTCTTCCACGCCCGGCATCCTGCGTATGCGCTCCATCGCCTCCCACAAATCTTCACCGGCTTTGGCGGGGTGTTCCCCAGGTGTCAAATACCCTTCGGCCCCCTCTTCCCGGGCGTTAAACTCAAACTTATAGGTATGGTCGAGGTCGAAACCGACCGGTGCACTGAACGTATATAATACGACCAGCAAATAATCTACAATATACCACAGGCAAACCGTCACAAGCAACAATTCCCCCAACAACCAGCTATTACTTTTCCGCTGGTTCCATATTAATTTAATGATATGTTTGATCATCTTCGTACTATTTTAACGGTTTAGTTTTCATTCAAAGCTTCTACCACCTCTTTGCGCGACATCCGGTAAGCAGGTATTCCGGCAGACAGCAGGTTCAGTATCAGGCAGAACAGGAATGCATAGAGGAATATCACCGGATTAAGCAACTCAGAAACAGACAGCATCGGTGTCCCTCCGAACACGGAAGAGATGGAGCCGAAGCTATTACTCAGCAACCAGGTTCGCAACAAAAAGATGGCGATGTAAGAGAAGAGCAGTCCGACCACCCCACCCAGCAAGGTCAGAAACATATTCTCCGACAGTATCTGCACCAGCAGACGGCCTTTGGTCGCTCCGAACGCCTTGCGTATGCCAATCTCCGGCAGACGGCTGCGCATCCGTGACAAGGTCATGCCGGAAAGATTGATTGCAGGCACCAACAGCAGAATCACGATAATCAGCAAATACTGCACGATCGTCCTTGTCTTGTCAGGTCCGATAGCCCTCACTCCTTTAATCTCCAATTCAAGCTGCGTATCTGGTTGATCGTATAACACGAGCTTATAATCCTTCAACGAACTGTTATATTGCGCTTGCAGGTTGCTTATTTCTTTCCTGATTGTATCGAAATCGGATGCCGAACGGGCCAGGATAATCACCTGGAACCATCCCGTTATATTCTCCGCCCAGGAATCATCGCTCAAATCGGCAGCCGAAGCCGTATAAGGAATCCACGCCTCCGCATATGCCGCTTTGGCAATTGTAGAAATATCCTTTACCACCCCGCCAACCGTGTAAGGCTTATAAGCGATCATAATCGTTTTGCCGGCAGCATCGGCCGTGCCATATAACCGGCGGGCGGTCGACTCGCTGATGACTACCTTCTTTATACCCGAAGACACTTCCTCTTTCGTATAAGGACTGCCGGATATAAACTCGAAGTTGAAGACCTTCCAGAACACATCGTCGGTAAACATCATCAGGCAATCTTTCTTCTCCTTCCCGCCCGGCAAAGAAGCCAGCAAGCTGCGGCAGGGAGAGATAAACGACACAGCCTCGGGTGTTTTCAACGGTAGGAAACACGCTTTGACCGTACGCAAGGAAAGATAACCGTTCCCGTACTGCTCCCCTTTATAGGTCCGTCCGCCCCACCGCACATACATCGTCCGGTCGCGGTTGTCCTCGGGAGAATAGTTTTCGACACGTACCTGATACGTGATCACCATCACCATGATCAGGCAGATAGCCAATGCCGTCCCCAGGATAGAGATCAGGGCCAGGAGTTTGTTCTCCTTCAGCATGGCTAGTGCTTGTTTTAAATAGATCTTATACATAATGTCAGTATTTGTTTATTCGTAATGCAAGGCTTCCGCCGGTTCGAGACGGGCCGCCTTACGGGACGGATACCAGATAGCCAGTGTAATGATAACGGCCAGCAACAGCCAGGTCAGCAGGCTGACAAGCAACAGGCGACCGGCAGTCACCTCCATCACCTCCGTACTCAGCAGGCCGGCAAAGGCCACGTTCACACAGATCAGCAAGGCGGGTACGGCGGTTATGGTCAGTATCATCAATCCTTCGCCGATAAGCAACTGTTGCAGGCGGCGGCGACTGGAACCGACGGCCATGCGAAGCCCTAACTCGTTACGGCGGCGGTTCACACGGAACCAGAACGTCCCGATCACAGCCAGGAAGACATTGATCAGCAAAAAGATATTGACCGCAATGTCCAGCTTTCCCCCACTCGTATTCATCGAAGTCTCCAGATAGTTCGTACGCACATCAGGGTAATATTGCACGTTAGCCAGCCAGAAGTTGCCTGCCGCCAGCCGGTGCTTCATCTCTTTCTTAAAACGGACGGCATATTCGGGAGCACTCTCCGACGCCGCATTCGGACGGACACGGAAACAGATCTGCATCTTCCCCAGCTCCTGTTCACTCATCTGCAGGATACTCCGCTCTTTCATCTCTTTAAAGACAATCGAAGGCGGCTGGCTGAACTCTTCCCGCTTAACGGCTTCCGTCACTCCCTTCACACGGTAACGCAAGGTGTCATCCTGAAGGATTAGCAACTCCCGGCCGCCCACCTGGGTCGAGCTGAAACATTTCATTGCCATCGGCTCACTGAGCAGGATACCTTCCTGAATAGCGGAAGCCAGTTCGTCCGGCGAACCACCATCGGCCGCATGTATATCGAAGACACGGAAGTAACCGGGCGTAACACTGAAGTCGAAAGCATTCCGGTAAATAGAATCTTTCTCCTGAAAATAAGTATCCGAGTTGGACATATAGGTATAAGGCATCGAAGCCTCGTTCGCCAGGCCTACCACCCGCACGTCGGGATGCGTTTCCAACTGGCGGATGATACGCATGAAATCCTCTCCCGCCCCCTGGCTCCCCTGTTCGTAGGCAATATAGGAAGCGCTGGTGGAAGGGCGCACGGCCAGCGTCACCTTATAGACATCCTCAAACGAGTATCCCATCGGTTGCGCCTGTGTGATCCGGCTCATCGTCATCCGGTCGACGGCGTACCAGAGCAGTACGAAGACGACAAGCAGTTCTATAAACACCCAGGTATTACTGCGGCGTTGTGTCTTGATCAGTTTCAGTATATGTAACAGCATATCTATTCCTTTTAATAGTGGTTTAACGACTCAGTAATATTCACACGGATCGCACGCCAGGCAGGGATCATCGACGACATCAGGTTCAACAGGAAGCAAACCCCGAAAGCATAGCCGAACACCGCCGGGCTCAGCAGCATCCCGACTGTCAGCTCCGTCTGCACACTGCCCTGCACCATCGCAATGATACCCGGCGTAAGCAGCAACTGCTGAAAGAGCGCCACCATCCCATACGATACCAGCAGCCCGACCAATCCGCCCGGCAGCATCAGCAACAGGTTCTCGATCAGTATCTGCGTCAGCAGCCGGTTCTTACGCGCCCCGAAAGCCTTCCGCACCCCCAGTTCGGAGATACGGTCCTGCATCCGCGAAGCGTTCAGGCCGGACAGGTTCAGCGCCGGAATCAGCAGGAAAAGAAAGATCAGAAACAGGAGCATCAGGTAAACCGCCGTCACGGAACCGCCCATCACGAACTGGCGGACCACATGCGTCAGATGCGTCTCCACCCCGTTCATCATACTGAGCTTTCCGTCGGCCAGGGTCGTATTATAGCGGTCGATCATCTCTTCCAGTTCACGGCTCACCTCGTCGACTCCCATCCCGTCGGCAGGCAGGATACAGACCGTCAGCAAGCCGACCGATACATCGCGCTCGTCGGAAGCCCCCATGACCAACGGCATCGAGGTATAAGGCACCCACATATCGGCATACACGGAGGGAGTCACGGCGGAGACATCCTTCACCACGCCGCTAACGGAATATTCGGTATCGTCCAGCAGGATACTTTTCCCCGTCACGCCGGTCGCCGTCGAAAAGATACGGCGTGCCAGCGATTCGGAAACGACCACCCGGGGGAAACCCGACTGGAACTCCTCCTCACTGAACGGTTTCCCTTCGACGAAAGAAAAAGAGAAGAGGCACCAGAAGCTATTGTTCGTACCCATCACCTGCACCTTCTGGGGGTCGTCTCCCCCGGGAATCTGCACATAGGTGTCGCCATAAAGCAGGCTGGTGATGGCCGTATTGGTCATAAGCGCCACCTCCTTTGCCGACTTCAACGGCATCAGGCATTCTTTGGCGGAACGGATGCCCCAGAAAAAGTTACTGTTTCCTTTCCCCCGTTCATATTTCATCTGGTCGATATACAAGTATTTGCCGCGGTGCACTTCAGGTGTGATGTCAGCTGTACGGATATGGTACACGATCGCTATCACCATCACCATCGAAATGGCAAGTCCCGTCCCGATGATATACACCCCGCTGTAGAAGCGGTTTTGCCTCATCAGGTTCCAGGCTTGTTTGAAGTATTGTTTATACATGATACGGTTTTATTTGTTATGCCGGACTAAAAGCAAATGCCGTGCCACAAATATAACAAACTGAATATAAGAGATTAACACAAACCCAACAGTGTTCAATACTGAACACTCGTTCCAATATCGAACACTATAAGCAGAAGCTGATAACCGCCATCAAAAACTATCGCACAGGCAACTCAACCTTCTCACAGAGCTCCAAATACTTGCCTCTAAAGATAAGCAAAATCAGTCCCAGCTGCGTCAAGTATTTGGTCTGTGCCACCAATGGGTCGGCAGCATAGCGCTGCAACTGTCCGACGGCCTCGTTGCGCAGGTCTTCAAAATCGCCGTCGGAGGCGGCAACCCTAAGATATGTCACTTTAACAATATAGCTGTAAGCGATGAGCGGCTGATGAAGTCGGTCGGGCATCATGTAAAAGCCGTCATAACCTTTAGTCGCTTCATATTCCGGTCGTATTATATAACCGTTCACCATCCCCAGGTAAGCCATCAGAAAACTTTTCACATGCGCTTCGCCTTCGATAAAGTCACGTATCAGGTCTTGCCGTTCCAATTCAGAGGCGAGATAGCGGAAGACGGGTTCCCATTCGCCTTTGTAGGCCATGTTCACTACCAGATCGGACAGGGCGGACAGGTCGAGCGGGATAACATTGTTTACGTTGTAAGCTTCAATCAAGAGGGAATAAACTTGATGACGAACGGTGAAGTTTGGAATTCCCAGCATGAGCATCTCATGTTCAGCCACATGGGGAAACAGCAAACCGAAGTAATAGAGCAGGCTTTTGAAATTATCCGGCCAGACAAGCGATTCCACGGGATAACCGATATCAATTCCGGCAGATATCATCCCGTTGCCCACCACCTCTTCCATAATGGAGGCATACATTCCGGATAGCCTATTGGTACGAATAAAATGGCGCAACCCGGCATAATCGGAATATACATTTCCGTCGACCATTTGGTAAGGTACTTCTTTATGAGGTATGTAATAATTAAGAAAGTAGAGCGTCAACACCGGATTGTATATTCGTACTTTTATAGCATCCTCCGAAAAGCAGCAACCACCACACCACAGCGTAATAATCTCCATTATCTTGTCAATGGGATCAGATAATAAAAGCTCGGAGTCATAATACTCCAGCATATCTGTTAATTCAGACTCATAAAAACCCATAAGTCCGTTAAAATACACATCGTCACTCATATCCGTCCCAAAACCAACACTTTTTCTCACAATAGGAGAAATGCCGGTGATAAAGGCCCGCTTAATCGCCCGATCGCCTATAGTCCCCGCCTTAATCCGGGCAAAGAAACGTTGGAAAAAGCTATCCTCACTTATTAATATATTATAATCACCCTGTCCCTTACGGGCCAGGATATCATTGGCGAAGTTGTCATATTCGTCAATAAAGAGATAGATAGGAAGATTGAGAGTGGTTGCCTTTGAAATTAGATAAGCGAACTTGGCATCGGCCGAAGGTTGCGCCATCAGTTCGTCGCGGAAGCCAGGTGCAAAGAAACGGGCATAGTTGTCGGCAAACTCCATAAAGCGAAAGCCACAATGTTGTTCGAACGACTCGAATACTTTATCCGGCATCGGGTTCACATCCGAGAAGTCAAAACTCAGGATCAGGTACCTTCCCTGCTCGGCTGTCGGGTTATCGAGAATGTGACATCCGACAAACACTTCTCCGAAGCGGTCTTTACGATTGATATCATAATACCAGGTTAGCATATTGATAAACAATGACTTCCCGAAGCGGCGGGGACGGGCCAGAAAAAAGTAAGACTCCGCCTGCTCAATCCGGGGGATATACTGTGTTTTATCCACATAGTAATAATTATCCCTCTGAATGCGGGCGAAGTCTGTCAACCCGTACGGTATATTCTTTGCTTCCATATCTGACTGTATTTATTGATCGACAGGAACAAATGTACGGATTTATTGTGACAGAAGGCAGAAAAAGTTTAAGTAATACCAAACATTCCCTATCCCCTATTCATAATGCAGCGCCTCAGCCGGCTCGATCTTTGCTGAGCGGTGTGCAGGATACCAGGTAGCGAGAAGGATCACCGGCAGCAATAATAATAGCGACAGCGCGGTGTCGAGCAAGAAGCGGCCCACTGTCAGGTCCATATTCTCCGTGGCGAGCAAATCCATCCGATAGATATTCAGGCAAACCAGCAGGGCAGGCACGAATGCCACGGCAAACAGACAGACGCTTTCCCACAGCAGCCACTGTTGTATTTTCCTCCGCGAAGCTCCCAAAGCCATCCGCAGGCCAAGCTCCTCCCGGCGGTATTCGATGCGGAACCAGAACGTACCGATTACTCCTAAAAACAGGTTCAGCAGAAAAAAGACTGTCAGCAAGACACGGTATTGTATCGTTTCCGAGATATGATAGGCATCGAGCAGATTCTGCCGCACCTTCTTGAACGGCACGATCGAGGAGAAAGAATAATTCCCCGCATCCATCTGCATCCAATCCTTAAAGGAGGCTTCGAAGACCCGCCTGTCAGCATTCGAACGGAGGCGGAAACAAATACCTATACGACTGAAGAGTCGGTTTTCTCTCATCCTCCTCCAGCTATTTTCCGGCATCAAGCTGATTATTACCGGGAAAGGACGCGTATACTCATGCTGCTTCATATCGGGCAATACGGCCATGACGACTGATCCGATCGAATCTTTCTCATCCCAATATACTCTCTTTCCGGCAGGTGAAATATCGCCGGGGAACAACCGACGGGCGCCAAGCCGGGTAAGAATCACTTTCTCCCCCAGCCTTTCGCCCAGTTCCTGCGGCGTCTCCCCATTGAGTCCGTAGAGGCGGAAAACACGGAAATAGTCTTTGGTTACGTGGTAGATATTTGCACCAGTCTTCAGGGTATCGTTCCACAAGGTCGTAGAGGAACTCCCACCGTAATACGGATAATAAAACTGCCCAAGGCAGAGACATTCGATATCCGGATGGTTACGGATACGGTCGACGATACGCTGGAAGTTGCGCGAAGGTTCTTCGCTGCCCTCTTCGTAAGCGATAAACGAGGGACTACTTTGCGGAGTCATGGACAGTTTGACCAGATAGGTATCGGTAATGTCGGCACCAACGGGGGTACGCGCTGTCAGATAAAGTACGGAGAAGAAATCGACCAGCACCCATATCAGGATGAAGATAAGGAACAGTTCGAGAACGATCCAGCCGTTACTGCGCCGCTGGTTATATATCAGTTTAAATAAATGACTTGTCATAACTTATTATTTATCATTAATAGCCTTTACAATAGAAACACGCGTAGAAAGCCATGCCGGCAACAAGGCGGACAGCAAGTTCAGCAACAAACAGAACCCGAAGGTGATAAAGAACACCGGAAGATTCAGCAACATGCCGGGCGAAAGACTCACTTCGCCAGTCATCTGTTCGATGCCAAACAACAGGTTGCGCAGCAGAAACACCAGCAGGAAGGAGAACAGCAAGCCTACTATTCCCCCCAGGAACGTGTAAAGGAAATTTTCGGTCAACACCTGCACGATCAGCGTCGCGCGGCTTGCCCCGAAGGCCTTGCGCAATCCCAGTTCGGGAATCCGCTTCACCATGTCGGAGGAGGAAAGCCCCGAGAGGTTTACGGCAGGGACAAGAAGGAAGATGCACAGCAGCAATCCGTATTGCATCAGTTGCTTCGAAGGCGATGTGCGCCAGTCGAGCTCCGAGAGGATGAAAGTGCGCCATGTCCGCACATCGCCCCTTTCATTGGCAATATATTCCCAGTCTTTCAGCGTCGTGTTGTAGCGTTTGCGGTTCTGGTCTATCTCTTTCCGGAGCACAGACAGATCGTCGATGCTCCGGCAACGGATGCAGAGTTCAAGCATTCCGAGTACGCCTTCCGCCCCATCGGAGATCATCAGTTCGGGATATAAAGTGAAAGGAACCCAAGCATCGGCACAGGTGATTGTATTGACGGCGGAGATATCGCGGACCACGCCTGCAACGGTATACTCGACATCGTTCAACAGGACGCCCTGTCCCGCTACGTCCGGCTTGCCAAACAACTGCCGTGCCCTCGTCTCGCTCAGGACAATACGGCGCAGTCCGCTTTCAAAATCAGCCGGCGTATAAGGCTTCCCGTCGATAAAGGTAAAACGAAACATCTGCCAGTAGGCGGCATCGGTTGCCGACAGGTTGATTTCAAACTTGTCTTTTCCGCCGGGAATGCGCAGTTGCATCTCACCGACATTGTAAGTGAATATTCCCGGCCTGATGTAGGCGCTGACCAACTCCGGAGTCCGGAGGGGATAGTAGACCTCGCGGATGGTCTTGAATGACAGGTTGCCTGTCCAGTTGCTCTGCCCGTCTTTGGAGACCGACGTCGCCGCATCGAGGAGGCAGAGGCGGCCGCGGTTCACCTCCGGTGCAATGTCGGCGGTACGGATATAATACACGATCGCCATCATCATGACCATCGAGATTGCCAAAGCCGTCCCCAGAATATACACGAAACTGAAGAAACGATTCTGTTTCATCAGATTCAAAGCTTGTATGAGATATTGTCTGAACATATTACTTATCTTTGTCGTTTAACATTAATCTATGTGTGTTATGGATAAAGAGCTACCTAAATCAAAAATGACCGTTAAACCCGGCAAACTATTCGTCAAACTGAGTAAAAGCCAGTTGCCCGGACAAAAGCCGTTCTATAAAGGAACGTTGCCCAACCATCCGACGCTCACTATCGAAGATATCGCCGCCCGGGCCGTTAAAGCCCGCTCTTCCTACCGCCACGGAACGTTCGTCGAAGTGTTCCGTACGATGATCGAAGAGATGTACGGTGCCATCCACGACGGCTTCAACGTCGACTTCGGCCTGGGACGCACGGAGCTGACCGTCACCGGCCGTTTCAACGCCCCTACCGACAAGTTCGACCGCGCAAAGCACGCCATCCGTGCCAACTTCCGCCCCTCTCCCCGTCTGAACCAGCTGATCGACTCGTTTCCGGCCGAGGTAAGCAACTTCAATGCGAACGCCCCACTGCCAAACGAACTCAGCATCTACAACGAACGCCATGAAAAAGGACATGCCTATGAGTTCTGCTGTATCCCTTCCGACTACACCCTTCCGCTCTTCATCCACGGACAACGTGTGAAAGTGATGGGCGACCATCCGGATGTCGGCATCGTGATCCGTCAGGAGGAGGGCGACAAACGTTACTTTATCGAACCCCGGTTCGTCTTCATCAACCAGACGATGCGCCTGGCTTTCATGATCCCCGAAGCACTTACGCCGGGAAGATGGGTAGCGGAGGTGCATAGCCAGTACACACCTACTTACCACCTGTACAAGAAGCCTCGTGTCGGCACTGTCGCCTTTACCGTGCTAGACACTGCCTCACCGGGATGATGTAACCTGCCTCACCGGGGTGATGTAATCTACCTCATCTGGATGATGTTAACCACCTCATCAGGGTGAGGTGATCTGCCTCATCGGCGTGATGTGAGGTCTAGCATTAGGCTCCCCGTTCTCCCGGCAAACGGGGAGCGGGGAAGTCCACAGCCTCTGTCTGCCCTGCCTGTAACACACTCCCTGCCTCTTCCCGAGAGGGGAAGGGTTACTATTGAACCTGTCGTCCGTCGAAAAAGCGTACCGTGCGACTCGTCTGCTGTGCCTGCGCTTCGTTGTGGGTTACCATCACGATGGTGCGGCCGTCTTCCTTATTCAGGCGGTGGAGGATATCCATGACCTCGATACCCATCTTTGAATCCAGGTTACCGGTCGGCTCATCCGCCAGGATAATCTCGGGGTTCCCTACGATGGCACGGGCGATGGCTACACGCTGGCACTGACCGCCGGACAACTGTGTCGGGAAGTGGCGCATGCGGTGGCTCAGGCCGACCTTTTCGAGAACGGCTTCGGCAGCCTTGCGGCGTTCGGAAGAAGAGACGTTGCGGTAGAGCAGCGGGAGTTCCACGTTATCCAGTACGTTCAACGAATTGATCAGGTGGAAGGACTGGAAGACGAAACCGAGCGTCTTGTTACGGAAGGCGGCCAGTTGTTTGTCGTTCATACTGACCGTATTGGTTCCGGCGATCTCGACCGTACCGGCTGTCGGGGCATCCAACAGTCCGATGATGTTCAGCAAGGTGGACTTTCCGCAACCGGAGGGGCCCATGATGCTGAGGAATTCTCCCTTCTGGATATCCAGATTCACATTCTCCAAGGCAACTGTTTCGATCTCCTTCGTACGGTAGATCTTCTCGAGGTTTGTTAATTTGATCATGATGTTTGATATTTAAATTGTTATTATTGTTCTTTATTCATAATGCAACGCCTCCGCCGGTTTCATCCGTACCGCCTTGTACATCGGGAACCAGATGCCGAGGCTGATCATACCCGCCATCAGCAGGTAGGCTCCTCCGAAGGTGACCGCGAAACGCCACCAGGTATAAGGCAAACGGATGGTATCGAGCATATCGAAATACAACATATTCAGGATAAAAACCAGCACCAGCGGGACAGTCAGCACCAGCAACATCAATCCCTCGCAATTCATCAGACTACCAATCCGGCTACGGTTGGAACCCAAAGCCATACGAAGCCCGATCTCACCCTGCCGTGCCTGCGTGCGTAACCAGAACGTCCCGATAATACCGAAGAAAACATTGATGAGCATGAAACTGACCAGGGCAGACTTCTTCTTCATGGTGTCTTCGGATTTCTTCAGTATCCCGGTGCGCATCTCGCCGAGGGGAACAACGCTGGAAACATAGACGTTATTCACCGTCAGCCGTTCGCCCATTCCTTGCAGAAACCTTTCCATGTCTTCCGGACGGAAACCGGATTTCATTCGCACCAGGCAGTCGATGCCCACCGCCTGCGCCTCTTCGATCTGCCTGATCATTTCAGGCTGCGAAGGGATATAATAAAAGAAAGGGATACTCTTCTTATACTCCGATTCGCGGACAGGGCCTGAGACTGCCAGGATTGCCATCTCATCGGTGTTGTCGGGATGATACTTGACGCCCTTGCCCCGGGCGGAGACGTCCGCTCCGTAAAAGACCCGCTCCAGGTCGGAGGTGATAACGCCGCCTGTCCGTTGTCCGATCTGCGGGCCCAGCAGGTTACCTTCGGTATCTTTCATCCGTAGCACCGTGAAATACTCGGGACTGACGGTAGACTGGCGGAAGTTCGCCTTGATGAACGTATCCGCATCCGCCCGGTAGAGTTGCGACCAGGAACGGTTTTCGGTGTACACACAGCCGACATGGGAGATGGAGACCTCCTCTACCTCGGGCGCCTGTCGGAGCAGTCCCGCCAACCGAAGCACGTCCTCCCCCTGGCGGGTGGTCAGCAACGAATCGTCCACGTATCCCGGAGTGCCCGGCGCGAGGATACCCAACTGCACCTTATACGTATCTTCGATGTCGAACCCCAGGGGCGAATAGTAAGTGTATTTATCGACCAGCAGCGAATCCGTCATTACCCACAGGATACTGACTACGACCAGCAGTTCGGCAAATATCCAGCCGTTGCTGCGGCGCTGGTTCCAGATTATTTTCAGTATATGCTTTATCATCTTCCTTTCGTATTTATATCGTTACATCTCTTCGGATTCTTCGCCTTTCAATGAAGCGGCTATCTGCTGGCGGGCGATACGCAGGGCAGGAATACCCGCAGAAAGCAGGTTCAGCAGCAGGCAGAACAGCAGGGCCACCAGGAAAAGCCCGGGTTTGAACAGCATATCGCTTTGCAGTACCGTGTCCGCCTTTTCCAGCAGGAAGCTGCGGCAGAGGGGCAACAGCAGGAACGAGAGCAGCAAGCCGATTACGCCACCTACCAGGGTGATCACCCCGTTTTCGTAGAGGACCTGGCGAACCAGGTCGCCGTAAGTCGCTCCGAATGCCTTGCGGATTCCCATTTCCGAACGGCGTTTCTGCACTGCCGACTGGGTGACGCCCATCAGGTTAAGGGCCGGTACGAGCAGGAGGAAAAGCAGCAGGCCGCCCATCTCCGTTAGGTAGTCCTTCAGCTCGACCTTGATCTGTCCGCTCGTACCGATCGCTTTGTCGAAACGGCTGATAGGGTTATGGAAAAAGTTGATCTGCGCCTCTTTCTTAGTGGAGTTGTAGCGGGCCATCTGCCCCTTCAGTTCCTGGCGGATAGTGTCGAAACCGGACGTCTCACGGGCCAGCAGGCAGACGTTGAAGGCCCCCGACATATTCTCCATAAACGCCATATCCGACAGGACCCGGTTAGTGGTATAGGGCGTCCAGACCTGTCCGTAGGCAGTGTCGGCGGCACGGCTGACGTCTTTCACGACACCGCAGATCGTATAGGACATGCGGTCGATGATAACGGGTTTGCCGACAACCTGGGTAGTACCGTAAAGTTGCTTGGCGACACTCTCACAGACAACGGCCTGTGGGATGGCGGAGCTGAAGTCGGCTTCCGAGAAAGGTTTGCCTTCCAGGAAAGAGAATGCGTATATCTTCCAGAAACCGGGATCGGTATAGTAGATCGTATAGGTCCTGAACATCTGCTTACCCGGCAAAGAGAGCGGGGAAAAGCGGGTGGCCCAGGCACAGGCGGCCTCGGGTGTCTTCAGGGAATAGAAGCATTCGCGAACGGCTTCGACCGACATGTTGCCGCGGCTCCAACTATTCTGAGCCTTTACTTCGGTACCGTTTTCGACATAGAGCATGCGGTCGCGGTTTACTTCGGGCACGAACGAGGTCAGTTGTACCTGGAAGACCAGGATGACAACCATGATCATGGCTATCGAAAAGGCCGTGCCGAGTATGGAGATCAGGCTGATGAGGCGGTTCTCACGCAGCATGTTCAAGGCTTGTTTGAGGTATTGTTTGAACATATTGTTGTTGTTTGTGTTGGGGCGGTTCGCGAACCGCCCGTACGGGACGTTATTTTATTTTAAGTTTGTTCTTGTCCTTATAGCTTGCCATGTCGGAGACTACTACCTGATCGCCGGGTTGCAGGCCGCTGATCACTTCTACGTATTCGTAGTTGCTGTCGCCTAGCTGCACCTTGCGTTTCAAGAGTTGGTCGCCATTGACTACAAAGAGGTCGTATTCACCTTTGCCGACATAATAAGAGGCGTTGGCGATGCGCATGACGTCATCCTTGACAGCGTTCATGACATATACGTCGGTCTTGAGACCGGAGCGGAGGCGGCGGTGGTTGTCTTCTTCCAGTTGGACGGTGAAGGAGATGACGCCGTTCTTCGACAGCGGGGTGACGTCGCTGACGGTGCCCTCCAGTTTGTCGCTGCCGATCTTGACAACGGCTTTGCTACCGGCGGCGATGCGGTCGCCATAGGTGTCGGCTATCTCACCTTCGATCTTGAAATGCGAGAGGTCGGAGACGATGGCGATCTTGGTGCCTTCGCTTACCTGGGCGCCGATCTCGTTGTTCACGTAGGTCAGGATCGCCTTGCGGGGGGAGCGGACCTGGGCATCGTCGAGCGTGCGCTTGGTTTCGGCGAGGCTTTTGCGGAAGATGTTGAGTTCGAGTTCCTTCACTTTCAGGTCGGCTTCGGCAAGGGCCTGTTCGTTGATGTATTTCTGTTCGTCTTCCTTGAGTTTAAGCTGGCTGACGTTGTAGTCGAGTTCTACCTGGCGGACTTTGTCGGTGGTGCCGGCGCCAAGGCTGTCAAGGTAGCGTTCGTTACGCAGTTCGACGGCTTTGCGGTCGAGTTCCATGCGGGAGACTTTCAGGTTCATCTCCATCTCGGAGAGTTTGCTATGGCCGGTGACACGGAGTTTTTCCAGTTCGAGTTGTTTCATCTGTTGTTCGTCCAGTTTCTTCTTGTATTCCGTTTCGGCACTTTGCAGGTCGAGTTTGAGGATCGGTGTTCCTACATCGACGGAGTCGCCTCCTTTTTTGTATATCTCGACGATACGGGTGTTGATGGGGGAATTGATGATCTCTTCGAAAGCAGGTATCACCTTGCCGGAGGCGCTGACCGATACTTCGATGACGCCCTGGTCGACGGTGGATATAGTCAGGTCTTTACGGTTCAGGCTGGTTTGCAGGAAAGAAATGATCACGGCAATGACGGCTACGGCCGCTCCCACGCCTCCCCCGATCTTTATGATTTGTTTGCGTTGTTCTTTTCTTCGAACTTCTTTTGATATCTCTCTGTCCATATTTAGTATTGTTTTTATTTTCCGCCACAGTAGAGGCAAACTCCGTGCCAAAAAGCTAAACTACTGATAGTGTGAGCCTACTATAAAACAAACAGTGTTCAATATCGGACAGTGTGTTCGGTTTTACAGAAAACAATCCGGCTCTCCGCGTTGTTCTTTATCGACAAAGAAGGTAAAAACACTTATTAATCGCTAAAACAAGAAAGATATGAGTACCAGATCTATTATTTTATCGCTTTTCGTCGCCTTGGGGTTCGTCCTCACCGGTTGCGACAATAATGATGACAATCACAAAAATGCCATCGAACCGACTGAGCCGGTAATGCAGGCTTTCAATAAGAAATATCCCGATGCCTCCAACCCGCTCTTTACAATTGAAGGAAATTATTATGTAGCCGAGTTCACGAACAACGGCGTTTCGACCGAAGCATGGCTCACCGAACAGGGCAAGTGGATGATGGACAAGGCGGATACACCTTTCAACCAGCTCCCGGAGGCGGTGACCGACGCGTTCAATAACGGCCTTTATGCAGGTTGGAAAGTGGATGACTCCTATACGATCAACCGGGATAGTATGGCTGTCGTCTATAAGATTAATGCCGAAAAGGGAAACAGCGACATGGACCTGTATTATTCGCAATACGGCAACCTGATCAAGGCCGTGAACGACGAAGGGAACGAGGATGCTCCGATCGTGATCCCGGCAGAGGTACATACGTTGATGAACCTTACTTTCGCTACCTGCGACCTGCTGGATATACAGAGCAACAGCGAAGGATATATCCTGAATATGCTGGACGGAAAGGTTTATAAGGTCGCCCAACTGAATAAAGATTACCGGTGGCAGAGTACCACATACCAGATAACCGAACAGGAGGTACCGGAGATTATTACGGCTGCCTTCCAGTCCACAGGCTATGCCGGAGATACAATCGAAGCAATCAATGTCAAGATCGAGGTAGCCGGAACATTCTATACCTTCACCGTCGATCATAACGGACAGAGCACAGATGTCACATTCGATGCGGTGGGGAATGTTGTTGGATGAAACAGCGTTAGAAATAATTGAGCAAGCACGGGGACAAGATTGCTCAATTTTGATAATAACCGAATCTCCCTACAACAAGAATCCCCTTGACATGTTTGAAGTGCCAAGGGGATTCTTATTCCTATTATATCAATAAATATATACTGACTTACCGGCTTATCAACTCGATCCGTGCACTCTTGACACCCGGGGAGGATGCTTCAAAGTAAATCGTTCCCGGTGTTTCTTCCGTTTGTACGATGGCTGTCAGCTGACCGCTGAACAGTTTCATCTGCGGAGCCTGGAAGGATTCGAGGCTGGCGGGGTTACCGTTGGCTGCCGCCTTGTAGGTTCCGTTGCCACGTACGTTGAACTTGATCTGGTTGGTGGCATCCGGACAAAGATTTCCGTTCTTGTCGACCACTCTTACGTTGATGAAAGAGAGGTCTTTGCCATCGGCTGTCAGGTTGGTACGGTCGGCAGACAGTTCGATATGATGGGGCTTGCCGGCTGTGTGTACTTCCTCTTCGGCTACGGCGTTGCCATCCTTATCGTAGGCTACCACTTTCAATGTTCCCGGCTCGTATTTAGTATCCATCCACATCAGACGGTAACGTTTCTGACGTTCGAAACTCTTCTGAGCAGCTTCGGTATAGCTGCTATCGATACCGATACTCAGGTCTTTCGTACGTTTGCCCTGGCTCTTTCCGTTGATGAACAGTTCGGCGGAAGGATAGTTGGTGTAAACGAATACCGGAGTCACTTCGCCTTCGCGTCCCGGCCATGTCCAGTGAGGCAGGATATGCAATGTCTTTTCCGCTTTGTTCCAATGACTGCGGTACAGATAGTAACGGTCCTTTGGAATACCGGCCAAGTCGATGATACCGAACAGGGAGCTGTGGCTCGGCCAGTTGGTATAATACGGCGTCGGTTCACCCAGATAGTCGAAACCGGTCCATACGAACTCACCGATACAGTAAGGCAGGTCTTCATGCTGGATAAAGTCATCTTCCGGCAGGTTTGACCAGCCGCAATGTTCTACATCGTAAGAAGAGCTCTGATGATCGTCGTAGACTGCCATCGCCTTACGTTCAACCGGGAACTTATAAACACCGCGTGAACTTACCGTAGAAGCAGTCTCGCTTCCCAGGATGATTTCCTGCGGCAGTTTCTTATAATTAATCTGATATTTAAACGGACGGTAGTTGAAACCGGCCACTTCCATGACAGCGGCAAAGTTATTATTCACAACAGCATCCGGGGCATCCATACCCTGGGTAACGGGACGTGTCGGGTCTTCGCGGTGACAGATGTCCTGAAGGAAGCGGGCAATCTTGGCGTCGCCTTCGATCCACTGGTTCGGCACCTCGTTACCGATACACCACATGACGATACTCGGGTTGTTGCGGAAGTTATGGAGCAGGTTGACCATATCTTTTTCCGCCCATTCGTCGAAGAAAAGGTTATAGCCGTTCTTACATTTGGCCACGTTCCATTCGTCGAAACTTTCAGCCATCAGCATCATCCCCATTTCGTCGCAGGCCTTCACCAAATCGGGAGCCGGCATATTATGGGAAGTACGGATCGCATTACAACCCATATCTTTCAGGATACGGATCTGGCGACGGATAGCCGCATCATTGACGGCAGCACCCAACGGACCCAGGTCATGATGGTTACATACGCCTTTAAAGACAGTCTTTTCGCCGTTCAGGAAGAACCCTTTTCCCGGAATGATTTCGATGGAACGGATACCGAAAGGTGTCGTATATTCATCTTTCAACTCTGTCCCGTTTTTGTACAGGCGGCTTTCAGCCACATACAGGGCGGGCATATCCGGCGACCAGAGGGTCGGGGTGTGAACAATGAATTCCTGGTCGACCGTACCATTATTATATATGATATCGTTCAGCGGGAGCATTGTTTCAACCAGCATTTGTCCGTTCGGGTTACGCAGGCTGGTTTTCACGGCATATTGTTTCGGATCGGCACCTTCAGGAAGGTTAACCTTTGTGTTGACATTCACTTTGGCAAACTCTTTCTTAACGATAGGTGTTGTAACAAAAGTCCCCCATATCGGAATATGGGCATCTTCCGTAACAATCACATGTACATTTCGGTACAAGCCGGCACCCGGATACCAGCGGGAGGACTCCGGCAGGTTTTCCAGACGGACAGCCAACGTGTTCTTCTGTCCCGGTTTCAAGTACTTCGTAATGTCAAAATGGAATGAGTTATAGCCATAAGGCCAGTAACCAACCTCTTCGCCATTGATATAGACTTTAGCGTGGCTCATCGCCCCGTCAAACAGGATTGAAGCCTTTTTCCCTTCAGCAAACTGGGGCACTTCAAACTCGGTGCGGTACCAACCCACACCCACGAAAGGCAGACCGCCCGTACGACCGGCATGTTCCAACGCCTCCTTTTGGCCGTCTTGCGAAATAGCCACTTCCTGCTTATCGTTCTGGGAACTGAACGGACCGTATATCGCCCAATCGTGCGGAACCGTCACCGATTGCCATTTACTGTCGTCGAAAGCGGGTTTGATAAAGTCGGGGTTATCCTCACGGGTGAACTTCCAGTTTTTCTCCAACAGGAATTCACTGCGTACTTGTTGTGCCGAAAGGTTAGTCAGCCAACCGAATAACGCGACTAAAATAACAAAATTGAATCTTTTCATGCGCATTTTAAATGTGTTTGTAGTTCTTAGCGCAACAAAAATAACTAAATTTGCGACTTTATCAAACTAAATCTACAATAACAAGTTACAGAATATGTTGATTCAATTAGCCTTCGTTTTAGTTGCAATAATTATCGGAGCCCGTTTAGGTGGTATTGGTTTAGGCGTACTGGGTGGCCTGGGACTGGCAGTACTGACTTTTGTCTTCGGCCTCGAACCAACGTCACCCCCTATCGACGTGATGTTAATGATCGTAGCGGTCATTGCAGCAGCCAGTTGTATGCAGGCTGCCGGAGGGTTGGACCTGATGGTGAAATGGGCGGAAAAGCTGCTTCGTAAAAATCCTTCCAAGATTACAATATTAAGTCCGCTGGTTACCTATCTCTTTACCTTTATTGCAGGAACCGGACATGTGGCTTATTCTGTTTTACCGGTTATTGCCGAGGTGGCGACCGAAACGAAGATACGCCCGGAACGTCCGCTGGGTATTGCCGTAATCGCCTCACAGCAAGCTATTACAGCCAGTCCGATCTCTGCAGCAACCGTTGCCCTGTTAAGTATGCTGACCGGACAGGGGTTCAATGTCAGCCTGTTCGATATTCTGATGATCTCAGTACCTTGTACGTTGGCGGGTGTCCTGGCGGGAGCATTCTATTCCCTGCATGTCGGCAAGGAACTGGAAGATGATCCTGAATTTAAAAGACGTATTGCTGAAGGAGAATTCACTACCCAGAAATATGAACTGAAAGATGTCAAAAACCAGAAAGCGGCCGGCTGGTCGGTCATTATCTTTATCCTGGCGACAATCGGGATTATCCTGTTCGGTTCTATCGAAAGTATTCGTCCGGTATTCAATGGGCAATCGTTGTCAATGGCTTATATTATCGAAATACTGATGTTATCGGCGGCGGCCATCATTTTACTGGCTACCCGGACAGACGGGATCAAGGCGGTACAGGGATCGGTTTTCTCTGCCGGCATGCAGGCGGTTGTCGCTATCTTCGGCATTGCCTGGATGGGTGACACATTCATCGGCGGAAATATGGCGGAACTGAAAGGTTCTATCGAGCAGATCGTTACAGCTATGCCTTGGCTGTTCGGGATTGCCCTGTTCCTGATGTCTATCTTATTATTCAGCCAGGCAGCGACCGTTCGTGCTTTGCTTCCTTTAGGGTTAGCGCTGGGGATCTCTCCGTATATGCTGATCGCCCTCTTCCCTGCCGTGAACGGATACTTTTTCATTCCGAATTATCCGACAGTGGTGGCTGCAATCAATTTCGACCGTACGGGAACTACGCATATTGGTAAATATATCTTAAATCATTCTTTTATGGTTCCCGGGCTGATAGCAACTGGTGTTTCTGTATTGCTTGGTTTACTTCTTATCCAACTGTTTTAAGGGCGGCCGACAGGCTTCCCGTCAGAAAAAAAGAGATTCTAACTACCTCATTCTTATCGTTTTTTTAAAGAAAAGGCTTATCTTTATCTCGAATTTATAGAAAACAGGTGTATATGAAATGGTAGACCTGTTATTATTTTAGTAAGGATTTTATATTATTGATTAAGCTGTAATACACGAAAAAAAGAGTCAGAGGCTCAGAGGTATATGATGGTAGTGGAAAACTTTATCTTGCCGGATCTTTTAGAAAGCATGCGCATTTCAACATCTTCTTCTCAGGAAAACACCCGGAATTTCCTGACAGATTATTCTATTGTGTATGCAGTATCCGGTACGTTATGTTTGAAAAACAGCGATTCCGAGCAGATCATTGAAGAAGGAGAATTAGCCCTTATCCCACCGGGAACATACGCTTTTTCCGAATCAGCCAATGATCAGAATCATTCCGGATTTACCTTCTTCTTCGACCAATGGACAGCACAGTGCATTCTCAAACTCCCGGAAGTGATCAGCGCCTTGAGTCTGTACCAACCGCCTGTTACCAGACAAAAAGTATATATCATCCCCCGGCAAAAGGTCTTCCGGAACTTTTTCAACGCCGTCCAGCTATACCATAACCTGGAGAAAAAGCTGAAAGAGGAAATGCTCCCGGTCAAGTTTACCGAGCTTATCTATCTGTTGCTGAATAGTCCTCATAGAGACGTTGTTTTATCTTTCCTCTCCGAGGCTGCCGGTAATATGCCGGAGAAACGGTAAAGATATACCCCTGGGAAAAATTGACAAAAATATAAGTTATATTGCCATTCCGTTAGTCACCGAAGGAATGTAATTTTGCATTGTCAATTAAAACAATGAATATATGAAACCGATAGAACTAACAAAGACTGAATTCATTCAAAAAATAGGTAACGTCGAAGCTGCCCCGAAAGACTGGAAATATGTAGGTGACAAACCTTGTATCGTAGATTTCCAGGCTCCCTGGTGCGGTTACTGTAAACGTCTCGACCCGATACTGGAAGAGTTCGCCCAAACATATGAAGGACGATTGGATATTTATAAAGTGAATGTAGACAAAGAAGAAGATCTCGAAACGCTCTTTAATATCCGCACCATCCCTACCCTTCTTATCTGTAAAACGGACGGGACCAAAGAACTCATGCTGGGAACTATGCCCAAACACGAGTTGAAGAAGATCATCGAAGAGAAAATTCTGTAAAAAACCCCTATAACAGTTTATTTACGAACTGTAATATGGAAACATCCTTGCTTGCGTTCGTGCTTTATATAACAACGGTCTGCTCTTTTCAGGTCACGAAGCACTGACGCAAGTACCATTTTCAAGCGGTCGTTGTCGATATTCAGGGTATCTTTCTCATTGATCTTGGTATAACGCACCCAGGAAACGTCAAAGGTTGTACCATAACGGTGAGCCGAGTTCATGGAAGCATTGTAATTGCGTTTGCCCAGTTTCTTCACATCATCGACCGTACGGGTAACGCTGGTTACTTTTATTTTATAGAGAGATGCATTCAGATTATAAAGGGAGTCCTGAAAATTACGGCCGATATCTTCCAGTAAGGTTGCCGCTTCCGGAATCAGATAAGGGATAGAGTGTTTCAGTTCTTCCACTTCATAATAATCGCCGGTTTTGATCTCCTGCATCTTTTTGGAAGCATGTTCGGCATCTTCACGGTTACTGATGGGTTCTATCCCGATCTTTTGAGCGACAGCCAGCTGGACGTCATTCAAATCGTTAAAATCACGATTATAACTTCCGTTATACCAGATGGTTTTCAACTCGCCACGTTTTTCTTTACAGGAAGGGAACACACTGGTCGACACCAGTACAAAAAACAATATAATTGCATTAACAGCTATTTTCATCCTTTTCAATTTTACGGAGGACAAAAATAAGAAAATTACAATACTTTGTTGTATGAAGATCAAAAAGAATTACCTATTTTTGTGGTCAACACAATTAATTAATAAGAATATGAGTACTTTAGAACTAAAACTTTCACTGATCGAACAACTCACCAAAATCGACGATGAGCAGTTGCTGAACAAGATCAAAAAGCTGATCAGCCAGCATACAGAAAAGAAGACGGAGAGATATCCGGCACAAATGACGGTTGAGGAACTGAAAGAGGTGCTGAAGAAATCTATCGAAGAATCCAAACAAGGCTTGGGAATGACTACAGAAGAATTACGCAAAAGACATCCATTATGCAAATAAAACTAAAGTGGTTACCACGAGCCATCGCCTTACTTGACGACATTTACGAATATTACAGCGAGAAAAGTGAAAGATCTGCAATCCGCATATATAATAAGCTACTTGATTCTGCTGAACCTTTGAAGACATTTCCCTATGCCGGAATTTCCGAACCTTTATTGGAAGAATTTCCTCAGAATTTCCGCTCCCTGGTTGTCGAAAAACACTTCAAGCTGATTTACACCATCAGTCCAACCCTGATCGAGATACATGCCATATGGGATTGCAGGCAGGACAACTGGCGGCTAAAAGAAATGTTCCACCGGTAATATCAAAAAAAGACAGGAATATATTCATGAGATAAAGAATATTGCTAATTTTGCGTACCTAAATCAAAGGGAATAAAAACATAAAAAAATAAGACAAGGAAAAGAACGGATGATAGAACGTATTTATATTCTTGAAAGTGTAGACCCGGTTATTTTTTACGGAGTGAATAATGCGAACATGCAGCTGATTAAAACACTGTTTCCCAAGCTTCGCATCGTTGCCCGCGGAAATGTGATGAAAGTAATCGGAGACGAAGACGAATCCGAACTGTTCCTTAAAAAGATCCGTGAAGTAGAAAAATACTGCGAGGAATTTAACTCCCTGAGCGAAGATGTCATCCTCGACATTATCAAAGGAAAAACTCCGACAGTCGTCAAACAGGAAAACCTGATTATCCACGGAATGAACGGAAAAGCAATCGTTGCCCGCACCGAAAATCAACAAATACTCGTAAAAGCTTTTGAAGAAAACGACTTGGTCTTTGCTACCGGCCCTGCCGGAACAGGTAAGACATTCGTTGCAATAGCTCTTGCAGTGAAAGCGTTAAAGAATAAGGAAATAAGAAAGATTATCCTGAGCCGTCCCGCTGTAGAGGCCGGCGAAAAGCTGGGATTCCTTCCGGGAGAAATGAAAGATAAGCTCGATCCGTACCTGCAACCTCTGTACGATGCATTGCAGGATATGATTCCGGGTGCCAAACTCAAAGAGTACATGGAAAATAACGTGATTCAGATCGCCCCGTTGGCTTTTATGCGCGGACGTACGCTGAACGATGCCGTTATTATCCTTGATGAAGCACAAAATACAACGACGCACCAGATCAAAATGTTCCTCACCCGTTTGGGTATGAACGCTAAAATGATCATTACCGGCGACGTGACACAGATCGACCTTCCCCCTACCGCGACCTCCGGCCTTGTGCAGGCGATGCAGATACTGAAAGGTGTCAAAGGAATAGGCAAGGTGGAATTTGACAAGAAAGACATCGTTCGTCATAAGCTGGTACAGCGAATCGTTGAAGCATACGATAAATTCGATGAGAAAAAGAAAGCGGAAACCGCTGCAAAAAAAATAGAAAAGAACAACAAACTATCAGATAAATAATCAAAAATAAATTGGTCATGAAGAAGGCGTTAGTTAGAACAGATTACAATTTCCCGGGACAAAAAAGTGTCTATCATGGTAAAGTACGCGATGTGTACAATATCAATGACGAAGTATTGGTGATGGTCGCAACCGACCGTATCTCAGCTTTCGACGTAGTATTGCCGGAAGGTATTCCTTACAAAGGCCAGATGTTGAACCAGATTGCTGCCAAATTCCTTGACGCGACCACCGACATTTGCCCGAACTGGAAATTAGCTTCACCGGACCCAATGGTTACCGTTGGTGTACAGTGCGAAGGTTTCCCTGTTGAAATGATCGTACGCGGTTACCTTTGCGGTAGTGCATGGCGTGCTTACAAAAGCGGTGTACGCGAAATCTGTGGTGTGAAACTGCCGGAAGGAATGCGCGAAAACCAGCGTTTCCCCGAACCGATCATCACTCCGACAACTAAAGCTGCTATCGGAGCTCACGACGAAGACATCTCCAAAGAAGAAATCCTGAAACAGGGACTTGTTTCTGAAGCAGACTACGCCGTTCTTGAAAAATATACGATGGAGTTGTTCAAACGTGGTACGGAAATCGCAGCACAACGCGGCCTGATCCTGGTAGATACAAAATATGAATTCGGTCATCGCGACGGAAAGATCTACCTGATCGACGAAATCCATACGCCCGACTCTTCACGCTATTTCTACTCGGAAGGGTATGAAGACCGGTTCGCCAAAGGTGAACCGCAGAAACAGCTGTCTAAAGAATTCGTTCGCGAATGGTTGATGGACAACGGTTTTCAGGGTAAAGCCGGACAGCAGGTTCCGGAAATGACTCCGGCTATCGTTGAAGGTATCAGCGAACGTTATATCGAACTCTTCGAACATATCACCGGCGAGAAATTTGAAAAAGGCGACACAGACAATCTGTTGGCCCGCATCGAAAAAAATGTAACCGATTATCTGAACAATAAATAAGCATATATGAAGTACGGTTCGGAACAGATTTTACCTTACAACCAGGAGGAACAGAAGGGCACGCAAGTCAAACGCATGTTCGACTCTATTGCAGGCACTTACGATCTACTGAACCATACGCTCTCGTTCGGTATCGATAAAATATGGCGCAGGAAAGGCATTGCTTTCCTGCGGCCTTTTTCTCCGCAATCCATACTGGATATTGCCACCGGAACGGGCGACCTAGCCATTTCCATGCACCGGAAACTAAAAGCCAACCGGATCATCGGGGCCGATATTTCAGAAGGCATGATGCAGGTCGGACGCGAAAAGGTAGCGAAAGCCGGTTTATCGGAGTATATATCGTTCGAACAACAGGACTGTACGGCACTCACTTATCCGGACAATTCATTCGATGCTGTTACCGCCGCATTCGGAGTACGTAACTTTGAAAATATCGAACAAGGTATTGCCGAGATGTTCCGGGTACTCAAACCCGGCGGCCATCTCATGATTCTGGAACTTTCCACACCGGAACATTTCCCGATGAAACAGCTCTACCCTATTTATTCAAAAACGATCATTCCATTTATTGGCCGGTTATTTTCAAAAGAGAAAGCCGCTTACAGCTATCTTCCGGAATCCATCAAAGTCGTTCCTCAAGGTAAGGTCATGGAAGAATTGCTTGCCCGCCAGGGATTTGCCCAGGCGAAAGCACGCACCTTCACCTTTGGAATTTGTTCATTATACACAGGTTGTAAGGATGGTTCGCGAACCACCCCTACGAAATAAACAAATACTAGAAAAGGTTATGCAGAAATATGGTTTATTGGGATACCCACTCGGACATTCGTTTTCCAAAACTTATTTCAACCAGAAGTTTGAAGCGGAAAAAATAGATGCCCAATATGTGAATTTCGAGATTCCGAATATCAAGGAAATTAAAAATGTACTGAAAGAGAATCCCGAATTGAATGGTCTGAATGTAACGATTCCTTACAAAGAACAGGTCATTCCTTATCTGGACGAACTGGATGAAGACGCCCGCCTGATCGGAGCCGTGAACGTTATCAAATTCACAAAAGGCCTTTTCGGTAAAAAACTGAAAGGATACAACTCTGATATCATTGGCTTCAAACAGTCTATCGATCCTTTATTAAATGAAACACATCGGAAGGCATTGATCCTGGGGACAGGCGGTGCCTCCAAAGCCGTATTCCAGGGACTAAAGCAACTGGGTGTCGGAGCAACCCTGGTTTCACGCAAACCGAAGGAATTTTGTATTACCTATGACGAAATCACTCCGAAAACAATGGAGCAATACACCGTCATCGTCAATACGACCCCATTGGGAATGTTCCCCAATGTCAACAGTTGTCCGGATATTCCATACGATTTGCTCACCCCAAATCATCTGTTATATGATTTGTTGTATAACCCGGATGAAACGCTCTTCATGAAAAAAGGAAAAGAAAAAGGGGCTGTCGTTAAGAACGGACTCGAAATGTTGCTGCTTCAGGCTTTTGCGGCCTGGGAGATCTGGCAAAAATAACCCAACTCCTCTGCCCGGCATTTTCTCACGAGTGAGAAAACAAGCCGAAGCCATTTTCGGACTTTCCTACTGCTTTTCCGTCATATATTTCCAGAAACGAACCGGCAAATGTTGCCGGTGCAGTTTCGGATTGATTCTTTCTTTTATCGCGATCGTTTTAAAATATTCTTTCCACATCTGTTGGAAAAGTTTTTCGTTTTCATCCATCAGCTCCTCACTCAGAAAACCGGAAAGCAGATGTGCCTCCTTCTGTTCAAAGCGAACTTCGATCGTTTCCTTCAGATCATAATAATATCCGTATTCACGGCGCATGTCGTAGATCAGCCATTTCTGGTCACCGAAACGGTCGTTCAGATAAGGAAGTACAAGCGGTAATACATTATATATAGGTTCGACAGCCGAGAAATAGGTACCATCCACCGCCTTCTGGAAACGAAGAAACTGCATGATACGAAGACGCTCATTACTCACCTTCTTCCATATTTTGGACATCTGCAATACATCAGGATCACCGAAATTCATCTCGATAGACTTGGAATAGTCGATCGCCTTACGGATATAGCGGAATAAAAGCATGTCGATCTCCGGCAGCTCCGACAACCAGGAGACTGTCAGTCCGGAAAGGGACAGTTTGGATATTTTCTTTTCAAGGCCTTTCCAGACACGGTCGGCTTTTTGCTTGTCGGAACAGATTGTCACCGTCTCCTCACAGAACAAAGGCAACGGTTCCCCTTCGGCCAGCAACACATCAGGAAACGATTTCCGGACATAAGCGTCGAAGACGGCAGTCAGTAATCCCTCGAAAGTTTTGTCATATATAAAAGCAATCATCTTGTTTAGTCCCGGAATTGAAATGTTAGTTGCCGGTCGTCAAATTGTTTTCCCTTCTTTTGAATCAGGATGTGGCGCACATTCTCCGGCGTCAGTTCGTTAACCGTCCGCATCGCCAGTTCATGACAGGTAATGAAATATTGCGCTTTCTTCATCACGACCCCAATCTTCTTCAATTGCTCCGACCCAAGGCGGGAGTAACGGCGGGAAAAGATGATCATCTTCGCCGATTTCACCCCGATACCGGGAACGCGCAGAAGCAACTCGTAATCTGCTTTGTTGATATCGACCGGAAACATATGCGGATTTCGCAACGCCCATGATAATTTCGGATCGACCTCCAGATCGAGTTCCGGATAAGCATCGTTCACGATCTCGTCCACTTTAAATTCATAAAAGCGCAACAACCAATCGGCCTGATACAAACGGTTCTCCCGCACCAGAGGCGGCTGTTTCAATGCCGGCAGCCGGTTATCATAATCGTTCACAGGAATGAAACCGGAATAATAAACACGTTTCATCGTCGGACGCTGATACAGGGCCGACGACAGGCGGAGAATATCCTTGTCCGTATCGGCAGTCGCCCCGACAATCATCTGCGTACTTTGTCCGGCGGGAGCAAACCTCGGAGCATGACGGAAACGCTTCCGTTCCTCTGCACTCTGTAATACCCCCTGCTGGATATAACGCATCGGGGCAAAGACGCTTTTAAAGTCTTTTTCCGGTGCAAGCACCTGCAAACTTTTTTCGTTGGGAATCTCGATATTCACACTCAGGCGGTCGGCATACAAACCGGCTTCGTTCACCAATTCCTGGCTGGCACCGGGAATGCTTTTCATATGGATATACCCGTTGAAACGATGAACCAGACGCAGATCTTTTATCACGCGCACCAACCGTTCCATCGTATAATCCGGACTGCGTACTACGCCCGAACTGAGGAAAAGCCCTTCTATATAATTACGCCGGTAAAACTCGATCGTCAGATTGACCAGCTCCGTAACCGAAAGCGTAGCTCGCGGCAAATCATTGCTCCGGCGATTAATGCAGTAGGCACAATCATACATGCAATTGTTGGTCAGCATAATCTTCAACAAAGAAATACACCGTCCGTCCTCCGCAAAACTATGGCAAATACCCCAGCCAGCCGCACTGCCTATCATTCCTTTCTTTCCGGAACGGGATGTGCCGCTTGACGCGCAGGATACATCATATTTAGCTGATTCTGCTAATACTTTCAGTTTTTCAAGTACATTTTCATTCATATTTCACGGGGATATACCACACAAAAATAAGGAATTAAAAACTATCTTTGCGATAAAATAGAGTGAAATGTTCTTAGATAATATTCCCGTACATAACCTGGATGAAAGTGATTTCTTCGTCGCCGAACGCATCGAAAACTGCGCACCATTGAATTTCCGGGGATCACACTGTCACAACTTTTACGAACTTTTATTTTTCATGGAAACCGGGCCGGAGGAAAGTCACAGCATCGACTTCACCGAGCATCCGCTGCAATCCAACCAGATTTTCCTGATCCGTCCGGGACAGGTACACACCATGAAACTGAAAGAACAAAAAGGTTTTCTGTTTGCCATCAATCGCGATTATTTCGAACGGCTCTGCCTGCATATCGAGAGTTATGCCGATTATTCATTCCCGGACATTCTCACCCTTCCCGATAACGAAGCTCCTGCCGTCCGCCGGATAGCAGATCTGATTTATGCCGAACACGAAGGGTTGCACCGCAAAAGCCTGCTAAATTCTTATATGCATGCCTTTATCACCCACTTATTACAGCTGCATACCGATGCCCCGGGCAACCAGGACATCCGCGTCAACAGAGTGCTTTCCCTGATCGACACCCATTTTATCAGTGAACGCACAACCGACTTTTATGCCCGCGAAGTAAACCTCAGTAACAAACGGATGAACGAACTGACAAAAAAAGCCGTCGGTCACACAGTTAAACAACTGATCGACCAACGGCTGTTATTGGAAGCCAAACGCATGATAAGCCATGGCGCTTCGAGTTTCAAAGAAATAGCGTTCGATCTCGGATTCAGCGAAGCATCTTATTTCACCCGTTTTTTCAAGGAACAAAGCGGATACACGCCCGAGCAATTCCGGTCGCTGCTAAAGAACGGACCTTAATCACCGCCAGGCGACGACGCGTATCGACAAACAGCAGCACAAAAGAAGTCAACCCGCAAACAAATAATCCGCACATCATCGGTACAACCGAATCATTTTGTAAGAAACTGACTACTGCCGAAAGAACACCGGTAAAGAACAATTGCAAAAATCCCATCAATGCCGAAGCAGATCCGCTGTCTTCCTTAAAATAAGCCAAACCGAGCGATGTCGTAGCCGGTAACAATAATCCGATCGGGATCAGATTCAGAAATACCAGTACCAACAAAGGAATAACAGAGGTCGAAGCAAAAGCTGTAACAATCAGCAATGTCCCGATCAACAGTTGCACAGCCAGCGTATATCGTACCAGCTTCTTCAACGTCATATATTTCAGCATAAAATTAATAATATAAGTCCCGAACATCAATCCCAACGAATTGATCGCAAAAATGATTGCAAACGTATCACCCGACATACCCCCCTTCTCCATAATCAGAAAAGGTGCATTAGACACATAGACCATCAAACCTCCATAAGCCATACAACCAATAATAGTGTAAACCATGAACGGCCATACTTTCATCACCCTGACATATCCTTTTACCATCTCTTTCACCGAAGGCTTCTTCGCATTCATCTCTCCGGATAATGCCGCCGGTTTACTTTTCGGAAGAAACAACCAGGTCAGCAGAATAGTAAAGGCTCCTAACAGGACCATTGTATTAAACACCCCGTGCCAATGCCACTGTTTCAATAACAAATTCCCGATAGTCGGCGCAATAACCGGTGCAATTCCGGAAATGATCACCAACAGGGAGAATACCTTCGTCCGCTGTTCATTTACAAACAAATCATTCACAGCAGCACGTCCTATCACCACTCCGGCACAACCGCCAAAGGCTTGCAGAAAGCGGATTACCCACAGTTGTTCGATCGAAGTCACATAGATGGAAGCAAACGAACTGATCGTATACAAAGCCGTAGCTGCCAAGATCGGATTCTTTCGTCCGTAATAATCAGAAAGCGTCCCCCAGAACAGTTGTCCGATAGCAAAACCTGCCAGAAAGATGGATAAGGATATTTGTACTTCACTCAAAGAAACTTGCAGGCTTTCAGCAATATCTGTAAAAGCAGGGAGATAAAGATCTATGCTCAAAGGTTCCAGAGCCGCTAATAAAGAAAGGACCAGAACCACGATTCCCATTTTTCTATTCATCACATTATTCCTATTAAAATTACCGCAGCAAAAGTACTTCCTTCTTTCCGGCCGCCTTTTACATTAATTGCACATTTACTGGTATAAACAGGAACTTCAGGATATTTCTTTTTGAATGTGGTAATTAGGAAGGAAACATGTACATTTGTACGTTTTTTAATTTACATCTTCAAGAATGAACGACTTACTTATTTTCAATCATATAGAAATGATACTGGCAGGCACGACTGCCGGTCTATTTATCATCCAGCTCTTATATTATCTTGTCACTTATGCCCGCCCGTTGAGACAGGCTAAAAGAAGACAAATGCCACATGGACAGGCAAAGCCTGCCGTTTCCGTGATTGTCTATGCCAAGAACGAATCGGAGAATCTAAAGAAACACCTTCCGGCTTTGTTGAACCAGGACTATCCGGAATACGAAATCGTTGTTGTCAACGACGGTTCCACCGATGAGAGTGACGAAGTTTTAAAAACATTCAAGAACGAATATGATCATCTTTATCACACCTATATCCCGGAAGACGTAAAATACCTGAGCCGTAAAAAACTGGCACTCACTGTCGGTATCAAAGCCGCCAAACACGACATCCTCCTTTTTACGGAAGCCAATTGCGAACCTATGGGTAAAAACTGGATATCAGCCATGGCACGCAACTATACCTCCAGGACAAACATCATTTTAGGCTTTTGTGCATATGGGCATCACAAAGGATTTTTCCATAAGTTGGTCGCTTATGATAACCTGATAACCGGATTGCAATATATCTCGTCCGCCCTCACCGGAAATCCCTATACCGGCAACGGCCGTAACCTCTCATACCGGAAAGATTTATTCTTTGCCCATAAAGGGTATTACAAATCGCTCAGCCTGCATGCCGGCGATGACGATTTATTTATCAACGAATCTGCAACCGATCAGAATACCTGGGTGGAATATTCTCCGGAAAGCATCACGGAAATGGCAAAGATAGACCGTTTCAGCATGTGGAAAGAGATGAAAGTATCACGTGCCGCCACCCAACGTTATTATAAAGGCTGGAACCTGACCTTTTTCAGGATGGAAAGCCTGAGTTATTTCCTTTTCTTTATCGCGGTAATCACCAGTATCGTCATGGGTATTTTAGGCAACTGGCTGATATCCATACTGGCAGGATTATTATACATCATACGCTTTTCAACCAAAGCGACAATCCTGCACAAATCAGCCAAACTCCTGCAACAGAAACCTGTAACCGGCTGGCTGTTCTTCCTGGAACTGCTGCTGCCCCTGTTCAATCTATACGTAAGAATTTACAGGATATTCAGAGGAAAAAACGATTATACATTCCGCCTGGGAAATAAATGAATTGAAAATTACTCAAATCGTATGCTCTTGGCAGGATCGATCTTCGTGATAAGGTAAGACGGACCGAGCATCATCAGCATCGATGCGCATAAAGTCCCGATATTCAGGAGAATCAAGGAGACTATACTTAAATCAATAGGCACCGCATCCAGATAATAGATGGAAGGATCCAGTTTTATTATACGAAAATGAGACTGGATCAAACAAATAGCGATACCAACCACATTCCCCCAAAGCATCCCCTTCCCGATCAGGAAGAAAGAAATATAAAGAAATATCTTGCGGATACTGACATTGTTCTCACCCAACGCTTTCAGGATACCGATCATATTCGTCCGCTCCAGAATAATAATAAGCAAACCGGAAATCATGGTAAACCCTGCAACCGCAAAGATCAGGATAAGAATAACTACCACATTCACATCCAGCACATCGAGCCAGTTAAATATCATAGGATTCATCTCCTTTATCGAACGGGTAAAATAGGTATTCCCATGACGGTCCTGTTTCTCCACCAGATTGAAATACAGGTCTTCCGCAATCTGGTCCAGCTTATCGTAATCATCTACAAGCAATTCCAGTCCACTGACCTCATCCTTCTCCCAACCGTTCAACCGGCGGATCTGCTTAATGTCAGCCAAAACAAATAGCTTGTCATAATCCATAAAGCCGGTCTCGTAAATCCCTACGATATTGAATTTACGGGCACGAACATCTTCCTGCACAAAATAAGTCAGAATACTGTCGCCCAGCTTCAAACCCAGCAAGTCGGATAAATATCTGGAAATGATTACATCAGTCGAAGTCTTTTTGGGGTCTATCGTCAGCAACTCACCTTCTTTCAGGTTGTTCCGGAAAAAACTCCAGTCATAATCCGTATCGATCCCTTTCAATACGACACCCTGAAAATCACTATCCGTTTTCAAAATGCCCATTTTAGTGGCATATCCTTCTATATGCTTAATACCAGGAAACTCCCGGAGTGCCTGAAGCAAAGAATCGCTCACCGCAATCGGCGTCGTTTCATACGAACTGTTATTATCAAAATTGGTGATCTGAATGTGAGAACCAAAACCAATCACCTTATTACGAACCTCTTTCTTAAAACCAATCACAATAGCGACCGAAAGAATCATCACCGCCAACCCTAGCGCTACACCGACTATGGCAATACGAACAGCAGGAGGAGTAACCTGACGATTCCCCTCCTTACTGAAATGAATTCTTCGTGCTATAAATAGTTCTAAGTTCAATTCGATTCAGTTGATTAAATGACTCTTCCCGGATAAGCCTCCAACGCCTTTGCCAGGACCACCAGTGCTTTTGCTAAATCTTCCTTTTTCAGGACATACGCAATACGCACTTCATTTTTCCCCAAACCGGGTGTTGTATAGAAACCGGATGCCGGAGCCATCATAACCGTCTGTCCTTCATATTCGAACTCGTCCAGACACCAGGCACAGAACTTATCGGCATCATCCACCGGCAATTTGGCAACCGTATAGAAGGCCCCCATAGGGATCGGAGAATAACAACCCGGAATACGGTTCAACCCGTCAATCAGGAATTTACGGCGTTCCACATATTCGTTGTAGACATCCAGCATATAATCTTCAGGCGTATCCAGTGAAGCCTCAGCAATGATCTGTCCGACCAAAGGAGGACTCAGACGTGCCTGACACCATTTTATAACATTTTCCTTCACCATCTGGTTCTTCGTAATCAGCGCACCGATACGGATACCGCATTCGCTGTAACGTTTGGAAACCGAATCCACCAGTACCACATTATTCTCGATACCTTTCAAATGGAATGCCGAGATATAAGGAGCCCCCGTATAACAGAATTCACGATATACCTCATCCGAGAACAGGAACAGATCATATTTCTTTACGATATCACGAATCTGATCCATTTCCTTCTGTGTGTACAGATAACCGGTCGGATTATTCGGGTTACAGATCAGGATCGCTTTGGTACGCGGAGTAATCAGCTCCTCAAACCGTTCCACCGAAGGAAGAGCAAAGCCTTCATCGATAGTAGACGGAACTGTTTTGATCACAGCTCCACAGGAAATGGCAAACGCCATATAGTTTGCATACGCAGGTTCGGGAACAATAATTTCATCCCCCGGATCCAGACAAGCCATAAACGAAAAGAATACAGCTTCCGAGCCTCCGGTAGTGATGATTATATCTTCAACATCGACATTGATATTGAATTTCGCATAGTATTTAACCAATTTCTCACGGAAACTACGAATTCCCTCACTCGGAGAATATTCCAATACTTTACGGTCAATACAGCGCATGGCCTCCATCGCGACCTCGGGAGTAGGTAAATCCGGTTGACCGATATTCAGATGGTACACCTTGGTACCCTTTGCTTTAGCCTTATTGGCTAGCGGAACGAGTTTTCTAATGGGGGAAGCCGGCATATTGACACCCCGCTGTGAGATATTAGGCATTACTTTTTCTATATGTTAGTTTAAAGTTCGGCAAAGATAGGAAATAATTGAAAATTGAAAGTTGAAAATTGAAAATTAATATCGGTTTGCAGTTAATCTCCCCATTTAATTTTCAATTTTAAATTATTAATTTTCAATTCCTCAGATTCCCGGACGAGGCGAATCCTTGCTCGCATGCATAGTTGAAATAAAAGCAGTCGGATCGATCTCCTTAATTTCATCTTTCAGGCGCGGCATATCCTTACGTTCGGCAATGGTAAAGATGATCTCTTTTTCCTTTCCTTCATACATGCCCCGTCCGTGGAGGAAAGTACCCCGCATCCCCATCTTTCCGACAATCAGGTCTTTTATCTCCTGTGTCTTCTTCGATACGATAAAGACGGCACGATTCGGATTCTCCGTCTGGAACATTTCAACAACCTTTCCATACACGAAAATAGCGAACCAGGAATACAATGGAACCGCCCAGTCCTGGAATACGATCAAGCCTAACATCACGATCGCAGAATCCAGTATTATAATCATATTACTTACTTTCAAATTGGAATTATTGGCAATAACACGGGCCAACACATCTGTTCCCGCACTGGTACTTTGCGCCTTAAACACACAAGTCACACCGATACCCAATATCGCCCCTCCATAGAAACAAGCGATAAACGTATCATTTTCCACCAGCGGTTCCGTTCCGCAAAAATAGGATAATGTGTCCGTAAAGACGGAAATAAGCACAAATGTCACGATCGTTTTCGGTCCTGAAGCAAGACCGATCTTTTTCATTGCCAGCAACAACAATGGAACGTTAAAACATAAGGCAGTAGCACCCATCGGCAAACCGTCCGGAAAAATGGAGAAAACACCTTTCGTCACATAATGCAAAACGATGGAAATACCATAAACACCCCCCGGTACAATTTTAAAGGGAGCCAGGAAAAGTACATAACTCAATGCCTGCAAAAAAGCCCCAACCACAATCAGAGAATAATCGACTGCATTACTCTTCAATGTAGCATTAGAAGGAAAACCAAGTTGTTTCATAATTTAGATTCAATCATTATTTGTTTTCAATGCCGCAAAGATAGATAAAAAAAGAAGAGACTACACAAACAAATTGCGTAATCTCTTCCACCTGTTTTCAACAATCGCGATCCGGGGAACAAATCCCCCTCACCTTTTATATTAAAGGTTCAGTGCACGATTATTATTATTTGTCACATTCAACAATGTTACATATTTGCGATACTGATCGGGCGTCAGAACCTTTTTCATCAACTTCAGATTTCCATAAACAGCCTGATGCATCTTTTTTTGTTGCTGGCTTTCGCTGGCACGAAGACTCTCACGTTGTTTATCCAGGAAAAATTCATTTATATTTGCTACTTCACCTGTCTGAGACGGGGTTAATTGTAAATAATAACTCAGTTTCTCAAAGTTAATAGCAAACGGTTCTTTACTCACATTGTTCCGGTTCTCGCGTGCAAAACCTACCGTTGCACATAATAAAATGGCTGATACAGCCATACCTAAACGTCTCATAATACCTAAACATTAAATTAATAAACCTAAACATGGAGGCCGCTGCCTCCGAATCTATCTCTCTTTTTTCTTTTTGCCTTTGTGTATATAACAATATGTTTTATAACATTGTTCACGAACAGATTTATTACTTCATCCAGACTATCGGATATCCCAAAGCCCTTTTTATTGCCTCCATCTCGGCACTATGCCACATCTCATGCTTGAAACACCAGGACAAGGCTTCGTACTTTATATCGGCAACGGGATGCTTAAACGGGATTGGTTCAAGGGGTTCTTTCAGAGTTTCATCGTTAAGAGTCAGTAGGTTTGCAAGGCAAATATCGTGTACAAAATCCAATTGTTCCTTTAATTCCGAAGCAGGGATAAAGTTCCTTTCAACGGAACGATGCAAAGTCCCCATACCATTAAAGATTTTATTATAACGGGCAATTGGTATCTGCCGTTTAATATCTTCATTTACCCCGGTTATCGTTGTAATGGCATGAAAATTCTGTGAAACCAGCAGATGCCCGATCTGCCAGGCAAAGTTTGAATCCGTACCTTCCGGAATTGTGTACCATAGCTCTTCGGGCATTTCCGAAATCAGACGGTTTACAAAATTCCGTGCTTCAATGATTTGTTCTCTCAAAAATTCAATTTTACTCATCATAATGTTACTTTTTAAGTTATACATTATAATTAGTGAGTAACAGTGTAGAGATTGTGACAACTCAGTCCAAAAATTTTTCCCAATAATTCTTCCGGGGCAAATCTTTTTCAAACTTCTGATACAGGTCGGCCAACCGTATCATTTTGGCAACTGTGGTATATTCTTTATCCAGGTCAATAAAAAAGACCTGTTTACAAATCCTGCATTTACAGGTTCCCGCAGGATTATAAAGCGGACAGGTATCGGTCAGAAAATGGCTAATCTTATCAATGGAACGGGAGTATATCTTACGGACATTCTCCACTGACATTTCCATAATCTCTCCGATCTCTTTATGAGAAAGCCCTATATTCTCCTTAAAAATAAAAATCAGCCGGGCATCATTATTCAGGCAATGATTCAAAGCCGTCAAGCACCAGTCACATCTTTCTTTGACCCACTCCTTCCGTTCCTCATCAGAACCGGTATATTCGATTTCCTGCAAGGCCCTGAATTGCTCCAGCTTCACCAAGGTCGCCACCTTTTCATTTTGAGCATACCGCGAAATAGTCCGCTTCGCAATCGTATAAATCCAGGTCGATAATTCAGAATCTGCATTGAACGAAGGCAGGCTCTTAAACACCTCATACCAGACTTCCTGAGCCGCCTCCTTCGCAATCTCCCTGTTCTGAATCATCCGGTGGGCAATGGTTGCGACCATTGTGCCATAATGCTCAACTATATCCTCTAACTTCATTCAAGCTTATTCAATTAAAATTTCTAACGACCCCAAACTCACATTTCCCTGTACCTAGCAGTCCCATACCATCGACCCCCTCCGCTATTCCCACAAATCCGGTATTGATATCGGAACAATAGAAAGAAACTTCTGCCTCCCCTTTTTCATCCGTTATGACGGAAGGTTGCCATAACAAAGTATTACGGGCATCGGGAGTTGACAATTGCATATCTATTTCGTCCGGTTGGTAAAATTCACGGGCAGCGTAGTAGCCTTTGGCACGCCAAAGGTTGTTCCGGCGGAGAAGTTCTTCTTCCGAATAAATAGGACCGTGATAAACGACATATTGTTCGTCTTCCACAATAAACCATTTTCCTCCATCGAAATATTTAGGTTTAATAATTCGATACGTTTTACCCTCTACCGGTTTACTTCGTTCTTCAAGAGGAACGATATTTGCATTGGGACAATAACGGGGGTCATGATGTACCGTATATCCGTCTTTATAATTTTCCAAATGTCCATCCGGGCACACCCAAGGCATACCAATGTCCATCTGTGCCAAACTATCTAAACGTCCCATAAACTTATCCCTGAAAGGTCTACTTGCTTTACGGGTAACAACTACCTCATCCAGTAAAATTGTACTATCATTACTAACGACCGGCATATCGAGAATCTGTTCTTTTACAGACTGAGAAATATCCATAATAGGGTAATATCTCTGTTTCTTTTTCCTTAGACTATCGATTTGCGGAAAATAATCTTCTATTTCAAGTTGAGGCTTATGTTCATTCGACAACATCGGTTTCAAATACACATAACCACCTCGAAGTTCCTTCAATATATCCGTACCGACAGTAAAAGAACCGGTTGAGTCAGCCCATACATACAATGAATTTCCCTCAGCACCGGATATCTGAATAAGTTGTTCCGTCCCCTGCGCCTCTTTCCTCTTTTTCTTACTATGAATAGATTGTATGCCTATTATTTCATCAGACAAAAACAGATTTTCATTATCGGGGGCATATTCTATATTCCAGACATACCGCCTCCATCCCTGAGTCAGCAACAATAAATCCATTGCCTGCATACGATCTTTATTCTTTTCATCGAAATAATAAAGCGGATTATGAATCTTTCCGCGTATCTGAGAGGATAGATAACAATGCGTCAATATGTTTACCGGATCTGCCGAATTAATATATGCCTTATCAAATACACTAAGGCCCAGATTCGTTTTCACTGGTACTCCATTCCCATCCACCAGCTTCTCACTGACATAAACATGTCCGAATACCATACCGTTTTCTACCGGATATTTCTCTTGCCAAACGATACTATCCTTATTATTTATCATTTGCAGATACAATGTCTGACTTTGATTGGAGAATGCAAAAGATTGGGAATTCAACTGATATGCTTTAAACCAAAGGTCTTCTCCTGTCTCATAAATACCTTTGCTGGTTTGGAGATAGATAAGTTCGGAAGGAAAGGCTGCATATTCTTCATTAATAGAAGCGACCCAGGCTTCATCGACTGTTTGCTGGCAAAAACACGGCAAACAGGTATATGTCAGTAAAAAGATGGTTAACAGAATGTTTTTCATGTACCCGACATTTTTAATTATCATTGCAGTCCCCAAAACGAGACCACAGCACAAATATAAACAAAAGAAACCAATCTAATCAGGCAAGTAATAAAATTCAATCGACCAATTTATGCTTCTCATACGACGGTCTCACCCACCGCAAATAAACCAGGAGCGACACCAGGCAGCATCCGGCACCTACCAGATAGGCTGTTGCCAGATCGGCATGCGAAGCGATGAAGCCGGCTGCCAACATTCCGATTCCCACTCCGAAATCAAAAGATGTCAGATAAGTGGAAGTTGCCGTTCCACGCATATGATGCGGAGCGACATTTACGAAAAGACACTGGATAGCCGGGACACAAACACCGAATCCGATGCCTATCGCCAGCGCAGAAGCAAAAAAAACAATTTCATTATGAAACAAAGCAAATACAGCAAACGAAAGTGTCAGAAACACCAACGCACTAATCGATACCAGATGTATCTTCCCGTGATCGACCAACCGCCCGGAGATAAGCCTTGCCGTACCGACCCCTATCGCCATAAAAATAAAGAAATAACCGGGATTCGACACATTGATCTCTTTTCCGTACAGCACGACGAAAGAAACAACCATCCCATAAGGGATTGCACTCAACAGGTAAGCCAATGCCGTCGGTAACGCTTTCACCAGAATAAAACGATCCAGCGAAAAAGGAGGCCGTTCCACCTTCTCCCGTTTCGGATAACGAATCAGACAGACAGAGCCGACACCAACCAACGCTATCGCCAGACCTACCAGCACCAGCGGATGAAAACCATACCTATCATAAACAGCGACCGCCACCAACGGAGCAAGCGACATCGCCAGATTAATCGTCAATCCATAAAACCCCATTCCTTCGCCTCTTCGCCTGGAAGGAATCACATCTATCGCAATGGTATTACCGGAAACGGAAGTCATCCCCATAAAGCCACCCTGAATAAAACGGACAGCCATTATCGTCAGGACCGTCGTTGCAAACAAATAACCGGTAAACATACAGGCAAAAACCGTAAAGGCAAAGAGATATAACGGTTTGCGTGAAAAGCAATCCACCAAGTATCCGGAAAAGGGACGGACGCACAGCAACCCTATCGAATAACTGGATAATGCCACACCCACCTCCGACGGATTAATCTTTAATACCTCCACCAAATAAACCGGCATAGTCGGCATCAGCATGTAAAAAGAGAAATTCATCAGGAAATAAGAAATACAACACTGGATGAAATTCCGGTTCCAAAGCACAGGTTTCGTTTCGTTCATATCTTTAAGCCAGCTCACTTAACTCCAGCCAGCGCATTGTCTTTTCATCTATTTCTTCAATCACTTTTGCAATGCGTTCCGACTTTGCCATCAACTCGTCGTTGCTCAATGTTCCGCTGCTCATAACCGTTTCAAGTTCAGCTTTTTCAGCTTCAAGCGCAGGTATTTCTTCTTCCAGCGCTTCAAACTCCTTCCGTTCCTTGAAAGATAGTTTCTTTTTCTGTTCATTCTGAGGGCGGTTGTTCTTTTCAGGAGCAGGAGCTTGTTTGGGCTGGCGGGCAGCTTCCGCTTCCTTCTCCAACTGATCCTGTACCTCTTTCCAGTCGCGATATTGAGTATAGTTGCCGGGGAAATCTTTTAGGTCGGCATTGCCACGAAATACCAGTAGATGGTCGACAACCTTATCCATAAAGTAGCGGTCGTGGGAAACAACGATCACGCAACCTTTAAAGTTACGCAGATATTCTTCCAGCACATTCAGCGTTACGATATCCAGGTCGTTGGTCGGCTCATCCAGTACAAGGAAATTCGGGTTACGCATCAGGACTGTACACAGATAAAGACGGCGCTTCTCTCCCCCACTCAGTTTATAAACATAGCTATGTTGTTTTTCGGGAGTAAACAGGAAATAATTCAGGAACTGAGAAACACCCAGTTTCTTTCCGTCGCCCAGGTCTACATATTCGGCAATATCCTGTACGACATCGATCACCTTCATCTGTTCGTCAAACTTCAAGCCATCCTGACTGTAATAGCCGAAACGAACAGTTTCGCCCACATCGAAGCGTCCGCTATCCGGTTCCACTTCCCCCATCAGCATTTTAATAAAGGTAGACTTCCCGGTACCATTATTACCGACAATACCCATCTTCTCGAAACGGGCAAAAATATAATTGAAATCTTCTACGATTTTAATATTGCCAAAGCTTTTCGTCACATGCTCCGCTTCAAATATCTTCGATCCGATATAGGAAGCTTTCACATCCAGATTCACGTTTCCGTTATCCCGTTGCTGCTTGGCTTTCTTCTCCAGTTCATAAAAAGCATCGATACGATATTTAGCCTTCGTTCCACGGGCTTGCGGCTGTCGGCGCATCCATTCCAGTTCCTTACGTAACAGGTTGTTAGCTCGTTCCACTTCCGTATTCATCGCCTCCATACGTTCCTGCCGTTTTTCCAGATAGTAGCTGTAATTACCTTTATATTGATAGATTTGCTGACGATCTATTTCGATAATCTCACTACAAACCCGATCCAGAAAATAACGATCGTGCGTCACCATCAGAATACTGATATTGGCACGGCTCAGGTATCCTTCCAGCCATTCGGTCATTTCCAAGTCGAGGTGGTTGGTCGGCTCATCGAGGATAATCAGTTCAGGATCAGTGATCAAAACGTTAGCCAATGCCACGCGTTTCAACTGTCCGCCGGACAGATGTTCCACTTTCTGGTCGAAGTTTGTGATCTTTAGTTGTGAAAGGATTTGCTTGGCCCGTTGTTCATAATCCCAGGCTTTCAGATTATCCATACGCATCAGGATATCCTGCAAGTTGGAATGATCGTCACTGGCCATAGCTTCTTCATACTCAGCGATCAGTCGAACCGTCTCATTCGGGGAATAAAAACAGGCCTGAAGAACGGTTAATCCTTCGGGATAAACCGGTGTCTGCTCCAGATAACCGACACGCAGGTCGTTACGGAACACGACAGCTCCACTGTCATAATCTTCTTTCCCGGCAATGATATTCAGTAAAGTTGTTTTACCTGTACCGTTCTTTGCAATAAGGCCCACTTTCTGCCCCTGTGCAATTCCAAACGTAATATCCTCAAAAAGAACCAAATCACCGAAGCTCTTGGTAAGTCCGTCTATCTGTAAATAACTGATCATACTGCCTTTTGTACTTTACTTTGAGGGGCAAAGATACAAAAAATTGGTGGAGAGTCGTTCCCCATAAACGAATGACCAAACTTTAGACAAAAATATTGTCTCCAATAGAATAAAAAGACAGCAGTAAATTCTTTTCACAAAGATATAGAAGAAAATATATCAATATACTTCCTATCCTTTAAAAACCACAATATTCAGCACCTGAGACTTTGACCTTTTTTATAATAAACATACGATCTAGGCCTTCAGAAGAACCTATAGTTATAACTTTTTTCTTAATATGATACCATGTCCCCTGATTAGGAGCCCCAGGTAATCTACTTATACGATTCTGGATATATTTCAAATGAATCAAATTCAGATTCTGATTATTCTCAGACAAATATTGTTCTTCAAAACGCAAATAAGCCGAATAAGGTTTATGCCCCTTATTCAAAGCAAAAGATAAGAAAGACTCAAACACCAACAAATCTTCAGCTTCCTGAGTCAGTTCAATTAATTCCATTCCTTCAACCTGTTGGGGAATATGAGCCTCCCGAATTATTCCATCCTGATCCATCACGACAAACACTGGTTCTAGAGATTCACGACGTTTACGTTTTTTCTTTCCTTTAAGTGTCCGTATTCTGTCTTGTTGACAAAATCCATGTTCTAGCCAAAGCCCTGCATTATCTAAAACAAGACCTTCCTCTTTTCCTGGAGACGGACGCATACAACGACCGACTTGTTGTAAAAAATACCCTCACATCATTTCTTTTTTTTCAATATTAACCTTATCTTTGTCAAATCATAAAATTCAACACATGGAACCTGAATCTAAATACGAATCCGTCCCCCAAGGTTTTGCTTACTGCCTGAATGAACAATGCAAGCACTCTACGAAGTGCCTGCGTTATCTCGTTTCGAAACAGCTTACGCCGGAACGGACTGTTTTCTCGATCGTAAACCCCGATTGCACGACGCCACAAGCAGATAGCTGCCCCTTTTTCAAAGCAGATCAAAAGGACAGGTACGCTTTGGGGATCACTCAATTATTAGAAGATCTGCCTCATAACAAAGCTGTTGCCATTAAGCGGGCAATGAATACTAAATTCAGTAAAGGAACCCTTTACCGCATCCAGAAAAAAGAACGATTGATTACCCCTGAAGAACAAAATATCATTCGTTTGATCTTTATTCGTCAGGGTATCCATACCGATCCGCTTTTCGACCAATATGTAGAGCAATACGATTGGTAAGAAATTGTAAACTTTTTAGGCCTTTATTACTTATAATCCCCACTTAAATGGGTGATATTCCCCACACAAGTGGGTAGTATTCCCCATAGTAGTGGGGGAAATTCCCCACATGAATAAAAATTGTAGGGAAAAAGCTCTATAACGAACTCTCAATAAATACTGAAATCCTGCGGTTTTATCACAAACCCGATCCGCAGCATACTCTTAAAGTGATTATATTCCAGCAGGTTCTCACCGTAACCGTTATAATATTGAAGGAAAAAATATTGGTTCTCGTTATTGTTAAACTTATAACTTAACTCGACCTGTGTATTAAAACTGAACCAGGTTTTACGTTTCGTCAGGATCACTCCGCAGTTAAACCGCTTATTGTCTGTCCGGAAATTGGCCGCCATCTGGAAAATACCGTTATACTTTAACAGGTCTTTATTATATTTTCCATCGACGATCGGTATCCAGGTCTTAAACTGAGCCTCCCAGTTTTTGTTTAAAACAATGGCTGTTGCAAATGTCACCTTGTTCCAACTGCGCGAAGCCGTACTGTCTTTTCCGTTCGATTCATGTTCGAGCATCAGATAACCTTTTCCGATGAATTTATTATGATGGATAATCAGATGCCCCAGTCCGATTCCCGGGTTGAAGTTCAGGTCGCGCATGGGCAGAGATTTCTGGAAAACATTCCAAAAGGCTTTCTGGGTGTACTGGATAAAAAGATAAGTGTCGAAAGGCAGCTTACTTTTCGTCAGGCGTTGGGCAATACTCAACTGGAACTTCACATCCGAATTGGCAGCGGTCGGTTTATGCCCGATCGTCGTCCCGCCGATGAAATAATTATCTTTGAATAAAGTGAAATAAGGCGCTTTGTCCAATACCGCACGCACACTGTCCGCGTTATATTCCAACTTCGGATCCTGCACCAGAACCTGGGCAGATACCGAAACAAAACAGGAAATGAATAAAACGTATAGAAATACTGCTGTCCTTTTCATAAAACATGAATATATAAACCTTATAAAAATAGAACAAAGGTAATATCCATCAAGGTTTAACAATTCTCCCCGATTTCATGAATTATGGTCAATTCAGTTACCTCTTCTTTATTAATAACCAAATCTTAACTGGTATGTTCATTTTTTATATCTTTGCCCGCATGGAAAAAGTATATCAATATTACAAGGATACAATAGCTGCTTACACACGTCGCTCGGACGGTCTGAGAAAAAAAATGCATTTGATAGGAACAATACGCCTGCTGCTGGTCGCCGGGCTTATTGCTGCGATATGGTTTCTGAAAGCCGAAAACTGGATGGTGTTAGGCGGAGCAATCCTCTTATTCATCATTCCTTTCATCGGGTTAATGGTTTATCATACATTTTTATCATCGCAAAAGTCGTATGCCGATGCACTATCCGCCCTGTGTAACAACGAACTGAAAGGACTGGATTACGATTTCAGCGCTTTCGACGGGGCACCGGAGAAAAGTTCGGCCGACCATTCATTCAGCCTGGACCTGGATCTTTTCGGAAACCGCTCCATCTTCCAGTCCATCAACCGGACAGTTACTTCGATGGGAAAAGAAAGGCTTGCCGACTGGTTTATCAACCCGCTTACCGATAAAGAAAAGATACTCAAACGCCAGGAAGCGATCCGTGAACTAAGCGAAATGACGCAATTAAGGCAACACTTCTATGTAACCGGCGTATTAAGTCCGGGAAATAAAGGAGATGTAAATACCCTAAGCGCACTAACAGATCATAAACCGGCCTTCATTAACAGCCTGCTCTGGAAAATACTGATATGGCTCATTCCTGCCATATGGGTGATACTGATCGCAGGAGCATCAAGCGGAATAATCAGTTTCACCGGCATAAGCATATTCTTCGCCATCTCGTTCCTGATTTCCTACATACGGGGAAAACAAATCACAGAACTTCATAACTCCGTGAACAAGATGGAGAAAATCCTGTATACGTATTCTTCACTGATCAAAAGCATTGAAGGCGACCTTTTCAAGTCAACCGAACTGGCAGCGATCAGCAACCAGTTTAACGGGACAGACGGAACAGCCTCGAAGGCTCTGAAAAAGCTATCCCGCAGCATTGGTGCGCTAGACCAGCGGGGCAGTATGATGGGATTCATTATGAACATCTTTATTCTCCGCGACACCCGGACAGCCATCCGTCTGGAACGTTGGATACAGATACACGCCGAGGATATTCCCCGATGGTTCGATGCCCTTGCCGAGTTTGATGCCTACAGTTCGTTGGGAGGATTTGCATTCAATCATACCGGCTATATCTATCCGGAAATAGCCGACTCCTACTTCAAGATGAGTGGTAAAGCACTTGGGCACCCCCTACTCCGCCGTGATGCTTGCGTACGGAATGATATTTCGATAGAAAAAAGTCCGTGGTTCCTGATTATCACCGGGGCAAATATGGCTGGGAAAAGCACCTACCTCCGTACAGTCGAAGTCAACTATCTGCTGGCCTGTATCGGTGCTCCGGTCTATGCAGACTCCCTGACTGTCTATCCGGCAAAGATGGTGACCAGCCTGCGTACTTCCGATTCGCTGGTCAGCAATGAATCTTATTTCTTCGCAGAATTGAAACGGCTGAAAATGATTATCGACCGTCTGCAACAGGGAGAAAAACTATTTATCATACTGGATGAAATCCTGAAAGGAACTAACTCGATCGACAAGCAAAAAGGTTCGATCGCCCTGATGAAACAGTTGGTAGCTTACCAGACTTGCGGTATCATCGCCACACACGACCTGGCACTGGGCGAACTGGAAAACGAATTCCCCAACCAGATAAAGAACTACCGCTTTGAAGCCGATATTACAAATGAAGAACTAACCTTCTCCTATCTGCTTCGTGAAGGGGTAGCACAAAATATGAATGCATGTTTCCTGATGAAGAAGATGGGGATAACGGTTTAAATACTTATATTTGCACGTAAATTAATAGAAAGGAGTCACTTATGACAACAATAGAACTTGAAGCCAGCAAAGCGGAATTGGTTCGTGAGATATTAAATATCGAAAATAGTGAAACCATCGGAAAACTTCGCAAATATCTAAGTAAGCTCCGGAGTAACAAAGAAGAGGCAAGTCCGTGTGAATATACCCTCAAAGAGGTTCGTCAGCGATTGGCTATCACTGGTAAGGATGCTATTGCCGGAATAGGTATCAGCGGTGAAGAGATGGAACAGCGAATGAAAGATATTATATAATAGTATGAAAATCATATGGCATCCGTTTGCATCAAACGATTTTGATCAGATTATATACTATTACCGGGATGCTTTTGGAGTTAAAACAGCTCAAAAAGTCCGCGACACACTTCATCATGACATATATCATTTGCTCTGTTTACATCCTTTTCTGGGATTCTGTGAAACCTGTCTGAGTGACGTCGATCAACTCTCTTACCGTTCACTAGTCTCGGGGCACATTAAAATAATTTATACCGTTCACGATAAATATATTTATATCCACATGCTTTGGGATTGCCGACGTAATCCCAAACAACTTCAAAGCGAAATAAAAGAACGTAAATAAAACTTATCAAATGGAGTTGTATCAAAATTCGGTTTTAATACAACTCCATTTATTATCATTTTCCTGTTTTATACTTCGCCTTAATCTCCGGCAACGCCCGCTGTATCTCTGCGATACGGGTGGCATCACTTGGGTGAGTGCTCATGAACTCCGGAGTCGAGCCGCTTTTTCCGGCAGACATCTTTTGCCAGAAATTTACCGCTACATCGGGATTATATCCAGCCATCGTCATAAATACCAATCCCATATAATCCGCTTCCGATTCATGTTTGCGTGAGAAAGGAAGCATGACACCATACTGCGCACCCACACCATAAACCGTATTGGCAACCGTCTGGACTGCCGCACTCTTATTGCTTACAGCCTGTCCCAGAATAGCAGCTCCATATTGTGCCATCAGCTGCTGGCTCATCCGTTCGTTACTATGTTTTGCCACCGCATGCGCCACTTCGTGACCAACCACTACGGCCAGTTCGTCATCCGACGATACCAGCGACATCAAACCTTCGTAAACCACAATCTTTCCGCCCGGCATACAAAAAGCATTTATCTGGTTATCTTTCACCAGATTGAACTCCCACTGGAAATTCTTAATCTCGCTTTCCATTCCGTTCGCTTTCAGATAAGCCTCCGTTGCTGCGGCAATCTTCTTCCCCACACGGGTCACCATCGCACTCTCATTCTTATCCGACGACTTTGTGGCTGATTTCATATAATCGCTATATTGCGTTAAGCTGGAGGACAATACCTCCTGGTCGGAAACCAGCAACACCTGCTTTCTCCCTGTCAAAGGCACACTCCCGCACGCACTCAGCATCAGAAGCATCGCCATCAATAAACCTGTAATCTTTTTCATCTCTCTCATTTAGTTTTTACGAATACAAAATTATCATTTCTTTATGAGAATAGAACAATTCAAAAGGCATTTTTGCTCAACAGATATATAACGAAACCTGTTTATCCGGCGGAATCGGTATGAGGCGTAACACTTTCTGTATATTATTACATTTGTTCTCGTCAATTAAGAGACCAACTCTATTCCAATATACTCCCGACACATAATATTTTACCAATCAATACCTCATATTTATTTAGTTCTTCAATATTCATTTTTTTCTCTGTTTGCAAAATATCCATTTTATCAAAAGGGGTACAGTCCGCTTCTATTATAACAGAATGCTCACCATACGGTAGTTCAGGCATCCAAAAATAGTTCATCCTGTTATAGGTACAATATTTATCAAATCTACGCGTGTCTTTTATTAGCTTTCCATCAATATAAACTTTTATACGAGCTCCTCTAAGACCCATAATATCAAACAATCCGACTCTTGTACCTTTAAAACGAAATTGAAGAGTCTCTCCACTTTTCTCAGTTGAAGCGACATAAGAGAAATGTTCCCTAAAAGGCTTGACAAAAGGATCACTTCCGTCTTTTTTCTCCCATCCTTCTGAAAGCCATTCCTTTTTTACATCATACATTTTAGCTTTTTCATAATTCGTTTCGCAAAACGGGACTTTCATTTTCTGAACCATTGGGGTCCCTTTCACCATTTGCTGAAACGAATTGCATAGAGTTTCCGTATAAACAGCATGTCCGTCTGAACCTGGATGTGTACCATCCTCCGTAAAACGTATTTTCTCTCCATAATCCATATCCCGTAAAGCATGCATCACTAACTTATTATCTCTTAGTAGTTTTGCAACAGCGAAATCAAAAGAAACAGATGGAATACCATAATATTGAGCTATCTGCTCCATTATGCGGGATGAACGCCAATGATCTCCATTTAAAATCACATTTTCCTGTGGCTTATTTGTCGTATACAAAAAACAAATATCTACGTGATCTGAATGATTTCGGATTTTCCTTACTATCCCTTCCATAGAACGTACAATCTCTAATGAATCAGTTTGTGAATCATTCACTGCAAATTCGACAAAAACCAAGTCTGGATTTTTAGCTAAGACATCACTGTCCATTCTAACAACTCCCAAATCTGAACCTGTACCACCGATACCTGCATTTATAGTCGATAAAAGGACATCCGGGTAAGATTTTTTAAACCAATCTTCAAATTGTACCCGATAGCCAGAAGCTTGTGTTATGCTTCCTCCCAAAAAGGCTATCGTCAGCGGTTTTTTCTCTTGTATCTTTTTATTAGTCCAATATAACCCATTCCTTAACGCTAAACAATCCGGAAGTTGCTTTCTCAACAAAAGGCACGCACCACCACCTGCAGCAAGTCTGACTTTAATTTTATCGTTAGTTGTCGCAATTTGATTAGACACCTGATAAGATTCTCTATTGTTCAAATAATGCGCATCAACACCATCCTGAACTAACATTAGCTCATATTGTCCACGTGGTAAAAAAGACAAGGGGATCTCCAATTCTCTTGCCGATTCATTCGTCACAGCCCCAACCAGATAAACATTATCAGTCTGACGCATCATAACAATATATTCACCGACTTTACCATCCAACGTCCTACTCTCTTTCCAGGGCATCTGCTGAGCAGAGATAAAGGAAAGTAACTCCGGATACTTTTCATAATATTCCGGAATGTCAGGAAGAATCGTTGCTCCTGAAAAAGTCACCAATGTCCGGGCTGCTTCCGACACGACAGTTGAGGGGACCGGCTGGTTTTCATCTACTCTTGTTGTCGGCCCTTGTCTTAAATCAAACATGCCGTTATTCATGTCGATCGGACCGGCCAACATATTCACAAAAACAGATGTTACGAATGTAGACGGAACAAAAACCCGATGGGCATCCAACTGAGCATGACAATATTCCCTCGTAATGGCATTAGGCCAGGTCCGCATTTGTCCATAAGGATGAACAGGCCCATCATGGAAGTCTACCAATAACTGATTTCGGGCACACAGTTCAGTAATCATTCTGGTACGAATATTTTTCTCCTGCTCGGAGCCTTTCATAAATCCATATTTTACCCCCACGGCACCCCAATCGTGATACAACTTTAATGTCTCACTGATCGGGAAATTACGTCCTCCAACATCATTCAAGTATAACCAGATGCCTACACCTCTACTTTTCGCATACTGAATAATTTTTCGAACATCCTGCGCCTGGCCTCCTTTCATCGGATCTGATTCACTCTCATGCTCCGGTCCATACCAGTTCGCATCCAATACCAACCCTTTAAAACCTTGCTTCGAAGCAAAATCAACCATACGTACCCAGGAAGGATATGTCATCGAATAAGTAAAATCTTCAACAATCGCACCATCAATACGCCAATCCCAAACATAAACACCCGGTTTGACCCATGAGAAGTCCATCTGAGGTTCAGGATTTAACAATTCAATAATGTGCGAATCGACTAAAGTACCCAATTTATCACCAGCCATTACAACACGCCAGGGAGAACAATTTTCCTCGGACAAAGTCACAGGAGACGATTCTATCATAAAACTCTGATCCCCTTTTCCGGAGATTAACCGCAAAGGATTTCCCGCCCGTAAATCAGCTTCATGAATAGCCACATAGCATTTCGGATCAACTTCCAAAAGCACAACCGGACGTCTTATACCATCAATATCCGAGAGTTTTTCCGGACCAATATTGGCATTTTCCCCATTATAGGACCAGGCTGTATAATCAGCTGCAAAACAAAACCCTGTCAATTCAGACTGGATATCTACTTGTTTTTCCGGAAATTCATAACGGAAAGCAAGTCCGTCATTATATAACCGAACGACAAACGATAGTTTAGTTTTTTCGCTCCCCGACTGTGGCGCCAATTCTAATGACAATTCATTAAAAACATCCGGCACCACCTCTCTTTTTCCCCATACTGGTTTCCAGACAGATTTAGACATTCTTTTGCTATGATTTGCTATTATCCAGTCATTTCCAGGTATTTTGTTTCCATTTGTCATGTAATATCCGATTGGAGAAGAGTCTATAACCAACTTATTCCCCATCGAAAACTTATATTCAAAAGTTCCCTTATCCGTCCGAACAAACCGGACTTCCAACTTTCCATCCGGAGACAAAAGGGAATACTCCACCCCCTTCATATGTCCAATGTTCATCAAAGCGAACATCAATACTCCCAAAACACGAATCCAAACTTTACTTTGTAAAAACATATCCTATGTACTATAAATTGTCATAAATAATCTTTGCTATTATATCATACCCGTTTGAAGTCGGATGAATACCGTCCGGGTAATAATTAACGCTATCTCTCATCTCCTCCCGATACAAATTAATCACCGGCAATTGTTCCTCTTCTGAAACCCGCTTAATCAGCTTCATTACTTTATTGCGCAAAATGTCATCACGCTGTTGCCATTTAAATCCATACGGCAATATCGGATAACAAAGATATACTTGATCTGAAATACTTTTCATTCTCCGGACCAACCTGAGATAATCTGCATAAAAAAAATCTTCATTTACCCATTCATCCGGTCTCGAATCATTAGTTCCCAATTTCACAATGATTACTTCCGGTCTGAATAATTTCAAATCTTTGTATGCCTCCGTCTTCAAATAAGTAGTAAATTTATCAAACTGCACAGCTGCACCCGGTACTCCGAAGTTGCGTACCTCAACACTATCTCCCAGCATTTTCTGCAATTTATAAGGATATGTTTCTTCAACCGAATTTGTTAAATATCCGTATGTGATGCTATTCCCCACACAAGCAATCCGCTTACGGGAAAATATATCCTTACAAAAAGTGTACATATCGTCAGAAACACGATTAAACAATGTTTCGTTTGTCCGGGAATTTATTCCATGATCGACATTCTCATATAATTTAGTTTCCACTATCCCGCCTTTACTTTCCAACGCTGTCGCAAAATTTACCGATTGATTATAATCAATAACATTATCTTTCATCCCATGCATCAAGAGACTAGCAGGAATATTCCTATCCGGAATATTAAACATAGCAGAAGCCTGACGCAAGTCCAGCGAGTCTATCGCCTGAATAAACCTTTTTTGTACTACAGGTACAGGAAAATCACCCTCTCTCGTTTCCAACAAATTATAAGTCCCGGCCATACCTACCCAAAGTCTGCATCCAGGTATTTTCATGGCTGCCAATGCCGCTAAATGCGCACCGGCCGAAGCGCCGCAAAAACCGTAGCAAGATGAGTCCAACTTCCATTCTTCCTCATGCTTTCTGATAAATAATACAGACTTTTCAATCAAATCCATTACACGTCCTAGTGTACCGCCCTGATCCATCAAAGGATAAGAGATCCGAACACCTGCAATGCCTCTTTCCGCCATATAAATGGAATGCTTTTTAAAAACCCCCATATCTCCATGCTGCCATCCGCCACCATGTATATAAATCATATATGGACTTTGCTTTTTATCGCACCGGGGCAGATCAATTTCCAGATCAAATCTACCCAACGCTCCGGAGTAATATGTATATCTCTGAGTCGAGACTTCATACAACTTTTCTTCAGCTACGACGGAAAAAGAAAACAAACACAAAAGGATCACCCATAATGTCTTCATCTTGTTCTATTTTTTCGGACCCAATGTTTCCCCTTGATTGTACATTTGATTATTAGGAAGCTCCGATTTAGAAATACCTTTTTCCATCAGCACCTTCAACTTGTCAAAATACGACGGATAGATAGCGCGAGGAGAAACCCCATTCTGTTTACATAAAGAGGCCGCCATTCCGATCACTTCCCCTAATATACCGGTAGTTCTCATCACCCGAACCGTCCCCAACGCGACATGAGTAACACTGATGTTACGCCCCGCCATAAACAAATTATCAATATTCCTCGAATAAAGACAACGATAGGGAACCGGATAAGGGTGTATCTTTTTCATTTCACAAATAGATTTAAACTCCTTTCCCGGAAAATGGGCTGTATTATCCGGATCCGGATAATGCAAATCAATCGTCCAGGTAGTAGATCCTGTTGCGTCCGGATATTTCACAAAATCAACCAAATCATTCTCCGTTAAAATATGATCACCAATCAAACGACGCGACTCTCTTTTTCCGGCAATATAAGCAACCCATTTCAATGAACGGTTAGTATACTTTTCCTTTAATGAATAGGAATTTTTAAGGAAAGACCAGTTTGAGTATACAACCAATAACCCATAATCGCGAATATATTCCGCGTCATTTACCTGATCCTTATTCATTCCGGTTTCCCAGGTCCATTCTCCCATCATCACCTTTTCGGCACTCTTTTCATTAAATTCCACACCATAATTAAAATCAGGGAAAATCGAACTCTGTGAATCTTCTTCTGAATACCATTGTACCGATGCCCCCATCGTCATTTTATCAGCCTGCACAGGAGCGGTCGGTTCATTATATTCAGACCTAGCCTCCCGACCGGAACGATATTCTGCAGAAGCCATAAATCCGAGGTTGGCATCTCCCGTACAATCTGCAAATAGCGGAGCAGTAAGAACCATTTCCTGATTCGTTTCAATATTACGTATGAAAACTTTGGTAATCCGGCTATCTTTCGTCTCCACATCAAATGCCCTGCAAGAAGCATACAAAGTTATATTCTTTTCCTGCTTAATCGCATTCATTTTTTTTTCATCTTCATAATAATTCCCAGGTTGGGCATTACCTCCTTTCAAAGGGCCAAACTCTTTTTGCAAACTACCTAAAGCCGTATAAGGACCCGCCTCTATACGACCTCCCAGATGAACTCTGACTTCCGAACTATTATTTCCCCCCAAAACCGGGCGATCATGGACCAAAGCGACCTTACATCCTAAGCGAGCAGCAGAAATGGCTGCGCTCATACCTGCAATTCCTCCTCCTACAACCACAAAATCAAACTTTTCCGCAGAAGGTGTTTTCTTTGTCAAATTCAATTTCCGATACCGCATTTCAGATAAAGTTTTTACATCTGCCGCCGGAATATCATTCTCATCCATTGTAAAATAGATGGCATCACAACGTCCATTGAAACCACTCAAATCGTGCAAGGCTAGTCTATTCTTCTTCTGTTTTACTTCTACAATGCCGGCTTTCTGCCACATCCATCGGTCACCCGTAACTCCTAATACGGCAGAAAAGGTTTCTCCGTTCAATTTCAACCGAAATTTGCCCGGTCCCTCTCCATTATACCAGGGCGATGTCCAATTATATGTGCGTACATATACATGATAGACTCCTGTCTTATCAAAATTAATTTCAGTCTCCGCATCTTCAACCGGTTGTCCCATACCATGAGCCATCAAATAACTGGATCCCATCTGATCCATAAACTGCTGGTCAACAACCCAACCACCTTTATTATCGAATCCTTCAGCCTCGACCCACAAATCCGCCGAATAAATGTATTCCGGAATAAAAGCAAATAATGCCACTAATAAAATATATGTTATTCTATTCATCTAATTTAATTTTTAAAAGATACATACTGTATGGCCTGATATCCAATGGAACAACAAGCTTTTTCCCATTTACTGTCAACATTCTTTTTTCTACCGGAATCGAATTTAATATTTTAGCTTCTTCATCCGTGAAATCTATATAATAACGATCAGCTCCCCGGGTTAATGGCAAAGTCTGACATTTCTCCTGCCGTAAAATTTCCAGCGACTTTTTTTCCTCCGGATCAATCGATTCTATTTCCACAAGGACATTTTTTCCTTCAAACATTTCCGGAACATCTTTCAACACGATCTTTGCATCCGGAAAAGCCAAAGGAACAGCCTTCTCATAAAAGATAGAAGGTGAAGCAGTCCAAACCAGAATACGATACTCATTTTTATCTGCCGTCGCCTGACTATACAACCCATATCCATCTTTATCACAAGGATATGAAACAGATGGTATCATCTTATCGAATAAGGAGTTGCGAAGAATCATCCCCTTTGCATAAGGAGAAATCACATTCTGATTTCCATAAGTAAGTAATCCAAAGTGGAATCCTCCTCCTGTTATCGGTAAAAAGTTCCCCTCTTCTTTTAAGTACCAATAGTGTACAGTAGAAGCAAAGCAAGCCATCGCCGCTTCCTTTCTGCAAGCTCCCTCCATATCCGACAGGTCTTCGATCGTAGAAGGTTCCGCAAGCCCGGATTCATCCACAAGAATTTTCAAATCAGGCAAAATATCATATTTCGCTAATATTTCATTGATTTTTGATTTGAAACCTTGTGCTATATTGGGAGCTGTCCCCGGAAACAAATAATTATGCCAGGTAATGTAGTCCAATCGTTTATCCGGATTTGTATCCGCCCGATAACGTTTCAGAAAACCATCGATAAAATCCCAATGATAAGGAGTATTGGAACCCAACCCTGCGACTTCCACCTGTTCCTTCTTTTTCAATCCTTTGTTAACATTATTTACTGCTTTGTACAAGCATTTAAAAATACTATAATGTGCATCCATATGGCATTCACTGCCACTAATATTATCATATTCATAAGGCATCTGCACAATTTTTAGTTGCGGACAGACTTTTTTTGCGTGAGCTATCGCAGTTTGATACCCTAATGTTAAATCCTCCCAGGAATACCCGGGAATACCTTCTTCCGGCAATGGGACCGTCCCCATTTTAGATGCTACTTTATATGCCTTTGTAACAGGAGATATCTGCATATCCAACACCACTTCATCCGCAGTCAAAGCCGCAACTTTCAGCCATTGGTCCATATAAACAATATCAGCACTGTCAAGTAAAGCCGGATTGTCCTCTTTCCAGGGCAACTGATGGTGTTGATACCGAAAAAGGGAGAAATTACCCTTCATTTGCCCCGTCACAGACAAGGCCATTTTTTCAATTTTGTCTGTAACTTCACCATATTGGTAGTCTTTAACCGGATTTCCGGAATAAGCCTGTACACGCCTTTCTCCCCGATCCCATGAAAAAACTTTCGCATTACAGGATACTTCTATCGTTCCCTCTTTATCCAAACCGGCAGATACACGCTTAACCTTTTCATCCCACTTTTCCAGGTTCTCTATATGCCGCCTGTATCCCTCTTCCAACTTCGTTTCCGTTAAACCGGATTCTTTCCATGCATTATCAGCATCCGTCTTACTCAAATCCTCCCATAAAGATCCGATGCACATACTTGATTCAATATCCATATGATGTGTCAACGAATTAAACTCAAAAACCATACGATTCCCATATTTCAATAAAGTCGGATAAGCCCTGACATACAATACCCCCATGACCTTCGTCACAGGACGTTCATTCGGAGAAGTATCAATCCGTAATGCCTTAAACGAGACTTTCAAATTACCACTGGTCGCCTCCACGACCTTTTTAGGGTACAAATTCATTACGATTGTCTCGCTTTCCTGTCCCGTCACAGTTAAAGAAAAAGACAGACGTTCTTCAGAACCAATCCCATAACTCAATGGTATGACAAATGTCTTTGCATAACCGGAATGGCTGAATGGTACTAAATCGCTTATACAACGTATAGTCCGGGCATAAGGTGATCCTCCTCTAAACAAGAGACTCACTCCATGAATCGTCCTGTCTTGCCAGTCTTTATAAGCTCCAGACCACAAAAGACCATCATACCAGGCGTATCTTCCTTTTGTGACATCTTCCAGATCTGTACGGGAAGACCTGTTAATCGGATATTCACTGTAACCGAATCTCCATCGAAATTGAACATTAGCATCTCCTCTCAGATATGAACTTTCCAAATTTTGAGACTGCATAGCAATATTTATAAAAAGCAGAAAACCGGAGAGAAAAATGAATTTATAGAAATATCCCATTCTGTTATATTAAATGTTATCAAATAAAATATTTAAGTGAACACAGAAAATTGAGCATTAATCTGCAATTTTCTGTGTTCCTTGAATCAAAACCTATTATCAATAACCCGGATTCTGACCGAGTGTTATGCCAAAACGGGCATAGGTATCTATTTCCTGCTGAGGAATCGGGCACAAATAATCCCGTGAAGAATTGAATACACGAACTGCATTCGGGAAACGAGCATCAGTATTCAAATCATATTGGCTTGCTATTCCGCTATAGGAAACGAAACCGTCTTCATCAATTTGAGGTATGCCAGTAGCTGTTTCAGTATCCAATATTCGACCGTAAATAGTAACCGGCATTACTTTCTCTGCGATCTTCCACCGTCGGATATCAAACAAACGGAAACCTTCATCTGCTAACTCTACTTTTCTTTCACGCTGGATAATCGTTTTCAACTTTGCCACATCCATAGTCGTAATAGCCGGATAATCAGCTGTTGCAGAAACATCTACTCCATAAGCACGGGCACGAACTCTATTTATGGCAGTCAACACTGACTCATCAACCTCTCCTTGCATGATTTTTGCTTCCGCGTAGGTCAATAAAATCTCGGCATATCTCATCAGGATAAAGTTATGATCATCCCAGGATTGAATTTTTACCTGCGTTTCTTCTATCGTATTTTTCTTCCACAAATAGCCACAGAAAGCTGCCGGCCAGGAAACTGTACGACAATCACTGTTAGATCCGCCGATTGCCCCATTTACCAAACGATAAGTCGTACTGTCCGGATGGCTTTCAAAAATCATACCAGCCCATTCACTTTGCGGAGTAATTATAGAGGCTTTTAAACGAGGATCCCTGTTCTCAAAGGGGCGTTTCGGACTATACACTTTCGACTTATCGATTGTTTCACCATCAATACATTCGTAAGAATCGACCATAGACTGAGTAGGTACCATTACACTGACAGCCCCTTTATTACGTGATCCCTGAGTTACAGAAAACTGCGTAATATAATATTCATATTTAAACGGCATGATAAACATAATCTCTGCAGATGCTTGTCCGGCTAATTGGAACAATTCTCCGTAATTTGCATGAAGGCTATACCCAAAAGCCTGTTCATTATCCATAATCTCTTTAGTCGATGCCGCAGCCTCTGCATAATATCCATTATACAACGAGATACGGGCATGTAACCCTAGAGCAGCTCCCTTTGTAATACGTTCCGGCTCACCTTTCCATGAATAAGGAAGCACTTCTGCCGCTTTTTTCAAATCTGCGAGGATTTGATCAATTATAACCTTTTTCGATTCACGTGGAATCAGTCCTTCTGTCGGAACTTTTATTACTTTATTCAAAAATGGGACATCACCAAAAAGCTCAGTGAGATACATATAATGAAACGCCCTTATAAACAAAGCCTGCGCTTCAATCTGCTTATATATGGTTTCAGACACGACATCCTTGGATCGTACCATATTTTCCAACAATGCATTTGCTCGGGCAATACCTTTATAATGGTCCGAGTAAATTGTGAGAAAACCTCCGTTAGTCGAACTTTGTGTTCCTTGTCCCTGATTCATCATAGCAGAACAAACACCCCTGGACACACCGATATCCGTCGCTCCATTATCCATCGCAACCATAAGAGGTATCTTATAATCAGTTGTCAAACGCAATGAATTATAAGTTCCATTAAGTGCCAGGTTCAATTCTTCTTCATTTTTATAAAAAACATCGTCAACCGGCTCTGTCAGAGATTCCAAATCCAAAATATTATTTTCACAAGAAGAAAATCCGACAACCAACAATAATAACAGCTTATATATTTTCATAATATTCTTCATTTAAAAGGATAAATCAATACCAAATGTATAACTCTTAGCAACAGGATAGATCGCTCCCTGCGAATCATTCGGAACAACCGGATCGATCCCCTGCGGAAGGCTATCAAAGGTCAATAAATTCTGCCCGGAGAAATATACTCTTAAGTTCTTGATAAATACTTTGCTCAAGAGCTGTTTCGGCAACGTATAACCCAATGTTACATTTCTCACTCTCAGGTAAGAAGCATTGAACAACCATGTGTTACTTGCCTGCACATCATTACTACCAAAGCTCGTTGCCTCCAGAATAGGGAACTTTGCATTTGAGTTTTCAGGAGTCCAACATTCTTTGACATGCCATTCCTGAAGTTTACCAGCATTAAACAAAGGATAAACAAGATCGCCACCTAAAAGGACATCACGTTTACCTACTCCTTGCAATGCAATCGCAAGGTCAAATCCCTTATAACCGGCAGTCAAATCAATTCCAAAAGTATATCTTGGAAACGGATCGCCTAATATAACTCTGTCATCCGCATTGATCACGCCGTCGCTTGCATCCATCACACCATCTCCATCGGTATCGACGGTCAATTGGTCTTTATAACGGAGATTACCAGGTTTTAAAGTACCAAATTGGCTGGGCGCCCCATTTATTTCTTCCTGCGATTGGAAAATACCTTCAGTTTCATAACCATAAATGGAATTGATCGGTGCTCCTAACCGGATAATAGAATTTCCCGTAATAATCATCTCGCTTCCACCCAGATTGGTAACCTCATTTTTCACATCTGATAAATTAATTTTTATGCCATAGTCAAAAGCCGAAACCCGGTCTTGCCATCCGACCGTTACATCCCATCCACGGTTTTCTACATTTCCGATATTTTGGATCGGTGCTTCAAGACCCGTTACTACAGGTACCGGTATATTCAACAAAATATCTTTTGTTTTACGAACATAATAATCAGCGGTCAGAGTCAATCTCTGATCCAGCAATCCTGCATCTACTCCAATATTGGTCGTTGCTGTCGTTTCCCACTTGATATTCTTGTTCGCCAGTACTTTCTGGGCTGCTCCGTTTACAATTTGTCCTCCCATCAGATAATTGGCACTACCCAATGCAATAGAAGATGTATAAGGAAAATCACTACCAATTTCTTGGTTTCCCAATTTACCCCATGAGGCACGTAATTTCAAATTAGACAAAAACGAAAGATCCTTCATAAAGTTCTCCTCAGAAAGTCTCCACCCCGCAGCAAAAGATGGGAAAATACCCACCCGATTATCCTTCGCAAACCGGGAAGAAGCATCTCGTCTCAGATTTGCTTCAAACAGGTAACGGTCCTTATAGGAATAATTGACACGTCCGAAATATGAGACTAACGCATTATGAGTCGCTGTTCCGGAGTTTGAATCATATTCTTCCGAACCGGCATTAAGCACTTCATAATCCTGCAAAACATAATATTGCCGCCCGGCAGAAAACATCTCATAGTTATACTTGATAAACTCATATCCTCCCAACACAGAAAAACTATGATCTTTAAGCGTCTTTGTATAAGAAACTACAGCGTTGAAACTCTGACTGAACGGACGCTCGTTTGTCTGCGTAAAGCTATTAGGATCTCCCTTTTTCCGGATCGTCTTAGTATCCCAGTCCATCACTTGCTCGTATGTCTTAGATGCTCTTTTTACATAAATATCTTCATAGGAGGGTGCATATAAGACTGAGATATTCATCCCATCGAAAGGCCGGTAGTTCGCTTTCAACAAACCTCTGAATTCATTATAAAGTCTTTTGTTATAACCGCCAGCCCGTACCTGCGCTATCGGGTTTCCTCCGGAGAAACCATCCCCCCAGGTACCATCTGAATAGACTGCAGGATAATTAGGCGCAATTCTGAACGCATCCCGTACAACAGCCGTCAATGTAGCATTAGATGCATTTTGCTCTGACCGGCTAAAAGCCAAATCAAAATTAATATCAAATTTGTCCGATAACTTCAAATCTGAATTAAATCGTCCATTGTAACGCTTAAAACCATAATTGACAATATCAGCTCCCTGATCCGTAAAAGAGACTGAAGCCAAAACCTTCGCCTTATCAGAACCTCCGCTAACATTCAGGTTATGATATTGTTGAAAGTTCGTTTCACTAAACAGCAAGCCAACCCAATCAGTATCCGGATATCGGTCCGGGTCTGTCTTCATACCCGCCCGATAAGCATCAATTGTCGCCTGATCGGAACCTGTATACTTCAAATAATCAAGAGCACCTAAGAACGAAGGAAGATTCGTCGGGTTCTGCCACCCCAGATAGTTCTTATAATTTACCGAAACACCTCCTTCTTTTGCTCTCTTCGTGGTAACTAATATAACTCCATTTGAAGCACGTGAGCCATAAATCGCAGCAGATGCAGCATCTTTCAATACCGAAATATTTTCGATATCATTTCCATCTATCGTATTAATATCTCCTTCCACGCCGTCAATCAAAATTAAAGGATCATTAGACGCACTGATCGAGCCCATACCGCGAATACGCAAAATCGCCTTATCTTCTCCCGGCTGTCCGCTCTCCTGAATAGCAGTCAAACCTGGAGCAAGTCCAACTAATGCCTGCGAAGCTTGTGCTACCGGTTGTTTTGCCAATCGATCACCACTCACAGATTCTACGGCCCCAGTCAAGTTTACCTTCTTCTGTGTACCATAACCGACCACCACGACTTCATCCAGCAACTCGGTATCTTCCGTCAGGACAACATCATACGTTGACTTATCCGTAAGTTTGAATTCTTTCGAAGCATATCCGATATAGGATACTTCAAGAATATTATGGCTTGAAACATCTATGGAAAAACGTCCGTCAAAGTCCGTAACTGTTCCATTTGTCGTACCTTTTTCCACCACGTTTGCCCCTATAATCGGTTCGCCGGTTACATCTTTTACCACGCCTGTAACACGCCGGCCCTGTTGTAATACTACGGGCGAAACATTCCCCTTCTTTTCCATCGGATTGATCAGGATAAAATTATTCTCCGTAATTTCATATTGGATTCCTTCCTGTTCAAAAAGACGTTTTAAAACCGTTTCGACAGATTGGTCTTTCACACGGACAGATACTATTTTGTCCAAATTAATTTTCCCACTTTCATATATAAAACGAAAATCAGATTGATTTTCGATCAGGAAAAGAACTTCCTTTATCGATTGGTTCTTAACATCCAACGATAACTTCGTGTTTTGAGAATAAACAGTTGCAGATATATTAAGTGAGAATACAATCAAAAGTAATGTCGTTAATCTCATAATAGATAATATCTTTTTAAGGGTCGGATAAAAAACCGACTCTAACTTATTGAAAAAATTCATATATTTGTAAATTGATTATTAGTTAACTATTAGTGTTGCAAGCACTAATTTTATGATCAGACTTATAACGGGAGATGTTTCCAGCATTTCCCGTTTTGTGTATTCATGGTTCTTTACTTCATAGGCAATTCTATTTAGAGGTTATACTTATATTTTTTCCTGTCACATGATAGCGTATCTTACTCAGGCGGGACAATGCATTCATTACATCCGTTACGGTTTCTTCCTGTATGACCCCATTATAACGAATATTTTCCCCTAGCCCCGGTTGGAGCATAATCTTCACATCATACCATCTTTCCAGATATTTACAAACAACCGATAACGGCATATCCTCCATATATAACTTATTATCCAACCATCCATAAGAATGAGATAATATACCTTCCACTTGTATGATCTTATTTGCTTGTTTATCAAAAACGGCCATTTCTCCCGGCTTCATGACCAACTTATCGCTTCCACTATCCAGTTCAATGCACCCTTCCACCAATGAAGCCTGAATAACCGGATCGTCCACATAAGCCTGTAGGTTGAAAGAAGTCCCCCAAACTTTCACACTCAATCCACCTGCCATTTTTATGACAAACGGGGATTTACTTTTAGATACATCAAAAAAACCTTCTCCCTGGAAACTTACTTCCCGTATTTTCTCCTTCGGATCATATAAATAAGTAATCTCCGACCCGGAATTCAGTTTTACCACCGATCCGTCCGGTAAAACAATTTCCGAACGGTTTCCGTAATCAGCATTCATGCTTACCAGCACCTCCGTATTCTTTTCAAAAACACCCATAAAAGAAAGGGCAAACATAATCAGCAAGGAAGCAGCCACTCCGGAAATTACATAAGATATATTCTTTAAATACGTCCGGGTATTTATCTGCTGTCCGTTTATCATATTAATTTTCTCCCATGCCAGATCAGAGTCATAGGCATTGGGTTCTGTATAAGAGCCCGATGCCTTCCATATTTTCTTATATTGCTCAAATTCTTTTTGATTAGATACATCTTCAGCTAACCATTCCGACAATACAGGAGATATGGCTTTTTCTTCTCCGTCATCCAGTAAATAGTCTATGATGTGATCTTTTATATTTTTTTGCTCTTCCATAAATCATGCTTTTAATATATGACACAACAAATAAAAAAAGGTCCTATTCAGGACCCGAAAAAAATTATATTCCTTTTAACTCCAAGCATCTCTTTAGTTTCTGAAGCGACGACCATATCTGATTTTTGATTGTTTTTACCGAGATTTGGAGTTTTTCTGATATTTCCTTCTGTTTCAGTCCTTTTATACGGTGAAGCAACAACACTTCCCTGCTACGATCCGGGAGGCGATCTATACAATCGTAGACTGCTATCCGAAATTCTTCGATTTCAACTCTGTTTTCTTCATAAGATAATTGGTCCTTGCTTTCCGATAAGTTATTAAAATAAACTTTTGACCTGAGTTGATTCAATGCCAGGTGTTTAGCCATACGATAGAGATAGCCGCTTACATTTTCTTTAATTTCAATCTTTTCCCGATTCTTCCATATCTTCAGAAAAAGTTCCTGCACAACATCTTCCGCATCACTTTTATCCATGAGCAGACTATACACATATTGACAGAGGCGAGCATAATAACGTTCGAACAGTTTATTATAACTAACGTAATCACCTCTCCCAATTGCTTCAATCAGCTTTTCATCTGTGGTAGTTGTATCCGACATTTCTTCCGGTTTATTTCCTTTGCGCCCAAATATACGATAAATTTTGGAAATCAATTTTTTATAACTAAGAAAAGCAGCAACTACGAATTACCTTCACATTATTCATACAATCCTCAAAAATATTTCACCCTAACGGAACAGTTGTTTTTACGAATACAAAATTATCATTTCTTTATAAGAATAGAACAATTCCAAAGGCATTTTTGCTCAACAGATATACAGTATAAATAATTATGCAAAAAAACCGTCCCTACATGTATATTTATTCAATTATTCGCTTTATATTTGCAACCGTTTTGCATAAATATACAAACATGAGTACAAAAAAGGAACGATTGGATGCTATTTGCCGTATCATACAAACAAAGGCTATATGTAACCAGGAAGAGCTGCTGAAAGAATTGGAAGCCAGCGGATTTCAGGTGACACAAGCTACTTTGTCGCGCGACATAAAGCAGCTGAAAGTGGCCAAAGTACATGATGCGAACGGCGATTATGTATATTGTCTGCCCGATTATTCAGCTTTGATACAGCCGAACAAGGTGCAGACAGAACATCATCCGAACATCGAATTTTCCGGAAATCTGGCAGTAGTCAAGACACGTCCGGGATATGCGATGGGGATCGCATCCGACATCGACACCCATGCCCCGCACGAGATACTGGGTACGATTGCCGGAGACGACACCATCCTGATCATCCCCCGCGAAGGGATCAGCAGGGACCGGATAGTAAAAGCATTATCACATTTTATATAAGGGCGATTAAGGGAGACAACGGTTCTTCCGTTTATAAACAAAAGAAGACAAAGAACAATCGGAAAAATGAAACAAGAAACAGAAATCGATGTAATGATTGCTGACGCCTCTCACGAAATATACGTAGACAAGATATTGACTACCATTGAAGAGGCGGCCAAAGTGCGTGGAACAGGTATCGCTAAGCGTACGCATGAATATGTGGCCCAGAAAATGATTGAAGGGAAAGCGGTCATTGCGCTGGCCGGGGATCAGTTTGCAGGTTTCAGCTATATAGAATCGTGGGGCAACAAGCAGTATGTGACGACCTCCGGTTTAATTGTTCATCCGGATTTCCGTGGTTTGGGTATTGCCAAACGGATCAAGGATATGACGTTTCAACTGGCCCGCATGCGTTGGCCGAAGGCTAAGATTTTCAGTCTTACGTCCGGTGCGGCAGTAATGAAAATGAATACGGAACTGGGATACGTGCCGGTTACCTTTTCCGATCTGACGGACGACGAATCGTTCTGGCGCGGTTGCAACGGTTGCATAAACCATGATATTCTGGAACGCACGAACCGGAAATATTGCATCTGTACGGCGATGTTGTTCGACCCTGCCGACCCGCACCGTGCGAAACGGGAAGCAGACGAAAGAGAAAAAAATAATAATAAATAATAAAGGAGGCCCGTAGGGGCGTTTCGCGAAACGCCCTTACCCCCCACAAAAACAGACAGACAATGAAAAAGAAAGTAGTAGTTGCATTCAGCGGAGGTTTGGACACCTCATTTACCGTTATGTACCTTGCCAAAGAAAAAGGGTATGAAGTATATGCCGCTTGCGCTAATACAGGCGGATTCAGCGAAGAACAACTGAAACAGAACGAAGAAAACGCCTACAAACTGGGCGCAACCAAATATGTAACTATCGACGTTACAAAGGAATACTACGAAAAGAGTTTGAAGTATATGGTATTCGGTAACGTTTTGCGTAACGGAACCTACCCTATCTCAGTAAGCTCCGAACGTATCTTCCAGGCTTTGGCCATCGCACGTTATGCCAATGAGATCGGTGCAGACGCTATCGCTCACGGTTCGACCGGTGCCGGTAACGACCAGATACGTTTCGACATGACATTCCTGGTGCTGGCTCCAAACGTAGAAATCATCACATTGACACGCGACATGGCGCTGACCCGCGACTACGAAATCAATTACCTGAAAGAACATGGTTTCGTTGCCGACTTCACCAAACTGAAATACTCTTATAATGTAGGTTTGTGGGGAACTTCTATCTGCGGCGGTGAAATTCTGGATTCTGCCCAGGGATTACCCGAAAGTGCTTACCTGAAACAGGTAGAAAAGACCGGTAGCGAAGAACTGCGTATCGAATTTAAAAAGGGTGAGATCCATGCTGTCAACGGTGAGGTATTCGAAGACAAGATCGCTGCTATCCAGAAGGTGGAAGAGATCGGAGCAGCTTACGGCATCGGCCGCGATATGCACGTCGGCGACACAATCATCGGTATTAAGGGCCGTGTAGGATTCGAAGCTGCCGCCCCCATGCTGATCATCGGTGCACACCGTTTCCTTGAAAAATATACATTAAGCAAATGGCAGCAGTATTGGAAAGACCAGGTAGCCAACTGGTACGGCATGTTCCTGCACGAAAGCCAGTACCTGGAACCGGTTATGCGCGACATCGAAGCCATGTTGCAGGAATCACAGCGTAACGTAAACGGTACGGCTATCCTTGAACTGCGTCCGCTGTCCTTCTCTACCGTAGGCGTCGAGTCGGAAGACGACCTGGTGAAGACTAAATTCGGTGAATACGGTGAAATGCAGAAAGGCTGGACGGCAGAAGATGCCAAAGGCTTTATCAAAGTAACTTCTACACCGCTGCGTGTTTATTATAACAACCATAAGGACGAAGAAATATGATTAAGATCGGAATTATAGGTGGTGCGGGATATACGGCAGGCGAATTGATTCGTCTGCTGTTGAATCACCCGGACGCCGAGATTACATTTGTGAATAGTACCAGCAACGCCGGCAACCTGATCACTGACGTTCACGGCGGACTGTTCGGAGAAACCGATATGCGTTTCACCGACCAACTCCCGCTGGACAGCATCGACCTTCTGTTCTTCTGTACCGCTCATGGCGATACAAAGAAATTCATGGAAAGCCATACTGTTCCCGACAACGTGAAGATCATCGACCTCAGCATGGATTACCGTATCGAAAGCGATGAACACGATTTCGTTTACGGCCTGCCCGAACTGAACCGACGACGTATCTGCAAGTCCCGACACATTGCAAACCCCGGTTGTTTTGCCACTTGTATCCAGTTAGCCGTTTTGCCGCTGGCCAAGCATCTGATGTTAAACTCGGAGTTGCATGTGAATGCAATCACCGGTTCCACGGGAGCCGGCGTAAAGCCTTCGTCAACATCTCATTTCAGCTGGCGAAACGATAACATTTCGATCTATAAACCGTTCACACACCAGCATTTGGCCGAGATAGGCCAGAGCCTGCGTCAGTTACAGAATAGTTTCGAAAGCAATATCAACTTTATTCCGGTGCGGGGTAATTTCTCCCGTGGTATTTTTGCAACGACTTATATCGACTGCAAGGTGGGACTGGATGAAATCCGCCGTATTTACGAAGAGTATTACGATGATCACTCATTCACGTTCATCACCGATAAGAACCCGGACCTGAAACAGGTAGTCAACACCAACAAGTGCCTCCTGTATCTTCAAAAATACGACAACAAACTGCTGATCATTTCCATGATCGACAACTTGTTGAAAGGCGCCAGCGGACAAGCGGTGCATAATATGAACCTGCTGTTCGGTTTGGAAGAGACTGTAGGACTACATCTCAAGCCTTCGGCTTTTTAATAATTAACTAATGTGCCAATATTAACACATTATTCATCATGAATTTATTCGACGTATATCCTTTATTTAATATAGAGATTGTAAAAGGCAAAGGATGCCATGTATGGGACAGCGAAGGCACAGAATACCTCGACCTGTACGGTGGCCATGCCGTTATCTCCGTCGGTCACAGCCACCCTACTTATGTAGCCGCTATCACCGACCAGGTAAACAAACTGGGATTCTATTCCAACTCGGTCATCAACAGCCTGCAACAAAAACTGGCAGACAAACTCGGTAAAGCCTCCGGTTATGATGACTACTCACTGTTCCTGATCAACTCTGGTGCCGAAGCAAATGAAAATGCGCTGAAACTGGCTTCTTTCCATAATGGCAAGAAACGGGTGATCGCTTTCAAGCATGCTTTCCACGGACGTACTTCGGCTGCGGTTCGCGTAACAGACAACCCGAAAATCATTGCTCCGGTCAATGAAGACCTGGCAGTGACCTATCTGCCGCTGAACGATTCGGCAGCCGTTGAAGCTGAATTGCAGAAAGGAGATGTATCTTCCGTAATCATCGAAGGTATCCAGGGTGTCGGCGGTATCCAGCTTCCGACAGACGACTTTATGAAGGAACTGCGTACCCTGTGTACAAAATATGAGGCTTGCCTGATTCTGGACGAAATCCAATCCGGTTACGGACGTAGCGGTAAATTCTTCGCCCACCAGTATGCCGGTATCAAACCGGACCTGATCACAGTGGCTAAAGGCATCGGCAACGGTTTCCCGATGAGCGGATTGCTGATCAGCCCGATGTTCAAACCCGTTTACGGTATGTTGGGAACCACTTTCGGTGGTAACCATCTGGCTTGTGCGGCAGCTATCGCCGTTCTGGAAATCATGGAAAATGAAAAGCTGATCGACAATGCCGCACAGGTTGGAAACTTCCTGATTGAAGAATTACACAAACTGCCGGGGATCAAAGAGATCAGAGGACGCGGCCTGATGATCGGTATCGAGTTTGAAGAATCTATTAAAGAAGTGCGCAGCAAACTGCTCTTCGAAGAAAAGGTATTCACAGGAGTGGCCGGCACCAATACGATCCGTCTGCTTCCGCCGCTTTGCCTGACAATGGACGAAGCGAAAGAATTCCTTACCCGTTTCAAAAAAGTACTCAATGCTTAATTAGTTCTTTATTATAAAGAAGGCCGCCAACGGAATTTCCGAAGGCGGCCTTCTTGCTTTATTTTATCTCCTGTACTGTCGGGACACCCGCGACACCACTGTCTCCCCTGTGGCGACGCCTCTGTCGCCAGTGCGGAGACAGGACTGTCACCACATCGGAGACCGTTCCTGGTCACCGCACCGGAGACCTCTCCTTTCGTGGCACCCGCAACCGGAGGAATTATTTAAAATATTTTACGGCAAATGTAAACATCAAAGTAGAAAACTTTGCATTCTTCATTCCGATGCTCTATAATTAAAAATAAGAGTAGAACCTATAGGAATACCGGGCACAGGTTTAAATTTATATCCTAAAGAAGCAGGGATTATCGCTTCTATGGAATCACCTATCGAAGTATCTAAAATAACTCCCCGCAAACCCTCTATTAAACCATTGGCCGGATACTTGATTACACCTTTCTTTTGGAAATTTGTACCATCAATCAATAAGTGATTTGCTCCGGAGTCAGTTCATAACTATCATCATTACTACAAGCGGTAAACGCACTCAACATCACCATCGCAGAACATGCGACTGCATAAATAGATCTCATTATTTGTCTTTATTATTTTACTATTAAAAAAACCTTTTGAAGCCGCAAAGATAATAATAAAGAGTTTCCCCTTTGTTATCTCAAAGAACTTTACGTTATTTGTATGTTCAGAAACAAATACAATAAATACAAATGAAACTAAATAAGCTGATTGTTGCCGCTGCTATTTCTATTTTTTGCAGTAATCTGTGTACCGCACAAAAATCATTGGATTTAGAAGATGTACTGAGTGGAAAACTTATCCGGACAAAAGGTGTTGGTGCCATGAACTGGATGAAAGACGGGGAGCGCTACAGCCGCCTCGAACCAAACAAGGAAGAAGGAGGAATGGATGTCGTAGCCTATCGCGCCAAAGACAATGCCCGCGAAGTAATTATCCCCTCTGCTATGTTCACAGATAAATCGACCGGCAAGAAAATTGCCATGGGAAGAATATCGTGGAGTGATGACAATGATAAAGTTCTGATCTACAACAATACGCAACGTGTATGGCGCTACGATACCCGTGGTGATTACTGGGTACTTTCTTTACATGACGGTAACCTGCGTCAACTGGGAAAAGGACTACCCGAATCGTCCATGATGTTCGCCAAATTCTCACCCGACGGAACAAGGGTGGCTTACGTTTCCAACAATAATATATATGTGGAAGACATAAACTCCGGCAAAATCACCCAACTGACCAGCGACGGAAGCAAGACCATCGTAAACGGTACATTCGACTGGGTATATGAAGAGGAATTCAGTTGCCGCGACGGTTTCCGCTGGAGCCCGGACGGCAAATACATCGCTTACTGGCAAAGCGATACGGAAGGAACCGGCGTATTCGATATCATCAACAACGTCGATTCCATCTATCCCACTATCCTTCATTTCCCCTATCCGAAAGCAGGAACTGCCAACTCGGCCGTAAAAGTCGGATACATCCCGGCAGCAGGAGGAACAACAACCTGGATCGACATACCCGGAGATCCCCGCAACAACTATATCCCGCGTATGGACTTCATCCCCGAAAGCAATGAACTGTTCATCCAGCAGTTGAACCGGGAACAAAATACCAACAAAGTATGGATCGCCCAAATCGGCAGCGCAACCCCTAAGAACATCTTTACAGACAAAGATGCGGCATGGCTGGACACGAACGATAATATTCAGTGGCTGAAAAACAATCAGTATTTCACCTGGGAAAGCGAACGGAGCGGATGGCGCCACCTGTACCGTGTGAGCCGCGACGGAAAAGAGATCGTCCCCGTTACCAAAGGCGACTTCGACTATATCCAGCCCGTCGGGACCGACCTGCAAAAGGGACTGGTCTATTTTATCGCTTCACCGGAAAACTATACGCAACGTTACCTGTACAGCGCCAACCTGTTCGGCAAAGGCGAAGTGAAACGGCTGAGTCCGGAAAACCAACCGGGACAGCACCGCTACAACATGTCTCCGACCGGTAAATGGGCCGTACATACCTACAGCAACTCGGTAACCCCTCCGGTGACCGACATGGTTTCATTCCCTAAAAATCAATCCGTACGCATCCTCGAAGATAATGCAGAGGCCAAGAAACAATACGATGCCCTGGGACTGAACCCGAAAGAGTTTGTCAAAGCCAGATCGGGCGACCTGCTACTGGACGTCTGCATGATCAAGCCCGTCAATTTCGACCCTTCAAAGAAATATCCGGTCATCATCGAAGTCTACGGCGAACCTGCCGGCTCGACCGTACAAGACTCATGGGGAGGCGGCGACCTGTGGAATCAATATCTGGTGAACCAGGGATATATCTATGTCAGCATCGAAAACCGCGGGGCCAATGCTCCACGCGGCCGGGAATGGCGCAAGTGCATCTATGGCGAAGTCGGTACCTTTGCATCGGAAGACCAGGCACGGGGCATACAAGACCTGGCACGCCAGTATCCGTTCATCGACCTGTCACGCATCGGCATCAACGGATGGAGCGGCGGTGGTAGCCAGACATTAAACTGCATGTTCCGCTATCCGGAAATATTCCATACGGGCATTGCGATCGCCGCCGTTGCCGACCAGCGTTTATACGATACCGTTTATCAGGAACGATATATGAACACACCACAGAATAACCCGGAAGGATACCGTAAAGGCTCCCCTATCTCCTACGCCGAAGGCTTGCAGGGCAACCTGTTGCTGATACACGGAACGGGTGACGATAACGTGCACTACCAAAGTTGCGAAATGCTGGTGGACGAACTGGTTAAACATGGCAAAGTATTCAGCCAGATCAGTTATCCGATGCGTAGCCACGGTATCTACGAGCGTGAAGGAACGAGCCTGCACCTACGGAAAAGCATGGCTAAATACTGGCTGGACCATCTGCCGGCAGGAGGCAAATAAAACAATTACTAAAAGGGTAGAAACACAATGAAACAGTTGATTTTGTGCATTGCCACTCTATCGGCAATATTCCTTATGCCTTCCCGGGCAACGTCCCAGATCAGGGAAAAGGCGGAAGGATTACTGAATGCCGTTATTACAGAGAATAAAACAAATGACATTCCTGCTGATTCATCGGCAGCGATTGAAGATAAACTCCGCCTGGATTCCATAAGGATGCAGGAGCTCGAACTTCAACTACAGGAGATGAAGTTGAACGAAATCGTACTCCGGAGCGAGTTGAGTGACGCGCTGAACAAGCATATCACCACCGACTCGCTGAAAAAAGAAGAACAGCGCCGCAGCATCGACTCGCTACGGACGCTGACACCCGGTGTTCATCTGATCATCGACAATGATACCCTCCTCACTTTCTATGCCAAACGAGGAGGTGTCTCGGCCTATGACCGGGCAGAAAATGCCGTCAACATGATCCAGAAAATAGGTAAAAACCTAAGCCTGAAAGCAGATTCAGTCTACCTGTTTAACAGTGAATACCAGACAGATATCATGTACGGTGAAAAAGTGATCCTCAGTGTGACGGATCAGGACGCCCTTTGGCTGAATACGGAAAGGGAAAAGCTAGCCAAAGAGTATCAGTCTGTTGTCAATAATAAGATCCTGGAGTTAAAAAAGGAACACAGTATACTTCAGATTGCCAAACGGGTTGCCTTGTTCATCCTGGTACTGGTCGTCCAGTATTTCCTGTTCAAACTGACCAACTATTTGTTCAGGAAACTCCGCCGCCGGATTATCTGGCTGAAACAAAACAAGCTCAAATCCATTACCATACGGGATTATGAGTTTCTGAATACCCACCGGCAAGGCAGGATACTCATCTTTCTGAATAATATCCTGCGTTATATTGTCCTGCTGATACAGCTTATGTTCAGTGTACCGATGTTGTTCGCCATATTCCCACAGACGGAACACCTGGCAATGAGACTGTTCACTTATATCATAGAACCGATCAAAATGGTCCTTAAATCGGTTATTGAATATATCCCCAACCTGTTCATTATCATTGTCATTTATTACTGCGTAAAATACATCATCAAGGGTATTCAGTATATAGCCAATGAGATTGAAAGCGAAAAACTCAAGATCACCGGTTTCTATCCGGACTGGGCGCAACCTTCTTTCAATATCATACGTTTCCTGTTGTACGCGTTTATGATCGCGATGATCTACCCTTATCTGCCCGGCTCCGACTCCGGTGTGTTCCAGGGGATATCCGTCTTCGTCGGGTTGATCGTTTCTTTAGGATCGAGCACGGTCATCGGAAATATCATAGCAGGACTGGTCATCACTTACATGCGGCCATTCAAACTGGGCGACCGTATCAAACTGAACGAAACGACCGGAAACGTAATAGAGAAAACCCCGTTCGTTACCCGTATCCGCACTCCTAAAAACGAAGTGGTCACGATCCCTAACTCGTTCATCATGTCGTCACATACGGTTAATTACAGTGCCTCTGCCCGCCAGTTCGGCCTGATCATCCACTCGACAGTCAGCATCGGCTACGATGTCCCCTGGCGTCAGGTCCATCAGTTACTGGTCAACGCTGCGCGATCCACGCCGGGAGTCATGTCACACCCGAAACCCTTCGTTCTGGAAACGGAGTTGCAGGATTACTACCCCTGTTACCAGATAAATGCATATATAAAGGAAGCCGACCAGCTTTCGCAGATCTATTCGGACCTGCATCAGAACATACAGGATGTGTTTAACGAAGCCGGCATCGAGATCATGTCGCCCCACTATTACGCTGAGCGCGACGGAAGTGCCGTCACTATCCCGGCTGAATATCAGCAAAAGCCGGATTCCGCTGATAAAAAGTAAGAAACAGCACATTATATAGTTAAAAAAGTCCTCCTGCAAAACAAAATGCAGGGGGACTTTTGTTATAAGGCAAAGTCACTAATAAAAAATGCAGAATAATGAAAAAGTATTTTATCGCAGTAGCAGCTCTGGCTTTATTGGCTGCATGTAGCGGGAAGAAAACAGCCGAACCCGCTCTTATAGAAGAAGATGTTTATGCAATAGACGAGGCTGCGCCAGGCGCACCGGCTTTGCCTACCGTAACAGGGAAAGCTGCCAAACCGGTCAATATGCGTGATTCGCTGAAAGTAGATCCTAAAAAAGGAAGTGTCATTCAGAAAAAATATAAGGGCACATTCCCGGCAGCAGACGGTCCCGGCATCGTTTATGACCTGACTTTATATTATCAGCAGGATAGCGACGACGGCGTTTACGAAATGGACGCCACTTACCTGGAAGCTGAAAACGGAAAGGATAAAACATTCTCTTCCACCGGTAAACGCAAAGTAAAACATGGAACACCATCCAACTCCGAAGCAATCGTTTACGAACTGATCCCCAGCGATGGCGACATGGCATTTTACTTCCAGGCAGAAGGCGACAGCCTGACACTATTAAACCAGGAATTACAGAAAGCAGCATCAGATCTGAATTATACGCTGATACTGGTTCCATAAAAAAGCTACCCTATAAAAAAGCACATCTTTGTATAAATAGAAAAGAGGCGCCCCAACTCCTACCGGGAAACGCCTCTTTTTGCTTTTATTTTCAGATAATTGAATTATTTAATTCCTAACTTAGCCTTGATCGCTTTAGGTAGTGCATCTTTATGAACGACAATGTTCATTGTTTTGTAACGTACGAATGCTTTTGATGCATACCAAATACCGTTATATTTGTTGGCTGTACCCCAAGAGTTTTTCACCATGTAATATTCGTTTCCTTCCTGATCTTTGGCAATACCATAAATCTGCATACCGTGGTCGTCAGTAGTTTCCCAGTTATCATAAGCCAACTGGCGTTCTGCCTGTGTACACCATTTCTGCGGTTGCGGTTTCGTATTCAATTTCTTTTCTTCCGGTTTCATCTTCAACCAATGAGCCATGTCAGATCCGCTCAGTTCCTGTACCTTTTCGTTGTCAGGCATAACAGCTACACCGTCGCGGGTAAAGCCGGACTCACTTACGTCGGATCCCCAGGCAATCGTATAACCTGTATTGATCGCATTGTCGAACACTTCCATAAACTCGTCGATCGGCAGGTTGTAAGACAATGCGTGACGCCAGTTATCCTGAATTTCCAGCGAGAACTGCGTATAGAACGGATGATGCGTATAAGAAGTCAACGATACATAATCCGACGGTTTTAATCCTGTAGATTCATAAAATGACTTCGGAGTGTATTCTTTTCCTTTATAAGTAAACTTTTCCGGAGCTTTTCCCAGATAGATTTCATGTACGGCAGCTACAGCCTTTTTCCACAACAGGTTATAATCCTCGTCATACTGGAATTTTTTTACTTTACCGCCAGCCATGGCGCCCACCATAGCATCTGTGAGGGCAGACAACTCTCCGTGGTTACTCAATGTATCGCTATACATCACCCCGGGGCGCATTTCTTCTTCCGGCACCAAACCGAAAGCTTCCATTCCGTAAATCACATCATAGAAAGACCCACCCTGCGAGAACGAAGCATCGCCATGAGTGCGGACAGCCATATCGGCACGATCCTGATAAGTGTGGTAAACGGTAAACATCTCCGAAAGATCATATTCTCCCTTTCCCATACGAAGCAATTCAGATTCCAGGAAAGCCATGGTAGAGTAGCACCAGCAAGTACCTGCCCGGTTCTGATTCTTAATGGATGTAATCGGGTTTTCCTTTACTGTTGTAAAAATGAAACCTTCTTCTTTTTCTCCCTCTTTTTCTTGTGCTCCAACATTTGTTGCAGAGAACGCACAAGCCAGCATCAAGCCGGCAACAACAAGTTTCTTCATCTTTTGTTTTCGATTATATTAGCAATTATACATTTTGACGCAAATGTACGGGTTTTATTCCTTTTTTCCATACTTTTGCAACTCATGATTTTACAATTATAAATTAACGGAGACATGAAAATTACGATTATCGGAGCCGGAAATATCGGTGGCGCCATCGCCCGCGGACTGGCAAAAGGAAATATGTTTAAAGCATCGGACATCACCTGTACGGCACAGTCGCAAGCCACATTGGACAAAATGAAAGCGGCCAATCCAGACTTCGTGTTGTCACTCAACAACATAGAAGCTGTAAAGGGAGCAGACATCATCGTCATAGCAGTAAAGCCCTGGCGGGTGGAAGAGATCATCGACCAGATAAAAGGAGTGCTCGATTACGACAAACAGATCATCGTTTCGGTAGCTGCCGGAATCACCTTCGATACGCTGAATTCTTATCTCACTAAAAACACCAGTTATGAAGACTGGGTTACTCCGGCTCTTTTCCGTATTATGCCCAACACCGCTATCGAGGTACTGAGCAGTATGACTTTCGTCTCCGCCCATAACGCAACACCGGAGCAATCCGACCTGATAATAAATATATTCAATGAGCTTGGCAATGCGATGTTGGTAGAAGAACGCCTGATGGGTGCCGGTACTGCACTGGCTTCCAGCGGTATCGCTTTCGCCCTCCGTTATATCCGTGCTGCTATTGAAGGCGGTGTCGAATTGGGTTTCTATCCGAAGCAGGCACAGGAGATCGTTGTCCATACCGTAAAGGGGGCTACCGACCTGTTATTGGAAAACAAGAGCAATCCGGAAATGGAGATCGACAAGGTTACCACTCCCGGCGGTATTACCATCAAGGGGTTGAATGAAATGGAACTGTCCGGTTTCACCTCTTCTGTCATCAGGGGATTGAAAGCCAGTAAATAAAAAGAGAATTATAAATTGATTCAGAATTCATCAGAAGTGAATGTTACTTTTCTCTTGATAGAAAAGTAACCAAAAGATCAAGGCTGCATCTGGTTCGCTACTCAGCATCCTGCGTTCGCTGTCGTCTGTGAACTCGCTACGCTCAAACAGCACAGCCTCCGGACGCTCTCTACGGATACTTCGCTTTACGCTCACCAGATGAGGCCTTTCATAGAACGCTTTGCGTTCTCCTAAGATTGCCGATACTACCTGTTAAATCCGAAAGTTTTTGTTCTATAAGTACCGGTATCGGCCATCCTAAGAGGAAGCACAGCTTCCTTGGAAAGGCCTAAGCGGATGAACGTCCGCGAAGGGGGAAGACGAAGCGGTTAAAAAAATCCGTTGTCTGAGCGAAGCGAGTTTCGGATTTTTCAGCGAAGTCTTTCACCGGAGCAGTGAAGCCGGTTAAGCCTTGATCTTTTGACTACTTTTCCATCAAGGGAAAAGTAGGTTCAATTATTTCTAATTTCGGATGTTATGTCATTCGTAAGGAGACTTGTTAATGTAAGAAAAAGTCATGCTACAACGTAGCGAGTAAAAGCTTTATATATTTTGCAGTAAATGTACGGGGGTTATTCCTTTTTTCCATACTTTTGTATGCTATGATAAATGCAAATCCGAATGAAAAAGTCCTTATCCCATTTACCTAAAGAGAAACAGACCGATTTACGTCTGATCGCCCGATATGTAGTCGAAGTTCTTGATGATCAATGTGAAATGATCATTCTTTACGGTAGTTATGCTCGCGGCAACTACGTAGAGTACGACCAACGGATCGAATTTGGAATACCGACTTATTTCATGAGTGATTTCGATATACTGGTCATCACCCGGAATGATTGCAATAGTAGCGGAATAAGCCGTCAGTTGGAAAAAGTGGAAGATCGTTATTACAAATATAAAGGGATGGGAAGATTTGCATTTACGACTCACATTCATTTTATCGATGAAACGATCAAAGACTTTAACAAAGAAATAATGAAAAGCCGCTACTTTTATACAGACATAAAGAAAGAAGGTATCTTGCTATACGATAGTGGTAATTGCAAATTAGCCCGTCGCCGCAAGCTTAATTTTTCCGAGATTGGAGAGTTGGGACAGGAATATTATACTACTAAATTTAAAATAGCGACAAGTTTTATGAAAGGGGCTTGTTTTTATTTAAGTGAAAGTGAATTCAATATGGCCGCGTTTCATCTGCATCAGGCTTGCGAGAACTTATACCGTGCTATTATTCTGACATTTACAATGCATACCTATAAAATACATGATTTGGAAGAGTTAATTAAAGCTGCCAAAACACATTCTTTGGAAATAACCAAAGTATTCCCCCGCGATACCGAAGAAGAAATACGATTGTTCAATTTGTTGCTTAAAGCCTACATAGAAGCACGATACAATAAATATTATGCTACAACGAAGGAAGATATAGAAGCCTTAATCCCACGTGTAGAGCATTTAGCAGCGATCACCAAAGAAGTTTGCGAAAATAGAATAAAGGAATATGCGAGTCGTGCCAGAACGACAAACTAACCGGCAGAAGCCGGGAAACTAATTCATTCCTCCCTACTAACTAATTGAAATGTAAGGACTCCTTATTGGCAAGGTGTACAGGATAGCCAGCCAAGGTGTACAGGATAATCCACCAAGGTGTACAGGATAATTGATTATCCTGTACAGGGTAGTTATACTAAGTAAGGAGTTAACAATTAGTTTATTATAGGGTTTGATTTACCCAGACCGGAAGAGAGCAATAGTTTCAGAAGTGATACATGATAAAACATCTTTTATACACAATGTTTTCAGTATTTATTTGCCATTTGCAATATACTTCTATAACATCCTATCAATAAGCACAATAAGACATGGCAAATAACTATTCTATTTGCCATACTATTTGTCATTTGCCATCATTCCTCTTACGGTTGATTATGGCAAATGACAAATAACATTGCAAACAGAAAAAGCATTTGCAATAGTATATATAACTGTTTAACAATGTATTGCATCGGCATATTGCAAATGGCAAACAAAATACCGAAAACATTCTGTGAGTGTTTATCGATTCATCTTCTTACGCCGGTTCAATTCTGACTGCAACATCTTCAGTTCACGGCTGGTCTGCCCTGCGACCGAAGTGTTTTCTTCAGCACGCCGGATCAGGTAAGGCAATACGTCTCTTACCGGAGCATAAGGCACATACTTGGTTACATTAAATCCTTCATGGGCCAGATTGAATGAGATATTATCGCTCATCCCCAGCAACTGGGCAAAAAAGATACGGGAATCATCCCGTTTGAGACCCTTCTCATCTATCAGCTTAGCCAGTTTATAATTACTTTCCTCATTATGCGTTCCCATAAACATCTCGAAATGCTCCAGATGGTCCATGGTAAAACGAACAGCCGCATCGAAATTCTCATCGGTCGCCTTCTTATCCTTGCAGATCGGGTCGGGATAACCCAAAGCCGCAGCACGCGCACGTTCGGCCTCCATATAAGCACCACGCACGAACTTGACACCGGCGATATATCCTTTTTCTTTGGCATCATCCAGAATACGGCGCAGGTAAGGCATACGGTCATGACGATACATCTGCAAGGTAGCAAATACGATCGCACGTTTCTTATTGTATTTCCGCATCGCCTCGTCGGTCAGTTCATCCAGCGCATCCTGGAAACAGTAATCTTCCGCATCGACAATCAGACGGACATCGTTCTCATAAACACGCTGGCAGAAAGCCATAAAGCGTTCTTTAAATTCGCGGAAGGCTTTTACTTCTTCAATGGTCAGTTCGCCCCGTTTTTCAGAAGCCTTGGCAAGAAGTTCATCGGTCGTTATAGTAGAAGGTTTGAATACGGCATAAGCCAGGTTATCATTTCCTTTGGCAAAATCGATTGAACGTAGTGTTTCTTCAAATGTAGCCTGGATACCTTCAGGAGTCTGCTCGCCTTCGGCTGAAAAGTCAAGGGTAGAACGCACATTAAACTGTCGGAGATGGTCGATCGCTTTGGTACAATCCTGTAATGTCTCACCACCGACAAACTGTTTATATAAAGTTGGCTTTACAGCCCATGCTAAAGGGAAATGAATCTTTAAGGCGATATTACTTCCAAAACTGGCACATTTTACCAGCCACGGATATTTTATTGTATTGAAGAGTAAGTAAGCGTTTCTCAATTCAGACTGCGATTTGGATGAAAATGCAATCTCGGTATTATTAAAGTCTAACATAGTATCTGATTTTTAAAGTTGACAGATGACAGTTGACAGTAAACAATTTCGAAGCATATTACCTGTCAACTGTCACTTGTCAACTGCCAGCTGATATGTTATTTTTCTCCTAAGAACGGATAACCGTAAGAAGTAGGCGGAACCAAAGCCTCCTTGATACAACGAGGATTCGTCCAGCGGATCAGGTTCAGCGGACCACCGGCCTTGTCATTCGTACCGGAAGCTCTCGAGCCACCGAACGGCTGCTGTGCAATAACGGCACCGGTCGGCTTATCATTGATATAGAAGTTACCGGCAGCATAGCGCAGTTTATTGAATGCCACGTCGATAGCATAACGGTCGCGTGCAAAGATCGAACCGGTCAGGGCATAAGGAGAAGTACGGTCGCACAACTCCAATGTTTCCTCATATTTATTATCGTCATATACATAAATAGTGATCACCGGACCGAATATTTCTTCCACCATGCTCTTGAACATCGGATCCGTTGTCTGGATAACAGTCGGTTCAACAAAATAACCTACCGACTTGTCGCCATTACCGCCAAAGACGATCTCAGCATCCGGAGATTGTTTCGCATAGTTGATATAACTCATGATATTATCGAATGAAGCCTCATCGATCACCGCATTGATGAAGTTCGTGAAATCCTGCACGTCACCCATCTTGATCTCTTTCAGCATATCGCCTACCATCTCTTTTACATCTTTCCATAAAGAAGCCGGGATATAGGCACGTGATCCGGCAGAACACTTCTGACCCTGATACTCGAACGCACCGCGAACGATAGCAGTCGCCACGTCCAGTGCGGGAGCAGACGGATGAACAAAGATAAAATTCTTACCGCCCGTTTCACCGACAATCTTCGGATAAGATTTATAATGGCCGAGGTTCTCGCCCATCTGGCGCCATAGCGTATTGAATGTCGCAGTAGAACCTGTGAAATGGAAACCTGCCAGATCGCGGCTGGCAGTTATCACCTTACCGATCACGCTCCCCTGTCCAGGGATAAAGTTGACAACACCATCCGGAAGTCCGGCTTCCTGGAAGACCTTCATCAACAGATAGTTTGAATGGATAGCCGTAGTAGACGGTTTCCAGACAGCCACATTACCCATCATGGCGGGAGCCATATTCAGGTTGCTGGCGATAGAAGTAAAATTAAACGGTGTCAACGAGAACACGAAACCTTCCAGGGCACGGTATTCCATACGGTTCAGGATACCTGTTTCCGAATAAGGCTGGTCGGCATATACCTGGCTGGCATAGAACGTACTGAAACGCAGGAAGTCGATCAGTTCGCAGGGAGCATCGATTTCCGCCTGGAACGGGTTCTTGCTCTGTCCCAGCATCACTGAGGCATTTAACAGATAACGATATTTTGTAGCAAAGAGTTCAGCCACCCTTAACATAACGGAAGCACGTTCAACCCAGGGCAGTTCAGACCATTCTTTGTGCGCCTTCATAGCGGCGTCGATGGCCATCTGCACCTCTTTCTCGCCGGCTTTATGGTAAGTAGCCAGCACATGATGATGGTCGTGCGGCATAACCACTTTACCGGTATTACCCGTACGGACTTCTTTTCCGCCAATGATCAAAGGAATATCCCATTCTTCATTTGAGAGTTCAGCTAACGTTTTTTTCAAAGCTGCTTTTTCACTCGATCCGGGTGCATACGATTTTACCGGCTCATTAATAGGCTTAGGAAATCTAAAAATAGCGTTATCCATGTTGTTTCTTAGTTTATAAATAGTTAATCAATGATTTTTTCTATGCTGTAAACGTAGTAAAATAATTTTAAAACAAAGTGAGTAAAGAGTTAAATTAGTTTTAATTAGAAACACTTTGGTATATGGTATATATCAACATTTTCCCATCCATAGCTGTTATTAAAATATAATCATCTTAAAGGTATAGAAACTATGGCTATTAAAAGTGTTTGGATAGAAGAAGACTGTATCGCTTGCGGTACTTGCGAAGGCATCTGCCCGGAGGTTTTTCATGTGACGGATCGTTCCCGCGTAAACGAGGGAGTAGACTTCAACGATTACGAGGAAGAGATCAAAGAAGCAGCCGAAAGCTGTCCGGTCAGCGTTATTAAATATGATTAAGTGAGGAGGACCACTCACGTTTTACAGAGTAAAAAGTGGAGAGGTTATTCCGGTTTGGGATAACCTCTTTTCCTGTCAGGATTTGTCGGTATTCCAATAAAAAACCGTATATTCACAAAAAAGATAATTGGGATGAAGAAAACTGCTATACTTCCGGTATTTTGCCTTATTCTGCTGAGTTTCTGTACCGGCAAAACGGATAAGCCGATTACTGACGGACAACCTGCACCAGACTCTGCGACTGTAGAAGTAACGGAAATAATAGATACTGTCCCTAAAGAAATAATCATTGAAAAGGAATTGCTCTACGACCAGCATACTCTGGAAGACACTTATCCGTATAAAGATACGACACGGGAGTTCCAGTGGGAAAAGATAAAGGAGCGCCTAACCTGGCTCGAATCCATCCAGAAAGAACCGGCCACCTGGGCGATCCTCCAGAATTACAGGAATAAAAACGGGGAAGCGCCATTGGTAAAAAACTATCACAGAGATTCATACCGCCGTATAGCCGACTCGCTGGGCGTCGAACGCTTCCAGGGAATACCGCTCTACCTGACAACAGACACTGCGGTGCCCGAACTCTACGGCAGGGACGGTGCCCTGGTAAAACATCTGGAAGACTATACGAATTTCACCAGGGTTGCTTCCGTGCACACCGGAAAAGAGTGGATGATCCCTAAAAAATATATCCAGACGATTCCTGATACGATCGTCTTCAAAAAAGCTGTCTTTGTAGATACCCGGAATCAGAATATCGCGACACTGGAACAGGAAGGCGACAAATGGCTGGTCAGAAGCATGAACCCGGCTACAACCGGACTGCACAGGCCACCCTATGCCCAGGAAACGCCTCCCGGAGTATATATTATCCAGGAAAAGAAGCCCCGCATGATCTATCTGGTGGACGGCACCACGGAGACAGGAGGCTTTGCTCCGTATGCCAGCCGCTTCACAAACGGGGGGTATATCCACGGGGTACCCGTCAATGCTCCGCGCAAGTCACTGATCGAATACAGTTCGACGTTGGGAACCACTCCCCGCTCCCATATGTGTGTCAGGAATGCCACTTCACATGCTAAATTCATCTACGACTGGGCACCGGTTTATGAGACTCTTGTTTTTGTTTTCGATTAAAAATTCTAACTTTGCAGTCTGATTCACACAGACATGCACAAAGTTTTCATCTATCTGTTCCTATTGTTTATCCCGGTAAACTTCTCAAAAATGAGAAGTACGGAACCGGTCATCCATGAAGTTTCAAGCTGCCGGCAGTTGTACCAGGAGATGCAACTGGATGGGGTGGTAAACTTTGAGGCATTCGAACAAGCAATCACCGGATACCATAAAATCGAAGATAAAACGAAAGAGATCCTTACACTGGTCGATTTCAGTAAGCCTTCGACCGAAGAGCGTTTTTATGTATTCGACATGAGGCATAAAAAATTATTATTCTCTTCGCTGGTATCACACGGAAAGAATAGCGGAGGGAATTATGCCACCTCCTTTTCCAACGAGAACGGTTCCCTCAAAAGTTCACTGGGGTTCTTCCTGACAGAAAACACCTATCAGGGAAAGAACGGTTACTCACTTGTCCTGAACGGATTGGAAAAAGGGATCAACGACCGCGCCAAAGAACGGGCGATCGTTATCCACGGAGCTGCTTACTCCAATCCTTCCGTAATTGCTTCATCCGGCCGCCTGGGACGCAGTTTCGGCTGTCCGGCCCTGCCACAGGCTGTAAGCAAGCCTATTATCAACACCATAAAAGGCGGTTCCCTGCTTTTTATTTATGCTAACAATAAGAATTATCTGGCTTACAGCCCCATCCTATCCAAACGGCAGGTTGCTTCTATGTAAAAACCCTATCTTGCAAACGGATAAAGAAATGAGATAGAACTTTCGGGAGGTATCCCTCTGGCACTACAATGCGAATCCTATAAAAAAGGAATCATAAAAACCAAAGTAAACGGCTCTCCTATTATGGACATGCTAATCGCTGACGGCCAGATCAGACAAATCTTCACCTGATATCGCCTTTTCAAAAGATATACAGGACAGACTTCCGTCATGTATAAAAACAAATTATAAGCTATTCATACACATGAAAGATACGTTCCATCAACTGCCATTTCTCTGCGGAACTGGCATTCGGATCAGCTTGTTGAAAAACAGACATATATTCTTCCCACTCAGCCTGACGGGGTAAACCGGCGAGACGGCTGAATGCCGTATCCCAATCAAAATCGAGCGGTGTTTCCACGATCATGAACAAACGGTTCCCGCACAGATAAATTTCCATCTCCAGGATTCCAACACTTTTAATCCCCTCGCCTATTTCGGGCCAGTAACATTCCTGCCCATGTCTTTTCCTGTATTCTTTGATTAACTCCGGATCATCTTTCAGGTCCAGCGTCTGACAATAACGTTTAGTCGGGAAATCATAATGTTTGCTTTTGTATCCGTTCTTTTTATCTTCCATAAACCATATTATTTTTTAATTCGTTCAACAGGAACGATTACAGTACAAATGTAACGATTATTATGCAACCGAAATAAGAATATTTCTGCAAGGGATAAAACGATATCGACACCGGTTTCATAAAATACGGATCTAAATCGTTATCTTTACCCGCTCAAAAATAATATAAAAGATGAAGATCACTGCACCCCGGATAACTAAAGTATTAAAAGAAGACTGTACACTCGATGAAATGCTCCTGCAACCGGGAGAAGACCTGGCGGAATATTCTTTCAGGAATCAAAGAGTATTCGAATTTAAAACGGAAAATATGAGTATGCAGGACTGCCTGTTTACAAACAGCATACTGATCGGTTGCGGCATAAAAAAATCGCAGTTCAGTGATATCATCTTCAAGAACTGCGACCTGTCTAATATGAATTTCTCCGGTTCCGGTTTTCACCGTATCGAATTTATCGAATGCAAACTAATCGGGACAAACTTTTCCGAATCAGCGCTAAACCATATTGTTTTCAGCAACTGCAAGGCAGAATACCTCAATCTAAGCATGAGTAAACTGAAATATGTCAGTTTCGACCGATGCGACCTGCGAAACAGTTCCTTTGAGAACGGTCAGTATGCCAGCGTGAACTTTCATGAGAGTGATCTCAAGGAAGCTGAGTTTTACCGTACATCCTTAAAAGGTGTCGACTTCAGTAGCTGCGACATATCCGGCATCCGGATAAGTCCTATCATCGGCTGTGAATTACGCGGAGCAACAGTCACCTCTTTACAAGCATTGGAATTAGCCCATCTGCTGGGTGTTACAATTAAAGGATAATCTTCTTCAAATTCGTTATTTTGCATATTCCTGATGTCTTTTTAGCCAGGCAACTGCATAAGAACAGACAGCCCGGGGTTTCAATTGATTTTCTATTGCGTAGTCAAAAGTCGCTTTCACCAGTGAAGCGGCTATTCCCTGACCTTCCAGAGGAACCGGAACTATTGTGTGAATAATATCCAGATTATTACCAACAAGCCTGTACTGCACAAAGGCAGTTAAACCATCCTGCTTTATTTCAAAGCGATACTTTTCCGGATGGTGAACAATATCATATTCCATAATTTATTTTTTATCTACAAAACAACACCCTGTTATAGATAAAACAGTTTATTCGGGAATTAGTTCACCTGCCGGTTCATTTTGTCCGGATACAGGCTGCTTTTGTTGCTTTTTCTTTCCGGGATGGAAGAAATTCTTCACTTTTGTAAAGAAGCCGGAGACTCCTTTGGCAACATCCTGCACCTTTTTAGAAACACCGACCGACTCAGTCAATGCCGGACGGAGGATTTGCCATAGATAGTTAAATGTGGAATGATACGGATCCCGTTCTATCGTTAGATGGGAATAGCGGGGGCTGTATGTTCCCTGTTCCGGATGGTCAGGGTTATCATGTTTCAGCACCAGGTTAGCCAAACGTGACAGGAATTTATTATCGATCACTTCCCCGTTTTTCTCTTTCATTATTTCAGCCTTCAGATCCCTGTAAAGAAATAGCATATCGACAGTGGCACCTTTAGTGGAGGCTTCAGTACTGAATGTAAAGTCGACCAGCTTGCCACTCTCCACTTTAGCAAAGGCAAGCGGCGTGATCAGTTGGTTCAATGCAGTCAGATCAAAGTCCTTCATATGCGCATCCAGCAGGAAACGATCGTTCAGGGAATCGACCGGAAGCTGCCAGGTGGCGGTAAAATATCCTTTCCCCATTAATTTGCCGTTTGCATCCAGACGAATATACTGGTCCGGATAGGAAACGACATTGGTAAAGCCGTAGAATTTCCCGTTCATCTCCGTGAAAAACAGTTTACCCGGTTGTATCCCTTTCTTTGACAATTCTTCGTAGACAACGGAAAAGTTATTTACACGGAGACTGTCGATAGCCATTTTCACCGGTGCTTTCTGCAAACCGGAATAGATCATCGGTACGATACGGCGGGGCACGGCAATCTGTTGGTTCTTGAAATTCTGAAGTTCGGCATTGTCAACCTCTACATTTTTTATCCGGACCACTTTCTCCGAGAAGTAAGCCGGCAAATCGATTCCCGACAATCCCAACCGGCCGACCTTGACATCAAACCAATCCTGATGCTTTGGCTGCCGGTAAGCAAATTCCATTTTCGGATAGGCAGAAACCAAATGGATATCTTCCAGATTCAGATCGGTATTATTCAGATTGACTTTTCCTATCTTCAATGTATAAAAACCATTATCCAACGGGAATGCCAGGTCTTTGGTTTCGAACCGGACAGTCTTCAGCCCGAATGTCCGGTTCCTGACATTGACATGCAGTCCTTCAAGAAACAGGTTTGCCGTATCACGATTCCATACAGCATTGGAGACTGTCAGTTTTCCCAGTGAAAGGTCAGGTGTAAACCGACCGACAGCCTCATAAATATCATCCGACAGGACGGTGGGAGATTTCTTTTTTGTCTTTATCGTATCGGGAGAAGTCCCGGCCTGATAACTGACAACCGGATCAGATAGATTTATTGAACCGACAGAAAAATGCAGACTGTCCCAAACAACTTTATCGATACCCAAGTCCTGAAGTGAGACCTGTAACAGACTTCCGTCTTTTTTCATCATGCGAATATCGGGTGATTCGACATGCAGCGAAGTAGCATCCAGGCGCTGAAGCAAATTCTCTGGCAGACGGTTCAAACCGGTTGCATAAATCATCGGAGTCTCTATACGAAAATATGAATTTGTTCCCATTTGCCATAAAGAGTCTTGCGGGAGCAGTTTCACATCCTGTAATCCTAATATGCCTTTTGCCGTAGAGAAATTACCTTTCCGGACAGACAGACGGTAGGCTTTTCCCGGCAAATAATTGTCGAAGTCTTTGAAACTGAAACCAAAATGATCACAGGCAAAGAACAGCCCTCCACTCCGGTTCGTACTGTCGTCCACCAGGAAGCGGGTAGCATAGAAATTAAAATCCTTCAGCTTATAGATTATAGGATCAGGAACGCTTCTGTCATTCAATGTTACGTACGCATGATTCAGATTGATCCGTTTAATAGACAAATATTGCAATAACGGGTTCAGAATACTTTCCACATCCGCCCTCGGATTTACCGGCAGCTTCGTTTCCTTGCTTTTCTTCGGATAAGACGGGGATTTATAATAATAGATAACCGGATGGTCTATCTTGAAAAGGTCGGCACTGATACCTTTATCATAAAGCAATCCCCTGATACCGATTGTGTCAATGCTACCAGACATATAGTCTTTCCGGGAATTTACTTTTATAGGCCTCAGGCGGATTTTCTCTATATTGAAATCGCCGGACTCCGTATCCAATGCCATACGGGCAATATCGAAACGGTGGTTACGTGCCGTCATCTCCCCGCTGATGCCGGTTGCTTCAAAGGCGAAACTACGGGAATACCACAAACCATGCTTCTCTTCCGAAACCGAATCAACCAGGAAGTCGTTTGCCCGGAAATTGAAGTTATCCAGTTTATAGACTTCCACTGAATCTTTTACGGCTTGCGAATAAGTGACTTTGGCGGCATCGATTCCGACAGTCCGGATAGAAACGCTATGCAATACCGGCGATATTATGTCATATAAAGATAAAGCCTGTACCAAAGAATCCGTATCGATCTTTGTAGCATTGCCTGCCGCTTTTTTCGCTGCCGGGGCATTAGCGGCCAGATTAAATACCTGAATGTCCGACGAAGATATTTCAAAAGAACGGGCTGTCAGATAATTCAGCGCATCCTCCCGCTTAAAACGGATTCCGTTGACTTCCACTGTCCGGACCTGTGCATCGACATAGCTGTCCGGACGTTGTTTTGTCTCCGTCCATAAACTATCCTGCGGAATCAATCGTATCTTCTCTATATAAATAATCGAATCCTGCGTACTGAGTTTTATGCTGTCTGTTTTAAGGAGAAAGTCGTTATTGGCTAGCAGCGTCTGCGGTTGGTTCGTCACAAATTCAAAGTTATCGCAATAGAGTAACTTTCCGCTCTGTGACGAGTTCTTATCCAACAGAAAACCGTAAGCGCGGAAGCTGACATCATCAAGCCCATAGACGATCGGTGTCACAGGATTCTCGACGGTATAGGATACGCTGGCGTTCGACAGGTTCAGTGTCCGTACGCTCAACACATTTATATAAGGAGAGATTACTTCATACAATGATTTGGTATCGGCATGCCGGACCTTTTTCTCCACACGCCCCGAATAATAAGAATCAAAAACTTCTATCCGTGGGTCTTTTATCTCAAACGTATTAAAATGCAATTCCTTATAACTCCACCGCCAGGTAAGGTTTACACCTTTGAAATCTATCATGCCGATCTCCGCTTTCACATAAGTACGGGGAAGGCTGTCAATAGCTTTCCACTGTTGAAACACAGTTGAATCGGGCATCAGCCTGATGCCTTCGATTTTCAGTTCCCCTTTCACAAAACCGATCGAAAGATCATCAAACGACAGGTTGTAGAATCCGTCCGTAGCCTCAGCGGTACGACGGCTCAGTTCTACTTTCAAATATCTTTCCAGGCGGTTGCTCAGATACAGGTTCAGGACAGTCAGAAGCACCGCCAGCAATCCTATTGCCGGGAAAATATATTTTATGATCTTCTTGTTCCGTCCCATATCCTTTCCCTATCTATATCGTTGACATAGTAACATCGTGTTCCCTTATTGCGGATCACAGTATCATATATTATGATATTAGAATCGCATATATTATGAAAATAAAATATCATATATTATGATACACTTTTCTCCTAATATATAATACACCTGTTTTATTATTTACTCAACAATTTATATAAATATACTTCTCTATCATTTAGAACAAAGCTATCGGTAGAATGTTGCGAACGGATAAAAACAACCTCTCTATTCCGGATTGCCAAAGCAGGAAGGGATACTATAAACAAGAACAAACTCCGGAAATACTTTATAGCTCAGAACATACGACTTTCGTTCGGGAGTCCGGGTTTCAAACGCCCAAAGCTCTCCGGAACCGGTATAAGTAAACGGCTCCACATGCAGATGTTCTATAAAGTCAACATCCTGTTGCCGGATCATCTTGAATAAAGCCTCCTTGGCACACCAGTGGACAAGCAGATGTTCTGTTTCATAATCCGGACCGACCGACGCATTCTCTTCCGGAGACATAAAACGGCTACGTATCTTTAATACCCGGTCGGAACGGTATTCTATATCTATACCAGCAGCCCCCTGCTCCTGCAACAACACTGCCGCATAGCCATTCGTATGGGAAATGCTCAGTGATAAGGATGAATCAGGTAAGTAAGGAGCGCCATCGTCATGATAAGCGATCAGCAACTCCTCTCCCGCCAACTCTTTCAGGAGAACACGAGACGCCAGCCATTCCTGACGACGTTTTTCCGTTTTTATCTGTTGCAGGAAAGGGAGATATTCGGATGTCTGTTCCAGCATCGACAGCAATTCTTCCGAACTTTCTTCAATCTTCCAGACACCCAACAACGGCTCTGTGTATTTAAACAGGACAGGCATTACTTTTTCCAGCTAAAGGATTGTATCAACTCGATAATATCTTTTCTCAGATAATCTGTAACCGGTGCCAACGAATCGGCATTCGGTACACAATCATAATATAAAGCACCCCGAAAGAAGTTCGAGGTACTGTCGGTCAGCATAAACTGTACAGGAGAAGCAGACTCCCCATCCAACAGGAAAAGAGAGCCATACACCCGTTCATCCGGGTTGCTATAGGCTTGTTCCTTTACCGCTTTCGCCTGCTTCGCCTGGCGGGAAACCAGGGAACGCGACTCATTCTCTGCTATTTGCAAAGTAGAACGGGTGACGGGTAAGTAACTGCAATAAATCTTTACACCCAATGAAGGATAAGACAAATTGATCCATCCTTCAGGACTTCCAATCTCCGGCAGCTCGACAATAGCCAACTGAGAAACATTGAATGAGTAGGGCAAACTGTCCAGAGGCAACACCTGATAACGTGCCTGAGGCGGCTCGATACGGAAATAACCACGCGGTTTCGGTGTATATTCCGTACAAGACACACAGCACAACAGGATACAAAGGAAAACCATGCCGGACAGAATCTGCTTCATCACTCCTCTCCTTCTTTCTCTATTTCTGAAATGCAGTTAAATTTCACTTTCAGGATTCTCCGGTTATCCATTTCCAGAATCTGGAAACGATACTTGCCATAATCAATGATCTCCCTGCGGCGCGGGAAGTCACCTTTTATTTCCAGCAAAAGCCCGGCAAGCGTTTCTACATCTTCCGTCAGTTTGCCGAACTCGGACGGGTCTGTATTGATAACGCGGAAGAAGTCAGTCAATAAAATCTTGGCTTCAAAGATCAGGCTACCGTCTGCCAGACGGACAAACTGCTTTTCATCTTCATCATATTCGTCCGAAATCTCGCCGACAATTTCCTCCAGGATGTCTTCCATCGTCACGATACCGGATGTACCGCCAAACTCATCCACCACAATCGCCATGTGAATCTTATTGGTACGGAATTCTTCCAGCAGGTCGTCGATCTTCTTTGTTTCGGGAACAAAGTAAGCCGGACGAATCAAGCTCTGCCAGCGGAATGTATCCGGCTTTTCTATATAAGGAAGCAAATCCTTTATATAAAGGATACCTTTAATATTATCTTCCGATTCGGCATATATAGGGATTCGCGAATAACCGGATTTGATAATGAAATCGATCACATTACGAAAACTGGTCTTTATCTCGATGTCCTCCATATCCAAACGGGGCGTCATAATCTCATCGGCCGTCTTATTATAGAACTTGATGATCTCAGCCAGCATCTCTTTCTCTTCCGGAATCTCTTTAGAGGTCAACTCCAAAGCCTTGGATAACTCATCGACCGACAAGTCATATTTTTTCTTCACCAGCGCCTTGTTGATAATAGAAGTAGAATTAACCAATACCACCGAAAGCGGACGGCAGAGGCGTTCCACCATATTCAACACCGAAGCGGAACGGCGAACGAAACGGAGCGAATTTTTCTGTGCGTAAATCTTAGGCATGATCTCGCCGAAAAGTAAAAGCAAAAAGGTCAGTACGATTGTCTCAAGAATGAAACCCAAGACAGGGACAGCCGAGAAATTGATCAAAGAATTAATACCGTAGGTACAAAGCATAACCACGGCCACGTTCACAAAGTTATTGGCAATCAAAATAGCCGCAAGTAAATATTCGGAGCGGTCCAGTAATTTCCGGATCAACGGGTCCGAAGGCGAATTCTCCTCCCGGATGTCGTTTATATCACCCGGGGAAAGAGAAAAGAATGCCACTTCCGATGCCGACACGAAGCCGGACACCAACAGCAGTAAACAAGCAAGGCTTAACGCTATAACAGGGCCTGCTGTGAGCGCCTGTATAGTAACCTGATCGAATAAGCCCGATAAATAATAGTCTGAGTCCAAGGGGAACCGTATTAGTTAAACAATATCAGAACGGAAGATCATCCGCACTGTTTGAATCTGATGACATATCCGGTTGCGCCGGTTGCTGGTAAGACGTTGCCTGCTGTGTTGCCTGTGGCTGTCCGCCTTGCTGGAAACCTGTTCCGGCATTCGTTGCCGTACCGTCGGCCGGACGTGTGCCCGTATTATAAAATTCAATACGGTCTGCATGAATTTCAGTCACATAACGTTTCACACCGCTCTGGTCGTCATAACTGCGGGTACGAATCTTTCCTTCTACATAAACACCCGAACCTTTCTTCACCCATTTCTCAACAAAAGCAACCTGGTCGCGGCGAACCACGATATTGTGCCATTCTGTTCTCTCCGGCACAACCGTACCGTTTGCCAGTGTGTAACCTCTTTCGGAAGTTGCCAAAGGGAAGTTTGCAACGGCCGTACCGCTGTCGAAATAACGAACGTCGGGATCTTTGCCCACGTTACCAATCAATATGACTTTATTCAATGACATAGTTGTAATTCTTTTAATATCTTACAAAGAAACATAAATTCGATCATTCAGACAAATTTCCGTTTAATTTCTCCAAATAAATATGTACCAGGCGGGGAACGGCATAACGTTCGATATCTTCATACGGAACAGCCAGATACGAATTCAATGCGTCCGTCACTTTTTCAATCTCAACCCGGTAAAATGTTGTATAAAGAACCTGATGGGAAAGGACATGCTTCACCTCGGACATATCGACGGAAACATTCATCCGACCGGCACCATCAAACAGTTTCCGGTACGCTTCCGTTTGCTGCAATCCGGCAAAATCCATCGGTTCCGCCGTCTCGATCAATGGGAATTCATAAAGCCCTTCCCAGATATCTTTTTTGCTCCGGCGCGAAAGCCAGGTTTGCCCCTTATATATAATGTATAGATAATGAAAATAACGGGGCCGTGTTTTCGCCTTGTTCTGCTTGACCGGAAACGCTTGCACATTACCCGAAGCATAGGCCATACAACGTTCCTTCAACGAGCAAACTTCACAATCCGGATTCTGAGGAACACATTGCAAGGCCCCGAACTCCATAACCGCCTGGTTATGCGTCCCCGCATATTTGGGATTCATCACAAGAGCGGCCAATTCCGCAAACTGTTTCTTTCCCAGTGTGCTATCAATTGGCGTGTCGACCGCATACAGCCGGGATAAGACACGGTACACATTCCCGTCGACAACCGGATAAGGCTTATTCCATACGAAAGACACAATGGCAGCAGCCGTATATTCACCGATACCTTTCAAAGACAATATCTCTTTATATTCCCGAGGGAAAACGCCGCCAAACTGTTCCATGATACTCTTAGCGGCAGCATGCAGGTTACGGGCACGGCTATAATAACCCAACCCCTGCCAATATTTCAGCACCTCGTCCTCTTCCGCCGCTGCCAGGGAAGCGACATCCGGGAAGCGTTCGGTAAACCTGTAAAAATAGTCCATCCCCTGAGCGACACGGGTTTGTTGAAGGATAATTTCCGATATCCAGATTATATACGGGTCGGACGATTCCCGCCAGGGCAGCATCCTCTTATTCGTTTTATACCAGGCCAGCAAAATATGGCTGACTTCCAATTCGTTTTCCATTTGCGTTAAAATGTCCTGTTTTTGTAGTTTTGAAACTCTCAACTCGTTGATTAATGCAAACATACACAGATATAATGAATTGTAAGGAATCTTTTTTATTAAAAAATGGCGGGCAATTCTTTTCCCACTTAAATAAAAAGCTATATATTTGCATTCCAAAAAATTAATAGGTCCAAATCATTAATTAATTTATAGACATGACTAAAGCAGATATTGTTAGCGAGATTTCAAAAAGTACCGGTATCGATAAGCAGACGGTATTGAATAGCGTAGAATCTTTCATGGACATCGTGAAAAGTTCGTTATCTCAGGGTGAAAACGTTTATCTGAGAGGATTCGGAAGTTTCGTTATTAAGAAGAGAGCCCAGAAAACTGCTCGTAATATTTCAAAAAATACTACGATCATCATTCCGGAGCATAACATCCCTTCATTCAAGCCGGCTAAAACTTTCCTGAACGAAGTTAAGTAATTAGTAATTATAGTTTAATTTAAAATTTAGAAACAATGCCTAGCGGAAAGAAAAGAAAAAGACATAAAATGTCTACGCACAAGCGCAAAAAGAGACTGAAAAAGAATAGACATAAAAAGAAATAAGTCTATCGAGAAACTCTAAAGAACAAACTTAATAAGTGACCTTTTAAGTTTGTTCTTTGCGTATTTAGAAAGGTCTGAATTAAAAAACCCTCTTATTAAGTGATAAGTGAATTAGTAGTTGATGTACAACCCAAAGAGGTATCTATTGCCGTATTGGAAGACAAAAACCTTGTGGAACTCCAGAAGGAGGCCCGCAATGTCTCGTTTGCCGTAGGCGATATTTATCTTGGCAAAGTAAAGAAACTGATGCCGGGTTTGAACGCTGCTTTTATCGACGTAGGGTACAAAAAGGACGCATTTCTTCATTATCTGGACTTAGGTCCTAACTTCAACACCCAACAAAAGTTCCTCAAACAAGCACTTGGCGATCCTAAAAAGATGCCCGCCATTTCAAAAGTGCAGATACTTCCGGAGATTGAAAAGGACGGAAGCATCAGTAACGTGCTTAAAGTAGGACAAGAGGTGTTGGTACAGATTGCCAAAGAGCCGATCTCAACAAAGGGTCCGCGACTGACTTCCGAGCTGTCATTTGCCGGAAGATACATCGTATTGATACCATTTGCCGATAAGGTCTCTGTCTCCACAAAAATCAAGTCGAGCGAAGAACGTGCCCGTTTGCGGCAGTTGATTCAGAGCATCAAGCCGAAAAATTTCAGCGTGATCGTACGTACTTCTTCCGAAGGAAAACGTGTTGCTGAACTCGACCATGAATTAAAGACATTAGTGAAACGATGGGAAGATAACATCGTCAAAGTTCCCAAACTGAAAGTGCCGTCGATTGTATATGAAGAAACGGCACGTACGGTAGCTTTGCTCCGCGACATCTTCAACCCGTCTTTCCAGAACATTTACGTAAACGATGCGGATGTTTATCATAACATACGCGATTATGTCAGCCTGATCGCTCCCGGAAGGGAAGAGATCGTACAGCGATATACCGGCGAATTACCTATCTTCGACAATTTCGGTATCACGAAACAAGTTAAATCGCTGTTCGGACGTACGGTTACGTATAAAAGTGGAGCTTACCTGATTATCGAGCATACCGAGGCCATGCACGTGATAGATGTGAACAGCGGCAACCGTTCCAAAGGGAGCGACGCCCAGGAGAAAACAGCTATCGACGTAAACACAGCCGCCGCCGACGAAATTGCACGCCAGCTTCGTCTCCGTGATATGGGCGGTATTATCGTGGTCGACTTCATCGACATGGCGGAGGCCGCCAATCGACAGAAGTTGTTTGAACACATGACTAAAGCGATGGCAAGCGACCGGGCCAAACACAACATCCTGCCTTTAAGTAAGTTTGGTCTGATGCAGATTACCCGCCAGAGGGTACGCCCGGCAATGGATGTGGATACAACAGAATCGTGTCCTACCTGTTTCGGCACAGGGACAATCAAACCTTCGATCCTATTTACCGACAATCTGGAAGGTAAGATCGATTGTTTAGTGAATAAGCATAATGTAAAGAAATTCGCCCTGCACGTACATCCCTACGTGGCAGCATTCGTAAACAAGGGGCTTTATCCCCTCAGTATGAAATGGAAACTAAAATACTCAATGGGTATGAAAGTCATTCCTAACCAAAGTCTGGGTTTTCTGGAATACAAGTTTATTGATTCCGACAAGAACGAACTCGACATGATGGAAGAAAAGGAAATGAAAAAATAAAAAATCCCCGAAGCGATACAGGCTTCGGGGATTTTTATGATCTTCCGGATTAAAAGAAAAGAAACAAAAAAAACTTCATCTGTTTATATTGCCGGTTTACATATTCTGCAATACGTTCATAAGCTTTAGCAATATGTATATTCACAGTTTTCTCACTAATTTCTAATACATCGGCAATTTCCCGATTCTTTAATTTATCAGAGAGCACAAGACGAAAAACTTCTCTACATTTGGGGGGCAAAGAATCAATAGCCTGTTGGACTAACACTTGATATTCCTCATCTATCAAACTTTTTTCTGGTGTATCCGAATCCGGGATCAGTTCCATTTCATACAAAGAAAAAGAATCTTTTTCCTGCACATACCCTCTTCTTACATAATGTAAAGCCTGATTTTTTACTGATATATACAAATAACGTTCCGGTTCTTTCACATGGGACAACGTTTCCCGCTTTTGCCAAATAACAGTAAAGACATCCAGAACAGCTTCCTCCGCCAGTTCACGAGAATTCAGATAATAATAAGCGACATGGAACAGACGCCGGGAATAAGTTTCAAATAATAACCGGAACGCTGTTTCATCCCCTCTCACTACACTTTTAAAAAGAGACATGCCACTCTCCTTCTCCATCTCGAATACAGTCTTTTTACAATATATTAGTCAGTAAATGTAATTAAAAATTCTTCAAGATACTACCTAAACATAAAAAATGTATCTTTTCATGAAAGTATTTTATATGCCACATATGATATACAATACAAAAATACACAACAACCATAGATGTTAGAGTTAAGAAAAAAATGAGCATGTAAATGACTATTTATCGATGAATTTTGAATGCATCCTAAAAAAGTATATTTTTTTCATATCTTGAGTAGGAGTTTTTTACTTTACCTGTCATCTCTATTTACAAAGGTATCGGAATAAGATGAAAAATGAACAAAATAACAAAGAACTCGAATCACTGACAAAGCGTATACATTTTAAGTCTTTGCCATTTGATGAAAAACATATGTTCGATCGTTTAGTAGATAGAGTCAAACGACCTGTTGTCATATCCTATGCTGATAGAGGAAATTCCGCCTGGAAATATTTATCTATAGCTGCATCCATTGCCCTATTAGTGGTTACCAGTATCTTCCTAATAGATAAAGAACCAGAACGAGCACTTGTTTATTATGAAACAACAGCGGTTCCTGATGCTAAAACAAAAATAACATTACCGGATAGTAGCGTCGTATGGTTAAATGCAAATGCCTGTCTACGTTATCCGAGAGAATTCAGTCAGCAAATCCGTCAAGTTGAAATAATAAAAGGAGAAGCATTCTTCGAAGTCCGGAAAGATGAAAAAAGGCCTTTTATCGTTCAGACCGATGGAGTTGGAATCAAAGTATTAGGCACAACATTTAATGTTGATACAGAATCAGACAAAACATTGATTACCCTTCTTACTGGAAAAATCGGACTATACAAAAGTACAAATCAAAATCAAACAGCAGACCAGATACTACAGCCAGGTGAACAAGCGGTATATTTTAAATCGGATAATGACCTAAAGATTTTGACTATACGTCCGGAAAATACAATATCGTGGGTTACAGGAGTATTTGAATTCAAAGACAATTCATTAGAAGATATCATGCAAGAGCTGCAACGAGCTTTCCATGTGAAAATACATATCGAAAACGAAAATCTGAAAAGACAGACTTTCAATGCGAACTTTACGGAAAAAGAAACACTGGAAGAAATATTATCTGTTTTACAGATCTCCGCCCGATATAAAATAGAAAAAAGGAAAGGAGAAATTTTCCTCAAATAAACACAGAATGTTAAACCACAAAAAACAAACAATTATGGATAGCACATGAAAAACACTACTTAATTCAAAGAAACAGATACAAAAGAATTGGGAATGTTGAGACCATTCCCGAATTCTACATTGTTAATCAGCAGATATATACCTGCTAATTTTTAAATTAATACATACAAAATTATGGATAAAATTTCATTTATCAGGCAAAATCAGAAGGATTTTACCTGTAAGGGGCATTATACCTCATCAAAACAGACTTTTAAACACAAAATCAGTGTTACCGGACTTCTTTTACTATTTCTGTTTATCAATATTTCATTTATACATGCACAGACAGTAAAACTCTCCCTGAATAAGCAAAATGCAACATTTGAAGAGATATTCAATGAGATAGAAGAAAAGACCGGATATAAATTCGTTTATAATACTTCCGACATTGATAAAAATGAAAGGATTTCCATCCAAGAAACCAATCTTGATTTAACAGAAATACTGCGGAGTCTACTCCGCAGCAAAAGAAATATTTCTTTTCGCATATCCAATAAACACATTGCTCTATTCAAAGCACAGATCAAAACTATTTCCGGGATAGTTCTTGATACTCAAGGCCAACAGATTGTAGGAGCTAACATTCTAGTCAAAGGCACTATAAACGGAACCATCACCGACATCAATGGTAAATTCCAGCTGGAAGTTGCCGAAGGTGACGTCTTACTAATATCCTATATCGGTTACAACACACAGGAAATCACTATTAATAAAAAACAGGATCTCTCCATTACCTTAGTAGATGACACGGAATTGTTAGACGAAGTTGTCGTTACTGCTTTAGGCATCAAACGAGAACAAAAGGCACTGGGATACGCAGTTCAGGAAGTGAAAAGCGATCAATTGACTGTTGCCAAAGGAGCAAACGTTGCAACTTCCCTGACAGGAAAAATTGCAGGCTTGAATATTAAGAACAGTACGGAATTTGCTGCAGCCCCAACTTTGACTTTACGTGGAAGCACGCCTTTACTGGTAGTAGACGGAATCCCTCATTATAATGTCTCCATGTCTGATATACCGGCAGATGATATTGAATCCATCAGTGTCTTGAAAGGTTCTACAGCCTCGGCACTTTATGGCTCGAGAGGTGGAGACGGCGCTATTATGGTGACAACCAAAAAAGCACAAAAAGAAGGACTGGATATTTCCGTGAACTCTAATACAATGTTTCATGCTGGTTTTTTAAAATTACCAAAAGTGCAAAACTCATATAGTTCGGGAGGAAGTGGGAAATACGCCCCTGGAGATTATGTATGGGGAGATAAGTTGGATATAGGCCGGGTAGTCAGTCTATATAATCCATCCACCTATGAATGGGAAGACCAACCTTTAACCTCTAAAGGAAAAGATAATTTCAAAAATTTCCTTGAACAGGCATTAGTCACCAACAACAATATCAGCGTTTCGCAAAAAGGAGAGTTCGGTAGTGTACGTGCATCTTTGAACCATGTGTATAATAAAGGACAATATCCGAATTCCAAACAACAGAAACTGACTTTTTCTGTGGGCGGTGTCATGGATTACAAAAAATTTCATTTAGATGCAGAGATCGCTTACAATAAAAATATATTCTCAAATAATAATGGAGCCGGTTATGGAATGGGGAGTTATATGTATAATCTGCTTATTTGGACAGGGGCGGAATATGATATCCGAGATTATCGTAATTACTGGAGAGAAGGAAAAGTGCAGGAAGAACAAAACTGGATGGATGATTGGTGGTATGACAATCCTTACTTTCTGGCCTATGAACGTACCAATCAACGCCATCAAGATCTAACAAATGGAAGTTTGAATATGAGCCTGGAACTGACCGATTGGTTGAAATTGGTTATGCGTGTAGGAGGTGATGCTTTCAGAAATAAATACGTGTTTAAAGAACCTATCAGCACACGAAGCAACCGCAAAGGAGGATATAGCTTGTCAAACTATTCAGGATACAGTACAACCGATGATGTGATGTTATTGGCAAATAAAAAACTGGGAGATTTTACATTAGATGGTTTTCTGGGAGGATCTTTATATTTCAGAGAAAATAATGAACAAAAATCTGCTACCAGCAACGGCTTGAATATGCCCGGCTTTTTTTCATTGAATGCATCCGTAGATCCGGCAACTACATCTTCTTCCGTGACTAAGGAACAAATAAACAGTCTATATGGAAAAATCGGATTTTCCTGGAAAAGCGCTGTTTTTATAGAAGTTACCGGACGTAATGACTGGGCTTCTACTTTGGCAAAATCAGAACGGTCTTATTTCTATCCTTCCATTTCCGGAAGCCTTGTTATATCTGAACTTGCCCCGCTGCCCGAGATTTTCAATTTCTGGAAGATAAGAGGTTCATGGGCACAAACCAAATATCCGACCGGAGTATATGATATAAATTCGACGTATAGCGTTTCACGTAATTACTGGGGTAATACGACTGCCGCTTTTTATCCTTCTACAATTCGTGACGTCTCATTACGTCCCCGTTCTTCCCGATCTTATGAAATAGGTACGGATTTATATTTCTTCAATAACCGATTAAAATTCGACTTGGCTTATTACCATAAACTTCTTTATGATTTACAACGATACGTCGACATGAGCTATGCCAGCGGTTTCTCAAATACATTGATAAATTACGGGGAAGAACAACTAAGCCAGGGAGTTGAATTTACAATCAGCGGCGACATTATCAAAGAAAAAGATTTTTCATGGAATTCTTCATTCAATTGGGCCGCCGATCGGTACTACTATGCAAAAGTAGACGAAAAATATTCGACCCAAAAACCTTGGGTGGCAGCCGGAAAAGATTGGAACTGGCTGGAAATGTATGATTGGGAAAGAACCCCCGAGGGACAGTTGATCCTCTACAACGGAATGCCAAAGGAAAGCATTTACCCCAGTTATGCAGGCAGTTATAACCCCAAATGGATCTGGGGCTGGACAAATACATTCAATTATAAAGATTTTACGTTGAGCTTCTCGTTTGACGGTCGCGTCGGTGGTCATATGTTTGACTACATGAGTTCTCGTTTATGGCATTCCGGGCGGCATATCGATTCTGATAACGAATATCGGTACGATGAAGTGGTAAACGGAAACCATGAAGGGTATATCGCTGAAGGAGTAAAAGTTGTTTCCGGAGATGTCAAGTATGATTCTGACGGAAATATACTTGAAGATACCCGTGTTTTTGCTCCGAATGATGTAGCCGTATCTTATGAAACTTATATGCGCGCTTATAATGGTAGTTCCTCTAAATCGAACTTCAAGAAGAGCAAGACCTTTTTTAAATTAAGGGAATTGTCAATCGGCTATCGGCTACCGAAAAAATATTGTACACATATTATAAAGGGGGCGGAAGCAGCCTTGGTAGGACAAAACTTATTGATATGGACGAAAGGTTTTAAATTTTCGGATCCGGATGTCGATACAGAAAATATAAACTCGCCGTCTGTACGTTATGTCGGGGTGAATCTAAAGTTGAACTTTTAAAACAGAAATGACATGAAAAAAATAAAATCATATATCAACTGTTGTCTTTTGGTTGTAGTAATATGCATGACTTATAGCTGCAGCAGATTTGATGAAATTAATACGAATCCGGATTCTGTAACTACCGCAACTCCGGGAATGTTGGCTACCGGACAATTGAAAGAGACCTTGAGAATAGGTGGAAAATCTGATCCTAAAGGATATTTTTACGATATGTTCCTCACCAAAATGATCAGTTGGCATGAGGGAGCGGAAGATAGCCGAAAAGTCCAGTATAACCGGATAAACACAACCGGATTTGGAGTATACAATAGCCTGACAAACTGTCTTAAGATGGTAGAATTGGCGTCGGATGTCGATAAGGAGGCTTATCAAGGACTAGCTCTGTTCATTAAAGTATTCAGGCTTTATGACACAACGATGAGTCTGGGAGATATTCCTTATTCGGATGCATTGAAAGGAGAAGAAGGAAATATCAAACCGAAATATGATACCCAAAAAGAAGTATTCGTACAAATGTTGGATGACCTGGATGCTTCGTACACACATTTTTCCAATGCGACTCGTAATTTCGATGGAGATTTCGTGTATGGCGGAGATCCTGAAAAATGGAAAAGAGCTGTATCTGCTTTGCAGTTAAGGATATTGATGAACTTGTCTAAAAAAGAACAAGAGGCAGGACTGAACGTCAAACAACGTTTTGCAGCAATCGCATCTCAGCAGGTTTTATTTGAGTCAAACGCCGACAATTTCCAGTTAGTCTACGGGACGTTGTCTTCTCAACTGTATCCTCTTTATCTTTCACGGTTCAATTTTTACTCGGGAGTATCTGTTACAATAGTAGATACCCTGAAAAAATATCAAGACAATCGTCTTTTCTTTTATTGCAGCCCAGCAAAGGCACAAACCAAAGCAGGTATACCTGATGACGACTGGGATGCTTATTTAGGAATTGACCCATCCCGGGTGTATAGTGAAATATTGGATTTATACACTGCCGATAGCATATCAAATATAAATTCCCGTTTTTTTGAAATAGACAACTGCCAGCCAACAATCCAAATGGGGTATGCTGAATTAAATTTCGTTTTAGCGGAAGCTTGTCTCAGGGGGTGGATTGATGGAGATGCAAACTCTTATTATCATAAGGGGATTGAAGCCAGTATGAATTTCGCCGCTGCTTACACACCTCTCGCTTACAGGCATAATAGAGAAATAACAGACGATTATATTCAGTCTTTCTTAGACAAACCCGAATTACAATTAGGTGCAAAAGAAAGTACTTTTGAAAACGACTTGAATAAAGTCCTCACACAAAAATATCTGGACCTGTTCATGCATAATACTTATACCTGCTATTATGATTTTCGTCGGACCGGATACCCTAAACTTCCCGTTAATCCGTCGACAAACATGAATACCGTTCCGGACAAGATGCCAATGAGATGGAGATATGAACAGCGGGAGTATGATTTTAACCGCGAAAACCTGGAAGAAGCGATTCAACGTCAATATAATGGTAATGACGATTGGAATGAATTAATGTGGATATTAAAATAAAAACAGACTTATGAAACTCAAATGGATAATACTTTTTTGCAGTCTTTCTTTAATATCTATGGCTGCAAAAACAAAAAAAGCTGTGTTTATTATTGTTGATGGTATTCCTGCCGACATGATAGAGCGTCTAAACACACCAGCTATTGACGAAATCGCATCCAAAGGAGCTTATGCCCGAGCTTATACCGGAGGAGAAATTGGAAGTTATTCGCAAACTCCGACAATTTCAGCAATCGGCTATACCAATTTACTTACAGCTACCTGGATGAATAAACATAATGTAGATGGTAATTCGAATTTGAAGCCTAATTACAATTATTGGACGATTTTCCGGATTGCCAAAGAGCAATCTAAACCGTATAAAACGGCAATTTATTCAAGCTGGACAGATAACCGGACAGTCTTGTTGGGAGAAGGAAAGCCGGAAACTAATTATTTGAAGATAGACTTTATATGCGATGGATATGATTTGGATACACTTCGTTTCCCGAAAAAGGAGAAAGACCTGCGCATTTTCGATATCGATGAGTATGTGACGGAACAGGCTGCCAAAGGTATAAGACAGGATGCCGCAGATTTGAGTTGGGTATATCTATGGTATACGGACGATGCAGGCCATATTGAAGGAAACGGACGTTTCTTTGACGATTACACACAGAAAGCAGATGCACAGATCGGCAAGATTTGGGACGCAGTGAAGTATCGGGAAGCCAATTTTAACGAAGACTGGATGATCGTAGTAACGACCGATCATGGTCGTGGCGAGAATGGTCATGGACATGGCGGCCAGTCGAAACGCGAACGGACTACCTGGATATCGACTAACCAACCTGTCAATGAGCGATTTAACACAGAGGGCTTGGCCATCGTCGACATAACCCCTTCCATTTGCCGTTTTATGGAATTTAATATTCCGCAACAGGTACGATGGGAACAGGATGGAATCCCGTTTATAGGTCAAGTAGATATCACACAAATGGGTACTTCCCCTTACGACGACTCTGTCACACTTTCTTGGAATTGCCTCAATCCAGACGCAATGGTGGATATTTATGTTTCTTCAACGAACCAATACAAAGAAGGTGGCAAAGATCAATGGAAGAAAATCGCGAGAGTTCCTGCCAAGAAACAGATGTATGTGGTTTCTACCGATAAATTACCGGATTCTCACTATTACAAATTTGTACTGGAAACCCCCAACAATCATTTGAATCGTTGGGTACAATAAATCGGTAAATAAAAGTAGTAGTTTTTTCACATTGAGACACGCGAAATAACAAATTTAAATCCGTGTCTCAATGTCTCTTTTCCTTTGATCTGATTCCCGGCTCTTCTATTTATCGGAATCAGAAAAAGATTAATTATTCAAAATTATCTACCATATCTACAACTTACACTTCAGTCCATTGTTTATCAACTATCTACACAATTGTTGCAGATAAAAAATCATCTACAATTACCAACCTATATCTACCACTATTTTCCGTTTTTACAACTAACAATCGAAAGATCTTCCTGCTCGCCGGATACATCATAAACATTATTCTTCATCGAATACGCTGTTTGAGAGAATCAACCAACCTGTTTCCATTTGTTTCCTGCTGAAGAAACAAGAGTTTATACAGCACAAAACTTTTGTTTCACCACATAGAAACTTTAATTTTTCATGTACAAAACAAAAGTTTTTCATGCAATAAACTATTTATTCGTTCCTTATCCTCCACCCATCGTTGCCTGCCAAGAAACAAACGTAAGTTCTACTTTCACTCAATAACTAAGAATAATGATGTATATAAATATCAGTCTTCAGGCGAATACTGGCACTTCTTTTCAGAAAAACAAATAAAAAGTTACAAAATAAGCTTATAGTGGTAGATAACTGATATTAGTTGTAGATATATTTTCACCTGCAACCACTATATAATATATTTATTTTCAATTAAATCATAGCATAGTTGTAGATATTGTAGATAATAAATATAATTTAGAATAGAAAAGCTATAAATAATAAATTAATGAAATATAGTAAAATCAATATCCGATAAAGTAACTACGTTCCTAAAATATTCCAAGAACATACTTTTATTATAAACATAATAATTACATTTGCAATAAAAAGAAAATATGGATATAGCAGTGACGAATCCTTTTGTCGTAGGAAGGTATATTTCCGACAAGTATTTCTGTGATCGTGAACAAGAAACGGACTTTTTGATTAAACAGATTGAGAATGGCCGCAATGTAGCTCTGATTTCTCCTCGTCGCCTAGGGAAAACAGGGCTGATAAATCACTGTTTCCGTCAGAAACAAATCAAGGAAAGTTATTATACTTTTTTTATTGATATCTATGCAACGACCTCACTGGCTGAATTTGTCTATTTATTGGGGAAATCTATTTATGACGAACTGAAACCTTTGAAAACGTCTTGGAGCGAAAAGTTCTTTCAAATAATAACTTCATTACGCGTTGGATTTAAACTGGATGCATTGACGGGAGAACCCGGCTTCGATATCGGATTGGGAGATATTCAGACGCCACAAATCACACTGGATGAGATTTTCAACTATTTAGAATCAGCAGACAAACCTTGTATTGTGGCGATAGACGAATTTCAGCAAATAGCCGGTTACGAAGAGAAAAATGTCGAGGCTCTGCTACGTACGAAAATTCAGCAATGCAGCCATACCATGTTTATTTTTGCCGGTAGTAAACGACATCTTATGAATAAGATGTTCAATTCGCCCTCAAAACCATTCTATCAAAGTTCCATAGGTATGGGATTGAAAGCTATCCCACAAGAAACTTATATCAAATTTGCAAATCGTATGTTTGAGGAACGTGGGAAACATATTGAAAGGACGGTTACTGAGAAAGTTTATTCGATGTTTGCCGGTTATACCTGGTTCGTTCAAATGATGATGAACGAATTATTTGCCCTGACTGCTCATGGAGAATGGTGTAAAACAGATAAGATCGAAACAGCACGAAAAAATGTTATCCAAACACAAGACAGCCTTTACCGGGAAATATTAGCAAACCTTGCAACCAAGCAAAAACAGGTACTGCAGGCCATAGCTAAAGAACGGGAGGCACAAGGCATAACATCTTCTGCTTTTATCAAGAAATACAATTTGCCTTCTGCCAGTTCCGTACAAGCAGCAGTCAAAGGATTGATAGAGAAAGACCTTATCACGCAAACAGATGGTGTTTATCGGGTATACGACTATTTCTTTGCCGATTGGTTGGCTACCGAATATTAAGGAGCGCTGATGGCTAAAACAATCTACGCTCCCTAATAGCCTGCCTTCCTTTACTTCTTCGCCTTCGCCATCTCCAACGCATGCGTTGTCACATAATACTTGGCGATCATGTTCGGGACTTCCCAGTCCGGCAATTTTCCGTCCTGCAAATATTGCAGATAATTTTCCATCACCTGCCCGAAATGGGCTTCATGCCCTACCCTGTATGTTGCAGGGATCTGAACTTGCCATACATTATCCGAAACCTTATCCAAAGCAACTCCCGGATATTTGTCCGCCACGGTCGACATGGCAGCAGCCAGTTCCTTTTCATAAGCAACCAGATCAATATCAGGCAATGCCTCGATATATAATTCCGGTTTATATCCCTGCTCCTGTCCCTGACGGATAATCAAGTCGGCCTTACTTCCCTTCATGACAGAGAAATGAGTATCACCACCTCCTTCAGGGAAAGTATAATTCCAGATAACTGAAACTTTGGCCGTTACCCCTTTGATCTTATATACGATATCACCATTACAATATACTTTCAATGTATCGTTCTCCACATCCTTTTTCAGGAAATCAGGATAAGCATCCGTGCCTGTCACCTGCTTAAATTCCTCCGGACTGATTGAAGTTGTCCAACGGTTCGCATCAACCAATTCGATATCTTTTTTATAATCGATGATCTGTTCAGGAAAAGCCTCCCACTGAACGAGATCTACCAGGTGAGTTGTTACATCCACAATACCTTCCCCCTGCTGAGTTACATCAAAATACCACACTGGACGGGTCAGTGGTTTGTTATCCACCAGCTTAAACAAATGATGCACACTTTCCTTTACGATAGCCGGCTCGTCGGGAGAACCTTTCAGCTGTTCACCATATATCGCCGGAATTGTTGAAAGCTCACGCTGTAACATCGTTGTAATCTCATTCCTTTCAGTCATAATGTCATACAACAGGACGTTCTTTTGCCTGGCAATATCAAAACACTCTTCCAGTAATTTAAAATTCTGGCTATTGATTGCCATAGGCTTGTCAGACAGCACATTGATACCGGCTTCCAGTGTCTTCTTTATATATTCTGTCTTCTTACCGTTGTTACCGGCCTGAATCATGACATTACCCTTCTTCTCGGCAAGCATTTTTTCAAGATAATCGGTACCTGTATAAACAATTTCATTCCACAGTGTCGGATTCTCCGCACGAGTGTTAAATCCTTCGATACGCTTCAGGTGTTCGTTTACATCGAAACCTGTGGGAGCGTACACATAAACATCCTTGGAAACTTGTGGATAAGAGACTTTTTGTACCAGTGCTGCATGAAAATGTCCGGGATCGAGCGTTATCAGTTTCACCTCGCCCGGTGCGCCGGTAAACCCTTCTGCGTGTTCCTTCTTAGAGGAACACGCCGTTCCCAATAAAAGTGTAGCCATGGTAAAAACAAGATAGTTTTTCATTTTATATACGATTTAATTAATAATATTCTCCACCTTCGGTCTAAAATTATACAAGAATCACTTCTATGCCACAAAGATAAAAATATATCGTTTTAACAACTGCCGTATTGTCATTATTTCTGACAGCAAAAACAATTCGGAACCGTTCATTGTTACTTTGGCATACGTTTTGTATACTAATTGGTGCAACTCGACAAGAGAAAAAGCAAAGACGAAAAATAATAACAATTAAAATAGTAGAAAATTATGGGAAAAATTATTGGTATCGACTTAGGAACAACCAACTCATGTGTTGCCGTACTGGAAGGTAACGAACCGGTTGTTATTGCAAACAGCGAAGGTAAAAGAACGACTCCTTCAATCGTTGCATTCGTTGAAGGCGGCGAACGTAAAGTTGGTGATCCCGCAAAACGTCAGGCTATCACCAATCCGGAAAAAACTATATTTTCTATCAAACGTTTCATGGGTGAAACTTACGACCAGGTTCAGAAAGAAATTAACCGCGTACCTTATAAGGTAGTACGTGGCGATAACAACACTCCGCGTGTGGATATCGAAGGCCGTCTGTACACTCCGCAGGAAATTTCAGCAATGGTTCTTCAGAAGATGAAGAAGACTGCTGAAGATTATTTAGGACAGGAAGTAACAGATGCAGTTATCACTGTTCCGGCTTACTTTAGCGATGCTCAGCGTCAGGCTACAAAAGAAGCCGGTGAAATTGCCGGTCTGAATGTTCGCCGTATCGTGAACGAACCGACTGCCGCATCTCTGGCTTATGGTCTTGACAAGACCAACAAAGATATGAAGATCGCCGTATTCGACCTTGGTGGCGGTACATTCGATATTTCAATCCTTGAATTGGGTGACGGTGTATTTGAAGTAAAATCAACAAACGGTGATACTCACCTGGGTGGTGATGACTTCGACCACGTGATTATCGACTGGCTGGCAGAAGAATTCCTTCGTGAAGAAGGCGTTGACCTGCGCAAAGACCCGATGGCTTTGCAACGTTTGAAAGAAGCTGCTGAAAAAGCTAAGATCGAATTGTCAAGCACAACAAGCACAGAAATCAACCTGCCGTATATCATGCCGGTTAACGGTATTCCAAAGCACTTGGTTAAGACATTGACACGTGCTAAATTCGAACAGTTGGCAGACAGCCTGATCCAGGCTTGTATCGAACCGTGCCGTCAGTCATTGAAAGATGCAGGTTTGAGTACTTCCGATATCGACGAAGTAATCCTGGTAGGAGGTTCTACACGTATCCCGGCTGTACAGGCTATCGTTGAAAAATTCTTCGGCAAAGCTCCTTCCAAAGGTGTTAACCCGGATGAAGTAGTAGCTGTAGGTGCTGCAATCCAGGGTGGTGTATTGACTGGTGAAGTAAAAGACGTATTGTTGCTGGATGTTACTCCGCTGTCTCTGGGTATCGAAACAATGGGTGGCGTGATGACTAAGTTGATCGAAGCCAACACAACAATTCCGACTAAGAAATCGGAAACATTTACAACAGCTGTCGACAACCAGCCGTCTGTAGAAATCCATATCCTGCAGGGCGAACGTTCTCTGGCTAAGGATAACAAATCAATCGGCCGTTTCCATCTGGACGGAATACCTGCTGCACAGCGTGGTGTACCTCAGATTGAAGTTACTTTCGATATCGACGCAAACGGTATCCTGAACGTATCTGCAAAAGATAAAGGAACCGGTAAAGTACAGAGCATCCGTATCGAAGCATCCAGTGGTTTGAGCGACGACGAAGTAAAACGCATGAAAGACGAAGCTGCAGCCAATGCTGAAGCCGACAAGAAAGAAAAAGAACGTATCGACAAGCTGAACCAGGCTGACAGTATGATCTTCCAAACTGAAAAACAGTTGAAAGACCTAGGAGACAAACTTCCGGCTGATAAGAAAGCTCCTATCGAAGCAGCATTGAATAAGCTGAAAGAAGCTCACAAGGCTCAGGATATTGCAGGTGTCGATGCTGCCATGACTGAACTGAATACAGTATTCCAGGCTGCAAGCCAGGAAATGTACAATGCTCAGAATGCTCAGGGCGGTGCACAACCGGGACCTGATTTCGGACAGCAACAGGCCAACAACAATGCTGGCGGAGCTAAGGACGGTGGCGTAACAGATGTTGACTTCGAAGAAGTGAAGTAAGATAGATTACATTTTCCACATAAGATGAAGAGCGATTGTCGGATTAATTTCCGGCAGTCGCTTTTTTTTTACCAAAACACAACTCACACCCTCTACGTATTTCCTAAAAAGAACGGCTACCAGGTTTCTTCCTGATAGCCGCTCTTTTTTTTCAATAACTCTATGACTCAGAGAATCGAAAAAGCATCTGCATCCTTCCACGCCGGGAATTTAGCACGCAATTCCTCCAAATCACTCTTATTTAATGTACAGGTACGAGTTATTTCCTCCCGTTTGCCGGCATCTGCCAGTTTCTTTCCTTTCGGAGAGAAGATCATGGAATCGCCCCGGTAAGTAAACCCTTTACCATCGATACCCACCCGGTTCACACCGCACACATACGCCATATTTTCAATGGCCCTGGCAGGCAACAATGCTTTCCATACCTTTTTACGGGGTTCAGGCCAGTTTGCTACATATATTAATAGGTCATACTCATTATCCACGTTGCGGCTCCACACCGGGAAACGGAGATCATAACAAACCTGCAAACAGATATTCCAGTCTTTATACTTTATTACCGTACGTTTATCGCCAGCCGTGAAATGCTTATCTTCAGCAGCCATCCGGAATAAATGACGTTTATCATAATAATATTCGTCCCCTTCCGGCGTGATAAAGAAAGCACGGTTAAAATATTTTCCGTCTTCTTTCGCAATAAAACTACCGGCGACAGCCAGATTATATTTAGCGGCCCATCCCTTTATAGTCGGGACAGTCGGGCCATCCATCGTATCTGCCAGCTTTTCCACCTCCATGGAAAAACCGGTTGTAAAGGTTTCGGGAAGTACGGCAATATCCGTTTTCCCACTCACACGCCGGAGTAATTCTCCGTAATAACCAAGATTCTCGTCTCTGTCTTCCCAAATGATATGGGATTGAATCATACTGATACGTAAGCTGTCTGCCATAATAGTAAATTAAACTTTTACGAAATTTTCCGGATGACAAGCTGTCACATCCCGGTAACTTTCACGAATTGTACGAATATCCTTTTCTGCATCCCCGGTTGGATAAAACAATCCTTTAAACCCGGCTTCCTTCTTTGCATAATCAAAATAAGCGATCATGATAGGAACCTGTGCCTTTTCAGCAATATAATAAAACCCTTTCTTCCATTCTTCCACCTTTTTACGTGTACCTTCCGGTGTCACAGCCAGCTGAAAAATTTTGCGTTTATTAAACACCTCAACCATCTGGTCGGTTACCGAAGTCCGTTGATGACGGTCGACAGGCACACCACCCAGCCACGAAAACAATATATTGAACGGAAAAAAGAACCATTCTTTTTTGATTAGAAAACTGGCGTTACGCCCTAATGCCGTATAAAACAACTTTCCGACAATAAAATCCCAATTGCTGGTATGCGGGGCAACGCATATCACACATTTAGGCACATCTTCGCCAACTGGTCCCAGTTTCCATCCGGCCATGCGAAGAAGTGCCTTACAGATCGCTTTCTTCATTATTTTTCTTTACTTAGCTCTCCTATTTCGTTAGCAATAGCGTCGACTTCTGTCTGCAAATCAACTCTAAGTTTACGATAATACTCTTTTACCAGTGTTTTGTTGTCTTTGGCATCCGGAGTTCCGGCACGACGGATAAATTCATCCTGCATATCCAGTATCCTTGTCAACAGAACATCAGCTTTATCTCCCTCTACTCCAGGAATAAATAGCTTACAAACTAATACTTCAGAAAACAGTTCACCTGCTACATAGCTGATTTCTTTCTTTAAAATTCTTCTTTTAGCCATAATTTTCGCATTAAAATATCTACAAATCTACAAAATCCTTTATTAAATAACTCACACCGCAGGAAAAAAGATAAAAATAATGTATCTTTGCAGCTTCAAATTCTCTGATTATAAACAAAATCGTTTATGGATACAAAGACAACAACGCCAGAATATCTCTTTGAAAGCAGTTGGGAAGTCTGTAATAAAGTGGGAGGGATCTACACTGTGCTGTCTACAAAAGCGCACACTCTGCAACAGATGTTTAACGATAAAGTGGTATTTATCGGACCTGATGTGTGGGGACCCGCTAACGCTCCGGACTTTATCGAAGATGATGCTCTGTTTGCTGATTGGAAAAAACATGCAAGAACCACTGACAAACTAAAAATGAAAGTCGGACGCTGGAACGTACCTGGTACTCCTCCGGTGGTATTAATCGACTTCAAGCCTTTTTTCAGTGATCGGGACGCTTTCTTTTACTCCATGTGGGAAAACTTCAGGGTAGATTCGATGCACGCTTATGGCGACTATGACGAATCCTGTATTTTTGCCTATGCAGTAGGAAAAGTGATTGAAAGTTTCTACAACTTCTATAATCTTTCCGATAAGAAAGTTACAGCACTGTTCAATGAATGGATGCTGGGTATGGGAGCGCTTTATATCAAAAAGCAAATCCCCGCCATTGCAACCCTGTTCACTACTCATGCTACATCTATCGGCCGTTCCATTGCCGGCAACAACAAAGCATTATATGCTTATATGGACGGATACAACGGCGACCAGATGGCGAAGGAACTGAATATGGAGGCCAAACATTCGCTGGAAAAGCAAACGGCTCACCATGTGGACTGTTTCACGACAGTCAGCGATATCACTGCCCGGGAGTGTAAGCAATTACTGGACAAGGCTCCGGATATTGTTACCCCGAACGGTTTTGAGCCCAACTTCGTTCCCGAAGGAAAAGAATATACCAAGAAACGTGCAGAAGCTCGCAAGACATTGATCAATGTAGCCGAGAAATTACTGGGATGTCCCATCTCTCCGGATGCATTGCTCGTATCGACCAGCGGACGGTATGAATACCGCAACAAAGGGATCGATGTCTTCATCGAAGCCATGAACCGTGTACGCAATTCAGGAGAATTACAACGTGAAGTCGTTGCCTTCCTGATGGTTCCGGCCTGGGTCCGCGACGCACGCGCCGACCTGAAAGAGGTGATTGAAAAAAATATTCAGACCACCTCTCCCATGCAAATGCCTTTTATTACCCACTGGCTGAATCTGATGGATCAGGACAAGGTATTAAATTATATCTCACACGCAGGATTCACAAATCAGGCTTCCGAAAAACTGAAAATAATATTTGTGCCCTGTTACCTGGACGGACGCGACGGAATCTTTAACAAGCCCTATTACGATCTGCTGATCGGTATGGACGCAACTGTATATCCGTCATACTACGAACCCTGGGGATACACTCCACTGGAAAGTGTTGCCTTTGGCATACCGACAGTAACGACCAATCTGGCCGGCTTCGGCCTTTGGGCGGAAAAAAGTGTCTCCGGCAAAAACATCAGCGAAGGTGTGGCTGTTATTGAACGGACAGACTTCAACTATTTCGATGTTGCTGATGCTATCACTGCTTCAATCCTCTCACTCGTCAAGAAAGACAAAAAAGAAGTTGAAGAAATACGCAAACGCTGTTTTAAACTGGCAAAGCAGGCTGAATGGAGTAAATTCATTGTTTTCTATCAAAAAGCTTTCAGCGACGCATTGGAAGCTGCAACTAAAAGAAACAGTTAAACATAGCTCATAATTAGCAAGATAATTCTATCTTTGCCACAGTTTTTTACATCTTATTAAAAGTTGAATCATTTTAAATCTCACAATAATGAAAATCAAGGCGAATAACGCAAACAGTCCGATCTGGAAGGACGTTTATTCACATTCGATGCTTCCCGAAGCATTACAACCCTTACACGAAATGGCTACTAATTTGTGGTGGGTATGGAATCATGAAGGAGCTAAATTATTTGGAAAAATCGACAAAGACCTTTGGGTATCTACGGAAGGTAACCCGGTGCTTTTACTCCAAAGCTTATCATTCAAACGTATTGAAGAAATCCAGGCCGACAAAGTATTGATGGCCGAAATCCAGGAAGTTTACGCCAGCTACAGAAAATATGTGGACGTAAAACCGGATGCTACTAAACCGTCTGTTGCATATTTCAGTATGGAATACGGACTCACCAACGTGTTGAAAATATACTCCGGTGGTCTGGGTGTTCTGGCAGGTGACTACCTGAAAGAAGCCAGCGACAGTAACATCGATCTGACAGCTGTAGGTTTCCTGTATCGTTACGGATACTTTACACAATCACTGTCTATGGACGGACAGCAGATTGCAAACTACGAACCGCAGAATTTCAACTCTTTACCTCTTTCTCAGGTAATGCAGTCAAACGGCGAACCGATGGTATTGGAAGTACCTTACCCAGGCAGAACCGTATATGCTCATATCTGGAAAGTAAGCGTAGGACGTGTTCCTTTGTATCTGATGGATACAGATATTCCTCAGAACAGCGAATGGGACCGTTCAATCACTCACCAGTTATATGGCGGCGACTGGGAAAACCGTATGAAACAGGAATATCTGTTAGGTATCGGCGGTATCCTGATGCTGGATAAACTGGGTATCAAAAAACAGATCTATCATTGTAACGAAGGCCACGCAGCATTGATCAATGCTCAGCGTCTGGTTAACTATATCCAGAACGACGGACTTACTTTCAATCAGGCATTGGAAGTTGTACGCGCTTCTGCTCTTTATACAGTACATACTCCGGTTCCTGCCGGACACGACTATTTTGACGAAGGCCTGTTCGGTCGCTACATGGGTGAATTCCCCGGTAAGCTGGGTATCAGCTGGCAGGAATTTATCGATATGGGACGCGAAAACCCGGGTTCTAACGAAAAGTTCTCTATGAGTGTATTCGCTTTGAATACTTGCCAGGAAGCAAACGGCGTAAGCTGGTTGCACGGAAAAGTATCACAACGCATGTTTGCTCCGGTATGGAAAGGATATTTCCCGGATGAACTGCATGTAGGATATGTAACTAACGGCGTACACATGCCGACATGGGCTTCTACAGAATGGAAACGTTTCTTCCACCAGCGTTTCGGTGAAAAATTCTTTGAAGACCAATCCAACAAAAAACTTTGGGAAGCTATCCAGAACGTCAACGACGACGATATCTGGGAACTGCGCAAAACTCTGAAAAATAAACTGATCGAATACATCAAAGGCCAGTACAAACAGAGCTGGTTGAAGAATCAGGGAGACCCTGTAAAGGTTGTTTCTATCCTTGAAAAGATCAACCCGAATGCGTTGCTGATCGGTTTCGGCCGTCGTTTCGCCACTTATAAACGTGCACACTTATTGTTCACAGACCTTGACCGTTTGGCTAAGATCGTAAACAATGAAAAATATCCGATCCAGTTCGTATTTACCGGAAAAGCCCACCCGGCTGACGGCGGCGGACAGGGATTGATCAAACATATCGTAGAAATCTCACGTCGTCCGGAATTCCTGGGTAAGATCATCTTCCTCGAAAACTACGACATGCGTCTGGCACGTCACCTGGTTGCCGGTGTCGACGTTTGGTTGAACACTCCGACCCGTCCGCTGGAAGCATCAGGTACATCCGGTGAAAAAGCAGAGATGAACGGTGTACTGAACTTCTCCGTACTCGACGGATGGTGGTACGAAGGTTATAAAGAAGGTGCAGGTTGGGCATTGACCGACAAGCGTACTTACGAAAACCAGCAGTATCAGGATCAGTTGGATGCCGCTACGATCTACCATATATTGGAAACAGAGATCATCCCGACTTACTATGCTAAAAACAGCAAGGGATACTCTCCCGAATGGATCCAGTATATCAAGAACTCAATGTCTCAGATCGCTCCTGACTATACAATGAAACGTATGTTGGACGACTATATCAGCCGTTTCTACAGCAAACTGGCTAACCGTTCCGCTCATTTGCGTGAAGGTAACTACGCTGAAGCCAAAGCTATCGCAGCATGGAAAGAAGAAGTGGCAGAACATTGGGACAGCTTCCAGGTTGAATCATTCACTTGCAGCAAGGATCTGGCTATCGACGGACCGGTTGTAGGCAAAGAATATTCATTCAATCTGGTAATCGACCGCAAAGACCTTCAGGGAATGCTTGGAGCTGAAGTGGTTGTGACCAAAGAAAACTCGGAAAATCATCAGCTTGAATTGCTTTATACAAAACCGTTCGTGCTGAAGAAAGAAGAAGGTTCTAAACTGTTCTTTGAATTGAAAACAACTCCGAGCGAAGCTGGTGTTCATAAAATGGGCTTCCGTGTTTACCCTGTAAACAAAGAATTGCCTCACCGTATGGACTTTGCTTATGTTCGTTGGATTCAGTTATAATAAACAGTTATAGCAAATATGAAAAAGGATGCTTCCATAACGGGGGCATCCTTTTTTCATATTTATTTAATATCCAGGATTCTGTGTCAGATTTCTATTCAGGGAAAGTATATTTTCGGGAATCGGAAAGACAGTCGTATAACCACTGCTTTCTCCCGGTAACTGCGGACGGCTGCTATAGGTCCGTGTAAAAAGACCAAAACGGACCAGGTCCTGCCTCCTCCACCCTTCCCAGGCAAATTCCAGTTGACGCTCGGCCAGTATATTATCCAGAGTAGCCTGACGGTCCGGCATTCCGACACGGGAACGGACCTGATTCAACTCTGCATCCCCGTTTCCCCCGTTACGGACCAATGCTTCACTTTTCATCAGCAAAACATCGGCATAGCGGAACAGCACAATATCATTATCCATCAGCTTCCCGTCTTTAGTCGCCGTTTTATCGATTGCATATTTTTTCATACGGGCACCCGCCACCTTCTCAAACGGTTTGCCGGATATATCCACATCGACCTTCCAGGGCAGATATTCCAACACCTGCCCGATATCGAGCCGAACGGTATCCCCATTCAGATCAAGCACAACACCGGCAAAATAGCATTTACTGAAACGGACATCGACCGAATCTGTATCATAACCGAAAGTCCGGAGCGCTTCAATTGTAGCGGCAGAGCCATTCTCACCGGATAATCCGTAAGCCTTCGCATGATTATAATGACGGGAGCGAAACAGGTATTGCATCTGGTTCGTATAAAAATTCTTATCCATCGGAATCGTAAAGATATTCTCTACAGAGGTTTCGTTAAATACGGAAAAGTTCTCTTCATAAGTACGTGACAACTGATAACCAAGCGCTGTTATGGAATCGCAATAAGCGATCACGGTTTCCCACGCATTCAACCGTTGACCGCCGACTTCAAAAAACACACTTTTTCCATCCGGCTGACTTCCGGCCGTCCAGTTATTATTTGTGTAAACTTCGGCATTCAAAGCCAGTTTAGCCAACAGAAAATAAGCAACCGGACGTGTCAAACGCCCGTAATAGTCACCGAGCTGGTTACTACGCTCCGCACTTAGCAACGGTGCTGCTTCCTGCAATTCTTTTACCACAAGCTCAAACACTTCCTGCCGGGTACTCTGCTTTACATCTTTCATCGGAGTGGATGACGACAATACAAGCGGAACACGTCCGAACATATCCACCAGGTAATAATAATACATGGCCCGGAAAGCACGCACCTCAGCCATATAAGCCGGGATATACCGGTTGTCCGTCTGCTTATAAAATTCGTCCAGACGTTCCAAAGACTTATTGCTCAACACAATCACCTTATACAAATACTCCCAGGTCGCCCGTATGGCATCACTGCTGACACCCCATTTATGCAGAAACAAACCTTGCCAGAAACCACCGTCATACCAGTCACCGCCACGGGTCGGAAGGATCGCCTCATCCGTCGTAAAGGTATTCAGGTCATATACTCCCCGGTAAGTTCCCTGTAATCCCTGGCTATCGCTGTAACCACCTACATAATTATAAAGCGTTGCAACCGTGTTCAGGTAGACCGAAGTGGCATTATCATAGGCTTCCTCTTCCGAAATTTGATCTAGCGGATTCTCTTCCAGGAACTTACTACAGGAAAGAAAAGTAAAACCGCACAAAATATAGGATAGTAAAACTAACTTCTTCATCACTACTAATTATTAAAATTGAAAACTCAAACCGACCGTATAAGAACGGTAAACCGGATAATTCCGCTTATCGTCTATCCCCAGCGTATTATTCACAATATAACTATTGATCATAGGAGTCAGACCGGAATAGCCGGTGATCGTTGCCAGATTATTGACAGAACAGGACAACCGCAGGTTCTGCACATATTTCTTCCACTTGCCCAGCGGGACATTCCATCCCACGGTCAGATAGTCAAAGTTGATGTAATCACCTTTCTCCAACCAGTAATCCGTTGCCGTCTGATCCTTTATATTCTGCTCCGGAGCACCTTGCATCACATTGTAATCGGGGAAACTGCCCATATTCATATAAGTAAGGGAAGTCCCGTTGTATATCTTATGCCCGAAGGCTCCGTTTATCTGTAAAGAGACATCGAACTGCTTGTAGCGGAAACTGATATTCGATCCCAGCATCGTCTTGGGAGTCGCCTGTCCGGCAATGTAACGGTCTTCGCCATCTTCCAGATTCACACCATCGCCATTCAGGTCGGCAATCTCATATCTGTAACTACCATCCTCCTGCTGTGTCAGCCCGGTACAATGAGGAAGATAAAAGACACCTAAAGGCTGTCCGACAATCTGATAGACGATATGGTTATAACCTCCGTGGAAACCAGCGCCATTCAGATCGGAGATACTGGTATATTCCGGTGCCGACATCTGTTCGCCTTTGTACATACCGCTCAGGGACAGAAGTTTGTTCTGCTGGAAAGTAACGTTGACATTGATGCTCAATTCCATATCTTTCGTTTGCAAAGGAGTAACGCCGAAACCCAGTTCGACACCGCTATTCCGCATCGAACCGAGGTTTGCCAACAGTTTATTGTAGGCAAAAGGCGGAACGCTCACATCATAAAGATAAAGCATATCGCTGGTCTTCGAATGATAATAATCGACAGTCATTAACAGACGGTTACGGAAGAAACCGACATCTATACCTGCATTCACAGTACGTTTTACTTCCCACTTCAAGTCGGGGTTGGCATTCCGGATTACCCCCATCGTTACCGTCGGGCTACCTCCTACCGATACCACGCCATTGTGTTTCACCAGTTGCAGGGAGTTATAAGAATCGATCGCATCCTGATTACCGGAAAGACCGTAGCCGGCACGTAGTTTCAGATTATTCAGAAAAGTGAACTGTTTCATAAAATCCTCCTCCGTGATTATCCAGGCAGCCGAGACAGAAGGAAAGAACCCCCATTTATTATTCTTGCCGACTTTGGAGGAAGCATCCGCACGGGCATTGACCGTCGCCACATATTTCCCGGCATACATATAGTTGACACGTCCCAGAAAAGAACTCAACCGTGGGTCTTCATAATAAGAGTTCGTTCCCTCCCAAAGACGTACAGCCCCTGCCTGCAAATTATTATATCCGAATTTATCCGTTGAGAAATTCGTAACAGTCGTATAAAATCCGGTCAGGATATTCTTCTGAGCTTCCACCAGTCCAAGCGCATCCAGGTGATGCTTTCCCCAATCATTCGAATAACTCAGCAACAAATTACCCAACAAGTCCTCCATCTTCCTTTCTCCTTTATAGGCTTGTCCGTGCGCCCATACCGTGGTCGGCAGATACTGGGAGTTATCTATTATATTATATGTATAGGAGCCAAAAGCTGAAAACTTAACCTGTTTGCTCAGGTTGACCGTAAACTTCAGATGGGTATTGAAATGGGCATTCGAATCATCATCTTTCACCTCCAGCCAGGCAAGCGGATTGGTAATCTGACTGGCATTGGTTACCCCGTTCCATGCTCCGGTCTGCTCGTCCCGATGGTTCGGGAATGTCGGATTAAACGCGGCTGCCGAATAGAAAGTCTTCTGGATATCATTCAGATAACGGTTCTTTTGCAGGGAACCGAAGACACCCAGGTCTATCTTCAACCGATCATTGAAAGCACGCTGGGCGATATCCAGTTTAACGGTAAAGTTCTGAAAATCATTTGTCCGCACCACGCCATCCCGGTCCATAACACCGAGGGAAGCACGATAGTTAGACGTTTCAGAGCCTCCTCCCAAAGCTATATGATGATTCTGCACAATCCCGGTCCGGGTTATTTCATCCGGGAAATTCGTATTATAACCCAGATCCAGTATGTCGATATTACGTTCGGAAGCCACCGCCCGGAAATCGTCTCCCGACAGCATCTTCATATTCTTATAGACAGCCTCCACCCCGAAACTGCCATCGTAACTGATACTGAAAGCGCCGCCTTTCCCTTTCTTCGTCGCCACCTCGATCACCCCCGAAGCACCACGCGAACCGTACTGTGCCGTCTCGGAAGCATCTTTCAGGATAGTGAAACTCTCGATATCCGCCGGATAAATGGAACTAAGCGTATTCAGGTCGGAAGAAACGCCATCGATAATGACCAGCGGGTCGTTCCCTCCGGTCAGCGAAGTCGTTCCCCTCACCCGGACAGCACTCAGTGCAGCCGCCCTGTTTGCTCCGGTAGAGATACTGACCCCCGCCGCCTGTCCGCTCAAAGCGTTCAGCGAACTGGAAACAAATCCCTTATTCATACGTTTTTCGGAAACTTTATCAACAGAACCTGACATGGTCCGCTGATTCCCCGTGGCATATCCAACGGCTATCTCATCATCCAGCCGTATGGAATCAGGCACAACCATCCTGAATGTATCCGTCGGTAACGGAGCGACCTGCGCCTGCCCTTCAATCCCCCGGACAGCTAATAAAAATATCGGAAATATGAATAAAGAAAAATAGAACTTAACCATATGCATATCGATTTAAGATTGTGAACCCCTTTTCAATAAAAACTACCAACCGCAAGCGATTGTTCATAAATATAATAAATGTTTTTAAATCAATGCTTATTTCTGTAATATTACTTGTATTGGCAGGTTCAGAATTAATCAGATATGAATTTAAACTATAACATATCCCCACTGCTATGGGGATATTCCCCCATTGTAATGGGGATTATTCCCCTCCTATAGGGGGAAAATTCCCCACACAAATAAAAAAAGTGGGGAATTTCTTACGATGACTCAAATAGTATCAGAAGCGAGTCCATTCTTTCTAAACAAGCCTTCCCCCCTGTCCCCCATTTAGTGATAATTAATAGTCCTCGCGAATAAATTATTTACGGAAATATTTCTTTATTCAGCAATACATTGTACCTTTGTCCTCGTTAAAAAAGAAAGTATTATTATAAGTAATAACATATAAAACTTATTATTATGTCTAAAGTAACAGTTGTTGGCGCCGGTAATGTAGGTGCTACTTGCGCAAATGTTCTTGCCTTCAATGAAGTGGCAGACGAAGTTGTAATGCTTGATGTTAAGGAAGGCGTTTCCGAAGGCAAAGCAATGGATATGATGCAGACAGCTCAGCTGCTGGGTTTCGATACTACAGTTGTAGGTTGCACAAACGACTATGCTCAAACAGCAAATTCTGATGTTGTTGTTATCACTTCAGGTATTCCCCGTAAACCGGGTATGACTCGTGAAGAGTTGATCGGTGTAAACGCTGGTATCGTGAAGAGTGTAGCTCAGAACATCCTGAAATATTCTCCGAATGCAATTATCGTAGTTATCTCTAACCCGATGGATACAATGACTTACCTGTCATTGAAATCTCTGGGCTTGCCGAAAAACCGTATCATCGGTATGGGTGGCGCATTGGATAGCTCTCGTTTCAAATATTTCCTGTCTCAGGCATTAGAATGCAATGCTAACGAAGTAGAAGGTATGGTAATCGGTGGTCACGGTGATACTACAATGATTCCGTTGGCTCGTCTGGCTACTTACAAAGGTATCCCTGTAAGCAAACTGCTGAGCGCTGAAAAATTGCAGGAAGTTGTTGCTTCTACTATGGTTGGTGGTGCTACACTGACAAAACTGTTGGGTACTTCTGCATGGTATGCACCGGGTGCAGCAGGAGCATTCGTTGTTGAATCTATCATCCACAATCAGTGCAAAATGGTTCCTTGTTCAGTTTATCTGGAAGGAGAATACGGCGAATCAGATCTTTGTATCGGCGTTCCTGTTATCCTGGGTAAAAACGGTATCGAAAAGATCGTTGAACTGGAACTGACAGCTGAAGAAAAAGAATTGTTCGCTAAGAGCGCTGCCGCTGTTAAGGGAACAAACGCTGCACTGAAAGAAGTAGGTGCTTTATAATCAAGAAACAAACTCGTTGATTATATAGTAAAGAGGATAGCTCCATAGAGGTTATCCTCTTTTTTTATGAGAATATATATAACTTTGATTTTACCTTTTTTACAGATACATAATACATATCTTTTCCATACCGGAAAAATATGGAGGAGCCTTTATTATTTTATCATTATCTTTACCTCAAAAAGTATTATGATCCGTCCAATGACATTGCATGATATCGCCGAGATCGTTGCGATCTATGCCCACTACGTGAATAACACGGTAATCACCTTCGATACGGAAGTTCCATCCGAAGCGGAAATGCGTCAGCGGCTGGCTCCCGTCATAGAAAACTTTCCGGCATGGGTCTGCGTTGAAGACGGGAAAGTTATCGGTTACTGCTATGCCCACGAATGGAAAACCAAAAAAGCCTACAACACAACCGTAGAAACGACTATCTACCTGCATCCCGACTATCCCGGCAGAGGATACGGCCGGTCATTAATGAACCAACTGATCGAAGACTGCCGCAACCGCTCATTTCATGTGCTGGTTGCCTGCATCACCATCCCCAATGCCCCCAGTGTAAAACTACACGAAAAGCTACACTTCAAACAAGTCTCCAGCTTCCATGAAGTAGGCCGCAAATTCGACCGTTGGCTGGATGTGGCCGACTATGAGCTGATTATTGAGTAATCACTCAACAATTTCTCTTTTGGCAATAGAAAGCATATATCCTATATCCGGCAATGTTTTAATAGCCAGGCTATCATCCACTAGCAAAAGAGTTCTCAATTTCGATATAAAATTATTCAAGCTAGCTTCATAAAGATCACAATCATTCCAAATTTCCTTATAAAAACAATTACGGGAAACCACTTCGCCTTGTTTTTCTATTAACAATAACAATATTTGATATTCAGTTTTACTAAGCTTCTTTATCAGTCTATTGTCAACAAGCAAATCGCGAGTCTCCTTATTCAATTGCAACCTGCCAAAAGGAACCAAGCATGAAGGTCCTGGAAAACAGGCATATTGCCGGATGTAGACAATCAGTTCTTCCATATCAAACGGCTTTTTAATATATACTTTTCCACCAGCCTCTATACCTTGAGCAATCTCATATCCTCTAACATGCGACGAAACAAATAAAATAGGAATTGTAATACCACGGGACTGTATCTCAGAAGCAAACTCAATCCCATTATCTTCCCCCATTTCAACATCCAACACTATTATATCGGGTTCAAAAGAAAGAACTGCATTTACTGCTCCATATAAAGACGATTGAAAAATGGCCTCCATCTCTTCCTCTTTTAAAAAAGACACGATCATATTTCCTAACAAAATATCATCATCGAAAACTATTACTTTTATTTTTTTGTCTGTATTTAGCATGGCAACGTTATAAAAAATGTACAACCTTTCCCCTCTACACTTTGAAAAGCGAGAGAGCCCCCCATATCCTTTATCACCCGAGCTGTATATAACAATCCCAAACCATGCCCCCTAGGCTGATTGTGGTGATCGCCTCTGCAAGATTGGATAAAAAGTTTTTTTGTAAGTTTGGCAGGTATCCCCCATCCCGTGTCTTTTATTGTAATAGTATATTCATCAGAACTGTTTTCAAGAAAAATCTCAATCGCCACATTTTCATCGGAATACTTTAATGAGTTATCCAATAGATTTGTAATGCAATTTCCCAAGTAAAAAGGATCTACATTAACCCATTCGGTTGTCAACTCATTTTCTATTGATAATACAAAATGCTTATCAGAGTAGAGTCTAGATAAATTACCTACGACGGAATTTATCAATCCTACCAAATCAACATATTCTTTTTTATATGAAATTGGTAGATCTCTCATTTTCAAAACTGATAATAAAGTTTCAATCGCATTACTCAATGTATACAATTGTGCTTTACAATTCAAAAAAGACTGTTTCTTCGCCTCATCGCATTCTTTACCTGCAAATCTGGAAATGAGCAGATAAGTTAAATTCAAAGGAGATTTCAAATCATGTATGGTTCCATATATAGCCAACATATTCGATTTCAATATCTTTTCTCTTTTCAATATATTAAGCAACAAATAAATCAGACATCCGATACTAATCACCATTGCCCAACATGAGATATCATTAATTCTTTTCATTTTCCCTATAATAAAAGAGGAGGGAATAACTGTCGAACATTGCAAAGATAAAGCATCAGAAATTTTTATACACGGAGAGATATAAACATAATCATCTTCTTTTTTCACATCGCATCCGATAGTATTGACCATCCGCCCATTTTCATATAGCTCTAATTTATAGATGAACATAAGATTGAGCGCATCCAAACGCTTTTGCAAATATTTATCCATTTCAAACAGATCAAAAGGCAAAGAGCCGACTCTCTCCTGTTGGACATAGATATTCAACAGGTTGTTGAAAAACAGGGAGTAATCTTCATAATAAGTTTTCTTCATATTATAAATCCAGATCCCCTGATTTATAATGATTGACAGGAAACCTACTATAAGGATGATGCTCGCAACTTTCATATACTACAAAATAGATACAAATATAACCAAAAAAACATCTTTGATTACTCATTTATGATATAATGGTTAGATCGCATAATACCAATGAATAGTAATTTTGCCTCAATTTAAAATTCAACAATATGAAAAAAAATTATTATTTATCTATTTTAGTGCTAATTGGCACAGTGTTATTTTCTTGTCAGTCCATATTCGACGAAGAAAGTAAAGTTTCAAACAATCCTCAAGATTATATCGGACAACTCCACAATGAAGGTATGGATTACATTTTAGATGAAATAACCCAGTTACCTAAAACAAAATCAGGAATAAGACCTGTTGACATCTCATATATCAAGCAAGCAACTATTTCTTTTATGAAGAAGAAAGAACTACTTAATAATAAAATCACGAAATCGACAGACAACTATAATCTCCCTGATTCCATTAATTTCTCCGATGTAACTATGACTAATATTCAAAAAGATTATCTCATACGTTTGATCGATATCCTATCGGTTCCCAAAGAAGCTGATTTCAAAAAAATAACCAATAATATAATTGAATTTGAAAACGAAATATTACAAAATGAAGCTATTAGCGATAATGAAAGTTTTCCTATCTTATGTGGATGTTCTGTTGCTCGTTATTCTGCAATATATTGGACTGAAAATCTAGAAAAATGGAAAGTCGAAATCATAGGGATAAAAAATTCCCAACAAAAAATCATTACAACGAAAAGCGGAGATCCTGAAGAAGGTTTTTGGGATGGCGTATGGGATATAGCGAAAGAAGATGCGATAGGTGCTGCTTTGGGAGCTCTGGGAGGAGCAGGCATAGGCGGAGTAGGAGCTGTACCAGGAGCCATAGGTGGGGGATGTATCGCTTCTGGTACAGAAGCTGCTCACAAAATATTTTAAATTACAACAAGATGAAAAATATAATAAAATGGACTCTATTCGCATTATTTATCTATGCGTTCTTTTTTCTATCAAACATAATAATAGAAAGAGGAGATAACAATCTTAGCTATCTTCTTTATAGGAGCCTTATGTTCTCTTTTCCCTGTTGTTTCTTTTTCATAAATGTCACAAGATATATACAGAAGAAAAAAATAATACTCAAAGAATTATATATTAATTCTTTTTTATTTTACATCATACAATCATTAATATTCTATAAATTAATTATTATAAATGATCTAAAATCGAACTATCTATTATCCAATATAGAAGCATTAATTCTAACTTTCATAATTCTATTAATTATAATAGGTACTGTAAAGTATAAAACAAACAAGTAACTTTAATCTAAATTAATCTATTCTGTTTTATAAGAATAGACTAATTATTTTATCTAACAATTACTAATGAAAAGCAGATTGTACATTTCAAATAAATGGGAAACAAATCTATTACCAAGCACTTTATTAACCTGTTTATTATTTTTCTACCCCTTGATAACAAATAATATTAATTATGGATATCTAAAAGAAATATTTGTTTTCAGTATTAGTATAATATTCATTTTACATTATCTACTATTCAAAAACCGAATATTCATATACATATATGATATTTATATAGCTATAGGGATAATATACATTATTTTTAATATTAAGAACTGGAATAATGACACTTATGTAATCATCTGTTACATTATTCTGTTTTTCTGCATATCAAAGACACGATGGAATATTAATATCCTACTCATTATTATTTCAATAAGTACAATACATGCTCTCATATCAATATACAACAATTATACATCACCTTTAATTGGCATAATGAGAAACTCCGGCATAACGGGTATATATCTGGCCATAACTTATCCGATTGGATTCTATTTCTTATTGAATACCAAGGATATTATGCAGAAAATCATATATGGATCAAACTCAGTACTGATTATTATCAGCATATATCTAACAGATTCAAGAAGTGCTATTCTATCCATATCAATATGTACTATTTACATTTATATAAAGAGCAGTAACACAATAATTAATCATATAAGGAAGATTAATATAAAACAAACAACTATTTGCATTTTATTATTTACATCACTAGGTATATTATTTCTATACAATTTAATCAATCACAGAAAAGACTCTGTAGATGGTCGAATCCTTATATACAAGATAACTACAAAAATGATATTCGACAAACCCATTCTCGGTTTCGGCTATAACACTTTCTATTCTGTATATCCAGATTACCAGGCATCTTATTTCAGTACAAATCCAGATAGCAAATATAAAATATTCGCTGATAATACTAAATATGGATTTAACGAAGTTCTACAAATAGGAGTTGAGTATGGAATAATAGGAATAATACTTACATTAATATTCATAATATATTTGCTTACAATCAAAACGAATGAAAATAAGTTCATTATATCTCCTTTAAAATATTCAGTTCTATCTATATTAATAGTTTCACTATCAAGTTATCCATTAAGAAGGGTTGAAACATTATTAACAATAACAATCCTTATTGGAATACTTGCGTCATTTGAAAAAAGGATTCTTTTTTCTTTCAATAAAATACAATGCAAATTATTAATTATACTATTTTCTTTTTTCAGCTTTAGCTTCATTGGATCTATAATAAACAGAAAAAACGCATACACTATTTGGCAAAATACAAAAAACACATCAATATCGGATAAAGAAAAAATGACAATTTACAATTCTATTAAAGACAAGTTAAAATATGACACACAGTTTCTATACAATTATGCTGTCATACTATCTAAATGTCAAAAAATGAAGAAAGCAATATTTATTTAGACAAAATATTAACGCACATGAACACATCATCTATCTGGATATTAAAAGGGAACAACTATAAAAACATCAACAATCTTCACGAAGCCATAAAATGTTATACCTACGCTTCTAAAATAGTCCCAAATAGAATCTTCCCTTTATATCAATTAATGCTTATATACAAAGAATACAACAAACAAAATCAGATGATAAAAATAGCAAAACATATTAAGGAGTTTAATGTAAAAATACCATCTTATACTACACAAAAAATAAAAGAAGAAGCAAATGAAATTATTTCAATATATAATTAATAAAAAAATAATTGTTATATTTTCAACAACGATTACTTTTATATGTGCTGTTTGTATCATAAAGAACAATACAGATATACTTTCTTATAAATCAGACAACGATAATCTGTATAAAGTTTTAAAACATTATAAAAACGACAAAGAAAAATATAACGCAGCATTATTTTTAATTAAAAATATGGCAAACAAATATACCCATAAAGTAATAATAAAAGATTTATCAGACACAAATACACATTTCTCTTTATTTGACAAACACATAAATAAAAACAATTATAAATTCATATTGGACTCTTTAAATCTGCATATCAAAACAGATCTTATGTATGACACACAATATATTGATCCTCAATATTTAATAGAAAATTGTAACAAAGCATTTTATGCATGGAAAAACTATCCTTGGTCTAAAGGATATACAAAAAGTATATTTTACGAGTATATCCTACCATATAGAATAAATAAGGAAAATCTAACAGACTGGAGATCATTCTTCATGAAACGCTATAAACCATTGATTGATACTATGAAAAATGAAAAGACAATAAAAAATATTGCGCAATTAATAATCAAAGACATTAACAATCAAATATCTTACTCCAACAATTCACTCAATATTAAACCTTCTTTAGATTACAAAGAAGCTTTTTATCTTCAAAAGGAAACTGTTCTGTCATAGCAGATATTATAGTACTGGCATTACGATCTATGGGCATTGCATCAACGAAAGACTATATTCCCTTATGGGGGAATACAAATAATGGACATGTCGAAGTCGTTTATTTTGATGAAGATTGTAATCCAGTAATGTTGCAAACAGGAAATTGGCTAGCCGCCCATCCTCCGAAAATATTCCGACAAGTATACTCTAACACAGAATTGACTAATATTGAAATGTTTGATAATAATTACTATCTAGATGTAACAAATGAATATATAGCGACATCAAATATCAAGATTTCAATTAAATCAACACAAAAAGATATTTACTTAGCTGTATTCAATAATAATAAATGGAAAGAGATCACTAAAGGAGAAAGGATTGATGATAAATCATATAAATTTCACAATATTGGAAGATCCATTATGTATTTACCAATCTCTAAAACAGATTATGGTGGCATAAAAACAATGGGAGTCCCTCTTTCTGTTGATTTTCTTGGCAATATAAAAAAATACAAAATCAACAACAAGAACACATTACATATTAATCTCACCCAATACCTAGCTAGCCTTCACATAACAGACAATATCAATAACTATGAATTAGCTTACTGGAATATTAGTCATTGGAGTTCAATAAGTATCTCCGGAGATCAATATAAAACTCTCTATGCACAGGATGTCCCTTCAAATACAATATATATAATTCTAGACAAAAGGGACTTAAAGTTCAAAGGAAGAATTTTCACATACGATAATGATATCAAAATATGGTAATAATCTTCTTGTCATTTTTGATATTCCATTAATTTGTTTACATTAGAGACCTCTACGGAAAACCAGAAAACAAATGTCTATATACAAATATATATTATTTACAGCTATATTCTTTATTGGAATGTTAATTATAAGTTCCGTTAAAAACTTATTTTTTGGATTTGGAACTCAATTACTCTATGCTATTGAGTGTTCTTCATATTGGTTCTTTTTTACTATCATCTATACACAATGTAAAAGAAAAAATAAAATACGCTATTCCCGATATATACTTTTACTATGCTTGTCATTTATCTCTAGTACAGTGATTTGTAACCTGGCAAATGTATACACGGGAAAAATTGAAAGCCTAATAATATTACGACCATTAGTTATGAATATTTTCCTGGCCATTATTATACAGTTGTTATTGATATACCATAAGGATAACGCCTAAACAACTAACAAAAGTTCCTTATTTTGTATTCTAAATACAGTTGTCTCCTAAAGCAAATACTACTTGTTCCTAATCTGAACATACTTATCTGCTAATTTTTTGACCTGGGTAAAAAACGTTTAGCACCTAGGTCGAAAACGTTTACTACCCAGGTCAAAAAATCAACGGATAGGTATCTTTATATTAGCATACAGTTATTTTAAGATCAGAAAGAAGTAGTATTTGGGTTATAAAGAAGTAGTCGGACGGCTATACAACAGATACCTATATGAAACTGTTGCATGAAAAAATAAGAGAGTGTCAAAACAGACACATTTACCTCTTAAAAGTATTGGTTTTTCTTTGATTAACCCATAAGAGACAGGTTTTAGGTATCCATCAATTCCCGGAGTGGATGGTTATAAAAAAAGAGGACACCGCCCAAGCAATATCCTCTCTTCTTTTCTATAATAAACGTCTTACCTTCCGATAATACCCAGCTTCGAATCATTGATAAAGTCAATGATATGCTGTATTTCATCACTCATCGGCACCTGATCCTTAATCATCAGCAAGGCATCGAAAATACTGGTCTTTCCCTGGTAAACGATACGGTATGCATGACTGATATGCTTGATCACCTTTTCACTCACCCCCTGGTGGGAAAGGATTACGGAGTTGACCCCGTAGTAGGAAATCGGTTCCTGAGCCGCCACGATATAAGGAGGTACATCCTTACGGAAGCGGCAACCGGTCTGTGTCATCGACCAGGTACCGACACGGCTGCCCTGACTTGCCAATATATTACCTCCGAAGATCGCATAATCTTCAAAGAAACAATTACCGGAGACCTTGCTACCGTAACCCAATACGCAATGGTTTCCGATATGTGTATCGTGTGAAATATGCACCCCTTCATGTAGGAAATTACCATTACCGATAAAAGTCTGCCCATCCGGAGTCGTGGCACGGTTGATCACTACGTTCTCACGGATCACGTTATCATCGCCTATAACGGCTAATGTCGTGTCGCCTTTATATTTGAAATCCTGGGGTTCTGCCGCAATAACAGCCCCATTGAATACACGGTTACCTTTTCCCAGACGTGCACCACCCATGATACTGGCATGAGGCATAATCACGCAATTATCGCCAATTTCTACATTCTTATCAATGTATGCAAACGGATGAACAGTAACATTCGCTCCCAGTTTTGCACCGGCATCTACATAAGCTAACGGACTAATCATAATAATCTATGTTTTAATGGTTATTACTCTCTTCCTCCACCAACAGCACTGTACAAGTTGATAACAGCCTGCATACGCTGAACGTTGTCGGATACTTCTGTCAACTGCGCACTAAGAAGGCTCTGCTGAGCTGACAGGATTTCCAGATAAGTTGACTGGGCTGACTGGAACAAGGCTTTCGTATAGGTTACGGCCTTTTCCAATTGCTCGATCTGTTGTCTGTCCTGAATCAACATCTTGTTGGTTGCATCGTAAAGATGCAGGGCATCGCTTACTTCCTTACCAGCTTCAAGAATTGCTTGCTGATAATTCATCTGGGCGATCTTCTCCTCTGCTTTCGATACCTTCAAGTTAGCGATCAACTTACCATTGTTGAAGATAGGCTGTGCCAGTGAAGCCAGAGCCTGGAACATGAACTGTCCCGGATTAGCAACAGTAATACCCGAACCGTTCGTCCAACCGGCTGTTGCCGTAATATTCAAACCGGGATAGAAAGCGGCACGTGCCTTGTTTGTCGTATAGTAAGCACTGGCAAGCGACATTTCCGCAATCTTCACATCCGGACGGTTTTCCAGCAACTGCAAAGGTACGCCGGCCATGATCTCGTCGGGGATCACCTGATCTTCCAATCTGCCGCGGTCGATACGTTGCGGTGCTTTAGCCAACAGTACGGACAAAGAGTTTTCCACTTCGCGAACCTGGCGTTGCAGATTGATTAACGAAGACGATACCTGATGATATACGGCTTTCATCTGAACGACTGCAGCCTCGGTTGTCATACCGGCCGTCTTCATTGCTTCCATCGCGCGTACATTTTCTTTATAGATAGCAACCGTTTCAGTTGTGATCTCTACCTGACGGTCGAGCATCAGCAGGGTAAAGTAAGTATTGGCAATGCCACCGATCAACTGTGAACGGACAGCTTGCTGTGAATACTGGCTCTGCAAATAGATTGCTTTCTGGTCGCGGCTTGCATTGAGCAGCTTACCAAACAGGTCGACTTCCCAATTAGCAGCAGCCGGCAAAGTATAGGCTTTTGCATAGCTGGATCCTCCCATGGTGGTCAGCGAGCCTTGCGGAGCCAAATTCAAAGACGGAAGGAAAGATAAACGGGCAGCTGTCAGCAACGTTTTCGCTTCTTCCACACGGAGAACGGCAGCCTGCATATCCACGTTATTCGCCAGTCCTTCTTCAATCAGAGCCTGCAATTTAGGATCACGGAAAACTTCCTTCCAGGAAAGATTTCCCATATTGGTCGTATCGGCAGCCAATGTATCCGTTACCGATACCGGATCACGATACAGACCGGACGTATCTATCGTTTCAGGACGATCATAAGCCTTGTAGATGTGGCAACTGCTCAGCAGGGCAGTTGCACACATCATATATATTATTTGATTTTTCTTCATTGTCTTCTCACTTATTTTTTAGCGTACTGTTCTATTTCCGTATTCAAATCGCTGTTGTCAAGGTCTTCCCATTCGATCGGTTTCACCTTTTCCTGCAAGTACTGGAATACCACGAACAAGGCAGGAACGATCAGGATCTGGAAGATCATACCGACAAACATACCACCAATAGCGGCAGTACCCAGCGTACGGTTACCGTGAGCACCTACACCAAAGGCGAACATCATCGGCAACAAACCGACTACCATTGCCAGAGAGGTCATCAGGATAGGACGCAGACGGGCAGCGGCACCCAATACAGCAGCCCAGGTAATACTCATACCCATACGGCGACGTTCGAGGGCAAACTCTACGATCAAAATAGCATTCTTTGCCAACAGACCCATCAACATGATCAACGCGATCTGCATATAAATGTTATTCGACATTGTGCCCAATATCATCTTCAATGCCGGGATGCTACCTAACGCAGCCCAACCCTGTACAAACAGGAAGCTACCCATCAGACCGAACGGAATTGAAAGCAATACGGCCAACGGCAATACGTAACTTTCATACTGTGCACTCAGCAACAGATAAACGAACACGAAACACAAGATAAAGATCAAGCCGGTAGTACTTCCACTCGTTTCCGCCTCTTCACGTGCCATACCTCCCAACTCATAACCGAAACCGGCAGGAAGGGTGGTACTTGCCACTTCTTCCAGTGCTTTCAGTGCCTGACCGCTGGTAAATCCGTCAGCCGGGGCAACCATCAGTTTCATTGATGTATACATGTTAAAACGGCTGATGATATCCGGACCATATACTTTCTCTATTGTAATAAACTGGGAGATCGGTGCCATTTCGTTACCGTTTCTGACCTTGATATTCTTCAACGATTCCATATTCGCTCTCATAGAAGGATCGGCCTGCACCATTACACGGTACATCTTACCGAAGCGGTTGAAGTTGGAAGCATACAGACCACCATAATATCCCTGCAAAGTCATAAGGATATCGCTCGGACTGATGCCTACTTTCTTACAGGCTGCCGCATCGATATCGATCATATATTGCGGGAAGTTCGGGTTGAAAGTAGTCTGGGCCGACTTGATTTCCGGACGGGCCGTCAATGCTGCCATATAGTCTTTGGAAACATCAAAGAATTTCTCCAGGCTACCACCGGTCTTATCCTGCATATTCAACTCGATATCACTGGAAGCGGAATAACCCGGAATCATAGGCGGAGTAAAGAACAATACCTGTGCATCCTTCACCACTTTCTGGGCACGCATGAATAAACTACCGTAAACTACTTCCGCACTCTGCGTCATAGAACGTTCTTCCCAGTCTTTCAACTTGATGATGAATGAACCGTAAGAAGGTCCCTGACCACCGATAAAACTGAAACCGGTAATAGCCGTACGTGATTTCACAGCCGGGTCGGAAGCGATCAGACTATCTACACGTTCCATGATTTCCAATGTACGTTCCTGAGAAGCTCCGGGAGGTAATGTTACAGCTCCCATGATAGTACCCATATCTTCATTCGGCACCATACCGGTCGGCGTTACCTGCATGAAGAAGATCAACAGGGCAATAGAGGCAGCTACAGTTCCGAATGCCAGCCATTTCTTCTGGATAAAGAACAATACACGCTTCTTGTAACTCTTTAATAAAGAATCGTAAGCCACATTGAAAGAGGTATGGAAACGGGATACGAATGTCGTCTTCTTTTCACCGTGTTCATCATGAGGTTTCAGGAAAATAGCACAAAGTGCCGGACTCAATGTCAAGGCATTCAATGCCGACAAACCGATAGCAATAGCCATTGTCACACCGAACTGACGATAGAATATACCGGCTGTACCTCCCATGAAACTTACAGGGATAAACACGGACATCATCACCAATGTAATAGAAACAATCGCTCCGCCAAGTTCACTCATCGCATCGATAGATGCCTGTTTCGCCGATTTATATCCCTGGTCCAACTTGGCATGGACCCCCTCGACGACGACTATCGCATCATCGACCACAATCGCAATGGCAAGTACCATCGCACAAAGTGTCAACAAGTTGATACTGAATCCGATCAGTGACAACAGGAAGAATGTACCGATCAAGGCTACCGGAATCGCAATAGCAGGAATCAAGGTTGAACGTAAATCCTGCAAGAACACATATACCACAATAAACACCAGGATAAAGGCTTCCAGCAAAGTTTTGAGAACCTCATGGATAGAAGCATAAAGGAAGTCGTTGGCATTCATGGATACTTCAACCTTCATTCCCGGAGGCATAGTCGCCTCTGATCTCACCAGCAAATCCTGGATATTATTGATCGTTTCTGTTGCATTCGTTCCCGGCATCTGGTAAACGATACATGCTACTGCATTATGGCCGTTTACTTTATTTACATAGTTGTAAGTCAAACGTCCCAATTCGATATCGGCAATGTCCTTCAGACGAAGCACTTCACCGTCGGGCAATGCTTTTACTACAATATTATCAAATTCTTCTGCTGTTTGCAGACGTCCTTTATAACGGATCGTATACTGGAACGACTGGTTTCCCTGTTCACCGAAAGAACCCGGAGCAGCCTCCACGTTCTGTTCAGCCAACACGTTCGATACATCGTTAGGCACCAGCTTATATTGTGCCATTACATCCGGCTTCAACCAGATACGCATAGAATAATCGGTACCCAATACGTTGGCATCACCGACCCCTGGTACACGCTGTACTTCAGGAATCAGGTTGATCTTTGCATAGTTTTCCAGAAATTTCTGGTCGTAACGGTCTTCCGCATCATAAACGGCAAAAACAACCAACATGGAGTTCTGACGTTTCTGGGTAGTCACACCGATCTTCGTTACTTCGGCAGGCAACAGACCTTGTGCCATCGACACACGGTTCTGAACGTTTACTGCTGCCATATCCGGGTCGGTTCCCTGTTTGAAATATATGGAGATATCGGCAGAACCGTTATTGGAAGCATTTGATGTCATATACATCATGTTCTCTACCCCGTTGATCTGGTCTTCCAGCGGTGCAATCACACTATTCAATACAGTCTGCGCATTGGCACCTGTATAAGTGGCCCTTACCGAAACAGTAGGAGGCGCAATGTCCGGATATTGGGTAATAGGCAATGTGAACAAACCTAATATACCCAGGATGACAATCAGGATGGAAATCACCGTTGAAAGCACCGGACGGTTAATAAATCTATCTAATTTCATATGTTACTTTTTTATAAACGAATATCACCGGGAAAGCCCGAGTTATCCTATACCTTTAATTAATTAAAAGCTGTTTTTAAATTTCCTTCGTTCTGGTCTTTCATGGCCTGCTGGAACTTTGCAGCCTGCTCAGCCTGTGTAATCGGCGTGATTTCCTGACCGTCTCTTAAACTCTGAACGCCTTCAACAACGATCTTATCACCGGATTTCAAACCTTTAGTAACCAGATAATTCTGACCATCATCCAAAGAGGAAATCTGAATTTCAACATTTTTAATTTTATTATCGGGTTGCAGTACATATACGAATTTTTTGTCCTGGATTTCAACCGTAGCTGACTGCGGAATCATAATAATACCTTCCATGGTGTAAGGGAATACCACGTTTCCTGTTCCCCCGCTTCGCAGGATTCTTTTGTCATTCGGGAAAACGGCACGCATACTAACCGAACCGGTCGACTGGTCGATAACGCCACTGACAGCATCGATCTTACCGGTTTCTTCCAGCATCGTTCCGTCTGCCAACTGTAACTGAACGGCCGGCATCTTATCCAATTGTTCTTTCAGTGTGCCTCCGGCTTTTGTGAGCTGCAACAATTCCTTTTCCGTCATTGAGAAATAAACATATACTTCTCCGATCTCGGAAACAGTTGTCAACGGACTCGAGATAGAAGGGCTCACCAAACTTCCGATACGGTAAGGGAAAGTTCCGACAACGCCATTGGAAGGACTGGTCACTTTACAAAAAGATAAATTCTGTTCCGCACTAACCAAAGAGGCTTCTGCCTGTGCCAAGGATGCCTTTGCAGACATCAATTGGTTGACGGCTGTCTCATATTCAAAAGAACTGATAATAGCATTATTATACAGGTCTTTCTTATTCTTTTCTGTCAATGTCAACGTTTTTACGTTTGCATCTGCCATAGCAACAGCTGCTTTGGCCTGGTTCACTGCCGCCTTATACTGCGTGGGATCAATTTCAAACAAGGGCTGATCTTTACGGACCGTAGCTCCTTCATCGACACATAACTTAACAATAAAACCCGACACCTGGGGACGGACTTCAATATCCTGCGTACCTCTGATAGTCGCCGGATAGGAAGTTGTCTGATTGCTGGAAGATGAATTCACGGTCAAAACAGCATATTCACTGTCACCTAACTTCATGCCGCTCTGGCTGTTACCACAGGCGGTTAATAAAGACACTCCCAGCGCAAATAATGCAATTTGTCTACATTGGGTAATAGTAGTTCTCAACATTTGTTTATCCATAATTATAATTTAATATATTTCTGCCTTTTATTTTTTCGTACATTTATTCCTGAAGGCTTGTATTATCAGACTCGACAACAAAGGGACTCATATCCTAAAAAACGTACAAATGTAGAATCTTTTTATTGCACTTTTACCGTTTATACATTCTTTTATACTAAAAAATAGCTTTATTTATATGTAGAGATCAAACAGATAGCTATTTTTTGCCGGATCGAAAGTAAATTAGTCCAAAATTGCATACATTCCGTTGTTGTTGTTTGTTTATTCAATAATTTAGTTTAAATTTACAGCTATCTATAAACATAATTAATCTACAATCTGATGGGACCAAAGTTTTCTATTTCGGAAGTATGCAGTACTTCATGGCAACGTACTAAAACTCAGATATGGGTTTTAGCCGGCTTATTGATAGGTATGACAATAATTTCTTTTACGCTGAGCGCTTTTGCCATGCCTATGCAAAAATCCATAGTGGGTACAATCGTTATTAATTTGATCAGTTGCATTATCTCCTGCATTTTTGCATTAGGATACATGAAAAACATATTCCAAGCCCTGGATGGAGAGGAGCCGCAATTCTCGGCCTACGGACAACAGGCCCGTAAAATCATCACTTATTTTGTGGCTAATCTTTTTATGGGGATCATCGTGGTGTTTGGTATCTGTCTGTTCATTATTCCAGGCATTTATCTGGCTCTCCGATTGCAATTTTTCACAGCTTTCATTGTTGAAGAAGATACAGGTATCATCGAATCGCTGAAACGTAGTTGGGAAATAACCCGCGGACAGGGCATGCCGTTATTTATGCTTATGCTGGCTATGATCGGTATTTTCATATTGGGACTTATCCTGCTGGGTATAGGAATTTTTGTAGCAATGCCTCTTATATATATGATGTATGGCTATGTTTTTCGCAAATTAAATGCACCTTTGCAGATTATTGAGGAATTATAATTTTTATAACACAAAACAAACAGTCCGCAGAATCTTTTCATGTTCTGCGGATTATTTATGATAACAGAATTGCCCTATGGGGAAAACGTATAGAATAAAAGATATAGCAGAATTATCCGGAGTTTCTACCGGAACCGTCGATCGTATTTTGCACAACCGTGGCAAAGTGTCGGAAGAAGCACAGAAGAAGGTCGAAAAAGTATTAAAAGAGATAGACTATCACCCGAATCTGATAGCCCGTTCGTTAGCCCTCAAGAAAAAGTATAAATTCGTTACATTGATACCCTCTTTCGGACAGGGGGAATACTGGGAAAAGCTGTCCGAAGGGATCAACAAAGCCGAACAGGAATTATTCAGTTACAATATTGAGGTCGAGCGGATGTACTTCAACCAGTATGACAGAAACAGTTTTGATAATTTGATTCCCAAAATAGAAGAGGCGGATTGCCAGGGAGTAATCATAGCAACCCTTTTTAAAGAGAGCGTTATCCAACTCACACAACAACTCGATAAACTCGAAATCCCCTATGTGCTGATCGATGCCTTTATCGAAAATACCAATTGTATCGCTTATTACGGAACAAACTCCTATGATTCCGGATATATCGCCGGGCGGTTACTTTTTGAACAGATACATCCGGAAGACAACATCGCTATTTTCCGCTTTATCCGTAAAGGCGATATGCATTCAACTCAGGTTATGAAACGTGAGGAAGGTTTCCGCGATTATCTGTACGGTCACGATTTTCTGGGGAAAATATACCCTGTACATATTCATGCCGATGAATCAGTTGAAAACAAAGAGATACTCGACTCTTTCTTCGCAACGCATGAAGAGATCAAGGCAGGTATAATCTTCAACTCCAGAGCACATGTCCTGGGTGATTATTTCCAGCATCAGGACATCGACAAACATTTTAAACTGATCGGTTACGACGTGATCGAATCGAATCTGAGCCATCTGAACAACGGATACATCACCCATCTGATCGCCCAACGTCCGGAAGTGCAGGGATTCAATTGCGTCCGCGCTTTATTCCGTCATCTGGTATTAAAAGAAAAAGTCGAACAAATCAATTATATGCCTATTGATATACTTATCAAAGAGAACATTAAGTACTACAATAACTATATTTAAAGGCATAAATTAATTATTTTTCTTCTATATTTTTTTTGTTTGACAAATAAATACTATACATTTGCACCCAACGTGTGCTCGCGCACATATTGAACATAAAATGGAAATATCACAATAAAAATCATCTATAAAATGGCTAATTTATTTTGTATTAAAGACAGAGTTGTCATCATTACCGGAGGAGCCGGTATTCTGGGTAGCGGAATCGCAGGCCATCTGGCTGAAGAAGGTGCTAAAGTTGTAATCCTTGACCGTGCAGTGGAAATCGGAGAAAAAATCGTTGCCGATATCAAAGCAAAAGGTGGCGAAGCCTGTTTCTTCCAAACTGACGTTCTGAATAAAGAGATCCTCGAACAGAATAAAAAAGATATCCTTGCCAAATATGGCCGCATCGATGCATTATTGAATGCTGCCGGTGGTAATATGGCCGGTGCTACAATCGGTCCGGACAACAACATCTTTGACCTGCAGGTCGATGCTTTCAAAAAAGTGGTAGATCTGAACCTGTTCGGCACAGTGCTTCCTACTATGGTTTTTGCAGAAGTAATGGCTCAACAGAAAGAAGGTGCTATCGTAAACTTCTCTTCTGAATCCGCTCTTCGTCCGTTGACACGTGTGGTCGGATACGGCGCAGCAAAAGCTGCCATCTCCAACCTGACCAAATATATGGCCGGTGAACTGGCTATCAAATTCGGTGAAGGCTTACGTGTAAATGCTATCGCTCCGGGATTCTTCCTGACAGAACAAAACAGGACATTGATGACTAATCCGGATGGTTCTTATACGGAACGTGCCAAATCTGTCATTGCCCACACACCGTTCAGACGTTTGGGAACACCGGAAGAATTATTCGGTACGATTCAGTACCTGATCAGTGACGCATCCAAATTTGTAACCGGAACAATTGCAATTGTCGACGGCGGTTTCGATGCTTTCTCAATCTAAATGCCTAATAATATGCCAATAGGTTAATGTGCCAATATGCCAATTACTTTAAAGCATATGCCGTAGCCAATTGGCACATTGACAAATTAATAAATTATTTTCTATGTATTTATGCGAACAAACTTGGCGTTGGTACGGGCCGAATGATCCTGTCAGCCTTTGGGATATTAAACAAGCCGGAGCAACCGGTATCGTAAATGCTTTACACCATATCCCTAACGGGGAAACATGGACAGTAGAGGAAATCATGAAACGGAAAGAAATGATCGAAGAGGTAGGCTTGAGATGGTCTGTTGTCGAAAGTGTTCCCGTTCATGAACATATCAAAACACAAACCGGAGATTTCCAGAAATATATCGACAACTACAAGGAAAGTCTGCGTAACCTCGGAAAGTGCGGTGTTAATGTTGTGACATATAATTTTATGCCGGTACTTGACTGGACACGTACTGATCTGGCTTATACGATGCCGGACGGTTCAAAGGCTCTTCGCTTTGAACGTGCAGCTTTCGTTGCTTTCGACCTTTTCATCCTGAAACGTCCGGGAGCTGAAAACGATTACTCGGCAGAAGAGAAGGCTAAAGCGAAAGCTCGCTTCGATATAATGACCGAAGATGACCGTAAACTACTTACCCGTAATATGATTGCCGGTCTGCCCGGATCGGAAGAAAGTTTTACGATCGAACAGTTCCAGGAAGCACTGGACCGCTACAAAGATATCGATGCCGAAAAACTGCGTTCCAACCTGATCTACTTCCTGCAGGAAATTGCTCCGGTAGCCGACGAAGCGGGTGTTAAACTGGTGATCCATCCGGATGATCCTCCCTACTCCATCCTCGGTTTACCACGTATCCTGAGTACGGAAGACGATTTCAAAAAATTGATCGAAGCTGTTCCGAATCCAAGTAACGGTCTGTGCTTGTGTACCGGTTCATTCGGTGTTCGTAGCGACAATGATCTTGCCGGTATTATGGAACGCTATGGCGACCGCATCGACTTCGTTCACTTCCGCAGCACACAACGGGATGCAGAAGGAAACTTCTTCGAAGCAAACCACCTGGAAGGTGACGTGGATATGTACGGTGTAATGAAAGCGTTACTCGAGTTACAACAAAGACGTGGTTGCTCGATCGCTATGCGTCCGGACCATGGCCATCAGATGATCGATGACTTGAAAAAGAAGACAAATCCGGGTTATTCCTGCATCGGACGCCTGAGAGGTTTAGCTGAACTTCGCGGCCTGGAGATGGGTATAGCCAAATCTCTTTTCAATAAATAACAGAGACTGAAATTTCATTTCTTATTGATTTATAATGAAAAAAGCGTTCAACTCCGGTTGGCGCTTTTTTCTGTTTTATGGTTTTCCAATACATTCACCAGACCATTGAAAAGCATAAACAAATGAAAAAGAACTATAAAGTATTCCTGATAAGGACTTTAGACTGGATTGTTTTTTCTATTTTTGTCCAGCTAAAAAAATTTCATAATGCCTAAGATCTACAGTTATATATTATTATTTATTACACTAATAACACTAAGTACCTGTTCTTCGGTACTATCAGTGCAATCACCACCATCCGTTTCCGACCAGGAATTTAACATGCTGTCTCCGTCAACAGAAATCCCTCTTCCCCAAATAGATATATTCCTTCCTCCTACACCGGAATTGGGAAAAACAGAATATGCACGTAAAGATATTACTGAGGATTTTTCTCCACGGGAAAAAGCCGATATAGCTGTTCCGGATCCAAAACTTCTGGCTGACGAAAACTCTCTTGTTATCGACCTGGCTCTCATGACAGATGAAGATTATGCTTTTCCACTCCCCGGAGCAAAAGTCATATCGCCCTATGCCGGCCGCAGAAGACATCATTCCGGTGTTGATCTGAAAACATGTGCTAATGATACCATCGTTGCAGCCTTCGATGGAATTGTCCGCATGGCAAAACCTTATGCTGCTTATGGTAATGTTGTAGTCATCCGTCATTATAACGGGCTGGAAACAGTTTACAGCCATAATTCCAAAAATCTGGTTAAAGTAGGTGACCGCGTAAAAGCCGGTGAACCGATCGGACTAACAGGAAGGACAGGCAGAGCTACTACGGAACATCTGCATTTTGAAGTGCGTATCAACGGGCAGCACTTTAATCCTGATAAAGTATTCGACCTGGGAAAACGAAAATTGCAAAACACTTGCCTGGTCGCTACCAAAACAGGAAAAAATATTGCTGTAAAAGCTATCGATATACTCCCGCAACAGCGTACCAATGAATACCAATACTCTTATTTAGGAATCCCTGTTCCGAATAATAATAAAAAGCTGGATTTGTAGAATAAAAAAGACAGAGCTTGAGAATGCAAACTCTGTCTTTTTATAAGATCATCTTCTTTTCTAATCTACTTAGGAAGTTGAGGAAGTTTCTCAAATAATACCTTAATCCTTTTCTGCAAATCTACCGGCAGTTGAGAGAGATATTCTTCCGGAGCTCCAAGCTGAACAAAATCCATCATCGTATAAACATCTTCATTTACATTTTTCCAATAATTCGGATTATTTTGCATGGCAAAAAATGTAGGTGACTTAAGAAGTTCCAAGCCTCCTTCCACAACCTTTTTCAATGATTCTTTTAATTCCTTTTCCGATTCTTTTATTTTCTCTGTAGTTTCATGTGTCCCTTCATTCAACAAGGAAAATACTTTAACTTTCCATGACCAGGTTCACAATACAATCCTGCTTTTGATCCAGAAAGGCCAGTACATCCGTTACAGCCTTTTCATGAAATTCCAAAAGGCCATGAGCAAAATAAGGTGTTGCCTTTTCATCAAAACGAATACGAAGATCAAAAAATCTGACGCCAAATTCATACTGTTCTCCAAGAGACAGGTTCTGACATTTTCCGGTATTCCAAGCTAATATCTGGACCAGTCCGGTTGGCTTAAAGTCATTGAGTTGTGAGTTCCTAATTTAAGCATAATATGGTTATTTAAGTGATTAGTAGAAGCTGATTTTCAAAGGGAGCTTCATTCTGCAAATATAAACATTTATCCATACCTGATGTAAAAAACAACTGATATTCTTATTTATTTTCTAATTTGGTCCATAAACAAAAAAGACCACTGATTTTCAGTGGCCTTCGTGGAGATGGAGAGATTCGAACTATTATAATCACAGATAATCACTAATAATCATT